>Ga0187843_10000001_pt1 | contig 386395 bp, 380 predicted proteins | sample SpaLakP09_SKY_43_FD_134516 | JGI IMG/M metagenome (GOLD analysis project Ga0187843, IMG submission 134516) | Oligotrophic lake water microbial communities from Sparkling Lake, Wisconsin, USA - SP09_SKY_43 | ecosystem: Environmental > Aquatic > Freshwater > Lake | place: USA: Sparkling Lake...
AGCGCCCAAAAACAGAAAGGAAAAACCAACCTCTTGACCCAAAACCCGCAACGCGGGATATAACAACCACCCGGGTCACTTCTCAGTGAAAATAACGGGTCACTTCTCAACGACAATCAACACATTTGCTCTTGATCGGGCCGCAAGGCATCGATCGCGCCAATATGTTCAGGGACGTTATCGCCCAGTAAAATGGAGGGGCATTGCCCTTCGTAATTTCCCAGATTTGGCCGGTGCTGCACATAACCCGCTAGCTTTGCCAATTCCGGCGAGAAGCTACGCGCGACTTCTGGCGGATAAGACAGCCAGAGATTTTCATAAGGTTTGAGCCAGCCCAGACTGTAGCCTATCACCAACGCGCGGCGCGGCGTATCTGAATTATTGGGTCCAGCGCCATGCGCTGTCGAACCCAAGAAGCAGATCGCGGCTCCTGGTTCGCATTCCGCAATAATCGGCTCACCCGGGTCAGTACGCTCCATCCCTTCAGGCCCATGGCTATAGGGGTATATCTGCGTTGCACCGGTTTGCGCGGTAAACGACGTGAGCGGCCATATGATGTTTACCAGAAACTCATGCTCGCCCTTTGTACCATTCCACATGTCATGATCCCGGTGCGGAAACTGCCGGGGTTCGCCGGGGTATATCTCAATTGCCTGAGTGACATTGAGCTGGATAGTTTCGCAGGCCTCCCCCAAAATAGATTCTACCACCGACAATATTGTTGGTTGCATTGCCAACGTCTGCGCGATTGGCGAGCGCTTCAGCAAACCGCCAAATCGCTTAGTGCGATTTCCATAGAACGAACCTTGGCCAAATGGCGTCGAATCAAATTTGAAGTTCAGATCCGAATTGAGTGCCGCGATTGTGCTGGCAGGAAGCAAATCGTGGATGATGCAGTAGCCCTGTTGCCGTAATTCGGCGGTCAGGCTCTCAGGAGAGGACGCCGCGCTCATGACGACCCCATCGCCGCTTCGGACAATCGCAAGCGAAGCGACTCATACGTTCCTGCCCGCTTCAGACCTTTGATCGTTTGGTCATCGATTATGATACGAAGACCGACCAGCAACTTGCCGCAAATGCTGACGGGCGGACCCAGATTCACACAATCCCAACCAAAGGACTTGATCTGTTGAAACCAGGCAAATTCGGCAACACCTGTGTACATCTTGATACCTGAGCTAATCGCGTGCTCGGCGATCGCTGAAACCAACTGGTTTCTTGAAGACCGGCGTTCGACAGCATTCTGGTTTCTATCAAGGCAGAAACGCGTGATTTCATAAATTTCATCGCCTGTTGGGACGGGACTTTCGGAAAGTTGCGGAAATAGATCACCCAATATATGCGAGCGGTTGGTCGGCAGGAGCCGTGCCGAGGCCTTATGTTGCCCGCCATCATCCAGAAGTATCAAATATTGCGCATGCGGGTCATCGAACTGGTCGACTTCGAACGCATCTTCGATTGTTGGAAGATCCCATTTCAGCAAATCGACGAAAACTTCCTTGCGGGCGACAAACATGCTGCGCAAGGCTTCGTCTTCCGGTGCGCGTTGCACCACCAAATTTAGATCTGACATTGTTCGATTTTCCCTTCATGACATGACCTAAATCACATCACGAAGCGGGTTCGCGCGACATACCAAGAAAGGGGGATGGTTGGTGCGTTTTTTCGCCAATCTGAAATGGCTTCAGTTCTCCCACTTGCGAAAAATGTCGCCAAATCCAATCAATCCATCAAATAGTGCGCATAAAATAAGAGCCTGCCGACAATGCACGTCATATCTGTCTCGTGCTAATTTCAGGTGCTGGATGACCGTCTCCTCGCTAATTCCCAATATTGATGCGACCTCGCCGGCCGTCTTGCCGCGCGCCGACCAGAGAACGCATTCGCGTTGGCGCTCACTTAACGAAGGCTTTGGTTTGGGCGATCTTCCACCAGCTATCCGTCTCGCGACGGTAAGCGCGACAGCACCGACAATCTCTGCCGTGTTTAACATGCTCGCTGGAATGGTACTTCCGGTGTGGACCGCAAAAGTACACGATCCGCTGGCCTCACCAGGCAAATGGCGCGGGACAGTATAGCCGTCGCCAATGCCATTTTCTTTTCCGATAAATAGCATCTGGCGGTCACTTCGTGTGAGCGGAATATAATGTTCGATATGACGCCATTCGAAACCGGTCATTGACCTCTCGCTGGCCCTTCGGATCGGGTCAGTGCCGGCCAATTCGAAGCCTACGTAAACCTTGGCCCAAGAATCCGGATAGTCATGCACGAGGATGTTATGATTGAAAGCGCCATGCATGCGCTGATCGTACGCCAGAGCGAAATGGTTGAACCCCATGGAATCTACACATTTAGAAAGCGCCGAATGGAGTTGAGCTATATTATCTACTTCCGACATCTCGGAGATCAAATCGCTAACAAGAGACACAGCCATAGCTTCTGCAATTCGATCGGCAGCGCGTAACCAACCCGCTAACTTACCGATCGCCTAAAAGCCCGCGACGCCAGTTTCCATCTGCCTTGCGAACAATTGATCGATTGCTTGGACCTATCTTTACTTGATCGACCGACTGCCCAACTATGCAAAAGGCCGGATATGCCGCGATCATCTTTCAGACCACAGTTCCAAATTACCAACGATAGCGCAATTTACAAGTTATTCTTTTGAATCCAACAACATATATTGCAAGGTATCGCCACTGAGCAGCACGTAATACAGATTATTATACAGCCCCGATCACTGCAGCGACCTAATTCGTTAAATGGCTCGAAAACAGCGCCTGCCAGCACGTTTGATTCGTCAGCGGAGAGGTTTTTATAAGCTGCAAATCGGCGCTTGCATGCATAAACGATAGCGTTTACTGAGTAAACGATGTCGTATAATGCAATAAACGGTAGCGTGAATGGGTTTGCCTTGGCGATTGCAGGTTCGTTCAATAACAAGAATGGAATGGGACGCCCACCGCTCGGAATGAAGCCAACAACCGTTAGGCTATCGGTTGATACCGTAACTCGCATCGAAGCATTGGTTGGGAAACGTCGCGTTGCACTCTTTATCCGCGAAGCCGTGGAAAAGGAACTAAGGCAGCGTGAAACAACCTTACCAGCCCAAGATTAGCGGTTAGTGCGATGGCTCACTCCCCATCGCTTCTGAAATGGTCTGTGGTTAAGCGCGCCGCCAGTTGTTCGCTAGCACCGCCATTTCTTTCAAAGTCTATGTATTCACGCGCTAAGCAACGAGGGATGCTCTGGCGCAAAATTGGGCTGTTCTTGTGCGAGTTTGCATCTGCCATCCTGCAGCAATGGCTAATCCGACTGTCGACAATATTCCGGGCGTTTCAAAGCAGCTTGAAGCACTGCTTGGCTGTCCGTGGCCCTTCAATGGCCGACCGCATACGCACGATGTTGCTGTGTGGCGTGTTACCGACGACTGGCATTCCCCTTTACCGGTCACGGATCAAGAAGTGGACGTGTTCGAAGCCTGGTTTGGCGACCTCTTCGATGAGCTGCTTGGGACGCTGTAATCATCTTACCGAGAGGTTGTAATTATGACGGCGCCTCACGAACCAATAGGGACAAGAGCGGCGCTCTATCTCCGCGTCTCGACGGCGCGACAAGCGGAACATGATGTGTCGATTCCAGACCAGAAGCGCCAAGGGGAAGCATACTGTAATTCGAAGGGTCTTAGGCTCATTGAAACCTTCGTTGAAGCGGGCGCGTCCGCCACAAATGATCGCCGCCCTGAATTCCAGCGGCTAATCGAAGCGGGGACAAGCAAGCCGCCGCCATTCGATGTCATTGTCGTTCACAGCTTCTCGCGCTTCTTCCGAGATCATTTTGAACTTGAGTTCAACATTCGCAAATTGGCAAAAAACGGCGTCAGACTGATTTCTATTACCCAAGAAATGGGTGATGATCCGATGCATGTGATGATGCGCCAGATCATGGCGCTATTCGATGAGTACCAGTCCAAAGAGACCGCCAAGCACGTTCTGCGGGCGATGCGTGAGAACGCCCGTCAAGGCTTCTGGAACGGATCTCTACCTCCCTTTGGATACCGAACAATAATTGCAGAACAGCGTGGTGCCAAATTCAAGAAACGGCTGGAAATTGATCCTTTTCGTGCCGAGACAGTGCGGAAAATATTCAGCTTAGCTTTGCACGGGGACGGCACATCAGGACCGATGGGAGTCAAATCAATTGCGACTTGGCTCAATGAGAAAGGCATTTGCACTCGTGATGGAGGGCGGTGGGGTGTTGGCGCAGTCCACCTGTTGTTGACCCGCCCAACTTATGCCGGTCACCACGAGTTCAATCGCTATGGGAAGGATCGTAGACGCAATAAGGTATCTGAGATTGTAATGGTTGAAGTTCCCGCCATTGTCGATCAGCAGACTTTCGATCTTGTGCAAGCTCGTATGAAGGCTCGCAATCCTAAAAATACACCGCCTCAAGTCGTCGGCGGCCCCACCATGCTAACGGGCCTGATTCACTGCGCCAAATGCGGCGGAGCGATGACTATCCGGACCGGCAAGAGCGGGCGCTATCGCTATTACACCTGTTCGACCAAAGCACGGCAAGGAACTACAGCATGTTCAGGTATGACAGTGCCGATGGAAAAGCTCGATGATCTTGTGGCTGATCATTTGGAGCAACGTCTTCTGCAACCTGCCCGGCTCGCAGTCCTACTTTCTAGCATTCTGGATCGCAGACAAGAGCACACGGTCCGTAAACAACAACATATTTCAGAGATGAATAGACGGGCTACCGAGGCAGAGCAGCGGCTTCAGCGGCTATATGATGCAATTGAATCAGGCCTTGCAGACATAGATGATGCCGATCTGAAGCAAAGAATGTCGGCGCTAAAAGCAACCCGAGACCAATCCCGCAACGACGCTGACCGCGCCAGCGATTCTATTGGGAGCAATACCACCAAAGCTATCACGTCTGAAATGCTGGACCAATTCGCCAACGCTGCACGCGACCGACTGAGAAAACGCGGTGGAGGATATCGACGAGACCATTTGAGGGCCTTAGCTCAGCGCGTCGAGGTCGATGACGGTGAAGTGCGTATAATGGGATCAAAGAGTAATCTGCTTCACACACTAGCCGCTGCAGCTGGGCAACAAACGGTTCCCAGCTTTGTACCGAAGTGGTGCACCCAACTGGATTCGAACCAGTGGCCCCCAGATTAGGAATCTGATGCTCTATCCTGCTGAGCTATGGGTGCTACGTCGCAAGCCATAGCTGTGTGCTATCGGGTGGTCAATTTTTAGCAGATGGCGGCACGACTGGAAAAAGCAGCGGGGCAACCTGGACGCCTTCCTCCATCAATGCCTTGGCTTCATCGGCGCTTGTTTCGCCATGGATGATACGATCTGCTTCTTCACCATAATGGATCGCGCGGGCGGTTTCGGCAAACTGGCCGCCGACCCATTGCGATTGTTTCAGCATCTCAGTTTGCGCCACAGCAAGCTTTTGAACGAACTCCACAACCGCAGGCGGCAGCGCGTCGGTTTTTACAGGCTCAGCCGCGGCCGCTGGAGCCGCTATGTCGGCGATAGGAACAGGCACGCTGCGCTGATTGCCCTTTTTGGGCACATGCGGCACGGACAGCGCCTTTTGTACGGTGATGTCATTACACACCGGACAGGCCAGCAACCCGGACGATTGCTGCTTGGAATAATCTTCGGATGACGCAAACCAGCCTTCGAAACGATGTCCGTTGCTGCAATTCAGGTCAAATGCGATCATTATGCCCCACGCAGTCCTAGCAAGGCGTCAAGCTTCCCTTGATTCTCCAATGCGCGCAAATCATCAGAGCCACCTATTGGTGTATCGTTGATCAGGATCTGCGGCACGGTCCGTGCACCGGGCACGCGCGCCAGCATTTCGTCACGCTTTGCGCCACCCATGGTGACGTCATATTCGGTATATGGGACGCCCTTGCTGTCGAGCAATTGCTTGGCACGGACGCAATAAGGGCATGCGAATTTGGTGTAGATTTCAACATTTGCGGTCATAAAAGTGAAATGGTGTCCCGCCGCCATCAAGTCAAGCATCGAGAGCAGTTAGTTTTGCTCTGCGCTTTCTCCGCGCAGGGCACGTGCCCAGCAGAACAGCTGTATCCACGACGCACCGCTTCGTTTCAAAACCGATATGCAGCCATTGCTCGTCGCACCGGTGGTCAGGACATCGTCGATCAGAATGATGCGGCTGCCCTTTAATCGGTCACGCCATTTGGGATGCACGGAAAATGCCTGTCCAACGGCTTTACGGCGGCCCTTGGCATTTAGGCCACGCATGCTCGGCGTGCGTTTGTGGCGAACGAGTATGTCAGGAACGAAAGCGATGCCGCTTTGCGCCGAGAGCGCGCGGCCGATCAATGCAGACTGGTTGAAGCTGCGCGACCACATGCGCGTCCAATGCAAAGGAACAGGGGTAATGATCATATTATTGCGATCCTCGGGCAAATGGCGAACCAGCTGCTGCGCAATCACGCGGGCCAATCCGATCTTTCCGCTATATTTCAGCCGGAGTGCGACTTTGGCAGACAGGTCGTCATATTTCACCGCGGCGCGAATGCCGTCATGCTTGGGCGGTTTGGTCAGGCATGACGCGCAATAGCTATCCGTCCCGCGGTCATATTCAAATGGCGTTGCGCATCCATGGCACCATGGCGGGGCAAGAAACTGCAATTGTTGCCAGCAATCAACGCAAAATGGTCCGCCAGCGGGCGTTATCGTGCCGCAACATGGGCAGCGTTCGGGCAGCGCCCAATTGAGCGCAGCACGGAAAATGTGGCGGGTGATGGCCATGAAGACTTGTCGGATAAAGCCAGTGTCTGCACAAGGCCGAAATGACCAGCGAGACCAACCCACCTGAAATATTTGACCGCCAGCGCCGCCGCGCGCTGCGCGAACGTGCATCACGGCGTCAGGGCGATCAATTTCTGTGGTGCCATATTGCGCAGGATCTTGGCGAACGACTAACCTTTGTGACGCGCGCGTTCGAACATGCGTTGATCATTGGGCCGATTGCGCAGTGGCAAAAGGACATTCTGCCACCGGACATGCGTTGCGCGCATATGCCGTTGATATCATTAGGCGACGCTGAAGACACTCAAAGCGGATGTGAAGAGGACCGCCTGCCCTTTCCACATGCGTCGTTCGATCTCGTTATCTCCGCTGGCACGTTGGACAGCGTCAACGATCTGCCCGGCGCACTTATCCAAATCCGGCGGATACTCAAACCGGATGGATTGTTTCTGGGCCATATGTTTGGCGCAGGCACGCTGGCCACATTGAAATCGATGTTTCTGGAATCCGACGCCGATCAGGTTCGGCCACATATGCATCCGCAAATCGACTTGCGCAGCGCGGCCGATTTGATCGTGCGCGCCGGATTTGCCTTGCCCGTTGCGGATCAGGATGTGACTGAGGTCCGTTACAGCAACTGGCGCGGCATAGTGTCCGACATACGCGATGCCGGAATAGGCAATACTTTGGCAGGACCGCGCGCATATCTCGGCAAGAACGCGATCAATCGGCTGGACCGGATTTTCGCGGCACGCGCAGACGCCCATGGCAAAGTGCCGGAATATTTCACGCATCTGTTCATGAGTGGTTGGGCGCCGTCTGAAAACCAACCCCGCCCAGCCAAAAGGGGAAGCGCGCAAGTTTCGCTTGCGGACATATTGTCCAAAAATCCCGAAGACTAGAAGCGCTTAAGGCGTTCAACGAGCGGATAATCAGCGGGCGGCATTGGCAGCGCAGCCATGTCGTTTGGATGCACCCATGCAATTTCAGACGCAAAATGCGGCGTGGGTGTGCCTTCCCACGTCACGCATCGGTACAATAACAAAAGCAAATGTCGCTCCCCCAACGGCTCGCTTGCAAAGGTTTCGGGTATAAGATCTTGGAGGTGTACGGAGATCCCAAGCTCTTCAAACAGCTCTCGCGCAAGCGCAGCTTCGGGCGATTCACCCGCCTCGACCTTGCCGCCCGGGAACTCCCACAGCCCACCCATAGAGGCATGATCCGGACGTTTCTGCAGCAGAATCGCGCCACTTTCGTTGGCTAATGCCGCTGCAACTACGAACAATGTTGTTGGATTTTTTTCCATAGTCTCATCAGCTTGCAAGCTTTTATTAACCCTTGTGTGGGAATTTCCGAATGCTCGCAACCAAGGATCGAAGGGGGACCAATAAAATGTTGGAACGCATTCGACGCATTCAAAAATGCACCCAAGGGGCGACGGCAGTGGAGTATGGTTTGATCACGTCGTTAATCGTTATCGCAATGATTCCTTCTCTAGGGAACGTTGCAAACGCAATACAGGATATTTGGAATAAAGTGTCCAACGTATTATCTACGTCGTAAATTGAAGATACATGTTAACGAATTAGTAAACATTTGTGATGTATTACACTAATGACGGTTAATATTTTTAAAACCGCCCGGGTGAATGAATGAATAACAGGAGACCTAAGATGAAATTTATCAAGAAAATCTTCAAAAATGAAGAAGGCGCGACTGCAATTGAATACGGCCTGATCGCCGCCTTGGTTGCTGTTGCTGCAATGGCTGGAATGAGCGCCCTTGGTACCAGCCTGAACGATCAATTTTTCGCTCTCGCCGGTAAGCTAACGCTCAGCTAATATTCAGCGGCCAAGACTAAACAATTATAAAAGGGCGGGAACTTCGCGGTTCCTGCCCTTTTTATTTACTATGTAGCGATCTTGATTGTGCGCCCAAGACGTCTGACCGTATAGGCCTACGCACCCATCGCTAAGAACTTTGCCCGGCGTTGCTGTAAAAGCTCTTTCGACGAAAAGGCAGAGAGCGCTGCAATCTCCTCTTCAATGGCCTTCCCCAGCGATGCAGCTGCAAGCGCATGGTCGCGATGCGCACCGCCCATGGGTTCTTTGACGATTCGGTCGATAATCCGAAGTGCTTTCAAATCATCCGCCGTCATCTTCATGGCCTGCGCAGCATCCGCTGCCTTGTCGCCTGTCCGCCATAGGATTGACGCGCATCCTTCAGGAGAAATGACGGAATATACGGCATATTCAAACATCAAGACGCGGTCCGCAGCCGCAAGCGCGACCGCGCCGCCCGATCCGCCCTCACCCACGATGCAGGCAATCATCGGCACGCCAAGCGCCAGGCATTTCTCTGTGGAGCGGGCGATGGCTTCGGCCTGTCCGCGCTCTTCGGCCTGAATACCCGGAAACGCGCCCGATGTGTCGACGAGGCTGATCACCGGAATACCGAACCGGTCGGCCAGTTCCATCAGCCGGATGGCTTTGCGATAGCCTTCTGGCTTTCCCATACCGAAATTATGGCGAATACGGCTTTGCGTATCGTCCCCCTTTTCATGACCAATGACCATGACGCGCCGGCCGTTGAGTCGGGCGAGCCCGCCGATAATGGCCTGATCATCGCCAAAGGCGCGGTCGCCGGCCAAAGGCATGAAATCTTCAAAAATCGAGGCGATGAAATGTTTGAAATGCGGCCGTTCAGGATGGCGGGCGACCTGCGTTTTCTGCCACGCGGTCAGGTTTGCGTATGTGTCCTTAAGCTGCTTGTCCGCTTTGGCGCGCAGCTTGCCAATTTCGGCGCTGACATCGATGTCACTTTCGCGCGCAGCATCCTGCAGTTCAATAATACGTGCTTCCAAAGCGGCGACAGGTTTTTCGAATTCAAGATATACCATCATGATTGTCGGTTAGAGCCTGTCGCGCCACGGGTCAACGTGCGCATTGCCAGCGGGTGCCTGCGGTTGACCAATTCCACCAGACGGCTGCTGTCCACATGCGTGTAAATTTGCGTGGTGGCGATATCGACATGGCCCAACATGGCCTGAAGCGCCCTGAGGTTCGCTCCGCCCGCCAAAAGATGCGTCGCAAAGGCATGCCGCAGGACATGCGGACTGACCTTGGCCGGATCTAAATCGGCCTCAGCGGCGAGCGCCTTGATAATCTGAAACAGCCTTATGCGGCTGATATGCCCGGCGCGCGACGGAAACAAAAAGCGTGATTTTTCCGGTACGAACGCAAGCCATGCCCCCACCGCCTGCCGCGCACGATTGGAAATGGGGACCATCCGTTCCTTCGCGCCCTTGCCCTTGACGATGATGAACGGCTTGTCCGACACGATTGCACTGCGCGGCAGCGCAACCAGCTCGGTCGCACGCAAGCCGGAGCCGTAGAGCAACTCAATCAAGGCGGAGAGCCGATAGTCCGTGGAGGCAGGCACGGGCTGCGTAAGCTTCGCCTCGATTGCGGCGAACAAAAGATCGACCTCTTTTGTATCAAGGATTTTCGGTAGCGCGCGCACTTGCGCAGGCTTGGGCAAAGCAGCGGACGGATTATCATCGCGGAAACCCTCCTCATGCAAAAACCCGAAAAAGCGCCGGAGCACCGATGATTTGCGCGCGACTGAACTGTTGGCAAGGTCGCGCCAATGGCTTGAAAGCGTCACCAAATTATCTGCGTCGGCATGTGCGAGCTTGCCACCGGTCAGGCTGGACGCCGCCAGCAAGTCGCTCGCATAGGCCGCGCTGGTATTGGCAGCAACGCCCTGCTCAGCCGCCATCATTTCAATGAAGCGCGCTATCAGATCGCGGTCTGTCGCGCTCATATCCGTCGATCAGGCACCGCTGCCTTGCATATCACCCAAGGGTGACCGCTTCGGCCGCAATCATCCGCGCTTCCGCCTCAAGACCCACCTGACGCAGCGAACGCACGATATAGTACACATGATGCGCCGGCACCGAAGCCCATGACGGGGCCTGCATTCCGGCAACCGCCATCAGCGCGACCGTGCCTTGCTCGCCGCGACTTGCCGCGGCCGTAATCGCTTTTGACCAAGCCGTTTGCCGCATAATATTCACCTTCAAATCGCCAGCAAAATCAGTGCGCGCACCGGATTCAACGCGACCCAGCCCGGCAAGGCCGGCCAGCAAAAGCGCGGACTTATGCCCATCATCGCTGTCGTCATTGCCGTAAAATTCATCGAGATCGCCATAATCCGCCAGAGTGATGCGGCCGGGTGCGCCCAACGTGACGAGTGCCCAACCCAGCGAACCACCCGAAACGATATTGCTCCATCGCGCCGCCGAACGATCAAGCCCCGCCGTCAACATTGATGCAATCAACCCATCGGCCTGCCCGGCATGGTCTGAACTTGGGGCGATAAGCGCTGCAGCACGCGCCGTCATGACAAGCGCCGCCAGATAGTCCGCACCCGTCCGCTCTGCGCCCCAAATTGACGCCATCGCCGAAACTTTTCCGGAATCGTCCGATGCGGTATATGCGTTGCCCAGATTTTCGGCCTGCGTTTTCATCGCATCAGGTGCGTCGGGATCATCAAGAACCTGCGCATAGAGATCAACCATATCGCGGTTGGAAAATACACCAAGCGCGGCGGCACCGGGTGCATATTTGGCGCGTATGGCGGGTGCAAACATCGGCAATTGCGCACGCCATCCATCAATCTGGCGACCACTATTGCTGAACAATCGCTCCGGTGGCTCAAGGCCAACGGCGGCGGACAAACCAAAGCGCCACGGGTTCATCCCCTCAACGCCATCCCATTCGATTTTAACCGACCGGCGGCCATTTATGCCCGCACCCACGGCCTTTTCGGTTAAGAGATAATCGACACCCCGAACCCAGCCCTGATAGCGTCCCTGATTGATAAATCCTGTTGCGCTGCCTTGTTCGCCAGCGAGCGACGCACAAATAGCGCGCGACATTTTCCAGCGTCCGCTGTTCACAAGGCGAACGCCGCCTTCGGTCAAAGGACAGATGCCCGCCAGATCGCCATTGGCGAGATAGGTCTGCATCGCGACCTCATGAAGCCGTTTGGTATAGTTGCCAGCGTCGACTTGTTGAACAAGCCCACGTGCGACAACCGAATCCCCCATGCGCAGCAACAGCCACGCCCGTTCTGCGGTCCAGTCCGCGCCGTTTACGCCCTGTGGCGTATTGGTCCGGCTGGCGAGCAACCGCCGTGCCATGATCGTGCCCCAACGCGACGCGATTGGCCCCGATGTGCGTTCGACAACCTGTTTAAGGAAGGCGCCATTGGTCGCGCCAAACGACGCCGCCGGAAATCCACCTGATGTTTCGGAGATGATGCCAATCGCATTGAGCGAACGGCGCGCAGCAGGTGGAACGTCATACCGAATGACCATTTCCTGTGCGTCTTCTTCATCCTCTTCGTCTGCTGCGTCAGCCGCAGCGTCCGCACTGACTTCACCCGATGCCGGATTGGCCGGTGATGTTCCGGTCTTGGTGGTTGACGGTGTTGAAGACGAAGGACGCGCGGGATTATTCGGCGCTGACGGCGCGGGGTCGCCAAAGCCTTCGGGAAGAAGTGACTCCGGACCCTGCTGCCCCAATGCGGGCAAAGCAAATGCGAGGATGACAGCGGCTGCCGCCAAAAGGCCGCCTTTTGTTATTTTATCAGTCAATGACGCGAACCTGTTTCAAATCTTTGGGGCTGCACTGCAATTTCTCTTATCTGCATAAGTTGTCCACCGACTAAACATGCACGCCAGAGTAGCAAGCCAAATGCCACTGCCGCAACAATTAGAAAGCGCAAAAACCGGTTTTTATGTCCGCCGCTCTTGAACCTTTGTGCAATATACTGCTTTTCCACAATTTTCTGGATAAGTGGCAAATTACTTTCGGGTTAGGGATAGCCGATATATAGGCGGTGTCGCAATGCCCGGAAACGACGAACAGAAAATCGGCAAGGACCGAACAGTAACTGACCCGGTAATAGACCGGCCGGTCGTTCTTGTCGGGATGATGGGCGTGGGCAAAAGCAGCATTGGAAAGCGCCTCGCTGCGCGGTTGAATGTGCCTTTTGCTGATGCTGACGATGAAATTGAACGTGCCGCTGGACTTTCGATTTCCGAAATATTCGAAAAGTTCGGCGAAGGCTATTTTCGCGATGGAGAGCGACGGGTTATTGCGCGGCTTGTCGAGGGTGCGCCAAAGATTATCGCCACAGGCGGCGGCGCATTCGTCAATGCAGACACCCGCGCACTGATATTGGAGCGCGCGATATCGATTTGGCTGGACGCGGACGTAAAAGTACTGGCCGACCGCGTTGGCCGGCGCAGCCACCGGCCTTTGCTAAAGGATAAGGACCCTGTTGAAGTCCTGACGGAACTTGGCAAGATTCGAAACCCGCTATATGCGACGGCCAATATCCATATTCGCAGCGATACATCGCCGCATATGCGGACCGTTGAAAATATCGTGAAGGCCCTTGCCCAATGACCGTCATTTCCGTCGACCTGACCAATGCACCTTATGACATTCATGTCCGTGCGGGCTTAATGGCACAGACGCCGGAATATCTGCTGCCCTATGCGCGCGATAACCGGTTGTTGGTGGTCACAGATGAAAATGTTGCCCGCGCTGTCTGGCCCGCGCTTGAAGCCGCACTCTCCGCCGCTGGCGTGAAAACTGCGGTATATATTTTGCCGGCGGGCGAAGCTGGCAAAAGCTGGGGTGAGCTGGAAAAGTTGACCGACTGGATGCTATCGCAGCATGTGGAACGCAGCGACCATGTCATCGCGTTGGGCGGCGGCGTTGTCGGCGACATCACCGGTTTTGCAACGCATATCGTGAAGCGCGGCTGTTCGTTCGTGCAAATCCCGACGACCTTGCTGGCGCAAGTCGACAGCAGCGTCGGCGGCAAGACCGCAATCAACAGCGCAGCAGGCAAAAACCTCGTCGGTGCATTTCATCAGCCCGCATTGGTGCTGATCGACCCTGAATTGTTATCGACCCTTCCGCCACGCCAATTGGCGGCGGGTTTTGCCGAAGTGGTCAAATATGGCCTGATCGATGATCCCGATTTCTTCGTATATTGCGAAGACAATCTGGACAGTTTCTTTGCCGGTGACCCCGCCATTCGCGCGCGGGCCATCATAACATCGGTTCAATCCAAAGCGCGCATCGTCGCCGCTGATGAGACCGAACGCACGGGCACGCGGGCATTGTTGAACCTGGGCCATACCTTTGGCCATGCGTTGGAAGCCGACACAGGCTTTTCGGACCGACTGTTCCATGGCGAAGCCGTCGCAGCGGGCATGGCGCTGGCGTTTCGCTATTCCGTCCGGCTTGGCCTATGCGCCGCAGAGGATGCCGGGCGCGTGTCGCGGCTGCTGAAGGCCGCGGGCTTGCCCACCACGCTTTCAGATGCTGGCGTTACTGCGAATGGTGCAATGCTGGTGGATTATATGCGGCATGACAAAAAGATGAGCGGCGGCACTTTGCCCTTCTTGCTTGCGAAAGGCATAGGGCAAACCTTCCTGTCCAAGGACGTTGTGCTGGATGACGTCGCGGCCTTCCTCGACGACGAAGCTCAATCCTGAGCGATCAGGAAATCATCCGAATTATCCCCGCCAAAGCTATGCTGTTTACCGGCGTGCAAATCGCCACTGGTAAATTGCGCCTTTAGCCGGCTTCGGTCGCGGCGGCGGAATTCGGCGATGATCTCATGAATGGCTTCGCGGTCGGTTCCGAAGAACTTAAGCGCATCGACCGACATGCGGATCGACGATTCAAACAGCTCGCGGATGATATTGATGCCATCATCTTCCATCAACGCCAGCGCCTGTTGCCGGTCATATGCGCGCACAAACAGCTTGGTACGCGGAAATGTCTCACGAACGGGCATCAATGACTCTGCGGTGATATGCCGGTCGTCGATGCAGAAGAATATCGCCTGCGCGTCCTCGCCACCTGCCCGCTGCAACAAATCCACGCGTGTTCCATCGCCGTAGAAGACTTTGAAACCAAATTCGCCGCTTATGTCGATTGTCCTTGGGTTAATATCGATGAGCGTGACCGACCGGCCCGCGGCCTGCATAATCTGAGATACCAGTTGCCCGAACCGGCCATGGCCAACGATGATCACATTGGCTTGCGAAGCCAACTCCGGGTCATCAAGCGGGGCTGCACTTTTGGGCTTATGCGCCGCCAGCTTGCCAGCAATAATCATCAAGAAAGGCGTCGACGCCATCGACAGCGTTACAACTGCGCCAAACAGGCTCGCAGCCTCCGGCTCAATCAACAACGCTTGCTGCGCCGCCGTGAACAGCACAAATGCGAATTCCCCGCCCTGGCTCAACAGCATGGCCATGATGATGGACGGTTTGCTCTTCAATCCAAAGAACCGGCCAAGCGCAAAGATGATGGCAATTTTGACGGCGACCAGCGCCAGCGCAAGCCCCGCAACAAATAGCGGCTGGGCGATAATGACGTCGACATCCAGCAACATGCCGACCGCAAGGAAAAACAGCCCCAGCAGGATTGATCGAAACGGATCAATATCCGCCTCAAGCTCATGCCGGTACGGCGATTCTGCAAGCATGACGCCTGCAACAAACGCCCCCAATGCAGGCGACACGCCAATTGACTGCATGACCGCCGCACTGACGCAAACCGTAAACAGCCCAGTAACAATGAACAGTTCACGTTCGGAAATCTTGCCGACGAGCCGCAACAATGGCGACAGCAAATAGCGCCCGGCAAGCACCAACCCCAATATGGCGAGGATAGCATATAGAACCAGCCGCCAGCCCGTGATGGCGCCGTCATCTGCCGGCGCACGTGACAATGCGGCGACAATCGTCAGCAACGGGACAATTGAGATGTCCTGAAACAACAGGATGGAAAAGCTTTTTTCGCCATAGTCGGTTTTCATGCGGCCGCGCGATTGCAGCAAAGGCAGCACCTGCGCGGTGGATGATAAAGCAAGCGGCAGGCCAAGGACCAACGCCGCTTCCCAGCTGAAGGTCGGCATGGCGAAGCGAATGATCGCAAACATGCCAAGGCCGCACAAAGTCACCTGCAGCGGACCAAATAACAATATATCCCTGCGCAACAGCCACAACCGGCTAGGCGATAGTTCCAGCCCGACGAGGAAAAGGAGCAATATGATGCCGATTTCCGAATAGGCCAATATCGTCTCTGGCGCGTCAATCAGGCCAAGTCCGTCGGGGCCGATGGCGATACCGGCAACCAGATACCCCAGCACCGCACCAAGGCCGAGACGGCGGAAAACAAGCACCGCAATCAGAGCTGCCCCAAGCAACACAACCCCGCCGAGCATCACGTCGGCAACAAGATTATGCGGCGCGTCCTCCATCAGCTTTTTTCTTTAATATTCTGCGCCGCAGCCAGAACCGCATCATAAGGCAGCAAGATGGCCGTATGCCGTGACGGATAATCGCTGGCTGCCGAAAGCAAATCCAGTTCAGGCCAAATATCAGGCATCGCGCCCTCGCGCTTTAATGCTTGGGCAATGCCATCGCGCAGTTCATTGAGTAACGATAGGCTCAATCCGTCCGCGTTCTGCCGTAAAATGGCAGCCGAGGCCTGACCCAAGGCGCAGGCATTTGCGCGCAAGGCGAGCCCGCATATATGCCCGCTTGCGTCAGTGCTTACATCCGCCTGCATCCGGCTTCCGCAAATAGGGGATCGCACCTCTGCCGACCCGTCGGGATTTTCAAGGCGGTCATGTGCGACCAACGCGGTCGCGAGGCGGAGTATGTCGCGATTGTAGAGAGCGGAATCGCTCACTCGTTTGTTCCCGCGGCTTCGTCGTCGGCCCCGCGGTTCTCGCGAACGAAATCGGACATGGCTGTCCCGCTGGCGTTCAGCAGTGGATAGGTGCGTGATTGCGTCATCCATTCGGGGCGCGCCTCATCCGCGCCAAAGAACATGCCATAACCCATGACGAGCAACAGGAATATCAGCGTCGCCATCATCAGCCCCTTCAACATTCCAAAGCCAAGGCCCAAAACCCGGTCAAACGGCTCCAACAGCGATTTGCGTGATCGCGCGCCAAGCGATTTTGCGATCCATCTGCCGAGTGCATAAATGACGATAACAATCGCCAGAAACGCCACAATAGCCGCGCTTGTTTCCGAACCAATGGTTTCCGCCAGTGCAGATGTCGCAGGGGCGTGCAGCACGCGGACGGCAGCGATAACCAATATCCATGCAATCATCGACAGCGTCTCTTGCACAAAACCGCGCAATAAGCCGAAAACGGCGCCGCTGCCGATTAGGAAAAATACAATGATATCAAATGCGGTCATGTGAAGCTGCTGCCCAATCTATAATCCGTCGCACCTCGTCCGCAGTGCGCCCATATCGCCATTCAAGCCGCAAAACCGCTTGATTTCTGTCGTATATGACATGGCCTAAAAACGGATTTAGTGACGTCCCAGCATATGGTCAACGAGATTGGCCAGCGTGCGGAACTCTTGCGTTGAAATTCCCGACTGCCCCTTCACCGATGGCGGCACAAGTGCACGGCTGAAACCAAGCTTGGCCGATTCCTTCAAGCGCAATGCGCCATGCGCGACGGGGCGAATTTCGCCAGACAAGGCGACTTCTCCAAACAGCACAGCATCCGACGGCAAGGGCCGCTCGGCCAATGCCGATACTAGCGCCGCCGCCACCGCAAGGTCCGCCGCCGGGTCCGAAATGCGATAGCCGCCAGCGATGTTCAGATAGACTTCCGCCGTCGAAAAGCTAAGGCCACAGCGCGCCTCCAACACCGCCAATATCATGGCCAGCCGTCCGCTGTCCCATCCGACCACGGCGCGGCGCGGCGTCGCACCGCTGGATAGGCGCACCGTGAGCGCCTGAATTTCAACGAGCACTGGCCGCGTCCCTTCCAACGCCGGAAATACCGTTGCGCCAGTGACCTGCTCTGCACGGTCGGTCAGGAACAATGCGCTGGGGTTGCCAACCTCGGTCAGGCCCTCTTCCGCCATGGCGAAAACGCCAATCTCATCGGTGCCGCCAAAGCGGTTCTTCGATGCGCGCAATATGCGATATTGATGGCTTCGCTCACCTTCAAACGCCAGCACGGTATCGACCATATGTTCAAGCACACGTGGCCCGGCAATCGTTCCGTCTTTGGTGACATGGCCAACGAGCATCAATGCAGAACCACGCTCTTTGGCAAAACGGATCAGCTCTTGCGCCGATGCCCGCACTTGACTGACCGTGCCCGGCGCGCCTTCAATCAAATCGCTGTGCATCGTCTGGATCGAGTCAATCACCAACAAGGCGGGCGGCGCGCCCTTCCCCATCGTCGTCAATATGTCGCGGACCGAGGTTGCCGCCGCCAATTGCACGGGCGCATCGCCGAGCCCAAGCCGCCGTGCGCGCAAACGCACTTGGTCGACAGCCTCTTCACCCGAAATATACGCAACGCTCAGCCCACGCCGCGCCAAATTGGCCGCCGCCTGCAACAGCAAAGTAGACTTACCAATGCCCGGATCACCGCCCAGCAACGTCGCTGACCCCGGCACAAGGCCGCCACCCAGCGCACGGTCAAACTCAGCGATGCCGGTCGAGGCGCGATCAGGAAGCTTGATGTCGGTGTTCAGCCCCGACAGTTCCACCGAACGTCCGCCCGAATGCAAATGATGCTTCAGCTCAAAAACCGTCGCGCTCGCTTCTTCCGCCAGCGTATTCCATTCGCCGCAGTCGTCACATTGCCCCTGCCAACGGTTCGCTTCGGAACCGCATGCCTGACACACATATTTGCGCTTTGCCTTTGCCATGGACCGAAACTATCAGAACATATCAAGAACTCAAGCCGTAAAAAGCACGCATAGGTGCTTGCGCACGCCCTTTGGCGGTGTCACACCATCGGCATGCGTGAAAAAGAACTTCGGCTGGCGCTCATTTGTTATGGTGGGGTGAGCCTTGCCATCTACATGCATGGCGTCACGCGTGAGATTTGGCATATGGTCCGCGCCAGCCGCGCGTTCCATGACGCAGGACCGACTGCCCGGGGCAGCGAATCCATTTATCACGATTTACTCGCCGAAATCTCACAGGTCAGCGGAACAAAGCTGCGCGTGCTGACCGATATTATCGCCGGGTCAAGCGCGGGCGGCATTAACGGCATATTTCTGTCCCAAGCCATTGTGACGGGGCAGTCCCTGGAGCCGCTGACCGATATGTGGCTTGAAATGGCTGATGTGGACGTCCTGCTTGATCCCGACGCCCGTCCGCTGTCGCGCTTCTCCAAATTTTGGGCAACACCGATAGCGTGGTTGATCTTGCGGCGGCGCGGCGGCGCGGTTGAACAGACGGTTGCGAAAGAAGCACAGGAAGAGGTGGCCACCAAGCTGTCGCGCTTCGTTCGTGCCCGCTGGTTCGCGCCGCCCTTTGGTGGCAATGTGTTTTCCAAGCTATTGCTGGATGCGTTGAAGGCCATGGCGGCGAGCAAGGCTGGATCGCCGCTTTTGCCGATCAACCAACCGCTCGACCTGTTTGTGACGGTCACCGATTTTAACGGGCATGATCAAATCTTGCGCCTGAACAGTCCGCCCGAGGTGACGGAGTCTGAGCACCGTATCACCGTCGACTTTTCGACACGCGGCCGGACCGGCCTTGCCGATATGGCCGAACTCATCTTTGCGGCGCGCGCGACCGCGAGCTTCCCGGGGGCCTTCCCGCCCTTTTCCGTGCGTGAACTTGACCGACTGCTTGCGCGCGAAAATGTGCCGTGGTTGGGGCGGAACGCATTTCTGAAACGCATATTGCCGCAGCAATTTGCCGCCAATGCCGCGGAAGACACGATGCTGATTGACGGTTCCGTGCTTGCCAACGCGCCGTTTAATCAGGCGATTGCCGCCCTGCGCAACCGCCCTGCGCGCCGCGAAGTCGACCGCCGCTTTGTCTATATTGACCCAAAGCCCGGCCGGCCAAGTTTCCGCTTCGGTCGGCGCAATGCAGATGGCAGCGCCGACAACCCGCGCAAACCGCCCGGCTTTTTCGCAACGATATTTGGCGCGACATCCAACATCCCGCGGGAGCAACCGATCCGCGATAGCTTGGAAAAAATCTCGGGCCGGTCGGAACGGATCGAACGGATGCGACAGGTGATCGACAGCCTACGGGACGAAGTCGAAACCACCGTCGAGGCCCTGCTGGGCAAGACGTGGTTCCTGAGCCAGCCGACCGCCGTCCGTATGCAGAAATGGCGCCAATCTGCGCAGGAAAAGGCGATACTTGCCGCCGGATTCAGCTATCGGGCTTATGGCCATCTGAAGCTTGCGGGCGTCGTCGACGATATTGTGGCAACCGCCCGTCGCAGCCTGCCCGATGCCAACAACGGGTTTTTCCGCGACGTGAGAGCCGCTTTGTGGTCGGAAATCAGGACACGGGGATTGGACCGCATGCCGCAAGACGGCGGCAAGCAAGCGAGCAAACAGTCCATCGCCTTTTTTGGCACGCATGATTTACGGTTCAGAATTCGCAGGCTCCGCTTCCTTGCACGGCATCTGACGGAGGAGGTCGAAAATGTCATCGACGTCCCCGAAAAGGACATCACGCAGATCCGTGATGCCATTTACCGCTGTCTGGCGATGTATCTGGATCTAGAAACGGCCGAATTTCTCGGCGTCGATTTCGCCATTGCCGCAAAGGCGGGCGTCACCAACCCGGCCGGGCTCATAGACCATTTGGCGGCACAGCGCGACCTCGTCCAAACGGACCTGCGTGTGGATGAAATATTGTGCGCAGCGCTCCTCGCACTGCCCGTTGCGGCGCGGCGGGCCATGCTACTCGGCTATCTGGGTTATGCGCTGTACGACATCGCGACCTTGCCATTGTTGCAGGACGAAGGGTTCGATGAATTTGACCCCGTCAAAGTCGACCGCATTTCCCCCGAAGACTGCAGCTCCATCCGCAAAGGCGGCGCAGCTGCCACGTTGAAGGGCATAGAATTCAACAATTTCGGCGCTTTTTTCAGCCGATCCTATCGCGAGAATGATTATCTGTGGGGGCGGTTGCACGGGGCGGAACGGCTCATCGACATTTTGGTGTCGTCGCTGCCCGCCGGTCATGACTTCGCCGAAAACAGGGTGCGGGCTTACAAACGGCTCGCCTTCCATGCGATATTGGATGAGGAGCAGGATCGGCTGAAATATGTCCAGCCCCTCATCGCATCATTGCGGAACGAGATTGATCAGATCGAAATCTGAGCCTTCATTTCAATATATCGAAGACAGCATCAACGAACCTGCGCGCGCTTGGCGCGCACCGCAATCACGTCGCGATGCCGTCCCAAATCCCTTTGAGCTTATCAAAGAAACCCGTCGATTGCGGGCATTCCTCACCGGTTTCGGTTTCACGGAACTCGCGCAATATTTCTTTCTGGCGCGCCGACAGCTTGGACGGCGTTTCAACATCGATTTGGATGACCATGTCGCCACGTCCGCGCCCTTGCAGGACGGGCATCCCTGCCCCACGTTGGCGCAGCTGTTTGCCCGACTGGATGCCCTCTGGAACGATGATGAGGTGTTCAGCGCCATCGAGACCCGGAATACGGATTTCGCCGCCCAGCGCGGCTGTGGTGAAGCTTACGGGCACACGGCAGAACAATGTCGTGCCGTCGCGCTCAAACACCTTGTGCCGCGACAGATGGATGAAGATGTATAGGTCACCGGCGGCCGCGCCATAAGGCCCAGCTTCGCCCTTACCCGCAACCCGAATGCGGGTGCCTTCATCCACGCCCGGCGGAATATTTACGCTTATGGTTTTGCGTTCGTCCTTGCGGCCTTCGCCGGCACAGACACGGCATGGGTCTTCGATAACCTCGCCCCGGCCATGACAGGTCGGACAGGTCCGTTCGACGACGAAGAAACCTTGCTGCGCGCGCACCTTGCCGTGGCCCGCGCACAGGTTGCAACGGCGCTTGCCCGATCCCGGCGTTGCGCCTGTCCCTTCACAGGTGCCGCAAGCTGTCGCCACGTCGATGGTGATTTCGGCATCCTTGCCGTGGAACGCTTCGTCGAGTGAAATCTCAAGATCATAGCGTAAGTCTGCGCCGCGTGCGGGGCCACGCTGACGTCCGCCAAAGGCATCGCCGAAAAAGCTTTCGAATATATCGGAAAAGTCACCAAAGCCACCGCCACCTTGGCCGCCGCCGCCCATGCCGCCATTTTCAAACGCGGCTTTGCCAAGACGGTCATAAGCCGCGCGTTTTTGCGGATCTTTCAGGACATCATAGGCCTGGCTGACCGCTTTAAATCTGGCTTCGGATTTGTCGCAGCCGGGATTGCGGTCGGGATGGCATTCCATCGCGATCCGGCGATAGGCGGACTTCAGCGTCTTTTCATCCGCTGTCCGCTCGACTTCCAACAATTCGTAATAATCGATGTCAAGATTCATGACTGACTACCCCCCGGCTTCCCGACCGTCGCTGCGTTTCGGTGGCGACAGTCGGGAATTTTCAACATCAGTCTTTCTTGTCGTCTTCGACTTCGGAGAATTCTGCATCGACAACATTATCATCCGCAGGAGCTTCTTCGGTCGCAGCGCCGGGGGATGCCGCAGCTTGCTCTTCCTTGTAGATGGCTTCACCAAGCTTCATCGCGATTTGTGCCAAGGCCGTTGCCTTTTCCTTCATCGCTTCTGCATCACCACCTTCGATGGCGGTCTTGGTTTCCGCAACAGCCGCTTCGATTTCGCCCTTCAGCGCAGCGTCAATCTTCTCGCCATGCTCAGACAACTGCTTTTCGGTCGTGTGCACAAGGCTTTCGGCATTGTTCTTGGCTTCCGCAGCCTCACGACGTTTTTTGTCTTCTTCAGCAAATGCTTCGGCATCACGGACCATCTGATCGATGTCGGCGTCGGACAAACCGCCCGAGGCTTGGATCTTGATCTGCTGTTCTTTGCCTGTGCCCTTGTCCTTTGCGGTTACGCTGACGAGGCCGTTGGCATCGATGTCGAATGTCACTTCAACCTGCGGCACGCCGCGCGGTGCGGGTGGAATTCCGACAAGGTCAAAATTGCCGAGCAGCTTGTTATCCGCCGCCATTTCACGCTCACCCTGGAACACGCGGATGGTAACCGCATTCTGGTTATCTTCCGCAGTCGAGTAAACTTGGCTCTTCTTGGTCGGGATCGTCGTGTTCCGGTCGATCATGCGGGTGAACACACCGCCCAATGTTTCGATACCAAGCGACAGCGGCGTTACGTCCAGCAACAGCACGTCCTTAACGTCGCCCTGCAACACGCCTGCCTGAATAGCTGCGCCCATGGCAACAACTTCGTCAGGGTTCACACCGGTGTGCGGCTCCTTGCCGAAGAACGCCTTAACAACGTCACGTACCTTTGGCATGCGGGTCATACCGCCAACCATGACGACTTCGTCAATGGCGTCGGCCTTCAGGCCAGCGTCAGCCAAAGCCTTTTTGCAAGGATCCAAGGTGCGCTTGATGAGGTCATCGACCAGCTTTTCAAGGTCGGCACGGGTGATCGTCTTCACCAGGTGCTTTGGACCATTTTGGTCAGCGGTGATGAACGGCAAGTTGACTTCAGTCGTCTGTGTCGATGACAGTTCAATCTTCGCCTTTTCAGCGGCTTCCTTCAAACGCTGAAGCGCAAGCTTGTCCTTGGTCAGGTCAATGCCTTCGGCTTTTTGGAAGTCTGCTGCCAAAAATTCGACAAGCTTGCTGTCAAAGTCTTCACCGCCCAAGAACGTGTCGCCATTGGTCGATTTCACTTCGAACACGCCGTCGCCAACTTCGAGGATCGAGATGTCGAACGTACCGCCGCCAAGGTCATAGACCGCGATGGTTTTATTCTCATCCTTGTCCATGCCATATGCAAGCGCAGCGGCGGTTGGCTCGTTAATGATGCGCAGAACTTCAAGACCCGCAATCTGGCCAGCATCCTTCGTGGCCTGACGCTGGGCGTCGTTGAAGTACGCAGGAACCGTGATAACGGCTTGCGTGACGGTTTCGCCCAGATAGGCCTCTGCCGTTTCCTTCATTTTCTGAAGGATGAACGCCGAAATCTGCGATGGCGAATAATCTTCGCCGCCAGCCTTTACCCATGCGTCGCCATTCTTGCCCTTAACGATGTTGTAGGGAACAAGCTCTGTATCCTTCTTGGTGATTGGATCGTCGAAGCGGCGGCCGATAAGGCGCTTCACTGCGAAAATCGTGCTTTCCGGATTGGTGACGGCCTGACGCTTTGCAGGTTGACCAATCAGACGCTCGCCGTCCTTAGCAAAGGCCACGATCGATGGCGTCGTACGTGCGCCTTCCGCATTTTCGATGACCTTGGGCTTGCCGCCGTCCATTACCGCAACGCAGCTGTTTGTCGTGCCCAAGTCGATACCAATAACTTTAGCCATAAAAACTTTACCCCGAAATTTTAAAATTGAACGCTTACTGGCCACTTACGGTCCGGCCCTATCAGGCACCGGTGTTTTCCCGTAATGCAACCTTGTAGCGGCGATATAGGTGCCAAATCTCTTGGCACAAGACTTCGGCAACCCTAGATAGGGAAAAAGTAGAGACAGTCCCGGCTTTGAACCACAAAGCCAATGCCGAAATGAGGATCATATGAACCGACGGATATTCACAGTTGCAGCCGCAGCAAGTGCATTATTGCTGGGCTCGTGCGGCCCGACACCGCAGCTAAAGGTCAAAGAGGCGGTGCTCACGCTATCGCCGGTCGACAGCAATCCGTCGGCATTTCACTTCAACGTCTATGGCGGCCCCGAAGATGTCTATTTGCTGCGCGTCAGTTCGCCGTCCGCCATCCGCGTTGAAATGCACGATGTGACGGTGGATCCGAAAACGGGGGCCGTGTCCATGGCGCCGCTGCAACGCGTCCGCATTCCCGCTGGTGAAACCGTCGCCTTCAAAAAAGGTGGCAAGCATGTGATGATGTGGGGCGTCAACCTCATTCCCCGTCGGCTTGGCGTGATCGAAACGGAATTTCTGTTCTCGAACAATGAGCGCATATTGGTAAAAGCCCGCGTACAGGAAGTCGACGGCACTGACCCGGACGAGAAAAAGGCAATCGACGGCTAAGGCATGCCCTTTTCCAATATTTTCGTCATCCCGAACTTGTTTCGGGATAACAAACAACATTGGCGCGTTATCCTGAAACAAGTTCAGGATGACGAAATGGATTTTGAATGAGCATATTTGGCCCGCATAAATCCGGCAGGCCGATGACAGTCCGCGAACGGGCGTTGGCGGAATCTGTGTTCGGCTCCGCGCTGGATTGCCACAGCATCCGGATTCACAATCGCAAATATTGGTGGTTCCAGCCACAGCGCGTCACCATGGCCCCGAACGGTCATTTGTGGTTCCACCCGAAAGGCAACCTGTTCTGCGCCGATTTTTGCGACCGCGACCTTAGTTTACAAGGCCACTTCATCCACGAGCTGGTGCATGTGTGGCAACACCAAAAAGGCATATGCCTGCCGCTGCGGCGGCACCCCTTCTGTCGCTATGATTACAGCCTGAAACCCGGGTGGAAGCTGGAACAATATGGGATTGAGCAGCAGGCGGAAATTGTCCGGCACATATTCCTGTTGCGTAACGGTGCAAAGGTTTCCGGCGCGCCGCCACTCTCCCAATATGACGGCATATTAAGCTTCTGAAGGCAGCAGTCCGAGCCGCGCGCGCATCGACCAACGCACCAGCATCAACACCGCCACAAGCGCCAGTCCGGCCGCAAGGCCAGTCCACACCCCGACGCCGTCCCAACCCGCCCGAAATGCCAGCCACGCGCCGACACCGATGCCGACCACCCAATATCCGAACGCCGCGAAGTACATAGGGACTTTGGTATCGTGCAAGCCACGCAACATGCCCGCGCCGACAACCTGTGCGCCATCGACAATCTGGAATATCGCGGCCACCAGCAGGAAGCTGACAGCAAGGTCAAAAACCTGCTTGGTCGCGGCATCGACGGGGGTGACGAATATCCCAATCAGCGCCTCTGGGAACAGATAAATAGCAAGCGCCATGACCGCCATAAATCCGGTGCCAAGGACGAAAGCGGTCCAGCCTGCGCGTGTGATGCCGACCGCGTCGCGCCGGCCATAAGCAAGGCCGACACGCACCGTCGCCGCCTGCCCCAGCCCCATGGGCACCATGAAGGTAAGCGACGCGATCTGGATGGCAACGGCATGTGCCGCCACCGATGCTTCGTTAATCAGCCCCATCAGCAGGATCGCGATTGCAAACACGCCGCCTTCGAAACCCATCGTGAAACCAATCGGCAATCCCAAACGCCAGATTTCGCGAAACCGCCGCCAATCCGCACGCCAGAAGCGCCCGAACAAATGGTAGCGGCGAAATTTCGGATGGAAGGTGACGACGAGAGCCATGACCCCGAACTGCGCGACATTAGTAATCGTGCTGCCAATGCCTGCCCCCACCAGCCCCAATTGCGGCAAGCCGAAGTTCCCGAGGATGAGGCCGTAATTGACCACGGCATTTAACAGCACAGCGCAACACGCGACGATGGTTGCCCAGACTGGCTTTTCGAGCGCCGCGACAAAATTGCGCAGAACGAGGAACCCGAGGAAGGGCAAAATGGACCACATATAGGCCCGCACAAACACCGCAGCATCGGCGGCAAGATCCGCTTGCTGCCCCGTCACAATCAATATGGCTTCGGCATTCCATAAAAACGCCCACACCGGCACCATGACCGTGCAGCATACCCAAAGGCCCTGCCGAAAGGTCCGCCGAATATCGCGCACCGAATGCGCCATGCGGCCCTTTTCAGATGCCATCATCGGCGCTGTGGCCGTGACTAAACCCATGCAGAAAATCGCGCAGAAAATGGCGAGGTTGTGCCCCAAAGCACCCGCCGCCAATGCGCGCGGACCAAGCCAGCCCAGCAGAATGACGTCGGTCACGCCGATCAGCATCATCGTCAGGTTGGACAAGATCATCGGCCACGCAAGCAACAACGTTGCCCGAAGCTCATCGCGCCAAGGGGATTGGCCTGTGGTTGAGAGAGCCTTTGTGGTCATGGGCGGAGCGATAGCGGAGAGCGGCCAATGAAACCACCCCCGAACTTCGACATTCCCGCGTAGGGACTAATCCCCGGCGCTTATTCTGGTGCCTTCGCCACCCCAACCAAAGCAGGGCGCAGTAAGCGGTCCTTGATCATATAACCCGCCTGCATCTCGGCCACGATCGTGCCCGGTTCAGCATCTGCGCTTGGGATTTCAACCATCGCCTGATGCTGGTTCGGATCGAGCGGCATGCCCATTGCGGCGATGCGGGTGATGCCGTTTTTGGCAAAGACGCTGTCGAGTTCGCGGCCCGTGGCTTCAAGGCCAATGACGAGCGGCTTCATCGATTCACTTTCGCGCATTTCGGCAGGGATAGCTTCCAATGCACGCGCCAAATTGTCGGACACCGACAGGACATCGCGGGCAAAGCCAGTTGCGGCATACGCGCGCGCATCTTGCGCTTCCTTTTCCATGCGGCGACGCACATTTTGGGTTTCGGCCTGCGCATACAGAACTTCCTGCTGCGCCGTGGCGAGCGCTTCTTCGAGCGCAGCGATTTTAGCGTCGGCGGTGTCGGTCGCTTCTGAGGCGTCATCCTTCATATGCTCTGGCACGCCTTCCAATTCCTTTTCTGCTGCTGCATCTGCGGATTGAGTGTTTTTGTCCGTCATAACCTGATTAACCCATGATTGTTGCGACACTTATGCCGCCTGTTGCTGTGCGCATATAGAAACCAATTCGGTTTCATCAAGCCGTGCGTCACTTTATTAAGCGGCTGAGCGCCTGTGCTGTGAAATCGACCATCGGGACGATGCGGGCATAATTGAGCCGTGTTGGGCCAATAACGCCCACGACACCGACCACCTTACCACCCGCCTCGCGATACGGCGCAGCGATGACCGAGGAGCCAGATAGCGAGAACAGATTATTCTCTGAACCAATGAAGATCCGCGTCGATTGCGCATCGCGCGCACTGTCGACCAACCGGGCAATTTCTTCCTTGCTTTCCAATTCGTCGAGCAACTGGCGCACGCGGTCAAGGTCGGCCGCTGCGGCATCGTCAATCAGGTTCGACTGTCCGCGCACAATCAGCACCGGCCGGTCATTGGCATCGAGCGACCAGATCGCCAGACCATCGCGCACGAGCTTCTGGCTTGCCGCATCAAGCTCCGCCTGCTCCGCGCGAATTTCGCGATCAAGATGCTCCAGCGCCTCTGACAAGGTCAAACCCGACAAACGGGCAGAGATATAATTGGACGCCTCAACCAACGCAGAATCGGAAACAGCGGAGTCAATCGCCACCAAGCGGTTTTCGACGCTGTTGTCGGACCCTACCATAATGGCCAAAACTTGGGTCGGCGACAGACGCGCAAAGTTGAATGCCTTCAACACGGCATCGCGTTTGGGGACGAGCACGATTCCGGCACAGGCCGATAGCCCCGACAACACCGACGTCGCCGCCGCCAACGCTTCCTCAATTGGCCCATCGCTTATGATTTGCGATTCAATCGCACGGCGTTCTTCCATCGACGGCTCAGCCGACTGCATCATGCCGTCGACAAAAAGACGAAGACCGCTTTCGGTGGGCACACGGCCAGCGCTGGTGTGCGGCGAAGCAAGCAATCCTGCCTCCTCCAAATCTTGCATCACATTGCGAATGGAGGCTGGCGACAAATTCAGGCCCGCAAATTTGGAAAGCGTTCGCGACCCCACGGGCGCGCCATTGTCCAAATAGCTTTCGACCACCATCCGGAAGATGACGCGCGTGCGATCGTTCAGTTCATTGATTGGAATCTGGCTCACGGTTGCTGGTTTAGCGCAGCGCGCTTGCAAAGCAAGCGGGGCAAGCTATTGCATCCTTCAACCCATTATCAGGAGACTATCATGCGTCCATCAGGCCGTGCGCCCGACGAAATGCGCGCCATTTCGATTGAAACCCATTTCACCAAGCATGCAGAGGGCAGCTGCCTCATCTGCTTTGGCGACACCCGCGTGCTTGTCACCGCAAGCGTTGAAGATCGCCTGCCACCATGGTTGCGTGGCAAGGGTGAAGGCTGGGTGACGGCGGAATATTCGATGCTTCCGCGCGCCACGCATACCCGCAGCCAGCGCGAAGCGGCGAAGGGTAAACAGTCAGGTAGAACTCAAGAAATTCAACGTCTTATTGGCCGTTCTTTACGCGCTGTCGTAGATATGAAAAAGCTTGGCGAGCATCAGATCACGATCGATTGTGACGTATTGCAAGCCGACGGTGGAACGCGCACCGCGGCTATTTCCGGCGCGTGGGTCGCCTTGCGGCTTGCGGTCGATGGCCTGCTTGCTTCGGGTGCGATTAAGGAAGACCCGATCAGCGGCCGCGTCGCCGCCATCAGCTGCGGCATTGTTAACGGTACGCCCGTCCTTGATCTCGACTATATCGAAGATTCGAGCGCTGACGCCGATGCGAACTTCGTCCTTATTGAAGGCGGACAAATCGCCGAAGTACAAGCGACCGCCGAAGGTGCGACTTATGATGAGGAAAGCCTGCTGCGCTTGCTCCGTCTCGCACGCATGGGCACCGACCGCATATTTGCGGTACAAGCTGAAGCGGTGAAATAACCGCTCTTGGCAGTTTAAACGTCAATGTCATTCCCGCGAAAGCGGGGATGACAATATGGTTCAAGGCAAGAATTATGACCCATCGCAAATTGCAGCCCGGAAAGCTTGTCATCGCCAGCCACAATGCGGGCAAGGTGCGTGAAATCCGCGCTTTGCTTGCACCCTTCGGCATCGAACCGGTTTCGGCGGGCGAACTTGGCTTGCCCGAGCCCGACGAGACGGGGACGAGCTTTGCGGAAAATGCACTGCTGAAAGCGCATGCCTCTGCGCAAGGATCAGGCCTGCCTGCCTTGGCAGATGACAGCGGCCTGTGCGTGGCGGCCCTTGGTGGCGCGCCTGGAGTGTACACGGCGGACTGGGCGGAAAAACAACGGTTCGAAGGGGGCCCAGGACGCGACTGGTACATGGCAATGGGTAAAGTCGAGGGCAAATTGGCCGAGCTTGGCCCAGATACCGACCGAAGCGCATATTTTATCTGCACCCTCGCGCTTGCATGGCCCGATGGTCATGAAGAACTGTTCGAAGGCCGCGTACAGGGCAGCCTGACATGGCCTCCACGTGGCACATTGGGCTTTGGTTATGATCCTGTGTTTGTGCCAACCGACCGCACGCAAACTTTTGCGGAACTGGACCCGGCGGAGAAACATGCCATGAGCCATCGGGCAGATGCGTTCCGCAAATTGGTTGAGGCGGTTTTTTGACAAGCGCCACATCTGACCAAACCGTAGCCCAGAGCAGCAGTCACGCAGTGGCTGCGACCGTCGAAGGGCGGCCATCAGTCAAGCACTGTGGTTGAACGAGATGCACCCTTCGACTTTTCGGCAGCGCTCCGCACTGCCGGCTCAGGGCTACGGTAAACCTCTGATGTCAAATCCGCTCGCCCTCTATATCCACTGGCCCTTTTGCATTTCCAAATGCCCTTATTGTGATTTCAACAGCCATGTGCGGGAAAGCGTCGACCAAGACGCGTGGTGCGCCGCATTGTTGGCGGATATGGCCTATGAAGCGGCGTTGACGCGCGGCCGCAAGCTGAGTTCCATTTTCTTCGGCGGTGGCACGCCATCGCTGATGCCGCCGTCAACGGTCGCCGCGTTGATTGACGCTGCTGCGCAACATTGGGGCTTTGCCGACAATATCGAGATTACACTGGAGGCGAACCCGTCCTCGGTTGAGGCATCCCGCTTCGCCGACTTGGCCAAAGCTGGTGTCAACCGCGTGTCGCTTGGCCTTCAGTCTCTCGATGACACCGCCTTGGCCTTTTTGGGGCGTGCGCATTCCGTTGGCGAAAGCCTTGATGCGCTCACGGTCGCGCAGCAGCATTTCGGCCGCGTCAATATCGACCTGATTTATGCGCGGCCCGAACAAACGGCTAAGCAGTGGGCGGCGGAGCTTCGGCGCGCATTGTCCTTCGGCACCGATCATATGTCGCTATATCAGTTGACGATTGAGGCGGGCACACGGTTCGAAACGCTCGTGCGCACGGGACACTTCACCCCCGCCGACGATGACGATGCGGCGACCCTGTATGACATGACGCAGGACATGACGCGCGCGGCGGGCATGGCAGCCTATGAGATTAGCAACCATGCGCGGGTGGGTCATGAAAGCCGGCATAATTTGAGTTACTGGCGCTATGATGATTATATCGGCATTGGCCCCGGCGCGCATGGACGGCGTCTGAAGTCTGCGACACAACGTCATAAAAAACCAGAGAATTTTCTGTCTGCGGTGGACCGCAACGCGCATGGCATCAGCGCCGAAGATCATCTCGACCCCGCAAGCCGTGCAACCGAAAGCTTGCTCATGGGACTGCGGTTGAGCGAAGGTATTAGCCTTGACCGCCTGTCATCGCGCACGGGTATTGCGCCAGACAAGATGCTGGATTTCACGGCTGTCGACAAAATCGCGCGCCTTGGTCTCATCACCCGCACCGGCGACCGCGTTACGGTTACGCCGCAAGGCATGCCGTTGCTGGATGCGATCCTGCCGCAAATAGTAGCGGTTGAGGCGGATGCTGCCGCCTGATAGCATGACGGCATAATGTCACTGCTCACCGAATATCTGACGTTCCTGACCGACAATCGCCGGATGTCGCCGCATAGTGTCCGCGCCTATCAAGCCACGGCAGATCGGCTTACCGGTTTTCTGCAATTGCACTGGGGGGCGACAGTCGACCGCACAACGCTGATGAAAATTTCCGCCGCGGACATGCGCGCCTTCTTGGCAGACCGGCGCGGCGATGGACTTACCAACCGGTCCACCGCGCGTGAATTGTCCGCTGCCCGTCATTTTTTGCGATTTGCACTGGGCGAAAGCGCAACCCTGCCCCCAATGAAGGGGCCGCGCGTGCAACGCAGCCTACCGCGCCCCGTAAACCCCGACGATGTTCTCGCACTCGCAGATGACGTCGCAGAAAGCGCGAACGATGGCTGGGTCGGCGCGCGCGACTGGGCCTTGCTTCTGCTGCTCTATGGCAGCGGCCTGCGCGTGAGCGAAGCGACGGGGCTAAATGGCGATATCTTGCCGCTTGCCACGACACTGCGCGTCACCGGCAAGCGTAACAAGACGCGCATTGTGCCGCTGCTCGATCAAGTCCGCACCGCTATTCAGGAATATATTGCTTTGTGCCCCTATCCAATCGCTGCAGACCAGCCATTGTTTCGCGGCGCGCGCGGTGGGCCATTGGCGCCCGCACTTGTGCGCCGCGCGGTGCAAGGTGCGCGCATGCGGCTTGGCCTATCGGAACGCACAACGCCGCATGCCTTGCGCCACAGCTTTGCAACGCATTTGCTAGCGGGGGGTGCAGATCTGCGCAGTCTTCAGGAATTGCTGGGCCACAGCAGCCTATCATCAACGCAGATTTATACCGCCGTCGATACGGCTATGCTTCTGGATGAATATCAGAACGCGCATCCGCGGGCTTAGGCACGGGCATAGGGCTGGGCTTCCAGCGCGCCAGCCGCCATACATAAGACCCCAATATGCCTACCATGATGATGGTCGACAAAGGCCCAAGCCACTTTTCGATATCGTCAAATTGCGAACCCAAGAAATAGCCAGCGGAGGCGAGAGCCGCGCTCCATCCCGCCGTTCCAATCGTCGAAAAAACCAGAAAACGGCGCAGCGACATCCCGAACAAACCAGCGGGTATCGAAATCAAAGAACGCAGCGTCGGCAACATGCGCGCCACGAGCACGATGATTGGCCCATGCTTGCGAAACAGCCCATGTCCGCGCTCAATCTCCGCCCAGTCAAGCGTGAGCCAACGGCTGTAGCGGTCGATAAACACATGCATTCGCGCTTCGCCAAACTTGATGGCCAGCCAATACCACAGCCAGTTACCAAGCATCGCACCTGCGGTTCCGGCCGCGATCGTGCCCCAAAGGTTCATATTGCCACGCGCTGCCGACACACCCGCCACGGTCATAATAACCTCTGACGGGACGGGCGGGAAAACCGTCTCCAGCAGCATCAACAGGGCGACGCCCCAATAATGCCCCCATTCGACGAGCCTGATAATCCAGTCTTCCATTAACCCCGGCCGGCAAGCCTGCGTTCAATGGCATCGAGTATTTTGGCGGCGGTATCCGTGCCATTGAACCGGTCAATCGCGACGATACCGGTTGGCGAGGTTACGTTAATTTCCGTCAGCCATTTTCCGCCAATGACATCGATGCCGACGAATATCAGCCCAAGTTCCTTCAAACGCGGCCCCATCGCAGCGCAAATTTCTTGCTCCTCCGGGGTTAACAACGTCGCTTCGGCACTGCCGCCCACGGCAAGGTTGGACCGGAATTCGCCTTCACCCGGACGGCGGTTGATGGCCCCTGTGACTTCGCCGTGATCAGAACGATGCGCTTGTCGCCCTTCGCAACGTCGGGCAGGAATGGCTGCACCATATGCGGTTCGGGCCATGTCGCATTGAACACCTCAAACAGCGCGCCGACATTGCTGCCATCGGCTTCAATCCGGAAAATGGCCTTGCCGCCATTGCCATGGAGCGGCTTTACGACAATCGCGCCATGTTCCTTTTGAAATGCGCGCACTTCATCAAGTGAACGCGTAATCAGCGTCGGTGGCATGAACATGCGATAGTCGAGCACCATGACTTTTTCCGGCGCGTTGCGCACGCTGGCGGGGTTGTTGACCACCAACGTCTCATGCTCGATGCGTTCGAGCAAATGCGTCGCGGTGATATAGCCCACATGAAATGGCGGGTCCTGCCGCATCAGCACGACGTCAATGTCCGCGCCCAAATCAATGCGCTGCGGCGCGCCAAAGCGATAATGTGCGCCCTCGACGCGTTGGAGGTCATGCACGGGATGCGCGAGCGCGGTGAGCCGGTCGTTGGCGTCGAGCGTCAATGACATCACATCATAATGCCAAATGTCATAGCCGCGCGATTGGCCAGCAAGCATCAGCGCAAAGCTGGAGTCGCCATGAATGTTGATGCCGTCCATCGGGTCCATCTGGACCGCCATTTGTATTGCCATTTGCTTGTCCTTATCCGTGCCAGACGTTTGGCAGATGGTTCGGCCAACGCCATGGCGCAACCATAATCACGTCTATCTGCATATTTTCGCATTCTTTTCCATATTTCGGGAGCAGAATTTCCGCCGCAGCGGCAACGCGGCGTAATCTGTACGCGTCAATCGCGGTGGCGAGATCACGCACATTTGCGCGCGCTTTTACTTCGACGAAGGCAATGGTTTTGCCGCGCCGCGCGATCAAGTCGACTTCGCCGCGCGGTGTTTTCACACGCGCGGCAACGACCCGCCACCCCTTTAACCGCAAAAACCAAGCAGCAATGGTCTCGCCACGCCGCCCCAATTTTTCTGCGGCCAACCGGTTCACTGCGACTTCAGTTGCGTAGCGCGCGCATAGACGTCGCTGCGCTCCAGCCCGAAACGCTTGGCAATGACGCCAGCGGCTTTGGCGGCGGACATGGTATCCAGTGCTTCGCGCAAGGCTGCGTCCACATCGCCGGTGTCATAGGCGACGTCATCCGCCGGCGGACCAATGATCAGGACGATTTCACCCTTTGGCTCTTGCGCCGCATAACGCGCGGCAAGTTCGGATGCGGTGCCCGTTACAACCTCTTCAAATTTCTTGGTCAGTTCCCGCGCGACGGCGACTTCACGGTCGCCATAGGTTTCCGCAATCGCGGAAAGCGATGCAGCAAGGCGCGGCCCTGCTTCGTAAAAAACCAACGTCGCCTTTACCTGCCCCAGCTCCGTCAACGTTTCGACACGCGCCTTGGCTTTATTGGGAAGGAAACCGGCAAACAGAAAGCGGTCCGTGGGCAAACCGCAAATCGACAGCGCCGCCGTTACCGCGCTCGCACCGGGGATCGTGAATACGGGCACGCCTGCCTCGCGCGCGCTGCGCACGAGCTTGTAACCGGGGTCTGAAATCAGCGGTGTCCCTGCATCCGACACCAGCGCAACGACCGCGCCGCGCGCGGCGGCGACCAATGACTCGCGCTCGGCCTCGCCACTATAGTCGTTGTAGCGCCGCATCTTTTTCTTCAGGCCAAGATGGTGCAACAATTTACCGGTTACCCGGCTGTCCTCTACAGCCACAATTTCTGCGGCTTCCAGCAGATCAATCGCCCGTTGTGACATATCTGCAAGGTTGCCGATTGGTGTCGCAACGACATATAAGCCCGATTCGAACATCATCTGATTTATATGCTTCTACCCAAGGGAACATTCATGAGCGCATCCAATGCAGCAAGCGGCGCAACGCCGCAAGCTTTAGCAGGACAGATCAAAAAGCTGCTGGTTTTGGCTTCGGTCATTTTGCTCGCGGCCTGCGCCACCGCCCCGCGTGGGGGCAAAGGGCCACCCCCTGTGGTCTCCGAAGACCCGCTGGACGGCATGCACCGCGTGGCGCTGCTGTTGCCGGTGACGGGCCCCGACGCCGACGTTGGCCAATCCATCGCCAACGCGACCGCGCTTGCACTGGCCGACACCAAAGCGACCAACATCCGCATGATTACCTATGACACGAGCACCGGCGTCGCCGCAGCTGCAAAGCGCGCGGTCGCCGATGGGAATAAGGTCATATTGGGCCCGCTGCGTGGCGACGATGTTGTGGAGGCCGCCGCAGTCGCGCGCACAGCAGCTGTGCCCATCGTCAGCTTTTCCAACGATGTCGGCGTCGCCGGGCAAAATGTATTCTTGCTTGGCCATTTGCCCAATCAATCGATCGATCGCGTTGTCCACTACGCCCGTTCGCAAGGATATAACCGCTTTGCAGGCGTCGTTTCGACCAACGTATATGGCCAGCGCGCGCAATCGAACCTGACCTCTGCAGTGCGCAGCGCAGGCGGTACGCTTGTTGCCATTGAAGAATCCGATGGAACGACAGCGTCTGCGGATGCAGCTGCGCGCCGGTTGGCAAAATTGGGTCAGATTGATGCTGTCCTAATTGCCGATAGCGGCCGTGCCGGCGTTGTATTGGTGCCGGCGCTTCGCCGGAACGGCATGCGCAATGCAAAAATTCTCGGCACCGATTTGTGGAATATCGATGGCTCATTGGCGGGTAACGCTGCCATGTATGGCGGCTGGTTTGCGAGCGTCTCCGACACGCTCTATACCCAATATGCCGCCAAATATCGGGCGCGCTTTGGCAAGGCGCCACTGCGGCTTTCCAGCCTTGGCTATGATTCGGTGCTTTTGATTGCGCGGGTGGCGCGTGACTGGCGTCCGGGGACGAAATTCCCCGTTGCGCAACTGACCGATCCGCAAGGCTTCATCGGCGTTGATGGCGCATTCCGCTTCATGCCCAATGGCCTCACCGAGCGCATGCTTGAGGTGCAGGAAATTCAGTCGGGCAAGTTCGTGACAATCAGCCCTGCACCGACGCAATTTGTAAAGTAACGCAGCGCAGCAAGGGCTGCGGCTTGTCTGGCTAGCGCACTTTAGTGGCGGCAATGCTCATTATGAACATGCCCGCCGCCCATTTTGCGGGCTTTTTCGATTTTCTTGAGCACCATCTGACGCTTTAGCCGCGACAGGTGGTCAATGAACAAGATGCCTTCGAGATGGTCCATCTCGTGCTGGAGACAGGTCGCCATTAGGCCCGTCATTGTCTCTTCATGAAATTTGCCATCAAGGTCCTGCCAGCGTGCACGGATTTGCGCGGGGCGCTCGACCTCTGCATATTGGTCAGGGACGGAAAGGCAGCCTTCATTATACAGGCTGTGTTCGTCCGACGGGTCCAATATTTCCGGATTCACAAATACCCGCGGGTTGCGAACGGGCTCGTCGCCTGCGCCTTCATCTTCCTGCAAATCGATGACCAACAGGCGCTTGGGCACCCCGACCTGAATAGCGGCCAGCCCGATACCGGGCGCGGCGTACATCGTTTCGGTCATGTCATCGACCAGCGCTTTCAAATCCGCGTCAAATGTCTCGACGGGAGTCGAAATGGTTTTCAGCCGCGGATCGGGCACTTCAAGAATAGGTAATATGGCCATGGGTCGCAGATAGGGACGGTCGTAAGATAAATCAACCGACTGGACGTCTGGCGCGCAATGCTTGTGCTAACGTGCCATCGTCGAGATAATCAAGTTCTCCGCCCACAGGCACGCCATGCGCCAGCTGGGTTAAGCGCACCGGAAATTGTTCAAGCCGTTCCGCGAGATAATGCGCGGTTGTCTGCCCCTCCAGCGTGGCATTCATGGCCAAGACGACTTCATCGACGCCGCCTGCGGCAACGCGGGCAACCAAGCCTTCGATGTTCAAATCCTCCGGCCGAACGCCATCCAATGCGGATAACCGACCGCCCAGAACATGATATTTTCCCGGAAAAAGTCGCGAACGATCCAGCGCCCACAAATCGGATACGTCTTCGACAACACAGATGGAACGGATGTCGCGGCGAGGATCGACGCAAATGCCACAGGGGTTGCCGGTATCGATATTCCCGCACGTGCTGCAGACGACCAGCCGTTGTTCGACCTGCTCCAGCGCACGCAAAAGCGGCATCAACACGCTTTCACGCTTTTTCATAAGGTGCAGCACAACCCGCCGTGCCGAGCGTGGACCCAGTCCGGGCAATTTCGACAATGCCTGTGCTAATGCGTCTATTTCTTGCGATGCCATGCTGCGGGTCTTAGGGGGCTTTCGAACAAAGGAAAAGTGACGATGCGTCTTGCCTTCATGGGAACACCCGAATTTGCCGTGCCCGCGCTCGACGCGCTGGTTGCCGCTGGGCATGATGTGGTTGCCGTATATTCGCAGCCACCCCGCCCCGCCAACCGCGGTAAAAAGCTTACGCCGTCCGCCGTGCACCAGCGCGCCGAAGAGCTGGGTTTGCATATACGTACGCCGCTGTCGCTGCGACAGGACGATGCAGCAGCGGAATTTGCAGCGCTTAACCTCGACGCCGCAATTGTCGCGGCATATGGCCTTATCCTGCCCAAATCGATCTTGGACGCGCCACGGCATGGCTGCCTGAATATTCACGGCTCACTCCTGCCACGCTGGCGCGGTGCGGCGCCGGTTCAGCGTGCTATTTTGGCGGGCGACGCCACAACAGGCGTCATGGTCATGCAAATGGAAACAGGCCTCGATACCGGCCCTGTTCGTGCAACGACGGAAATTGAAATCGGGCACAAGACAACGGGCATCCTCACCAGCGAGTTGGCCGAGCTTGGCGCAGAATTGATGGTGCGGGTATTATCGGACCTCGACGCCCATCCTTGCGTGCCGCAACCGGAAGATGGCGTTACCTATGCCGCCAAAATCGACAAGGCAGAAACCAAATTGGATTTTTCAATGTCCGCCGAAGTGGTCGAACGACAAATACGCGCATATAACCCCGCGCCGGGGGCATGGTTCGAATTTGAGGGCGAGCGATATCGGGTGCTTGCCGCCGACATCGTTGCGGGAGGCAGCACCGCCGGCACAATTTCGGACGACCGGCTGACCATCGCCTGCGGGGTGGATGCGATCCGTCCCACCCTGATCCAACGCGCAGGCAAACCGGCCATGCCGACCGCAGACTTGCTGCGTGGTAAGGCAATCCCGGCGGGCACGGTTCTGCAATGACCCGTTTTGCGCTCACCATCGAATTTGACGGCGGCCCCTATATGGGCTGGCAATGGCAAGACCATGGCCCTTCGGTACAAGGTGCGATCGAAGAGGCCATATTCAAAACCACCGGCGAAAAGACATTGGTCTACAGCGCAGGCCGCACCGATGCCGGCGTCCACGCATTGGGCATGCGCGCGCATGTCGATGTCGAAAAAGGGCTGTCATCGTTCCGATTGATGGAAGCCATCAACGCCCATTTGCGGCCGCACCCCATCGCGATATTGCATTGCGAGGAAGTCGCCGACGACTGGCATGCGCGTTACAGCTGCATTGGCCGGGCTTATGAATATCGCATCCTCAATCGCCGCGCCTCGCTCACACTTGAAAAGGGCCGGGTATGGCGCGTTGGTCCGCACCTTGATGCCGACGCAATGCACGCAGCGGCGCAAATTTTGGTGGGCGTGCATGATTTCACGACCTTCCGGTCGACGGCATGTCAATCGGCCAGCCCGGTCAAGTCGCTCGAACGGTTGAACGTCCGCCGCGAAGGGCAGCATGTCATCGTCGAGGCTGCGGCTTTGTCATTCCTGCATCATCAGGTGCGGTCGATGGTGGGTTGCCTTGTCGCGGTTGGGCTTGGCCGTTGGACCGCCGACGATTTGCAGGCAGCGCTGGATGCGGCAGACCGTTCCGCCTTGGCTGAAAATGCGCCGCCCGAAGGCCTGTATTTTGTGCGGGCAATCTACCCTTAAGCCAACAGGCGCGGGTTACAATAATCGGTCTTGCGCGCGTTCTTTGTCCAGCAAGGCCTGTTTTCGCTCCAGGCCATATGCATAACCGCCAAGCGTTCCGTCGGTGCGGATAACCCGGTGGCAGGGGATCAGGACCGCGACATTATTCGCACCATTGGCACTTCCCGCCGCGCGCACAGCATTGGGGCTGCCCACCGCAGCAGCGATATCTGCATATGTCCGCGTTTCACCCGCCGGAATGCGCTTTAGCTCGTTCCAGATGGCCTGTTGAAATGCCGTGCCCGCGACGTCCAGCGGCAAATCCGGCATGTGTGCGGGGTTCTCTATCGCCGCAATGGCGCCTATTACCAGATGCGCGAGCGCACTGCCCCCGGCAATGATATCTGCGTTTGGAAACCGCCGTTGCAGCGCGGTTTCATCTTCATCGAATGACAGGCGGCAGATGCCTTTATCGGTGGCGGCCAGCAACATCTTTCCCAATATCGTATCAACCACCGCCCAGCGGATTTCGACCCCTGCACCACCATTTTTCCACGCGCTTGGCGTCATACCCAAATGTCCTTTTGTGTTCGCGTAAAAGCGGCTTGGGCCAGAATAGCCTGCTTCGTAAATGGCCTGCGTGATCGTGGCTGTGCTATCCAATGCAGCCCCGGCACGCTTTGCTTGCAACGATCGCGCATAGGCCGCCGGCGTCACGCCCGTGTCCCGCTTGAACAACCGATGAAAATGATGCGGCGCATAACCGACTAGTTCCGCCAATTCGGCTAAGTCTGGAGCTGGATGGCCTGCAAGCAACTTCAGCGCCTTTCGTACCGCCACCTCATCTCGCGCCAAATCATCGGGTCGACAGCGCAAACAGGCCCGCAACCCTGCCGCTTGCGCGACCGCACCGTCCACAAAAAAACGCACATTCTGTCGGGACGGATGGCGGGCAGCGCAGCTTGGCCTGCAATAGATGCCCGTTGTCAGCACGCCGGTTACAAATCGGCCGTCAAAGCTGCGATCCCGCCGCAGCACTGCCGCCCATGCCTCTGCCTCTTCGATCATGTGTCATACCCTGTCGATGCGCGCGGCGAAACAGCCGGCGGCGGCATTGTGCGCGTGGATATAAGCGATTGCAGAGTCAGTCAGCATGGCGCGAATGGCCGCATCGCTTTCCCCCGGCGCCGCGAGAGTTGCTGTAATCAACATGCCGTCTCCATCAAAGCCCCGCAACGAGAGTGTCCGCCGCGCAAAGACCGGCGGCGTCTGGTCAACGAAAACAGCAGCCGAACGAGCAGCCTCGCGCACATAAATCGCATAGGATGACCGGAAAGGCGTCGCCACATCGTGGCTGACATAATGAACCAATATGAGGCTCTCGCCCGCCTGCGCGTCTTCCAGAGACACACGGCATGGCCAACCGTGATCGGCGCCTGCGGTCACGCGACGCGCGTTCACGCGTGCCAGTGCCGCGTCATCCAGTGTCAACAGCGGCGCAAATACTATAGGATCCAATCCTGTTATGCGATAAGTCATGCTTGCCTCCAAACTGATCCTGACCGCTTAGACGGCAGCACCGCCTGGTTCATCCCGTATCTTGCGTTTAAAGCGAAAAAGGCCCTGCACCCCCTAGCGCCCACATGCGCGGAATAAAGCCAGGGTCCGCGCCCGCGCCAGATCGGCGCTTTCTTCATGATAGTCTTTGCGCCGGTCCGAATTGAACCCATGGTTGGCGTCGTACACAAATATCTGCGCGGTGGGGTGCGCCTTTTCAATAAGTGCCTCTACCCCGTCCATCGGGATGCCTTGGTCATATCTGCCAAAATGCGCGATTGTGGCGCATTTGGGCGTCTTATCTGCATATATTGTCGGCACGAGACTGCCATAATAGCAGCTGGCTGCGGCAAGATCATCGCTGATGCCCGCGACGGCCCAAGCCACCGACCCGCCATAGCAATAGCCCGCGATGAAAACGGGGCCTTTACCCTTCAAGGCATCAATGCAGACCTGCGCGTCATCCAGCGACTGTACAAAGGGATGAAGATCGCGCGCCAATTCCACAGCGCGGTTATAATCAGGCCCCGTATAGGCGGCCTCAAAACCCGGATGCTCGCGATCAAAAATAGCCGGCGACAAAACTTCATAGCCATCTGCGGCATATTCGTCGCAAAGCTCACGAATATGGTCCGTCACGCCAAAGATTTCCTGCACGAGCACAAGGCCACCACGTCGCTCACCATCTGGCAAGGCATGGTAGACGGCAATTTCCGCGCCGTCCGACATTGTCATCCGAATCATTTCGCCCATCTCGGTCTCCTCTCATGCTGCATTTCACGTGTTTTCGAATGCCGCGCAACGCCCGTTTGCACCACCGGAACAAGTTTGTGGCCGCAACCGCATGCAATGAACTTAATTCCCAATCTTGCATCGCAACAAAAGCCCTGCTAGGCGCGCGGCGACGCTAGAGACAGGGCAACCTTTCGGCTGGTTCAGCAAATACATCAGTTGTACATTTAAGGACTTCAACGCGTGGATAATTCCGGCGGCACAAGCGCTAATATACAAGCCAGTCTATCTGGCCGTTACGCGACGGCATTGTTCGAGTTGGCCCGCGACGCCAACTCCATCAACGCCGTTGAAAAAAGCCTTACGTCGGTCGCTAAAGCTGTGAACGAATCGGCAGACCTGAAGTCACTGACCACCAACCCTGTGTTGACGCGGACGGACGCGAAAAAAGCGATCGCTGCTGTTGCCAAGGCAATGAAGCTGGATGCTTTGACGACCAAGACCTTGGGCGTACTTGCTGACAACCGCCGGCTCAGCGAAACCGCATCAGTCGCGCGGGCATTCTCGTCGCTTGCGGCGGCCCATCGCGGCGAAGTCACCGCCGAAGTTACTTCAGCGCACGCCTTGAGCGCGGCGCAGATGAAGACGCTTTCCGCAAATCTTAAGGCACGCGTCGGCAGCGACGTGGCCATCCAGACCAAAGTCGATCCATCCATATTGGGTGGCCTGACTGTCCGCATCGGCAGCCAGATGATCGACACTTCTATTAAAACCCGTTTGAACACCCTCGCTAACGCGATGAAAGGCTAAGTAGCAAAATGGATATCCGCGCCGCAGAAATTTCCAAGGTCATTAAGGACCAGATCGCCAATTTCGGCACCGAAGCTCAGGTTTCGGAAGTCGGTAGCGTTCTGTCCGTTGGTGACGGTATCGCCCGTATTCACGGCCTCGACAATGTTCAGGCTGGTGAAATGGTCGAATTCGCCAACGGCATTCAGGGCATGGCCTTGAACCTTGAAGCGGACAATGTCGGTGTCGTTATTTTCGGATCCGACAGTGAAATTCGCGAAGGTGACGTTGTAAAGCGTACCGGCACGATCGTTGACGTTCCTGTGGGCAAGGAACTGCTTGGGCGCGTTGTCGACGGCCTTGGCAACCCAATTGATGGCAAGGGCCCGCTCAAGACCACACAGCGCAGCCGCGTTGAAGTCAAAGCGCCCGGTATCATCCCGCGCCAATCGGTTTCGGAACCTGTTCAGACCGGCCTTAAGGCGCTCGACGCCCTCGTTCCTGTTGGCCGTGGCCAGCGCGAATTGATCATTGGTGACCGTCAGACCGGTAAGACCGCAGTCGCCATCGACACGTTCATCAACCAGAAGGAAGTGAACAAGGGCACTGACGAATCGAAGAAGCTTTACTGCATCTACGTTGCCGTTGGTCAGAAGCGTTCGACCGTTGCGCAAATCGTTCGTGCATTGGAAGAACAAGGCGCGATGGAATATTCGATCGTTGTTGCTGCAACCGCTTCCGAGCCTGCACCGCTTCAGTATCTCGCGCCGTACACCGGCGTTGCGATGGGTGAATATTTCCGCGACAACGGCATGCACGCCGTCATCGTCTATGACGATTTGTCGAAGCAGGCTGTTGCCTATCGCCAGATGTCGCTTCTTCTGCGTCGTCCTCCAGGCCGCGAAGCCTATCCTGGCGACGTTTTCTATCTCCACAGCCGCTTGCTTGAGCGCGCTGCAAAGATGTCCGACGCCAATGGCGGTGGTTCGTTGACGGCATTGCCGATCATTGAAACACAGGCTGGTGACGTTTCGGCCTATATTCCAACCAACGTGATTTCGATCACCGACGGCCAGATCTTCCTTGAAACCGACCTGTTCTTCCAGGGTATCCGCCCAGCGATTAACGTTGGTCTGTCGGTTAGCCGCGTTGGTTCGGCTGCACAGACAAAGGCAATGAAGAAGGTATCGGGCTCGATTAAGCTTGAGCTTGCACAATATCGCGAAATGGCTGCGTTCGCGCAGTTCGGCTCGGACCTCGATGCGTCGACGCAAAAGCTGCTGAACCGCGGTGCGCGCTTGACTGAGCTGTTGAAGCAGAAGCAATTCTCGCCACTGCCTTTCGAAGAGCAGACCGCGTCAATCTTCGCTGGTACAAATGGCTATCTCGACGGCATCCCGGTTGCCGACGTGAACCGCTATGAAGACGCCATGCTGGCTGACCTTCGTGCCAACCATGCTGGCATCCTGAAGACAATCCGCGACAGCCGCGACTTCAGCGACGACAGCAAGAAGGCGCTGATGGCCGCTCTCGACAAGTTCACGAAGAATTTCGCTTAATTCACTGATCTCCGGCGAAAGCCGGGGAACAGACCACAATGATAAACTGGACCCCGGCCTGCGCCGGGGAACACGGGAACCAAGATGGCAAGTTTAAAAGCCCTCAAAATGCGGATCAACTCGGTCAAGTCGACCCAGAAGATCACTAAGGCGATGAAAATGGTCGCTGCTGCGAAACTGCGTCGGGCAACCGAAGCGGCAGAAGCATCACGCCCATATGCCGAACGACTGGAAGCCGTCGTATCAAGCATCGCGTCGAAGGTAACGGTTGGTCCACAATCGCCAAAGTTGCTTGCTGGTTCCGGCAACAGCGACGTGCATCTGTTCGTTGTCGCCACCAGCGACAAGGGCCTTGCGGGCGCATTCAACACCAATATCGTCCGTCTGGCCCGCCGTCAGGCAGAAGCATTGAAGGCCGAAGGCAAGACCGTCAAATTCTATACCATCGGAAAGAAAGGTCGCGATCAGCTCAGCCGGACGTTCCGTGGCGATATCATCCACAGCATTGAACCAGGCGATTTGGGCAAGCTCACTTACGCTGATGTGCAAGCATGGGGCGAAGATTTGACCGCACGTTTTGAAGCGGGTGACTTTGACGTCGCGCATCTGTTCTTCAGCAAGTTCGAAAACGTCCTTACGCAAACGCCAACGCAAATTCAGCTGATGCCCGTCGCTGTTACCACAGGTGAAGGCGATGCCGTCGGCGTTTCTGCGACGGTTGAATATGAGCCAGACGAGGAAGAAATCCTCGCTGACTTGCTGCCACGCAATGTTGCCGTTCAGTTGCTTCGCGCAAACCGCGAAAATGCTGCGTCCGAGCAGGGTTCGAAAATGACCGCAATGGACAACGCAACGCGCAATGCGGGCGACATGATCAACAAGCTGACTATTCAATATAACCGCACGCGTCAGGCGGCGATTACCACTGAACTTATCGAAATTATCGCAGGCGCAGAAGCGCTTTAACGACATCCAAAGGCAAGGAAGAAGCAAATGGCAACCGCCCCGAAGAAGACCGCCGCTCCAAAAAAGGCCGCAGCACCCGCCGCAGCCGCTAAAAAAGCGCCTGTGAAAAAAGCTGCTGCAGCCAAGGCGCCCGCTAAAAAAGCTGGTGCTGGCCAAACCGCAACGAACGTCGCCGGTGCAACGGGCCGCATTTCGCAGGTCATCGGCGCTGTTGTCGACGTAACCTTCACTGGCCAGCTGCCTGCCATTTTGTCGGCACTTGAAACCGACAACAACGGCAACCGCCTCGTCCTTGAAGTGGCACAGCATCTTGGCGAAAACACCGTTCGCACCATCGCAATGGACGCGACCGAAGGTTTGACCCGCGGTCAGCCCGTGCGTGACACCGGTGCGCAGATTTCGGTTCCAGTTGGTCCAATGACCCTTGGCCGCATCATGAACGTTATCGGCGAGCCAATCGACGAGCGTGGCCCTGTTGGCGCTGCAAAGTCGAACCCAATCCACGCAGAAGCGCCTTTGTTCACCGACCAGTCGACCGAAGCTGAAATTCTCGTCACCGGCATTAAGGTTATCGACCTTCTCGCGCCTTATGCAAAGGGCGGCAAGATTGGTCTGTTCGGCGGTGCCGGCGTTGGTAAAACCGTTCTTATTCAAGAACTGATCAACAACATCGCAAAGGGCCATGGCGGCGTTTCGGTGTTTGCTGGCGTGGGTGAGCGTACCCGCGAAGGTAACGATCTGTACCATGAATTCCTAGACGCAGGCGTTATCGCCAAGGACGCCGACGGCAACCCAACCCCAGAAGGTTCGAAGGTTGCGCTGGTGTTCGGCCAGATGAACGAGCCTCCCGGTGCGCGTGCACGCGTTGCTTTGTCGGGTCTGACCATGGCGGAATATTTCCGCGATGAAGAAGGCCAGGACGTTCTGTTCTTCGTCGACAACATCTTCCGCTTCACACAGGCCGGTTCCGAAGTGTCCGCACTTCTTGGCCGTATTCCTTCGGCTGTGGGCTATCAGCCAACGCTGGCAACCGACATGGGCCAGTTGCAAGAGCGTATTACGTCGACCACCAAGGGTTCGATTACCTCGGTTCAGGCCATTTACGTTCCTGCAGATGACTTGACCGACCCGGCACCAGCAACGTCGTTCGCCCACTTGGACGCGACGACCACGTTGAACCGCGCAATTTCCGAATTGGGTATCTACCCAGCCGTTGACCCGCTTGACTCGGTCAGCCGCGTTTTGACACCAGCCGTTGTTGGCCAAGAGCATTATGATACGGCACGCCGCGTTCAGGAAACGCTGCAGAAGTACAAGTCGCTTCAGGACATCATCGCGATTTTGGGCATGGACGAATTGTCGGAAGACGACAAATTGACGGTTACCCGTGCGCGTAAGATCCAGCGTTTCTTGTCGCAGCCTTTCCATGTTGCTGAAGTCTTCACCGGCATTTCCGGCAAGTTCGTTCAGGTCGAAGACACGGTTAAGTCGTTCAAGGCAGTCGTCGATGGCGAATATGACCATCTTCCAGAAGCAGCCTTCTACATGGTTGGCGGCATCGAAGATGCAGTTGCCAAGGCTGCCAAGCTTGCGGCGGAGGCGGCGTAAGCCATTATGGCACTTCGTTTCGAACTCGTAACACCTGAAAAGCTCTACCGCTCGGACGACGTCTATATGGTCGTCGTTCCGGGTAGTGAGGGCGATTTCGGTGTGCTTGAGGGCCACAGCCCAATGATGAGCACGCTGCGTAACGATGCCGCGCTTGAGATTTACGCGACGCAAGGCGCAACACCCGAGCGCCTGATCATCGCTGGTGGCTTTGCCGAAGTGAATGAGAACGGCCTGACCGTTCTGGCGGAGCGCGTCGAGGCTTAAGCCTCACGCGTTACGTCTCAGGGCGCTTCATCGCCCCAGATGCGGGCCGTTTCAATATAACCATAGCGCCCTTCGGTTTCGAAGCGGCAATAACCCTTTTCACATTCTTCGATAAGCCCGACCACACCGGGCTCCACGCGCCACGATATATGTGCGTTGGCTGCAGGCGCGTCACGCAATGCACCAATTTCCTTACCGATGACGATGGCAGCCCGTTTGGGGCTCAACAAGCGGACATGAAGCCATCCTTGCTCACCATCGGGGTCTTGCACCTTGCGCCATACGCTGTGCACCGCCACCACCTTCACGGGCAGGTTTTCGCGTTTATACACCCATGTAACGGGGAATTCAGTGCTTGGGCCCGTACGCATGCGCGCCTCTGGCTTCGAAATTGAGGCCCAATAAGGCGTCTTCTGTTGGGCCTGTCCCGCGGCAGACGCAGCACCAAAAAGCACAAGCGCCAAAGCGCCGCAACGCGCTATCGAATTGAATTGATTAACCATAATTTTTACCACCGGCTTCATTCTATACCGTAAGCGCGGCGCGCAGCGCAACCATCCTGTCTTGACCTTGTCACATATTCGGCTTTAGTCACTGCCATGCCCGAACTTAGCCGCATTGAACGTCCATCTGTCCGCGTCACCCGCACGCTTCTTCCTGCTGTTGAAAAGCGCATGGCGGAACTGTTCGATGCGCATTTCAATGCTGATGATGTGCCCCTCACCCGCGACGCGCTTGTTGCCGCGATGGCGGACTGCGACGTACTCGTGCCGACTGTCACGGACTCCATTGATGCCAGCATCATCGCTTCCGCACCGCCGCGCCTGAAACTGATTGCGAGCTATGGCGCCGGGGTTAATCACATCGATCTGGCCGCAGCAAAGGCCAAGGGCATCATGGTGACGAACACGCCCGGCGTGTTTACGGACGATACCGCTGATCTGACGATGGCGCTCATTTTGAACGTGCCCCGCCGGCTTGGCGAAGGACATCGTGCCATGCGCAATGGCGAATGGAGCGGCTGGAGCCCCACTGGCACGCTGGGTCACCGCATTGGTGGCAAGACGCTTGGCATCATCGGGCTTGGCCGGATTGGAGAGGCCGTCGCCATGCGCGCCAAGGCATTTGGCATGAATATCATTTACAACAAGCGCAGCCGTTTGCCCGCCAGCGTTGAGGATGAACTGGGCGTCACGTTCGAACCCGACATCGACCGGCTGGTGGCCCGTTCGGACATCATCACGCTGCACTGTCCGTTGACGGCAGACACAGCAAAAATCATCAATGCCGAACGCATCGCGCACATGAAACCCAACGCATATGTCATCAACAGTTCACGCGGTGAATTGATCGATGAAGACGCGTTGATCGAGGCGCTGCAAAGTGGTCGTATCGCGGGCGCAGGGCTTGATGTGTACACGCATGAGCCCGCCGTCGACTCGCGGTTCTTGAGCGTACCGAACGCGGTGCTCCTTCCGCATTTGGGCAGTGCCACATATGAGGGACGCGAAGCATCGGGTGAGCGCGTGATTACAAATATCCGCGTATGGGCCGACGGCCACCGACCGCCAGATCAGGTGCTTGAGGGCTGGCAATAAGCAATTTTCTGTCGATTGCGGTTAGTGAACCGTAATTTTGTGCCTTGAGGCTTTTTTACGCCGCGCCTAGAGACGTGCCAAATAAGCGGGCGGGGGAAATTATGATCCAGAAATTTGTGCAAACAGCGCTGGTTTTAAGCGCAGCCATGTCAGCGCCAGCGATGGCACAGACCGGCATGGTCGCTATCCCTGAAACCAATAGCGGCGATAGCGCGTGGATTTTGACCGCGTCAGCGCTTGTGCTGATGATGACGCTGCCTGGCCTTGCACTTTTTTACGGCGGGCTGGTTCGCGCCAAAAACTTCTTATCGGTTCTGGTGCAATGCGGCGCGATTGCCGCTATCGCCTCGGTTATCTGGATTGTCATTGGCTACAGCCTGGCCTTTTCCGTGGGCGGCAACGGCTTCATTGGCTCGCTTGAAAATGTCATGTTCAATGGCTTGCTCGATTCTGTCCGTGAGGGGCAGACAACAGGCGCGCTTGCCTTTGCGCTTTTCCAAATGACATTTGCCATCATCACCCCTGCGCTCATCGTCGGTGCATGGGTTGAACGCGCCCGCTTTGGCTGGGTAGTGGCTTTCAGCGCCTTATGGTCGCTACTGATTTATGTCCCCGTGACCCGCTGGGTTTGGGGCGGCGGTTTTCTGGCCGACCAGGGCGTGATTGATTTCGCAGGCGGCATTGTTGTGCACACCACGGCGGGTATTTCAGCGCTGGTTGTCGCACTCATGCTCGGAAAGCGCATTGGCTTTCCCAAAACGCTTATGCTCCCGCACAGCCCCGCACTGACAGTAGCGGGCGCAGGCCTCCTTTGGGTTGGCTGGTTTGGCTTCAACGGCGGATCGGCTTTGGCAGCCAATGATGCCGCCGCCAGCGCCATCATCAACACCCATGTCGGGGCTTCGGTGGCCGCGATTGTCTGGCTGATGATTGAACGTATCAAGGTCGGCAAGGCCACAGCCGTCGGCTTTGCAACGGGCGCAGTCGCTGGGCTTGCCACGATCACGCCTGCAGCAGGGGTGATCGGCCCCAGTGGCGCAGTTATTCTCGGCATATTGGCAGGCGTCGTCTGCTTCTGGTTTGTCGGCCTTGTCAAAGGCACGTTGAAAATCGATGACTCGCTCGACGTTTTTGCGGTGCACGGTATCGGCGGAATTCTTGGCTCCGTCCTGCTTGCGGTCTTTGCAAGCGAAGCGCTTGGCGGCGCAGGCTATGCCGAAGGTGCGGGCATGGCATCGCAATTGTGGGTTCAGGTGAAAGCCGTGGCCATCGTCGGCGCCTATTCCGCCGTGGTCACGCTGATCATCGGCTATCTCGTTTCGATGGTCGTACCGATGCGTGTCAGCGAAGACCAGGAGCGTGACGGGCTTGATATATCAAGCCATGGCGAACGCGCTTGGGATTTGGATTAAGCCGTCCCTGACGGCAACGTAATGCTACATAGCCCTTGATCGCGTTGCTTCGCGACCAAGGGCAATTTCTTGTAAATGAACCCGGCGTCAATCGCCCGTCAGGATGCGGTCCATCAATTGCTGCACCGTCGGGACGAAACCGTTCGAATAGAACGGATCCTTGCCAAACAGATAGGCGCTGTGCCCTGCGAACATCAGATTTTCGTCGATGGGCGCACCGTGCGCGATGTTCTGCAATGCCTTTTGAATGCAGAAGCTGCGCGGATCGGCGAGGCGACCCGTCGAATTATTGTCATGGTCTTTCCACGACGAAAATCCGCAATGCGACAGACAGCCCATGCAGTCCTTTTGGTCCTTGCGAATGACTTCGCCCGACGGCGGGGTCACGAAGACCAAGGTGTTGTCGGGCGTTTTCAAAGCGACCGTAAACCCGCGTGCATCCCATTCGCGGGCCTTCATCAGGTCCGCAGGCTTCACCCAGAAATTCTTGCCCTTCACGCCGACATCCAGCTGCGCGGTGTGTTCTGCATCGGCGGTCTGCACATAGGCAATCTGACGTTCTGAACGGGCCTGCAACTCCAGCAGGAACGGATTGATCACCGCGCTTGAATAGAAACCTGTTGGCGAAAACTGATGCAACAGCACGCCGTCTTCAGGAATTTTCGTCAGCGCATCTTTCCAACCCTGTGGAATGGGGCTTTCTTGCGTCAGCAATGGCCGCGTACCGAACTGGAATGCGATTTGCCCAAGCTCTGGATTATCAATCCAGTTGTTCCAGTCGCGCAAGAACCATACGCCGCCCGCCATGACGATCGGCACGTCGTCCGAAATGCCTTCAACGCGCATGACATCGCGTAGCGCTTTTACGCGCGGATAGGGATCTTCGGGGCTACGCGGGTCTTCTGCGTTGGAAAGGCCGTTATGGCCACCTGCCAACCATGGATCTTCATAAACCACCGCGCCCAACCATTCGGGCACCTTGTGATAGGCGCGTTTCCACAATGCCCGGAATGCACGCGCGGAGCTGACGATAGGCAGATAATATACGCCATATTGCGCCGCAATTTCCGAAAGCTTGTAGGGCATGCCCGCGCCGCAGGTGACGCCAGTGACCATCCCCTTGGTTGCTTCCAAAATGCCGTGCAAAATGCGCTGCGATCCGCCCATTTCCCAAAGCACGTTGATATTGATGGCGCCTTTGCCATTGGCCATTTCATGCGCCAGGCGAACCTGTGCGATGCCGCCACGGATGCCGTATTCCACCAGCTCTTCATGACGTTCCGCGCGTGTTTTCCCGTGAAAAACCTGCGGAATCATTTCGCCATTTTCATCATAGCTGTCGGCATTAACCGCCGACACAGTGCCAATGCCGCCGGCAGCAGCCCATGCGCCAGAACTTGCATGATTGGTGGCGGCAACGCCCTTGCCACCTTCGACCAAGGGCCAAACTTCGCGGCCACCGTACATTATGGGTTTCAGACCCTTGAACACAATTACAACCCCTAACCTCTATGTCAAAAGCGCCGTCCAGCGCGCTTCCCTGCAGGGGCGCTATCGCAATTATCTAGCTTTGTCGCGCAAAATCGGCACGTTTCATCGCGGAACCATATAGCTGCCGATAACGCGCAAACATTGTCTCTTCATCATATAATGCACAAGCCAACACGCGGTTGGCGGCGCCCAGTTTTTCCCGAAGCCCGGCATCATGTGCCAGCTCTCTGATGGCTTGCGCCAAAGACGCCTCGTCGGTCCGCGGGGCGATGAACGGACGGTTTTCGCGTGCGACGATAGTTCGTACGTCTCCAACGTCGGTAGATACCACCGGAAGGGCACTGGTCATCGCCTCTATAAGGGAAATCGGATATTGCTCGCTATCTGACGACAATGCAAAAATATCGAACAGGCGAATATAGCGCGCCGGGTCACGTAAATAGCCGGGCATCATCACGCGGTCTCCGATACCAAGCCGTTCTGCCTCTGCCATGATTGCGCCACGCGCTGGCCCGTCGCCCACAATCGCGAGCCGGATATTTGGCCCGGCGGCCGCAACTGCACGCACAAGCCGCGGAAGATTTTTGACCGCGCGCAGCCCGGCGATCGTGCCGACCACAATCTCGCCATTGCGTTTCTGAAACCCGGGGAAAGATCCGCGCTGCGGCCGCCGGTTAAAATGGTCGGTATCGATGCCATTGGGGAACCGACAAATCTTGTCCAGCGGCTGATGCCATATGGTTCGGGCGATATGCTCAAGCGTTTTCGATGGGACGACCAGCGCATTCGAACGCTGCAACGCAATCGTGCGAAACCAGTTCCGCCGCTTTTTCAGCCGGTCGACTTCATCATCGTTAAACCCGTCTTCATGGTGGATCAGTGGCGGTAAGCCCATGCTGCGGGTGAACAAGGTATGCGCCATCACCGCATCCATCGCGCCCCAATTATATGTCAAAACGAGATGAAATTTTTTCATATATTGGGCGAGCTGACGATAGCGCCCAATGGCTGGCATCCCTTTCAGCGACGGCGCCGCATCTTTCGGGAACTGGACTTTGACGCGCCGGTCAATCGCATCGGCCGCGCCAAAGGCATCATCAACCGCCGACAAAACGCTATGTTCGGCCTGATCGCCAAAATGGTTCATAAGACGAACCGTGCGCGATTCCTGCTCGCCACGGTTAAAGCTGCTGTGCAAATGGAGGATGCGGACCGCCGCCATACTTGCCTTTCCTTCTCGCACCGCCCAGATGCTTTGAATGATTATCGAACCTATCCACTCTCCCTACCGTCCTGATCCGCAAATCGCCAGTCTGGGCGAAAAAATTGGTGATCCCGTGCGCGCGGCCAACTTTCCCGAGACGACATTGCGTTTTCGCAACGACCGGTGGGCGGCAACTGTTGGGCTGGATGGATATGACGACGCGGCGTGGGTCCGCCATTTCGGGCGCTTTGAACCGCTGCCCGATAACATGCCCGAACCTTTGGCCCTTAGGTATCACGGCCACCAGTTCCGTGTGTACAATCCCGATATTGGCGATGGACGGGGATTTCTGTTCGCGCAGCTGCGTGACGGGCATGACCGGTTGCTTGACCTTGGGACCAAGGGTTCGGGCACCACCCCTTACAGCCGGCGCGGCGACGGAAGGCTGACGCTCAAAGGTGGTGTGCGCGAGATATTGGCGACCGAAATGTTGGAGGCGCTTGGGGTCAACACCTCCAAAACATTCTCGCTGATTGAAACCGGCGAAGAATTGATCCGCGGGGATGAGCCCTCGCCCACGAGATCCGCCGTCATGGTACGGCTCAGCCATAGCCATATACGTTTCGGGACGTTCCAACGCATCGCGGCGGAAGGCAATGAAGCGCTGATGCACAAGCTCATCCATTATTGCCTCGAACATCTTTACTGCGTCGAAGTTTCCGACAACCCCGCAGCACAGTTGTTGGGGTTAGCGGTTGATCGCGTGGCCGACCTTGCCGGTTCATACATGGTCGCAGGCTTCGTCCACGGCGTCCTCAACACCGACAATATCAACATCACGGGCGAGAGCTTTGACTATGGCCCGTGGCGTTTCACCGAAAAATGGGACCCAAGCTTTACGGCCGCCTATTTCGATCAATCCGGACTTTATGCCTTTGGCCGGCAAGCCGAAGCATTGCATTGGAACCTTGGCCAACTCGCGGTTGCGCTGCGATTGGTGTCGGACGCGCCGCCGCTGATTGCCGCACTGGAACGCTTTCCCGACCTCTATCAACAATCGGTCATTCGCCGGTTTTTATGGCGACTGGGCGTTATATCCAAAGGCGAAGACGCGGATAAGCGCCTTGTCGAAGCCGCCGAACGCGCGATGGTCCGTGATCAAATTCCCATCGCCGCATTTTTCCATGGCTACAGAGGTGGAAGGACAGGCGCATTCGCATCCAAGGGGGCAGACCAAGCCGTATTTGAAGGCATCTTGGGCGGTTATGCGCCAGTGAACGCATCGGACGATTATTGGGCAAGCAACCCCGTCTGCGCGATGTTGATCGATGAGGTCGAGATGATTTGGGATGCCATTGCCCAAAAGGATGACTGGCAGCCTTTATATCAAAAATTGGCGCATATTCAGGACTTGGGGAAAGCTTTGAAGCATGAAGGCTGATAATTGAAAAAGTCTGCGGGCCTGATTGGACGAAACGGGCAAGCGGCTGTGGCGAGTGAGGGTATCGCTTAAAAATCGGCACCGATAAAGTTCTTCTAACCCATGGCCAACTAATCCTGTTTTGAAGCTTGGACGGCGGCCGTCCATTTTGGCGTCATGGAAAAAGCACGAGTCTATTTGGTGGGCGCTGGCCCCGGTGATCCCGACCTGCTGACGGTGAAAGCTGCGCGGTTGATCGCGTCGGCCGACGTTGTTGTGCATGATGGCCTTGTCGACGCCGCGATTATGGCGCTGATTAGCCCGTCCGCACGGCTGATTTCAGTCGCAAAAAGCAGGTCGCGCCATTCTGTGCCGCAGGACGGCATTAACGACATTCTGGTGCGTGAAGCACAAGTTGGCCGGGTGGTTGTTCGGTTAAAGGGTGGCGATCCGTTTATTTTTGGACGTGGCGGCGAAGAAGCCGAAGCCTGCCGTGATGCGGGAATAGATGTTGAGGTTGTGCCCGGCATCTCTGCGGCCATGGGCGGCGCTGCCGCGACGATGCTGCCACTCACCCACCGCGATGCCTCCAGCGCCGTCACCTTCGTTGCTGGCCAGTGCAAGGGCCTGACCGACCAGAATTGGGCTGGCCTTGCCGGCAAAGGTCGCACGCTGGTCATTTACATGGGCGTTGCGACCGCTGCGGATATTACCGAAAAGCTGATTTCCGACGGCCTGTCACCCGATACGCCCGTTGCCGTGCTCGAACGCGCAACGCGGCCCGATGCGCGCGCGATGCAAACGATCCTCACCGATTTGGGCGACATGATTAAACGTGAAGGCGTCCAATCCCCTGCGATCATCGTTGTCGGCGACGTTGTCCTCAAATCCGATGCCGAAAACCGGCTCAAACATTTTGCCAAACAGGCGGAGAAAATTGCGTGAAGTTACTGACTGGAAATGAATTGCGCTCTGGCGCTGTGACCTGGTGGACCGGCAGCGGCTGGTCGCTCCATGTTGAAGATGCGGTTGATGTTGGTGAACATGGCGAAGCCGTTCTGCATGCCGAGGAAGGCGCGCGCCGTGTGAACGCGCCCTACATCATCGACGCGGTTGCAACACCCCAAGGGCCACGCCCCGCGCATATCAAGGACAGGGTCCGTGCGCTTGGGCCAACGGTGCGGCCAGACCTTACATTGAAACCCGCTGACCCAGCGGCAGGCGACTGGATAATCTGATATGTATAAATATGACCATTTCGACCAATCGATCGTCGATGCGCGCGTTGCCGAATTTCGCGATCAGGTAAACCGGCGTATCGCCGGTGAGATTACGGAAGACCAGTTCAAGCCATTGCGGCTGATGAACGGTCTGTATCTCCAGTTGCATGCCTATATGCTGCGCGTCGCCATTCCCTATGGCACGCTCGACAGCCGGCAGATGCGGATGCTCGCGCATATCGCGCGCAAATATGACCGCGATTACGGCCATTTCACCACGCGCCAGAATATCCAATATAACTGGATCAAGCTTGAGGAATGCGCGGATCTGTTGGAAGAACTGGCAACGGTCGAAATGCACGCCATCCAAACCAGCGGCAATTGCATTCGCAACATTTCGTCGGACCAATATGCAGGTGCGGCGGCCGATGAAGTGGCTGATCCGCGTCCTTGGGCTGAATTGCTACGCCAATGGTCCACATTCCACCCTGAATTCAGCTATTTGCCGCGCAAGTTCAAGATTGCGGTCATCGCATCCCCCGAAGATCGTGCCGCCATGCGCTTGCATGACATCGGGCTGGAGCTTGTCCGTCAAAATGGCGAATTGGGTGCGCGCGTATTCGTAGGTGGCGGCATGGGCCGCACGCCAATGATTGCGCCAGAGATCAATCCGTTCGTTAAAGCCGACGACCTGCTCAGCTACATCGAAGCCTGCTTGCGCGTGTACAATCGCTACGGCCGCCGCGACAATATCTACAAGGCGCGTATCAAGATACTCGTCCACGAAATTGGCGCAGACGAATATCGCCGTCAGGTTGCGGAAGAATTCGCCCATGTCAAAACGCTGGGCATCGATCCGCCATTGGCAGAGCTGGAACGCATCAGCGCCTTCTTTGCGCCGCCTGCATTTGATGCAGCCGACGTAGAGCCCGATCGCAGCGACCCCGATTTCGCGGTTTGGCTCGATCAGAACGTTAAGCCACACAAACAAGCCGGTTACGCAATCGTCAACATCAGCCTGAAGCCCATTGACGGCATTCCGGGCGATGCAACATCGGCGCAAATCGATGTGATGGCTGACCTTGCCGAGCAATATGGCTTTGACGAATTGCGCGTCACCCATGCGCAGAACATCGTCCTGCCACATGTGGCGAAACGTGATCTGCACGCGGTGTGGCAAGCATTGCGCGAAGCCGATTTGGCACATGCCAATCTTGACCTGATCAGCGATATCATCGCCTGCCCCGGTCTCGATTATTGCAGCCTTGCCAACGCCCGTTCGATCCCCGTCGCACAGAAAATTGCGACGCGCTTTGCCGATATGGACCGGCAACGCGATTTGGGCGAACTGAAACTTAAAATCTCCGGCTGTATCAACGCGTGCGGACATCACCATGCGGGTCATATCGGCATATTGGGTGTCGACCGGAAGGGTGTTGAAAATTATCAGCTGACCTTCGGCGGCTCTGGCGCGGAAGACGTCAGCATCGGGAAAATCATTGGCCCCGGCTTTGATGAAGACGGCGTTGTCGACGCGGTCGAAAAGGCCACCGAAGTCTACAAGACGCTGCGTGAAGGCGATGAACGTTTCATCGACACATATCGCCGTGTCGGCCTCGAACCATTTAAGGAGGCGATCTATGGTTGAATTTCGCTATCGCACCGATGAAGTCACTGAACAGCCATCGGTTACGCTCGATGCCTTTTTGGACCAGTCAAACGCAACCGCGGTCCGGCTTGAACCCGATGATGATGCACGCGCACTGATCCCGTTTCTGGATCGGCTGACGCTTATCGAAGTTGCCTTCCCCAAATATCGTGACGGGCGTGGCTACAGTTCCGCACGCATCTTGCGTGAAGCTGGTTACACCGGCGAACTGCGCGCGCAAGGCGATGTTCTGGTCGACCAAATTGCGTTCATGCGGCGCTGTGGCTTTGACAGTTTTGCACCCGAAGCGTCGTTAAATCCCGAAGCCGTCGCGCGCGCGCTTTCAACCTATGACCAATTTTACCAAAAGGCGGCGGACGCCGCGGTTCCCGTTTGGAAGCTACGGCATGGGTGAACAGGTTCGCATCGCCGACCGTATCAACACCGCAGCACGTTACACTGAGGCGGACGCCGTTCGCCTCAACAACATGTTCCGTGGGCGTGATACAGTCGACATGCTAACCGTTTTGCTGCGTGAAAATATGTTGGGTGATGCGGCCATAGTCTCCAGCTTCGGTGCAGAGAGCGCCGTTTTGCTGCATTTGATTGCCAGCATTGACCCCGCCACGCCTATATTGTTCCTCGACACTGGGAAGCATTTTCCCGAGACGATTACCTATCGCGAGGAACTGCGGAATATCCTTGGCCTATTGGACCTGCGCATCATCGCCCCCGACCCTGCGCATCTGGCGCAAAAGGACGGAACGGGCCTGCGCTGGTCTTATGACCCCGATGGCTGCTGCGAAATTCGCAAAGTCCTTCCGCTAAAGTCGGCGCTTGCGGGTTTTGATGCCCAGTTTACGGGCCGAAAAGCCTTTCAGTCCGCAACCCGCAAAGCACTGCCGCGTTTCGAAATCGAGGAAGGCCGCCTGAAGGTCAACCCGCTTGCAGATTGGGACAAGGCCAGGATCGAAGCCTATATGGCCGAGCACGCACTGCCTGTGCATCCACTGGTGGCGCAGGGCTATCCGTCGATTGGCTGCTCACCTTGCACCACGAAGGTTGCGCCGGGCGAAGACCCGCGCTCAGGTCGCTGGAAAGGCTGGGATAAGGTTGAGTGCGGGATACATACGGCAGTTACGCCGCTGGATGACAGCGCAAACGACCCGATCTTTTAACAGACGCGCGAATTTAATCCTTCTGGAAAAAATAGGCCTGAATGTCCGCGGCAATACGCGCTGGACGAAGAGTCACGCCGTCGATGCAGCACCAGCTTGATTTAACCTCAGCCAATACCTCTTCACCGCGCTTGATGACCGTTTCGTAAAACGACCGGGCACCCTGCACTTTTTCAAGAACAACGGAGGCGATGACGACATCATCAAGAAACGCAGGCTTTCGGTAGGTGATCTCGTGCTTCAACGCGACCCACAGATATTTGGCAGCAGCCTCAGGCGGCGCAAGCTTGTGCCAATGAGCGAGCACCGCATCCTGCACCCAATTCAGATAGCGCGCGTTATTCACGTGCCCCATAAAGTCGATGTCTGCAGGCAATACGCCGATATGATGAAGGTGGGAGAGCGCTTTTGTCATGATACCTACAATATAGCGCACATGGACGGCAATTACATCCCCGATGCGGGACAAAGCGGGACAAATACCCGCCAAATTGTGCAGAATATTTCCATGCTTCACTTGCGTGGCATTGGTGCCTCTCCCACATCAATCAGGATGCACGAGCCCCCTAAAAAATTGTGGCGCGAAACCAATGCCTTCCGGTGGCTGATGCTTTGCCTTGGGTGGCTACTGGTGCTCGGCGCTCCGCTGCTCGGCCCGATCCCCGGTCCGGGACCGCTGATCATTTTACCTATTGGCCTTGCACTCATCCTGAAAAACTCGCTTTGGGCGAAAAAGCGTTACGCACGGCTGGCACGGAAGCATCCCGAATATGCACGATGGGCCAATTGGGCACTACGGCGGAGCAAGGTTACCCACCGCCCCGCGTTTCCGGATGTGAAAGGTGATTTCATGCACCTGTTCCGCCGCGACGACATAGACATGAAAATGCCCTGACCTGTGTTGACTTTTAGCCTTTCGGACCGTATCGGCCACTGCAACAGAAGCGGTCGCTGCGCAGATTCGGCGGCCCTTTCATTTCAAGACGCAAAAAATTTAAGGATTATAGTCATGAAGCGCACTTTTCAGCCGAGCAATCTCGTGCGTGCCCGTCGCCACGGTTTTCGTCTCCGTATGTCAACCGCCGCTGGCCGCAACATCCTGAACGCACGTCGCGCACGCGGCCGCAAGAAACTGTCGGCTTAATCCCCGAGCAGGCGGACCGCGAAATGCGCGGTTACAGCGTTATCAAAAAAAGGTCGGAATTTCTGGCCGCCAACCGGGGGAAGCGATATGCAACTCCCGGTTTTGTTTTGCTGGTTCGCGACAGGCGGGACGACAGCCCTGCAATCCGCCTTGGCATCACCATCACCAAAAAGGTCGGTAACGCGGTCATCCGCAACCGCATGCGCCGCCGCTTTCGCGCGCTTGCACAGGAAATGCTCGCCGATAAGGGCAAGGCAGGCGCAGATCATATTCTGATTGGTCGCGACAGCGGCATCGAACGCGATTTCGACGCCTTACGGGCGGATATGGTCGAGGCGTTGGGGAAGCTGTGCGCATGATCGCAAAGCTGCTCATCTTATGCGCACGGGCGTGGCAAATCGGGCCGTCGCGCATTTTACCGCCGACCTGCCGATACAGCCCCAGCTGCTCGGCCTATGCAATAACGGCACTTCAAAAGCATGGCGCAATTAAGGGTGGCTGGCTGGCCATCAAACGGCTATTGCGCTGCCAACCTTGGGGTGGGCATGGATATGATCCAGTGCCATGACGCCCAATTGATTGATTAACGGGGATTTACACGTGGACGATAAACGCAACCTGATTTTTGCAGTCTTGCTGACAGGCCTTATCCTGTTCGGATGGCCTTATGTCGCCAGCTATTTCTTTCCAACCCCCGCCCCTGTGACCAGCAGCGCGAAGACCGCCACCAGCCCAGCTGGCGCGGAAACGTCGGATGTGCAGGTCGAGGCAGCACCTGCAAAAGCACAGGCCATTCCGCTAAGCAGCGCGCTTCAGTCCACAGCCCGCATCGTGGTGGAAACGCCAAAGTTGAAGGGCTCAATCAATCTTGAAGGCGCAAAAATTGACGACCTGTTGTTGCTCACCCACCGCACCGAACTCGCCAAGGATTCGGCGCCGGTGCGCCTGTTCGCACCATCGGGCACAAAAGATGCCTATTTCGCGCGCTTTGGTTGGGCTGGCACTGGCGTAACGGTTCCCGATGATAAAACCGTCTGGACGCCAAGCGGCAATAAGCTGACGCCAACAACGCCCGTCACATTAAGCTGGACCAACAGCCTTAATCAGAAGTTCGATATCGCGCTGTCGATTGACGAAAGCTACATGATTACCGCAAAGCAGACCTTCACCAATGGCGGCACTACCCCAGTTGAGATCGCGAATTTTGCGCTGCTAAGCCGCACGGGGAAGCCTGCCGACGCGACATCTGGTGGATCCATATTTACGCATATCCACATTGGCCCAATGGGCGTTTTTGACGAAAAGCCCAATTATGATTGGGGCTATGTCGACGTCGCGGAAAACAAAGGCGAGGCATCATTCACCAGCACGGGTGGATGGCTTGGCTTCACCGACAAATATTGGCTCGGCGCGCTTATTCCTGACCAAAAAACGCCTGTATCGGCCAAATTCCGTGCCAGCGGCGATGTCTATCAGGCGCAGGTCATTCCAACACGCTATACCAGCGTTGCGCCAGGTGCGGTCCTTAACAGTGGCTCGCGTCTGTTCGCTGGCGCCAAAGAAATGGCCGTTCTTGACGCCTATTCAAAGAATCTGGGCATTCCCTATCTCGATTATGCCATCGATTGGGGCTGGTTCTGGTTCATCGCCATTCCGTTCTTCTGGATCCTGCATTGGCTGTTCGGCCTTTTCGGAAACTTTGGTCTAGCCATTATTGGCCTGACGATCATCGTTCGTGGTTTCATGTACCCCGTGGCGCAGAAGCAATTTGCGTCGATGGCGCAGATGCGTGCTGTTCAGCCCAAGCTGAAGGCGCTGCAAGAGCGTTGGAAGGATGACAAGCCGCGCCTGCAGCAGGAAATGATGAAACTGTACAAGGATGAAAAGGTAAACCCGCTCGCGGGCTGCCTGCCCATCTTGCTGCAGATTCCTATCTTCTTCGCGCTGTACAAAATTCTGCTGCTGTCGATCGAAATGCGTCACCAGCCGTTCGTGCTGTGGCTGAAGGATTTGTCGGCACCCGATCCGTTGACACCGATCAACCTGTTTGGGCTGCTGCCCTTTGACCCGCCATCGTTCATTGCCATTGGCATATTGCCGATATTGCTTGGCGTGACGATGTGGCTGATGCAGCGCCTGAATCCGCAGCCTATGGATGAGGTGCAAAAGCAGGTATTCGCCGTGATGCCATGGTTCCTAATGTTCATCATGGCGCCATTTGCCGCTGGACTTCAGCTATATTGGGTCATGTCGAACCTCGTGTCGATTGCGCAGCAAAAGTGGCTCTATTCACGCCACCCGGCGTTGCGGGAGCAGATGGCGCGTGATGCGCAAGAGAAAGCGGCAGCGAAAGCCAAGGCGGGGTCGTGAGCGCGGATGTCATTGCGGGAATGATAGAACCGAACCGGATATTCTCCGGTCCGGTTACGTTCCTGAAATCAGCGCCTAAGCTGGAATTTCTGCCGGACCCAACGGTCCCGGAAATCGCTTTTGCCGGTCGGTCGAACGTCGGCAAGTCCAGCCTGATTAATGCGTTGGTGAACCGCAACAATTTGGCGCGCGCGTCCAACACACCGGGCCGTACGCAAGAGCTGAACTTTTTCGATGTCGGTGAACCGGCGTTGTTCCGCATCGTTGACATGCCGGGCTATGGCTATGCCAAAGCCCCCATCAAGACGGTGCAGCAATGGCGTTATCTGATTAACGATTATCTGCGTGGTCGCGCGGTTTTAAAGCGTGTGTTTGTGCTGATCGACAGCCGCCATGGCATTAAAGAAGTCGATCATGAAATCATGAAAATGCTCGATGCGGCTGCGATCAGCTACCGGATTGTGCTAACCAAGACCGACAAGATCAAAGCGTCCGAACGCGAGGCGGTTGAGGCGGACACCATGGCAAAACTGCGCAAGCATGTCGCTGCCTATCCCGAACTTTCGGTGACATCTGCGGAAAAGCGCGGGGGCATTGATGAATTGCGCGCGGCTGTGTTGGAAGCCGTCGCTTCTTAGGGTCAGGACCTATGAAACTGATTATCGGAAACAAAGCCTATTCAAGCTGGTCGCTGCGCGGCTGGCTTGCGGCCAAACAATCCGGCCTGCATTTTGACGAAATCATTGTTCCTTTGTTCGGCGACGGCTGGGAAGAGCGCAAACGCAAAGACGACCTTGCGCCATCATCGGGCAAGGTGCCGACCTTGTGGGACGGAGAGGCTGTGGTCTGGGACAGCCTCGCGATCATCGATTATCTCGCCGACAAAGTCGGGCGCGATCGCTTTTGGCCCAAAAATGAAGTCGCGCGCGGCATGGCGCGTTCGATGGCGGCGGAAATGCATGCGGGCTATACCGCCCTGCGCCGCGAATGCCCCATGAACACGCGTAAGACCTTTCACGACGTCACGATATCCGAAGAGACAAGGAAAGACGCGGTCCGCATATTGCAAACATGGGCCGAAGCCCGCTCGCGCTTTGGCAAAGAGGGGCCATATCTGTTCGGCACATTCAGTGCAGCGGACATCATGTTCGCACCTGTGGTGACGCGTTTTGTGACCTATGGCTTCACCCTGCCCGGCTTTGCCGAAAGCTACGCAGAAACGATTATGGCACATCCGTGGATGGAAGAATGGTACGCTGCCGCCGCAGAGGAACCATGGACGATCCAGCGGATTGAGGACGCGGTTACTTAATCCGCTCCGTGGGATAAGGCGTCCCGTCTTTGTGGAAATAGCCCGCATCGCCGAATGTCATGTCGATATCGGCGTAGACACCGCCCGCACCGCGATCGCCAGCGCCAATGGCAATGAAGACACAATCGCAATCACTGCGGTTAATCAGATGATGGCCGTTTGGTTCGCCCGCCGCCCACGCCGCGATGTCGCCTGCCCGCAGAAGCGTTTCGGCATCATCCTCAATCAATACGGCTTCGCCCGAAAGAATGATGACGATTTCGTCTTCCTTATGGTGCCAGTGCCGGTGCGACGACCATCCGCCTGGTTTCAGTACGACATGACTTGCACCCAGTTGTGTCAGACGCGCTTCCGGTGCCAATCTTCGCCACCACCTGCCCTCAACTTCGCGGTCATATGGAGCGGGATATCCCGTTGCGTTGGTTTGCGGAATGGCTTCAATATCTACCTTGGGCATCGCGATCCCCTAGCCGCATTGTGCGCGGTGCAGCAGCTTCTGGTCGGCCAGCACGAGCGCCATCATCGCCTCAACCACTGGCGTACCGCGTATGCCCACGCAGGGGTCGTGGCGGCCCTTTGTGATGATATCGGTCGCATCGCCGTCGCGGGTGACTGTTTCCACGGGCGTGAGGATTGAGGAGGTCGGCTTGAACGCGACCCGCACGAGTACCGGCTGTCCGGTGGAGATACCACCGGCAATTCCCCCTGCATTATTGGCGAGGAATTCGGGATGGTTCGATCCTTCCGATGAAGGCCGCATGCGGTCGGCATTTTCTTCGCCACGCAAACGCGCTGCGCCAAAGCCTGCGCCAATTTCGACGCCTTTAACCGCGTTGATGCTCATCATCGCCGAAGCCAATTCGCTGTCGAGTTTAGCATAAAGCGGTGCGCCCCAGCCGGGCGGTACGCCCGTGGCGACGCATTCAATAACGGCGCCCAGCGATGATCCCGCCTTGCGCGCCTCATCCACCAATTTTTCCCACCGACCGGCAGCGGCTTCGTCAGGGCAGAAAAACGGGTTTTTGTCGATTTGTGCGGCTTCAAAATTATTGCGGTCGATGGCATCGCCGCCGATTTCCGCAACATAAGCGATGATGTTTACGTCAGGTATGACCGCCCTTGCCACAGCGCCTGCAGCCACACGTGCGGCGGTTTCGCGCGCACTTGAACGTCCGCCACCGCGATAATCGCGAAAGCCATATTTTGCGTCATAGCTGTAATCGGCATGGCCGGGGCGATAGGCCTTGGCCACGTCAGAATAATCTTTGGATCGCTGGTCAACATTTTCGATCATCAGCGAAATGGGGGTTCCCGTGGTCCGCCCTTCAAACACGCCCGACAAAATCCGCACCGCATCCGGCTCCTGCCGTTGCGTGGTGAAGCGCGACGTCCCGGGACGACGCTTGTCCAAAAATGGCTGAATGTCGGCTTCGGACAAGGCAAGTCCGGGAGGGCAACCATCAACCACTGCGCCAAGCGCAGGACCGTGGGACTCTCCCCACGTCGTGAAGCGAAAAACGCGTCCGAAAGTATTAAAGCTCATCTGCTGATTCCGACTTCTTCATATGTACCGAACGATAGCGCACCTGCTCCTTGCCTATCCAGGTTCGAATTGCACGTAAAACTATGATTGTGATGGCAACCGCCAGCACCCGTGCCGCATGTGGATGGTTATACGCAGCACCAAAACGGCCTGCCCAGACAAAGGCCCCGATGACCGCCACAAAGCCAGCCATCGAGAAAAACGCGTCCAATAGGGGCGGCAAGCCTTCCCAATAATGGCGGGCATGCCAATATCCGTGCACGCCAACGAGCAAAGCGCAGCCACCAAGGAGGAGAACCAGCTCGTTGCTATGCCCCGCGATCATTTATGCCACGCTGATATCAGGAGCATCCTCCTGCTTCATGCCGACGGTGTGGTAACCCGCATCAACATGGTGGATTTCGCCGGTAACGCCTGCGCCCAGACCGGACAGGAAGTATAATGACGACGCACCAACGTCATCAATGGTCACATTGCGGCGCAGCGGTGTGTTCAGTTCGTTCCATTTCAGGATATACCGGAAATCACCGATACCCGACGCCGCGAGCGTCTTGATCGGTCCAGCCGATATTGCGTTCACGCGAATGCCCTGTGGCCCGACATCATTCGCCAGATATTTAACCGACGTTTCCAGTGCAGCCTTCGCCACGCCCATGACGTTATAATGCGGCATGACCTTTTCTGCGCCATAGTAACTGAGTGTCAGCATCGATCCGCCACCTTCACCGGTTTCGGGATCAAGCGGCTTCATCATCGCCGCAGCGCGCTTGGCGACGGCGGTAAAGCTGTAGACGCTGATGTTCATCGTCATCAAGAAGTCGTCCAAGCCTACGTCGAAATATTTGCCGCGCAGTGCTTCTTTATTGGTGAAGCCAATGGCATGCACCACGAAATCAATGGTAGGCCATTTGGCCGCCAGCGTGTCAAAGGCGCGATCAAGATTGTCCATGTCGGCAACGTCGCAATCGATGAGAAAGTCACAACCCAGTTGTTCCGCCAATGGCCGGACGCGCTTTTCCATCACTTCGCCCTGATAGCTGAACGCCAACTCCGCGCCTTCGGCATGCAAACGCTTCGCAATGCCCCACGCCAGAGACTTGTCATTGGCGAGCCCCATAATCAGCCCGCGTTTGCCCGCCATCAATCCTGTCATAAAATCCTCATTCGTCAGGTGAATTTTGTTGCCGATGCTTTAGTCCATTTTCATGGGCGTTGGCCAGTGCTGCGTTTAATTGCGCTCCTGTGACCAATCCCAGCCCAATAAGATAGAAGAAAATGAGCGCCACCATGACACCCGCAAGGCTGCCATATGCCAAGTCATAATTGCTGACGCTCGACAGGAAAACCGGCAAAAGCGCCGTGAGGCCAAGCCACCACATGCTCACAAATGCTGGCCCTGGCCATTTGGGAAATGCGGATGACCGATATTTGGACGGGGTTAGCCCCGCAAAAATGACATAGATTGCAACGAACAATGCAATGAATGGAATGATGCGGCCCCATGCGAAATAGCCCGAAACCGTCTGCGCGGTTGGGATATAGCGATACACCAGTCCCTCGACTGCGGTCACCAGAACCTGGGCGGAAAAAGCAATCATGGCCAGAATAACCGACGCGATGATCGCGCCGAGCGAACCCAATCGATAATGCCAGAACGCGCGGCTGGGTGTCGCGCCATAAGACCGATAAAGCACATCGCGAAAGGTTTCGATAAGGCTAGCCGCCGTCCAAAGGCTAACCCCTGCGCTAAGCCACAGCAACGGCCCCGAACGTGCGGTCATGGCGGACTGGATGGGTTCTTTAAGCGCGCCCGCAACACTGGGCGGCACCGTCACGAAAAACGCTTCAATCAGCGCGAGGCCGGACTCGGTTTGTCCAAATGCGCCAGCGATGGCGGCGGCCACAACGCAGAACGCGAAAAGCGACACCAAGGACATATACGCAAAATTGCCTGCGTGAATAAAACCATCGCTATACACGCCGACGGCAACACGCTTGGACACTTCCATAACCTGCCCTGTTAGCCCAAGGCGTGCAAACCATTTGGCTTCGCTTTCATCGGCATAGACAGCTGCGGGAAGGTGCGCCCGCGCCTCTGGCGATAGAGGCGAAATTTCAGACACTAAGATTCTCCCGGACACTGCTGTCCGAGAGAACGCTGGCCAGACGCGCCAGTTCCGTGGGGTCTGATGGCAAGTGAATCATCAGCGTGACCAACTGGTCGCCGCGTCCACCCGATTTGGTTGTGAAGCCCCTCCCCTTAATCCGCAGAACGGCGCCGGAATTGGTACGCGGCGGAACGGTCAGCATGACTGCGCGATCGACCGTTGGAACCTTCACCTTTCCGCCGTCGACCGCTTCTTTGAGCGAGATGGGCAGGTCAATCCGGATATGGTCGCCATCGCGCACCAAATCGGGGTGCTTGCCAAGCTTCAGCGTGACCATGGCATCGCCATTGCCACCGGGCCCCGGCTGACCACGCCCCGGAATGCGGATCTGTTGTCCGGCAACCAATCCAGCAGGAAGTTTGAACTCAACGGTCTTGCCATCGCCCAGCGTAATGCGCTGCGGCGCGAGCGTCGCAGCATCCGTGAAGGACACCAAATGTTCGTACGCAATATTCGCGCCCTTGGGTGGCGGCGCTTGCTGTGGACGTGGGCCAGCACCGGGACGGCCACCGCCGCCGCCAAACAAGCCATCAAAAATGTCGCCAAGGTCAATGCCGCCGCTGCCAAAGTCGAAATTGCCACCGCCGGGTCCGCCTTGGCTGAACCCGCCGCCACCAAAGGGGTTGCCACCGGCAAAGCGCGGTTGGCCGTTTTCGTCTATTTCGCCGCGGTCAAATTGCCCGCGCTTTTTGGGGTCCGATAACAAATCATACGCCTGCGTAATTTCGCTGAAGCGCTCCGAAGCTTTCGGATTGTCCTTGTTCTTGTCGGGATGCAATTCCTTCGCAAGCTTACGATAAGCGGATTTAATCGCTTTCTCGTCCGCGCCTTTGGAAACGCCTAATATCGAATAAGGATCAGCCATTCTTGTCCCTGTTTACCCTGCTTATCCGTCTTACATTGGTATTACAGTGCCCCAAGTCAACTCGGAAGCAGGGCGTTATCCTGTTTTTTACCGGTAATTTGGCGTAGCAGAAGATATAGCAGCAGGCCAATCGGCCCCGCCATCAGCGTGAAGAACAATATGGGCACCTGAAGCCAACGCGCAATCTTGTGCTGGTCGGCATTTCGCGCGATCCAGATGCCGACAAATAAATCGAACGCCAAATAATGGATCCAGCCGATGGTTGTGCCGCCCGGCGAGTCAAACAACGCCATGACCCCTTTTAAGGTCGTGAAGTCGGCAGAAGGTCGGCCTGCGGGACCGCCATCGGAGATGAGTCCCGCCATCAACGGAATGATAAGACCTGCATATAGGCAGGCGAGCAACACCGATCCTGCGAAAAATATATAAGGCACGACCCGTTCGCGCTTCGGGCTGAGCGCCAAAACCGCCCAGCCAAGCAGCGCCCAGGCATTTGCGACACCGAATATCATTTCCCAGTTCATTTTATATTCTAGCCCCTTTTAACCCGCATCAGTCTAGCCTATCGGTGGGCTATGGAAAGACCTGATCCTTTTAGCCTGTTCGACGCATGGTTTGCCGAAGCGCGGACCAGCGAAATCAACGACTCCAACGCAATGGCTTTGGCGACCACGGGCGCAGATGGGCAACCTTCGGTCCGCATGGTGCTGTTGAAAGGCCATGGCCCCGACCTTGGCGACCATGGCGGATTTGTTTTCTATACGAATTTTGAAAGCCGCAAGGCGATGCAATTGTCCGACAATGCGCAGGTGGCGCTGCTGTTTCATTGGAAATCATTGCGGCGGCAAATCCGGATTGAGGGGGAAGCGAACCCAGTCGACGACGCGACCGCAGATGCCTATTTCGCTACCCGATCGCGCAATTCGCAGCTGGGGGCATGGGCTTCGGACCAGTCGCGTCCCTTGGCAGACCGTGCGACATTCGAAGCGCGTTTTGCTGCGGTAGAAGCCCGCTTTGAAGGCCAAGGCGTTCCGCGCCCGCCGCATTGGTCGGGTTGGATGGTCAGCCCGCACCGCATCGAATTCTGGCAAGACCGCGAATTCCGCCTGCATGAACGTTGGGTATATGAACGCGACGGCGACGGCTGGACGACAGGCATGTTGTATCCATGAAGTGCCGCATATGAGCCTTGGGCATAGCCACCATCACCATGCGCATGGTGAACTCACCAAACGTGCGGCCATCGCCAGCGTATCGATGGCGCTGTTCCTGCTTGCACTTAAAATATTTGCAGCGGCGGAAACCGGGTCCGTTGCGCTGCTTGGGTCATTAGCGGACACCGGGTTTGACGTTCTTGCGTCGTTACTCACGCTTTTCAGCGTCCGTTACGCCGCGATGCCCGCCGATGACGATCACCGTTTCGGCCATGGCAAGGCAGAGGCATTGTCCGCCTTGGTGCAGGTTGTGCTCGTCATACTGTCGGCCATTCTGATCGCATGGCGCGCGATTGTGCGGCTTGGTACGCAGGAACCCACGTCCCATCCGGAATATGGCATTGGGGTCTCACTCATCGCGATCGTGGCGACGGTCGGGCTGCTTGCCTATCAGCTTCATGTTGTCCGCAAAACCGGCTCAGTCGCGATTCAAGCGGATCATGTGCATTATCAGAGCGACCTGTTGCTCAACATTGCGGTTATTGTCGCAATCGTTCTTGATACGATGTTGGGTGTGCGCGGTGCAGACCCATTGTTCGGTATTGCCATTGCAGCATGGCTGTTGTGGGGCGCTTACAAGGCGGCGCGTATGGCGTTGGACCAATTGCTGGATCGCGAATGGCCGCACGAAAAGCGCCAGCGCTTCATCGAAGTTGCCATGCGCCACCCGGAACTGCGCGGCATTCACGATATGCGCACCCGTTCAAGCGGCGCGCACGACTTTTGCCAGTTTCACGTCTGGGTCGATCCCGACATGACGGTCGCGGAGGCGCACCATATCATGGACGAAGTCGAACAAGCGTTGATGGATGAATTCCCCGGCGTCGAAGTGCTGATCCACCCCGACCCCGAAGGCCATAAAGACGAAATGGGCTATATCCCATCCGAAACCATCGAACATCACGAGCATACACATGACTGATTTGCCATATTATCACGTAGACGCCTTTGCGCAGCGGCCGTTCACCGGCAATCAGGCCGCCGTCATGCCGCTCACGCACTGGTTGGATGACGCCGTGCTGCAGGCGATTGGCGAGGAAAACAACTTCGCCGAAACGGCTTTTTACATCCCTGATGAAACCGGTGCCGCAGATTATGAACTGCGCTGGTTCACACCGGAGGTTGAAATCCGCCTCTGCGGCCATGCGACACTTGCGAGCGGGCATATCGTCCTGAGCGAAAAGCCTGCGCTTGATCGCGTGACATTCCGGACACGCAAAGCGGGCATATTGGAAGTGCGCCGCGAAGGTGATGGCTATGCCGTCGCATTGCCGGCAATCCCGACAGAGCCGGTGAATAACCCCGAAATGATGCAGGCCATGGGCGGTAATCCCCTGTCGATGCGCAGCAACCCCGACCGCTATAATATGTTCGTTTACGCAACGGCGGCCGAAATTTTGGCACTGAAACCCGATATGAAAGCGCTTGCGGCACTTGGCGATGACAGCTTCACCGCCACGGCACGCGGGGAGGACACCGACATTGTCAGCCGCGTTTTTGTTCCAGGTGCGGGCGTCGACGAAGACAGCGTTACCGGCAGCGCCCATGCCGTCCTGACCCATTATTGGGCTGCCGAGCTGGGCCGTGACAATTTTACCGCCTATCAAGCATCGGCGCGCGGCGGTTATCTTGGCTGTCGTCTCGATGGTGAACGTGTGTGGTTGTCAGGCCATTGTTTTACGGTAGTAAAGGGTATGTTCAGCTTGGGCTGACCATCACAGTCATTCCATTGTTCAAAGGATTATTCATGCGTACATCATTGGCCATACTGGCTGCACTCGTCCTGTCCCCCGTTGCGATGGCTCAGGACGCGCCTCCGCCGCCACCCGCCGGTGGTGTACCGCAGCCCGAGCAAATCTTTGCTTTTCTCGATGCAAATAAAGACGGCTTCATCGCTAAGGACGAAGCACAGGGACCATTGGTCCAGTATTTCGCAAATATCGATACCGATAAGGACGACAAGATTTCAATGGTCGAGCTAAAGACCGCCATGGAAGCAATGCGTCCGCCTGAGCCTGCGCAAGACCAGACCGAAGGCAAATAAACTATCCTAAGATATTAGGATAAAACGCGCGGGCAGCCATCGGGCTTCCCGCGCGTTTTTAATATCAGGCTACAGTTGCCTTGCGGATGACGCCTGGATTCGCAGGTGGTTCACCCTTTGGCAATGCATCGATATGTTCCATGCCGCTGGTGACTTGGCCCCAGACCGTATACTGACGGTCAAGGAAGGTCGCATCATCAAAGCAGATGAAAAACTGGCTGTTGGCCGAGTTCGGGTCATTGGTCCGCGCCATGGAGCATACGCCGCGCACATGCGGTTCAGCGTTGAATTCCTGCGCCAGATTTGGCTTGGACGAACCGCCCATGCCAGTACCGTTCGGGCAACCGCCCTGCGCCATGAATCCGGGAATCACGCGGTGAAACTTCACACCGTCGTAAAAGCCTTCGCTAGCCAGTTCTTTAATGCGGGCAACATGGTTTGGCGCCAGATCAGGGCGGAGTTTGATAACAACGTCGCCGCTGTCGAGCGAAAGGGTAAGCGTTTCATCGGCCATATATATAATCCTTTAGGCTGGGGAAATGTTGACGGTCCCCTAGGGTATGCATTGCGCGCGTGCAAAGCCAAAATCATTGCAATTTAACGCGGCACGCTTAGGAGGGGCGCAATTACAACGTCCAGGCACAAAATTACGAATGGGAGGCCCGCACATGACAAGCGATATCGCCGACCCATTGACCATCGACACTGAAATTTTGGAAACGCTGGACGAAGACAACCGTCTGACCCGCGATTATGTCGACCGCGTGCTGGACGCCATGGAAGCGGGCGACGCCCAAGAAGTCTACCGGCTTGTTGAACCGCTCCACGAAGCCGACATTGCCGACCTTCTTGAGCTAACGCCATCTGAACGGCGCGGCGACCTTGCCATTAGCATGGGCGAGTTGATGAGCGCCGAAGTGCTGGCCGAGGTCAATGACTATGTCCGCGAGGATATCATTGACGCCTTGCCCGCAGCGCAAGTTGCCGGGCTTGCTGGACAGTTGGATACCGATGACGCGGTCGCGATCATCGAGGATATGGAAAAAGAGGACCAGCAGGCCGTTCTTGCCGAGCTGGATCCCGAAGACCGCGCCGTCATCGAAGACGCGCTGTCCTACCCCGAAGAATCCGCTGGCCGTATCATGCAACGCGAGCTTGTGGCGGTGCCCGAGCATATGACCGTGGGTCAGCTGATCGATTATCTGCGCGACCATCATGAGCTGACGACTGAGTTCTGGGAAGTGTTTGTCGTCGACCCGCAGCATAAGCCCGTGGGTACGTGCAAGCTCAGCTGGATCATGCGCAGCCAGCGCAAGGTTCCTGTCAGCGACATTATGAAGCACGAACAGACGCTGATTCCAGTGGACATGGATCAGGAAGAAGTCGCGCTTCGGTTCCAGAAATACGCGCTTATTTCTGCCGCTGTTGTCGATGGCGCGGGGCGGCTCGTCGGCGTCATCACGGCCGATGACATCGTGCACATCATTCAGGAAGAAGCGGACGAGGATATCTTGCGGCTGTCCGGTGCCGGTGAAGGTGACATTAACGAACCTATTTCGGACAGTTATAAAGCACGTGTGCGCTGGTTGATTGCCAATCTGGGTACTGCGATGGTGGCCAGTTTCATCATCGCGCAATTTGGTGCAGCGATTGAAACCATGGTCGCCTTGGCGATTCTCATGCCCATTGTTGCCTCCATCGGCGGCAATGCCGGAACGCAGACGCTTGCGGTTACGGTGCGCGCCTTGGCAACCAATCAACTTACGCAATCGAACACGATGCGGTCGATCTGGCGCGAGATTCGCGTCGCCTTGCTCATTGGCGCAACGATTGCGGTGATTGCAGGCTTCGGCGCGGCCATCATTTTTGACGATCAGCTGCTGGGCGGCGTTATTGCGGTGGCGATATTGTGCAATATCGCGCTGGCGGGTCTGTCGGGTGTTGCCATACCTGTTCTGCTTGATCGCCTTGACCAAGACCCTGCTGTATCAAGTTCGATATTCGTAACCATGATTACCGATTCCATGGGCTTCCTGATTTTCTTGGGGCTTGCGGTCTTCAGCGGCCTTGTCGGTTAACACTGCAGTTACCAAATAAAGCCCATGCCTCTTAACATGACCAAAATCGCGTTCGGCGCCGAAAGCCCGAAGCATTTGCGCGAGCGTCTCGCGGCCTATGCGCAGGATGGTGAAGTGCGCTTAACGACGCGTTATTTGCCCAAGCGCGTTGACGAAATGGCGGGTGGCTCGCTGTTCTGGATTCACACGCATACCATCATCGGCCGAAGCCCCATTTTGGGCTTTATGGAAAATGGCGCCGGTCGCCATTGGATCCGGCTGCAACCACGCCTGATCGCGGTGCGTTCAACACCAAAAAGGGCGCATCAGGGCTGGCGCTATCTTGAGGAAGCGAACACGCCGCCCGATCTCGATTCTGTCGAAACCGATGGCCGCGACGAAATGTCACCAAAGATGCTGGGCGAACTTATGAAGATGGGGCTGGTTTAAGCCGCTTCGCGTTTCGCGAGCACCTTGTTGATCACATCGGCAAACGTCTCCGCGCTTTGTGCGCCCGGAACCATGAATTTTTGGTCAAAGATGATCGCGGGAACGCCGGTGATATTCTGGTCCATCCAATGCACCATTTCCGCACGCACGCTTTCGGTCAGCGCCGCGTCGGCAATCCACGCTGCTGCCACCGCGCGGTCCATTCCTTGTGCCTCGGCAATGTCGCACAAGACTTCGGTGTCGCTCACATCGCGGCGGTCCTGAAAATAGGCCTTGAATAGTGCCATTTTCAGATCCGTTTGCGCTTTCCAGCCTCGTTCGCTCCCGAAAATCGTCAGCAGCTTATGCGCATTGAACGTATTGTAGATGCGCATGCCCTCGCCATAGTTGAACGCAAAACCCACGCTTTCGCCAATATCGCTCAGCCGTTGCCTGTTGGCGCGGCTCTGTTCGGGCGTACTGCCATATTTGCGGGCAATATGTTCGGCGGTGTCCTCACCCTCAGGGGGCATATTCGGATTTAATTGAAACGGGTGCCAATGGGTTTCAACGGCCAGATCGCGGCCCACCAGCGTCAACGCTTTTTCCACCTGCTTTAAACCGATGATGCACCACGGGCACACGACATCGGATACAATATCAATACGCAGCGGAATGGCAGCAGCGGTCATTGCGAAACCCAATATTTCAAAAGGCTATGCGCAATCGCAAAAGGCGGCGGCGCATTGAAACGACGGTCCGAAGCACCTTCCAGCGCAGCGCGGGCTTCTTCCTTTGTAACCCACATGGCGTCTTCTATTTCGCTGGTGTCGAGGACCAGCGCGTCGCCTTGCGCATCGGCAATACATGCCATCATCAGTTGCGACCCACCAAATGGCCATGGTTGGCTGGTGACATAGCGCACTGCGCCGCAGGTGACGCCGGCCTCTTCATGGATTTCACGACGCACCGCTTCCTCCATGCTTTCGCCGGGCTCCAAAAAGCCAGCAAGCGCCGAGTAATTTCCCGGAGGAAAGCGCGACTGCCGTCCCACGAGCGCTTTGCCTTCATATTCGGCAAGCATGATGACCACTGGGTCCGTGCGCGGAAAATGTTCCTTTGCGCAATTGCCGCATTTGCGGCCCCATCCTGCACGGAACAGCAATGTGGCGTGCCCGCAACGTCCACAAAAACGATGGTTATTGTGCCATTCAATCAGGCTGCGCGCGGTGCCGTAAATTGCGGCATCTTCGGCAGGTAGCATGGACAAGGCACGCCAGATAGCGGGCGAACGAAATGCGTCCCCAGTTGCCTCAACAACGGCGACAAAATGCGGCTTATCATCAGAAAGGCCAAGTAAGATAAGTTCTTCCGAACCATCCAGTTCAGCCATCGAATGCCAATGCAAGCCGCCTGCGTCGCTGACGCGGGGGTCAAGGCCATCGAGACCCAAAACCCGCGCACGCCAGTCAGCAAGCAAAGCGCCATAGGCTTCTGCATCATTGCGTACGCGGTCAGCGCGATCGAGCGGTGAGCCCGTAAATCCCGGCGACATCATCGGATCAAGCTGGCAGGCCAAGGTCCTTCAGGACCCATTTTGCGAAATTCTCGTGGAATGGATAGGCGTTGCTTGGCATATACTGCGCCATGCAAACCGCGCGCAACTTGCGCTTCGGGTCGACGAACGCAACGGTGCCGGCAGCACCGCCCCAGCCGTACACACCCTCGTTCGCGCCCTTGCCAACGCGTCCGCCCGCGCCAAAGCCTGCGCCGTCCGCATATGTACCGTCGGTTGACACAGCAGGGGGCAACAGGTCGGACATTGCGAGCGCAGCCGTTTTTGGCGACATAATCCGCACGCCATCCAGCTCACCATAATTGGCAAGCATGTTGAGGAAACGGTCATAATCGCGCGCCGAGCAGACCATGCCCGCACCACCAAAGGCAAAGGCGGGCTTGTCGAGATAAATGCTCGTCGACGCGGGATCGATTGGGAACAGGACGCCGTTCACGGGCGCATAGTTGGAAACCAATCGCGGCGTTTCCGACTTTGGCACTTGGAAATAGCTGCTGTTCATTTTCAGCGGCTCGAAAATGCGTGTCTTGAGGAAGGCCTCAAAATCCATACCGCTGGCAACTTCAATCACGCGGCCCAACAAATCGAGCGAGATGGAATAGCTCCATTTGGTTCCGGGTTCTGCAATCAACGGCAATTTGGCAAGCCGTTCCGAAAATGTCTTCAGATCAGGGGTCGGCGTGCTGGTTGGCTGACCGGGAATAGGGAAGCGGCTGACAATGCCCGGCGTGATGCCGTTGTCCAGATAAGCCTGCAGCAACGGACCCTTGGTGATGATGGAATATCCAAGGCCCGCCGTATGCGTCAACAAGTGGCGAACCGTAATCTGGTTCTTGGCCGGAACCGCATCCATGCTTTTTTCAGGGTCGGTCAGGACCGTCATATTGGCGAATTCAGGCAGAAATTCGGATATGGGTTGGTCGAGCGTCATCTTGCCTTCGCCAACCAGAATCATCGCGGCCATGCCCGTGATGGGCTTCGTCATCGAATAGACGCGCCATAATGAGTCGATATTGACAGGCGTTTTCTCGCCCAGTCCTTGCGTACCAACGGCAATGACGTCTGGCAGACCAGACGCCCGGCCAATCGTTGCCAAAACACCCGGAAGCTTGCCGGATGAAACATAGCTGTCGAATTCGGCTTTGATCGTCGGGTATTTCTCGGCAGCCTGCGCCCAAGCCATGCCGGGCAAGAACGCACCAACGGCGCCGGCGCCTGCCAGTCGCCCGCCCCATGCGAGTAATCCGCGCCGACCCAGCATGATCTGGCCTGTTGCTTGTACGTCCATCATCTCTCTCCTGCGTTCAAAACCGCCTCAGTCACTTTTCTGAATAGGGTCGGCAGACCAGCCTTGTCGAGCGATTTTAGCGGCCACCATTCGCCCTCACCGGGGCCGTCGGCGTCTGCTGGCCATGACGTAACGGCAATGTTCAGGGTCAGGGAAAAATGCGTGAATATATGCGCAACCTGCACCGACAATTTTTGCCAATTGGCTGCCGCAGGCGGAATTGCGTTACCGTCGATGCGCGCTGTCCATCCGTCATCCGGCAATGCCCGCATGCCCGCAAGCAAGCCGCGATCATCCCGGCGCAGCAGCCAGACATGATTGTCACGTTCAATCCAATACACATGCCCCACCCGTTGCGGCTTTGCGCTTTTCGGCAGTTTTGCGGGATATATTTCAGGGTTGCCTGCACGAAAGGCGGCACATGTGGATTGGATGGGGCAGATCAGGCACGACGGAGACCGTACCGAGCAGATACCCGCCCCCAGATCCATCATCGCCTGCGCAAAATCGCCTGCCCTCAGTTCCGGCGTGATGCTATCGGTAGCCGCGCGAATATCCAGCTTTGCCTGCGGCAGCGGCGTTGATATCGCAAATAGACGTGACACCACGCGCTCGACATTGGCGTCGACCACCACCGCACGCCGTCCAAATGCGATCGCGGCAATCGCTGCTGCGGTGTAGGGACCGATTCCCGGCAGCTTCAGCAAATCTGCTTCATAAGAAGGCAATTGCCCCTGATACTCGGCAACGACCACGCGTGCGCATTTCAACAGGTTGCGGGCGCGGGCATAATAACCAAGCCCGGCCCATGCGGCCATAACATCCGCATCATCAGCTGCAGCTAGGGCCCCAAAATTGGGCCACGTCTGGGTGAATGCGCGGAAATAGGCACCAACGGCAGCGACCGTGGTCTGCTGCAGCATGATTTCCGATAACCAGACATGATAGGGCTCGGCGAAACCCTGCCCCGGCAATTTTCGCCATGGCAAGGTTCGGGCATGGACATCATAATGCGCCAGCAGACGCTCGGCGATATCCCCAGAATTCTGGTCAGTCTGTTGGACGGCAGGCATGTAAAATGGCATGGATTAGGTGATGGATAAAGGCAAGCCACCAACAGCGCCAAAGGGCCCGAAAAAGCCGGTAACGCCCAAGATGTTTCAGCGTCCGCGTGGCGGCGAGGCCAAAGCGGTGTCCGCACTCATGCCCGAAATCGGCAGGGCCGCGTTCCGACGCTTTGGCTTTGTGCAAAGTTCGGTCGTCAGCCGCTGGGACGAAATTGTTGGCGCGCGTTACGCCGCTGTATCAGCGCCGGAGGCAATCCGTTTTCCCATTGGCAAGAAATCCGATGGCACGCTTGAGTTGACCGTTGAAGGCGCGCATGCGACGATGATCCAGCATGTGCTTCCCGAGATTATCGAGCGGGTGAATCGTTTCTTTGGCTATGGCGCAGTCGCGCGGGTGAAGGTCCGCCAAGGGCCAGTGGCAAAGCCACCCGCACGGCAACCAATAGCGCCGCCCTCGCTAAAGCCTATACCGATGGAACTGGGCGAATCTCTGCGCGAAATCGGTGATCCCGAACTGTTTGCCGTGCTCGAAAGCCTTGCAAAAAGCCTTGCCAAAGGCAGCGAGTGATTCCAGATGCACGGGATGGTTTCAATGGCTAAGGCTATGTTGATGTTGCGTGCAAAAAAGTCCTTGTTTTTCATCTTGTTGGGTGCTGCGTCGCTTTCCACGACTCTGGCCGCGGCCCCTGCGCCAAGCAAATGGCTTTCCACCGTTTCGGTGACCGACAAGGGCGCGCATGTTTTGGGCAATCCGGCAGCGCCCAATAAGGTTGTCGAATATCTTAGCTACACATGCAGCCATTGCGCGGATTTTGAGTTGAACGAGGCACCCGCATTCAAGGCGCAGTCGGTTGCAACGGGCAAAGCGAGCTACGAAGTGCGCAATATGGTTTTGAACGCGGTTGACTTGACCGCCGCCATGCTTGCGCGTTGCGGTGGCAAGGGCAAATTCTTTGGCAATCAGCGGCATTTGTTCGCAACACAGTCGATCTGGTTGGGCAAGACCAAAAATATTAATGCTGAAACGCAGGCAAAGCTTAAATCCGCAGATTATGCCGGTTTCATGATTGGCGCGTTTGACGCACTCGGGCTTGGGTCCATCATGCAGCAACGCGGCATCACGCCAGCGCAGGCGAAAGTCTGCCTGGCGGACAAGGCGGCATTGAAGGCGGTTATCGATATGACGGAGGCCGGAGCTGCGCTGGGCGTGCGCGGTACGCCGTCATTCATGGTCAATGGCGTCTTGCAAGACCACGTCCATAGTACGGCCGAACTGAACGCGGCATTGAAATAACTCGACATCCCAAATTGAAGGATATCCCATGCGTATCAAGACACTCATTTCGACAACACTCGCGGTTTTGGCGCTCGCAGCCTGTGGCGGCGGTGACACAGCGGGCGGGCCGAAAGGCGAACCGATCGCTAAGATAGCAGCGCCCGCCGGCACGGCATGGGGTGATGTTGTGAGCAAAACCGAATTTGGCGGTTACCAAATGGGCAATCCGGACGCGCCATTGAAGCTGGTCGAATATGGCGCAATCAGCTGCCCCACTTGTGCGCAATTCTCTGTGCAATCATCGGAACAGCTGCACGAACTCGTCAACAGCGGCCGCGTATCGATGGAATTCCGCCCCTTTCTGGTCCATGGCATTCAGGACGTTCCCGGTTTCCTACTGGCACAATGCAGCGGTCCTGAAGCATTTTTCCCATTGACCGATCAGCTGTACGCCGAACAGGCAAGCTGGCTGAGCAAAATCAGCACGGTGACGGAGGCAGATCAGCAAGCCATGCAGAAAATGTCGCCAGAGCAAATTGCAACCTTGCTGGGCACAAAGATGGGCCTGATCGAATTCGTAAAGTCGCGTGGTATTAGCGAAGACCAAGCCAAGTCATGTCTGTCGGACAAAGCAGCAATCGATGCCCTGATTAAGACCACCGAGCGCGGTACAAAGGATGACGGCGTAACGGGAACGCCATTCTTCATCCTCAACGGGGCAAAGCTGGACGCCAGTTCGTGGAACCAGGTGAAGACCAAGCTGATCGAGGCTGGCGCGCGCTAAATATGGCTCGGGGGGGCACTGACATAGCCTCATTCGCGAAAGGGGCGGCCCGTTGCGGATAAAGAAGCTGAAACTTGTCGGCTTCAAAAGCTTTGTCGAGCCCGCCGAATTGCGGATCGAAAACGGCCTGACGGGTATCGTCGGGCCGAATGGTTGCGGCAAATCCAACCTTCTGGAAGCGATCCGTTGGGTCATGGGCGAAAGCAGCGCAAAATCGATGCGCGGCGCGGGCATGGAGGATGTGATCTTTGCCGGTACAGCGTCCCGCCCGCCGCGTGACTTTGCCGAAGTCACTATATTGGCCGAACGTACCGATGATGGCGACGCTGCAACGGACGGCGATCAGGAACTGGAAGTTACCCGGCGGATAGAGCGCGGCGCCGGATCGGCCTATCGCTCAAATGGCAGGGACGTGCGCGCCAAAGATGTCGCCCTGATCTTCGCAGACGCGGCTACAGGTGCGCATTCGCCTGCGCTCGTCAGTCAGGGCCGGATTGGCGCGATCATCTCTGCAAAGCCACAGGAACGGCGGCAGATGCTGGAGGAAGCGTCCGGCATCTCCGGACTGCACGTGCGGCGCAAAGACGCGGAACAAAAACTGCGCGCGGCAGAAAGCAACCTTGCACGGCTGGCAACGATCCTTGCCGACATGGACGCCCGCGCCGGGCAATTGCGGCGGCAGGCCAAACAGGCGGAACGTTACCGCACCTTGTCAAAAGACATATTGCAGGCCGAAGCGCGGCTTATTTTCGTGCGTTGGCGCGAAGCCAAGGCTGCGGCTGATGCTGCGCGGGCTGAGGCCAATGCCGCGACGGCCGCGGTAGACAGCGCCGCCGCCACGCAGCGTGCGTTAACCGAACGGCAACAGGAAGCCGTGACCCAATTGGCGAACGCCCGCGCCGTTGCGATGGCTGCACGCGATGCCGCCAATGACGTTTCCAACAAACTCGTCCAATTAACGGGTGAGCAGGAACGGATATTGCAGCGGCAATCGGATTTGTCTGCGCAAGCGTCCCGCATGGCCGAAGACGGCGCGCGTGAGGGCAAATTAACCCATGACGCCGCTGACGCGCTCGCCCACCTTCAGAGCGAAAGCGTTGCTTTATCTGAACAGATTAAGGCACAGGAAGACGAGCGCCCTGCCCTGTTACGCGCGGCCGAAAATGTCGAGCGTCAGGCCCGCGAAAGCGAAATTGCCTTGGCAAAGGCTGCCGCCGAACAAGCCAGAGCCGACGCCGAATTGCGCGTGGCCGACGCCGCCGTTGCAGCGGCAGTCATGCGTGCCGAACGGGCAGCAGGTGCCGTTGCGCGCATGGCGATCGAGCGGGACGCCTTGGGCGATGAAGCGGCATGTGAATCTGCCAAAAAATCGGCAGAAGCCAGCGTTATCACCTTACAAAAGCATTTGCAGGAAAATACCGAAGCCAGCGAAGCGGCGGAAACACGCAGAACCGAATTGATCGCGGCGCGCGATGGCGCGCAGGCAAGCCTTGCAAGTGCCAAAGCAGAGCTCGCGGGTTTGCTGACCGAGCAAAATGCGCTCGAACGGTCACTTGCCAAAGGGGACGGCGACAAAGCGATTAACCGTATCAAGGTTCGGCCGGGCTACGAACGCGCACTGGCCGCTGCGCTGGGCGATGATGCCGATGCCACAATTGGTGGGGATGCCGGACGCCGTTGGCTGGGCGGGACGCCCGCAATGGATGCTTTGGCCGACAATGCCCTGATCCATTATGTCGATGCACCTCAGGAACTGGCTGCACGCCTTTCCCATGTGCGGGTTGTCGAACAAGATAATGGCACAGCACTGACACCGGGTGAGCGCGTGGTGACGCTTTCCGGGCAATTGCGCCGCTGGGATGGTTTCGCCACCGATGGCGACGGCGCGACGACCGCTGAACTGCTGGTCCGCGCAAACCGACTTGCGGAATTGAATGCATTGATACCGCCCGCTAAAGCGGCGTTGGCGGAACAGGCCGAGGCACTGGTGCAAATGACGGATGCTATCGGCGCCGCGCAAGATGCTGTTCGGGCGGCGGTGGCAGCGCGGGCCGAAACCGAAGGGCAATTGCGGCAGGCTCTGCGTGCAGTGGACCAAGCCGAAGATGCACTGGCCCGGCTTAAATCTGCAAAGGCCGCGTTGCTCGACCGTATGGCGGCCAGCGAACAAGAGCTCGCAGAAGCAAAGTCTGAACAGGCCGCAGCAGAAGCCGCCCGTGCCGCGTTGCCAGATGGCACGCATCATTCGGACCTCGTGCAAAAGCTCGTGGTCGCGAACGAAGCTGCGCGCGAACTGCTGGCGCGCAGTCAGGCGGATTTGTCGTCACTTGAACAGCGCATTGCACAAACCCGCGAACGACGTGCGGTCGCGCTTGCCGAAATCCGGGGATGGCAAGAACGCGCTGGCGAGGCGGAACGCCGGATCGCCGACATGAACAAACGCAGCGCAGATATTGCTGCCGAGCAGGAAGCGATGGAGGGGCGGCCCGATATTCTCGCACGCGAGATCGCGCGCCTGCGCGCGGACAAAGAACAGCTCGCCGAAAAGCTGAATGGCCTTCAAGTCACAGAAAATACCTGCGAAAAAACGCTTCGGGAACTGGAAAACGAACTCGCCACCGCTGCAGAGGCGCTCTCCGTTGCCCGAGAGGCCCGCGCTGGCGCCGAAGCACGCGCGGAAAATCAGGAACATCGCCGCGTTGAAATGGGGCGGATATCGGGTGAGCGTTTCGAATGCCCGCCGCCGGTGCTTCCCGAAAAGCTCGGGTTCGATGAACGTGCAATGGAAGATGCGTCGGTAGAGTCCGCGCGGCTTGACCGGCTGCAGAATGAGCGCGAGCGCATTGGGCCAGTAAATCTGATCGCTGCCGATGAGCTTGCCGAGCTTGAGGCGCAACAAGGCGCTGGCGCGGCAGAAAGCGAAGAGCTGACGCTTGCGATTAACCGCCTGCGCGGTTCCATCGGCAGCTTAAATCGAGAAGGCCGAGCGCGCTTGCTCGCTGCATTTGAGGCAGTGGACGGACATTTCCGCAGGCTCTTCGCAACGCTGTTCAATGGCGGCCAGGCACATCTCGCATTGATCGACAGCGAAGACCCACTTGAGGCAGGGCTTGAGATATTCGCGCAACCGCCGGGCAAAAAGCTCCAGTCGCTGACCCTTTTGTCGGGCGGAGAGCAGGCGCTGACGGCGGTCGCACTCATCTTTGGATTGTTCCTTACAAACCCAGCGCCGATATGTGTCCTTGACGAAGTTGACGCCCCACTGGACGATGCCAATATCGAACGCTTCTGCGATTTGTTGGAAGCGATGACGCGCGAAACCGACACGCGCTACCTGATTGTCACGCATAATGCCGTCACCATGAGCAGAATGCACCGTCTGTTTGGCGTTACCATGGTCGAACAAGGCATCAGCCGGCTGGTATCGGTTGACCTTGGTGGTGCCGAACAATTACTGGCTGCGGAATGACTCTACATGGCCCGATCACAAACAGCTTTATTTCGCAACGCCTTCGGCTGAACTACGTCGATTGGGGCAACCCCGATGCGCCACCGTTGCTTTTGGTCCATGGCGGTCGCGACCATGCGCGCAGCTGGGACTGGGTCGCCGAAGAGTTGCGCGATGATTGGCACATTATTGCGCCCGACCTACGCGGCCATGGCGACAGCGCATGGTCACCCGACGGCAATTACGAAATGTCTGCCTTTGTCTATGATCTGGCGCAGCTGATCCACCAGCTGAACCTTGCCCCCGTCAGCATCATTGCGCATTCAATGGGCGGCAATATCGCCACGCGTTATGCCGGGCTCTACCCCGAAAATGTCCGCAAGATGGTGAATATTGAGGGGCTTGGCCTCTCCCCCAAAATGCAGGCGGAACGCGACGCGATCGGTATACAAAATCGTTTCCGGCAGTGGATTGAGGATAAGCGCAATGCGGCTGGCCGAACCCCGAAACGCTATCCCAATATTGAAGCAGCCTATGAGCGGATGAAGGCGGAAAACAGCTATTTGACCGACGAACAGGCGCGCCATTTGACCGTGCACGGCATCAGCCGGAACGAGGATGGCAGCTGGAGCTGGAAGTTCGACAATTACCTCAACATCTGGGCAATATTCGACATGCCACGCGAAGATTTGCTCGCAATCTGGCAGTCCATCACCTGCCCGATGTTGATGATGTATGGTGCCGACAGTTGGGCGTCAAACCCGGAAAAAGACGGCCGCATCGCGCATTTTCCCACGGCAAAAGTCGTCGAATATGAAAATGCCGGCCATTGGTTGCACCATGACCAGTTTGACCGCTTCATGGCGGACGTAAAGGCGTTCCTCTAATCGAACATCGCGCGCAACGCGGATATGGTGTCCGCCTCTTCAGCCGGTTTGTCCCTGCGTAAACGCGAGATACGCGGGAACCGCATGGCCACGCCTGATTTATGCCGCTTGGATTCATGCACCGCGTCAAACGCGACTTCAAGCACCAGCGACTTTTCCACTTCGCGGACCGGACCGAAACGGGCGACGGTGTTATTGCGGACAAAGCGGTCGAGCCACTTCAGTTCTTCGTCGCTGAACCCGGAATAGGCCTTTCCAACCGGCAACAAATTGCCATCTTCGGTCCAGCAACCAAATGTGTAGTCTGAGTAATATGAGGAGCGTTTTCCACTCCCCCGCTGCGCATACATCATCACGCAGTCGGCCACGAGCGGCTCGCGTTTCCATTTGTACCACAAACCGACCTTACGCCCCGCCAGATAGGGCGAATCGCGCCGCTTGAGCATTACGCCTTCAATCGCCGCTTCCCGCGCAGCGGCGCGGATTTCGGCCAGATGCTCAAAATCGCGCGCCTCGATGACCGCGGACAAATCGAAACGCGCAGGGTCAAGCTTCGCTGTGAACAGTTCAAGCCGGTCGCGCCGCACGGTCCATGGCTGACCGCGCAAATCCGCCGCGCCGTCGAACAATATGTCGTACAGGCGGACAAACACCGGATATTCCGCCTGCATGGCTGCCGTGACATTCTTGCGGCCCAGCCGTTGCTGCAACGCATTGAAGCTAGCGGCCTCGCCGCCCTGCACTTCGCCGCGTACCAGCAATTCGCCGTCGACCACGCCGACGCCATCGAACGCCGCCGCTATTTCGGGGAACGACCCAGTCACTTCGTCGCCGCCGCGGCTGAATAGCCGCGTTTCGCCGCCGGTCGACGCAATCTGGATACGGATTCCGTCCCATTTCCACTCGGCGGCAAATTCATCAAGATGCACGCTGCCATCTTCAAGCGGGTGGGCGAGCATGAAGGGGCGGAAAAATGCACTGTCGGCGGGATCGGGTCGTTCGGTCCGCCCTTCGCCCCATGCGAAAAGCTCGGTGTATGGCGGGCGAAGCGCGTGCCACACCTCCTCAACATCATCGATGGACACGCCAAAGGCTTGGCCGAAAGCGGTCTTGGCAAGGCGCGCAGATATACCCACCCGCATGCCGCCCGTTGCAAGCTTCAGCAGCGCATAACGGCCATTGGCATCCAACCGGTCCATCAACTCCGCCAACACCGCCGGAGCGCGCGCCCGGCTGGTACTGTTCAACAGGTCGATGACTTCGGACACGGTCGGTGCGGCATCGGTGCCGCTCTTGTCTGGCCACATCAGCGCGACCGTTTCGGCGGTATCGCCAACATAATCGCGGCTCATGCGGAACAGCATGGGGTCGAAACGCTCCTCTGCCATCGCGCGAATGGCCGCCGATTTGACGGTGGCAATGTTCAGCGTCCCGGCCAGTGCGGCCAAAGCCCAGCCGCGATCGGGGTCAGGCGTTATACGCAGATAATCGGCGATAAGCCGGATCTTCAAATCGCGCGACCGTGTGTAGACCAAGCCGTCGATGAGCGCGGCAAAAGCTTGCATCAGCCTTCGTCCTCATCTTCGCGGCCAACAAGATCAAGCGCGCGGGCCTTTAACTGGTGCAGTTCACACCAACGGCCCAGCGCATCGGTGCGGCCATGGGTGATCCAGGTTTCGGAGGGGCGCAGTTCAAGAAGCGTATCGGTCAATTCGGTCCAGTCGGCATGGTCCGAAATAACCAAAGGCAGTTCGATGTTGCGCTGACGCGCGCGCTGCCGCACGCGCATCCACCCCGATGCCATGGCGGTTATGGGTTCGGGCAGCCGCCGTGCCCAACGGTCATTCATCGCAGACGGCGGCGCAATGACAATCGCGCCCTTCAATTCCGATTTGGCAAGGCCCGTTGCCATGATCAGTTCGCCCAGCGGTACATTGTGCGCGGCGTATAGGTCGCACATTTTCTGCATCGCGCCGTGGATATAAATCGGGGCGTCGTACCCCGCCCTGCGCAGCTCAGCGATGACCCTCTGCGCCTTTCCCAGCGCATAAGCGCCCACAACAATGCAGCCATCGACATTGGCGTCGCGGGCGGCAAGTAACTTGGCGATCTCGTCTTCAATCGGCGGATGCGTGAATACGGGAAGGCCAAAGGTGGCCTCGGTAATCAAAACATCGCAGGCAACGGGTTCAAACGGGGTGCATGTCGGGTCAAAGCGCCGCTTATAATCGCCGGTCACCACAACCCGTTCCCCGGCATGTTCAAGCAATATCTGCGCCGATCCCAACACATGCCCCGCGGGGTGAAAGCTTATCTTCACGCCGCCATGTTCGAACCCGTCGCCATAAGGCACCGGCGTGCCCATTTCGGTTCCATATCGCAGCGCCATGATCGCCAGCGTTTCAGGTGTCGCCCACACCGCGCCATGACCACTGCGTGCATGGTCCGCATGGCCATGGGTGACAAGCGCGCGTTCGGCAGGACGCGACGGATCAATCCACATATCTGCAGGCTTCACATAAATGCCATGCGCGTGCGGCTCTATCCAATGTTGGGCGGCGGTTCGGGAGATATGGGCTGTCCTTTTCTGGAACAGAATATGGGCAGTGGCAGGCGCGATGTAAACAGCATGCGGCAGCGAAAGTTCACGGCCGCAGCCCGTGAACGCAGCAACTTCGTCGCCGACCTATCGAAAGCCCGCGAAACTATCGGTGCCCATCAACTGGCCTCGACGTAAAACAGCAAACAGGTTTCGGGATGCGCATGCGGCAGTTGCAGACCCCCGTGCATCAGCGCGGCACCGCTAAACGTCGTGCCGTCCTGATTTAGCCCAAGCCTCTCGATTGCCGATGGTCCCTTAATGGCTTGCCAGATTGTCGGCCAGATCAGCTTTACCAGATAATTGCGGTCCGGGTCCAAACCCGCAAACCGCAAGCGTTCAGGCAAAACCTGCGGATCGCTCAAAACATAAGCGACGGAATACAGCGCTTCGGAACGGTCTCGCGCGATCACGCCGCTTGCCATGATCTGCGGTGCCGTATCGATCCGGACCAAGTCGCCATCATGCAGCAACGCACGGTGGCGCTTATGCAAGGCGATGGCAGACTTTAGCGTATCGAGGTCGCCCTGCCGTTCGGTCAACAGGTTGAGTTCAAGCCCCATATGCCCCGTGAATGCCGTCGCAGCGCGCATGTCCATCGACAGCCTGCGTCCACTCACATGGCATCGGGCTGGACCGACATGACATCCCATCACTTCGGGCGGCAGGAAAAAGCTTGCGCCGCGTTGGATATATTGCCGGTCAAGTGCATCATTGCTGTCAGAGGTCCAGACCCGGTCGCTATGCGCCAACACCCCCATATCGGCACGCGCACCGCCCGATGAGCAGCTTTCAATTTCGACATCGGGATGCGCGGCGCGCACGCGATCCAGCAGCGCGTAAAGCGCGGTTATTTGTGCGAATGCCTTCGCAGTGCCGGATGCACCGCCCGGATGGCTTAGGTCGCGGTTCATATCCCATTTGATGTAGCTGATATCGTGATCGCGCAGCACCGCATCGATTGCGTGGAATATATAGTCCGCGACTTCAGTTCGACTCACGTCCAGCGCAAGTTGCGACCGGAACGGCACCTGATCTACGCCCTCCACACCCAGCACCCAATCGGGATGTGCGCGGTACAGTTCGCTGTCGGGGTTGACCATTTCGGGTTCAAACCATAGCCCGAATTCCATGCCTAACGCCGTCACATGATCAACCAATGGCTTTAGGCCGCCGGGGTACAGATCGGCGGACACAGTCCAATCACCAAGCCCAGCGCGGTCATGCCGCCTGCCCCCGAACCATCCGTCATCCAGAACAAAGCGTTCGACGCCAATGTCCGCGGCGCGGGTGGCCAATTCTTTCAGCTTTGCGGCATCATGGTCGAAATATACCGCTTCCCACGTGTTATAATGCACAGGCCGCGGCTTGGCACGCATCGCTGGCCGCAGCAATTTTGTCCGCACATGTTCATGGAATTTGCGGCTCAGCGCGCTGAACCCCTTGGCGCTATACGCAGCGACAATTTCGGGGCTCGCAAAGGTTTCACCCGGTGCCAGCCGAACCTCGCCGGGCAACAGCAGCGCACCAAGGCTGGTCAACACGCGTCCATCGGTCAGCGTGTCCACGCGCAGGCGATGGTTCCCGCTCCACGCCAGATGGAAGCCATATGCCTCGCCCGCAGTTTCGTTCGTGCCGGGCGTCGCCAATAGCAATGCGGGATAGCTGAAATGCGACGTGCGGCCGCTGCGGTTTTCCCGCAAATATGTGCCTGCGCTGCGCTTCACCCGATCTTGGGTAAATTCCTGAGTCCAGCGGCCGGTAAATCCGATAATCTCGGTCATGTGCTCGGGCACAGGCAGGCAGGCGGTCATCACGTCAGTGACATCCAGCGCCGTCGCGCCGTAATTGGTCAAATGCGTGCGGATACGCAGAACGCCGGTGGCCGGATCAAAATCAATGTCATATACGAGGCCAAGCCGCGTGCGTTCATCACGGCATATGATTTTCGCGCCATGCGGCCGCGTTTCGACTTTGCCGACCTCGAAAAGGCTGCACCAATCCTTGCCCTCGCGATGTGCAGCGAAACCCTGCATCATGGGGTGGCCTAGACCGGGTTCCATGGCGAAGGAAAGCGGCAGCGCAACATCGGCGACGCCGTGCATAGCCTGCCGAAAAAACAGGCTTCCCACCTGCGCCGCATCGACATTTTCGGGCAATGCCGCGCCCCAATAGATCACCGACGGCGGCGCGCCCTTGGCACAGGCCAATATCAACGTCGCGTCCGGGGCATCAAATCGCAAATGGTCCAACTCATGCTCCCCAGAAATTCCGTTGGCCGTCGCGACCCATTTGTTACTTTGTGTTTTGTATATAGCCGTTTAACCGGCATATTATCAAAAAAGCAAAAGCACAGCTTTGCAACGAAAATCATCGGGGGGATGGATGTTCGAGACAACCAACAGCGCGGCGCAAATCGGCATATTTGTGTCGCTCACGATGCTCATCGCCATCCTCACATACTGGAAAGTGGACGGCAAAGGTGCCCAGCGGGCGCAGGATGCAGGCTCCACCAAAGAGGTGTTCCTTGCAGGCGGCGGCCTGACATGGCTGTTTGTCGCAGGGTCGATTACGCTGACAAACCTGTCGACCGAACAACTGGTCGGCATGAACGGCAACCAGATGCTGCTGCTGGCGTGGTGGGAGATTTCGGGTTTCGTTGGCCTGTTGATCTTGGCCTATGTTTTTGTACCGATTTATTACCGCAACAATTGCACCACAGTGACAGAATTGCTGGAACGCCGGTACAAGGGCGGCAGCATACGCACGGTGATTTCGGCGCTGTTTCTGCTCGGTAATATCCTGATCTACCTTCCCGCTGCGCTCTATTCGGGCAGCCTGTTTTTGAAATCGATGTTCGGTGTCGATTGGTCGCTGATCTGGTTTGCTGCTCCCATGGCGATTATCGCCGCCATTTACACCATCACCGGCGGCTTACGCGCAGTTGCGGTTATGGACACCTATTCGGGCATCGGCGTGCTGGCGATTGCGTTTTTGGTGGTCATATTGGCACTGGCTGCGGTCGGCTTTGACCTGTCCAATGTGCCGGCCGAACGCACATCGATGATTGGCAGCATCGATTCCCCCATCCCGTTCCACACATTGTTCACGGGCATGATTTTCATCCAGATATTCTATTGGTCGACCAATCAGAATATCACCCAAAAAGCGATGACCGCGCCGACCGTCAAGGAAGCGCAAAAGGGCGTGCTCGCCGCCGCCATTGTCCGTATCCTCATCATCCCCGCCATCGTCGTCATTCCGGGCGTCGTTGCTTATAAGCTGTTCGGCAGCTTGGGCGATGCGGCCTATGGAAAGCTTGTGGCGCATGTGTTGCCCGGTTGGATGTCCGGCGCGTTTGCCGCCATGATGATGGCCGCCGTTATCGCGCATACCAGCGCCATATTGAACAGCTCGGTGGCATTATACGCGGTCGATTTTCACGACAAATTCATCCGCCCCGTTGCCAACCATTGGCGGCTTGCAGCGATTGTATCGATCATCCTGACTGTCACGTCGGTCCTGCTGGTTCCGGTCTACGAAAATGCAAAAAGCATCATCAACCTGTTGCAGCAGCTCAACGGCCTGTCCTCAATGCCAATCCTGTCGGCCTTCATTACCGGGCTGCTGTTCCGGAATATGGATGCACGGGCCGCGATTGCCGGACTGATTTGGGGCGTTGCGCTTTATGCGTTCCACAATTTCATTTTGTACGTGCCCGACACGCTTTATGCTGGCGAAACATTTTACCAGCATATGGGGATTGGCTGGCTGCATTATATCGACGTCATGGCGATTGTTCTTGTGACCTGTGTGTTGACCGCCCTGACGGTGAACCGCATCATCTTTGGCAATCGGGCCGTATTTATCTGGAGCAAGGAAGGACGCCGGCTTTCGGCGATTGAGGCATGAGCGAATATATCATTGTTATTGACGAAGGCACGACATCGACCCGCGCCGTTCTGTTTGCCGCCGACGGCACTGCCGTGGATAGCTGCCAGCGCCCGCTGACTCAGCATTATCCGGCGCCTGGCCTGGTGGAGCATGATGCAGAAGAAATCTGGAAACTAACGCTGGAATGCGCGCAGACCATCATTGCAAAAGCAGGCGGTGCGGACCGCATTGCAAGCATTGGCATCACCAACCAGCGCGAGACCATTGTGTTCTGGGACAAGCGCACAGGCAAGCCGCTCGCCCCTGCGATTGGATGGCAGGACCGCCGCACCGCAGACATATGCGCGGCGTTGAAGGAACAGGGCGAAGAACCCGTTGTTCAGGCCAAAACCGGCCTGTTGCTCGATCCCTATTTCTCTGGCTCCAAAATCGGCTGGGCCTTGGAAAACTGGCCGCAGCTAAAGGATGCGGGCGGGCATCTCGCGGTTGGCACGGTCGAAAGCTATCTTGTATTTCGCCTGACGGGCGGCGGCCATATCACCGATGCAACCAACGCATCCCGCACAGCGTTGATGGCGATTGGCAGCGGCGGATGGGACGACGGCCTTACCGACCTGTTCGGCGTACCGCGCGACATATTGCCCGAGATAACCGACTGTGCAGGCGATCTTGGCACGACATTGCCGGAGCATTTTGGCGGACCCATCCGCATTGCGGGCATGGCGGGGGACCAGCAAGCGGCCACCATCGGCCAAGGCTGCTTTGCCGTTGGCCAGACCAAGGCAACTTTTGGCACAGGCGCGTTTGTCCTGACGCAAACGGGCACGACATTGCGCCAGTCACGCAACCGTCTGCTGTCGACGATCTTATATCAATTGGGCGGCGAGCGGCATTACGCGCTGGAAGGATCGGTTTTTGTCGCGGGCAGCCTCGTCCAATGGCTGCGCGATGATCTGGGGCTTATTGCGCATGCTGCGGACACGGAAACACTGGCGCGCAGCGTTCCGGACAATGGCGGCGTATATCTTGTGCCGGCGCTGTCCGGCCTTGGTGCGCCGCATTGGCGCCCCGATGCGCGGGCCAGCATCAGCGGCCTGAGTTTCTCGGCGACCAAGGCGCATGTCGCCCGCGCCGCGCTGGAGGCAATGGCCCACCAGACCCATGACCTGAAAACAGCATTTGCTGCGGACGGTGCCGATTGGGCGGAACTGCGCATCGACGGTGGCATGGTTGCCAATGACTGGATGGCACAAGACCTCGCCGACATGCTCGCGATAGATGTCGAACGTCCGGCCTTTGTCGAAACAACGGCACTTGGCGCGGCAATGCTCGCCGCCGTTGGATGCGGAATTTATAAGTCGCTGGAAGATGCCGCTGTCATGCGCGGCGGCGTGCAGCGCTTTATTCCCAATATGGAAAAGGATGCACGCGACGCGCGCCTGTCAGGGTGGTCAGACGCCCTTGCGCGTGTTCTTCAATAGTCCAAGTCCCAGTTCACAACATCTTAACCATCTGACTGCAATGTAATGCCGCCCATGTGGCGAACGACATCGACAGGACGAAAAGATGGATAGTTTGCGCGGATTTGAACCGTTTGGATCAGACCTTGATGCTGAAATGCCCGCTTATACCCTCTATGAGGACGAAGACGCAGCAATCGAGCCGCCGCCATTCATATCGGGCGACGAACGCCGGATGCAGGTCCGCGCGTATAATTTTTGGACTTCGCAGCTGCACGACAGAAATTTCCCAAGCATTGAGGAACTCAATCCATCGGCCATCGACGATTTCCGCGACTATAGCGTTCTTCTCGATTTCACCTCGGGCATCGAAAATCCGTCCATTGACTATCTTGGCGATAAATTGCGCGCCGAATGCGGCTTAAGCGCGGACATCACGTATCTGGATGAAGTCCCCCGCCGCTCGCTCCTGTCGCGCATTACCGACCATTATCTGCAAATCATTGCCAACCGCGCGCCCATCGGCTTCGAAGCCGAGTTTGTGAACGATCGCGGCAATGTCCTCATGTACCGCGGCATTTTGCTGCCCTATTCGTCCGACGACGACACGATTGATTTCATCTACGGCGTCATCAACTGGAAAGAAGCCGCGCATGCAGACATTAGCGGCCCGTTGCAGACCGAAGTTGCACAAGCGTTAGCCGCTTTGCCGCCGCGGCAGGAACATGTCCCTATCTGGGCAGATGCCCCGATGGCGGAGCAGCCAGACGATGCAGCGCCGCATGATGACGTCGAAAGCGATGAACCCTATCTGCTGCAAACGATAGCGCCTGATGAAAATGCAAGCTTTGCCGATTGGCTGGATGCCGCACGGCAATGTGCAGAACAGGCCCGCGATGCGGATCTGCGCACGCGCGATGCCTTGTATCAGGCGATTGGACGCGCGTACGACTTTGCCTTGATTGCCGCCAATCACCCTGCCGATTATGCAGAGCTGCTGCATGATGCAGGCCTGAAAGCACAGGAACGCGCGCCATTTACGCCAATCGTTAAGCTGGTTTTTGGCACAGGCTATGACAAGACCCGCTTAACCGAATTTGCCACAGCGCTTCAATATGCGCAGCACAATGCCGTTCCGATGGGAACGTTCGCCACTATTCTGGCTGGTTTTGAAGGCGGCTTAAAAGCCATTGTCGCCGCCGAACGTCGCGCCAAGAAAATCGCTGCAGGCATCGAACCGGCCACGGCGGCAACCGATGACCCACGTGCGCGTTTGCGTTCGGCGCGCAAGCGTGACCTCAGCGAATTTGCGGGCGCAGGCGACGAATTTGTTCTGCTCGTTGCCCGCCGCGATGCCGATGGCAGCGTTGCGATTGTCGGTTCGGTTCAAGGCGACGCCATGTTCACCGAAAAGGCATTGCGTAAAGCCGACGTCTGACTTGTTTCGCAGATGATTAATGCTTAACGCGTTGGTCAGATGACTGACGCCCTTGCCCTTGATTATGCCCAACGCCTGATATCTTGCGAAAGCGTGACACCAGCGCAGGGCGCCGTATTTGACGCACTGGAGGACATGCTGAAGCCGTTGGGCTTTCGCGTTGACCGTTTTGTGTCGGGCAGTGGTGATGACAATCCAGCGCACGGTGCGCCTGTCGAAAATCTGTTTGCGATTCGCGAAACCGGTGGGCGTCACTTTGCCTTTGCCGGTCATCTTGATGTCGTGCCGCCGGGCGCTGGCTGGGCAAGCGATCCTTTCGTTCCGCAAATAAAGGGCGATTTGCTCCACGGGCGCGGCGCAGTCGATATGAAGGGCAGCATCGCCGCATTCGTTGCGGCATTGCACGAGATACCGGCTGACGCAGGAACAATCAGCCTGATCATTACGGGCGATGAAGAAGGGCCAGCGATTTACGGCACCCGCGCCTTAATCGATCATATGCAGACGCTTGGCACGATCCCTGATGCCTGCCTTGTCGGTGAACCCACCAGCGTGAACCGGCTTGGAGACATGATGAAAATCGGACGGCGTGGGTCCGTGAATATGTGGATTTCGGTTACCGGAACGCAGGGCCATGTCGCCTATCCGCATTTGGCCGATAACCCCATTCCAAAGCTCGTGGCGATATTGTCCGAGATCGAAGCGATTACGCTGGACGCGGGCACCGACTGGTTCCAGCCAAGCAATATTGAGATCACGGACCTGGCTGTCGGCAATAAAGCGACCAACGTCATTCCGGCTAAGGCCGAAGCCCGATTGTCGATCCGGTTCAATGACCTGCAAAGCGGCGAGGCGCTTGTTGCGCGGATGCAAGATCTTGTCGAAAAGGGCGGCGGCACTTTGACCGCCATGATTTCGGGCGAGGCGTTCCTGACCCCGCCGGGCGAACTGTCCGCGGCCATTTCGGAGGCTGTCGAGGGCGTTATGGGCATAAAGCCCGAACCATCGACCACGGGCGGAACATCCGATGCGCGGTTCCTGACGAAAATCTGCCCCGTCGTTGAATTCGGGCTGTGCAACGCAACAATGCATAAGTTGGACGAGGCGGTGGCCATTGCCGACCTCACCGCGCTCACGGAAATCTACCGGCGCGTCGCGATCCGGATACTGGGCAGCTAGCTTTTCAGCATGATATACAACGCGCCTGCCCCGCCATGCCGGGGATGCGCGTTGCGGACAGCAGAGATGCTCCGTGCGTGTCGTGACGCCGCCAGCCAATCGCGCACAACGGCGGCAATCGCGCCCCTGCCCTGACCACTTGCGCGATCATGCGCGCGTTGCTTGCCAGTCACCAAAAGGACGACCTTCATCTTTTGCGCTATCGCCTGCTCAAGCGCGCCGTCGAGCCGCGCATAAGCACCCGACAATGACGCGTCGTGCAAATCCACGCTGACATCGGGCATGATGCTGCCGCGCGTGATCCGTCGGTCCCAATGGCCATCCAGATTGTGCGGAACAGGCGCAATCTTGCTTTGTTGTGCCGGAACAATCTTCGCAGCTTCGCTACGTATCGGCTTGGGCTTGGCATTCAGATGCTTGGCCAAGAGCGCTTTGTCCGACGCGGCCGCGACCACGGGCTGCGGCTTTGCTTTGGTTGCGTGCATAGGGCTGACCGTGGCGACAACTTTCCCCCACAGCGCCTTTTCATTGCTGTCCAAATGCCGCGCCATGGCGAATTTATAGCCCGAGCCGGGTGACTGCCGCCTTGGGTAAGAAAATCAGCGCCGCGCCGCGTGCTGCCATACCGCCAGCGATGGCACGTGCCCGGTCACCGGCACCCCAAAATGTATCAATCCGGTTTGCGCCCTTGATCGCGCCGCCGGTGTCTTGGGCAACCCAGATGCCGTTGGGTTCGGCACGATCCATCGACAGCCACAGTGGCGCGCCGAGCGGGATAAACTTGACGTCGACCGCAACGCTTGCCTCGCCCACAACAGGATAGCCCATTGCGCCAAGCGGCCCAGCGCCGGTCAATTCACGGAAAAACACGAAACTCTTATTTTCCTGCATGACTTTGCGGCCCTCTTCCGGATTGGCACGCAAATAGGCGACAATGCCCTGCATCGAACCATCGGTGATAAGGCCGCGATCCTTCATCAACCGGCCAATGCCGGTGTAGCCACGCCCGTTTTGGCTTTCATAGCCAATACGCATCACGCCGCCATCGGGCAGCCTGAGCCGTCCTGACCCCTGAATTTGCAAGAAGAAGAATTCGATCGCATCATTTGCATATGCGATTTCAAGGCCGCGACCCGTCAAGGAACCACCCTCAATCGCGGCACGGTCATCATATTGCACCAACTTGGTGCCACTGACTTTACCCCGAATATTCTTGCCCTTTAAATCATCGGAAAACAGCCCAAGGTCGACATCAATCAGGTCGGGTGGCCGTTTATAGATCGGCACTTCACAACCCGTCTGCCGCGCGCGGCAACCTGCAATCTCGGGTTCATAATAGCCTGTGGCGAACGCCTTGCCGTCACCGACTTGCACCGCATCCATATATGCCGCGAAGAAGGATATCGCGTCACCCGTCCATGTTTTTACAGCGTCGCAGGCGGGAACCCAGTCGGCACCTTGGGTAAGGCCGCTGCTGTCAGTGCGCCGAACAAGGCCCGGGCAGCTGGTGCGGAAACTATCCATGGCAAGCGTTGCCTTGCGTGCATCGACCTGCAGCGATCCAATTTCTGGCCCACGCACGACGCCCAAGCTCGCCGCGGTCGAACCGTCGCCGGTCGGGACGGGTGCAGCCAGCGTTGCCTCAGGCGTGGATGGAATGGGCTTGCTGGCCTTTTCCGGCAAACGGGCATCAGGCGATGAACGCGATGCACCCGTCGATGCGGTCGGCACGTCATTTGGGATGATACCGCCCGAACAAGCGGACAGAGTAAGAGCGGATAAGCCTAAGGCAAAGAGGGCGCGTTTCATCGCGCGGGTGAATCAGACAGAGTCGGTTTCGTCAAGCTTCCAGTTGCGGCCGCTTGACTTAACATCGCGCATGAAGGTCCAGATATCATGCGTTTCAACAGCGTCGGTCATCGAACCGCCGATGATGTTTCCATCGGCGTCCTTCACCATCGCGGCTATGTCGGCATCAAACCGAACGGTTACACGCGCCATGGGATGGTCGTAGCTGGCATCGACAACACGTACTTCGTCGATCCGCACCAAGCGATTGGCCAATGTCTCACCGCGCGCTTCGCGACCATCAATGGCCTCGGCAAAACTGTCAAAGACATCGTCATCACACAGGAAACGCAGCGCTTCCTTGTCACCACGCCAATAGGCCTCAAGCACCATTTTATAGGCGGATTTCGACCCCTCTATGAACAGCGCAAGATCAAAGCTGCGGTCCGCATTGGCAATTGCTTTGATGCCGCTTTGTGCAGCCATGTCGACATTCGAGATGTCATTCGCCGGAATGGCCACTGCGGCCTCACTGCCTGCCAAAGGCTGACGCAGCATCGGCTGGGCTGTTGTTTCAATCGGACGGCGCGCAACGGGTTCCTGTTCGTGACCCGTGCGTTTACCCAGCACCGAATAAAGCCGAAGGCCAAGGAACGCTGCAACAAGAGCAAGCAATACAATAGTGAAAGTCACAACGCCTCCATGCGCCAAATAAGTCCGGCATATAATAATGACTGCACCGAATATCGCCCATCCAGCTCTGCCTCAATACCATATAAGCACTAATGTTACGGGTTTCAAAGGGCTTCACCCAAAGAAAAGTGCGGCTTACCGCATGTGCAACAATGATTGCCCTTTGTCGGTCACCCTGCTAGGCGCGACGGCCATTAGGGGACGCCATTTGGCGTTCATGACAACCATTAGGAAAGCACGACATCACATGGCTGACGAAGCAGGCACCATCGTTTCCGAAAATGTAAAAGCCAATGGCGCAGATACCGCACCGGCGGTCGGTATGTTGAACCAGTATATCAAGGACTTGTCGGTAGAAAACCCACATGCGCCGCATAGCTTTAACTGGGAAGCGGGTCCGCAAATCGACGTTCAAGTAAACATTCATGCCAATGCCGTCACGGACGAAGTGCATGAGGTCACCTTGAAACTCGCGGTCAAAGCCGAAGGCGAGAATGGCGTCCATTTCTCGGTCGAACTCGAATATGGTACGCTTTTTGGTCTGCGTAACGTCACCGAAGAGCAAGCGCACCCGTTCCTTTTCGGTGAAGCGCCACGTCTGATGTTCCCATTTGCACGCCGGGTTGTTGCCGATGCCGTTCGCGACGCAGGCTATCCGCCGCTCGTTCTCGAGCCGATTGATTTCAACGCATTGTATCTCCAGCAGCTGGCGCAAGCACAGCAGATGGCAGAAACGCAGCCTGCAGGCGAAGCCTGAAGCCGAAGGCACCAGGTGAACATATGAGCCTGGTTCGCAACAGCATTACCATTGGGGGGCTGACTTTGGTCAGCCGCGTGCTTGGTCTTGTGCGCGATATGTTGATGGCGCGCTACGTCGGTGCAGGGCTTGCGTCCGACGCGTTTTTGATTGCGTGGCGGCTGCCCAACCTGTTTCGTGCATTGTTCGCCGAAGGCGCATTCGCGGCGGTTTTTGTCCCTCTGTTCAACAAGAAAATGACCGAGGCTGAACGCGAAAAGGCACAAACGGGCCTTACCGCGGCGCGGACATTCGCGAGCCAAGTGCTGTCCGTGCTATTCCCGTTTCTGGTGCTGTTCACGGGCGTCATGATGTTGGCAGCGGGTCCCGTTGTCTGGGCGATGACCGGCGGTTTTCCCGATGGCGGGCCGGAGAAATTTGCGCTCGCACGCCATCTGACGATTATCACCTTTCCCTATCTCGCGCTCATCTCGTTGGTGTCACTGCTGGGCGGAATATTGAATTCGCTGAACCGTTTCTGGGTCAATGCCGCCGCACCGATCTTGCTGAATATCTGCATGATTATCGCGCTGATTTTCTTCCGAGGTGACAGCGAAGTTGAAACGGCGGTCACGCAGGCGATAGCGGTCACCGTCTCCGGCGCGCTCCAATTGCTGTGGCTGATGTGGGCGTGCCACCGCGCAGGGGCTAGCCTGAAGCTTGCATTACCGCGCCTAACGCCCGACGTAAAACTGATGCTCGCATTGATTGCGCCTGCCGCGATTGGCCAAGGCGCCATTCAATTCAACCTTCTTATCTCAACGTCGCTCGCGGCGCGGTTCTTGCCAGAAGGATCAGTATCATGGCTCTATTATGCCGACCGTTTGAACCAGTTGCCATTGGGATTGATTGGTATCGCCATTGGCACCGCGATCCTGCCTGCGCTTTCGCGGCAAATCGCCGGAGCCGATAGCAAGGCAGCATCCGACACGCAAAATCGTGCTGTCGAACTGGCGTTGTTCTTTGCCATGCCGGCAACGGCGGCTCTGATCGTTTCGGCGATACCAATCGTCCATGGCATATTTGAACATGGCGCGTTCACAGCCGCCGACACGCGGGGGACCGCCGCTGTCCTGATGGCCTTCTCAGCAGGCGTACCGGCTTATGTCCTTATCAAGGTGCTGACGCCCGGATTTTACGCGCGCAGCGACACCAAAACGCCGCTACGGTTGGCGCTTTGGTCGATGTTGGTGAACCTTATCGGGAACCTCATTCTTATCTGGCCACTCGCGCATATTGGCGTTGGCGTTGCGACCGCGATATCGGCTTGGGTCAATGTCGCCTTACTGTGGTTCACCTTGCGCAAACGCGGGCATATCGCGGTCGATGCGCGGCTCAAGCAAAAGGCGTGGCGCATTATTCTGGCTGCAGCATTGATGGGCGTCGCGCTGTTTTTCGGCAATGAAATCATTGAAGATCAATTGGGCACGGGATTGTGGCGACGCATCGCGGTGCTGTCGGTTCTCGTCAGCGCTGGCGGCGCTGTATATGCGCTGGCCATATTGCTTTTCGGCGCATACCGAATTCAAGAATTAAAATCCCTGTTCCGCCGGCGTGCAGCCTCGCCCGCGGCCAATATAAGCGAGTAATCATCATGCGCGTCGTTTCTGGCATTCAACCCACCGGCAATCTGCATTTGGGCAATTATCTGGGCGCGATCCGCAACTGGGTAAAAATGCAAGATGAAATGGAATGCCTGTATTTCCTTGCCGATTTACACGCAATTTCTATGCCGCATGTTCCGGCCGAATTAACGGCGAACACTCGCGAGATGGCCGCTGCCTTGCTTGCGTGCGGATTGGACACCGACAAGGCGATATTATTCAACCAAGCACAGGTCCCTGCCCATGCGGAGCTTCAGTGGTTGCTCACCGGCACCGCGCGCATGGGTTGGCTGAACCGCATGACGCAGTTCAAGGACAAGTCAGGCAAGAACCGCGAAGGCGCGAGCATCGCGCTGTTCACCTATCCCGTGCTTCAGGCCGCAGACGTCTTATTATATCAGGCGACGCATGTTCCGGTCGGCGAAGACCAAAAGCAGCATTTGGAACTGGCGCGCGACATTGCCCAGAAATTCAACACGGACTTCGGAAACGGCACCGATATCTTCACTTTGCCCGATCCCATCATTCCCAAAGAAACAGCGCGCATCATGTCGCTGCGCGACGGCAGTTCGAAAATGTCCAAGTCGGATCCGAGCGATATGAGCCGGATTAACCTGATCGACGATGCCGACACCATCTTGAGCAAAATCAAGAAGGCGAAGACCGATCCTGAAGCACTTCCGTCGGAACCGGCTGGCCTTGAAGGCCGCCCTGAAGCGAAAAATCTTGTCGGCATTTATGCCGCCTTTGCCGAAGAAACCACCGAGGCAACCCTATCGCGTTTCGGCGGTCAGGGTTTTGGCGCATTCAAACCGGCATTGGCAGAAATCGTCATTGAACATCTGCGCCCCATTTCGGAGCGCTTCGCGGTTCTGAAGGATGACCACGAGCAAATCGACGCGGCGCTTGCCAAGGGGGCGGCGAAAGCGCGTGAGCTTGGCGGACCAACGTTGAAAGCGGCCTACGCTGCGCTTGGTCTTCTGCGCTAAATTGTGCTCTGGCGCCGTTCAACCACAGTTCAGCGAGACTATCCTAAACAAAACGCGTTATGCTATCGACGGCGCGCGGTCGCAGCTTTGAGGATGTGAAATGATGAAAAAGGTCGCAACTTTTCTTGCCCCCATAGCATTGCTGGCACTTGGTGCCTGCGCAACGCCGTTTAACGCTGATGTCTCGCGGTTTCAGCAATTGCCCGCGCCGCAGGGCCAAACCTTCGTTATCCGCGCGGCCAACCCGGACAATGCAGGTGGCATTGAATTTGGCCAATATGCCGCTTTGGTGGCGAACGAGCTTCAGGAAATTGGTTATGTGCCCGCGACGGGCGCAAATGCAGATATGACCGTCTCGCTCGATTATGCGGTCGATCAGGGCAAGGAACGCAATATCGTTCGCCAAGATCCGTTTTATGACCCTTATTGGGGTTTTGGTAGCTTTTACCGGCCCTATGTGGTGCGTACCCGTCGCGGTGCGCGTTACGTCGTCGGCTATTATGATCCATTCTTGTATAGCGGCTTCAACCGCCCCTATGAAATCGATAGCTTCACGGTGTATACCGCCAATCTCGATATGAAGATTGACCGAAACGGCGACGGCAAGCGTTTGTTTGAAGGCAAGGCGGAAGCCAAGTCACGGTCAAACAAGCTGCCTTATCTGGTACCAAATCTCGTTGAGGCGATGTTTACAGGATTTCCCGGCAATGGCGGCGAAACGGTCCGTATCTCGGTTGCGCCAGAGGAAAAGCGCTAACCTTCTAAGCCAAGCACGCCGCAAAATCCGCCAAGCGTGCGAATCAGACTCCGCAACTCAGCTCGGTTTGGCCATAGGCCGTGCCCTCACCCCGGGTGCTCGATATGCCGGCGTAAAGTTCGGTTGCCCTGAATATGCCATCGGGCCCAATGTTAAATCCATTCTCGCGGAAAACGGCGATGACCTTGGCGGGCGGATCGGCGAAATATAGCGACTGCGATTCATAATGCTGGCCAAGCGCCGTGAGCGACAACCCATCAAATGAACGACGCAGGCGCGCATAGCTGCTTTTGCCTTCGACCTTTGCATAGGCCTTTTCGCGCGCAGCCTCGTCAGCATATTCTTTGGCTTCCAATGCTTGCCATTGCGCCCGAAGCCGCGCGCCAATTTTGGTAAATTCAGCCCCGATTTCGCCGCTGAATGCGCATGTTTGCGGATTGAAGCCAATGGCAATCGGCTTACCGCCCAAGCGCGCCAATATGGATTTTCCATCGGCCAGATAGCCATAGCGATTATCGGGAAGCTTCACCTCAATGAAGTTGTCGGCGGTCAGACCAACCAGTTTCAGCGTGGTGTCTGCGCGGGCACGATCGATCAGCGCGCTGTCCGACGCCGTCGTCGCCCACACATCAACGGGCATATCAACAATCCAGGGTTGATCATTCAGCAAGGTGATAAGCTCGGGTGGTTTCGACGGCGAAAGATTGACCATGGCGACAAAGCCATTGCCGTCGCTCAATGCAACCCAGCCATCGCCGGGCGGTGAACCCGGCTGAACCACACCGGTCACTTGCGAGCCGCGCGGCAATTTGCCCAATATCACGCTGTCGGCAGTGGTCGCCTTGTCGCGAATATTCACTTCGGTCATTGTGAAGAAAATCTGCGCTGCGGCAGGCGCGCTAGTGCTCTGATCGGCCGTTGGCGTTGCCGAACCGTTCTGCATGTCATCAAGGACAAACAGCCAGAAATATAAAGCTACGAAAACCAGCAGAATAAGCAGCGCCGCGACCGGCATCACTCGTGAGCGTTTAGGGGCCGCCCGGGACACAGGTCGCGCTTTCAGCGCAGCGCCGCAATGGCCACAAAATAGCGCGCGAACCGCATTTGCCGACCCGCATGACGCACAAGATTGTCCCATCGCATCCCTTCCGATTCCCCATCAGTGGATAGGCTCTGGAAAGGATGTTGAAAAGGGGTGGATTACGCTTCGAGCTGACGGAGCAGCGCGCGGACATCATTGTCCATATCGCTGTCCTGCTGACGCAAGCCTTCGACCAAGCGCACGGCGTGAATCACCGTCGAATGATCGCGTCCGCCAAATTTGCGTCCGATTTCCGGATAGCTGCGCGGTGTCATGACCTTGGCGAGATACATGGCAACCTGACGCGGGCGGACAACGGCGCGCGCACGGCGCTTCGATGACATTTCGCTCCGGTCGATGCGATAATATTCGCATACTGCACGCTGGATTTCGTCAATCGTGATACGGCGGCGGCACGCGCTCAAAATATCTTTCAGCTGCTCTTCCGCCAAGGTCCGCGTCACTGGCTTGCCAGTCAACTGGGCATATGCGAGCAGCTTGTTCAGGCCACCTTCGAGTTCACGCACATTGCGGCTGATGGTGCGGGCCAGAAACTCAATCACATCTTCACCAACTTGCGCTTCAGGCATGTTGGCAAGGCGCTGTTCGAGGATCAGGCGGCGCAGTTCAAGGTCCGCTGGTTGAATGTCCGCGACCAGACCCATCGACAGACGCGACAGGATACGCTGATCCACGCCGTCAAGCGCTTGCGGTGCGCGGTCGGCAGCAACGACGAGGCGTTTGCCCGCACCGATGATGGCGTCAATGGTGTGGAGGAACTCTTCCTGCGTCGATACCTTGCCGATGATGAACTGGATGTCGTCAATCAACAATACATCGACGGCCCGCAAGCGCGCCTTGAATTCCATGACTTCCTTGCGCCGCATCGCGGTCACAAATTCCATCATGAACTTTTCCGCAGACATATAAATGATCTGCGCGTCGGGGTTCACTTCGGCATAAGCATGACCGATGGCATGCATCAGGTGGGTTTTGCCCTGACCCGTTGCCGCTTGAAGATATAGTGGATTGAAAAGCGGCTTGTCTTTCGACGCGACGCGTTCTGCAGCGCTGAGCGCGAGAACATTGGTTTGGCCTTTGACGAAATTCGCAAACGTCATCCGCGGATCAAGTGCCGACCGTGGCGGCAGAGCGTCATTCGCTTCTTGCGTGACAATGCGTTCAGCGTTTGTCGAAGCACGGAGCAATTCGACGCGCGGTGCGCCGGGGCGTGTGCGGATTTTGAGCTGCTTCACGCTTTTATTCGTGCTCGACCAAGCCAAACGCAGGCGATCGGCATAATGATCAGACACCCAGCTTGCCGAAAAATCGGAAGGTAGAAGAAGTTCGAGCGTACCCGTCAGGTCACAAAAATCACCAAGGGTGATGGAGCGAATCCATTGGCCATATATTTGCGCGCCCAAATCGCGGCGCAAGCCCGATGAGATTGTCTGCCAATCGGCATCAAAACGGGATTTCAACGTCAGGCCGGCATTTTCACCATGCGGTTGATCTAATGTCATTTGCGATACTGCTTTATGTTCGGCCAACGTGCCTGCCCCCAATTTTCCACCCCATCCAGGCCAACATAACCGCGTGCTATCTGCCCACATGCCAACCGAACACACGAACCCTGTGCATTTGTTGCCAAATGCAGCGGTCGCCACGTCCAATTCTCCATGTGAGGCACTGCCCGACTGTCGTCATGCATTGCTGGAAACAGTTTCTTAGACCGCTCGAAACGAGTCGATCAAGTGCAGCGCTGCAAAAAAACTGAAATAAATGCCATTGACTCGGCAACAGCCAAGCAAATGCGTTAATTAATTTATAACCATCTGATTTTAATGTATTTTTTCGAAAAATATCTGTGGATATCTTCCGAATCGCGGGAAATCCGTCGCCTTTGCCTTTGCGACAGTGGACAATAAAAAACCCGCCAGGATTATGGCGGGTTTCAAATTTTTAGGCTGGACCAGCCAGCCTGTAAAACATCGCTTATGCGAGACCGCCAACCGCCTTTGTGAGGCGACCAAATTTGCGCGATGCTGTGTTCTTATGCAGAACGCCCTTGGATACGCCACGCGCCAATTCAGGCTGTGCAGCAGCGAGTGCAGCAGCGGCTGCCGACTTGTCACCAAGTTCAATCGCCGACTCTACCTTTTTGATGAAGGTACGGATGCGGCTGACGCGTGCGCCATTAACTTCGGTGCGACGCGCATTGCGACGGATACGCTTTTTTGCTTGCGGCGTATTGGCCATTTTTATCCTCGAATTTCGATATTTGCGGAGACGTCTTTATGAAACACGTCCGTTGAAGGTGCGGCCCTTAACCCTGCCCAACAGATTCGTCAACCTCGAAATACCGCACTATCGCTGACATTTCGCGCAGTAAAAGGTCGAGCGCCCCGAATCAACGCGCCGTTGAACAGGCGCGCCGCAACCGCAGTCCTGCCCTTCACGGCCATAGACGCGCCAATCCTTGGCAAAGTAGCCAAGTTCCCCATCCGGTGCGGCAAAGTCACGCAAACTCGATCCGCCAGCCGCGATCGCCGCCGTCAGCACCTCTTTGATCGCCGCAACGAGCCGGACAAGCCGGGGCTTGCTAATTGAGCTGGCTGGCGCCCGCGGATCAATGCCCGCCATGTGCAGCGCCTCGCACACATAGATATTGCCCAAGCCCGCGACGATGTTCTGGTTAAGCAACATCGCCTTAATCGGGGCTTTGCGGTCGTGCAGCGCGTCACGCAGCACATTTGCATCAAATGCCGGCGACAAAGGCTCCGGCCCCATTTTTTCAAAAAAGCGATAGCTGTCCAATTGGGCCGAATCGATAATATCGAGCGAACCAAAGCGGCGGTGGTCATTCAAAGCCACAACCCGGCCGCTGGCTGTTTCCAGAATGAAATGGTCATGCTTTTCGATTTCCGCAGGATCAACGCGCCATCGTCCGGACATGCCCAAATGGAATATCAGCGTATCCGCACGGTCGGTATGGATAAGGCCATATTTGGCGCGCCGCCCAAGCGTATCGATTCGCGCGCCGGTCAGCCGCTGACGCAGATCGACCGGGATGGGCCAGCGCAAGTCCGCACGGCGCGGTTCCGCGCGGACGATCATCTCGCCTTCAAGCACCGAACGCAGGCCGGCGACTGTGGTTTCCACTTCAGGTAATTCTGGCATATCGTTTTACACTCAGGGTCAGGACCTATTAAATGCACCATCGCGGCGTCCTTCGGATTTGGCCCATATTGTCCATTGCTACGTTGGCAAGCTTGGACTTAGAACCACTAAGTCCGGCGCTTACCGCCTTGCACTGAACAATATGGCCTCAAACCGCGAAGGCGCATTTAATAGGTCCTGGCCCTAACAGCCTTTGCGGCTGGCGCAACAATCGGCTAGAGGCTGCAGAATGAATGATACGGTATCCTTTGGCTATGAACAGGTTAGCCCTGAAGAAAAGACAAAACGCGTAGGCGGCGTCTTTTCCAATGTCGCGCGCAAATATGACATCATGAATGATGCGATGTCCGGCGGCATGCACCGCCTTTGGAAAGACACCTTTGTCCGCCGGGTAAAGCCGCGCGAGGGCGAATATATCCTCGATATGGCGGGCGGAACGGGCGACATCGCGTTCCGCATGGAAAAATCAGGCGCGCAGGTCACGGTATCCGACATCAACGAAGACATGTTGGACGTCGGTATGGAGCGCGCGATGAAACGCGGGATCGACAGCCTGATCTGGTCCCCGCAAAATGCCGAAACGCTCAGCTTTCCCGATGCGCATTTTGATGCCTACACAATTGCGTTCGGTATCCGCAACGTCACCGACATTCCCAAGGCACTGCGCGAGGCACATCGCGTGCTGCGTTATGGTGGCCGCTTCTTCTGCCTCGAATTTTCGACCGTTGAATGGCCTGGCCTTGCGCAAATTTACGACGTCTATTCGGACAAGCTTGTCCCTAAGCTTGGCAAAGCCATTGCGGGTGATGAGGACAGCTATCGATATCTCGTCGAATCGATCCGCCGTTTCCCCGACATGCAAAATTTTAAGCGCATGATTGGCGAAGCGGGCTTTGTGCAAACGAAGGTAGAACCCATTTTGGGCGGACTTGTCGCCATTCATAGCGGCTGGAAGGTTTAACTTCCGCGCTGATGACACGTCCCGCAACCCATATTTTCCGTTTGCTCAAATGGGGCCGCATTCTCGCGCGGCACGGCGCGCTGCGCGCGATCGAAGCTGACCGGAACACACCGCCGCAAGTAAAACGCCTTTGCCGCATCGCGCGCATCGGAACGCGCCAGCCCAAGGTGCCCGATTATGCCGGCGCGTTTCGCGCCATTGGCCCTGCTGCCATTAAGCTTGGGCAAACGCTTGCGACCCGTCCTGATATCATTGGTGAGGAAGCGGCCCGCAATCTGCTATCGCTACAGGATCAGCTTCCGCCCGCACCGTTCGATCTTGTGTACGCACAGATCGACAGCAGCTTGAATAAACCCGCTGCAGAGCTGTTTGAATATATCGACCCCGTACCCGTAGGCGCAGCCTCCATCGCGCAGGTGCACCGGGCACGGACAACCGAAGGCAAAGACGTCGCTGTCAAAGTCCTTCGTCCCGGTATTCGCGAACAATTTGCGCGCGATATCGAAACCTATGAATGGGCCGCAGCACATCTGGAAGCATTGGGCGGCGAAGCTGCGCGCTTGCGATCGCAGCTTGTCATCGCCAATCTGAAACGCTGGACCTTGCGCGAACTCGATTTGCGCCGCGAAGCCGCGAGCGCGTCTGAGCTGAAAGACGCCATGGTCGCCGTTGACGGCTATATGATCCCCGCCATTGATTGGGACCGGACGTCCGGCCGCGTGCTCACGCTGGAATGGGTCGACGGCGTCAAGATTGCCGATATCGATGCGTTAAAAGCCGCTGGCCACGATCTAAACAAAATGGCCGAAAAGCTTGTGCTGACATTTTTACGTCAGGCGATTTCGGAAGGCTTCTTCCATGCCGACATGCATCAAGGTAATTTGTTCGTTCGGGCAGATGGCACGATTGTCGCCATCGATTTCGGCATCATGGGCCGCATCAACCGGCAAGCGCGTTTCTGGCTTGCGGAAATCCTCTACGGATTGACCACCGGCAATTACAAACGCGTCGCCGAAATCCATTTCGAAGCGCAATATGTGCCAAGCTATCATAATGTCGATGAATTCGCGACCGCCTTGCGCGCTGTTGGTGAGCCGACACGCGGCAAGCCGGTGAGCGAATTGTCGGTGGGGCAAATGCTCGACAGCCTATTCGCCATCACCCGCGACTTTGACATGCAGACGCAGCCGCATTTGCTGTTGCTGCAAAAGACGATGGTCATGGTCGAAGGCATTGCAACTTCGCTGAACCCAAGCATCAACATGTGGGATGTTGCTGCACCCTATGTGCGCGAATGGATTCGCGGCGAACTTGGCCCTGAAGCCATGCTCGCCGACGGTATCCGCAAGCAAGCCGAAACCTTGCAGATGATACCCGACCTCATTCGCCGCTTGGACGAACAACTTCCCCGCAAGGGCGGCGCGCCGGAACCACCCCCGCTTCCACCCGTACAGCTGATTTGGGAACGTAATGGCACGGGCAACGGCTGGCGCTACATGATAGTGGCCATAGTCGCAGGTGCCATTGGCGCCGCGGGCATGTGGGCAGCGGGATTGAGCTGATGACTGGAAAACGCGTCCTCTTGATCGTCAGCGGCGGCATCGCCGCTTATAAAGCGCTTGAACTTGTGCGCTTGCTAAAGCGTCAGGGTGTTGCCGTTCGCGCGGTGATGACGAAAAGTGCGGCCGAGTTTGTCACGCCGCTTTCGATGGGCGTCATGACCGAAGACCAAGTATATGGCGACATGTTCGACCTGAAGGAAGAACGCGAAATCGGGCATATTCAGTTGAGCCGTCAGGCCGACCTTGTGGTGATTTGTCCCGCCACGGCCAATATCCTTGCCAAGATGGCCGCTGGTATCGCGGATGACCTAGCGACGACTATTCTCCTCGCCACCGACAAACCCGTTCTGGCGATTCCGGCAATGAATGTCCGTATGTGGAACCATCCCGCGACACAGCGGAACTTAGCGCAACTGCGCGCCGATGGCGTGCACATCATGAACCCGGATGAAGGGTCCATGGCGTGCGGCGAATTCGGCCCGGGCCGCCTGCCCGAACCGCCCGCTGTTGCCGAACACATTTGCAGCATGCTGGGCGTGCCCTTCAATACGCAACTGGCGTCGGGTCGTTCGCCGACCACCATGCCAAGCGCGACGCCGCTTGCCGCGCAACCCGATTTTGCCGATGTCGAACATCGTCCGTTGTTTGGCAAACGCGTGCTTGTGACCGCTGGCCCCACGCATGAGGCGATTGATCCTGTACGCTACATCGCCAACCGCTCGTCGGGGCGTCAGGGTTTTGCCATTGCAGCGGCGGCGGCTGATCTGGGGGCCGAGGTTATACTGATAGCTGGCCCCGTGCATCTGCCGACACCGCCCGGTGTCTTGCGCATTGATGTCGAAACCGCACTGGATATGCAGGCCGAGGTCGAGAAGGCCCTGCCCATCGACGCCGCTATCATGGTCGCTGCTGTCGCGGACTGGCGCGCAGCAAAAGCACCGGACCAGAAAATCAAGAAAGATGGCAATGCCATTCCGCCGCTCGCATTGACCGAAAATCCTGACATCCTTGCAAGCCTGACCACCCATAAGCAACGTCCGAAGCTCGTAATCGGCTTTGCGGCGGAAACCCAAAATATCATTGCCCATGCGCAGGCTAAGCTTGCGAAGAAAGGCTGCGACTGGATTGTCGCCAACGATGTGTCAGGCGATGTTATGGGCGGTGAGAACAACGCCTTTCATATCGTAACCAAAGCAGGCGTTGATAGCTGGCTGGAAAGCCCCAAGGACATTATCGCACGCAAATTGATGGAGAAGGTCGCCGATGAGCTCGCAAAAAGTTGAAGTGCGCGTCAAGCGCCTGAACCATGGCGCGGGCTTGGCTTTGCCCGCATATGCAACATCAGGCGCGGCCGGCATGGACATTTGCGCCGCCGAAACCCTGAACCTGCGCGCTGGCAAGCGCCATGCGGTCGCAACCGGCTTCGCCTTTGCCATTCCCGATGGATATGAAGTGCAGGTGCGCCCGCGTTCGGGCCTTGCGCTGAAGCATGGGATCACCTGCCTCAACACACCCGGAACCATCGACAGCGATTATCGCGGCGAAGTGAAGGTCATTCTGGCCAATTTGGGCGAAGATGATTTCATGATCAACAAAGGCGACCGGATTGCACAGATTGTCGTGGCGCCTGTCACCCAAGGCCATTTGGTCGAGGTGGATGACCTGGACGAAACCGTGCGCGGCGCTGGGGGTTTCGGCTCAACAGGCGTATGACGCTTAACGATCAACAGCTTGACCGTTATGCCCGCCACATTGTGTTGCGCGATATTGGCGGCGCGGGGCAAAGCAAATTATTGTCGAGCCATGTCCTGCTGATTGGCGCAGGCGGCATAGGATGTCCGGCAATTCAATATCTTGCGACAGCCGGCGCCGGAACCATCAGCGTTGTCGATGATGATGATGTGGCGCTGTCCAATCTCCAGCGTCAGATTTTGTACAGCGACCATGATATTGGCACCGCCAAGGTGGAAGCCGCTGGCGCGGCAGCGGCACGGCTAAACCCCGACATCACCTTCAACGCGCTTAAGCAGCGGATTGGCAAAGACACCACCGCCGACATATTGGCGGGGGTCGATGTGGTGATCGATGGCAGCGACAATTTTATGACGCGCCTAATCGTCAATGACCTGTGCCTTGCGGCAAAGGTGCCGTTGGTGAGCGCCGCGATTGGGCAGTTTCACGGACAGATTGGCACATTCACCGGATGGCAGGCAGATGCCCCATGCTATCGCTGCTTCGTCGGTGACGCCCACGACCCCGATGATTGCGATGATTGCGCCACACAAGGCGTTCTGGGCGCGATGTGCGGCCTAATGGGTAGCTTCGCAGCGATGGAGGCGATACGGGCGCTGACGGGCTTTGGAGAGCCGCAGCAGGGTAAGCTGCACCTGTTCGACGGACTGACCCCATCGATGCGGTCCATCAAATTGCCCAAAGACCCGGCCTGCTCCAGCTGCGGCGGCTTAACCGCCTAAGATCTCGTCCACCCATTGCGGAACAAGCTCCGTCGCCGGGCCATGGCGCGATTCCGTGAACCAAGAACTGCCGTGCGATGGTTCAAGGTTCAGCTCCAATGTGGCGATGCCGTTTTGACGTGCCTCACGCACAAGACCGGCGGCGGGATAGACTGCGCCGGACGTTCCGATGCTGACGAACAAATCGGCGCAGTTGAGTGCATGGTAGATATCACCCATGCGGTAGGGCATTTCGCCGAACCAGACGATATCAGGCCGCAATTGGCCCGATATGCCGCACGATGGACAGGCCGGTCGGTCAATCAATGTGCCACGCCAGCCATGGCGTACATCGCAAGCGGTGCACCACGCATTCAGATGCTCGCCATGCATATGCAGCAAGCGCTTGGTCCCTGCCCGTTCGTGCAAATCGTCGACATTCTGAGTCACCAAAAGCAAATTGCCGCTCCATTCCGCATCGAGCCGCGCCAGCGCATAATGCGCAGCATTTGGCTCCACCTGCTGAATGCGTTCGCGGCGCATATCGTAGAATCGCAGCACAAGGTCAGGGTCGCGGGCAAAGGCCTCCGGCGTGGCGACATCTTCAACCTTATGCTGTTCCCACAGGCCACCCGCACTGCGAAACGTATCAATACCGCTTTCGGCACTGACCCCTGCCCCTGTCAGAATGACGATGTTTTTGATTTGGCGATCCACATTCATTCCTTCACCGTCATCCTGCGGCTGAAGTCGTACACAGCACAACTTGTTTCGGCTCCCTAATATAGTAAGACCCTGAAACAATATCAGGGTGACGGTTATGAAAATAGGTATCATTGGCAGCGCGGGCCGCATGGGGCAGGCTTTGGTCGACGCAATTGCCGCAGATGGTCAGGAATATGCAGGCGGCGTCGACAAAGGCGATGATCTTGCCGCGCTGGTTGCGTCCAGTGATGTGCTCGTCGATTTTTCCAGCCCGCATGCGATTGAGGAAAACCTTGATGCATGCGTTGCTGCGGGCAAACCAATCGTCATTGGCACCACTGGTCTGGAGGAACGCCACCATTTCCTGATTGATGACGCAGCGCGCGACATTCCGGTTTTGCAGACGGGCAACACCTCATTGGGGGTGACTATGCTTTCGGCGCTTGTACAGCAGGCCGCGCGCCAATTGGGTGAAGATTGGGATATCGAAATATTGGAAATGCATCACCGGCATAAGGTGGATGCGCCGTCTGGAACTGCGCTGCTGCTGGGCGAAGCCGCCGCCAGCGGACGCGGCATTGACCTAAAGCAACATAGCGACCGTGGCCGCGACGGGATCACCGGCGCGCGCAAAGCCGGCGACATTGGCTTTGCATCCTTACGCGGCGGCAGCGTCGCAGGGGACCATCATGTTATTTTCGCGTCCGAACATGAACGGATTGAGCTTGTCCATCGCGCTGAAACCCGCGCGATATTCGCGCGCGGCGCGGTAAAAGCCGCTGTTTGGCTGACGCGGCAAAAAGCCGGCCGGTTCACTATGCAGGAAGTGCTTGGCCTTTGAAAAAGGCAGATATCTTCGAATTTTACCGCCGCCTTGCGGAGGCGAACCCTGCGCCTGAAACCGAGCTCGCATATGGCAATGCCTATCAATTGCTTGTTGCGGTCACTTGCTCTGCCCAATCGACCGATGTCGGCGTGAACAAGGCCACCAAGGCATTGTTTGCGGAGGTCAAAACGCCGGCACAGATGGTGGCGTTGGGACTTGATGGGCTAAAGGCGCATATCAAAACCATTGGGCTGTATAACAACAAAGCCAAAAACGTGATTGCCCTGTCCGAGATATTGGTGCGCGACCATGCAGGCGAAGTCCCGGCCGACCGCGACGCGCTGGAGGCGCTGCCCGGCGTTGGGCGCAAGACGGCAAATGTCGTGATGAATACCGCTTTCGGCGCAGAGACCTTTGCCGTCGATACGCATATCTTCCGTGTCGGCAACCGGACCGGAATCGCGCCAGGCAAAACCGTGCTCGCCGTGGAAAAGGCGCTCGATAAAAAGACGCCACAACCGTTTCGCGTTGGCGCGCATCATTGGCTGATCCTGCACGGTCGATATATCTGCAAGGCACGCACGCCAGAGTGTTGGCGCTGTCCGGTCGCGGACTTGTGCCGCTTCAAACCAAAAACGCCGCCGCCCAAAATCAAGTCAGCTACAGTTCAGACTGACTCCGTTAAAACGGCCGCGTAACATCGGAGAGCAAACATGGGTAAAATGCTGCTGATCATTCCTGCTGTGGCGTTGCTTTCGGGCGGCGGTGCGATTGCACTTTCCCGCGATAAAGCGCCCGAACCCGTCCGAGCTGTCGGCGAACCAAAAAGCTGCGTCACGATATCCCAAATCCGTTCAACCAAAGTTGTCGATAACAACAATATCGATTTCCACATGGCGGGCGGCAAGACCTATCGCAACACCCTGCCACAAAGCTGCCCCGGTTTGAAATTCGAGGAGCGTTTTTCCTACCGCACGTCGATCAACCAATTGTGCAGCGTCGATATTGTGCGCGTTTTGCACGACCAAGGCGGGCGACTATATGAAGGCGCAGGATGCGGCCTTGGCAAGTTTCAAGAGATTGAGAAGGTTACTGCCAAGTAGGTCAAGCCGCACCATCACAGGTCGATGGAGAGGGTAAAGCTACCCTTTATTGACTATATGGGCCGTAATATCTCGTCGATCATCGCAATGATCAGCTCTCAAAGCTCATGGTTCCGGTGTGGGTAATGCCCGGCCCAAGATAAGCGTGAACATCGAAGCCTGCCTCCGTCACGCGCCTACAGAAACTAAAATCCTCTGAGAGTTCCGCACCGTTGTCATCAACAATATTGTTGAAGAACCCATACATTTTTTTATCAAAATTATGCGTCGTTGTCCGCAATTCGGGCGCTAGCTCGCGTTCAATGATTGTTTCAAGCACTGTCCGCTGCACAATGTGAAAACCGGTGCCGATAAATTCCACCTTCCCGATAGAGCCATATTCGGGGTTTTTCGTATTTGCGTAACAGCCGATATAGGGTGCGGCAGCAAACCTAGCGTTTTTGCCTCTCATCCCTGATACAATAGCATTTTCGAAAGCGGTTAGATCAATTGTGCGTTGTGGCAGATACACCCCCACAAAGGGGGAATTATGATCCAACAGCATTTCAAGCGCTATTGGACCGATGCCAACGTCGTCATCGATGCCAATGAAGCTATCGTAATCACCCTCCAAAAATTCGGCAGCAAGAATGTTCCGAGCCGCCGCTACTTCCGCATATGAGATCCAAGAGAATTTATAGCGGATTGATCGACTGTTTAAAATGGTGGTTAAACGCATCAAAGTTGCAGCGGTTGCACATGATATGGTGGCGCGCACCGATGGAATACCAATTAAAACTGACATTTATCACCCCCATCCACAGGTTCGCAACCGTTCGATAATCAATGTGGATGCTAAATATGGAATATACCCGCTTGTAAATTACAAATTGTCAAAATTGTTTACATTCCGAACGATAAGTGGACGAAATCAACCAACGCGATGTCCTCTGGCTGCGGAACCTTGTCGCTAATAATCCAACCGCTTTATTTTCCCGTCCAGTTGCCAGGACGCTTTTCGACAAAAGCAGCCATGCCCTCTTTCTGATCTTCCGTACCGAACAGCCCGTGGAACAATCGGCGTTCGAAAACGACGCCTTGCTGCAATGTTGTTTCGAATGCGGCGTTGACCATTTCCTTGCATGCCAGCGCAGCCAAGGGGGCCATGGCGGCAATCGCGGTTGCGGTTTTAACGGCTTCATCCACCAGCTCTGCGGCCGGAACAACCTTTGCGACCAACCCCGAACGTTCGGCCTCATGGGCGTCCATCGTGCGGCCCGTCAGGCACATTTCCATCGCCTTGGCCTTGCCAATCGCACGTGTCAGCCGTTGCGAACCGCCCATGCCGGGGGTGACCGCGAGTTTGATTTCCGGCTGCCCGAACTTTGCATTGTCACCGGCAATGATAAAGTCGGCCATCATGGCAAGTTCGCATCCGCCGCCCAGCGCAAAGCCGTTCACGGCCGCAATCCATGGCTTGCGTGTCGCGGTCACCCGGTCATAGCCTGCGAAAAAGTTGTGGCCATACATGTCCGCAAAGGACTGGCTTTGCATTTCCTTAATGTCCGCGCCTGCGGCAAATGCCTTTTCACTACCGGTCAGCACAGCACAACGTTGGCTGTCATCCGCATCGAAAGCCGCAAAGGCAGCAATGAGGTCCGCCAGAACCTGACTGTTCAACGCGTTCAACGCCTGCGGACGATTGAGCGTGATGAGCGTCACCGCACCGCGTTGTTCGACCAATATCGTTTCGTAGCTCATAGCGGCTTCCATTCTTCTTGAGCGGGTAATGGGGCAAAGATCGCATCGATGAGTGCGTCCGTAACGCCTTCGGCTGTCGCGGGATCCCATTTAGGGGCATTGTCTTTGTCGATGATCACAGCCCGCACGCCTTCAGCGAAGTCAGGGCGCACAATCACGCGGCTCGCGATGCGATATTCCATGGCCATGTTATCGGCAAAGTCAGTGAGCTTCAGGCTCTCGGCCAATTGGCGCAGTGCAACTTTACAGGTTTGCGGGCTTTTGGTCCGCAAAGTCGCCAGCTCTTTCATCGCCCATTCGCTGTCATCGCCTTCCAAGCTCGAAAGAATATCCTCTAGCTTGTCCGACGCGAAATGGCGGTTGATCTGGAATAATGTCTCGACGATTTTGGAATCGGGCGGCGTTACCGACAAGGTTCCCAATATGCCGTCAATCCGTTCGACATCCTCGGTCGCGATCCGCGACTTCGCCTCGGCAAGAACATTGCTCGTCAGATAATGTGTGGCCAGCCCAAGCGAGAGACAGCCTGCCCCTGCGATACGCGATCCCGTTAACGCCAGAAACTGGCCAACACGTCCCTCAAGCCGCGAAAGATACCATCCGCCGCCGACATCGGGAAACAAGCCAATGCCCGTTTCAGGCATAGCAAACTTTGTGTTCTCGGTCGCCACGCGGAAACGCGCAGGTTGGCTGATACCAACGCCGCCACCCATCGTAATACCGTCCATGAACGCCACAACAGGCTTGGGATAATTAATCAGCAAATGGTTGAGCTGATATTCGTCGTGGAAGAATTTACGCCCGGATTCGCCGCCATCATTCATGGCCGAATTGCGCAAAAAGGCGATGTCGCCACCGGCACAAAAACCGCGCCCGTCGGCATGATCAATAACCACGCACTTCACCGCAGGATCGTCCCGCCATTCCAGCAGGGTCGCCGTCATGGCATGCACCATCGGCAATGTCAGCGCGTGCAGCGCCGATGGCCGGTTCAAGCTAATGAAGCCGGCGTGTCCTTCGACCTTAAGCAAAATATCATCGGTCATTGGCGTAACAAATCCCGTCCGATAATCATACGCATGACCTGATTGGTGCCTTCCAAAATCGAATGTACCCGCAAGTCGCGCCAGAAGCGCTCAATGGGATAATCGCGCAAATAGCCATAGCCGCCGAAAAGCTGCAGCGCCTTGTTCACTATCTCGCTTCCGCTGTCGGTCGACAGCCGCTTCGCCATCGCGGAAAAGCGCGACTTGTCCGGTGCGTTTGCCGTGACCTTGGCCGCAGCGATGTAGAGCAACGCACGCGCGGCCTCCAAATCCGTGGCCATGTCGGCGAGCATGAATTGCGTATTCTGAAAATCGGCGACGGGTTGGCCAAATTGCTGACGCTCTTTGGTGTATGCAATGGTTTCATCTAGGCAGCGCTGCGCTCCACCGAGCGAGCACGCCCCGATGTTCAAGCGCCCGCCGTCCAAGCCCATCATCGCAAAGCGGAAACCATCCCCCTCTGCGCCCACGCGGTTGGCAACCGGCACGCGGCAATCTTCAAATATCACTTGCGCGGTGGGCGAGGCGTTCCAACCAAGCTTTTTCTCTGGTGCGCCAAAGCTCAAGCCCGGCGTATCCTTGTCGACCACAAGGCAGGTGACACCCTTGGTCTTTTCCTCGCCGGTCCGCACCATAACAACATAGACGTCATTATAACCCGCGCCGGAGATAAACTGCTTCGTGCCGTTCAAGACATAATGATCACGATCAATCCGCGCGCTGGTCTTCAGCGCTGCTGCGTCCGATCCGCTGCCGGGTTCCGTCAGGCAGTAGCTGGCGATTTTCTGCATCGACACAAGGTCAGGCAAATAACGCGCCTTAAGCTCCGCGTCGCCAAAGCAGTCGATCATCCAGGCAGCCATATTATGGATCGAAATGAACGCACTTGTGGCGGGGCACCCATAGGCCATCGCTTCCATGATCAGCGCAGCTTCCAACCGTCCAAGGCCAGTACCACCCGATTCTTCGGACACGTAAATGGCACCAAAGCCAAGTTCGCCAGCCGCTTTCCAGACATCGACCGGATAATGCGACTTTTCATCCCATTCGGCGGCAAAGGGCGTAATCGCATCTGCGGTGAATTTGCGCGCCATGTCTTGGATGGCGATCTGATCGTCCGTCAATTCAAATTGATTTTGCATGCCCTCGCCGTAGCATCGCGTTTTTGAGTTATCCAGCCATTAGCTTCGGGCAGCGCACATATCGCGTACGCACGCGGGTCTCGACATCGGTGCTGGCCAGTTGTTGCCGATCTTGGCTCAGCTCAAATGCCAATGATTTTGTTGTTTTTTCGCCTTTTTGTTCGAACGCAAATTCGGCTTCCATCGTCTTTGATGTCGTTCGCTTGCCTTGGATCATCGTGCCAATAGATTGATTATATTTCACGAGCCGACCCTGAAGTGACATGATTTCAGCGCTTGTTTCCGGATCATCGTTACAGGCTGCTGCGCTTAGCGCCCAACGGGACTGATACCCGCCGGGAAATTGACTAATAACAATATCGAGTGGAACGTCGGCAACCGCAGCGCCGCGTTGGCCAGATTCGGTAGATGTCGAAGAGGACACCGCATTGGCATTGGCTTCGCTGCCGCTTTTATTTGGCGCAGGCCAGCATGCGCCAACGGTTGCGCCCAACAAACTGGCGCCAAGGCAAAGCGTTCGCGCGACCATATTATTTACCTCGTTTCGCCGAGCAAAACCTTCGGATTGGCGATAGGTTCCATCTGCAAACGCAGCAGGCCACCGGCTAAAAAGCGAAGCTGTCAAAAAAAACTTGGCGCGACGCCGCTCGGCCTGCTAACCGCACGCCATTAGCACCCATAGCTCAGCTGGATAGAGCGCTGCCCTCCGAAGGCAGAGGCCAGAGGTTCGAATCCTCTTGGGTGCGCCATTTTTGCAATCTTTTACCCCCTATTCTATCTGATGTGCTGAGCGCACGCACAAGATTGGGCGCTCTGCCAGTAGCATTGCCTCTGCCAAAATCCGGTTAGATAGGGTCTGGTAAATCGTTATGGTTAAGCTACATTGATTGAAAGCGCGATAATGCGTAGGGCTAGCATAGCCTGCCGGCAGGAATAACAAGGACCTTTAATGCACGTTAGCAGCTCAAACGGCGAGTTGACCTTCAAACGTATTCCGAAAGGATGCACGGTTCTCGTCGTCGACGACGACCCGATTTGTCTTGAGGAATACCGCGATACCATCGTTAATTTGGGCTACGATGTGGTCTGCGCACGCAATGCGTCGGAAGCGCTTAAGACGATTTCGGATTCCGAAGATATCGGCATTGTGCTGACCGATTTGGAAATGCCGAGCATGAACGGCATGTCGCTGCTGTCAGAAATTGCAGAGCGCTTTAAACCATATCGGCCGATAGTGACGTTGGTAATCACGGGGCATTCCAGTCTTGAAGTTGCTACCCGGGCCATGCAATCGCAGGCGACCGATTTACTCAGCAAGCCGGTATCGATGGATCATTTGGCGACCGCACTGCGGCGCGCGTCCGCCAATCATTTTGCCTTGGCCAACCGGTTCCAAATCACGGCACTTACGGAGAGATTGAGTCCGTATGTATCGCAGGACGATGTCGATCACGACGCGACGCCAACGGACGACGATTTGCAAGGTTTCATCCGGCTGCTGCTGAAGTTGCAACATAATAAATCGAAATATTTCGACCCCGCTGTGCTGAGCGGCCCTTCATGGGAAATATTGCTGGACCTCGCAGAAGCAAGCCTGCGTGGCGAGCCTGTGCCCGCATCAAGCGCATCGGCAACAACCCTCGTCCCACTCAGCACCGCGCTGCGTCATGTAAACAATCTGGTTGAGGCAGGCTTGGTCAAACGATGGACTGACCCAACGGATAAACGCCGGACATTGCTGGAGCTGGCGCCTGATGCGCAAGCTGCCATGCAGCGCTATTTGGAAAATGCTTGGAAGCTCAAGGCACAAGCCGGTTAATCAAGCAAGATAATCGCTTTAAAATGCGGAGGCGACAAGACGCAGCAGCTCGTCGCTATCCATCGGCTTGCGGATGAACATCCAGCCGGGTTCAAGCGATGCCGAATCGGGCACATATCCGCTCATCAATATCGTTTTGATTGATGGCTGGCCGCGATTGGCCTGCCTGGCGATTTCCGTGCCGGTTTGCCCGGGCATTACAATATCCGTCAGCAATAGATGATAGGCCTGCTGCTCCAGCGCGCGCATAGCCTGTTCCCCTGACGCGCACGGGGTCACCGCATAGCCCTCAGCCTCCAGCATTTCGGCCAGCGCCTCAAGCGCATAAGGTTCGTCCTCGACCAAAAGTATGTGCCGCGTGCCAATGGCTTTTGCGTCCGCAGACTGCTCGAATTTATGGGCCATTTGAGCGCCGGCGGACGGATTTGCCAAGGGGAGATGAAGGTACACCGTGGTTCCCGCGCCGATCTGCGATTCCAGCCAGACGTCACCGCCCATTTCCACCGCAAAATCCCGGACGGATGCAAGGCCAAGGCCTGTTCCCTTTGGCTTTGACGAGAATAACGGCTCAAACGCCCGGGAAAGTAACGCTTCACTCATTCCGCTGCCAGTGTCGGCGACGCGAATGGCAATATATGCGCTTGGTTCCGTGTCACCGCTATCCGATTTGCTGGTGGCAAGACCCTGCGTGATATATGTTGAAAGCGATATCCGTCCACCATGCGGCATCGCCTCGCGGGCGTTGATGAGCAGGTTGATAATGCAGTTCAGCAACCCGTTATAACTGACGACGCTTTCGGCAGTGGCGGCCTGTAAATCGATATCAAAGCTAATGCCCGAACCCACTACGCTGTGCAGGAAGGTATCATTTTCCCGAATGAGGTCGTCGATGATGATAGGCAGCAATGTATCCGTTTGCTGGTGGGACAATTTCATCAGCGACTGCGTGATGTTTGATCCGCGCGCAGCCGTTTCACGAATTATCTGGGCAAGATTACTGATTTTTTCGTCATGGCCAAATTTACGAAGCAACCGGTCAGCGTTCAACCTGATGATGGAGAGCAAATTGTTGAAGTCATGGCCCATATAGCCTGCGACCCGGTCTGTCCGCTCTAGAAGGCTGGCGCTGCGCTCTCGTTCATGCGCCAACTCAATCGCGGTTGCTTGCGACTCTTCAAGCATCGCCCGCTGCAACGAGATCAGCATCACACTTAGCACGACAGGGTCTGCATATCCGAAGTCGTTCATATGCAAGGCGCCATTGTTCATCGATTCTTCGGACAAAACATGCCGCACGGCCAAGATGCAGCCCGTTTTTTCAAAAACCGCGGCACCGAATAAATGGGTCTTTCCACAATGCGAAACGAGCCGGATCGGTTTAACGCCCTGCGGGTTATCGAAGAATTGCTCGATATCGGTGTGGATAAAGTCAAACACATCGGTGCATCGCATACCAACCCGGATATCTGGCATATGTTCAGCCACCGATGGCCCTATCGCTTTAATATAAAGCGACGAGTCCAGGCGTAGATATGCTGGCAGGAGGCTCGCAAGCTGCTGCTCCTCAATTGTTAGCAGCACGCGTTAACTTTCGTCTTGATATTGAAGTTCAAAGACCATCACATTTGCCTTATGCTCGGCGATCTTCACGTCGCCAGTCGCACCAAATCGTGTAATTAAACCATCGAATAGCCCCAGAACAAATTGCTCCAAACCTGTGCGATCCGAACGATATTCCACCAACAGCCGCCCGGGCGCCTTCGATATTGTCGTGAATGAGGGCAAGCGCGCGCCGGGCATAGCCGCCCCCACCGCCAGATGTAATCTGTCCAGATTTTCGACGAAGCTGGCCAAATTTTGACCCGTGAAATTCATAATCGACGCGAGCGATCCGCGCTCGGCATATTTAATCCAGTACCGCCCGAATTCGAAAAGGCAGGCATCAACGGATAAGTTCAACCGCGCTGACGCCTCCGAGATGATAGCGATGGTCAGGGCGTCTTCATACACCATACCAGTGAGCAGTTCGGTCGGTCCGATATTCAGTTTCTGTTCGAGAGCCAGCCAAGCGTCTTCACCCAACTCGTCAAAAACCATTTGCCGCACAGCCCGGTGAATCATGCCATACATAATGATTTGCCCTTAACTGTCGCGGGGTAGCCCGTCATTATCATCGTGCCTTTTTAAATCCTGCAACAACTTCGTAGCGCGCATGACTTGTTCTTCAATACGCACCATTTTCTCAACGATATAATCAGAATTCTCGCTCGGATGATTTGAAATCCTTGCGCGAATATTACCACAAGAGAGCCTTATGATGTTCAATGGCTGCATGATTTCATGCAGCGTCTTGCTATCCAGCTCATTAAGTGATTTCATAGAATTAACCGCAGAATGTATAAAAATTTATGAATTTCGAAGCATTTAATAGACTGTGGCCGTCGATTTTGCAAACGAATGTCAATTCCTACGGAATGCAAACATGCTCAGGACCTGCTGTTATCATAAAGTGGGCAACAGGTCACGCAATGCAGCTGCGCGGAAATAGCATCTAATATTGTTGGGGTGGTGGTCGCCCGTGGTGCGACCGAGAGGTACGCTTAAGACGCGACCGTTAGCTCATCATAGTCGTCAGTCAGCAAAATACGCTGAATTTCCTGTTTCGTTTCGTCAGTCAGTTCCAGATATACCCGGCGCTGGTCGCGCGGGTCGAAGCGCCGGACAATGATATTCCGCTCGGTCAAAATCGCAATGTGACGCAATGCTGTTGTGACAGGCGAAAATGACGCGTGACAAGCGCTGGAAACGCTCGTGTCCAAACCGGAATGCTGCCGAACAAACAGGTCCAAAAGGATGAACCAAGCAGGGTCGGCGAACAGATTTGCAGCAGAAATCAGACGCGAACGGCGCTTGGCAATTTCGATCAAGTCAGCGGCTTTTTTGACCGCCATCGTCGCTGCAACATCGGCTGGATTAAAAGCTTCATCAGATGTGGCGCTATCATGCGCATCCGCATGAACGGCAAGCAGCATCTTTTCGAGCTGCTTTCGCGTGAACTTAATCGGAACCTCGAAAGTGCGGATCTGGTCGTTGACGCTTAAATCACGTTGGATTTCGACCATTTTTCCCACCGCACACAAACAGAATAAACCGCCGTGCCCATTTTCAGACATTCACCAAAGTTTTGAAACGTGCCAATCGATATTGGCTAAGCGCCGATGCGACCCGAGCTTATTGATTCTTTTATGCGCAATTCAATTTTGTGACGAGATTTGCACGATTTATCGCAACCGTTGCGAGAATAAATATAGCCATATTGGCCATATATTTTTATTTTATCTTTATAATAAAGATATTTATTCCCTAGATCGGCCTTGTGTAAATATTACCGTTCGCGCACCATTTAGTGTCACACAGCGCGCGATATGCATCTTTATCGAGATAGGCGGCGACGTAAGGGGCGGTTACCCAGACCCTTTTGACAGCACGGTCAACCGAGCAGCAATGGCGCAAGCTTTGCGCGTTGCCATGCCGCATCACCATATTGAGAAGCGTGGAATATGGCGGCACGGCGGTGTAACCCAGCGTCGCAATCATGGGTAAAGCCAAAGCCACCGTGGAACTGGATCGCGCGGTCGGCGGCAAAGCTGTAGGTCCCATCTGCGGCGGCTTTAGCCATCCGCACGGCGATTTCGCCCATCCCCTGATCGTTGAAACTGTTCGCGGCGCTGTACAAATGCGACCGCGCTTTTTCATAGTCGACATATGCGTCAACCGTGGGATGTTTGAGCGCCTGATACTCACCAATGATTTTGCCGAATTGCTTGCGCGTTTGGAGATAGCTGACGGTGTAATCGATCACGCTTTGCGCGCCGCCGCACATTTCGGCGCTCTGCAACAGGTTGGCGGCCTGCTCGACATGCGCCAATGTGGACGTGGCGCGCGCGATGTCCAGCAATGCGGTGCGGGATACCGACAAACCATCGAGTGACACCGCAAAGCTGCGCTTGGTTTCGTCAATAATGGATTCGCGGCGCAGACGGCCAGCGACATCATGTGCGGTCAAAGCAACAAGCGCTGGTTTTCCATCCAGCATGACCGAGGCGATAATGACATCCGCGCTTTGCGCCCAAAGCACAAACAGCTTTTCGCCTGACAACAGGATGTTGTCGCCATCAACCTTGGCCGTCGCGGTGATGTTGAGCAGATCCCAGTCGCCATGCGCTTCGGACAGCGCGAGCGAACCAATGGCCCCTTCGGCAAGCTTTGGCAGCCATTCCGCGCGCTGTGCTTCTGTGCCGCCAGCGATGAGCGCTTGCGCAGCCAGCGTGGATGCGACCAACGGCGACGCCATCAAATGCCGCCCCATTTGTTCCACCACCGGTACGACTTCAGCCATGGTCAGCCCGACGCCATTATGTGCTTCTGGAATGGCAATGGCCGTCCAGCCCAAAGCAGCAATTTCGGCCCAGATGTCTGCGTCATATCCAAGATCGCTTTCCATCAACTTGCGGACGCGATCGATTGGTGATTTGTCGCGACAAAAAGTCGTCGCCACATCCAGCAACTCAATCTGCTCTTCGCTACATCCTAAGCCAGGCATCTGCATGTCATTCTCTCCTCGCGCCGTTACATCCTCTATGGCGCGAGGCGATGGACAAAATCAAGGCGATTTAACCGACCAGTTAAACGGGCCTTATGCCTGTTCTAGGACGTTGCGGCCTGGACGGACTTTCATTTTGTGGCCCGGCTTGGTCGCGAGTGAAATGTCTTTGATGGTTTGCATGAACACCCATTCGTTGGTTGCAGCCTGCGGCGTCAGAGCCAAGTGCATGTAACCACGGTTGGAAGTGTCCACCCAGCGCAATTCCTGCTTATTGCCTTCAAGCAGTCCGCGCGCCACAGTTGACGGGTCCGTCCCTTGCGTTGCGCTTTCGAAGCCGGGTGAAGACACGCTGTGGCCGCCAAATTCTACACCAGCGGGCTTGCCACCTTCGGGCAGGTCGTAAGCCCATCCGTTGTGGCTGTCGCCTGTGATCACGACAAGGTTGGCATCGGCGCGCTGCGCAGCGGCCAATATGCGTGAACGCGCCGCTGGATATCCGCCCCAATTGTCGAGATTGTATGGCAGGCCTGCCTTTGCCGCAGCGATGCCCTGACGCACAAAGTTACGTGTGCGTTCGGGCGCATCTTTCGGGAACCAGCCAATGGCGGATTCCGGGGTGTAGTTATAGCCCATGTTGGTACCCGAGCCCAAAACAGTCCAGGTCGATGTGTTGCGGCCAATGCTGCGCGAAAGCCATGCTTCCTGTTCCGAACCAAACATGGTCATCGACGGATCTCGCCATGCGCTATCACGAAACTCGGCAAACGCCTTTGCCGGGTCTGCCGCGCGCATCAGGTCGCCATGAAAATACGGTTTCGAACGCGCAACCGCTCGCGTGTCGGTCCGGTAATAAGTCGCGAGGTCGCCGATGGCATATTCTTTCCACGGCTGCTCGCCAACGGGCAGCCACTCGCGCCACACCTGCATCGCTGCGTTGCGCCGTGCGTTCCAGTCACCTTCGTCTACGCTGTGGTTCTGCGCGCCGCCTTCCCAAGCGTCATTCGCCATTTCATGATCGTCGGTATTTACGATCATCGGGAAATTGGCGTGCAGTGCCTGCAATTGCGGATCAGCCCGATAGCTGGAATAGCGCAACCGATAATCCGCCAAAGTCAGAATTTCGTCAGCGGGGAAAAGGCGCGCCGCAAATTTCGCGCCGCCATCATAACCTCCGCGACCATATTCATAGATATAGTCACCCATGTGCAGCACAAGGTCGATGTCCTTGCGTGCTGCCGCATGGCCATAAGCGTTGAATTCGCCAAAGCCCAAATTCGAGCATGAGAATATCGCGATGTTAAAATTGGACGTTTTACCAACGGGCAATGTCTTCGTACGGCCAACGGGCGATATGCTGCCGTCGGGGGCAATGAACCGAAACCAGTGCCATTTGCCCGGCGCGAGATTATCGACCGTAATCTTCACGGTGTGGTCGCGCCATGGACCTGTCACCATTTGGCCGCCGCCGGCTATCTTCGAAAAATCCTGGCTTTCGGAAATTTCGACGCGGACTTTGGATGGACCGCCGGTCGGGTTTACATAACGTGTCCACAACAGCACGGAATCGGGGCCAGGCTCACCGCTGGCAACATTATGCGTAAAGCCGGTAAGGCCAAGCAGCGTTTGCGCCATGGCGGCTCCGCCCGGCAGCAATAAGCCGCCAATGCCAAAGCCAGCAGTTGCCAACAAATGGCGGCGATTGATAAAAAATGACATCCTGTGCTCCCCCGACGATCCGACTCAATATTGCGTGTATCGCGCTAGTCAGCTGCTGTTGCAACCGTGTGACATGAAATCGATTCATGCCCGTTGATGATGTATGAAGCGGTCACAGTTGCGTGCGCAGAGACCATAATTCGGGAAAGGCGCGCTTGGACACGGTGCTGTTCAAATAGCTGACACCCGCCGTCCCGCCAGTGCCGGTCTTGCCGCCAATGATACGCTCGACGGTCAGGACATGCTTGTGCCGCCACGTCGCCATTGCGTCGTCCAGATCGACGAGCTTTTCAGCCAGCTGGTACAATTCCCAATATGTGTCGGGGTTGCGATAGACCGTGAGAAATGCCGCTTCGACCTCTGGTGAAAACAGATGTGCTTGGCTCCAGTCGCGTTCCAACAACGCGTGCGGTATGTCGAACCCCGCACGTGCCAAAGCGGCAATGGCATCATCCCAAATGCTTGGGTTCATAAGCGCATCGGTCATCGCGGCATGCGCGTCTGGCCTGTCCTTCTGATATTTCAGAAAAGCCGACGCTTTGAGGCCGAGCAAATATTCCACTGTGCGAAACTGGTCCGATTGAAAGCCGGAGCTTGGTCCAAGGACATGGCGAAATCGCGTATATTCCGACGGCGTCATCGTCGACAGCACATCCCAACTGAGCGTCATCACCGCCTGAATACGGCTTACGCGCGCCAACGCCTTATAGGCAGGCACCAGCGCATCGTTCTGGATTTGCGATCGCGCCAGTTGAAGCTCGCGGATGATTTGCTTGAGCCACAACTCTTTGGTTTGGTGGATGGTGATGAACAGCATCTCATCATCCAAATCGGACTGTGGATCCTGACAATCGAGAAGTCTGTCGAGCGCGAGGTAGCGCGCATAGGTCATTGGGGTATCAGGTTGGGATGTATCGGCCATCCCGCGACTTTACTGTTTCAAATGAAACTATCCACCCACTTTTCAGCGAGTGCCTCGGCTTCAGCAACGCTGAACGGCGCGTTGCCCAAACTCAGTTCTAACCATAAGCCATCGACCAACGCCGTCAGCGCCACCGCGGCCAGCCGTGTATCCGTCGGCGCGTTGGGACAGGCGGATATCAGCCGTTCAATATCCTGTCTGTTGTCGGCGTACAGCTCGTCATGAATTTGTCCGATTATGGGCGACGTTCGCGACAGGCTCCAAAAGGCGAGCCATGTGGCGAGCAAAGCAGGGTCAGCAATGGGTTCACGAAAACTGGCAGTGATAAACCCCAGCAATCGGCCACGCGGATCTGATTCGGGAACCATAACAACGGCCGCGTGCATCGCTGCGGCAACGCGTGTGCCGGTCGCCCGATATGTTTCCGCGACGAGCGCATCAATTCCATCGAAATAATGCCGCAGCAATCCCGGTGACACGCCAGCTTCCAAGCAGATCGCACGTACCGATACGCCCTGCGCGCCATGCGTCCCCAGACAGCGCGCACAGGCCGCGATTAAGGCGTCTCGGCGGGTATCGGCGCTTTCGCGGGTGAAGGCTTGTCGCGCGCTCATCAAGTTGTTATACACTCGTATAATAAGGAGGGCAAGATGTCCGAATCAGACCTGCATATAGAGCGTGATAATCTGGACGGCTGGAGCCTGCCAGCATGGACCTATAACGACCCTGAATTTGCAGCACTTGAGGTAGAACGGATTTTCCGTCCCTCATGGCAAGTCGTTTGTCATGTCAGCGATGTCCCGAACAGTGGCGACTGGCATAGCCTCGATTATATTGGCGAAAGCGTCATCGTCGTGCGCGGCGCGGATCAGGTGTTGCGTGCATTCACCAATGTCTGCCGCCACCGTGGCAGCCGCTTGGTCGATGGATCGGGCGGATGCGCCAAGAAACTTGTGTGCCCTTATCATGCCTGGACCTATGATCTTGATGGCCGCCTGACGGGTGTTCCGGACAGCGCGTCCTACCCCACTTTGGACAAGGACAACGCGGGTCTTGTCGCTGTCGACATGGAAATCTGGCGCGGTTTTGTTTTTGTCCGGCTGGAAAGCGGTGGCCCGTCGGTGGCCGAGATGATGGCGCCTTATGAAGACCAAGTCGCGCCTTATCGTTTTGAAGAACTCACGGCGCTTGGCCGTGTGACGATGCGACCGCGCGCTGTGAACTGGAAAAATGTCGGCGACAATTATTCCGATGGCCTTCACATTCCGGTGGCGCATCCCGGCCTCACGCGGCTGTTCGGCAAAAGCTACGGCATTGAGGCGGAGCCACATGTCGACCGCATGTGGGGCGACCTTGTTGACCGGCCATCGGCCAACTGGTCAGAGCGCGCGTATCAAAAGCTGTTACCGCCAGTGCTACACCTGCCCGCTGACAACCAGAAGCGCTGGTTGTACTTCAAACTGTGGCCATCAGTCGCGTTCGACATTTATCCCGATCAAGTCGATTTCATGCAATGGCTGCCCACTGGCCCCACCACCTGCATCATCCGCGAGATTAGCTATGTCTTGCCTGACGATCGCCGCGAAATGCGCGCTGCACGCTATCTCAACTGGCGGATTAACCGGCAAGTAAATGCCGAAGACACCGCCCTCATCACCCGCGTGCAGCATGGCATGGCTAGCCAAAGCTTTTCCATGGGCCCGCTGTCCGACAGCGAAGTTTGCCTCAAAAGCTTCTGTCGCCAAATTCGCAACATCATTCCCGAGGCGCGTCTTGAACATCGCCCTGCGCAGGGCTGGAGCAAAAAATGACACAAAAATATGACGCGCTCATCATTGGCGCGGGCCATAATGGCCTTGTCTGCGCCTTTTATCTGGCGCGCGCTGGGCTAAAGGTTCGCATCGTCGAACGTCGCGATGTCGTGGGCGGTGCAGCCGTCACCGAAGAATTCCATCCCGGTTTCCGCAACTCGGTCGCCAGCTATACCGTCAGCCTGCTTCAGCCCAAGGTCATTTCGGACATGAAACTGGCCGACCATGGCTACCGTGTCATTGAACGCCCAATATCAAATTTTCTGCCGCAAGAAGATGGCGGCTATTTAAAACTGGGTGGCGGCGTTGAACGCACACAGGCCGAATTTGCGCGCTTTTCAAAACATGACGCCGCGGTCCTTCCCGAATATTATGATATGTTGGAAGGCGTTGCCGACGTCCTGCGCGATCTTGCGCTGAAATCGCCGCCCAATGTCGGTGACGGGCTAAAAACATTCATCGATGCTGCCGTGCAGGGACGCGGGCTGATGAAGCTCAACCTGTCGCAGCAACGTGACGTACTTGAACTGTTCACTAAATCGGCGCGTAGCTTCCTCGACAGTTGGTTCGAAAGCGAAGCGGTCAAGGCGGCGTTCGGTTTCGACGCGGTCGTCGGCAACTATGCCAGCCCCGATACGCCCGGCAGCGCCTATGTTTTGCTCCACCACGTCTTTGGCGAAGTGAACGGCAACAAGGGCGCATGGGGACATAGCATTGGCGGTATGGGCGCGATTACGCAAATCATGGCGAAGGTGTGCGTTGCCCTTGGCGTGGAAATCAGCCTTGAAGCGCCGGTGTCCCGCGTGCTGGTCGACGGCGAAAAAGTGGCTGGCGTCCGGTTGGAAAGTGGCGAGGAAATCGTCGCCGATCGCGTGATCTCCAACGTTGGGCCCAAGCTGTTGTATGAACGCATGTTCGACGACGCCGATTTAAAACCCGAATTCAAACGCCGCGTAAAAGGGTTCAAGGCGGGTAGCGGGACGTTCCGTATGAATGTCGCGCTTTCCGAACTACCCAAGTTTACATGCTTGCCCGAACCCGGCGAACATCACCAATCGGGTATCATCATTGCGCCAACGCTTGATTATATGGACCGCGCGTTTCTCGATGCAAAGCGCGATGGTTGGTCGCAAAAGCCGATTGTCGAAATGCTCATCCCGTCAGTTATCGATGACAGCCTCGCGCCTGCGGGGCAACATGTCGCAAGCCTGTTCTGCCAGCAATTTGCGCCGGAGCTTCCGGATAATGCCGATGGTTCCAAACGCGATTGGGATGCCGAAGAGGGCAAGGCAGCCGATGTCATCATCGATACCGTAGAGGCTTATGCACCGGGTTTCCGCGCATCTGTCCTTGGCCGGCAGATACTGAGCCCCAAGGGCCTCGAACGCAAATTCGGGCTTGTGGGCGGTGACATCATGCACGGGAATATGAGCCTCGACCAATTGTGGTCAGCACGTCCGATCTTGGGCCATGGCGCGTATCGCGGACCGTTGAAGGGCCTGTATATGTGCGGTGCAGGTAGCCACCCCGGCGGCGGTGTTACCGGCGCTCCGGGTCACAACTGCGCCGCGGAAGTGCTGGCCGACAGAGGCATCCTGAAACGGATCTTCGGCTAAGCCATAATGAAAAAGCCGGATCTATGCAGATCCGGCTTCTCCCCCCCTGTCGCCATTGGCAACAAACTCTATGTCATTCATTTAATGACAAATTTCACCCTTCTTCCCTACAAATTTTTGCAGGGAAGAAAAGCGAACAATTGTCAAAAATCGCGTGAGAATTTCACGCCGATCAGCCGTGGCTTGATCAGTACGTCGTAGAACGCACCGCCAGTTGGCGTCGAAGGCGTCACGTCCGTACCGCAAACCGTTTCAAGGCATTGAACGCCCGTGTTCACGATACCGCGTGTATCGAACAGGTTCGTCGCAAATGCCTCGATTGACCATAGGTCGCTCTTTACGCCAACGGAGAAGTCAGCGGTCGTGTAGGCACCCAAATCGCCCTTGATAGCATTTTGCGCAGGCCGCAAATCGCTCTTGCGACTTCCAATATGGTTCACGGCAAATTGCACATGACCATTCCAGTCAGCGACAGGGAATTCGTAACGCGCGATGGCGTTGCCCTTCAACTTGGCCGTAACAGGTAGGCGTGACCCAGCCTCTGCGAGCAATGAATTGCCCGGTGTCGTACAATCAAATGTCGCGTTGGCAATGGCGCAGAAGTCACGGCGAATTTGCGCGTCGTTATAACTGAAGCCAGTGTTGATGCTGAAGCCGCCGGCACGATAGCCGACATCCATTTCAACGCCGCGAATACGGGAAATACCGGCATTGCGGATTTCCGTCAGGCCGTTTGCGCCGAGGAAGGACAGCTGAATATCATTCCAATCTTCCTGGTACACTGCGCCGTTCCAGCGGAACGCATCGAATGTGGTTTTCCAACCCAATTCATAATTGTCCAACTTGTCCGAACCATAAGGTGGCAATGTACCGCGACGGTTGATACCACCGGGGCGGAAACCACGCGACCATGTTGCATATAGCAGCACGTCGTCGTTGACCTTGTACGTGGCGTTCAGCTTGTGAATGAAGCCAGTATCCGAAGTCGACTTGTCGACATTGGTGCAAGGGCTGCCATCGACGAGGATCGGCACCGGTGTGCCGCTTGGGTTGGCACGACGGGTTGTGCCGTCGGTGTTGAGGCAAGCAGCTTCACCGGTTCGGCTTGAATAGCCATCCGAAAATCCAAAAAAGCCCTGAAGCGAGTTATCAAACTTAAAATAACGCAGACCACCGGTGAGCGAGAGCTTCTCCGTCACGTCATAGGTCAATTCGCCAAATGCCGCATAATCGCGGTCAACGCGTTTCTGCATGGTCAGCCAGATATTGCTGTCGGTTCCGGTAACCGTGATGGAATCGGCAATATTATCGATGATGTAGTTTTGGTCGATAATGTGCGACTGGCGCTGTGCAAACAGACCACCAATGAACCGCACAGGCGCATCCGCAGGGCTGGCAACACGCAATTCACCGAAGCTTTTCCTATAGGTGTCAACGCCCTGAATATACTGGTTCGGGTTCACGAGGTTCCCGGCATTGTCATCGAAATAATTGCCGTACCCAGCGAGCGCGTCGTAGAAATAGGCATAATCGGAATAGTCCAATTGCGTTTCTGACTTACGACGCAAATGTCCGCCGGTTGCGGTCACATCCCAATTGCCGATCTTACCTTCAACGGTCAGCGCGGCCTGAATCCATTTATCGCGGCTGCCCTCGGGGTTGTACTGCACCGTTTGCAGTTCACCGGTTGTTTGGCCGGAACGTTCCTGTGAATAGCTACCCTGCGTGTTCTGGACTTGGCCCATCAGCGTTGGCTTGATGGTCCAGTTGTCGTCCAGATCAATGCCCAGCGCCAAACGTGCGCCATAGGTTTCAGCGTCGTTAAAGTTCTTTTCAACCAACGCGGCATTGCTTTGGCGAATGCCCGAGCTCGCAAAGGTGCGCGCGCCCTGAATATTGTCGATATAGCCGCCATCATCACGATACCAGCCGACCAAACGCGCTGCTGCGCCTTCGGCGATTGGCACGTTCACGAAGCCTTCGTAAATCGAACCAAAATCGCCATGCGACACATTGTTGATTTCAATGCCTACGCTGCCGTAAAGTCCGGAAGGATCGGGCGCATTTGTTACCAGCTTCAACGTACCAGCCATTGAGCTTGCGCCGTACAAGGTGCCTTGGGGACCCGCCAACGCTTCAACACGTGCAAGGTCATATGCGTGCAAATCAAGCGCGCCCTGAATGGTCGTGATCGGCATTTCGTCAAGATATGTGCCGACGGTCGGCAGCGATGCCGAGTGGTTCGCGTTTTCACCCGACGCTACGCCGCGGAAATACACTTGGGCAAAACCTGGTCCGCCTTGCTGAATGGTGACCGAAGGCAAAAACTTTACAACATCTTGCAATTCGCTGACCTGAAGCTGGTCGAGCTTTTCATTGCCAATCGCGTTGATGGCAATCGGCACATCCTGCAGATTTTGTTCACGCTTTTGCGCGGTCACGACGATGACATTGCTGTCCTCTTCAGCGGCTTGCTGCGCCATGGCTGGCGCTGCAAAGGCGGTTGATGTCATCAGCAAGACGAGAGCTGAACGGACGTTGGACTTCTGACTTTGTAGGCGCATGCAGCGACCCTCCCTTGTTACCCTAAAATAAATAGGCTCCCAATTGCGTCCCCACGCAATATATTTTCGCTCTATCAGCCGTTTGCATACAATTTTCAATCATTGTGTTGCAACCCGGCAACTATGCTGCGGCAGGATAAATTTCCCACAAATTGCCAAGCGCGCGCTTCAACGGATCAAGATGGGCGTCATAAGGTTTCCATTGGTCAACGCCGTCGCGGTTGATCGGGCGGCGGACCTGCTCGCTCGACGCAGTGCGCACGGCGCGCTTGTTTTCATGGAAATTCAGGCACGCCTCTTCAAACGGCAGCCCCAGATATCCCAAAAGCTTGCGGATTTCCTTTTCCGGATCGTCCAACAATTGTTCGTGAATGACGCGGTGGACATAGCCCGGTGCAACCGCATCAAAATGCGCCATCGCCCGCACATAATCCGCATAATATTGGCCCATATGGGCAAGGTCATAACTGAACGCCTGCCCCTTGGCGAAATGCTGACGATAATTGGAGAAGCAGCAATCAAGCGGGTGCCGCCGCGCATCGATGATTTTGGCGTTGGGCAAAATCAGACGGATGAACGCCAGATAATTCCAGTTATTGGGCAGCTTATCGATGAAAAATGGCTTGTCGGTTTTGCGCTGGATGCGCGTGCGCTCGATAAACTCTGCGCCAAGCCTTTCGGCATCATCGGCGGATAGCGCAACGGTCGCATCAATCCAGTCCGACCCGCGCCCTTCACGCAGCGCCATGGCTGGAATGTCGGGCAATTCCATCGTCCCTTCAACCATGGAATGGCTCGCAAGGATTTGCTCGATCAGCGTCGAGCCCGCACGCGGCATGCCGATGATGAAGATTGGATCTGGCGCCTTATGCCCCTGCCCCGCGCGCGCTTCCCAAAATGGCGTGGTGAACTGGGCAATAATCTGATCGACCTGCGTGCTGACGCCTTGCGGATCATAATGCAGCTCCGCACTACGCAGCGCATTGCCCTTGGCATAATGGGCAAAGGCGGCGGCATGATCCGCGCGCTCTTCGCTTGCCTTGCCCAGCGCAAAATGCAGGTGAAACGCATCCTCTGCCACCAATCCGGCCGACGTCAGCGCGGCCTCCATCGCCGCAACATCGTCATCCGAAAACTGGTAGGTTTTTAAATTGGCAAGGCTCCAATACACTTCGCCCAGCGTTGGTTCCACCGAAATGGCGTGACGATATGCCGCAACGCTTTCGTCCTGATTGCCGACGGTTTTGAGCATATGGCCATAGCTCATCCACAATTTGGCATGATCGGGGAAACGCGCGGTCAGTTCCTGATACAGCGCAATCGCTTCTGCATAGCCCCCAATCCGCCCGAGTGCCGCAGCCTTCAAATTTTGCTGCACCGGATTGTCACCGTCTTCGGCAAGCACGGCATTCAAATGCTCAAGCGCCTCTGGAAACCGGTTCTGCTTATACAGCACCGTTGCCAGATTGGCACGCGCCGCGCCAAAGTCAGGTGTCAGCTCAAGCGCGCGGCGAAGCAATGCCTCGCTATCTTTCAACCGGCCCACACGCGCGGCCAATTCTGCCATCATGCGAATGGCGGCAACATCAGTCGGCGCATCACGCAAATGACCGCGCAACAGCGGCTCTGCATCCTCCAACCTGTTTTCGGAAAGCGCGACAGCCGCCGCCATAAGGTTCGGATTGCGCAAAGCAGCTTCGATGGCGGGGCGGGCAGATATTTGGTTCATTGCAGACGGTCTATGCGATGAAACGAAACTTTTGAAGCGGCCAAATCACCTGGCGTATCAATGTCGCATAATGTGCCCGCAGGTGTGGCGATTTTTTCTGCACCAGCCAGAATATGCCGCGCCCCAGCATCGCCAACTGTCGCCAGCAAATCCGGCCAATGCGCGCGCGGAAATATCGCAGGCGGCATGGGCTGGTGTCCGTCAAACGATGCCACCACATTATCGGTGCAAGCGGCAATCAGGGCCTCGACATGGGCAGCCTGCACGAACGGCATATCGGCCAGCGCGATAAGCAAGGCTTGCGCGCTTGTCCGCATCGCAGCCTCAACCGCGAGATGAAGCGAGCCCGATAGCCCGATGCCGGGGTTCGGGTTATCGACAATATCAAATCCCAAACGCGTATAATGTGCCGCAATAATTGCGTCGGGCTGACACACTGCAAAATGCCCTCCCGCTGCGACGCTGGCCAGTGCATGCGCCGCACGCAACCCGAGTGGCGCTCCTTCAAAATCCGCCATCAACTTATCGGCACCAAAACGCCGCGCATTGCCAGCCGCCAGCAGGACGATCGCGACGTCCTTCGCCTGCATCAACGTAAGCCTTGGTTAAACGCGCGGATCATGCCGCCCGCGATAGACAACGCGATTTCGGGCGCGCTGATGGCGTTAATCGCAACGCCTGCCGGCCCCTCAATGCGTGCGCATTGTTCGGAACTTACTCCTGCCGCCGAGAGCCGCGCAAGACGCGCCTGATGCGACCGGACGGAACCGAGCGCAGCGACATAGGCCGCAGGGCTCGCCAGCGCCGCCGCCAGCGCAGGATCGTCGATTTTGGGATCATGGCTCAGCGTCACAATCGCGCTTCGGCTATCGGGCGCAAAGGCTTTAACCGCGTCGTCGGGCCAACGGTCATCCAACCGAATGCCGGGAAAGCGTTCTGCCGTTAAAAACCGCCCACGTGGGTCGCACAATGTAACATCCACGCCTTGCGATACCGCAATGGCGGCAAGGGCCGATGCAATTTCAACCGCGCCCACAATCAGCAAACGGCGCGGCGGATGGTAGATATTGACGAAGCCTGCGCTGGCAGCATCGTCCAGCAAGGCACTTCGGCCCGATTCCAAATCCGTCACAACCGAAAGCGCCGCACCGGCCGAGCGCGCCTTCATGATATCAGCAAACAGATGCGCCGGAAAACCATCGGCGGAAACAGGCTGGACCAGCACCTGAATATCCCCGCCACAGGGCAGGCCAACGTCCCACGCCGCATCGTCGGCAACGCCATATCGGCGCAGCACCGGCGGCGCGCCTGCCAAAACCATATGCGCGCGTTCAAGAACATCGCCCTCGACACAGCCGCCCGAAACAGACCCCACAAAGCGCCCGTCCGCATGCACAAGCATATGGGTGCCGACCGGACATGGCGCAGATTTCCATGTTTCGACCACTGTCGCAATCGCCATAGGCGCGCCTGCCCAGTCAATTGCGGCGGCAAGGATACGGTCATGGTTGGCGCTGCCCATAGTCATGGCAATGCGCTAGCAAAGAGGGTGAAGCGTTGCTATATGAAACGCAGTTTTGGGCGGGAGCTTATTTTCATGGCAATTCAGACGTCAATCAATGGCAAGCCAGTGGCGCTTGCGGCGGAACCAGACACGCCGTTGCTATGGGTTATCCGCGAAGAGCTTGGCCTAACGGGCACGAAATTCGGGTGCGGCATTGCGGCGTGCGGCGCTTGTACCGTACATGTTAATGGTGAACCCACCCGTTCGTGCAGCCTTCCCGTCAGCGAAGTCGCAGGCAAATCGATCACCACCATCGAAGGCCTAAAATCTGCAGACGGTACGCTCCACGCGGTGCAGCAAGCGTGGATTTCTGCGCAGGTGCCGCAATGTGGCTATTGCCAGTCGGGGCAGATTATGGCCGCTGTGGCGCTCATCGAAAAAACGGGCAGCCCAAGCGATGCACAAATTGATGAGGCGATGACCAACATCTGCCGCTGCGGCACCTATCCGCGCATTCGCAAGGCGATACATGCCGCAACCGGGCAAGCGGCGAAAGCAGCGAAACCTGCAGAAGGAGGCGCATAATGGCTGACACCCCCGCAACTGAAGTGCAACCAGCCGCGCCAGCAAAACGCAAGGGCGTCAAGCGCCGCGCTTTCCTCATTGGTGGTGTCGCGGTCGTCGGTGCCGGCCTGTTCGGTATCTCCATCGCCGACAGCAATGCCGCCAAATCCGCCAAGGCGCTTCTTGAAAGCGACGGCGGTCACATCTTTGCTACCTGGCTGAAAATTGGTGAGGATGACAGCATCACCATTTATTCGCCGCACACCGACATTGGTCAGGGATCGAACACCGGTCTTGCCCAAATGCTGGCCGAAGAGCTGGATGCTGCATGGGATCAGGTGCGCGTTGTTTCCGCGCCCGCAGAACCGGCGTTCGCCAATGTGGGGCTTGGACGCGCTTTCCTTGCCGATATGACGGGGCAGCCCGCGATCATTAATGGCATTCCGCAATCATTCCTGTCCTTCCTCGCGCGGCAAATGAACCTTCAGATGACCGGCGGCTCCACGGCGTTGCGGTTCACGGGCCGGGTGACGTTTCAAAATGTCGGTGCGGCGACGCGGCTGGCATTGGTTGAAACCGCTGCCAAGCGCCTGGCCGTTCCGGCCGCCGAACTGACGACACAGGACAGCCACGTCATCCATGCCAAATCCGGCCGTGCACTCCGCTATGGCGAACTGGCGGCGGAAGCAGCAACCTTGTCGCTCGATAATGCGCCAAAGTTAAAGGATCCGTCGCAATATCGCATCATGCGCCAATCGATGCAGCGGCTCGACATTCCCGCGAAGGTGGATGGCAGTGCGCAATATGGCATGGACTTTTCGGTCCCCGACATGCGCGTGGCAACGATCATGGCGGCGCCTGTGCGTGGCGGTAAATTAACGTCCGTGGACACCGCGCCTGCGTTGGCGGTCAAAGGCGTCGAGAAAGTCATCAAGCTCGATGATGCGGTTGCTGTCGTGGCGAAAGGCTATTGGCCAGCCATTTCCGGCTTGCGCGCGCTCACACCAGAGTTTTCGGACGGCGGCAATGGCGGCATTTCGACCGCATCCATTTTCAAAGCGCAGGATGACCTGATAGCCAAGGGCGATGCTGATAGCACAGCCGGTGACGGTGATGTGCAGGCGGGACTTGGCGCAAAGCCGATTGAAGCGAAATATCAGGTGCCATTTCTGCACCACGCGATGATGGAGCCATTCGCCCTGACCGCCCATTTTAAGGATGGGAAGCTCAACATTTGGGGCGGCATGCAGGACCCACTTGCGACCAAGATGATGGCCGTTGAGGTATCCGGTCTCGACGCGGATGATGTGACCTTCCACCCGATGATGATAGGTGGCAGCTTTGGCCGCCGCTTACCCATGTATATGGAAATCGTGGGTCAGGTGACAAAGCTTGCGATGCAATTGCCCTATCCCGTCAAGCTCATCTGGAGCCGCGAGGAAGAAGTCGCCCAAGGCGCATATCGCCCACAAAGCTCCGCCGCGCTGAAAGCGTCGTTGACCAAAGAAAAGCGGATAACGGCATATCGCAACGACTATGCCCAACCCGAAAGCGCCGAGAGCGAAACGGTATTTCCTTATACCCTGCCCGCCGTTTCGCGCCGGCATTTTGCGCATGTTTCGAACCAGCAAACGGGCGCATGGCGTTCGGTCAATTCGACACAGCAGGGCTTTTACAATGAAAGCTTCATGGACGAGCTGGCCCATGCAGCGGGCGAAGACCCCGTGGTGTTTCGCCGCAACCATTTGAAGGCAGGATCGCGGCATTTGCGCGTCTTGGACGAGGTGGCTGCGCGCAGTGGTTGGGGCTCCCCCCTTCCCGCCGGAACCGGTCGCGGTGTTGCACTGGTCGAAAGTTTCAGAACCATCGTCGCGCATGTGATCGAGGCGTCGGTCGGTGAAGACGGCATGCCCAAAGTGCATAAGGTGACAACGGTCGTAGACGCCGGAAGCATTGTTAATCCGGACGCCGCCATGGCACAGATTGAAGGCGGCACGATCATGGGGCTTTCATCCGCCATTGGTGAGGCGATTACGCTTGAAAATGGCGCGGTTCAGCAAAGCAACTTGGCCGATTATCCGTTGCTGAAAATGGCAGGCGCACCTTTGGTGATGGATATCCACTTCCTCAACAGCGGTGCGGACATGGGCGGCATTGGCGAACCTGGTGTTCCTCCGGCTGCCCCTGCCTTGGCCAATGCGTTGTTCGCGGCCACCGGCAAGCGCGTCCGCAATCTACCCATCCTAACCCAAGCGAAAGCATGATTTGCCGCACGCACGTTTGTTGAAGCCAACGGACAATCTGGAAATTGCCGAGACATTGGCACGCGCGTTCCAGACCGAGACCGGGTGGAGCTATGTCATTCCAGACGCAAAGCTGCGCGCACAGCGGCTTACGGGCGTGTTCCATTTGTTCTTGCGCGACGAACATCGCAAAGGCGCGGTGTACGGCACTGACGGCATTGAAGCCGTCACTTTATGGCGTGGTCCGGGGAATGCGCGCGACAGCATGTTGGATACCGCGCGGCTGATCGTGCCGTTCGTCCAACAGCTACGCTTTTCGATATTTCGCGGTCTTGAAGTCGCCGACTTAATCGAAAAACATCTGCCAAAAGAGCCTGTCTGGTATTTACATTATGCGGGATGCGACCCGGCCTATCAGGGAAAAGGCTATGGCGGCGCTGCCATTCGCGCAGGGCTGGAGCGGGCAGATCAGGATGGATTGCCCGCCTATTTGGAAACAGCCGACGAACATAATATCCCGTTATATCAAAGCTTTGGTTTTGCTATCAAGCATAGCTGGCAAGTCCCCGAAGGCCCGCAATTTTGGGGCATGCAACGCCCCGGCAAGACCCGCCACTAAATAACGCCAGCGCCCATAGCCGCTGAAACCCTTGCCCTCCTTAAAAAAGCGGCGTAACCTTTACGCACGCACCAGGTCTGCGCGAGAGCGTGGATAATAGGGAAGCCGGCGGAAATCCGGCGCTGTTCCCGCAACTGTGACCGGCGAGCTTTTGCTCCAAATGCCACTGGGGAAACGGGTAACCGTGAAACTGGGAAGGCGGGGCAAGAGCATTGACCCGGGAGCCAGGAGACCTGCCTGATTGCGGTTTGTCCTTTGTGCTTGCGGGACACTGGCGCAATCGGGGTTTTCCTCCGCGTGACGACATTGTGTTGGACGTCATGCGAAGGAGATACATCCATGACCTTGTTAAAATATACGGCCGCAGCGCTTGCGCTGCTGCCGGCGTCTGCAATGGCAGATGAATGGGACGACGTTATCGTTGTCACCGCGAGCGGCTTTGAACAGCCGCGATCGGAGACCGGACAAGCAATTGATATCGTTGACCGCGAACGGCTCGACCAATTGCAAAGCGCGACCATCGGCGACGCGTTGCAAAGCGTGCCCGGCGTTACCGTTGCCACGCGCGGCGGCCTTGGCGGGCAGACCAGCGCGTTTTTGCGCGGCGGCAACAGTTCGCAGACGCTGGTGCTCATCGATGGCGTGCGGATCAACGACCTCACCAGCCCCAATGGTGCGTTTGACTTTGGCACGCTGATGACCGGCAATATTGGTCAAGTGGAAGTCCTGCGCGGGCCAAACTCAATCATCTGGGGCAGCCAAGCGATGGGCGGTGTGGTCAATATCCAATCGCTCGCACCGGTCGATAGTTTCGAAGGACGCTTCGGCGCGGAATATGGTGCCGCCGATACCAAACGAATGAACGCAAATATCGCCGGAACCAGTGGCCTGTTCGAAGGTAGCTTTGGCGGGTCATATGTCGATGCCCAAGGCATTTCCGCTCTGGCGGGCGGCACCGAACGCGATGGCTTTGAAAATGTCGCGGGCAATGGCCGGTTGAAGGTCAACATCAGCGACGCCTTCAATCTGGATTTCCGCGGCTATTATAACCACGCGACAGTGGAATATGACTCCGCTTTTGGGATCGGCGCGAATGCCCTGCCTGTCACTCGAAACCGGCAATTTGTCGGCTATGTCGGGGCGAATGTCGTTACGCTCGATGGTCGCATGCAAAACCGCATTGCGTACACGCGAACGGATATCAGGCGGCTTGGCACGGACCCGGTGCTGTTCAGCTTCAACAACTTCATTGTCCGTGGCAGCATCGACCGCGCGGAATATCACACGGCGTTTGACGTCAACGACGCGCTGACACTGACCGCTGGCTTGGAATATGAACGGTCGTTCGCCAGCACATCTTTTGAGGGCGCTGCAGCCGATATCGCACGCAACCATGTCGCTAGCGGCTTCTCGCAGATCATCCTTCGCCCATTTGCCGGGCTGACGGTGACGGGCGGGGTCCGGCATGACCAATATAGAGATTATGGCGGGCAAACGACATTGGGCGGCAATATTGCCTTCACCCCCAATGATGGCCAGACCATGTTACGCGCCACCTATGGCGAGGGCTTCCGCGCACCGACGCTCAACGAAGGTCAGCCACCTTATGGCAACCCCGACCTCCGGCCCGAAACCGCGCGCAATTTCGACCTTGGTTTCGAACAGCAAATATTGAACGGAAAGGCGCGGTTTTTCGCGACCTATTTCAACCGCCGCAGCACGGACTTGATCGCATTTTCCTTTGCAACTTTTCAGTCCGAAAACATCGACCGCGTGACATCTACCGGCGTGGAAGCTGGCTTCAACCTGAACCCCACCGACCGATTGGACATTCGGGCAAGCTACACGCTGGTCGATGCGGTCAACCGGTCTGCGGGTGCGAATTTCGGCAATCGACTGGCGTTACGTCCGCAACATAGCGGCAGCCTGACGGTCGACTGGCAAACGCCGTTTGGCCTCTCGTTCGGCAGCAGTGTGTTGTTGATCGGCGATAGCTTTGACGATGCGTCAAACAGCGTAGCACTTGATGGCTATGCATTGGTTGGCCTGCGGGCGTCATTGCCGATCAACGACAGGCTTGAGCTTTATGGCCGCGTCGATAACATCTTCGATGTGCAATATACTGTCGTGGCAGGATATAACAGCTTTGGCCGCAATGCCGCGTTTGGCGTCAGGGCCAAATTCTGATGCGTCGCGGTTGGTGCATTTTGCCCCTATTGGCACTGGCCGGATGCGCCAACAACGCTGCAATTATGCCCGGCGGTATCGTATCGAATAATCCCTGCATTGACGCCGTGCTGGCCGAAATCGCGTTGCCCGGCCAAGTGACTGCGGTCAGCAAATATTCGCATGATCCCGATAGCGCATCTGCGCCTTTGTCATGGTCCATGCAGTATCCCGCCCTTGGTGCAAGCGCAGAAGAATTGCTTTTGGCCCGCCCGAAATTGGTGCTGACCGGCAATCTGGCATCGTCGGGTGCAAATGCCGTGCTGGCGCGCGCAGGGATTAAAACAGTGGCCATCGGTGTCGCGCCGACGATTGCAGAGGACATCGGACAAATCCGTACGCTGGCGAAAGCCATCGGCAGGGTGGAGGCGGGTGAAAAACTGGTTGCGCGCATAGAAAATGCGTTGCCAAAACCCGCCAACGCCCAGCCGCCGGTTTCAGCAGTGATCTGGCAAAATGGCGGGTTTGTTGCCGGCAAAGGCACCTTGCAAGACGAGCTGTTACAGCGTCACGGATTTCGCAATGCCAGCGCAGATTATGGGCTGGCGTCATGGGGTATATTGCCGCTGGAGACCCTGATGCGCAATCCGCCGACGGTTATCTTCATGCCCACCAGCGCGCAGGGCGAAGATGCCCGAGCGCTTACCGCGCGGCAAAGGCTATTGCGGCATTTGGACGGCAAGGCGCGCGTCGTCGATTTTCCCGACAAGCTGTTATTCTGCGGCGGTCCCACGATCGTTAAAATATCCGCGATCTTGTCCAAGACACGGATATCGTTGAATACGCGCGCAAGCGGAGGTGGCCAATGACGTCGCGTTTCATGACGGGTCTTTTGCTTTGGCTCACACTGGCGGCGTTTCTGCTTTCGCTAATGGCGGGGAAGGTCTGGATTTGGCCGATGTCATGGGCGGCTGATAATGCCGATGGCTGGATTTTCCTTGAGCTTCGCCTTCCCCGCGCGCTTCTTGGGCTTTGCATTGGCGCCGTCCTTGGGCTGTCGGGCGCAGTGTTGCAGGGTTATTTGCGCAATCCACTGGCCGACCCGACCGTGCTGGGGGTTTCAGCCAGCGCTGCTCTGGGCGGCGTTCTGGCGATCTTCTTGGGCATCAACCTTGTGCCCTTTGGGCTATTCGGCTGTGCGATGATTGGCGCATGTGCCAGCATCCTTTTGCTGCTGGCAATCGGCCGCGGTGGCGGGCCAATCGGGTTCATATTGGGCGGCATGGTGCTGTCCACGCTGGCGGGTGCATTGACGGCCTTTGTTATCAGCATTGCCCCGAACCCATTTGCCGCCAGTGAAATCATCAACTGGCTGATGGGTGCGCTGACCGACCGGCTGATGGAAGACGTGCTGACCGCTCTGCCGTGCATGGCAATTGGCGTTTTGTTGTTGCTGACCACAGGCCGCGCGCTCGATGCGCTGACCTTGGGCGAGAATGGCGCCAAAAGCCTTGGTGTCGACCTGTTCCGGCTGCAGTGGCTGATCGTTCTTGGCGTTGGCCTTTCGGTTGGCGCATCGGTCGCCGTGTCGGGTGTTGTCGGCTTTGTCGGGCTAATCGTGCCGCACCTCATACGCAGCTTTTGTGGTGAGCAGCCATCCCGCATTTTGGTGCCTTCTGCCTTGGGTGGCGCAGTTTTGACACTCACGGCAGACAGCCTTGTGCGCCTCATCCCCGGACCCGGTGAAATGCGGCTTGGCATTGCCATGGCAGTGCTTGGCGCGCCATTCTTCCTGCTGCTGCTCTTACGCTATCGCAAGGGTGCAGCATGAACCTGAATGTCCAAAATCTTGGGTTCGCACATGGCAGCACAACGACGCTTCAGGGAATACATGCCTCGTTCGAAGCGGGCAGATTCAGCGTCATCCTTGGTCCCAATGGTGCAGGCAAATCGACATTGCTGGCCTGCCTTGCGGGCCTGCGAAAGCCAAACAGCGGCACCGCAAAGCTTGGCGACGAAGATATTACGGCAATGCCCGCACCGACGCGGGCCAAGCGCATTGGACTGCTGCCGCAAGGCGCAGAAACGCATTGGGCGATCACGTCCGAGGCGTTGGTTGCGCTTGGCCGCATACCGCACGCGCGCGGCGCAGGGGCGTCGGCCGATGACCGCAGGGCTATTGCCGCCGCGATGCACGCAACCGCAACCGATGGCTTTGCGCAGCGCCCTATCACCGAGCTATCGGGCGGCGAGCGTGCGCGCGTTCTGCTGGCGCGCGTGTTGGCGGGAGAGCCTGAATGGATACTCGCCGACGAACCCTTGGCGAACCTCGACCCCGGCTATCAACTCGATATCCTTGATTTGTTGCGACAGCAGGCGCGCAGCGGCAAAGGTGTCATCGCGGTCCTGCATGATTTGCACCACGCAGTGCGCTTTGCGGACCATGTCGTGCTTCTGCATCAAGGTTCCATCTTTGCGCAGGGTGCGGTTGATGATGTCATCACCGCGCAAAACCTCGCGACCGTATACGGGATTGACGCGCTCCTTTCCAAAGACGAGGAAGGGGCAACTCAGTTGTTGATTAAAGGCAAGATGCGCTCATGAAATATGCCCTCCCCATATTCGCCCTGCTTCTTTCGGGATGCGCGAGCACGTTCACCCCGCCGCAGGCTGCACCCAAAAGCGCGCAGGAGGCATTGCGCCCTTATTATGCCGCGCTGGACGTCAAACTGCCCAAGGCACCGGCCAATCCAGCGCTTTCTGCGGAAACGGTGATTACACGTTTTGCATTCGGCAGTTGCGTCAACGAAAACCGCGATATGAAATTCTGGGACGTGATTGCCGCGCAAAAGCCGCAGGCGTTTTTGTTGATCGGCGACAATGTCTATGGCGATACACGGCCAACAAATGGGGCCGACATCCCGACGCTGGCCGCGAGCTATAAGAAACTAAACAGCCGCGTTGAATTTGACCGATTCCGGCGCAGCATCCCCATGATGACCACATGGGATGACCATGATTATGGCGCCAATGACGCCGGTGGCTCCTTCGCGTTCAAGGAATGGGCCGAGAAAGCCTATGAAAGCTTTTGGGGTGCATCCGACGAAGTACGCGCCCGCCCCGGTGTGTATGAAAGCCGGATCGTCGGTCCGCAGGGTAAGCGGGTTCAGTTCATCATCCTCGATGCGCGCTTTTTCCGTTCCGACCTCGCGTCCATGACCTATCGCGATCCAGCACCGGCGCTTGGTTGGTACATTCCCAACATGGATCCCAAAGCGACGGTGCTTGGCAGCGCGCAATGGGAATGGTTGGCACAGGAACTGGATAAGCCCGCAGAAGTGCGTTTCATCATTTCTTCAACGCAGGTGATAACCGACGCGCATAATTTTGAAGGCTGGACCAATTTCCCCAAAGAGCGCGACCGCCTTTATGCATTATTAGGTCAAAAGCGCGTCAATAATGCGATATTCCTGACCGGCGACCGGCATTCCGGTGGCTTTTACAAGACCAATGCGCCGGGCCTTTCCAAGCCGCTATGGGACTTCACGTCCAGCTCGCTTAACCTTGCCTTTGGCAAAGGCGACGGCGGTGACCGCGAACCGGATCCAAGCCGGACGGGTGGTTTTTGGGGCATTGCCAACTTTGGTCAAATCGACATTGATTGGGCCGCAAAAAAGGTGGTCATGACCTTGCGCAAGGATGATGGCAGCGTGATCGAAACGCAGGTCGCTAATGCGATTGATTAGGGTCAGGACCTAATCGCTGAATAATCGACTGCAGCAACCTTTTCCATCACGGCATCGCGGATAGCGACAGCAGTAGCGAGCGGCAGCGCGATCATCTCCATCGTCCCGCCAGCAATGCCGAACCGAAGTGATGCCAGCCCCAGCCGCCGCGATAATGGGCCTTGCGCAATTTCAACGCTCTGCACCTTCACCTGAGGCGCAATCGTCATCTGTTGCCGCCACCAGCCGCGCCTCAGATACAGCTGATGGTCATCCAGCCCGAAACGATATTGCCGCCAGTCCAGCCAGAAAAGCGCGCCGGAAAGAAGCAATAACAACAGCAACAATGTCGCGCGGCCAATGGGGGCATCCGCGAAAATCACCAGCGCAGCTATGGCGGTCAACAGCACGGGCGCGATAAACAGAAGCTGCGTCAGCCAATATGTGGCAACGCCTTTCTGCAGTCGTTCGTCACCATCGGGCGCAGCGATTGCGGCGGCGTGTGCGATGCGCCAGACTTCGTCCAGTGTCGCAAAGGGTGCGGCGACATAGTTGGCTTCTTGCTTGCTGTCCTGCGCGAGGCTGACAAATTTCAGGCCGTGCCAGCCACGGCGTTTCCGGAATGGCCCCGTTTGCACGATCGCGGCCTGCACGCGGTGCGTGGGCATGATAACATCCGTCAGCGTAAACAGCCCGCGCCGACGGCGGAACCCCTTGGCGGTTTGGTCCAGCCGGAAACCATGCTCGCGCAAAATCGTGCGCACCACGCCGGTCGCAAAGCCAATGAAAATCAGGCTGCTAATGGCTCCGAAGGCCAAGATCAGCTGCGCGAATAAACCAACGCCGTTGATCTGGCTCACGCTCACACCGCGCTCTTCGGCAAGCCCGATCCAATGTTTGACGTCCCAAAAATCAAAAGGCAGCAGGAAATCAAATTGCTGCGCAAGACCGCCCAGCACCGCAAAAATTACGAGTGAAAAGGAATAAAGGCCAAAGACGAACACCCGCTTGCCATCCATCGCAAATATCGGGTGCGCGTCTTCTTCCACAGGCGCTGGCGCGTCTGCCGGAGCAGCAACCACAACACCCGCTTTACGCGACCGGATGAGCGTGCGCAGGCGGTTTGCTTCGGCCAATGTGACAAAACTCAGTTTCGCGTCGTCACCATCGCCGCCACCGGTTTCAAACTTGACCTCACCCAAACCCATCATGCGGGCGAGCGGTTTTTGTTCGATGCTGACATCCTGAATACGCGCATAGGGGATCGAGCGTGCCGTCCGGTTCAAAATCCCTTTCTCGACCCGAATGTCATGTTCTCCAACGAAATATTGAAACCGCAGCCATGCCAACCAGCGAAAGAACAGGCTGAATAACAGAACAACCGCGATGACGATGGGAATGAGAACCGGATTGTCGGCTTTTCGAACACCGAAGATCGCGGCGACCATCGGAAACACCAACTGCGGAAGCCCCGAGACAAAGCCCACCAGCAAGCCGCTAATATGCAGACGTTCGCCATCGACGGCGGGCGTCAAATCCTCCGCCGCATCCACGGTTTCGCTCACAAGCTGTCCTGCCGAATAGCCGCGCGAATGGCCTCTCGCATCGCCAGCGCGTCGGCATTGGCCAGACCGGGCAACGCCACTTTGCTGTTGTGGTTGCCCGCCGTATGTACCGTCAGCGTGGCGAGGCCGTAGCGCCGGTCAATTGGCCCTTGATCGACATCAATATGCTGGATGCGCCCGAACGGGACGATCGTGTCACGATAAAACATGTAACCGCGCACAATGCGCAGCCGGTCGGGGCTCATGTCATAGCCCCAATGCCGATATTTGCGCGCCGGGACGATGAACGCGACAAAGACATAGAAAAGCAGCATCGGCACGATGAAACTGCCCGGAGGGGTCACTTGCGCAACCTCAAGCACGCCTGCGCCAATGACAAAGGGCAGCAATCCAATCGCTGTCGCAATGCGTGTCGTGGTCACGAAAGCGGGGTCGAGCGGGGTGAGTTCCGTCGCGATGTTGTCAGTCATGGTACCGATATGCGCACACTGTGTTGCGTTGGCAAGACGGTTAACGATATCTCCGGTATGGAGAGCTACAGACTTAACGCGCCAGCGCGGTGTTCGCTTCGTCGACCAGCTTGGCAATGATATCGACCACGGGCCGCTCGACATGGACCATGCCAACCGACTGGCCGGCCATGACCGAGCCATATTCAACATCGCCGTCAATCACCGCGCGGCGCAACGCCCCTGCCCAATATTTCTCAATCTCGAGCTGCGCCGTTTCCATGTCGATTTCGCCGCGATCAAGCATTGCAGCAACCTCGACCTGTTTCTTGGTGAACTCCTCAGTGCCCTTGTTCTTCAATGCGCGGACAGGAATGACCGGCAAACGCGGGTCAATCTGGACGCTGGCGACCGCATCGCGGGCATTGGCGCGCAGGAACGCCGCCTTGAAATTGGGATGGGCAATGCTTTCATGCGCGCAGACGAACCGCGTGCCCAATTGCACACCCGCCGCGCCCATTTCGAGATAGCTTGCAATCGCGCCGCCACGGGCAATGCCCCCCGCAACGAAAATCGGCAGTTGATCGCCCAGCTCAGGGAGGATTTCCTGCGCCAAGACGCTGGTCGCCACGGGGCCGATATGCCCGCCTGCCTCGCTACCCTCGATAACCAGCGCATCGACGCCAGAGCGCGCAAATTTCTTCGCGAGCGTCAGCGCAGGGGCAAAGCAGATAACCTTCGCGCCGAACGCCTTGATCGCCTCAATGCTGCCCTTGGGCGGCAATCCGCCCGCAAGAACAACATGGCTCACGTCATATTTCGCGCAAACATCAATCAGTTCCATGATTTGCGGATGCATGGTGATCAGGTTCACGCCGAATGGTTTGGACGTCAGCGCCTTGGTTGCGGCAATTTCCGTATCGAGCAATTCAGGGGTCATCGCCCCGCACGCAATCACGCCAAACCCGCCGGCGTTGGAAATAGCCGACACAAGGTTCCGTTCCGAAACCCAGGACATAGCGCCACACATAATGGCGACGTCGCAGCCAAGGAATTCCGTGCCGCGTTGCATGAGGTGTTGAAGTTTGGTCATAGCGGTCTCTTATCGGTCGCTAGGTGGCAATGAAAGCGATTTACGCCGCATCCAACCCATAAGCGGTGTGCAACACGCGCACGGCCAGTTCGGTTTCGTCCTCATCGATCAAAACCGAAACCTTGATTTCGGAGGTCGAAATCGCCTGAATGTTGATCTTGCGGTCGGCCAAGGAGCTGAACATCGTTGAGGCAACACCTGCATGGCTTTTCATGCCGACGCCGACGACGGAAATCTTGGTCACCTTTGTATCGGGGATCAGGCGGTTGTAGCCGATGGAATCGCGACGGTTTTCCAAGATGTCGGTGCAACGCACAAGGTCGGCCTGCGGGCAGGTAAAGGTCACGTCGGTTTCGCCTTTGTCGCGGCCGACGTTTTGAATGATCATGTCGACGTTGATATTTGCATCGGCCAACGGCGAAAAGATGTTGGCCACTGCGCCCGGTCGGTCGGGCACGCGCGTCAGGGTGATCTTCGCCTCATTCTTGTCGGCGGCAATTCCGGTGATCAGTTGGCGTTCCACTTGATACTTCTCCAATTCTGCGTCGGTCACAATCATCGTGCCGGGGATACTGTCAGCGTCTGGCGCGCTTTCATCAACAAATGACGACAGCACTTGCACGCGCACGCCCTCCTTCATTGCAAGGCTGACCGAACGGGTTTGCAAAACCTTTGACCCGACCGATGCCAGTTCCAGCATTTCTTCGTAGGTCACGGCCTTCAGCTTGCGTGCGCGGGCTACGATGCGCGGGTCAGTGGTGTAAACGCCGTCAACGTCGGTGTAGATATCGCAGCGGTCGGCCTTCACCGCAGCGGCCACGGCGACAGCAGAGGTGTCAGACCCCCCACGGCCCAAGGTGGTGATGCGGTTGTCGTCAGTTAAGCCCTGAAATCCGGGAATGACGGCGATGTTGCCCGCCTTCATCGACGCCAGCAATTCGTCGGTATCGATGGAACCAATGCGCGCCTTGGCATGCGCGCTGTCGGTATGGATCGGCATTTGCCAGCCCAACCAGCTGCGCGCTTCGCAACCGAGCGCCTGCAAGGTTATCGCGAGCAAACCCGCGGTAATCTGTTCACCAGCAGCGACCACCACGTCATATTCGGCGGGATCATACAGCGCGTTCGCCTCTCGGCAGAAGTTGACGAGCCGGTCGGTATCACCCGCCATGGCGGAGACAACGACGGCAACTTCGTCACCGCGTTCGGCCTGACGCTTCACCAATTGCGCGACACGGCGGATACGTTCCGTTCCGGCCATAGACGTGCCGCCAAATTTCATTACAATGCGGGCCATGAAAACCTTGAATAGACGCTATATTACAATCGAGGGCCCTGATAGGGACAGGATATGACAAACGCAAGCGCAGCAAAGACAATAAACGCTACGGAAGCGGCACATTTTGGTGGATTGGCTGCCGAATGGTGGGACCCAAAGGGTTCAAGCGCCATGCTGCACAAGTTGAATCCCGTTCGGCTTGGCTTCATTCGATCCGCCGTCGACGCGCATTTTGGCGGTGATGGCAAGGCGCGTTATCCGCTGGCGGGCAAGTGTGCGCTTGATGTTGGCTGCGGTGCCGGGCTGCTGTGTGAGCCACTGGCGCGCATGGGTGCGGAGGTAACGGGCGTTGATGCCGCGCCGGAAAATATTGATGCCGCAACCGCGCATGCGGCGCTGTCGGGACTATCAATCACCTATAGCGCGGGCGAAATCGCTGCCCAAGGACTTGGCCAGTTTGATATCGTCTCGTCGATGGAAGTCATTGAGCATGTGAATGATCCAGCCGTGTTCATCGGCGAGCTGAAACGCCACATGAAGCCCGATGGCTTGCTGTTGCTATCAACGCCAAACCGCACGCCTGCCTCGCGTATTTTCTTGGTTGAGGCCGCCGAGCGGCTTGGGCAAGTCCCGCGCGGCACGCATGATTGGGGCAAGTTCCTGACCCCCGATGAATTGACGGCCCTTCTCAATGATGCGGGAATTGAGATTGTCGACATGCAGGGCATTGCGTTTTCGCCCATGTCCGGACTGCATTTAAGCAGCAACATGGCGTTGAACTATATATTGTCCGCGCGGTTGCGGGGTTAACGCAACACCTCAATCATATCCCGCATCGGCATATTGGTCGTCGGCCAAGTCGGTAAAGCGGGTGATCTTCGCTTCGAACTTCATCCGGACGCGGCCCGTTGAACCGTGGCGCTGCTTGGCAACGATGAGTTCGGCGACGCCAAAGATGCGTTCCATCTTTTCCTTCCACGCATCATGCGCAGCTTCGTTGACAGGGTCAGGCTGCTTTGCCGCTTCGTAATAATCTTCGCGATACACGAACCAGACCATATCGGCGTCCTGCTCGATCGAACCCGATTCGCGAAGGTCGGACAGCATCGGACGTTTGTCCTCGCGCTGTTCAACCGCACGGCTGAGCTGCGAAAGCGCAATTACAGGAACGCCCAGTTCCTTGGCCAAGGTTTTCAGACCACGGCTAATTTCGGAAATTTCATTAACGCGGTTGTCGCCGGAACGGCTTGAGCCCTGAAGCAACTGCAAATAGTCAACGACGATAAGCCCGATGCCATGCCGCCGCTGCAAGCGCCGTGCGCGGGTACGCAATGCAGCGATGGTCAGCGCGGGCGTGTCATCAATATACAGCGGTAATTCCTGAAGCTCGCGGCTCGCGCGGGACAATTCCCGGAAATCTTCGCGACTGATTTTTCCCATACGCAGCAGTTCGGAACTGATGCCCGATTGTTCGGCCAAGATACGCGTCGCCAGCTGGTCCGCCGACATTTCGAGGCTGAAAAAAGCGACCTTGGCACCAGCGCCCTTGGATTCTTCAATGCCGTCCTCACGCTCGCGGATCCATCGGCGCGCAGCGTTGAAGGCGATGTTGGTGGCAAGCGATGTCTTGCCCATACCGGGGCGACCCGCGAGGATGATAAGGTCGGAATTGTGCAGACCGCCGCATTTGGCGTTAATGCTATCTAGGCCTGTGGTCACACCGGACAGACTACCGCCCGACTGCAACGCCTTTTCAACATTGCGGATCGCTTCGGTCGATGCGGCGAGGAAGCTTTTCATCGATCCGGTTTCGCCCTCGCCTTCGGCGACTTTGTACAACGCGCTTTCCGCGGCTTCGATCTGTCCCTTGGGGTCAACGCTCTCGCTTGTGTCGAGCGCATTGTCGACCAACGTGCGGCCAACCGTCACCAATTCACGCAGCAACGCGAGGTCATAAATCTGCTGCGCAAAGTCACGCGCGCCGATCAAGCCCGCGCCATCTGCCGTCAGCTTAATCAAATAGCCCGGCCCCCCAAGCTCACGCATGGATTCGTCGGCCTCAAAAAATGGCTTCAGCGTGACCGGCGTCACCAGCATGTTCCGGTCAATCAGACGCAATATCTGTTCGTAAATGCGGCCGTGCAGTGGTTCAAAGAAATGGTCAGGCTGCAATTTGATCGACACATCTTCGATCACCCGATTATCAATCAGAATCGCGCCAAGAAACGCGGCCTCCGCCTCAATATTGCGGGGAAGGCGTTGGGGTTCAGCTTCATTCGCTGCTGCAAGTCTGATAAGTTCGGCCATGGCTCCCTATCCTTTAGCATGTTCGGCTTCGCAAGGGGTCACAAAAAGAAGTGCGGGGATATGGCTGTGGACAACAATCGGACAACAAGATGTTCCACAAACGGGATAGCGCTTGCCCCAAAAATATCTCAAGCTAACACAGCAGCATGAGCGACCCGCGCATCATCAAAGTCGACTTGGACGAAGCAACGATACTTCGGCGCAATGCCGATATCGAACAGGAGCGGCGCGTCGCGATCTTCGATCTAATCGAAGATAACTTCTTCAAGCCGCTGCGCGATATGGGCGATGGCTATGCCGGGCCATATCATCTGATCATCAGCGTCGCCGACGGCCGCCTCATCCTCGACATTCGCCGGCCCGATAATGCGCCACATGAAATGCTCATCCTCAGCTTGGGCCGTTTCCGCCGGGCGGTGAAAGACTATTTCGCCATTTGCGACAGCTACTATCAAGCCATTCGCAAGGCGAGTGCTGCCGAAATCGAAACCATCGATATGGCGCGGCGCGGCGTGCATAATGAAGCAGCCGAGTTGTTGATGGAACGACTTGAGGGCAAAGTTGAGGTTGATTTTGCCACGGCCCGCCGGCTGTTCACGCTGATCTGCGTGTTGCACATCAAAAGCTGAGCGCCGCGCAGCGTAAAATCTTGTGCATTCGGGCCGCCATTGCGCAACGGCTATCGACTTCGCGCGGCGGTAACGCCTAGAGGGACGAATCACACGCTTGAACAGAGGGTCGCATGACTGGGGGTAAACGCCAATTCGTCCGGTGGGGCATCATCATGCTCGTTATCGCGCTCGCGGTCTATGCGGGCTGGCGTTATGTGACGGCCTGGGCACCGTCGCGCGATGAATATCCGGTTCAAGGCATTGTGGTCACCGAACGCAATGGCCGTCCCAATTGGGCGGAGCTTGGCGCAACGGGTGTCGATTTCGCTTATATCACCGCGGTCGAAGGTGCGCGCACGCGTGACGCAGAATTCCAAGCCAATTTGGCAGGCGCGCAAGACGCCGGCATCCGCTTTGGTGCGCTCCACCATTTTGATATTTGCCGTCTCGCATCTGACCAAGCGACGATGTTCATTACCAGCGTTCCGCGCAACGAAAGCGCGCTGCCCCCCGCGGTCCAGCTGGATTTTTCCGAAACCTGCAAAGGGCGTCCGAACCGCGCGCTGATATTATCCGAACTCGCGACATTTCTGAACCAGATAGAGGCGCATAGCGGCACACCCGCAATCCTGCTACTCACCCGGGAGTTTGAGAAGGAGTATCAAGTGAGCAAGTCGATTGATCGCACTGTTTGGCTGGAGGGCAATTGGTTGATCCCCGATTATTCCGCGCGCCCGTGGGTTATGTGGACGGCCAATTTGCATCGTCGCATTGACGGCGTTGAGGGCCCTGTGCGCTGGGTTGTGGTGCGCAAATGACCGACAGCACCCAAAAGCTTGTTCAGCTTGCCATTGACGCAGCCCAAACCGCTTATGCGCCTTATTCCAACTTTCATGTCGGCACGGCCTTGCTGCTTGATACAGGCGAAATCATCACGGGCAGCAATTTTGAAAACGCCAGCTATGGCATGACGTTGTGCGCCGAAACGGTCGCGATCGCCAAAGCCAATAGTGACGGCAAATTGCGCGCCATTCGCGAAATTGCCGTGGCAGGTGGCTTGGCGGGGCAAGTGGGTAAAGCAGCTGACCCCATTACGCCATGCGGCCGATGCCGTCAGATTATCAAGGAAGTGGCGGACCTGACGGACACCGATATTCCGGTCCATTGTGCGCATGCAACGGGATATGAAACATTCCGGTTATCGGAATTGCTGCCGCATGGCTTTGGCCCCGCAAATTTGAAATAAAGCCGCAGGCGCGTCTCGCGCACGATAATTTCTACGCCGCCACTTGCGCTCACACCGTAAATTGGCAAAAGCGATCCCATAACAGGGAGTGATTATGTCCATATTATCCGACATCTGGATCCGCGAGCAAGCCAATGCAACCGGCATGATTGAACCGTTTGTCGAAGCACAACGCCGCGACGGCTGCATCAGCTATGGCCTATCCTCTTATGGCTATGACGCCCGCGTGGCTGATGAGTTCAAGATTTTCACCAATGTCGACAGCTCCATCGTCGATCCGAAGGAATTCGATCCGAAAAGCTTTGTCGACCGCAAGACTGACGTGTGCATCATCCCGCCGAACAGTTTCGCGTTGGCACGGACCGTTGAATATTTCCGCATACCACGCGACGTGTTGGTCATCTGCCTCGGCAAATCGACCTATGCCCGCTGCGGTATCATCGTGAACGTGACCCCGCTTGAGCCAGGTTGGGAAGGTCATGTTACGCTTGAGTTCAGCAATACAACCCCGCTGCCAGCAAAGATTTACGCAAATGAAGGTGCGTGCCAGTTCCTGTTCCTGAAGGGCGAACAGCCTTGCGAGACGAGCTATGCCGACCGCGCCGGTAAATATATGGGCCAACGCGGCGTCACTTTGCCCAAGCTTTAATCTGTCTAAATCCTGGGCGATGGCTCTTATGGGCCCGTCGTGCGTTATGCCTTCGACCGGGTTTTCGCTGCCCCTCGGCTAAACCCGGTCAACCGGAGGATTTAGCTATGTTGTCAGGATTATTCGCACTCATTGGCCGGATCATGCTTGCGCTGATTTTCATTATTTCGGGCGCAATGAAACTTACCGACCTGCCGGGCACAGGCGCCTATATGGCGGGGGTTGGATTGCCTGCAGAATTGGCACTGCCAGCGGCCATATTAGAAATCGTTGGCGGGCTCATGATCGTTTTCGGCATATTTACGCGGTTGACCGCGCTGGTTTTCGCCGCCTTCTGTCTACTGACAGCATTGCTCTTCCACCGCGAAACGGCCGACCCGATTCAGGCTGCAATGGCATTTAAGAACATCGCAATCGCTGGCGGTTTCCTGTGCCTGTTCGCTTATGACCAGAAAAGCTGGAGCTTCGATTCCTACCGCAGTCGCAAACGGCGTGAGGCCGATGTACGCCTCGCCCCGACAAGTGACCATCCTGCAGCTGGTGCAGGCTAAAAACATCTCTCCCTTTTGACATTGCCGCTTACGCAGCCCATCAGGTTGGGCAACAGAATCACGGGAGAGAGCAGAATGTCAAGCGCACGCGAGTTCGATATCATTGTCTATGGCGCCACCGGATATACCGGGCGCTTGGTTGCGGAATATCTGAAATCCAAAACGGGCCTCAAATGGGCAATGGCTGGGCGCAGTGCGGATAAGCTGGCAGAAGTGCGCGACCTCATTGGCGCAGCTGCTGACACGCCTTTGATCGTGGCAGACGCGTCTGATCCCGCTTCGCTGGATTTTATGGTGAAGCGCACCAAAGTCGTTTTGACCACCGTTGGCCCCTATCAGCTCTATGGCAATGAACTGGTCGAAGCCTGCGTTGCCAATGGCACCGACTATACCGATTTATGTGGAGAGCCCGCATGGATGCGCCAAAAAATCGACCAGCACAACGAAGCCGCAAAAGCATCGGGCGCGCGCATTGTCTTTTCCGCAGGATTCGATTCCATCCCCTTCGATCTGGGCGTGTTGATGCTGCAAAAACATTGCATTGAAACCTTTGGCGCGCCTGCACCACGCGTAAAGGGCCGCGTCCGTGCGATGAAGGGTACATTCTCCGGCGGCACAGCGGCCAGCCTGAAGGCGACGATGGCTGCGGCTTCAAAAGATCCTGCGGTGATCGGATATCTCACAAACCCGTTCAGTCTTGCGGGCGGATTTGAAGGTCCGGCGCAGCCAGCCGGCAACAAGCCCGAATATGACGAAAGCCTCGGCAGCTGGGCTACAAGCTTCGTCATGGCCCCCATAAACACCAAAAATGTCCACCGCACCAACGCCTTGCTTGGTCAGGCCTTTGGCGCGGATTTTGTCTATGACGAAATGATGCTGACCGGTCCCGGCGAACAGGGCGAGGCGATGGCCAAGCATGTCGCATCAACGCCGATGATGGGTGGAGACAATGACCCCAAGCCCGGCGAAGGCCCCAGCAAAGAAGAACGCGAAACCGGCTTTTACGATGTGCTGTTTATCGCGGAATATCCCGATGGCCGCACCGCAAAGCTTAGCGTCAAGGGCGACCGTGACCCGGGCTATGGTTCAACCAGCAAGATGATCAGCGAAACCGCGATTGCCTTGAGCGAAAATCAGGGTGCAGGCGGCGTCACCACGCCGGGCGCGGCGCTGGGCGAAACGCTGGTTGACCGGTTGCAGAAATATGCCGGATTAAGCTTTGCCGTTGAGGGCTGACCCCTTCCAAAACGGTCAGCACGGCTATATATGGCGCACGCCATGTTAAGTCGCCTTTTCAAGAAAACTGCCGCGCCGCGGCCCATTGATACTGCCCGCGTGCCGGACGGTATGCGCATCTATGCCATTGGAGATATCCATGGCCGTGATGACCTGCTGAACGCTTTGTTGACGAAGATCGAGGCGGATGACCGTGCGCGCGGGGCAGCCAATACGCAGATTATCTTTTTGGGCGATCTTGTGGACCGGGGGCCCGGCAGTGCTGCGGTCGTCGAAACCGCATTGGCGCTCAAAAATTCGGGCCGCAACGTCCGCTTCCTCATGGGCAACCACGAAGAAGTGTTCGTCAGCGCATGCCGAAAAAGCGACCCCAAAGTGACCCGCTTTTTCCTGCGCATTGGCGGCGAGGCAACGGTCTTATCCTATCCCATCACCCGCGCTGAATATATAACGCTGGATATGGAGCAGTTGACCGAGCGGTTGGACACGCTCGTACCGCGCGAACATGTGGAATTCATCGAAAGCTTTGAAGACCAAATCATCGTTGGCGACTATGTTTTCGTCCATGCCGGTATTCGCCCGGGCGTCCCGCTCAGCGACCAGAAACCAAGCGACATGCGCTGGATCCGCGAAGAATTTATCGACCAACGCGGCAATTTGGAAAAGGTCGTGGTGTACGGACATACGATTTACGAAGATGTCGAGGAACGCGGCTCACGCATTGGTATCGACACCGGCGCGTATGACTCCGGAAAGCTGACGGCATTGGCACTTGAAGGCGGCGAACGCTGGTTTCTCCAAACATGACGGGACTATCATCCATGAAAAAAATACCTTTATTGGCCAGTTTGCTTGCGCTCAGCATCGCTGCGCCAGCCGCTGCGCATGATGGTCCAAGCCCGGAACGCCTGAAGGCGGATGTTGAGAAACTGGTGAGCTTTGGCACGCGGCACACATTGTCCTCCGCTACCGATCCAAAGCGCGGCATTGGCGCAGCACGGCGCTGGGCGCAAAGCGAGGTTGAGAAGATTTCCAAGGCCTGCAAAGGCTGCCTGACGACCGAGTTGCTTGAACGCAATATGTCCGGCCCACGCGTTCCCAATGGCGTGAACATTGTTGATGTCCTTGCGATCAAGCCCGGTAAAATGGGCTGGGACCATGTCATCATCATCGCTGGCCATATCGATAGCCGCGTGTCCGACGTGATGGACTTCACCAAAGACGCACCCGGCGCGAACGACGACGGATCGGGCAGCGCGCTCGTTATCGAAGCCGCACGATTGATGTCGAAAGAACCCCAAGGCGATGCGACCATCGTGTTTGCGCTTCTCTCGGGCGAGGAGCAGGGCCTAATGGGTGGGCGCTTGCTTGCGGAAACCGCCAAAGAACGCGGCTGGAAAGTCAGCGCGATGCTCAACAATGATATCGTCGGCGGCACGCTTGGCACCGACGGTCGTATCGTCAAAAATGTCGTGCGGGTCTTCAGCGAAGGCATCCGCGCATCTGAAGATTTGTCCGGCCAAATGGCGCGCCGCAACAGCGGCGGCGAAGATGATGGCCCAAGCCGTTCGTTGATGCGCTATGCCGACAATATCGCAGCGAACGCATATCCCGATGTGACGCTGGACGTATTCGGCGTCCGCCGCCCCGACCGCTTTGCGCGCGGCGGTGATCACCTGCCCTCGCTGGATCTGGGTTTCCCCGCAATCCGCTTCACCGTTGGTGTCGAAAATTATCACCACCAGCATCAGGATGTGCGCACCGAAAACGGCATCGAATATGGCGACACCGTCGACAAGATGGACTTCGATTATCTGGCCAAGGTCACGATGCTGAACGTCTTTACCGCAAAGGCGCTTTCGGTCGCGCCGCCTGCCCCGGCTTCGGCGACTTTGGGCGGTGCAGTCACGTCCAACACGACGGTCAAATGGGATGCAGCGCCGGGTGCGCAGCGGTATCGCATTTACCAACGCCGTGCAGACGCGCAGGATTGGGTCTTCGTCCGCGACGTACAAGGCACCGAGGCTGTGCTTGAAGGGTTGATCGTAGATGATCATTTCGTCGGCGTCAGTTCGATTAGCGCGTCCGGTGGCGAAAGCATCATCACCTTTGCCGGATTGCCACCCCGCCGCTGAGTCCATCCGCAAAACAAAAGGGCGCGACCTTTATGATCGCGCCGTTTGATTGTGTTGATGCAATATAAGGCGGCCTCAGGCGACGAGCGGCTCTTCCATTTCGTCAAGGTCGCGCAGCACATAGCCACGGCCCCAAACGGTTTCGATGTAATTTTCGCCGCCACATGCGAGCGCGAGTTTCTTGCGCAGCTTGCAGATAAAAACGTCGATAATCTTGAGCTCGGGCTCGTCCATGCCACCATAGAGGTGGTTCAGGAACATTTCCTTGGTCAGCGTGGTGCCCTTGCGCAGCGAGAGCAGCTCAAGCATCGCATATTCTTTACCGGTCAGGTGCACACGGCTGCCGTCGACTTCGACGGTCTTGGCATCAAGGTTCACCCCAAGCTTGCCCGTGCGGATAACCGACTGCGAATGGCCCTTTGAACGGCGGACGACGGCGTGAATACGCGCGACAAGTTCGTCGCGATGGAATGGCTTGGTCACATAATCGTCGGCACCAAAGCCGAACGAGCGAACCTTTGAATCCATTTCGCTGATGCCCGAAAGGATCAGAACGGGTGTCTGCACCTTGGCAACGCGCAGCTTTTTCAGAACATCATAACCGTGCATATCGGGCAGGTTCAGATCGAGCAATATGATGTCATAATCATACAACTTACCCAGATCGAGGCCCTCTTCGCCCAAATCGGTGGTGTAGACATTGAACCCTTCGGTCGCGAGCATCATCTCGATGGCCTTAGCCGTAGTTGGCTCGTCTTCAATCAAAAGCACACGCATTGGGCAAACCCCTCTTTGAAACCCTTGCATCCCCCGAAGCAGCACTGGAGAACCCGGTGATGCGACGAACTTTATTAACCATAAGAGGAATGAACGGGAAAGGTTAATTTGGCGTTAATGCTGGGGTTTCGGATGATCGTCGGAAAATGAGTTCACAAATAATGACGTTTTCTGCGGGTTTGAGGGTCATGTGACGAAGCAAAAATAATTTGTAAAATTTTGCCCAAACTGCCCTTTGGATGACCAAATATGCAAAATCATGGTCAACAAGACGTTAATTTTGCGGTGACCTAGTGCTGCCTGCGCATATTAGGGGACACTTGAACCCGCCCGCATCGACATTATCTCTGACATATTCCGGCGGTTCATTTCCCCGCCGATGCGGGTATTTTGCATGACGGACATAAGTATATCCAACGGCCTCCATATCCAGGCGCGCCCTTTTGCGTCGCTGGGCAAACGCGACCATGGCTGGCTGAAGCCCAATTTTCATTTCAGCTTTTCGGATTATTACGACCCTGCACGGATGAGCTGGGGTGCCATTCGCGTTTGGAACGATGACGAGATCGCCGCGCAATCCGGCTTTGCCCCGCATGCGCATGACAATATGGAAATCATCACCTACGTCCGCGAAGGCGCGATCACGCACAAGGACAGCATGGGCAATGTTGGCCGGACCGAGGCTGGCGACGTGCAAGTCATGTCCGCCGGAACAGGCGTCACGCACAGCGAATATAATCTGGAGGACGGCCTATGCCGCCTGTTCCAGATTTGGGTCCTGCCCCGCAACCGCAATGTCCCGCCTGCATGGGACCAACGCCAATTTCCCAAAGGGGATCGTTCGGGCGCATTCAATGTGCTGGCCAGCGGCTATGGCGAAGACGGCGCGCTGGTCATTAACGCCGACGCACGCGTGCTTGGCGCGACCGTCAGTGCGGGGGCCACGGCGGAATATGAGTTGGCCGCAGGCAACCATGCCTATCTGGTGCCAGCAACGGGCCGCATCCGCATTGCTGGTGTTGAATATGGTGCACGCGACGGTATCGCGATCAAAGGCGCTGGTGTGCTACACATTGAAGCCATTGAGGATGCTGAACTGGTGATGGTCGACAGCGCATAGCCTCACGCGCTATGGGCGGGTCATGGCCTTTGACCTTCCCGAAGACTTGCTTGAAGAAACCTTCCTGGCCTCCACCGGGCCGGGCGGGCAGAATGTCAACAAAGTCGCAACCGCGTGCCAGTTGCGTGTCGATGTCTTTGCGCTGGGCCTTCAACCTTATGCATTCCGGCAGTTGAAGATATTGGCGGGCAGCAAGATGACGATAAACGGTGAATTGATCGTCACCGCCCGCAGCCACAGAACCCGCGAAGCCAACCGCGCAGATGCCCGCGCCCGCGTCATCGAACTCATCGACCGCGCGCACGTAAGGCAGGCACGCCGCGTCGCCACCAAACCCAGTAAGGCCGCCAAGGCACGCCGCGTGGATGCCAAAAAGGGCCGGTCAACGGTCAAGAAAAATCGTGGCAAGGTCAGCTTCGACTGATAGGATGCATATATGTACGAATTTGCCATTGATACGAACGCCCCGAAATCGGACATGTACCGCGAACTGGTTAAGTCCGCCGATGCATTGACCAGTGGAGAGAGTGACGGCGTTGCCAATATGTCGAATATCGCCGCGCTTTTGTGGGAATTCCTGCCCGATGTGAATTGGACCGGATTTTACCGCGTGGTGGACGGAGAGCTCGTTCTTGGCCCGTTTCAGGGCAAGGCAGCCTGTATCCGCATTCCCTTTGGCCGCGGCGTATGCGGCGCTGCGGCGCAAACCGGCGAGACGCAATTGGTCGAAGATGTGCACGCCTTTCCGGGGCATATCGCCTGCGACGCCAACAGCGCGTCGGAACTTGTTGTGCCCGTGATGCGCAATGGCCAAGTGATCGCCGTGGTTGACCTCGATAGCCCATCGCGCGGCCGGTTCGACCATGATGACGCGCTGGGGATAGAATCGCTCGTCGCTGTTATCGCCGACCGCATTTGAACGCGGCGCCGCATTAAACGTCATCGATGGGAACAGGCTCGCCAAAAAGGCGTGCGCCTCAAACCGCAATGGACAACAACATAGACGCGATCTGAAGGATATTTTACGAGGCCGCCATGGACACACTCGACATCGCCTTTGCTGAAGCCCGCCGTTATTTGGCTTCACTCGACGTCCGACCAGTGGCGTCGCGCGGAACGCCCGCGGACATGCGCTTGCCTCTACCAGCACAGCTCCCTGATCGCGGAATTCCAGCAAATGATGTGGTTCGCGCAATTGCAGCCGCCGCAGACCCAGGGTTAACAGGCAATGCCGGCGGACGCTTCTTCGCATGGGTAAAAGGCGGCGCGCTGCCGGCCGCGCTTGCAACCGATATCATGTGTTCTGCATGGGACCAAAATGCCGTGCTTGCATCGACCAGTCCCGCCGGTGCTGTTCTTGAAGAGGTGGCAGGCCGATTTCTGCTAGACGCTCTGCGTCTGCCCGCAGATGCCAGCTACGCCTTTGTCACCGGATGCCAGATGGCACATACGACGGCGCTGGCTGCCGCGCGTCATGGCGTGCTCGCGCACAAGGGCTGGGATGTTGAGGCGAAGGGGCTTCAGGGCGCGCCTGTTATCCGCGTGCTGGCCAACAGCCATCACCACGCGTCGGTTACGCGGGCGTTGCGTCTGCTCGGGCTGGGCAGCGAATGTATCGTGCCGTTGGGCGGAGACAAGCCAGGTCTGGTGTCGCCAGAGGTTCTGCGCGCGGCGCTCGCAGAAGCGCCAGACGCACCGACGATCGTGGTTCTTAATGCGGGTGATCTCAACATTGGTGCATGCGATGATTTCGCAACTTTATGCCCCATTGCGCAAGCCGCAGGGGCTTGGGTTCATGTCGACGGTGCCTTCGGTCTTTGGGCCAACGCCAGCCCGCGTCTGGCTCCGCTCGTAGCCGGGGTGGAGATGGCGGATAGCTGGGCCACCGATGGGCATAAATGGCTGAACACACCCTATGACTGCGGCATGGCAATTACGCGCCATCCAATCGCGCACAGTGCGGCGATGCGCATGACGGCGGCCTATCTGACCAGTGGCGGCGACGTACGCGATCCTATGGACTTCACGCCGGAATGGTCGCGTCGCGCCCGGGCTTTACCAGCGTTGGCCGCTTTAATGGAACTCGGTCGTGACGGCCTTGCAGAGATGATCGAACGATGCTGCGACCATGCCGCCGCCATCTATGACGGGATCGTGCACCTAGAAGGCGCCACGGGCATCGCGCGTCCGACAATGAATCAGGGCCTGATACGGTTCGACGCGAAAGACGGTTCGAATATCAGCGACGCCGTGATCGCCGCGATCAATGCCAGTGGCGAAGCTTTCCTGAGCGGTGGCAGCTGGGACGGCGAACGTGTTATGCGGATTAGCGTCTGTGGCTGGAATACGAGCGCCGACGACGTCGCAAGGACCGTCGCGGCAGCAAGTGAGGCCCTATCTAGGTCCTGACCCTAGCCTTCGGTGACTATTTTCCGCCTTCCGCGTCCGGATCAAACAATTCCCAGCCGTCCGGGCCAAGGCGTTCCAATGGCTGGTAACGCGTTTTATACTGCATCCGTGCGGCGCCTTTTACCCAATAGCCCAGATACACATACGGCAGTCCAGCCGCCTTTGCGCGCAGAATGTGGTCCATGATGATGAAGTTGCCAAGGCCGCCGCGTTCTTCGATGTCGGGATTGTAAAAGCTGTAGATCATCGACACGCCGTCGCTTTGCTGATCGGTCAGGCACGCACCCACCAATTCGCCGAGCCGACCAAAAGTTGTGGGCGTGCGATATTCCACCACATGGCTTTGAACCGGCGATTGTTCAACCATGTCGGCATAATCCATATCATCCATATTCGCCATGCCGCCTTCGGGATGGCGGGCCGCGAGATAGCGGCGGAGCAGATCATATTGTTCGGATGTCGACCATGGGCGGCATGCGCTGACCACCAGATCGGCGTTGCGCCGCAATATTTTGCGCTGCGTCGCATTTGGCCGGAATTCATTGGTCCGCACGCGAACCGATACACAGGCCTTACAATCGAGGCAGCTCGGGCGATATGCAACATTCTGGCTGCGGCGAAATCCGATGCGGCCAAGCGCTTCGTTCAGTTCGTCTGCGTGGTTGCCGTTAAGCTCGGTAAACACCTTGCGCTCGGTCTTGCCGGGCAAATATGGACAGGGCCCCGGGGTGGTTACAAAAAACCGCGGAAAACGGACTGGTGCGCTCATATTCTCTCCGCTCGTGCGCTGGGGCTGTTAAGATGTTCTTTACCTTTTATGCACAGGTCCCGAGCCGCTGAAAAGCGAATTTACCATGATTCTTTCGTTCCGGACTATTTGTTGAGCTCGACCCGCTCGACCTTGTAACCGGCGGCATCCAGACCATCGACAAGACCCTGCAATTGCTCCGCATCGCGGGCCTCACATTCGATGTCGGTAATCAGGCCCTTGGCGGGTAGCGTCGTAAAAATACGCTGATGATAAATTTCGATGATGTTGACATTATGCTCGTTGAACAAACGCATGACTTTGAACAACGCGCCTGGCCGATCCTGAAGCGTCAGGCGGAGGCGCGCAAGGCGTCCGGACCGTGCAAGGTCACGCAACAGGACGTTCGCCAGCAGGCGCGTGTCGATGTTACCGCCACACAAGACAATCCCGACATTCTTGCCCTTGAATATCTCCGGATGGGCCATGACGGCGGCAAGACCCGCCGCGCCAGCGCCTTCGACCACGGTTTTTTCAATTTGCAGCAGCAAGCTGACGGCGGTTTCCAATTGCGCCTCGCTGACCAAGACGATTTCGTCGACCAGACCGCGAATGACTTCGCTGGTGAACGATCCGGGGATTTTCACCGCAATGCCCTCCGCCAGCGTGTCGCCTTCGCATGGCATCTGCATGTTGTTGAGCAGCGCGTACATGGACGGATAAAGCTCCGCCTGCACACCGATAAGGCCAATGTCCGGCTTCAATGCGCGCGCCGCTGTGCCCATGCCCGACAGCAAGCCGCCGCCGCCAATGGGCACGACAAGCATATCCAGCGACGGGACGCTCTCGAGCATTTCAAGCGCAACGGTGCCCTGCCCTGCGGCGACATTAGGATCATCGAAAGGATGGACGAATGTCAGGCCCTGTTCCGCCTCAAGCAAGCGCGCATGTTTATAGGCATCATCAAAGGTCTCGCCGTGCAGCACGACTTTGCCGCCAACGCTTTCGGTCTGCATCACCTTCACCGTCGGAGTCGGTACCGGCATGACGATGGTCACAGGAATGCCCAGACGCGTGCCATGATAGCTTAAACCTTGCGCGTGGTTCCCAGCCGATGCCGCGATGACGCCTTTGCTGCGCTGTTCTTCGGTGAGCAGCAGGATCGCATTCAGCGCACCGCGCTCCTTGTACGCCGCCGTGAACTGATGGTTTTCGAACTTGAGATAAATATTTGCCCCGGTCAGCTTGGACAAAGTCTGGCTGTGCAGCGTCGGCGTTGCCACGATGGAGTCACGGATCCGGGCATGGGCGGCGCGGACATGTTCAAGGGTCAGTTGGTCAGACATAGAATGCGCCCCTAACGTATCTGGCGTTAAGTGAAAACAAACATTAAGACCCACCTATGACTAGAATAGCTTTTATCGGACTGGGCGTCATGGGCGGCCCAATGGCACGGCATCTTAAACAGGCAGGACATGATCTGACGGTGTACAACCGTTCGCGCGCCAAGGCCGAAAACTGGGTTGCGACCTATGGCGGAACGCTGGCGCTGTCGCCTGCGGATGCCGCCAAGGATGCAGAGGTCGTCATCAGTTGCGTCGGCACCGACGATGACCTGGCCGGCGTCACGCTTGGACGCGATGGTGCATTTGCCGCGATGGCGAAGGGCAGCCTGTACATCGACCATACAACGGTCTCCGCACGGATAGCCCGTCAGCTTGGCGTAGAGGCCAAGTCACGCGGTCTGTTGGTCGTCGATGCGCCCGTGACCGGCGGACAGGCCGGCGCCGAAAACGGAACACTGTCGATCATGTGCGGCGGCAGTGAAGCAGCGGTTGAGGCCGCGCGGCCGATCATGGCACCTTATGCCAAGCGCGTGGTCCATGTGGGCGGCCCCGGCACGGGACAGATCACCAAAATGTGTAACCAAATCGCGTTTGCGGGTATTATCCAGTCACTGTCCGAAGCGATGCGTTTCGCGCAATCGGCGGAACTCGACGTTGAAAAAGTCTATGAAGCAATATCGGGCGGCGCGGCGCAAAGCTGGCAAATGGACAATCGTTGGGCCACGATGGCCGAGGACAAGTTCGACTTTGGCTTCGCCGTTGACTGGATGCGCAAGGACTTGGGCCTTGCGTTCGAAGAGGCGCGTGCCGTTGGCGCGACCTTGCCAATTACCGCGATCATCGATCAATTTTATGCCGATGTGCAACATATGGGCGGCGGCCGTCTTGACACCAGTGCGATTGTGAAAAGGCTGCCCAAGGGATGAAGAATGGTTTTACAAATCCTCCCCGGCACGGGGAGGTGGCGCGCGCAACGCGCGTGACGGAGGGGGGGCGTGTTCAGAAACGCAGCGCTAAGCGGATAACCCCCTCCAATATTCTTCGGATGGTCCCCCTACCCGTCCCGGGGAGGATATTGGCCCTCGCCTTACTCGCGCTTGCCACACCTGCATGTGCCGACGGACTGGTCGAGAATGTAAATGGCATCACGCTTGATCAGGACGGCAAGGTCATCCGGTTCAACGCGATGCTGGTGGGCAAAGATGGCAAGGTCACGGAACTGCTGACCAAGAAAGACAAGCTTCCCAAGCAACTCGATTTCCGCCTCGATGGGCGCGGCGCAACCTTGTTACCCGGACTGATTGATGCACACGGCCATGTCATGGGCCTTGGCTTTCAATTGCTGACGCTGGATTTGTCGGGAACCAATAGCCTTGCCGAAGCGCAAGCCGCGATAAAGGCCTATGCGGCGAAATATCCCGAACGCCGCTGGATTATCGGTCGGGGTTGGAATCAGGAAAAATGGGGCCTTGGCCGTTTCCCAACCGCGCAGGATTTAGACGCAGCCGTTGGCGATCGGCCCGTATGGCTCGAGCGCGTCGACGGGCACGCCGGTTGGGCCAACAGCAAAGCGATGGAAATCGCCGGCGTCACTGCCGCATCCAAATCACCGCCGGGCGGGCGTATCGAGCTGGCTGGCGGCAAACCCAGCGGTATCTTTGTTGACTCCGCCGCCGATCTGGTTGGCAAATTCGTGCCCGCACCCAAAGCGTTGGAACGCGATGTTGCCCTGGGCGAAGCGCAGAAGAAACTGCACAGTCTGGGCATCACATCGATTGCCGACATGGGCACGTCGATCGACGATTGGCAAAGCTATCGCCGTGCAGGCGATGCGGGATGGCTGACCGTCCGGATATTTGCCTATGCCGGTGGCATTGACAATATGGTCGCGATTGCGGGCCCTGCGCCAAGCCCGTGGTTGTACAACGACAAATTGCGGCTGGGCGGCGTGAAGCTGTATCTTGATGGCGCCTTGGGCAGCCGGGGTGCGTGGCTCAAAAAACCCTATGCCGACGCGCCGGGGCAGACTGGCCTTCAGTTTTTGGCCAGCGCGGAAATCCGCAACCTGATGGTGCGGGCGTCGATGGACGGGTTTCAGACGGCGGTACATGCGATTGGCGACGCGGCAAATGCCGAAGTTATCGGCGCGATCGAGGAACTGTCCGAGACATATAAAGGCGATATGCGCTGGCGGATTGAACATGTGCAAATTGTCGACCCCGCTGATCTGCAAAAGCTTGGCAAGCATGGCATCATTTCGTCGATGCAGCCGGTGCACCAGACATCCGACCGGCAGATGGCCGAGGCGCGGCTTGGCCCAGAGCGGCTTAAGGGCGCTTATGCGTGGCAGTCCATCGCGCGCGCTGGCGGCAAGCTGGCGTTCGGTTCTGACGTGCCCGTTGAGTCCGCCGATCCCTTCGCCGGATTGGCAGCGGCCATGACGCGTGAAGATGCGGCTGGCCAACCCTTTGGCGGATGGCGGCCCGAAGAGCGCGTATCGCGCGAACAGGCGCTTGCCGGCTTTACCACCGGCGCTGCTTATGCGGCCTTTGCCGAAGGCAAATTTGGTTCGTTAACCCCGGGGCATTATGCCGACTTCATATTGATTGATGTCGATCCGTTGCTTGCAAGCCCGCGCGAACTGCGTAATGCCATAGTCAAAGAAACATGGGTCGGCGGTCGGCCCGTATATAAAAATGCTGCAGCACATGCTGCGGACAAAAACAACAATGGAGAGACGAGATAATGCGTGCATGGACCTTAGCTAGCCGCCCTGCCGGGCTTCCAAATGACAGCAATTTTGCGATGATCGAAGCACCCGATGCACCATTGGGCCCGAACGAGTTCCGCGTTGCGAACAGCTGGTTGTCCGTTGACCCCTATATGCGCGGCCGCATGAACGATGCGAAAAGCTATGCCGATCCATTCATGCTGGGCGAACCCATGACCGGCGGCGCAGTCGGCACGGTAACCGAAAGCAACAATGCCGATTTTCCGGTCGGCGCAAAGGTTCTCCATATGGCGGGCTGGCGCGACAGCGCGGTATTCGGCGGCGACAAGACGCCACCTGCTGGCATGCCGCCGGTGAAACTGCCCGATCTGGGCGTTCCCGATCAACATTGGCTCAGCATCATCGGCATGCCCGGCGGCACCGCATGGTTCGGCTTGCTCAAGGTTGCCGAAGCGAAGGCCGGCGAAGTCATTTTCGTATCTGCCGCTGCAGGTGCTGTTGGTTCGACCGTCACGCAAATTGCGAAGGCCAAGGGCATGAAAGTCATTGGTTCAGCCGGTGGCGCAGAAAAATGTGCCTGGGTCAAAGAACTCGGCGCCGATGCCGTGATCGACTATAAATCCGGCAAGGTGCTGCCGCAGTTGATGGCCGCGCTAAAAGACATGGGCGAAAGCGGCATTGATGTCTATTTTGACAATGTCGGCGGCGAACATTTTGATGCGGCCCTTGCCACATCGAATGAATGGGCCCGCTTTGCGATTTGCGGCATGATTGACGTGTATAACGACTTCAAAGCGCAACCGATGCAGTATCTTCCGATGATCATCGGCAAGCGCATCATGATCAAGGGCTTCCTCTATCCCGACTTCTACGCACAGGTTCCAGAATTCAACGCCGATATGGCGGGTCTGATCCAGTCTGGCGCAGTCAAAGGCCGTGAAACGGTTAAAGACGGGCTGGAGAAAACACCAGAAGCCTTTATCGGCCTGTTCAGTGGCGAAAACACCGGCAAGATGCTTGTAAAACTATAAGCAAATTGCTGCGCAGCATTTTTTGGTCTGTCACGGAAAAGTCTGTTCAAACTGAATAGGCTTTCCGTAACGTCATAAATGTCAATGTGGCAATATTGACGCACAGAATGAATTTCAGGAAAACCGCTGTTAACGGCGATGACATTGCCATGTCCTTTCGTTAGATTGTGACAAAATGATTTCAACACAGGAGAGAAGCATATGTTACTTCGTAGCAAATCCCTCAGCCACGCATTGCGACTATCGGCCGCTTGCCTTGCGCTTGCCACTCCAAGCCTCGTATTTGCGCAGGAAGCCCCTCAGGCCGACGACACATCGGAAGAAGAAATCGTTGTAACCGCGCAAGGCCGCAGCCAGCTGCTGTCAGAGGTGCCTGTCGCCATTTCTGCCGTTAATGCCGAAACCCTGCAAAATAGCGGCGCGAACGACATTCGCCAGCTGAACCAGGTTGCGCCATCGTTGCTCGTATCTTCGACGGGTTCGGAAGCCAACGGTTCGGCACGTATTCGCGGCATCGGTACGGTTGGTGACAATCCCGGCCTTGAAAGTTCGGTCCCTGTTTTCATCGACGGCGTATACCGTTCGCGTTCGGGCATCGGTCTGAACGAACTCGGCGAGATCGACCGTGTGGAAGTGCAGCGTGGACCTCAGGGTACATTGGGCGGCCGTAACTCCTCGGCGGGTCTCATCAGCATCTATTCGAAAAAGCCAAGCTTCACCTTTAGTGGCAGCGGCGAGCTGACCTACGGCAATTATGACTTCATGCGCGCTGCAAGCAGTGTCACTGGTCCGATTTCGGACCAGCTCGCGTTCCGCGTCGACGGCGTTTACGTGAAGCGTGACGGTTTTTACCGTGACGACCAAAATGGCCGCGACGTCAACAATCGTGACCGCTACTTCCTGCGTGGCCAGCTGTTGTTCCAACCAACCGATGCGCTGTCCGTACGGCTGATTGCAGACTATACCTCACGTAATGAAGAATGCTGCGCAGCAACCTATGTCGACCGGTCCGTCAATCAGTTCATTGGCGACTTAAATGGTCTGGAATCGAACAATATTGTCCGAGTTTTGCGCGATCTTGGCCAGCCATTGGCTGCGTTCAACCAAGGCTATGGCCGTAACATCTCGGTCAGCGCAAACCGCGTCTTCAGCGGCAAAACCAAGGATTATGGTTTCTCCGGCCAAATCGATTATGATTTCGGCGGCGCAACTTTGACCTCGATTACCGCGTACCGGCAGTATCGTTCCGGTCAGGCTTCGGACACCGATTATGGTGAAGTCGACATTCTGTATCGTGCACCGAGCGATGATGCCTATCGTCAATTCCACACCTTTACGCAGGAACTGCGCCTACAGGGTGAAGCATTTGGCGGAAAGCTGGATTGGCTCGTCGGCGGATTTTTCTCGAATGAGAAGCTGACCGTCCGGGACAATCTGCGTTTCGGCAACCAATATGGCCGCTTTGCAACATGCCGCATCATTTCGGGTGGCGGTTTGGCCGGGCTATATTCGCCCACCAGCCCATCATGCGTAATCCCTGGCGTCGGCACCGCAACGATCGGTGGCGCTTCGGGTCTGTCGGGTCCGGATATTCTGGCGGCGTTCACGGCGCTCGATAACCTTAATGATCTAGGCACCACCAACGACCGTTATTTCCAGAACGGCACGAACTTCGCGGCGTTCACGCACAACATCGTGCACATCACAGACGCGCTCGATCTGACGCTTGGCCTTCGCTACACAAGCGACAAGAAGAAGTTCAACGCCACCTTTGGCAATGACAACACCGTTTGTACGGCAGTCCAAGGTCTTGTGACCGATGACTTGGTGAACCCGCTGACAACGGCAACGGCGCGTGCACTTGCGGGTTCGTTGATTGGTCTGTCTTGTCAGGGCAACTCGACAGCGGAATTGAACGGCGTGTCTATCAACGACAAGCGCAGCGAAGATGAATTCACCGGCACCGCAATCCTGTCGTGGAAAGCAACCGACGACCTGTTGGTCTATAGCAGCTTCGCCCGTGGGTATAAGGCTGGTGGTTTCAACCTTGACCGTTCAGCACTGAAGTCACCAATCGGCACATTTGCAGCATCGGGCGGCGCGCAGGCGTTGACGGGCAGATTGCAATTCGACCCCGAATTGGTCGACAGCTATGAAATCGGTGCGAAATTCTCAAATGGTCCACTCAGCCTGAGCGTTTCTGCGTTCCGTTCGGACTTCAGCAATTTCCAGCTGAATACGTTCAATGGCACTGTGTTCCTTGTGCAGTCGATCAACGGTTGTAGCGCGGATTTGGCCGGTGCCGACCGTGACCAGAGCTTGTCATCAGCAGGATCCAACTACAACGCAGCAGCGGCAACAACCGGTGCCTGTGCGGCAAGCGACGTAGGCTACGGCGTGCGCGCTGAAGGTGTCGAGTTGGAAGCATCTTTGGTGCCAGCACGCAACTTCCGCGTGGCGGCAGGTTTGACATATGCAAACACCAGCTATCGTCAAAATCTGGTCGGCAGCAAAACCGGCGCACCACTTGACCCCGCACTGCGCAAGTTGCCAGGTGACAATCTGTCCAACGCGCCAGAACTGGTTGCAACGTCAAGCGTTACATGGACACCGGACATTGGCAGCAATGGCATGAGCGGCCTTGTGTATATCGACGGTCGTATGACCAGCGATTACAACACCGGTTCCGACCTGTTCCCGCAGAAAGAGCAAGATGGTTTCGCGGTATTTAACGCGCGTGTCGGTCTTCGCGGTCCTGACGAAGCCTGGAGCATTGAACTTTGGGGTCAGAACATCTTCAATCAAGATTATGCGCAGGTCGCGTTCAACTCGCCATTCCAGGCGGGTGCAACCTCGGCGCCATTTGTGGATGGGCAATATCCCGGTGGTCGCCAGCTGATGTCACAGTTCCTTGCTGAGCCTCGGACATATGGCATCACAGTGCGCGGCAAGTTCTAAGAACATCACGAACCTAAACAAAAAAGGGCCTGCAGCGATGCGGGCCCTTTTTTGTTGGGTGCGATTGTGTGACCGGATTATGTGTCTATGCGGTTCGTGGCAGTACCGTCACCCTGAACTTGTTTCAGGGTCTTAATTATAGACGTCGAGAAGTAAGACCCTGAAACAAGTTCAGGGTGACGGAATTAGAGATAACTTCGCTTTTAAGACGTCCCAAACCCGACGCCCAGGAAGCCGGGCATTGGACCGTTCCATCCGTCATCGCCCGCTGGCGTGGCGCTTGGCTTGTCTGTTGGCTTAGCTTCACCCGTTGGCGCTGCCTTTTCACGGGCGGGCTTGGCCGCCGCTTTTTCGCGTGCGGGCTTGGGTTCCGCTGGTGCCGCCGCTTCTGCGGGTGCGGCCTTGGCTTTGGGCTCCGCTGCCTTACGGCCGCGCTTTGCGGGTGCGCGCTCTTCGGGTTCACCCGATGGCGCTTCGATCTTACCCAAACGTTCGATCTTGGTGCCGATCAGCTTTTCGATGTTTTCAATGGCTTCTTCATCGGCCTTGGTGACAAAGGTAAATGCCTTGCCCTTGGCACCGGCGCGGCCTGTGCGGCCAATGCGGTGGACATAATCATCGGGGTGCCATGGCGCGTCAAAGTTGAACACATGGCTGACGCCCTTAACGTCCAGGCCGCGGGCGGCCACGTCGGATGCGACGAGCAGATTGATGTCGCCGTTTTTGAACGCTTCCAATTGTTTCTGGCGTGACGCCTGATCAATGTCGCCGTGAATTTCGCCCGAACGCATTCCATGGCGCTGCAGGCTGGCATTCAACTCGCGCACCGTCGTCTTGCGATTGCAGAAGATAATGGCGTTGGAAACATCTTCCGTGCGCAAAAGATCGCGCAGCACATCGCGTTTTTTCATTGGCGATACGTTCACCAAAAACTGCTCAATATTGATATTGGCGGTCGCTGGACGCGCGACTTCGATATATTTCGGGTTCGAAAGAAACTTGTCCGCCAGCTTCTTAATCGGCGGCGGCATCGTTGCCGAAAACAGCAATGTCTGACGCGTCGCCGGCAGCTTGGTGCAGATATTTTCGATGTCGGGAATGAAGCCCATGTCCAACATACGGTCCGCTTCGTCGATGACGAGCATTTCGCAGCCCGTCAGCAATATCTTCCCGCGTTCAAACAAATCCATCAGCCGTCCGGGCGTCGCGATCAAAACATCAACGCCCTTTTCAAGCGCTTTCACTTGGTCGCCCATTTGAACACCGCCGATAAGCAGCGCCATCGATAGCTTGTGATATTTGCCGTATTTCTCAAAATTCTCCGCAACCTGCGCCGCAAGTTCGCGCGTCGGTTCGAGAATGAGGCTGCGTGGCATCCGCGCACGCGCACGGCCATTGGCCAGCACATCGATCATCGGAAGGACGAAGCTCGCGGTTTTACCCGTACCCGTCTGTGCGATTGCAATGATGTCACGCATCATCTGGACCTGCGGGATCGCAGCGGCCTGAATTGGGGTTGGCTCGTCATAGCCAGCCTCGCTTAAGGCTCTCAATAATTCATCAGACAAGCCGATATCGGCAAAACGCATATGTTGTTCCGGAAAAGAAAATGCAGTGCCACCGGTGCCAAAGCCATAGCGACGAGGGTCGCCATTGGTCTCTATGGCTGGAAATGTCAAGGTAATTGGCCGAATGCGCCCACCGCTATCGCGGTATCAGCAATCGGAATTTATCGATCTCGCATTTTGCCCCAGTGCGGGCATGCAATACATCCCGATCCACGCATAATTTGCCGTCCAATGACCGCTCCATATAAGCGCCCGCATAAAACTCCCGCGCCAGACAACCGTCCCCCAAATAAGCACGGATAAGGACGCCATCGCGGGTCAAAAGGTCAAGCGTGCGATCCGGTCCGGGACGCGAACCACCCAGTCTGTCGACCCACAGGCATTTGCCAATTTTCTTTTCCTTATATTTCAGCTTCGCAATTGATTGCCGCTGCGCGCCGACGGCCGCGGGTGCGGATGCAGGGCTCGGCAAACGAATGATCACGCGCTGATCAATGCGCACTTGGCCAAATGCGGTATGCAACCGGACAAAGGGCGTAAACGGATTGTTAACCATTTCGACGTTAAAATCTGCCCAGGCCTTGTGCGATAAGGTCGTCAGACCGACCGAAAAAAGGATTATGGCCAAAACTATGCGCAAGAAACATTCCGGTATGACGTTGAAGTTCTAATGGCTTTACCCGATAGGGTTGAACGTATCATGAATTTTTTGCCCTGAACCTTCGCACATAATGAGAAATGCCGTGCCAGATGTAAACGCCTTATCCGAACTTCGCGCCATTTTGGGACCAAAGGGCTATTCGGATGATCAGGACGTTATATCCCCATGGCTGACCGATTGGCGTGGCCGATTTACGGGCGCTGCCGCTGCATTGCTTTCACCGGCCACCACTCAAGAAGTTGCAGCCATTGTCCGGATTGCGGGAAAGTATCGGCTATCACTGGTTCCACAGGGCGGCAATAGCGGGATGGTCGCCGGAGCCACGCCCAATAGCAGCGGCGATCAACTGATCCTTTCGATGCGGCGGATGAACAATATCACCGCGATAGATGCGGACGCCGGCCTGATAAGCTGCGAAGCGGGTGTCATCTTGCAGAACCTGCATGAAGCCGCAGCGCAGTCCGGACGGCGCTTTCCACTCACGCTTGGGGGCAAGGGGTCGGCCACCGTCGGCGGCCTGATTTCAACTAACGCGGGCGGAACGCAAGTGTTGCGGCATGGCACCATGCGTTCGCTCGTTGCTGGGCTGGAGGCTGTTCTGCCCGATGGCTCAATTTATGACGCCATGGCGCCATTAAAAAAAGACAATCGCGGCTATGACCTGAAACAACTGCTGATAGGCGGCGAAGGCACGATTGGCGTGGTGACCAAGGCCGTGCTGCAAACCGTGCCCGCGCTTATTGACCGCTGCGTCGTGTGGGCGGGCATCGATAGCCCGCAACAGGCATATGAACTTTTGCTGTTCATGCAGAAACATGGGCGCGATCGTTTGGAGGGCTTCGAGATACTTCCCCAACGCGCACTTGGTTCCGTCCTCACGCATATTTCGGGCACACGCCCCCCGCTCGACACCACGCACCGCTGGCATGCATTGATGGAATTTGTGCAGGACGACCCTGCCCAGTCCAGCCCAGGAGAGCTAGCGATGCATGTGCTGGAGGATGCCATTGGCCATAATTTGCTCGAAAATGCGACCATCGCGAGCAGCGACGTGCAAGCAGAAGCTTTTTGGAAAATCCGCGATTCTATTGCGGAGGCCGAACGTGCCGCCGGCGCCGCGCTGCAACATGATATCAGTGTTCCGGTCGCGGCCATGGCGCGCTTCATTGAGCAAGAATCCCCCAGCATCGAGGCCGATTATCCGGGTACCAAGACTGTTGCATTCGGGCATTTGGGCGATGGCAACATCCATTTCCACGTTAAGGCCCCCGAAGGCGTCGACATCGCGGGTTGGTACGCCGGAGATGGCAAGGCGATCACCTCGCACGTCTATGCCCGTGTGCGGGCCTATGGCGGTTCATTGTCGGCGGAACATGGCATTGGCCAATCCAAAATAGACGAGTTCGCGCGGCTTGGCGAGCCTGCCCGGCTTGCGGCGCTACGCGCCATTAAAAACGCCTTGGATCCGCTTACTATTATGAACCCGGGCAAGCTTGTTCCACTTGCGTAAGAACTGCTGTCCCACTAAACCCCCGTTAAATTTTTCCCAACAACAAGTACTGGAGTTTCACATGGCCACTGCGCCCCAAGCTACAAATTTGCCGCTTCTTTACAAAGATCTGATCCCGCTCAACAGCAATGATCACGTCACGTGGAAATCGCGCCTATTGGAGAATGCAAAGTTCCTTGAAGGGCAGCATGCAATCCCGTTGACGATCGAAGAGTTCGTTCCAGCGTCGCGCACTTATCCCATCATTTTTTCTGCAACAGACAATCCTGTTCCGCTGGTCCTGATGGGCATGAACGAAGGTGTGAACACTTTCATGAACGAGGAAGGCTTTTTCGAGCGCCCCGTTTACGTCCCTGCATATGTGCGCCGCTATCCATTCCTGCTGGCCAAGCTGCGTCCCGACACTGAAGAGCTGTCCTTGTGCTTTGACCCCACATCGGGCGCAGTTGGTGAGTTCGAAGAAGGCACGCCCTTGTTCGAAGATGGCAAGCCAAGCGAAAACACACAGGCTATTTTGAAATTCTGTGAAAGCTTCGAAAATGCCGGTGCGCAAACGCATGCATTTGTTGAAGAACTGCAAAAGCATGAACTGTTGATCGATGGCGAAGTGTCGATTCAGCAAGAAGGCCATGAACAGCCATTCATCTATCGTGGTTTCAAAATGATCGACGAAACGAAACTGCGCGCATTGCGTGGCGACGCCGTCCGCAAGCTGAACCAGAACGGTATTCTTGCACTCATCCACGCACATCTGTTCTCATTGCAGCTGATGCGGGAAATATTTGCAGTTCAGGTTGCTCAAGGTAAGGTACCGCAGGTGACGGAACTGCCTTCGGCCTAATCAGGCGAAATGCTGCATGCCGTCACTGTCCATCGGGGGAAGTGACGGCATGGCAAAATATAGTAAAATCGCGATCCTTTTTCACTGGCTGATCGCCATCTTGATCGGTGCGAATATAGTGTTGGCAAATCTGGCCGAAGATCTGCCCCGCGCTGCACGCGCTGCCTATATGAGCCCGCACAAGGCCATTGGCATTTCCATTTTGATACTTGCCGTTGGCCGCATTTTATGGCGTGTCGCCCACCGTCCGCCTGCGCTGCCTGACAAGGTCGCGGGTTGGCAGGGCAAGGCTGGCCATAGCGTGCATATAATATTCTACGTCCTCATGATCGTAATGCCGCTGACCGGCTGGCTAATGATCGGTGCCAAGGGCAACGCTGCGCCCGTTGATTTCTTTGGCCTATTCACGCTCGATATGGCGGTTGGTAAAAACGCGATGTTGGCGGACATTGGACATGAGGGGCATGAGTTATTGGCCGCGCCGCTTATCGTGCTCATCGGCTTGCATATTTTGGGCGCTTTGAAGCATCAGTTCATCGACAAAATGCCATTTGTCCAACGGATGTGGCCTTAAACGGGCGTTGGTGCCGTCAACATAGGCAGATCAACAACTGCCCGCACCCATGCCTCGCCTCAACCAAATTGGAGCAGAATGTTTTCGCTTTGACTTGAAACTGCAATGCTCAGGTCCCATTCTTGGTTCTGGACGGAGACTCCCCCTCCCGTTTCTGTCCAACGACGCCCTAACCGGTGTCAACTCCCTGAACCTCGGCCACCCCGGAACATTCCGGGGTGGTTTTTTATGCGAATTAGGCCGTTTTATTCCGCGGCAATCAACGCAGAGGAGCCAAGCGCCTCGTCCGCCAACGCCTCCACCAGTCCGGCTATCAACAACTTCAGCGGTTCAACGCCAGCTCCCGGTTGCCGCAAATCGGGGTCAAGGTAGAGCGACCGGTCTACTTCCAATTGGACCGCATGGATATTGGCACGCGGTTTGGCATGGCGGCGCAGGATATAGTCTCCGGCATAGGGGTGGTTGAGCGCAGCGGCAAATCCGTGCCCCTGCAAACGAGACATCAGCAATTCGGCATATTGCGATGATGCACTTTTGCCAAACCGGTCACCAATAACAAATTGCGGCCCCGCGCCTGTTGCCGGGTTGTGGAGCGGTGGCATGCTGTGCACATCCAGCAGGACCGCGACCCCGAATTTTTGCCGCATATTTTCTAGCACCGTAGATATAGTCTGATGATATGGGCGGTGCAGCGCCGCGATACGGTCATTGATGTCGTCTAAAGTGAACTGCCGTTTCCACAAATCGCCTTCGCCCGACAATCGGCGCGGCACAAGGCCAAGCCCGCCGCGCTGCTTCACGCCGGGCGCAGGATAATCAGCGCGCTGTGCGCCTTGGACCATCTCAACGTCGATATCCTGTTCATCGCGGTTCAGGTCGATCCATGCCCGTGCACGATGGGCAACGATGACCGGATGGCCGACCTGGACCGAACGGCGCACCAATAGGTCGGCATAGCGATCCTCAAGCCTGACCAGCGATGCCGGCGGCACGCGCAACGCGTCAAACACGCCTGCGGGATAATCTCGCCCTGCGTGCGGCACAGATAGCAGCACAGGCACGGACATATTCTCCGTTCCCCACATTGCAAATCCGGATGCAGATATGTCCAACGCGCCCTCTTTATTGGAAGAAAATATGTTGTTGGCAGATTTTGCGCAAAATGGTGCAAAAAAATTAAGCCTCTTTATTTATAGATACAGTCTGCGCCGCACTTTGGCGCCCCAAAGTTGTTTAAGGATTCTTTATGACTCGCATTCTGCTCGCCGAAGATGACCAGGCCATGCGCGAATATCTCGCGCGCGCACTGGAACGGTCGGGCTATGACGTGGTCGCGGTCGACCGCGGCACAGCTGCAGCGCCCATGTTGGAACACGAACATTTCGATCTGCTGCTGACCGATATCGTGATGCCGGAAATGGACGGCATTGAACTCGCGCGCCACTGTAACCGCGTGTCTCCGCGCACGGAGGTCATGTTTATCACCGGCTTTTCGGGCGTGGCACTGCGCGCTGGCGCGTCCATGCCCAGCGCGAAAGTGCTGTCCAAACCCTTCCATCTCAAAGACCTTGTCCTTGAAGTCGAGCGTCTATTTGCCAAGGAAAGTTTTGGCGAGCTGAAATAGGCTTGAATGATAGCACAAGCCCAGCTAGAGGCTGCGGCGTTGTGGGCGTATAGCTCAGCGGTAGAGCACTGCATTGACATTGCAGGGGTCGCAAGTTCAAACCTTGCTACGCCCACCATTTAAAAACCCCCTCCGTCCATTGGGCCGGTGGGGTTTTTTAATTTCGAACGAGCGCCAGACGCAAGCCCCTCACGAACCGTCGCGCCTGCTTAGCACGGTTACCTGCCGAATTGCACCGCGCAGCCAAAGGCCGCGTCGATCTGCTTTATCGCAGCAGTCTCCGTCGGGAGTCTTGTTGGCAAGGCTCTTGCGTTACGAGTTCGGAAGCGATGAGTTGCTTGAGAACTTCGTTGAACCAACGCGCGGACATTCCCGCTTTATTCATATAGTATTTCACAGGCTGCCGCGGTTCTTGCTTGATCAAGAACAGGAGTTCGCCTTCCTTTCGGACGATTTGAATGTCGCTAGATTTCTGAAGCTCAAAAAGATGCTTGAGCGCGTCGTAAAAGGCATGCTCGGTTCCTTCGATTGTTTCATTACCCATCCACATATCAATCCTTACAATCAATATATCCCCGTCACTTCCGTATGGAACGAAATGTATACAAAATATACATTTATATGATTCTCTCCAAACAATTTACATGATTTTACAATAAATCTATTCATATGCATTTACAATATTTTACAAAGTATATTAACCAAATATTATCTGAATTTTTCCGCATGCATTTTTCTGCATTCGAATTGGGTTTTTTAACGACTTTATAGAGGCTAACTCTGCAAACGGTTCGGGGGGCAGCTCTCTTATGCAGTTCGCAATGCACGAGCTCTTGGGTCGGCACGAGCTGGCCTTCGAAACAGATGTTTTAGAAATAGGGTGATTTACACATGACAAAGATATTCTCGGGCCGCAAAGCGAGCCTTTATGCAGCAGGAATGGCGGTTTCACTTTTCGCAATGACTGGTGCGGCGCACGCTCAAAGCGCCGGCGCATTTAACGGTGCGTACAAGAAGACCACATGGGCCCTTTCTGCAGAAGGCAAGGGTGGCACCAAGCCAGCCGCCACTTTGACTGCTGAACAGCAGGCCGCAGCAGCGGCTGAAGCAGCTAAAAAGGCGCAGATCACCACAACTCTGTTGGCAAGCCGCAGCAGTGCAACTGTAAGCGCGTACAACGCATATGCTAATGCTATTGCGGCAGAAAAATCCGCGCTGACAGCAGCGACTGCTGCAGCGAAGGGTCTCACCGACGCAGAAGCAGCCAAGGTAAAAGCAGACGCACTTGCGGCTACAATGCTCACGAACAAGGCTGCAGCTGACGCAGCTGTGACATCGGCCACAGCGTCAAGGACCGCTGCGCTTGCTGCCCAGGCTGCGTTGACAAGCTCGGCAACTGCTGCAGAAATAGCAGCAGCTCAGGCGGCCGTTGATAAAGCGAACGTATCGCTTTCATTGGCAACAGCTGCACAAGCACCTATCGCTGCTGCATACACAGCTGCGCAAACGGCAGCAGCTACAGCGCTGACCAACTACACCACTGCCATTAACACTAAGGCGACCGCAGACGGCAACGTTCTCAACGCTCAAGCAACGAAGACAACGTCGGCAGCAACCTTTAACACAGCTTTGGCGGGCGACACCGGCTTTGCTCAAACGCTTGCTGCCGTTAACAGTGCAGCAGGAACGACGTTCGCTGCTTCTTTCGAGGGAATCGGAGCAATTGATGCGTACGACGATGCGGCGCCTGCAGAACGCTATGCGAGCAACGGCTACACACGTGCAACCACAGCACTGACTTCAGCTGCAGCCAGCTCGAACCAGTTCATCTCGCTGGCTTCGGGTGCACTGACCGGTAGCACTGCTGCTCTTGATGCAGGTGCAAACTTCGAAACCGAAGTTTTGGGTGCGCTTGTTGACCATGAAGGTCGCATCGTTTCTTTGGACGCACGTACCACTGCAAATGCCAATGCAATCACTGCGGAGACTGCAGCACGTATCGCTGCTGATACAGCTGAAGCAAATGCACGTATCGCAGAAGACAAGCGCATCGTTGATCTCGTTTCGGCAGAAACCAACGCACGTTTGGCACAGAATGCAGAACTTCGCGACCGTATCTCGAGCTCGACCGCAACCGCGATCGCACTTGGTGGTGCAGCACTTCTGCCAGACATGGGCTTCACCTTGTCAGGTAACGTAGCCTTCTACGAAGGCGCTCAGGCTATCGCATTGAACGCCGCAGCTAAGGTTGGTCCAAATGCATATATCACTGCCGCCGCGGGTGGTGGTTTGAACAAGAAAGGCAGTGTGGGCGGACGCGTCGGTTTTGTAATCGGCTTCTAATAACTCCCCATACTACGTCGAACCGACGCATCACCTGGCCACCCCTTGCATATGCAAAGGGTGGCCCCTTTTTTATACACTATCGCGCACGCCGGCTTGGCACCGATCCATGCCAGCGTTTGTATGCGCGGGTGAAGGCGCTGAGTTCGCTGTAGCCAAGCAAGAATGCGATCTGCCCGAGCGAACGCCTATTCTCGATAAAATACAAACGGCACAAATCGGTGCGAACAAGGTCAAGCAAGTCACGAAATGGCATGCCTTCTTCCACCAGCTTTCGGCGCAAGGTCCGCTCGCTCGTCCCAAAGGATGCGGCCAGCCGGTCCAGCGTCGGCGGTGATTTATCGAGTTCGCTGGTCAGGTAAAAATAGCTGAGCGCCAAATGGGTTTGGCCATTGATCATCCATTGTACCGGCCGCTGGTAGCGGGCAAGAGCTGCCTCCAACAATGTCTTGTTGGCAAAAGGCGACGGGCGAAACACCTGCCGCCCAGCAATTTCCATGCGCGTGGTCGCCATGCCAAATTGCACCGCACAGCCAAAGGCCGCCTCATATCGCGCGACCGCAAATTGGGGCTGATGCTGGAAATGTACCGATTGCAGCAACGGCGGCTCGCTCAATACCTGCCGCGACAAGCGTGCATAAGTTGCCACCGAAAATTCCACGACAGTCGCATAGGCATTGATCCGGTCTGCCGGACATTCCCACAGAATATAAGGTGGCTTACCCGATGCAATAAACTGTGTTTTGACCATCGTCTGGCGCAAAGCCTGAATATGGATATGGGCATCAATCACTGAGCCCAAATCGGTTTCCAGACGCGTGGCAAAGCCAAAGTCGGAAAAATTTTGCATCGCCGCGGTCTCGCCGAGCCGCAAATGCACCGCAGGATCATTAAAATGCGTTTGAAGCATCTTGAAAAAACGGATCGCCACAGGTGCGGAAATGCGGCTGAACGGATTACGCAGCCGGGTTTCATCCAAGCCAATCGCCGCGATCATAGCCTGCCTGTCGCCGCCCTCCGCCACCGCAGCGCGCAATATGCGCACCGCAAGATTTGCGGACATGGTGTTGGGCGCGATGGCTGTGCCATCCTTCAACAAAAGATCGATCCAACTAAAAATAGCACGCTCCCGGTCGACTATGGCAACAGGTTCAACACGCGTGACCGGCGAAGGCAAGCGCGATTTCGGCCGTGTCTTGCGGCTTCAAATTTCTCTCGCTAAGTCAACGCCATGAACCTTGCATCACTTCTTGCCCAATTCGAACCGGGCGCCGCGTCGCACAAGATATCCATCCCCGCCACCTGGCATCAGGGGCGCACCTCTTATGGTGGCTTAAGTTCGGCGCTGGCCTATCAAGCGGCGAAGCTGAGCACGGAGGATTTACCGCCGCTCCAATCTGCACAGATTGCATTTGTCGGCCCCTTGGCCGGCGATGTCGAGGTGCAGGCCAATATCCTGCGTCGCGGTAAAAACACGGCATTTATCAAAGCGGACATAATGGGCGCTGATGGCATTGGCCTGACCTGCACGTTCATTTTCATGAACCGGCGGCAGAGCCATTTGGACTATATCAACATCGCCCAGCCCGAATTTCCGCCACTTCCGACCGCGGACAATGTACACAGCGGCCCGCCGGAGTTTTTCACGGGCCATATGCAATATCCCGACAAACGCCTTGAACTGGGGTTGGCCACCAACCGGCTCGCATCATGGCACCGATTTACCGAACATGACGGGCTTGACCATATTGCAGAGCTTATCTGCATTGGCGACGCATTGCCGCCGTCCGCGATGGGCTTGATGACCGAAAAGGGGATGGTCAGCTCGATGAACTGGCAGATCAACATGCTGACGGATACGCCCACGACCGAAGATGGATGGTGGTATCTCTCCAGCGAAACGCATCACGCCGCCAACGGCGCGAGCAGCCAGTATATGACCGCATGGAACAGCCGCGGCGAAGCGGTGCTTACCGGCATGCAGTCGGTGGCAATTTTTGCCTAACCATCAGGTCAAGCGCATGGCCTTACCCTAACGCCGCCTGTTTTTCCTCCGCAAGGCGGTCCAATTCGGCGCGGCTTTTCTTTTCGCTGGAGGATTTCAGCTGGCCGCACGCCGCCATGATATCGCGGCCGCGCGGTGTGCGCACGGGCGCGCTGATGCCGGCTTCGAAAATGATGCTGGAAAAACGCTTGATGCGTTCTGGATTTGAACATTCGTAAATCGCGCCAGGCCATGGGTTGAACGGTATCAAATTGACCTTTGCCGGCAATTTATACTGGCGGATGAGGTTCACGAGCTCGTGCGCGTCTTCGTCGCGGTCATTCTTGTCCTTCAGCATCACATATTCAAATGTGATCCGCCGCGCGTTGCTGACGCCGGGATATTCGGCGCAGGCACGTAAAAGTTCATCAATGCCATATTTGCGGTTGATGGGGACGATTTCGTCACGAATTTCCTTTGTCACCGCGTGCAGCGATACCGCAAGATTTACGTTAATTTCTTCGCCCGCACGCGCCATCATCGGCACAACGCCCGACGTCGAAAGCGTAATGCGGCGGCGCGACAGGCCAAGGCCATCGCCATGCATAACGATCTTCATCGCATCACGGACATTGTCGAAATTATACAAAGGCTCACCCATGCCCATCAACACGATATTCGTGAGCATGCGGCCGTCGGCGGTGTAATGGCCGACATCATCATCTTCATCATCGTCCGCAACCGACGCCATATTGCCCTTTGGCCATTCGCCAAGCGCATCGCGCGCCAACATGACCTGCCCGACAATTTCGCCCGGTGTCAGGTTGCGCACCAGCCGCATCGTGCCCGTATGACAGAAACGACAGTTGAGCGTGCAGCCAACTTGCGAGGAAATGCAAAGCGTGCCGCGATCCGCATCGGGAATGAACACCATTTCATAATCTTGGGCATCATCGGTGCGCAAAAGCCATTTGCGCGTGCCATCGTTCGAAACCTGCGCCTCGACCACCTCCGGCCGGCCAATGACAAAGCGGTCGGCAAGCCATGGACGCATGGTTTTGGCGATGTCGGTCATCGCTTCAAAATCGGTCACGCCGCGATGGTATATCCAGTGGAACACCTGCTTTGACCGCAGCTTTGCGGCTTTTTCATCCAACTGCGATTCTTCAAACAGCTGACGAATTTGAAGGTGGCTGAGACCCATGAGGTCAATTCGGCCATCCGCACGCTGCGTAATCGCGCGTGGAGTGACGACGGGGTCTATATGGCCGGGAATCTGCATGATGGCCGCGCCTATACGCAATGAATCGTCGAAATGCCAGCCATGCTATCGTGCAGCGCATCCCAACGCCGCCGCATCGATTGCACTGGGCGCACCGCGCAATGCGTAGGCATCGACAATCGACTTGCCATCGCGGCCAATCGTTTCGATGCTGAGCGACGTTGCCGAGCGAATGGCGGCGATAATGGCCAAGTCCATCCGCCGGTCCGCCGCCCATGCCGCGTTGCTATCGGCCTTCAAACGAAAGCGCCTGCCGCCCGCGCTCAATGTCACGCCGCTATTGGCCGACCGATCACGCGACAGCCGCACGTAAAGCTGATGCGTCACGTTGCGCTTTGGCCAAAAACCGATGGAGACATAAGCCGCCCGTGTTGGTGGACCTATCGTCTCGTCGGGCTCCGAAATGGCGTAGCAGCGGGGGGTATCCGGGTCACGAAACGCCGCCCACCCCTGATATACGCCAAGCCGGTCTTTGGCAGCGAGCGGCGTGGCAGCCGCAAACGTCAACGCAAACATAAAAAGCATGTGCTTTCCGGCGTAGGCCGGAATCCAGCGCGGCGGTGCGCTGGGTTGTTCTGGGCTCCTGCCTTCGCAGGAGAACAGATGATATCGCAAGCGAACCCTCAAGCACGCTCCCCTGCGCCGTTGCCATCAATCACCAGCGTTTCGACACCATCGCGGATCATCACCATACTGCCCTGCGCAAGGCTGTGGGCGATGGGCGCGCCAAAGCGTGCCATGGGCTCCAGCCCCAGCAAAACCCCGCGCAGCACGCGTGCCGTCATCCCATGGCAGATAATCAGCATGTCCTGATCAAAGCTTTGGTCCGATATCCAGTGACGCAGCCGCTGCGCAACGTCGTCGTAAAATTCGCCGCCCTCGGGACGCACGGAAAACAGCTTGTGCTCCATATCGACAATTGGACCGATTTCCGCGGATATGTCCGCATAGGTGCGGCTTGACCAAAGCCCGACGTCAATTTCCAGCAGCCGGTCGTCGCGCATCGTTTGGTGCCAGTCGGCGTCAATTTCCTCTGCGACCAAGGCCAGCGTCTGCAACGCGCGCCCAGCGGTGGACGACCAAAGCTGCGGTATGGGGTCGTCGCCCAGATAGTTTGCCAACGCACGCCCCATCGCGCGCGCTTGCACACAACCCTCCCAGGTCAGCGGGGTATGCAGCTCCGCCTGCCCCTGCATCCGCGCAATTTTGTTAAACACCGTCTCCCCATGCCGTGCGATGAAAAGCCGTCTACCGTTCGTTGAAATCGTCATAATGGCCTTATTCCACAGGATATTCTTCGACGCAAAACCTATCGGCTTGCCCTGCTGGCCAAAGCGGTTATGGAAGAGTCGCCATAGAAATAGGGATTTTTGGCTGCCATTGTGCCCGCCATGCCCGATAAGGGGAATTTGAATGAGAGCCACGATCGAACGCGCGACCCTGCTGAAAAGCCTGAGCCACGTCCAATCCGTTGTGGAACGGCGCAACACTATCCCCATTTTGTCGAACGTCCTGATCGAAGCCAGCGAAGGCGGCAAGATCAAGCTGACCGCGACGGACTTGGATTTGCAGGTCGTTGAAACCTTTGCGGCCGATGTCGAAACCCCCGGTGCAACCACCGTTTCAGCGCACACTTTGTTCGAAATTGCGCGCAAGCTTCCTGAAGGATCGCAAGTCCAATTGCATGCCGCAGATGGCCGCATGGCGGTAAACGCTGGCCGCGCGCGCTTCTCGCTCGCAACGCTGCCGCGTGAGGATTTCCCCACGATCGCAGAGGGCGAATTGCCCACCTCGTTCGAAATTCCTGCAAGCTCGCTGATCCAGATTATCGACAAGACGCGCTTTGCGATTTCGACCGAAGAAACGCGTTATTATCTCAACGGTATTTTCCTGCACGTCACCGACGATGCCGATCCTGTGTTGAAGGCAGCCGCCACCGATGGCCACCGCCTCGCCCGTGTCACGCTGCCGCGTCCGGCGGGTGCAGAAAATATGCCCGACATCATCGTGCCGCGCAAATGCGTCGCCGAAATCCGCAAGCTGCTGGACGAAAGCGGCGGCAATGTCATCCAGATCGACCTGTCGGCGAGCAAAATCCGCTTCACCTTTGACAGCGTCATCCTGACATCAAAGCTGATTGACGGCACATTCCCCGATTACAGCCGCGTCATTCCAACCGCGAATGACAAGCTGCTGCGCATCGACCCCAAGGCATTCAGCCAAGGCGTCGACCGCGTCGCGACCATCGCCACCGAAAAAACCCGCGCTGTCAAAATGGCGCTCGATAAAGACAAGATCACTTTGTCGGTCACCAGCCCTGAAAACGGCACAGCCGCAGAAGAAGTGTCCGGCCAATATAGCAGCGACGGCTTCGAAATCGGCTTTAACGCGCGTTATTTGATGGACATCTTGGGCGAGATCGAAGGCGACGTTGTCGAGCTTCACTTGGCGGACGCCAGCGCCCCAACGCTCATTCGTGAGAATGACAAGTCAGCGGCGCTGTATGTTTTGATGCCAATGCGCGTCTAATACATGGAGTGGCTTCCGCGCTGGAAGCCATCCCTTATTCCGCGGCTTCCGCCATGGGGATGCTCTGCGGACCGCGCACCACGATACCGGGCAAAGCGCCGGTCATCGCGCCATCACGGAACGTGACCACGCCCGATTTTATCGTCGCGGTATAGCCATCCGCCTTTTGCAGTAAGCGCTTGCCACCGGCGGGCAAGTCGAACGCCAGCCACGGCTTCAACAGTTTCAACGCATCAAAATCGATGACGTTGATATCCGCCAGATAACCCGGTTTCAGCACACCGCGATCATTCAGCCCATAAAGCCGCGCCGTGTCGTGGCATTGGCGTTTGACGGCGAGTTCGAGCGGTATTGTTCCCGCCTTACGGTCGCGCGCCCAGTAACTGAGCAGAAATGTCGGTGACGCCGCGTCGCAAATCGTCCCGCAATGGGCGCCGCCGTCGGACAGCGACGCGACGATATCGTCACGCTGGAGCAGCTCTTTGGTGAAGTCCAAATTGCCATCCATATAATTCAATATCGGCAGGTAAATCATGCCATTGCCGTCGTCGGACATCAACTGGTCATAGGCATATTCGGCCGCGTCTTTGCCTGCAGCTTGCGCAAAGCCAAAGACGCTTTCTTCGCGTGTGGGTTCATAGCTAAAGCCATCGCCGAGCGGGAATTGCATGGCCCATGCGGCGGTGACCAGCATGAAGAATGGGGCCATATCAGGCGATGGCGGCGGCAAATTATCCTCCGCCAACATCGCCGCCTTAAACGCAGGGTCGGACAGTTTTGCCTTTTGCTCGTCCCACGACAGTCCGGCGATTTGCTGCCAGCTTGGCTTGCGCATGAACGGGTGCACCGTGCCGCGCCAGTTCATGATGACGCCGATACCGCGCAGGCCAATCGCCGCGACCAGATTGGCACCATTGTCATTGGCGTTGCACATCGCCGCCATTTGCTCGGTCCACGGCATTTGCTTGATGGGCGATTGCAACATGGTGAAGGCGATGGGCAGCCCCGTCTCGCGGCTTAACCGCCCCATCCAGCCGAACTCGTCCCATTCTTCCAAGAAGTCGGTGGTCAGTTCAAACACCCCATGCCCGACTTTGCCCATGGCGCGGCCAATACCCACCAGTTCGGGTTCGGTCGCCGTGGTCCCCGGGACAAGTTCGCCATCAATCGATTTATGCAATATTGTGCGGGAGGTGGAAAAACCCAATGCCCCTGCGCGCAAGCCTTCCTCTACCAGCCGCGCCATTTCGGCGATGTCGGCTTCGGTTGGCTCCTCATTATCTGCGCCGCGCTGCCCCATGACAAAGGCGCGCAACGCGCCGTGCGGAACGTGCGTGCCAATATCGATGGTCCGCGGCAGGCGTTCGAGCGCGTCGAGATAATCGGGAAAGCTTTCCCAATCCCATTTCATTCCCTCGGCGAGCGCAGTGCCGGGAATATCCTCGACACCCTCCATCAGGCCGATCAGCCAATCATGCTTGTCCTTTTTCGCCGGCGCAAAGCCAACGCCGCAATTGCCCATGACAACCGTGGTGACGCCATGCCAGCTCGACGGCCCCATCTCGCTGTCCCACGTTGCTTGGCCATCATAATGGGTGTGGATGTCGACAAAACCCGGCGCGACGATTTTACCCGAAGCATCGATCTCTTCGCGGCCTGAAGCGCTGATTTGACCCATAGCAGTAATGATGCCGCCATCCACCGCGATATCGGCGACAAAGCGCGGCGCGCCCGTGCCATCAACCACCGTTCCACCACGAATGACCAAATCATGCATATCGACTCTCCTCTTCCTAAAGGAGAGCCTATCAGACTTAATCGGACGGTTAAAGTGGGGTCGCGTTGATCACGATTGCTCGGTGAAGTTACGCTTTACGCTGCCCCAGCAAGCGCAGGCGAAGTGCGTTCAGCTTGATGAAACCCGCAGCGTCCTTTTGATCGTAAGCGCCGGCGTCGTCCTCAAACGTCACAACCTTCTCGCTGTACAGGCTGTTGGGCGATTTGCGGCCAACCACACTCGCCAGACCCTTATACAGCTTCAACCGCACGGTGCCGGACACCAAGGTCTGCGAATGGTCAATCGCGGCTTGCAGCATCTCGCGCTCGGGCGAGAACCAGAAACCATTATAGATAAGCTCGGCATATTTCGGCATCAGCTCATCCTTAAGATGCGCTGCGCCGCGATCGAGCGTGATGCTTTCAATACCGCGATGGGCACGGGCATAAATCTCGCCACCGGGTGTTTCATACATGCCGCGCGATTTCATACCGACAAAGCGGTTCTCGACCAGATCAAGGCGGCCAATGCCATGCTTGCGGCCAAGGTCATTCAGCGCGGCAAGCAAGGTCGCGGGCGACATCGCTTCGCCGTTCAGCGCGACACCGTCGCCCTTTTCAAAATCGATGGTGATATATTCGGGCGTGTCTGGCGCATCCTCTGGATTGACGGTGCGCGAATAGACATAATCGGGCGTTTCATCCCACGGGTCCTCAAGCACTTTGCCTTCGGACGAGGTGTGCAGCAGGTTGGCGTCGGTCGAAAACGGGCTTTCGCCGCGCTTGTCCTTGGGCACAGGAATCTGATGCTGTTCCGCCCATTCGATCAGCCGTGTACGGCTTGTCAGGTCCCACTCACGCCAAGGGGCAATCACCTTGATGTCGGGGTTCAGCGCATAAGCCGAAAGTTCGAACCGAACTTGGTCATTGCCCTTGCCCGTTGCGCCATGCGCAATCGCATCCGCGCCGGTTTCGGCAGCAATCTCGATCAACCGCTTCGAAATGAGCGGACGGGCAATCGATGTGCCCAACAAATAGTCGCCTTCATACCGCGCATTGGCGCGCATCATCGGGAAGACAAAATCGCGCACAAATTCTTCGCGCAAATCATCGATGTAGATATGGTGATCAGGCACGCCCATCAGCACAGCCTTTTCGCGTGCTGGCCCAAGCTCTTCGCCCTGCCCCAAATCGGCGGTGAAGGTGACGACTTCGCAGCCATATTCCACCTGCAACCATTTCAGGATGACGCTGGTGTCGAGGCCGCCCGAATATGCGAGGACGACTTTTTTAACGCTGTCTTTGGTCATATCATTTTCCGAAGCTGAATATCCGCCGCGCGCCTAACAGTTTAGGCAGGGTTCGACAACTCCCACAACTGCCAAAGCCCCAGAAAGAGGAACATCGACGCCGCAATCCTGTGCACGATGCGCAGCGAAACCTTTTCCACCAGCTTCTCGCCCAGATAGACGGCAGGGACATTGGCGATCATCATGCCCAATGTTGTTCCCGCCGCAACCACCAGCACGGCATGATATTGCGCGCCAAGCGCGATGGTTGCGACTTGTGTCTTATCGCCCATCTCGACGAGGAAAAACGCGATTGTCGTCGCCACAAATGCCCCGCGCTGCGACGCGACTTTCATATCGTCATCCACCTTGTCGGGAATAAGCGTCCACGCCGCCATCAGGATGAAACCAATGGCGACCGCGATGCGAAATGTGTCGCTCATTAAAATGCTGGCAAGCGCACTGCCCGCCCAAGCCGCAAGTGCATGATTGGCCATTGTGGCGGCAAAAATGCCGGCGATGATAGGCAGCGGCTTTTTAAACCGTGTCGCCAGCAATATGGCGAGCAGCATGGTCTTGTCGCCGATTTCAGCAACGGCAACAAGCAAGGTAGATGCGACGAAAATTTCCATAATGCTTTCCGGATCAGGCAGTTAAAAGACGCAATGCCACCCACAACCCCGCCCGACCGGAACGGATTGCAGATGCCATTGGTCTCGCCTTGAACCGCATTTGCGGCCCCACATGCACCACGACCTCTCGGCCAAATATGTTGATGCATGTCCCGTTTTCATCCAGAAAACGGCTGGCTACTCCCCAGATGACGCGATATTCTCTAGGGTGCGATAAAGGGAGATGCAAGGTGGCAAAGGCTGAAATCAAGACCAAGCCGACCGCGGTTGATGTAACGGCTTTCATCAACGCTGTTGCCGATGAAAAGCAACGCGCCGATGCGCATAAACTCGTCCAAATGATGTCGCGTTTGTCGGGCCACCCCGCCAAAATGTGGGGGCCAAGCATCATCGGCTTTGGCCAGTATCATTATACATATGACAGTGGTCGTGAAGGCGACATGGCGCGCATCAGCTTTAGCCCGCGTAAGGGTCAAACTGTACTCTACATTACCGACGGTTTTGCCGGGCATGCCGACCTGATGGCGAAATTAGGGAAATATAAGACGGGAAAGTCTTGTCTCTATATTAAACGGCTAAGCGACGTTGATGAAGCTGTACTTGCACAATTATGTGCCGAGTCGTTGAAATATATGGGCGATAAATATCCCGAATAAACCGAACAGCCGGCTACTCTGTAGCGGAACGATTAGCGTTTAACCGCCGAATCTTGTCGCTTCAAACTTGCTGTTAATCAGCAACATTTGCCCCAGTGCCCGGCACAGCTTTCCCACGACCCATTTGACGGATCTTAAATTGCTTGCGGCGACGGGAATAGCGCACAGCAGCAAAAATGAGCGCGAGCACCATAATCGCGATCAACACGAATGCGACAATTAATCTTGTTTCCACGAGTTTCTATCAGTCCAAGGTAATGGGCTTCGTTTGCAGTTGGTCATGCCTATGCTTGTAACCATCGGTAACAAGTTTCGATCCAAGGGGCAATTGCTCAACTGTAAACAATGTCTATTTTGTGCTGCTTCTGATGCGATATGGCGTCACCTGAACGGCCAATTGGCATTATTGGTTAGCACGCGATCAACAATGTTGCGTCGGCTGATAATTCAATAGCTGCTGGCGCACTCACGAGCAGGCAGTCGCCCACCGCAGCTATGTCATGCGCCACCGCAACCGTTCCCGTCAGGGGCACAATCCAACAACTGCCCGCTAAATCCAATGCATCAATCTGACTTTGATCATCGACATACCAAAGCTGGAAATGTGGTCCGTCGACCATCTGTTGCCCGCCGGTAATGCGGCCGGATCGCGCGTCGCGATACGGCGTTGCAACAGACACGGCGACACCGTCATCCAAATGCAGTTCGCGTGGACGGCCATAGTCGAACAAACGATAGGTTATGTCGGCGAATTGCTGCACTTCAACGAGCGTGATGCCCGCGCCAATCGCGTGCACCGTTCCGGCGGGAATATAATAATAATCGCCAGCCGAAACTGGCTTCCAATCCATCAACGTTTCAATCTCGCCTGAAAGCGACGCCGCCCGCAAGGCATCGGCATCCAAATCCCGATGCGTGCCAATGCCGAGCACGGCACCGGGTTCTGCATCCACCACAAACCAGCATTCTTCCTTGCCCGATTGCAACCCGCGATCACGCGCGTGGGCGTCGTTGGGGTGCACCTGAATAGATAGCTTTTCCGACGTAAACAACCATTTCACCAATATCGGCAGCGGGTCGCCATCGGCGTTTTCATACCAAATCTCGCCAATGCGGCGGCCGCCCATATCGCCAAATTGCGCAGGTATGTCTGTGCGGCCCCATGGCTTTTCAACAAGATGCTTGGTCAGTTTCATGGGCCATCCGTTATCAGCAATTAAACGCTTTTGCACCGTCCAAACTATCGCTAGGAAGGCGGCAACAACAAAATTTCTCCCCAGGCACCACGTCCCACTGGAGCCAAAGTCATGACTGAATATGTAACCCGCGCAAACCTGCAGGTCGCCGATGAACTCGCGCTTTTCGTTGAAAGCCGCGCGCTGTCGGGCACGGGCATAGCCGCCGATGCCTTATGGTCCGGACTATCCGATATTCTCGCACGGTTTGTGCCGGTGAACCGCGCACTGCTTGCCAAACGCGACGCGCTGCAAACCCAAATCGATGCTTGGCACAAGGCCAATCCCGGACCGATCAGCGATATGCCCGCATATCAGGCATTTTTGCGCGACATTGGGTATCTCGTGGCCGAACCGGCGCCCTTTGCCATTGGCACGCAAAATGTCGACGCCGAAATCGCGACGATGGCGGGGCCGCAGCTTGTTGTGCCCAGCCTTAACGACCGCTTCGTGCTCAACGCCGCCAATGCCCGTTGGGGCAGCCTATATGATGCCTTATATGGCACCGATGCGCTCGATGCGCCGCCTGCCCGCGCAGGTGGCTATGATGCGGATCGCGGTGCGGCCGTCATCGCTTATGCGCGCAATTTCCTGAACCACAGCATTCCCGGTTGGGAAGCCGTCTTGTCGGGCGGGACGTCCGATTTCTTTGTCGCGCAAACCGCATCGGGTGACATAAAACGTTATCTGTTCAAACAGAATGGCCTGCATATCGAGATATTGGTCGATCCCGCGCACCCCATTGGTGCGACGGATGAACTGCATATCGCCGATGTCATCCTTGAAGCAGCGCTGACCACGATTATCGATCTGGAAGACTCGGTTGCTGCCGTCGACGCACAGGACAAGGTTGCGGCCTATACCAACTGGCTTGGCCTGATGCGCGGCGATCTGGTTGCGTCGTTTGACAAAGGCGGGCGGACAATGACCCGCGCGCTTGAGGCGGACCGCAATTATGACGGCCTCACCCTTGCGGGCCGCAGCCTGATGTTCGTGCGCAATGTCGGGCATCTGATGACCAATCCGGCGGTGCTGTTGCCCGATGGCAGCGAAGCGCCCGAAGGCATTCTCGACGCGTTGTTCACGTCGCTATGCGCGCTGCACGACCTGAAAGGTCTTGGCACCCATCGCAACAGCCGCGCAGGTTCGATCTACATCGTAAAGCCCAAGATGCACGGCCCCGAAGAAGCCGCGCTGACCAACGCTTTGTTCGATGCGGTTGAAGATGTGCTCGGCCTTGCACGTCACACCATCAAGGTCGGCGTGATGGACGAAGAACGCCGCACCAGCGCCAACCTCGCCGCATGCATTCACGCGGTGAAAGACCGGATCGTCTTCATCAACACCGGCTTCCTTGATCGCACCGGCGACGAAATGCACACCGCGATGCAGGCGGGCCCCATGATCCGCAAGGCGGAGATGAAAGCGAGCAGCTGGATCCAAGCCTATGAAGCGCGCAATGTCCAAATCGGCCTTGCCTGCGGTCTTTCCGGCAAAGCGCAAATCGGCAAAGGCATGTGGGCCGCGCCCGATATGATGGCCGATATGATGGTGCAGAAAATCGGGCATCCCAAGGCGGGTGCCAACACCGCATGGGTCCCCTCACCCACCGCAGCAACGTTGCACGCGATGCATTATCACCAGTTTGACGTCTTTGCGCGGCAGGCGGAATTGGCACAAGAACCGACGCCGGGCCTTGATCTGTTGCTAACCATTCCCGTTGCGCCCGTCGGCCACAATTGGTCCCATGAAGAGGTCACGCAAGAGCTTGAGAATAACGCGCAGGGCATCCTTGGCTATGTCGTCCGCTGGATTGACCAAGGCGTCGGCTGTTCAAAGGTCCCCGACATTCACGACATCGGCCTGATGGAGGACCGCGCCACTTTGCGTATTTCGTCGCAGCATATCGCCAACTGGCTGCTGCACGGCATTGCGACCGAGGCGCAGGTCGACGCCGCGCTCACCAAGATGGCGGCGAAGGTCGACGCGCAAAATGCCACCGATCCGCTTTACGAAAAGCTCACACCGGGCAGCATCGCATTGAAGGCCGCCCGTGCGCTCATCTTCGAAGGCGTGACACAGCCCAATGGCTATACCGAGCCATTGCTGCACAAATTCCGGCAGGAGAAGAAAGCGGCGGCTTAACGCGGCGCCGCTTTTTTCAACTGTTCGGCTTTCCAGTCCATCGCGCGGCGCACGCGGGTTTCGACCGACGGGTGCGAGTAGAATATTATCTCTTGCAGCGCCGATGGCCGCGGGTAGCGATATTCGGCGGTCTTCACCAACGCGCCTGCAAGCGCGTCGGGCAAATTCACCGTCCGGAGCGAATAAGCGTCGGCTTCGCTCTCACCGGAACGTGTCACGCTGTTGACCACCGGCTGCGCAAACAGGCCCAGAACCGACACGATCAGCATCAATATCGGCAATCCTTCGGGGTCGCCAATGGTGGCTTTGCTGCCAAATAAGGCAGCGACCCGGTTGAACAACCGGTCGGCCAGAAAGAAGCCAAGCATCGCAATGAACACAATGGCGAAGACCATCCGCCAGACATGGCCAAGAACATAATGCCCAATCTCATGCCCCGTTACGGCCTTCACCTCGTCCAATGACGCCTGCTTGAGCGCAACGTCGGAAATCGCAATCCGAGCCGAACCAAAAATGCCTGAGACATTGGCAGTGAAGTTGTTCGATTGGCGTGAGCCATCAAACATCAGCACACGGTCATGCGGAATATTGGCTTCGTCCGCCATTTCAAGCAACGCCGTCCGCACTGGCCCCGCTGGAACTGGCTTATATTGGTTGAACATCGGCTCAATCACCACAGGCGCGAGCAATATCGTCGCGGCCGCGGCAAAAGCCGCAAGGCCGCCGGACCATATCCACCATGTTTTGCCGGCACGGCGGATGAGCGCATAGACGCCGAGGAAAAACAGCCCGCCCAATATGCTCGACAGCGCGATGCCAATGGCATTTTGCGCGAGGAAGTCAGACAATGGCTGGTCCGTCCGGCCATAGGATCGTTCAAAACCCCATTGCTCATAAATGCCCCAGGGCAGGCTGATGACGGCCGAAATGACGAAAAAGGCGACGCAAATTGTCCATGTCCGCAATGCCCAGCCGCGATTTTGCAATTTCGCCGACAGGCGGTCGAGCAAGCCCGAACGTACAATAATCCACGTTACAATGGCGGTGACAACCAACCCCGCCAACAACATCCAATGCGTGGCCATGGTATAGCTTTCGGCCTTTTGCAGTGCCTCTGGCCCCAGACTGTCAATATAACGCGCGGTCTCTGCCGCTGGATCAAATGCCATAGATCTTCCCTCCGATATACTGTGTTAGCTATATCACACAGCATGGACATGCAACCGCATCTTGCGGATGGACGGTATATGGAGGTTTATGGCGTGGGGCTGTCTTGGTTTATGCGCCCGCCAATTTACGCGACAGCGTCGATAAACCGCTCCGCATCGAGAGCAGCCATGCAGCCCGTGCCCGCGCTGGTGCATGCTTGGCGATAGATGTGGTCCATCACATCGCCGCAGGCAAATACGCCGGGGACGCTGGTTTCCGTTGCCTGCCCCTCTGAACCGCCACGCACCTTGATATAGCCGCCAGCCATATCCAGATGCCCTTCGAAAATCGCGGTATTTGGCTTGTGCCCGATGGCGATGAATACGCCATGCAGTTCGATATCTTCGGTTCCGCTGCCGTCGGTCGCGGCGATGCGCATGCCCGTGACACCCATCGCGTCGCCCAGAACCTCATCCAGTCTATGGTTCCATTTGATCGTAATTTTGCCTTCGGCTTCGCGCGCGAACAGACGGTCCTGCACGATCTTCTCCGCCTTCAATTTGTCGCGGCGGTGGACCAAGGTCACATGGCTTGCGATATTGGCGAGGTACAAAGCTTCTTCGACCGCAGTGTTGCCGCCGCCGATGACGGCGACAGGCTTGTTGCGATAGAAAAACCCGTCGCAGGTTGCGCAGGCCGATACGCCCTTGCCCATGAACGCAGTTTCGCTGGGCAGGCCAAGATATTGTGCGCTTGCCCCCGTTGCGATGATGACCGCGTCGGCGGTGTAATCACCCGCGCCGCCCGTCAGGACAAAGGGCCGCTTCGAAAAATCGACCTTTTCAATATAGTCATTTTCAATCCGCGTGCCGAAACGTTCGGCGTGCTTGCGCATCCGCTCCATCAACTCGGGGCCCATGACACCGGCATCATCACCCGGCCAGTTGTCGACTTCGGTCGTGGTCATCAACTGCCCGCCGACTTCAACACCGGTAATCATCATGGGCGTCAGATTGGCGCGCGCGGCATAGACCGCCGCGGTGTAGCCGGCTGGGCCGGAACCGATAATGATAACAGGGGCGTGGCGATTTTCGGTCATGGACGGTCTTTCTGATTCTGTTCGGTCCGGACATAAGCGCAGCCACCGCTTTGGCCAAGTGCGCCGCCCGACTTATCCCCATTAAATTAGCGCTTCACATTATGACGTCGGCAACTTATCAGGCGGGCCGAAACACGGGTTTAGGGAGCATTTTCATGGCTAAAATCACAGTAATTGCACGCGATGGCCAAGGCCGCGAAGTTGAGGCTGAAAATGGCCTGAGCCTGATGGAAGTCATCCGCGACAATGGCTTTGACGAATTGTTGGCATTGTGCGGCGGTTGCTGCTCATGCGCGACCTGCCACATCCATGTCGATCCCGCTTTTGCCGATCGCTTGCCGAAGATGAGCGAAGACGAGAATGACTTGCTGGACAGCACCGACCACCGCAACGAAACCTCACGCCTGTCGTGTCAGGTTCCTGTGACCGATGCGCTTGACGGCCTGATCGTCACCATCGCGCCTGAGGATTGATTTAGAGCACCGCTAACAAACTGAGCTTCATAACGTCATCCTGAACTTGTTTCAGGATAACGCGCGGCGTCGCCTGTTATCCTGAAACTAGTTCAGGATGACGATGAATTTTTGACGTTACCCCCGCATTGCCTGATCCAGCGACTCCTGAAGCACGGGATAGCCATGGCCGTCGGGGATGCAGAGCCAGTTTCCGTCTTCGCGCTTGTCGATATAGGTCAGGACGGTGGAAACCGGATGCGCCGCCGCGTGCGCGGCAGCCGCGTCAAAGTCACCAAACATCGCCAGCCGTTCCAGATTGCGGCGCGTCGGAAAGATAATCTTGACCTCGCCCTTGTCGGCTTTTTCCAAAACCTCTGCCGCGCTGGCCCAAAACAGCGCACGGTTTTCGGTGTGATCAACCGTCGCCAGCGGCGTCGTGTTGCCTGCATCCACCAGATAGAAGCGCGTATCGAAAACCCGCGATGCCCGCTCAAACGCGGGCGGCCGCCAGCGTGACCATGGCACGAGTTGGTCAAAATCGGGTTCCCAGCCAAAGCGGTTGCATATGGCTTGCAGACTTTCCCCATCATGCAACGCCGCGCGCGGGGAATCACAATCGGCGGGGTCATCAACACCCTTTAGCCCAAGCGCAAGCCCAGCCTCCTCAATCGTCTCGCGGATCGCCGCCAGCCGCGCTGCGGCCTCATCCAACGGCAAAGGGCCGCCCAGCATTTCGGCATAATCGAAATCCGCCGGATCGACCTTCCCACCCGGGAAAACCGCCGCACCGCCCGCAAAAGCCATTGCCTTGATACGTTCGACCATCAGCAACAATGGCGCACCGCCACCGGGGTTTTGGCGAAAAATCACCATAGTGGCGGCGGGGGTGGCGATGGGTTCGGGTGCTGTTTCTAAAGTCATGCCCCACATGAGCATGGAATGCCCGGCGTTAGAAGTGGAAAGTTAATCCAGCGGTTAAACTGTGTCATAACATTACGGGGCCCCCTTCGCCGCGCGCGTTATATGCGCATGCAAGATGAGGTAAAAACCTGCCTTGAATTTGGTTAATCTTCGGCCCATTTCGGGATGAGACTCGCGCACTTGCGCTTTTAGAACAAATCTGGAACAAGCTACTTCATGTCACTCACCCATATTAAGGTGCGCGGTGCGCGCGAGCATAATCTCAAGGGCGTCGATATCGACCTTCCACGCGATAAGCTGATCGTCATCACCGGGCTGTCCGGTTCGGGCAAATCCAGCCTCGCGTTCGACACCATCTATGCCGAGGGGCAGCGGCGTTATGTCGAATCGCTGTCGGCTTATGCGCGCCAGTTTCTGGAGATGATGCAAAAGCCCGATGTCGAACATATTGAGGGCCTGTCGCCCGCAATCTCCATCGAGCAGAAGACAACGTCACGCAACCCGCGCTCGACCGTGGCCACCGTGACCGAGATTTACGATTATATGCGGCTGTTATGGGCGCGTGTTGGCGTGCCGTATTCGCCCGCGACGGGCCTGCCGATCACCGCGCAGACGGTCAGCCAGATGGTCGACCGCGTCCTGGCCTTGCCAGAGGGCACACGCGCATTCCTGCTTGCCCCCGTGGTGCAGGGCCGCAAGGGCGAATATCGCAAGGAACTCGCCGAGTGGCAGCGTTCGGGCTACACCCGCGTGCGCATCGACGGCGAAATGTACGCCATCGAAGACGCGCCCGCGCTCGACAAGAAATATAAGCATGACATTGAGGTCGTCGTCGACCGTATCGTCGTCAAGGACGGCATCCAGCAACGTCTGGCCGAAAGCTTTGAAGCAGCTTTGAAGCTTGCCGATGGCTTGGCCTTTGTGGATTTGGCCGATACGACGGTGGCGGAATTGCAAAACCGCAGTCCTGAGCCTGTTGAAGGCGATGGCGGTTCAGCCAAAGCCAAGATGAAGGGCACGGGCCTGCCCGCCAACCGCATTGTGTTTTCCGAAAAATTCGCCTGCCCCGTCAGCGGCTTCACCATCGCCGAAATTGCGCCGCGTCTGTTCTCGTTCAACGCCCCGCAAGGCGCGTGTCCCGATTGCGATGGCCTTGGCGAGCGGCAGGAATTTGACCCGCAACTGGTGGTCCCGAACGAACATCTGTCGTTAAAGAAAGGCGCGATTGTGCCTTGGGCGAAATCAAACCCGCCCAGCCCCTATTATATGCAAGTGCTGTCCAGCCTGGCGAAGGCTTATGGCTTCGACCTCGACACCGCGTGGGAGGATCTGCTCCCCGAACAGAAGCTGATCATCCTGCACGGCACCGGCGGTATGGCGGTGGAGCTGACGTTTAAGGACGGGCGCAAGGAATATACGGTGCGCAAGGCGTTTGAGGGCGTCATCGGCAATCTCAACCGCCGCTTGCTGCAAACCGACAGCGCGTGGATGCGCGAGGAGCTGTCGAAATATCAGACGTCGCAGCCGTGCGAGACTTGCCACGGCGCGCGGTTGAAGCCCGAGGCGCTTTCGGTCAAAATCGCGGGCGTCGACATCGCCACCCCGACGAAGATGAGCGTGGGCGACGCGCTGGAGTGGTTCGGCAGCGTCGACCAAACGCTGACCAACCAGCAGCAGCAAATTGCCAAGGCGATCCTGAAGGAAATCAACGAACGTTTGGGCTTCCTCAACAATGTCGGGCTTGATTATCTCAACCTCGACCGGACCAGCGGAACCTTATCCGGCGGGGAGAGCCAGCGCATCCGCCTCGCCAGCCAAATCGGCTCCGGCCTGTCGGGCGTGCTTTATGTGCTGGATGAACCCAGCATCGGCTTGCACCAGAAAGACAATGACCGCCTGCTCGCCACGCTGCGCCGCTTGCGCGATTTGGGCAACACCGTCATCGTGGTCGAACATGACGAAGACGCGATCCGCACCGCCGATTGGGTGGTCGATCTTGGCCCCGGCGCGGGCGTCCATGGCGGCACCGTGATGGCCGAAGGCACGCTCACACAAATCCTGAAGTCGAAAGACAGCCTGACCGCCGCGTATCTCAACGGCACGCGCGAGATTGCGGTGCCCAAGACCCGGCGCAAGGGCAATAAGAAGAAGCTGACCGTCCACAATGCCCGCGCCAACAACCTAAAGAATGTCACCGCGAGCATCCCGCTGGGCACATTCACCTGCATCACCGGCGTATCCGGCTCGGGCAAGTCGAGCTTCACCATCGACACGCTTTATGCCTCTGCAGCCCGCAGCCTCAACGGCGCGCGCGTCATCGCGGGCGCGCATGACAAGGTCACCGGCCTTGAACATTGCGACAAGGTGATCGACATCGACCAATCCCCCATTGGCCGCACCCCGCGTTCGAACCCCGCGACCTATACCGGCGCGTTCACCAACATCCGCGACTGGTTCGCCCAACTGCCCGAAAGCGCCGCGCGCGGGTATAAGCCGGGGCGTTTCAGCTTCAACGTCAAGGGCGGCCGCTGCGAAACGTGCAGCGGCGATGGCCTGATCAAGATCGAAATGCACTTCCTGCCCGACGTCTATGTGACGTGCGAGGAATGCAACGGCAAACGCTACAACCGCGAAACGCTGGAGGTCAAATGGAAGGGCCTGTCCATCGCCGACGTGCTCGACATGACGGTGGAGGACGCGGTGGAGGTGTTCAAGGCTGTCCCCCCGATCCGCGACAAAATGGCGATGCTGGCGGAGGTTGGGCTTGGCTATGTCAAGGTCGGGCAACAGGCAACGACGCTGTCAGGCGGCGAAGCGCAACGCGTCAAACTCGCCAAGGAACTCAGCCGCCGGTCCACCGGCCAGACCCTCTACATTCTGGACGAGCCCACCACCGGCCTGCATTTTGAGGATGTCCGCAAACTCCTCGAAGTGCTCCACCGTTTGGTGGAACAGGGCAACAGCGTGGTGGTCATCGAACATAATCTCGACGTCATTAAGACCGCGGACTGGATCATCGACCTCGGCCCCGAAGGCGGCGTGAAGGGCGGAGAAATCGTCGCCGAAGGCACGCCCGAAGATGTGGTAAAGGTCGCGGCGAGCTACACGGGGCATTATTTGAAACCGATGCTTGCGAAAGCCAGCTAGAAGGCCAGCTAAGTTCCCCTCCACTGGGCTAGGGGTGGGCATCGGGCAAGCTAAGCTACGCCCACACCACCGCCAACGGGTAAAGCGAAATCAGATAGACCAGACAGCCCATCACCACGCGGCGGTCGCGGGTGCATATCGCCAGTAACAAGGCCGGGAACGCTGACCATCCGACCACCACAAAGCGCAAGGTGAACAGGCCGGGAACATCGGTGAGCGTCACCAACGTGGCGAAAAACGCGGCATTGCATACAAAAACCCCGGCCAGCACCGTGCGATAATGGCGGTCGAAATGCGCATCCAAATCCTCAAAATCGCCATCGGGAAAGATGAGCGAGGCCGCGAGATAATAAATGGCGGTGACCACAAAGCCGCCAAAAATCGCCGGCCATGTTATCGGAATAACCTCCCGCAATTCCCATCCATATAACCAGAATGTCACAAGGTCGCAGGACACAAACAGCCCCAACAACGCGGTGGGCCAGCCGACATGGACATGATGCCGCGCCTTTAACACACGGGCAAGCCCGCCCAACCCCTCCGCCAACGCCAGCCCGAGCAGCAGCCCGAACAACGTGAAGATATATTCAAACCCATTCATATGATGCCCCCCCGAGCCATTGCACATCATGTGCAGACGGGGGTGTTAGATCGCTTTGGGCGTGGGGGCAAATATTGCCAAAGGCGAAGCCACGCCAAAATCTCCCCCATAAACCCCCACTGTCTTGCGCCAGTCATCTTCGTCTGCGATGTGTGGGCCCGAAACATTTTTGGAGAGTAAAATGCGTAAAGTGTCGCCCTTTGTGTCCGCTGGCCTGCCTGTGTCTTTGGCGTTGGCGTCCTGCCTGATCGGCGCGCCGCTGCTCGCCCAATATGCGGCGACGCCGGATCCGGCGGCGGCGACGGCGGCGGCGCCCTTGCCCCCTGCGCGCCCCATTGGCACGCCGCCGCTGACCACCAGCGAGGGCTATTTAAAGGCTGGCGCAGCCGAGCTTGCCCGGTTGGAGGCGGATACACCCAACAACCGCAAGGCGCGCAATGTCATCATCTTCATCGGCGATGGCATGAGCATCACCACCCTGACCGCCGCGCGCATTTTTGAAGGGCAGAAAAAGGGCATCGACGGCGAATCCTATGTCGCGCAAATGGACCGCCTGCCGCACACCGCCTTGGTCAAAACCTATTCGCATGATGGCCAGGTGCCCGACAGCGCGCCGACCGCAACCGCGATTGTCTCCGGCGTCAAAACGCTGAACGGCGTATTGGGCGTTGGCCCGCAAGCCATTGAGGACAATTGCAAGGCGACCGAACCTTATAAGGTCAAATCATTGTTCGAAATGGCCGAGGACAAGGGATATGCCACCGGCATTGTCTCCACCGCGACCATCACCCACGCCACGCCCGCATCCACCTATGCCCATGTCGCGCAACGCGATTGGGAAGTGGACGCGAATATGCCCGCCGCGGCCAAGGCCGAAGGCTGCATCGACATTGCCCGCCAAATGGTCGAATGGCCGCATGGCGATGGATTTGAGGTTATGTTGGGCGGTGGACGCCAGCATTTCATGCCCAACACCGCAGCTGACCCCGAATATCCGACCAAAAAGGGCAAGCGCGCCGATGGCAAGGACCTGATCGCCACGTGGCAGGCCGCGAACCCAAAGGGCGCCTATGTCTGGAACAGCGAAGGCTTTGCCGCGGTGGACGCGAAAAAGACCGACAAGCTGCTGGGCCTGTTCGAACAATCGCATATGCAATTTGACGCCGACCGCACGGCGACCGGATCAAAAGAACCCTCGCTCGCCGAAATGACGACGAAGGCGATCGCGATGCTGTCCAAAAACCGCAAGGGCTATGTCCTGATGGTCGAAGCGGGCAAGATTGACCATGGCCACCATGGCGGCAACGCCTATCGCGCGTTGCAGGACACGGTGGCGCTGAATGATGCGTTGAAAGCCGCGATGGACACTGTCGACCTGCGCGACACGTTAATCGTCGTCACATCGGACCATAGCCACACCTTCACCATGGCGGGATATCCCGAACGCGGTAACCCCATCCTTGGCCCCGTGGTCGACCAGAAAGGCAAATCAACCTTGGCCTTTGATGGCAAGGGTTACACAACCTTGGGCTATATCAACGGCCCCGGCGCGATCACGGCCATGCCACGCCCCGACCCGTTGAAAGAAGACACGCAGGCGGTGAATTATCGGCAGCAGGCATTGATCCCCACCGGTTCCGAAACGCACAGCGGCGAAGATGTCGTCGCCCGCGCCGCCGGGCCAAAGGCGCATTTGTTCAAGGGCACGATTGAACAGAACACCATATTCCAGATCATGCGTGCGGCCCTGGGCTTTAAATAGGCACATATATAAAGACCCCGCCCGGGGGAGGGGTCCGAACCGGCGAACGTCATTCCCGAACAAACGCCTTCTCGCCGTGCTGAACATACACCTTCCTCGTCATCCTGAACTTGTTTCAGGATAACGAACAACCGTCGCATGTTATCCTGAAACAAGTTCAGGATGACGAATAAGTTCAGGACGACGGCAAAGTCATGACGAAAGGATGCTTGAAAATAATGGCGAAACAGGTTTGAACTCACCCCATCGGGTACAATATTTCTTTCGTCACCTTGTGAATGGCGGTCATCACTTCGGCGCTGAGTTTCAGGTCAATCGCGGCGAAAATATCGTCCAGTTGATCCTCGGTGCTCACGCCCACAATGGTCGATGCGACAAAGTCATGTTGCTTTGACCAAGCGGTCGCCAGCGTGACCGGTGACATGCCGGCTTCCTTGGCAATCTCCACAATCCGCATCGTGCTTTCCAGCGCCCGTGGTCCGGCAAATCGCTGCGCCATTTCGGCCTGACGTGCGCCCGTCATTTCCAGATAGCGGGAGAAACGTGCGCCTTCGGGGCGCGCGCCGTCCAGATATTTGCCCGACAAGACGCCGCCGCCCAATGGCGAATAGGGCAGCAGCGACACGCCTTCCTGACGGCAGACTTGCTTCAGTTCATCTTCGAACCGGCGGTTGTTGATGGAAAAGTTGTTCTGGATGCTGTGATAGCGCGCCGTGCCCAACCGCTCCGATGTCGCAAGCGACTTCATAAGGCCGTAGCTTGTCTCGTTGGAGCAACCCAGAACACGGACTTTTCCGGCGCGCACCAGCTCGTCGAGTGTTTCCATCGTTTCGTCATAAGCGGTGCCATGGTCTGGCCAATGCGTTTGGTACAAATCGATATAATCGGTCTGCAGACGGCGCAGGCTTTCCTCAACCGCGGTGACGATATTGTGCCGATCAAGCGCCGTCATCCCGCCACGCTTTGGCGACTTGAACCATGTATGGCTTGGGCCCGAAACCTTCGTTGCCATGATGATGGCGTCGCGGTTCTTGCCCTTCATCCAGCGGCCGACAATGTCTTCTGTCCGGCCGACCCATTTGATGTCGGGCGGCACCGGATAGCCTTCGGCGGTATCGAAAAAGTTGATGCCGGCGTCCAAACAACGGTCGAGTATGCGGTGCGCCGCCGCTTCATCGGTTTGCGACCCGAATGTCATCGTCCCCATGCAGATGTCTGAGACGTAAACGGCACTTTTGCCAATGCGACGATGTTCCATATTCTTCTCCCCCTAATATTGTCCGGCCGCGCCAACGACCAAAAATGCGAGCGCCGCGAGTAAACCCGTCATGCGGTTCGACCTGAAATGGCCAAGGGCATTGCTGCCATCGGCCTTTAATGTAGCCACTTGCAGTTCCAGATGGAGGGCAGCAGGCAAAAGCGCGACCAATGCCTGCTGTTCCGGCCGAACGCTCCATATCGCCATGCCCCAGCCGGAAAGCGCAAGCAGATAGAATATAGCCACCCCTGCCCGCACGCTGCCGCCCAAGCGTAATGCGCTCGACTTAATCCCCACCAGCGCGTCATCTTCGCGGTCCTGCATGGCATAGATCGTGTCATAGCCCACCACCCAAAATATCGTGCCAGCATATAGCCAAAACATCGCGACATCGGCCTGCCCCGCAATCGCAACCCAACCCACCAAAGCGCCCCAGCTGAACACCAGCCCAAGCCACAGCTGGGGCCACCATGTGATGCGTTTCATAAATGGATAGGCCGCGACCAGCAGGAGGCTTCCCAAAGCCAAAAGCTGCGCATTCAGGTTCAGCTGCAGCAAAACAACCAGTCCGACCAGCGCGAGCATCAACAGCCACGCCCATGCCGCTTTGCGTGAAATCAACCCGCTGGCCAGCGGGCGGTTTGCCGTGCGGGCAACCTGCGCATCCAAGTCACGATCAATGATATCATTATAGACACAGCCCGCGCCGCGCATCGCCACAGAACCAAGCAACATCCACAGCGCCAAATCCCATCGCGCAATCAGCCCGCCCGATAGCGCCAAGCCGAACACGCATGGCCAGAACAATAGCCACCAGCCGATCGGCCGGTCAAAACGCGCCAGCAACGCAAAGCCCCGCAGCTTTGCCGGGAGCAGTTTCATAATGCCGGTATATTCGCTGTCGGGCACAAGTTGTGTGGTCATAGCAATGTCCTGCCAAAATTTATCCCGTTCGTCATCTGGAAGTTGGCAGATGACGGCGCGGCGTTTTGTGTTTATGCACGTGCCATGCCTGCATCACCCGCCTGGCCCCCAAAATCAACGCCGCGGCTGTTTGTCGAACAGCCGTTGGCCGAAGGCGCGACTTTAAACATCGGCGGCAACAGCGCCCATTATCTGATCGGCGTGATGCGTTTGAAAGAGGGCGCACCTGTTAAATTGTTCGATGATGTTTCGGGCGAATATCTGGCGACCGTCACCGAAACGCACAAACGCGACCTAATTCTGACGGTAGACGCCAAATTGCGCGACCGCGAATTCACCCCCGACCTGTGGATTTGCCAGGCGCTCATCAAAAAGGACCGGTTTGACTGGATCGCGGAGAAAGCCTGCGAGCTTGGCGTTGCCCGTTTTGTGCCGGTGCTGACGGCACGCTGCGTTGTCGACAAACTAAAGGAAGACCGCCTGCGGGCGCATATGATTGAGGCCGCCGAACAATGCGAGCGGACCGCATTGCCCGTGATTGACCCCCTTGCGCGCATCGACGCGTTGCTCGGGAAATGGCCAGAAGACCGAACGCTATATTTCTGCGATGAACGCGGTGGCGAGCCTTTTTCCGACGCGATCCGTCCCGGCCCCGGCGCAGTGCTGATTGGACCAGAAGGCGGATTTACCGATAGTGAAAATGCCGCAATACGGGCGCATCCGTGCGCGCGGCCAGTGTCGCTGGGCCCGCGCATCTTGCGTGCCGATACCGCCGCTGTTGCGGCGATTTCTGTGTGGATGTCCAAAAATGGCGATTGGGCGGGTTAGCAGGCTGTAATGCTGCATGCGCACCGCGTTGCACCTGCGCCGTGTCCGCTTTTGCAATCATATGCAATGCGACGCGGAACTAACCAACGGAATTTTCTGGCAATATAGCCGCTACATTTCTAAACCGTCGGCATGAGCACAAAAACTGTTTCGGACCGCGAAGATCCCGTCATTGAAACGCGCGATCAACTCGTCGCGGCGATTGCCAAGGGCGAAAAGCCCAAGGACCGCTGGCGCATTGGCACCGAGCATGAAAAATTCGTCTATAACCGCACGGATCATCGTGCGCCTTCCTACGACGAACCAGGCGGCATCCGCGATCTGTTGATGGCACTGACCGAATTTGGCTGGGAACCCGTCTACGAAAACGGCAAGGTCATCGCCATGAGCGGCACCGATGGCGCCGTCAGCCTTGAACCCGCAGGCCAGCTGGAACTGTCGGGTGCCCCGCTTGAAAACCTGCATCAGACATGCGCGGAAACCGGGCGGCATTTGAAGCAAGTGAAAGCCATTGGTGACAAGACCAACACCAGCTTTTTGGGCCTTGGGCTTTGGCCCGACAAGACGCGGGCTGAATTGCCGATCATGCCCAAAGGTCGCTACGACATCATGCTGCGCCATATGCCGCGTGTGGGCAGCATGGGCCTCGACATGATGCTGCGCACATGCACGATTCAGGTCAATCTTGATTTTTCAAGCGAAGCCGACATGGCGCACAAGTTCCGCACCTCGCTTGCGCTGCAACCGCTGGCGACCGCTTTGTTCGCAAACTCGCCCTTCTTGGAAGGCAAGCCAAATGGCTTTCTTTCTTACCGCAGCCACATCTGGTCCGACACCGATCCGCAGCGCACGGGCATGCTGCCGTTCGTATTCGATGAAAACTTCGGATATGAACAATATGTCGACTATATGCTGAAGGTGCCGATGTACTTTGTCTACCGTGACGGCAAATATATCGATGCATCGGGGCTGGATTTCCGCGACTTTTTGAAGGGCGAGCTTTCGGTACTACCGGGCGAAAAGCCGACGGTTTCCGATTGGGAAGACCATATGTCGACCGCCTTTCCCGAAGTGCGGTTGAAAAGCTTTCTGGAAATGCGCGGCGCGGATGGCGGTCCTTGGAACCGCATCTGTGCGCTGCCCGCCTTCTGGGTCGGCTTGCTGTACGATCAGGGCGCGCTTGATGCTGCCTGGGACGAAGTAAAGCATTGGACGATGGAAGAACGCGAAACACTGCGCAGTGCCGTGCCAGCACAGGGCCTGAACGCAGCGATACCCGGTGGCGGCAAGTTGCTCGATCTTGCTGGACGCATTCTCGATATCTCATCATCAGGGCTTGCCGCGCGCAACCGTTTGAATGCCAGTGGCGACAATGAAACCGGCTTTCTAGACCCGCTGCGCGAGATCGTTTCGAGCGGCAAAACCGTTGCCGAACAATTGCTCGACAAATATCACGGCGAATGGGCCGGTGACATCTCACGCGTATATGACGAGATGAGCTTCTGATATTTGGTGCTGAACGGCCACAGTGCGCCTAAAATTGCAGCTTTTCTGCAAAGCTTTGTTGATTCTCTGACAGCTACCCCTAAGGGGACGGGCTCGTATCAAGAGCGTGGTTAATACACCCGCTCTTTCGTCCATCAACTCGGGAGAATCCTATGCGTTCTGTTCGCTCCATCATGGCATCAAGCGCTGCTATTGCGGTTGCCACTACCAGTCTTTTCATCGCACCTGCGGCTTATGCGCAGGACGATGCTGCGCAAAACAGCGCCGCCTTGGGCGAAATCGTTGTAACTGCGCAGCGTCGTGAAGAAAATCTTCAGGATGTGCCTTTGTCGGTAACCGCCGTAAGCGGTGACCAGCTGGGTGCAATTACCGCTGGCGGCGTCGATATTCGCGGCATTTCAGGCCGCGTGCCAAGCTTGCTGGTTGAATCGTCTTTTGGCCGCACCTTCCCGCGTTTTTACATTCGCGGCCTTGGCAACACCGACTTTGACTTCAACGCATCACAGCCCGTCAGCTTGATCTATGATGATGTTGTACTCGAAAACCCGATTCTGAAGGGCTTTCCAATCTTTGATATGGAGCGCGTCGAAGTTCTGCGTGGACCGCAAGGCACGCTGTTCGGCCGCAACACGACGGCCGGTATCGTCAAATTTGACAGCGTAAAGCCAAGCGATGTGGCTGGCGGCTATGGCAAGATTTCCTATGGCCGTTTTAATGCAGTCAACGTCGAAGGTGGCTTTGGCGGCCCATTGGGCGAGAAAGTCAGCGTCCGCGTATCGGGCATGTACCAGCGTCAAGACGATTATGTCGACAATGTCGTCCCAGGCAAGACAACCAAGGATGCGTTCGAAGGTTATAAGGAATATGCGGCACGCGTTCAGTTCCTCGTCAAGCCAAGCGATGACTTCGACATTTTGCTGACTGGCCAGTTCCGTTCGCTTGACGGCACCGCCCGCCTGTTCCGCGCCAACGTGTTCACGCGTGGTCAGGAAGGTCTTAACACAAACTTCGACCGTTATCGCGTATCAACCGACGGCAAGAACGAACAACGCGTCGACACGCAGAATATGTCTGCGCGTATGACCTATGATGCTGGCGCCGTATCGTTCATTTCGGTCACCAGCTATTGGACAGGCGATGCGACCTCGGTTGGCGACGTTGATGGCGGCTTTGGTGCCAACTTCTTGCCACGCAATCTGTATGGCCCAGGCGAAATACCGTTCACTGCCGAAACCCGCGACAGCGTGCCAACGCTCAAGCAGTTCACACAAGAATTCCGCATTGCCAGCAACAACGATGGCCCGTTGAGCTATCAGGCGGGTGTGTTCTACTTTAATGAAAAGTTGGACATCGTTTCGGAAAACTATTCAACCTTGGGTGATCCAAACAACGCACCGGACGGCGTCAATATCGTCGTGTCGCAGCGCCAAAACAGCAAAGCCTATGGCTTGTTCGGTTCGATGACCTATCAGTTGACCGATCAACTGAGCGTCACTGGCGGCCTGCGTTACAATGATGACACGCGTGACTTCGTTGCCGTGCGCAGCAAGGACAGCCAGTTCCCCGGCTTCCTGCAAAACCCGCTTGGCACGGTGCGCCGCGATGTCAGCGACAACAACCTGACATGGGACCTCAGCGGAACCTATGCCGCAACGGATGATGTAAACCTGTATGCCCGCGTTGCCCGTGGCTATCGCGCGCCATCGATACAGGGCCGCATCCTGTTCCCGCCAGCAACATCGACACCGCTGGAAAGCGGCGTAACTGTCGGCAAGTCGGAAACGATCACATCCTATGAAAGCGGTATTAAATCGACGCTGCTCGACGGACGTGCCCGTTTCAACATCAACGGCTTCTATTATGAACTGAACGATGCGCAGCTGACGGCAGTTGGCGGCGGCGTGAATGCCAACCGTCTCATCAACGCCGACAAGGTGCGCGGCTATGGCTTTGAAGCGGACATCGAGTTCAAGCCTGTACCGCAACTGTTGCTGACCGCTGGCCTGAGCTACAACAACACCAGCATTCAGGACACTGGTCTGACGACCGCAGCCTGTGGCGCAACGCGTGTCGATACGTTCCCGAACGTCTCGTTGTGCACACCGCTTGACCCAATCGTTGTTGCGGCAGCTCCGTTCTCGGCGGCTATCGTCAACATCGACGGCAACAGCCTGCCACAGAGCCCCAAGTGGATTGCCAACTGGACAGCACGTTACGGCGTGCCAGTGGGCGACGGTGAAGTCTATGCCTTCACCGATTGGGCATATCGTTCGAAGATCAACTTCTTCTTATATGAATCGGTTGAATTCCAGGACAAGCGCATGCTCGAAGGCGGCCTTCGCGTTGGATACAAGACCGATGCCTATGATGTATCGGCTTTCGTCCGTAACATTACGAAGGATACTTCGGCAGTTGGCGGCATTGACTTCAACAACCTGACTGGCTTCGTCAACGAACCACGCGTCTGGGGCGTCGAAGCCGCGTTCAAGTTCTAATTTCCAACAATATCATGCCAGAACGGGGCGGGTTTGCGAAAGCAGGCTTGCCCCGTTCGCATATCGGCGTTAAGGGCCCAATTCTTCGCTGAAAAGCGGAGTGCAGGAGTTTAGCTCAGTTGGTAGAGCATCGGTCTCCAAAACCGAGGGTCGTGGGTTCGAGTCCCCCAACTCCTGCCATTTTATTGGTTCTGCCTATAATTTGGCCTCTTCGCGGATTTTCATCCGCCAGCCCCAGATACTCAAAATAAACATCGCAGCATTCGATCCGAAGTCCAATGCCATCCAGCGGTTTAAAATCGGCAATTCATAAACAAAATAATAGTTGAAGCCGAAGAACGGCAGCAGCGCGACGGCATAGGTCAGAAACGATGCGCGCGTGAACCGGCTAAACCAAATGAACAGGCCGCCCAAAACGGCTTGTGCACCGAAACACCCAATAAACAGCGCACTGGTCGCGCTTAAATGTTGATACTCCGGATTGATGGTCATCCGTTCGACCATATTGGGTGCAAACAGGCACCAGCCGCCCAACCCAAAATAGGGCAAAGCGATAAGGCGCTGTATGTGGATGGACTGCATCCGCTGCCTTCAATGCGCTGTGCGCTTGGGGATCATGTGGTGGGCCAAGACGATCACGGCGCCAATGGCGAGCCCGACGACCCCGCATAATGCTGCATCGACAATCCAGGCCAACGCGCCTTCATGCAGGCCGAAAAACTCCGCGGGGTGCACACCAAAACCGTGGACGATGATTTGTCCGCCGACCCATAGCATGGCCGCGGTGCCGATGGTTGATAAGGCGGCGAGCAGCTTTGGCATGCCCTTTACCAGACCGCGGCCAATAGCCTGCGACCCGCCATTTTCACGCTGCGCCATGTGCAGGCCGATGTCGTCCATTTTAACGATCAACCCAACCACGCCGTACACCGCAATCGTGATGGCAATCGCGACAAAGGCCAGAACGCCAGCCTCAAGCCAGATTGATGTTGCGGCAAGGCTTTTCACTTCGTTCAGCGCAATCGCCATGATTTCTGCTGACAAAATGAAGTCTGTCCGCACCGCGCCTTTTACCATATTTTGTTCATGCTCGGTGCTGGTCAATTCAGCGAGTTCTTCGACCAAACTCTCTTCCGCATGCGGAACCAGTTTTTCCCAGACCTTTTCAGCGCCTTCGAAACACAGATACGCGCCACCTAACATGAGGATCGGCGTAATGGCCCATGGCAGGAACAGGCTCAGCAACAACGCAACCGGCAAAATAATGACCAGCTTGTTAAAGAATGAGCCCTTGGCAATGCGCCAGATTATCGGCAGTTCGCGGTCCGGCGTAAACCCTGTCACATATTGCGGGGTAACCGCCGTATCGTCAATGACAACACCTGCGGCCTTGCTGCCTGCTTTACCGGCGGCAGCGGCGACATCGTCCACCGATGCGGCCGCAACCTTGGCGATTGTCGCAATGTCGTCGAGTAAGGCGGCAAGACCGGATGGCATGTGGACTAATCCCTGAATGTGATGAAGCGTTGACGGATAACCAAAAACGGCAGCAGTTCAAGGCCGTTCAGAACGGATGCGGGCGATGGGTGCATTCCCAAAGCCACTTGCCTCACACCGAATCCATCGCTAAAGGCCTAGTCTTTCCGAAATCGGAACCTATATCGCTCTCGACCCGCCGGTCGGAGCGCTGGCGGCTATCCTCGGGATCGAACAGGAAGAAACGATATGGCAAAGACAAGCCCCGGTGAATTCATCCGTCAGGTACGGACCGAAATCGGCAAGGTAGTATGGCCCTCGAGGCAAGAAACCGTGCAGACCGCGATCATGGTATTGATCATGACGATCATCTTGGCCGTCTTCTTTTTGGGCGTCGACGCGATATTCGCGGCAATCGTAAAGGGGCTGCTTGCGCTAGCCGAAGGCTAAGCCGCAGTCACTCGAAAGAATTTTGGGGAAAAGAAGAGATATTATGGCACGCTGGTACATCATTCACGCTTATTCGGGTTTTGAAAACAAGGTCCGCGACCAGATCCTTGCTGAAGCCGAGCGTATTGGCCTCTCGCAGCTCGTGGAAGCTGTCGAGGTTCCGACCGAGCAAGTCACTGAAGTGCGCCGCGGCAAGAAGATTAAGGCCGAACGCAAGTTCTTCCCAGGCTATGTCCTTGCCAAGCTGAATATGAACGACGACGTTTATCACTTGGTCAAGAACACAGCCAAGGTAACGGGCTTTCTGGGCGCGGGTAACAAGCCGCAGCCAATCAGCGAAGCCGAAGCTGCACGCATTTTGAACACGAAGCAGGAAATGGAAGCTGCGCCGAAGAAGCGCGTTTCGGTCGACTACGAAATCGGCGATCAGGTCAAGGTACTTGGCGGCCCATTCGCAAGCTTCAACGGTGCGGTCGAAGAACTCGACTTCGACAAGAATCGCGTGAAGGTATCGGTCAGCATCTTTGGCCGTGCGACACCCGTCGAACTGGATTTCGAAGAAGTCGAATTGATGAAGTGATGGCCTTCGCTGGCCATCTTTCTTCCCTATGACCTCGGCACTGTCGCCCGAACGGATACAGGCGCGCATTGAAAAGGCGAACGCGGCGCACAGCGCGATACGTGCTGAAAAGCTGGTTCGTGGCCTTGTCCGCCTGTTCGACTTTGACGCTGCTGACGAACCCGACGAATTCACCTTTCCGGCATTCTCTCGTGCATCGCGCGATCGCATTTTCGGCGGGCAGATTATCGCGCAAGCCATGATGGCCGCGGCCCGCACCGTGGACCCCGACAAACAAGTCCATTCGCTGCATGCCTATTTCTTGCGCGGTGGCAGCGAAGCCGTGCCGCTGCATTTTCGTGTTCACCGTGATTTTGATGGCCGCGCATTTTCCAACCGGCGCGTTGTCGTCCGGCAGGAAGGCAAGGTTATTTTCAACCTGACCGCGTCTTTCCAGAAGCCAGAAGCAGGCTTTTCGCATCAAGTACCGATGCCGGACATACTGCCACCCGAAAAATGCTGGGATTATTCGGAGGCCATGGCGCGCAATCCCGATATACCGGACAATATGCTTGAGCGCATGGCACATCCGCGGCCGTTTGAGCTCCGCAGCTTTCGTCCTGCTGCCGATGCCAAGGCCACCAGCCATTATCAATGGTTCCGCTTGCGTGCGCCGATTGAGGGCGACCAGTTGCTGCACCGCGCGCTTCTGTCATTTGCGTCCGATATGGGGCTGCTGTCATCCGCGATGCTCCCGCATGGACTGCATTGGGTGACGCCCGGCCTATTTTGCACCAGCCTTGACCATGCCATGTGGTTCCATAACGATGTTCAGGTCGACCAGTGGTTCGTGTATGTCATGGACAGCGATTGGACCGGGGGCAGCCGCGGGATCAATCATGGCTGGATTTATAGCCAAGACGGCACGTTGGTCGCATCCGTCGTTCAGGAAGGTCTGCTGCGGCTCACACCGCCGGCATAACCGCGCAAAGGCTTGCATTATACCTGCATTGCGGATAGTGGCACCGCTTCCCGGCGCAATAGCGACGTGATTCCGTGTGGGAGGACATCATCTGATGTCTGTTGGACCACTTAATTTGACCCGTTTCCGCTCTTTTAGGGCAGTGCGGCGATAGAATGAAAGGACGCCATTCATGGCAAAGAAAATTGACGGCTATATCGGCCTGCAGGTTCCTGCAGGTTCGGCCACCCCATCCCCGCCAATCGGCCCAGCATTGGGTCAGCGCGGCGTAAACATCATGGAATTCTGCAAGCAGTTCAACGCTGCGACCGCTGACATGGAAAAGGGCACCCCGATTCCAACGAAGATCACCGTGTTCGCAGACAAGAGCTTCACCTTTGCGATGAAGTCGCCACCAGCGACCTACCTCATCAAGAAGGTTCTTGGTCTCAAGTCGGGTTCGAAAGAACCAGGCAAGGTTACCGCTGGTAAAATCACACGTGCGCAGTTGGAAGAAGTCGCAACCATCAAGATGGCCGACCTCAATGCGAACGACATGGACGCAGCAGTAAAAATCATCGCAGGCTCGGCTACCGCCATGGGCCTCGAAGTAGTGGAGGGCTGATCCGATGGCCAAGCTGACCAAAAAAGCAAAATCACTCGCGCATCTTGATGGCGACAAGCTTTACGGCGTTGATGAAGCGCTGAAGTTGATCAAGGAATTGGCAACTGCCAAGTTTGACGAAACCATCGAAGTTGCAATGAACCTGGGCGTTGACCCACGTCATGCTGACCAAATGGTTCGCGGCATGGTTTCGCTTCCAGCCGGTACCGGCAAGGAAATGAAGGTCGCCGTCTTCGCACGTGGCGACAAGGCTACTGCAGCTACCGCTGCTGGTGCAGACAAAGTCGGCGCCGAAGACCTGATGGAAGACATGTTGGCCGGTAACCTTGATTATGACCGTGTTATCGCAACGCCGGACATGATGGGCATCGTTGGCCGCTTGGGTAAGACCTTGGGTCCAAAGGGCCTGATGCCAAACCCGAAGCTCGGCACAGTCACCATGGACGTTGCTGAAGCTGTAAAGGCTGCAAAGGCCGGTCAGGTTGAGTTCCGCGTTGAAAAGCAGGGCATAATCCACAGCGGCATCGGCAAGAAGAGCTTCTCTGACGCTGACCTGCGCAAGAACTTCGACGCGTTGATCGACGCCGTCATCAAGAATAAGCCAAGCGGCTCAAAGGGCAAATATGTCCGCCGCGTTGCGGTCAGCTCGTCAATGGGCCCAGGCCTCAAGATCAATCTGGCGGACGTCGCTGGCGCTTAAGCCACGACATCACACGAATATCAAAAGGGCTGGGGGGAAACCTCCGGCCCTTTTTCTTTGCCTATGCAGCAAACAGCAAAGGCAACTGCCGTCCCGATACATAGCTGCCATGGGAAGGCCAGCGCCTTCCACGCCGCAGGCAGCCCAAGACTATCCACGACATAATGCTGTTGCAGCAGGATCGTGACAAAGCCAGCCAGCAGAGCGGCGATCACCGACCATGTCGCCCCACGCTTCGTAAACACCACGGTGCCATAAACGCCCAGCAACCCCGAATAGGCAAAGACCATGACGCCAAGCACAAATTCGAGCAAAGGCGTGTCGCTATAATGCTGCCAATAGAAACATAATATCGACATCGCAAACAGCGCACAGGCGAGCAATATCATCGCCACGCGGCCGGCATTGACATAATGCTGCTCGTTGGATGGTGCGCCACACCGTTCCCGCCAAGGCAGGTAAAAATCATTCACAACCACTGCCGACATCGAAATCAGTCCGGAATTGATCGCCGCCGCTGCAATGACGCCCACGGTGACCAGCCCGCGCAAGCCCGGTGGGATTTCAGACAGAATGAACGACATGAAGACCGTGATTTTTTCGCCTGCGAACGCGTTAGTAGCGCCGACGCTCACGCCCATCAGGTCGGGGCGGTTGTAGAAGATGTGGAGCAGCGATCCTATCGCCATAAATAAAGCCACCACAGGGATTGCCGCCCACATGCTCGCATACAAAGCGCGCTTGCCCGATTGTGCATTTTCGCATGCCAAAAAGCGCTGCGTCGTGTCCTGATCGAGCCCGGCATTGCCGATATTGAGCAGCACCAGCCCGGTCAGGATCGCCCAAACGGTAAACGGCTTGGTAAAGTTGAACGACCAGTCAAACAAACGCAGCTTGTCCATTCCGTCCGGTGCAGATTGAAGCGCGTCCCAGATTTCTGGCGCAGGTGCAGGAATTTTCACCAGCAGAAAAATGAGCACCAGCACCGCACCACCAAAATAGAGCACAACCTGCACCAGGTCGCTCCAGATCACAGCATTCAGCCCGCCGAACAGTGTGAACACAACACCGAAAACAACAAGGACCGCCGACGCGATAACGATATGCTGCGGCTCAACATCCAGGAAGATGATCATCGAAACCGCAATAGCGGCAAGATACAGCCGCGCGCCGCTCGCCAAGATCCGGCCGACGAGATACATCCCCGCCGCCGCACGTCTTGCCGTCGCGTCGAAACGGGCCTCCAGCAATTCATATACGGTGGTCGCACCGATTGCGTAGAATCGCGGGATCAGGAAACGGGCGACGATAAAGGCAGCGATGATCGCGGCGAAGTTGCTTGTGAGATAGCTGTAATCGCCGCGATAGCTGTTATCGGGGGCGCCAAGAAATGTTGCCGCTGACTGCATCGTCGACAGAACGGACACCGCAACCAGCCAAACCGGCGCATGATGGCCGGCGAGAAAATAGTCATCCGCCGTTTTGGTCCGCCGTGTCGCCTGATAACCGGCAAATGCCAGCAATGCGACATAGGCAAGCAATATGCCCCAGTCATAAACGGTGAATGCTAATGGCATGAATGCTCCCCCAAGGCTGAGCCATTAGCGGAACATGCCTGTTTGTTCAAATGCGCTACCGCGCCATATATGCATCCAGCGTTTCGTGGTAATGGCGTATGCGGCTTTCCTGATAGCGCGCCAATGTCACACCCGGTTTCTTCGACGCGCGCAGACCTTTTTGGATCCGCTTCAGATTGTCGGTGTCCTGATCCGCTACCATCGCGGCCGAACCAAGCTCCGGTGCGTCGGCCCATTTCTGATCCAGCCCCAGCATCGTCATTTTTGCGGGTTCCGGATGCGATCCGTCGGGGGCTTTGGAAAACAGGAACATGATTTCCATGATCGAGCTTTCGGGATCGTCGCCGTTCGGGCGGAAGCGGTAGGTGATGGGCAACGCCTGCCCGCCCCACGGCACCATATTGGGGAAAAGCATATATTCGATCAGGTCGAGCGATTCCGAGTCCGATAGCGCGGACATGTCGCGGCCAATCGAGCGCGAAATCTTCTCACGCGCACGTTCGGCCAGCTTGCCCCGCGCCGTTTCACCCGCGCCAACTTCAATGGGCTTGCCTGCAAAAAAGGGCACGTCGCGGCGCATTTCCTCGATGGTTTGTTCAGGTGTCGTTGCGGGCTTCGATGGGCTGGCGACGCCCTGCACGCTGATCATCCGGCTGACATGCCGCACACCCGGCCAAACATCATATTGGGTATTGCTGTCCCCATAATAGCTCAGCACCTGTCCATGCGCGAAAGGTACATGGTACGCTTCGACAAAAGCCTCCATCGCCAGTTTCCAGTTGCATGGCATAATCTTGGCAACATGCGCCGCGACATAGCGGTCTTCCAGATTGAACGACGCAAAATGCTCGGGCAGATTTTCGAGATAGGTTTCAAGTGGTTCGGCATCAGCATCAAAATTAATGAAAACAAAGCCACCCCATGTGCCCACGCGCGCTTCGGGAAGGTTCATCTTGTCCTTATCAACATGGGGGAAGTCCCATTGGCCGGGAATGACAGATAATGCGCCATCCAGCTTCCAAGTCCAGCCGTGGAAGGGGCAACGAAACTGCTTAACGCACCCGCCTTCGGTGCGGAGCATCGTCCCGCGATGCAGACATGAATTGATATAGGCTTTGATCTCGTCCGAGCCGGTACGCACGACGATGAGCGAGTCATGCACGATGTCGTAGACCACATGGTCGCCAATATTCGGGATATGCTCCAGCCTGCATGCCAGTTGCCATGTCTTACGCCAAACCTGTTCGACTTCGCGATCATGCCAGTCTTTGGCGAAGTAACGCGCAATCGAAACATCATCACTGCTTTGCCCAATGGCGGGTGATTCCACGCGCATGACCGCAGGCGCTGGATTACGGTCGCCGTCGAACACTTCCTGAACCGATGGGCCTGGACGGCGCGCAATTATGTTGTCCAAAACGCTCTCCCTGATAACTCTTGCGCCATCCTGCCGTCATGGTAGCAACTGTGCAATGAACAATTTACCGCACCGCCACCTCATTACCATGACGCTGACCGTCGATTTTGCCGGGATGATCAGCATTGGCCAAACCCCCGCCGGCCTGCGCCGCATTGCCCCCGTCACCGGCGGCCACTTTGCTGGCGAGCGGCTGAACGGCACGGTGCTGCCGGGCGGAAATGATTGGGTCGTCAACCGTGAAGATGGCGTGATGGTAATCGACGTCCGCCTCACGCTGCAAACCGACGACGGGGCGATGGTTTACCTCAATTATCAGGGCCGCTTTTTGGCCGAAGCCGAAGCAATGTCCCGGTTCCGGAAAGGCGCATTGCTGGAGCGCCACGAATATTCACTGGCAATCATCGCAAAATTCGAATGTGGGGATAGCCGCTATAGCTGGCTTAACAATGTCATCGCCGTCGGCAGCGGCGAACAAACCGCTGCGGGTCCGGTCTATTCGATTTTCGAAATAGGCTGAAAAAATCTCGGCCATAAAAGGCTTAACGCCAATCCGCCCATGACCAGCGCAGCGGCCAGTAATTTCCAGCTCTGTAACGGCTCGTTCAAGAACAATGCGGACGCCCCCATCCCGAATATCGGTACCAGCAACGCCATAGGTGCAACGGTTGCCGCAGGATGCCGTGCCAAAAGCCATCCCCAAATCCCGTAGCCGAACATCGTGTTGCCAACCGCTTGCCAGACCACCGCGGCCCAGGTCGTCGCTGTTGCTGCGTGCACGCCCGTAATCAAGGCAGACGGGCCTTCAAATAACAAGGCGAGGGTCAACAATGGCGGCACGGCAAAGATGCTGGCCCAGACCACATAAGCAAGCATGTCGACCTTACCCGCGGCGCGCGAGACCATATTGCCACTCGACCAGCAAAAGGCCGCCGTTACGACGAGCATCAATCCCAATGGCGTCGCGCTGCCATCCGAATGGGTCAGAATGACGGCCAGCCCGCTTGTCGCTAACGCCAGTGCAGCCCATTGGAAACTGCGCACCCTCTCCCCCGTCAGCCGCATGGATAGGGCAATGGTAAAGAAGACCTGGATCTGAACGACCAGCGAGGCGAGGCCCGGCGTGATATCGCCTTTCATCGCCAAAAACAGCAGGCCGAACTGCCCGGCCCCGATCAGTACGCCGTAGGCCGCAAGATTGGACAAAGGCACCGATGGCCGCTTTAGGAAGAACGCCGCGGGCAGAAATGCGCACGTAAAACGCAGCGTCGCAAGCCATAAAGGCGGCAAATGGGCCAGCGCCAATTTGATGACGACAAAATTCGTTCCCCACACCGCCATCACTGCAATCGCGAGCAGAAGGTGCAGACGTGGAAGGGCGGCGTTTTGTGGCATAGAAGTCCCCCTAACCGCTCCGCCCGTTTTTGCGAACAGTTAATCCAGCGGCACAACTTCCACGGGCAGATCGCTGGCAATTGCGCCGCAATATTGTTCGGGCCAATGCGCAAAGGGACGAACGGCCCCTTCGGTGCGCCAGCGGTTCACGCGCGCCAGATCAGCGTCTGCCATGACCCACGCCCCCTGCCCCTCGGTCCCGATCGCCACAACGCCGTCGTCCGGACTATCGCCATCAGGCGGAACGAACAGCCCTGCCGCGCCATAATTTTCATCCAGCGCCGGCGACCATGGGGCCATGCCAACGGTGGGTGCCTGCGCCACAAAAATCTGGTTCTCCAATGCCCGCGCCTGTGCGCCAATCCGAACGCGGTGATAGCCTTGCAAGCTGTCGGTGCACGACGGGCAGAGAATCGCCTGTGCGCCTGCTTGTGCCTGCGCCCGCGCGATCATCGGGAATTCGATATCATAGCAGGTAGAAATGCCCAGCATTCCCAAAGATGTCCGAAAAACCCGCAGGCTTTTTCCGCCTTTAATGTCCCAGGATTCACGTTCGAACCGGGTCATCATAATCTTGTCCTGATAGGCCGTTTGCCCGTCCGGCATATACAGCGTCGCCCTGTTTACAATCTGCCCATCTTCTTGGCCAAAGGGACGGGTTCCGCCGATCAGGACGACCCCAAATTGCCGAGCGAGATCCGCATAATGGGCGTCAATTCTTGGCCCCAAAGCGACCACGGCCCGCAACGAGGCGTGCAGATCGCTCGCCGTCGCTTTGTCGATCGCAGCCAACTCCATCGCCGCATATTCGGGAAACACCAACAACTGTGCGCCTTTCGTCGCGGCATCGCTCACCCACTGCCCGACCTTGCCTTGCCAACTGGCAAAGCTATCGGGTTCCCCGATGGGATATTGGGCTGCCGCAATACGGACCGACGCGGTCACAAGTTGCGCATCCAGAATTGCATCACATGTGCGCTTTCGAAATCATCGCCCAGATCCTGCCATTCGAGCGTTCCGGTCAAACCGGGCACCGGCGCATAGCCGCGGGCGCGCCAGAATGGATGCAGATCGCGAGGCGTTTCGGGCCGCATCGGATGATCGTCAGGGCGGATCACCGCGCAAAAGGCGGTTTGCCGGGCCCCTGCGGCGCGCGCTGCGTCTTCACGCGCGTCAAAAAACCGGTGCCCAATGCCTTGCCCCTGATATTGCGGCAGCAGAACGGATTCCCCGAAATAGAATATCTGCGCAACATCCATTCCTTGTTCGCGGAAAGGATTCTGGATGTCCGGTTTCTGCCCCCCCAATGGAGACGCCGTAGCCGCGCCGATGATTGCGTTCCCGTCCCGGGCGACGACAAGCACCGAACCCGGTTCGCGGACAAATTCGGCCATATAAGCGGCTTCATACTCTGCACTGCCGTCATACAGATAGGGCCAGCCGCGAAAAACCCGGATCCGCAGATCAGACAGCGCCGGAATGGCGGCCCAGCGCTCCTCGGGATCCGTCAAGGAACGGACGTCTACGGTCATGAAACCTGCGCGATCCAGTCAGCAAGATTATAATAGACCGAAACGCGTGTGATTTTTCCGTCTGCGACCTCAAAGAAGCCGCCGGCTGGCAAGCTGTAACTCTGGCCATGCGCTACAGGAAAGCCTTCATCAGCCACCTTGTAAATGCCGTCGACGATGAATTCCGCCGCCGCGCGCTTGCCGTCTTCGCCGGTCATAATGACAATATCACGCAGCTGTTCGCTATAGGCATGGTCCATGCGGCCAAGAAAGGCGCGAAAGGCCAGCTTGCCGGTTTCACGGTCCCCTTGATTGATATCATGCGCCACATTGTCATCCAGACATGCCAAGATAGCTTCAACATCCATGGCATTGAATGCAGCATAATATGCGCCAATCAGCGCCGCCGTTTTTTCACGCGTGTCGGGCATATATCATTGTGTCCTTTAACCTGATGAATTGCGTTTCGATTAAGTCAGCGAGGCAAGGATTGTCCAGTAAGATAAATTGTCCGGACTTTCATAGGATTTTGAAACGCGATCGCGGCGGACAGCGATCAAAGCGGCGGCCGCCCTTGACTCTGCGCCCAACCCTGCTAATGCCCGCCTCGTTCGGTGGGGCGACGGTTCCACCGGCAACCGTCCGAGACAGTTGGTGAACGGAATTTGCCGTTCTTAATGTCCAGCCTAGACGGGGATAGAGATTTCAGGACTGGCTTTTGCCATCCTTCGCCACCGCTCCCGATTTTAGATCGTGTGAGTTCGGCATGAAACTTCCCCACGGACTGAAGTCAGCGGATCGCCCAGCCGGGTGTTTCGCTTTTCGTGTTGGATTTTGTCGGCTTGCCGGCGAAGTCTGAAAAAGGAGTAATGCATGAACCGTTCTGAAAAGACCGAAACAGTTGCATCGCTGAACGCCACTTTCAATGAAGCGGCGGTTGTCGTCGTCACCCGTAATCTCGGGCTGACGGTTGCACAATCGACCGACCTTCGTTTGAAGATGCGGGACGCTGGCGCAAGCTATAAGGTTGCCAAGAACCGTCTTGCCAAAATCGCTCTTGAAGGAACGCAATATGGATCGGTAGCTGAATTGCTTACCGGCCCTACAGCGCTCGCTACATCGTCGGACCCGGTTGCAGCTGCAAAGATTGCTGTCGAGTTCGCAAAAACCAATGACAAACTTGAAATTGTCGGCGGCGCGATGGGTGACACGTTCCTTGATGTAAACGGTGTAAAGGCGCTGGCTTCCTTGCCATCGCTCGACGAACTGCGCGGCACGCTTATCGGGCTTATCCAAGCACCGGCAACGAAGCTTGCACAGCTGTCGACCGCACCTGCTGCGAAATTGGCACGCGTTTTTGGTGCCTATGCTGACCAAAAGGCAGCATAACTTTTTTGAATTAAACCGGCTGCGTCCCATGGTTTTAACCGGCTGGGCGGGCCCTACAGATATGACAGAAAATCGGAGTGTTATTTAAATGGCTGATATTGAAAAGCTCGTAGACCAACTTTCGGCATTGACCGTTCTTGAAGCGGCTGAACTTGCTAAGGCTTTGGAAGAAAAGTGGGGCGTTAGCGCCGCTGCTGCTGTTGCTGTTGCTGCACCTGCTGGTGCCGCTGCTCCAGCTGCTGAAGAGCAGACTGAACTTGACGTTATCTTGACCGGCGACGGCGGCAACAAGATTGCAGTCATTAAGGAAGTTCGTGCGATCACCAACCTTGGTCTGACCGAAGCAAAGGCTCTTGTTGAGGCCGCTCCAAAGGCACTCAAGGAAGGCGTAAACAAGGCAGAAGCCGAAGACATCAAGGCGAAGATCCTTGCTGCCGGCGGAACCGTCGAACTGAAGTAATTCGGTTTCCCTTACGGGATATAAAATGGGGCGGCCTAGCAATAGGCTGCCCCTTTTTTATGGCTGCGCGTTCGTTACCAATAAACACAAATATTCCGGCCCTTTTCTTTTGAAAAGTCTGCAGGTTGCGGGCAGTCATGACGCATGCATGACAACGCCGACCTCGCCGCTCTGATTCGCAACATTCCCGATTATCCCAAACCGGGAATCCTGTTCCGTGACGTGTCTAGCCTGCTGCTCGACGCAGACGGCTATCGCATGACCATTGACCGGCTCGCGGCGCTGGTGGACCCCGATACGCAGCTTGTTGCGGGTATTGAGGCACGTGGCTTTATCGTGGCGTCTGCTCTGGCTTATGTGCTTGGCCTCGGCCAATTGATGCTGCGTAAGCCCGGCAAGCTGCCCGGCGAGAAAATCGGCACGGATTACACGCTCGAATATGGCACCGACCGCATTGAAATGCATGTGGGTCATGTGCAGCCTGACCAGAAAGTGCTGCTGGTCGACGATTTGATTGCCACTGGCGGCACGGCCTTGGCTGGCGTTGACTTAATCCAGCAAGGCGGCGGCAAAGTTGAACAAGCCTTGTTCATTGTCGACCTGCCTGACCTTGGCGGTGCGGCCAAGTTGCGCGCCCAAGGCGTGCGAGTCGGATCGTTGATAGGTTTTGACGGCGATTAAGCGCGCCGAAATTTTTGGTTTAGTTTTGCGGATAACGCGACGCGCATGTCTTGATTTTTGACGGCTCAGGACGCGTCCCGCTGACTTCAAAGCGGGCGATATATCCACCCAGTTTCAATTGCTCGGTAAAGCCCATCAAACGATAGCCCACGGCATCAAATTCGCAGAACAGCAGCTTTGGCGGAATACCATGTTGGGCGGTGGGACGATCGCGGTCTACGACAATGACCTGTCCGCCCTTGGCGAGCGCTGGCCGCATGCGCCATAGGAACGCATAAGGCTCACTTATTTCATGATACATATGCACCATGAAAACGCGGTCAAAGCTGTTTTCTGGCAACCGGGGATCGTCCAGAGCGCCTTCCTTGATGGCAACATTATCGAGCTGTTCGCGTGTGACCCGCGCGCCCAGTCGGTCAAGCGCATCCCGATTGATATCCTGCGCGAGCACGCGCCCTTTTGGGCCTACGCGGTCCGCAAGGCGGATGGTGTAATAGCCCTCGCCTGCCCCGATATCCGCGACCGTGGTCCCAAGCTGGATCCCGGCCCAATCCATCACAAATTCGGCCTCTCCGGCTTCATCACGCGCTGCCTCAGTCGAAAATTCGGTATCGCCAGCTTTGGACACCAGACGTTCGGCGCGCGGGAATGCTTCCGCGCTCTCGCTGCGTTCGTCTGCGGTGCCCGCTGGCGTGCAGCCGCTCACACATAGCAGTGAGCCCGCGATGATGGCCAGAAAGCTCAAACGGGCGTTCATGCGCACGCTCAACCCGTCTTACGCGTCGGCCATAACGGCTACCGGATTGGCAGCCTGTTGATCGAAGTTCAGGAAAACATCCTTCACCCAATGTGGCAAGGGAATGGGGCGATGTGTGTCAAGGTCGACATGCACGCTGACAAGGTCAACCGTAGCGCGCAAATCGTCTGAACCATCTTCGGTAATGCCATGAATTTCAACGATTTGAGTCATGCTGGTCCGCCCAGTCGCAACCGTGCGCGCCATGACTTCAATAAGCTCGTCGGGCTTGATCGGCGCAAACCAAGTGACCGTCGCCTTTTTGACATGAAACTCCAAAGGCGCGCCATCGGCATAATCGCGGAATTTCGCCTCGCGCCAATATTCGGTCACCGCAACATCGGCATAATCCAGATAGCGCGCGTTAAAAACGACGCCCTGCGCATCCGTCTCTGACCAACGCACGCGGAAACGGTGATGGAAAGCAAACTCGCTCCGCGCCATGTCAGATTGCCTTTGATTGGCCAGGGGTGTTGACCCCCATCGATTGCAGGTAACGCTTCACGTTCCGTGCCGCCTGACGCAGGCGATGCTCATTTTCAACCATAGCGATGCGGACATAGCCTTCGCCGTCTTCGCCATATCCCACGCCCGGCGCGACCGCGACCTTCGCTTCGGTCAGCAACTGTTTGGAAAACTCAAGGCTACCCAGATGCGCGAGCGCAGGTGGCAAGGGTGCCCATGCGAACATCGACGCCTTCGGTGCGGGAATATCCCACCCTGCACGGCCAAATGCTTCGACAAGTATATCGCGGCGCTTGTGATAGAGCTGGCGATTTTGTCCAACAATGTCCTGCGGGCCATTTAATGCCGCGCACGCCGCCGCCTGAATAGGCGTAAATGCGCCGTAATCGAGGTAACTTTTAACGCGCGTCATTGCTGCGATCAGTTCGCGGTTGCCCACCGCAAAGCCGATACGCCATCCTGCCATCGAATAGGTTTTGGACAATGAGGTGAATTCAACCGCAACATCCTTGCCGCCCTTCACCTGCAGTATGGAAGGGGTCGGGTTGCCGTCAAAATAGAGTTCTGAATAAGCAAGGTCGGACAATATCCAGACCTTGTTCTCTTTCGCCCAAGCAACAAGCCGTTCATAAAACGCCAGATCGACGGTTTCTGCAGTCGGGTTGGACGGATAGTTGACCACCAATATCGACGGCCGCGGGACTGTGAACGCCATTGCGCGCTCCAGCGACCGGAAATAATTTTCATCGGGCGTCGTGGGTACCGACCGAATGGTGGCACCCGCGATGATGAAACCGAACGTGTGGATCGGGTAGCTCGGGTTCGGCGCCAATACGACGTCACCCGGCGCAGTGATGGCGGTTGCAAGGCTTGCAAGGCCCTCTTTCGAACCCATCGTGACCACGACTTCGGTTTCGGGATCAACATCCACCCCAAAGCGGCGCGCATAATAATTGGCCTGCGCCTTACGGAGCCCGGGAATACCTCTGGAAGCCGAATAGCCATGGGCATCGGGCTTTTGCGCGACTTCGCACAATTTTTCGATGACATGCGGTGGCGGCGGCAAATCAGGATTGCCCATGCCCAGATCGATAATGTCCTCTCCCGCACCACGGGCCGCCGCACGCATCGCATTAACTTCGGCGATAACATAAGGTGGCAGACGCTTGATGCGGTAGAATTCTTCGGACATTGGCTCCCGTTTCCGGCTAGTGAATTATAGAGCCACCCTCATGCGCGAAGTTTTCGTGCATTTCCAGAAAAAGCTTTCGGTCCGCGGATTAGCGCGGTCGATTGCCTTTCGCTTTGTGCCGTACGCCATGCTTTGACGGTGGTGGGCCATCGTTGCGGAATGGACGCACAGCGTCACGGTTCGATCCACCACGTGGACCGCCGCGCGGTGGTCCATCACCGCGCGGTCCATCGCCGCGTGGATTGACGCCCAATTGGGGACGTTGCGGACGGCCACCGTCGCGGCCCCCATCGCGACCTCTGTCACGACCCATGCGCTTATTCTCACGCGCAGCTTCACGTGGTGGGCCACTGGCTTGCACGATCTCAACATCATTGTCTTCATCATGCCCCGGCTGCGCGATTGCCTTGGCAAATTTTGCAACAGCGGCAGCAGCGATACCCACATGGGTTTCGTTCGCGGCAATGCGGATGGCACCAATGTCGTTCTTGGTCACACCGCCGCGGCGGCACAGCAGTGGCAATATCCATTTTGGATCTGCATTGTTGCGGCGGCCAACGTTCAGCTTGAACCAGACAGAATCGTCAAATCCGGCGCGATGGTTATCACGCGGATGTTCGCGCGTGCCGTCATCCAGCATGTCTTCTGCCTGCGGCATTTTGGCGCGATGCACACGGACAAGTGCGGCGGCGATGTCTTCTGCCGACATCGTTTCGAGCAGCTTTGCACCCAATGCACGATCTTCATCTTCGACTTCGACCGGTGTCAGAAGTGTTTCGAGCAGACGTTCATGGTCCTTGGCGCGGATATCTGCGGCAGTCGGGACTTTAATCCAGTCTGCCTCAATCTTCGCGCCGCGCAACATCGATTCAACGCGCTTGCGGCGCTGATAGGGCACGATGAGAACTGCCGTCCCCTTACGACCCGCACGCCCCGTACGTCCCGACCTATGCTGAAGCCCTTCGGCATCGCGTGGCAATTCGACGTGGACCACCAATGACAGGTTGGGCAAATCGATACCGCGTGCTGCAACGTCGGTTGCAACGCATACACGGGCACGGCGGTCACGCAGCGCCTGAAGCGCCTGATTTCGCTCGGACTGCGAATGCTCGCCCGACAGCGCAACGACATTGAAGCCGCGCTCGGTCAGGCTGGCGTGCAGGCGACGTACGTTTTCGCGCGTCGCACAGAACAGGATAGCGGTTTCGGCCTCATGCAGACGCAGCAGGTTCACAACTGCGTTCTCAATGTCCGGTGGAGCGACCGTGACGACCTGATAGCTGATGTCACCATGGCCGCGGTCTTCACCGACCGTGGAGATACGCAGGGCGTCTTGTTGGTAACGCTTTGCCAGCGACACGATTGGCTTCGGCATAGTGGCCGAGAAAAGCAACGTGCGGCGGCCTTCGGGCGTCGCGTTCAATATTTCTTCGAGTTCCTCGCGGAAACCCATGTCGAGCATTTCGTCCGCTTCGTCGAGAATCGCGACCTTCAAAGCGGACAGGTCAAGTGCGCCACGCTCCAAGTGATCGCGCAAACGGCCGGGGGTCCCGACGACAATTTGTGCGCCTTGATTGAGGGTGCGGCGTTCTTTCGACGCGTCCATGCCGCCAACGCAGGTCGCGATGCGAACGCCAGCCTTGGCATATAGCCACATGAGTTCGCGGCTGACCTGCAAGGCCAGTTCGCGCGTTGGTGCGATAATCAGTGCGGCGGGTTCGCGCGCAAGGCTAACCAGTCCGCCATCAAGGATTTGCGGTGCCATGGCCAAGCCAAAAGCAACGGTTTTGCCTGATCCAGTCTGGGCCGACACGACAAGGTCGCGGCCTTCGGCCTTAGCTGTCATGACAGCAGATTGAACAGGGGTTAAAGCAGTATAGCCACGAGCGGTGAGCGCTTCATCAAGAAGCGGGGGAAGATTTTCAAACGTCATTATTGCGCGCCTTTGCGCCCTTTTTTACCTAATGTCCATGCTGCGCCGCACAACAAAACAATCTTCGACAATTTTCTGACATTTGTTATGCATTGAAAATGGCCGATTCACCGAAATTCCCACCCTTCATGGATCCCGACCAATTCGCCAAAATGCTGGAGAGTTCGGCAGCCTCTGCGGCTGACCCAATGAAGGCATATCGCGCCGCGATGGACGCGTGGGGGACGATACTCGCGCCACTGGCCAAGGCCGGTCGTAGCAAAATTGATCCCTCGGATCGCCGCTTTGCTGCACCTGAATGGGAACATCCCGTTTTCGACCTGATGCGTCAGGGATATCAGGTGATGTCTGACTATATGCTCGGCGCGGCCGATCAGTTGGATGGCGTCGCCGATAGCGACAAAGCCAAAATGGGCTTTGCCGTGCGGAGCATGATAGAGGCGATGAGCCCCGCAAATTCGCCCTTCACCAACCCCGTCGCACTACAACGGGCGATGGAAACCAACGGCGCAAGCCTGATGGCGGGTATGCAAAATCTGATGAACGATGTGCAACGCGGTCAGCTGACGCATACTGATTCCTCGGCCTTCAAGCTGGGTGAAAACATCGCGGCAACGCCGGGCAAGGTCGTCCATCAAACGCCGTTATACCAGCTAATCCAATATGATCCTGCGACCCCGGACGTGTTGGCAACGCCGCTGATTATTTTTCCGCCATGGATAAACCGCTTCTACATTCTCGACCTGACAGCGGAAAAAAGTTTCATCAAATATTGCGTTGATCAAGGCATCACCGTTTTTGTCGTGTCCTGGAAATCTGCTGATAGCTCGATGAAGGACATTGTCTGGGACGATTATATCGCGGCGCAGATCGATGCGATTGATACCGTGCGCGACGGCCTTGGCGTGCCAGATGTGCATGCGATCGGATATTGTGTTGCCGGAACGACCTTGGCCGCAACGCTTGCCGTCCTTGCCGCAACCGGCGGTGCCGACAAAGTACGCAGCGCGACATTCTTTACCGCGCAAGTCGATTTCAGCACGGGCGGCGAGCTGCTGAATTTCATCGACGATAACCAGATCGCAATGGTCGAAACGTTGAGCGCCCCGCATGGCTATTTGGACGGTCGCTTCCTTGCGCTGACGTTCAACATGCTGCGCGGTAAGGACCTGATTTGGTCGACGGTCGTCAAAAATTATTTGCTGGGCGAAGATTATCCCGCGTTCGATCTGCTGCACTGGAATGGCGACGTCACCAATCTTCCCGCAAAATGGCATAAGGCCTATCTGGCGGATCTCTATCGCGATAACCGTCTGGTTGAACCGGACAGCCTATCTGCGCTGGGTACGTCGATTGATTTGCGTCGCGTGCAAACACCTTCCTACATTCAGGCCGGGCGTGAAGACCATATTGCGCCTGCCGAAAGCGTGTGGAAGCTTCAGGATCACCTGAGCGGCCCTGTCAAATTCCTGTTGGCCGGCAGCGGACATATTGCGGGTGTGGTGAACCCCCCGGCGCAAAACAAATATCAATATTGGACCAACGAAGGCACCGCAGGCTCGCTCGAAGAATTCATCGACGGCGCCACCGAAACCAAGGGCAGCTGGTGGCCCGATTGGCTCGTTTGGCTGCTGGACAAGGGTGACGATAAAGTCCCTGCACAGGGTGCCCGCATAGCCGGTGAAGGCGCGATGAAGGCGCTGGAATCCGCCCCGGGAAGCTATGTAAAAGCGCGATGAGATTCAGTTGACGTTTACGTAAACGTCGACTAATTCTGCGTCAGCTATTTTGAGGAGAATCGTGATGCAATTGGAATTCAGTCCCGAAGAAATCGCCTTCCAACAGGAAGTGCGCACATTCATCGCCGAAAATTATCCCGAGAATCTCCGTTCGGTGCAAGATGAAGGGCATGATCTTTCGAAAGAAGATTTTCTGTCATGGCATCGCATTCTTGCGAAAAAAGGCTGGATCGCACCAGCATGGCCTGTCGAATATGGCGGCACTGGCTGGACCGCAACGCAACGCTTCATCTGGTCCGAAGAACTCGCTGCAGCAGATTGCGTCGGCACCATGCCATTTGGCCTATCGATGGTCGGACCCGTCATCTACACCTTCGGCACGCCGGAACAAAAAGCCCGCTTCCTGCCCGGCATCTTGTCCGGCGACGATTGGTGGTGCCAGGGGTATTCGGAACCTGGCGCAGGTTCGGACCTTGCTTCGCTGCGCACAAAGGCCGTCCGCGATGGCGACCATTATGTTGTGAACGGTCAAAAGACATGGACCACAATGGCGCAACATGCTGACTGGGGCTTCTTCCTCGTCCGCACCGATCCCGATGCCAAGGCGCAGGAAGGTATTAGCTTCCTTCTCATCGACATGAAGACGCCCGGCGTGACCGTTCGCCCGATCATCACCTTGGGCGGCGAGCATGAAGTCAACGAAGTATGGTTGGAAGACGTCCGCGTGCCCGTTGAAAACCGCGTCTATGAAGAAAACAAGGGCTGGACCTGCGCCAAGTTCTTGCTGGCGCATGAGCGTACCGGCATCGCCGCCGTTGCTCGCTCCAAGCGTGGCGTTGAAAAGATCAAAGCGATTGCACGCACAGAGCAAGACGGCGACCGTCCATTGATCGCCAACCCATTTTTCAAGCGCAAGATTTCGGAGCTTGAAATCGATCTGACCGCGTTGGAATTCACCGAACTGCGTAGCCTTGCGGGCGAAGCGGCGGGCAAGGGCCCAGGCCCTGAATCCAGCTTGCTGAAAATCAAGGGCTCGGAAATCCAGCAACGGATTACCGAACTCGCACTGGAAGCAGTCGGCCATTATGGCGCGCCCTATTTCCGCGGATTTGGCGAAGGCGACAACGAACATCCAATTGGTCCGGATTACGCGCATCGCGCAGCTCCGACCTATTTCAACACCCGCAAGACGACGATTTACGGTGGCTCCAACGAGATCCAACGCAACATCATCGCCAAGATGGTGCTGGGTATTTAATCTAAAATTTATTTGAAATAATCACTGTCATTCCCGCTAACGCGGGAATCCATGGCCGAAAGGGAAGTCCATGGACCCCCGATCAAGTCGGGGGTGACACAGGAGAGGACAGAGCACAGCATGGATTTCAGCTACACCGAAACGCAGGACATGATCCGCGAAACCCTGAGCCGCTTTCTGGCGGACACATATGACTTTGACAGCCGCAACAAGATGATCGCCAGCGGCAGTGGACGTGACCCCGGCATTTGGAAGGCACTGGCGCAAGATCTCGGCATGCTCGGCGCATCTTTTAGCGAAGATCATGGCGGACTTGGCGGCGGCCACCTCGAAAATGCTTTGATCATGGAAGAATTGGGCAAGGTCATCGCGATCGAACCTTATCTGCAGACCGTCGTTCTTGGTGGTGGCGCGTTGAAGGCTGTTGGCGGCGCGATTGCCGATGCCGTCATTCCAGAAATCATTGGCGGCAATGTCATCATCGCATTTGCCTACGCGGAACCACAGGGTCGCTTCAATCTTGCGAACATTCGCACGACCGCGAAAAAAGACGGCGCAGGCTATGTGCTGAACGGTCATAAGGGCGTGGTTTACGCCGCCCCTTGGGCAACGCATTTGCTTGTCACCGCCCGTACCGGCGGTTCAGGCAGCGAAGCCAATGGCGTATCGTTGTTCCTGATTGACGCAAATAGCGCTGGTATCGTGCGCCGCGACTATCCAACCGTCGATGGTTTCCAAGCTTCTGAAGTCTATTTTGAAAATGTTGCCATCCCCGGCGACGCGTTGTTGGGTGATGAGGGCGCTGGCCTTCCGCTGATCGAACGCATTGTCGACGAAGCAACCGTTGCCGTCTGTGCGGAAGCCTGTGGTGTCACCGCCAAGTTGCATTCGGGTACGCTGGAATATGCGCGTCAGCGTAACCAGTTCGGCCAGCCCATTTCGCGCTTCCAAGTATTGCAGCACCGCATGGTCGATATGTTCATGGAAGTTGAACAGTCAAAATCCATGACCACCATGGCGACTTTGAAGCTCGATTTGCCAGCGGCAGAACGTATGGCTGCGGTATCGGCATGCAAGGCGAAGGTGTCGCGCGCAGCGAAGTTCGTGGGCCAAAGCGCCATTCAAACGCATGGCGGCATCGGCATCACGCAGGAACTGGCCATCGGTCATTTCTTCAAACGCGCAACGATGATTGAAAGCCAATTTGGTTCGGCTGACCATCATTACGCGCGTTTTGAACGCCTGACATTGGCGGATTAACGCGCCAATTCAACTTATTGTGCAGTGCAACATTTTTGTTGACAGTGCGTGCACGAATCTTTATTGTGCACTGCAACACAACAGAAATGGTGCACGCCATGGTACGCAAATTAGCAGCTACGTCTTCGACTGAAACCGTTGAACCAACGGCGTCGAAGGCTGCGCCTGCGAAAGCTACACCAAGCACCGTTGCAAAGAAGAAGGTTGCGAAACCTGCTGCTTTACCGGCCAAGAAAGCCGTGTCTGTTGGATCTGAACCGATTGCTCAAGGAGTGACGAATATGACTGACACTGTAAAAGCCACCGCTGAAAAGGCGACCGAGTTTTTCGCTGACGTCCGTGAAAAAGCAAGCGAAGCGACTGAAAAAGGCAAGAAGTTCGCGGCTGAAGCCGTTGAATTCAACAAAGCGAACGTCGAAGCCATCGTTGAAGCTGGCAAGATCGTTGCCAAGGGTGCTCAGGAAATGGGCAAGACCAACATGGAATTCGCCAAGAAGAATTTCGAAGATGTTCAGGTTGCGGTGAAAGAATTGACTGCCGTCAAATCGCCAACCGATTTCGTGAAGCTGCAGGGTGAACTGGCACGCAAGGGCTTTGACACTGCAGTAGCGCAGGGTTCGAAGAACACCGAAGCTATGGTCAAGCTGGTAAACGAAATGTTCCAGCCGATTTCGAACCGCATCGCGGCAACGACTGAGCTTTTCAAAAAAGCTGCATAAGTTTTCCGAGGTTATTGCGCTGGTGCATTTCGCGCCCGCTGCCTTCTCTCTCTCCTCCTTATGGTGGTGGGCAACCGAGACACGCTAGCGCAATCATAAAAGAGCCGTCCTTTCCCCTGCGGAAAGGGCGGTTTCTTTTTAGCCAATGGAAATTGATATGGAACAGGGGTTGCACAGTCACCCTACCCTGACCTATTTTAGAGTGATGCAGATCCACATGGCACATGATGACGACGACAAATCAGGGGGCACACCCGGCGTCGGCCTTGCCACGCGCACACGGCCAACGACGCAAAAGCCCAGCCTGTATAAAGTCCTGCTGCTCAACGACGATTATACGCCGATGGAGTTCGTCGTTCATGTGCTGAAGGCATTTTTTCAGATGGACACAGATCAGGCCACCCGCGTGATGCTACATGTCCATCAAAAAGGCGTCGGCGTGTGCGGCATCTTCACTTATGAAGTTGCTGAAACCAAAGTGACTCAGGTCATGGACTTCGCCCAAAAAAATCAGCACCCGCTGCAATGTACGTTGGAAAAAGCCTAGGGTCAGGACCTATGGTTCGCGCGGCGCACCAATTGACCCATATATTGTTTTACCATCTTTAATCGTCGCAACCACTTTGATGCTGTATATTTTGGCCGCATCCACGGTCAGCGGGTTTCCGTCCAGAATAACAAGATCCGCGCGCTTCCCGGCCGCTAGGCTGCCTTTGTCCCCGTCCTCTCCGATTTGCCATGCGGCATTGATCGTCACTTGTTGCAATGCGCGATAGGGCGATATCCGCTCCGTTGGCCCCAATATGTCGCCGCTTTGCGTCAGCCGGTTCACCGATGACCAGACCAGCCGCATCATGTCGGGCGGTACAACCGGGGAATCATTATGCGCCGTCGGGCGCAGCCCCAGTGCCCAGGCCGTTGCCTGTGGCGAGATAAAATCTGCACGTTTGGGACCAAGCGCTACGTCGCGGTGCCAGTCGCCCCAATAATAGGTATGGTTGGCAAAAAAGCTCGTCTGGATATCCAACGCCTTCATATCCTTTAGCTGATCCAGTTGAACCACTTGATTATGGATGGCGATGGTGCGCTTACCAGCCAGACCATTATCCCGGACCCCGTCGATCAAGGCCTGCGCGGCGGCGTCGCCGTTGACATGGACGAAAACCTGCCAGCCATTTTGTGCGGCATCCGCCAGTTTGGCGTTGAACAATTTCAGATCAATCGCCGGATAACCGGCATAGCCCTCTTTCTGGCCATGTGGCGGGATGGGAACCGGGTCTTTCAACCACGCCGTGCGTCCCTGCGGCGAACCATCGAGCGTCAGTTTAATGCCGCCAATGCGCAAATGCCCGCCCGCTGGATAGGGCTTGCCAATCCGCGCACGCACCGCCGGGGACCAGTCACGTTCAAAAGAGGTCAGCGCCACGACGTCAATCGGGAATAGCCCGCGCTTGTCCGCTTCCTCCATCGCTGCCCAGCTTTCCGGCATGATCCGTCCGTCCTGCCCGGTGGTGATACCGTTGGCGGCATAGATTTTGGCACCCGTCACCAGCGGCGCAATGCTGGCATCCATACTGGGCGGTGTCAGCACTTTCATCACGGGATACAGCGCCGTTTCCTCCAGCACGCCATTGGGTGTTTTGCCATCGGCCTCACGCCGTATCACCCCGCCCATGGGATCGGGCGTTTCTGGGGTATAGCCAACCAGCTTGAGCATCGCCGAATTCATCGCCGCAAAATGCCCGCTGACATGCAGAACCAAAATCGGCACGGTACTGGAAACCGCATCCAGATCCGCCCGTGTCGGATGCCGCAGCTCGGCCAGTTGCGAGTCGTCATAGCCATTGCCGATAATGAGCGGCATACCGGCGGGGCGTGGATATTGGCGCAGCGCGTCCTGCAACTCTGCGATCGATGTAACGGTCCCAACGGGTGGTGGTTGCAATTGTGCCATCGCTGCATTCTGCCCAACATAGCCCATATGCCCATGCGCATCGATAAAGCCGGGCAGAACGGTGCGCCCTTTCAGGTCCAGCAATTCGGCCTTTTTGGCGGCAGCTTTTTTGACCGAGGCGAGCGTGCCAAGAGCGGCGATTTTGCCGTTGCGCAGCAATATGGCCTCAACAAACTCGGGCTGATCGCCAGCCATGGTGAGTATCGACCCGCCCGTTAGGATGACGTCCGTCGTTTGCGCTGGGGCCGCAGCCAATAGCAACGGTGCAAATGCGCACAGCAGGCCATATTTCAAACGCATTATTCTCTCTCCCAAGACTTTATCGGCCGACTATCGGTTGCAAATTCCGGGCTGGCAAGCCATCCAATCGCGCAAGGAGAAATAATATGGCAGCAGCATTGATCGTTGGCGCAGGTGACGCAACGGGCGGCGCGATTGCAAAGGCTTTTGCCCGCGAAGGCTACACCGCCTGCGTCAACCGGCGCGCCCGCAATGCGGACCAGCTGGAAGCGTTGGTAAAGTCCATTCATGCCGAAGGCTATGCTGCCCGCGCCTATCCCGCAGATGCGCGCATTGAGGAAGAAGTCGTGGCCATGGTCGACGCGATTGAACGCGATGTGGGCCCTATTGAGGTTGCCGTGTTCAACATCGGCGCCAATGTGAACTTCTCGATTTTGGATATGACCGCACAGGTTTATCGCAAGGTCTGGGAAATGGCGGCCTTTGCGGGTTTCCTCATGGGACGCGAGGCGGCGCGCCGGATGGTCGAGCGCCAGTCGGGAACAATCATTTTCACCGGCGCAACCGCCAGCCTACGCGGCGGAAGCGGCTTTTCAGCCTTTTCCGGTGCAAAAGGCGCGCTGCGCATGCTGGCGCAGTCAATGGCGCGCGAACTTGGACCAAAGAATATTCACGTTGCGCATGTCATCATTGATGGCGGCATCGACACAGCCTATATCAGGGGCATTCACCCCAATTTCGAAGCGGCCAAGGCGGCTGACGGCGTGTTGTCGCCCGATGCGATTGCGCTGCAATATGTGGCATTGCACAAGCAACACCGCAGCGCGTGGACGCATGAGATGGATTTACGGCCATGGACGGAGAATTTTTGATGACCAAAAGCTTCCAATTTCTTTTCGATTTCGGCGGACCCAACAGCTATCTCGCCCACAAGATGCTGCCCGATATCTGCGCGCGTACGGGCGCGGAAGCCGTCTATATCCCCATCTCGCTGGGGGGATTGTTCAAGCTTACGAACAACCAAGCGCCGCTTATGCGCTATGCGGATACGCCCGCAAAACGCAATTATGAGATGCTGGAATTCGACCGTTTCGTCAAAGCGCATGCGCTGCCGTTCAAAATGAACCCGCGCTTTCCCATCAATTCACTGCAATTGATGCGTGGCGCGGTTGCCGCGCAGCATCTCGGCTGCTTTGCGCCTTATGTGGACGCAGTGATGGCGGCGATGTGGGAAGACGGCGCGGACATGGGCGATGCACAGATTGTCGCTTCGGTGCTAGATGCAGCTGGCCTCGACAGTGCCGCATTGCTTGCAAAGGCCGAGGATCCGGCCGTGAAAGCGGAATTGATCGCGAATACCGAAGATGCCGCCAAACGCGGGGCGTTTGGCGTCCCGACATTTTTTGTGGGTGACGACATATATTGGGGCAAAGAACGACTTGGCCAGCTTGAGATTGCGCTCACGACGTAGTGACTTCCAATTCCTAAGTTGCGCCGCAATCGATTCCCGCTAAATACCCTGCGATGGATAAGATAATCGTACGCGGCGGCAATACGCTCAAGGGCAAGATTCCCATTTCAGGCGCAAAGAACAGCGCATTGACGCTGATACCCTGCGCGTTGCTGACCGACGAGCCGCTGACCTTGCGCAATTTGCCGCGCTTGGCCGACATTGATGGTTTTCAGCATTTGATGAACCAGTTCGGTATTTCCACAACGGTTGCCGGATCGCGTCCCGAAGATTTCGGCCGCGTGATGACGCTCGAAGCGACGCGTATCACCACAAACATCGCGCCCTATGACCTTGTCCGCAAAATGCGCGCGTCGATTCTGGTTTTGGGCCCAATGCTTGCCCGCGCGGGCGAAGCGACCGTGTCGCTGCCCGGCGGATGCGCCATTGGCAACCGGCCAATCGACCTTCACCTGAAGGCGCTGGAAGCCTTTGGCGTCGAAATTGAAGTTGCCGCAGGATATGTGAAGGCGGTTGCCAAAAAAGGCATTCCCGGCGGGACCTATACTTTCCCTGTGGTGTCCGTGGGCGCGACCGAAAACGCACTGATGGCGGCCAGCCTCGCGAAGGGCACATGTGTTCTGCACAATGCCGCGCGCGAGCCAGAAATCGTCGATTTGTGCAATTTGCTTGTCGCGATGGGCGCGCAGATTGAAGGCATTGGTACTTCCGACCTCATCATTCACGGTAAAGACCGTCTGCATGGTGCCACATACCGCGTGATGAGCGACCGAATCGAAGCGGGCAGCTATGCCTGCGCCGCAGCCATTACCGGCGGCGATATTGAACTTGTCGGCGCAAAGGCGAGCGAAATGGATGCAACATTGGATGCGCTGCGCCAATCCGGCGTCACCGTTGAAGAAACCGCAGGTGGGATCCGCGTCGCGTCCGATGGCAAATTAAAGCCGCTGACGATTTCAACCGCGCCATATCCCGGCTTTGCAACCGATATGCAGGCGCAGTTCATGGCCATGTTGTGCGTCGCAGATGGCGCAAGTGTTCTGACCGAAACAATTTTCGAAAACCGGTACATGCACGTGCCCGAACTCAACCGTATGGGCGCGCATATCGAAACCAAGGGCCGTACGGCCATTGTCCACGGCGTGAAGAAAATGACGGGCGCACCTGTGATGGCAACCGATTTGAGAGCCTCTATGAGCCTCGTGATCGCTGGCCTAGTGGCAGAGGGCGAAACGCATGTGAGCCGTCTGTACCACCTCGACAGGGGCTATGAGCGGCTAGAAGAAAAGCTTCAGCTGATCGGTGCCGATGTTGAGCGGGTGGGCTCAGACTAGCAAGCGCCATTCGAATCGGAACACCGCATTGAAGGAACAGTTGCCACATTGATATTTTTGCGGCATCTCCCATCAAAGTGAAAACGAATGTGAATCCGAAGCCAAACCAAGCCGCGCGTCATCCAGTTTTGGATTCGATCCGCTTTAGCCCCATCGCAACCGTCGTCAGCGACCCCACTAAGCCAGACAATCCCCTGATTGCGGTGAATGCGGCGTTTTGTGCACTGACCGGCTATGCAGAAGACGAAGTCATCGGTCGCAACTGCCGCTTTTTGCGTGGTCCGGACACCGAAAATGGCCAGACGGAAAAACTGCGTTTTGCAGTATATGGGAAGCACCCTGCACTGGCAGAGCTTATCAATTACCGGAAAGACGGCACCCCCTTTCGCAACGCAGTGATGATCGCGCCATTGTTCGACGATGATGGGAATCTTGAGCTTTTCGTCGGGTCCCAGATCGAAGTGCTACCCGAAGAGGAGAGCATTGGGCTGGTGCGGCAACAACAGGCTGCACAGATTGTCGACCGGCTTTCGCCGCGCCAGCGCGAGATTTTGCAGCAGATGGCCCGCGGTTTCCGGACAAAGCAGATTGCCTATCGATTGTCCTTAAGCGAAAAAACGGTTCAGATGCACCGCATGCTGATGTTCAAGAAACTGGCGACGTCGAATGCGGCAGATGCCGTCCGCATAGCCGTCGAAGCGGGGCTTTAACCGACCGGATAGGTCGATGTGACGTAACCCTTTATGCGTTCGCCATCACCCACAATCGAATCGCACTCGCCAACCCGCAGGGTGTTCCGGATTCCAGACGCTCAACATCAATTTGCGCGACCAACGCATTGACCGGCAATTCCTTCTGTTCGGCAACCCGTTTCAGCGCATCCCAGAAAAGCGGTTCCAGACTGATGGAGGTTTGATGCCCCGCCACCGTCATGCTGCGCTTTACGGGCGAATGATAAATGTCGCTCACCCGCAGACGGCCATCAATACATGTGCTGGCCACCGTTGATCGACAAGGTCGAACCGGTGATGAAGCCTGCATCGTCGCTCGTCAAAAATTCGACGCCGCGGGCGATTTCGTCGGGTTGACCCAAACGGCCAACCGGAATTTGCGCAACAATCTTTTCCATCACATTTTCCGGGATGGTCGAGAGCATTTCGGTGCCGATATAGCCCGGGGCGATTGCATTGGCGGTCACGCCATAGCGCGCGCCTTCGGCGGCAAGCGATTTGGTGAAACCATGGATGCCTGATTTTGCCGCGGCGTAGTTCACCTGCCCGATTTGGCCACCCTGTCCGTTGACTGAGCCAATGTTTACGATGCGGCCCCATTTGCGTTCGCGCATGCCGGAAAAGACTGCCTTGGCCATGTTGAAACAGCCGGTCAGGTCGACCCGGATCACTTCGTCCCATTGTTCAAATGTCATCTTCATCATCGTAGCATCGCGGGTGATGCCCGCGTTGTTGACCATGATGTCGATCGGCCCGAACTCGGCCTCAATCGCTGCGCAGGCGTCTAGGCAGCTTTGGTGATCGCCAACGTCCCACTTCCGCACCGCAATGCCGGTGCGTTCTGAGAAAGCCTTCGCAGCCGCGTCATTGCCACCATAATTGGCGATGACCATCCGGCCTTTTTCCTGAAGCTTCAGACTGATCGCTTCACCAATACCTCTGGTGCCGCCTGTAACCACCGCAATTCGTGACATGCATTGCTCTCCTGATTGCCATTTTCGCCATGATTAATGCACAAGGACACAAGTGCAAGTTGCCGTAAACGTTAGTTTAAAAAAGTCCGCAGCCGTTCAGCGCCGCCGATTAGATCCAGCCAGCCAGTTCCTGCCCGATAATCTGTTCAAGCATATCCATTCCGACATCGCTGTCGTTCAGGCACGGCAAATAGGCATAATGTGTGCCGCCCGCTTCTTCGAACTGCTCATGCCCTTGCATCGCCAGCTCTTCGAGCGTTTCGAGGCAATCGACCGAAAAGCCCGGCGCAAAAATCGCGACTTTCTTCGTCCCTTCGCGCGCAAGTTTCATCAGCGTGTCGTCCGTGGCGGGTTCAAGCCATTTTGCCCGCCCAAAACGGGATTGGAAACTCACAACAAGCGCGCGGCCCATGGCTTCCGACAGCAGCCGTGCGGTTTTTTGGCAGTGGCAATGATAGGGATCCCCCAAATGGAGCGTCCGTTCCGGCATTCCGTGGAAACTGATCACAAGCGCGTCGGGTACAAAGTCTAACTTCGCCAGCGACGCCTCAATCGACGCCTTCAACGCGCCGATATAGCGTGCATCATCATGATATGCGGGCAGCGTCCGGATCGCCGGATGCCATCGCATGGCGGTCAGCGCGGCATATGCCTCATCAAGCACAGTACCCGTCGTCGCCCCCGAATATTGCGGATATAATGGCGCAATCAAAATCCGGTTGCACCCCGCCGCTTTCATCGCGGCCAGTTGGTCAGCGACGGACGGATTGCCATAACGCATGGCGTATCGCACATCGGCGATCCCCTCCATACGCGCCTGCAAAGCTTCCGCCTGTCCGGCTGTAAAAAACGCCAGCGGCGATCCTTTTTCGGTCCATACCTTGGCATATGCCTTCGCGGATTTGTGCGGACGGGTGTTCAAGATGATGCCGCGCAAAATTGGCTGCCACAGCAAAGGCGGAATTTCGACAACGCGCCGATCCGACAAAAACTGTTTCAAATAGCGCTTCACCGCTGACGTCGTCGGTGCGTCTGGCGTACCCAGATTCACCAACAGGACGCCGACGTTGGGCGTCGCCACGGGTGGGTGGTCAATTGGTAAGGTCATCATAGTCCCCGGGACAGCAATGGAAGTTCACGCAAACGTATTCCGGCTGCGGAGAATAATGCGTTTGCAAGTGCGGGGGCGACTGGTGGCACCCCAAGTTCAGTCACACCGCCCGGCGCCGCATCGCTGCGCGTAAATTCAACGGTGATTTCCGGCACATCGGCCAATTTCGGCAGGTCCACATCGCGCAGACGGCGGGCGGTTGGCAGGCCGTTCTGATATTCGGTTGTTGAACCCAATGCTTGCGCCAATCCAAACACGATGCCGCCCTCAATCTGCTGGCGCGCCAGATCGGGATTAATGAGCCGCCCGCAATCCGCCATCGCATGAATACGGTCGACACGCACGCCCGTTTCGCTGGTACGCGCCGTCACGATAACCGCAATATGGCTGCCGCGCATGCTGTGGCACGCAAGCCCGCGTCCGCTGCCCGAGCCGCCCCCGTCCCATCCCGCCATATTGGCGACGCCCGTCAGGCATCGGGCAAGCCGCGTTTGGCCGACAAGCATTTGCATGCGAAACGACAAGGGCTCGACGCCAGCTTTCTGCGCAAGCTCGTCGATGAAACCTTCAACAAAGAAGCAATTGTAGCTGTCCGCAAGGCTCCGCCACGGCCCGGTCGGCACCGGCATGCGCACCGGAAAATGGTCAATCGTCAGATTGGGAATGGCATATGGTATCTCCGCACCGCGCAACGCCAGCGCATCAAATTCGCCTGCGGACGACTTGCGCGCTGCGTCAACGCTTTGCCCATCGATCCGGTTTGCAAGCTCACGCATGCTGGATGCTGCCGCCACCCGCACGCTCATGGCGGTTACTGCGCCGTCGGCATTTATCGCGGCGGATAAACGGCCCAGCGCGGGTGTGCGGACATGATCCCGCTGAAAGTCTTCGGAGCGTGACCAGACCAGTTGCACCGGCCGGCCCACTTCCTTGGCAATGACCGCGATTTGCGCGGCAATCACATTGTCAAAATTGCGGTCGAAACTTCCGCCTGCCATGACGGGATAGAGAACGACATCATTTACATCGATGCCAATGGCATTTGCTGCGGCAACCCGCGCGGCCTGAGGCGCGTGTGATGCGATCCATAATTGCAGACGACCATTGCGATAATCCGCCGTCGCTGAACGTGTTTCAATGGGGGCGTGTACAGCCGCACCCACCGAATAGTCGGCTTTAAAAATGCGCGTTGCCGTCTCTGGCGCCATTGCAGCGTCAACGTCGCCTGATTTGAAGGCACGGAAGCCGGGGCCTTTGGCGATGGCGTCGTTGAGCGACTGACCTATTTTCTGGCTGTCCGCCAGGCCGCCTTTGGTTGCGAAGACGGGCTTCATTGCATCGAGTGCGGTGTTCGCTGCCCACCAGTTGCTTGCCACCGCAGCAACCCAGCTTTTGGTCCGCACAACTTGCACCACGCCCCGCATTTTCAGCGCCGCTTTTGTGTTGGCAGATTTCAGCCTGGTGTCGCCCGCAGGACCGCCCCGGACCGACGCGTAAAGCATATCGGGCAAACGAATGTCGCCCGCAAAGCTTGCGCTGCCGTCCACCTTGGCAGACAAATCGAGCCGCGGTGCGTCACGGCCCGAAAGGTGGTTGCGCGGCGATGGATGCAACGGAATCGGCGATGGCGGCGCGAGCTCTGATGCTTCAATGACAAGATCCGCAAATGCGAGGCGTTTCTTTCCAAAGACCACAAAGCCGCAGTCCGTTTGGCACTGTTCCCATGAAATGTCCCAGCGCGCTGCCGCGGCCTGACACAAGACCGCCCGGGCCGCTGCGCCAGCTTCACGGCATGGCTGTTCAAACTGCCGAATGGAGGACGATCCGCCGGTCACCACAAAGACGTCGCGTCTCGCAAGTTCGTTAATGCCGCTAGCAACGGGACCGCGCTCTGCGTTGATCGAAAGGTTTTCGGGCATGAACGCCGGGGCCCACTCGCGCGCCAATAATGTGTTTGCGAATATCGGACTTGGCGGCACTGGCTGGACTGCCACCGATCGCCAGTCAGCGCCAAGCTCTCCGGCGACGATCTGTGCCAATGCCGTATACACGCCTTGGCCAGACTCGCTTTGTGGAACGCCGACGACGATTTTGCCGTCCTCGGCTATTTTAAGCCACGGTCCGAAAAGATGCTCGCCCTCTACCGTCCGTAAATTGGGCGTATAGCGGCGTGGCCACAGACCCCAAGCCACAAGCAAGCCGACGCCAGCGCCGCCCCCAATGAGCAGCTTTCGGCGGCTAATGCCTTCGCCTGCCGCTGTGTCTTCCGTCATGCAGGCGCGGCCTTTGGCGCATCTATCCATGCGGATACTTGCCGGGCAATCGCGGCATAGGCATCGCTAATGGGGCCTTCATCCAGTGCCGGTGGATTGCCCGCATCGCTTGCCATGCGGATTTTGATATCCAGCGGAATGCGGCCCAAGAATGGAATACCCAGTTCCTTTGCCGCGGCTTCAGCTCCGCCCGAACCAAAAGGATCACTCATTTCGCCGCAATGTGGGCAGAGATAGCCTGCCATATTTTCAACGAGCCCAATGATCGGGACTTTCGCGGTGTCAAAAAAGCTGATGGCGCGGGTGGCGTCAATCAGCGCCAAATCCTGCGGCGTGGAAATGATAACGGCACCGACGGGCTTGTGCTTTTGGATCATCGACAACTGGATGTCACCCGTGCCCGGCGGCATATCGACCACGATGTCGCGCACATCACCCCATTTGGCATCGACAAGCTGCGACAGGGCATTGCCCGCCATCGGGCCACGCCACGCAATGGCCTGACCCGGATTGACCAACTGGCCCATCGACAGGAAAGGCACGCCGCCAGCGCCCATGACGGGTATCATATTCTTGCCTTCAGCTTCAGGCTTCACGCCCTCAACACCCATCAAACGTGGTTGTGATGGACCGTAGATATCGGCATCGACAAGCCCGACCGATCGGCCTGCCCGCGCCATGGCGATGGCAAGGTTCGTCGACAGCGTTGATTTACCCACGCCACCTTTGCCGCTGGCCACAGCGATCAAGCGCGGCGTAATCCGCTCCGCCGTCAACATGATACGAACCGAGGTCGCCCCTGCGCGTTCAGCGGCGCTACGAACATCAGCTTCCATTTGCGCGCGCGCATCCGCGTTCAATCCCGACACATCGAGCACAAGCGAAACCGCGCCATCGACGATTTTCAAACCGCTCGCGCGTGCGCCGGCAACGGCGGAAATTATATGAGAAAAATCTTCAATATTTGGCATATCATGTCGAATAGATTCAGAATTGCGGGATTGACACTGTTTTTCTGAAAAACCGCTACTACATACACTTTATGAGCAAAAAAATTGACGAGCAGGGGTCACAAATTTTGGCGGTAGAAGGCAAAGGACCGTGGGATTCAGACGATTCCCACGACACCGGTACATCCGGTAATGCAAACGCAAAAGGCGGCCGATCAAAGCCCGATCCGGTTAATCCGTGGGACCCGACCCCGGAAGGTGCGGCGAAACAATCGCGGCCCCGTGGCCCATCACTGGAAGAATTGCTGCGCCGCAAAGGCGGTGGCTTTGGTGGCATTCCGCAACGGCCCGATGGCAAAAGCTGGTGGCCGCTTATCGTCGGTGGCTTTCTGGTGCTCTGGCTGGCTTGGTCAACGGTTCACCGCATTGGCCCTGAACAAGAAGGCGTTGTAACCCAGCTTGGCAAATATGCCCGTACGGTGCAGCCCGGCATTCGCTTCACGCTGCCCTCACCCATCGAGAATATCACCAAAATCGATACCAAGCAGATCCAGACGACCTCCATCGGTTCGCCCAAGGCCAGCAGCGAAAATCTGGTCCTGACCAAAGACCAGAGCATCATCGATATGGCCTATGACGTCCGCTGGTCGATCAAGAAGCCGTCGCTATATCTGTTTCAACTCGACAGCCCTGAAGGCACGGTCAAGGAAGTCGCGGAGAGCGCCATGCGCGCCGCCGTTGCGAATTTTGATTTGACCCAAGCCATTGGCCCGGGCCGTGGCGCAATCGAATTAGAAGTGCGCCGCCGCATGCAGCAGATATTGGACGAATATCGCGCTGGTGTGTTGGTGCAGAGCATTTCGATCCGTCAGTCAGACCCTCCGGCGGAAGTGAATGACGCATTCCGCGAAGTAAACGCGGCGCAACAACGCCGCGAGAGCTATTTGAACGATGCCCGTGCTTATGCCAGCCGCGTTACCGAGTTGGCTTTGGGTGAAACTGCCGAGTTCGACAAGATTTACGTGCAGTATAAGGAAGCGCCCGAAGTCACCAAAAGGCGGCTATATTACGAAACGATGGAGCAGGTGCTGGGCAAGGTCGACAAGACGATTGTCGAAACCGGCGGCGTGACGCCATACCTCCCGCTCCCTGAGTTTCAGAAAAAGGCCGCGCAAAAGGCTGACCCCGTTGTTGTGACAGGAAAAAAGCAATGATGACGAATATCATCAGAAACCCGATTTATCTGGCAGTGATTGGTATCGGTGCGCTCATTTTGTGGAGCATGTCGGTCACCATCGTCCCGGAAACACAACAAGCGATTATCAGCAGCTACGGCAAGGTTGACCGCGTTGTGAACAAATATCGTGCGAACGAACAATTTGGCGAAACGCGCGCGGGCCTCACTTTCCGTATCCCTTTTGTGGAACAAATCCAGATTGTCGACAAGCGCGTGTTGAGCGTCGAAATGGATCAGCAGGAAGTGCTTTCCACGGACCAGCTGCGCCTGCAAGTTGACGCCTTTGCCCGGTTCCGCATCACGCAACCTGATGTGATGTATCGGACCATCCGTACCGAGGATCGCCTGCGCGAGCAGTTGAAGACAATTTTGGGCTCATCGCTTCGCAACGAATTGGGCAAGCGCACCTTTGCGGCGTTGCTCAGCGCCGAGCGCGGTGAAGTTATGGAAAATATCCAGACGGCGTTGAACCGTGAAGCCAAGAAATATGGCGCAGAAGTCATTGATGTCCGCATTAAGCGCGCCGATTTGCCTGCAGCGACGCTGCAGTCGGCCTATAACCGGATGCGCAGCGCGCGTAATCAGGAAGCGATTGCCATTGATGCCGAGGGCCAGAAAGAAGCGCAGATTATTCGCGCAGACGCCGAAGCCGAAGCCGCACGCATCTATGCCATAAGCTATGGCAAGGATCCCGCCTTTTATGACTTCTATCGCGCCATGCAGAGCTATCGCCAGACATTCCAGAATGGCGAAGGATCAAGCAACATTATCTTGTCGCCGCAGAACGCGTATCTTGAGAAATTCCGTACCGGACGTTAATCGAACGACGGATGATTTTGGCCAATTGGATGGCATCCATTCAATTGGCGTTAAGCTTTACCACGCCATCGAATGGCGGACTTTCGGGCCTGTTGCCCAACTGAGTATACGAGAGGAATGATAAACGTGCGTTACGCTTATGCAGTTACCACCGCGCTTTTGATGACAGGTGCCGCCTTAGCTTTGGTCAACGACAATCCCGTGACCGCGCAAACCGGCCTTGCTGTTTCGGAACAAGTAAATCTCGCGCCCGGCGGCGCACCGTCGAGCTTTGCAGACTTGGCCGCACAGTTGCAGCCAGCGGTGGTCAACATCGCCACGCGTAAAAAGGTGCAAGTCGCGACCAGCTTTAACCCGCTAACCGGCGAACGCCGACCCGTAACGCAAGACCAAGCGAGCGGTGGCTCAGGCTTTTTGATCTCGAGCGATGGCTATATCGTGACCAACAACCATGTTGTCGCGGGTGGTCCATCGGGCGACGCGGTTGACAACGTTACAGTCACGCTGTTCGACGGTAAGGAATATGAAGCAGAAATCATCGGCCGTGACCCCTCTTCAGATGTCGCATTGTTAAAAATTCGCGCAACCGGCCTCCCCTTTGTAAAAATGGGTGACTCGCGGAAAAGCCGCGTTGGTGACTGGGTCATTGCTATTGGTAACCCACTCACACTTGGTAGCACTGTGACCGCAGGCATTATCTCCGCGCTTCAGCGCAACATTGGAGCCGGTGGTGCCTATGACCGCTTCATTCAAACCGACACCGCCATCAATCCCGGCAACTCGGGGGGTCCCTTGTTCAACCTCAAGGGCGAAGTCATTGGCATCAACAATCGTCTGATTTCACCAGTCGGTGCGAATATCGGCGTCGGATTTGCCATTCCTGCAGAAGAAGCCATTCCTGTGATTGAGTCCCTGAAAAAGGGCGTTCGTCCGGAACGTGGCTATTTGGGTATCAGCATCCGGCCCGTGGATGAAGTTACCGTCGACGCGCTTGGTCTGGAAAAGAACCGCGGCGAATTTGTTGCGCGCGTCGTTGCTGGCGAAGCCGCTGATAAGGCTGGTTTGAAAGAAGGCGACATCGTTCTGCGTGTCAATGACCGCGATGTTTCGCCTGAAACCACGCTGTCGTACATCGTCGCGAATATCAAACCTGGCACGCGCATTCCGCTGGATATCTTGCGTGAAGGCAAGCCGATGAAGCTGACCGCAACCGTCGGCGCACGTCCTCCAGAAGAGAAGTTGGCGCAAAGTTTCAACCCTGAAGAAAATAAGGATTTCGACAAGCAAAACGACACGCCAGATTCAAAGGTTGTGCGTGACGCTTTGGGCATCAGCGTTATTCCTCTGGATGCCGAAATCGCCCGCGCGCTTGGCCTGACCACTGATACAAAGGGTGTCGTTATTGACGTTCCGGGCACCGGTACGGGTGCGCAGTTTGGTCTGCGTCGTGGTGATGTCATCGTATCGGCAAACTACAAACCAATAAGCACATCGGCCGATCTCGCCACTGCCGTCAAGGAAGCGCAGGCAGCCGGTCGTGGTGCCATCTTGCTGGGCGTAAAACGACGTGGCGCGCCGACGCAATATGTTGCCGTACGTCTGGAAAAATAAGGCAGTTGTCGGGCGCGCCAGGGTGGTGCTAGTTAAGCTATGGACTTAATCAGTACTGACTGGCGCGACGACGCCGAAGACATCCTTCCCGACCTGATCGCGCTGCGCCGCGCCATCCATGCCGAGCCTGAGCTGGGCCTGCAAAACCCCAAGACGTTGGCCAAAATCAAGGCCGCGCTTGCTGGCCTGCCGCTGGAGCTGCGTGAAGGGCCATCGACCACTGGGCTCATTGCGACCCTGAAAGGCCCTGCCAATGGCCGTACGGTACTTCTACGTGGCGATATGGACGCGTTGCCGCTCCATGAAGATACAGGCCTTGAATATAGCTCGCTGACCGAAGGCGCGATGCACGCGTGCGGGCATGATACCCATGTCGCGATGCTTGTGGGTGCGGCCAAGATGCTATGCGCCAAACGCGATCAGCTGGCCGGCACGGTACAATTCATGTTCCAGCCCGGCGAAGAAGGCCATCATGGCGCGCGCTTCATGCTCGACGACGGCCTGATTGATCCGCTGCCCGATGCGGCCTTTGCCTTGCACATCATGCCCAACGCCCCGCGCGGTGTGTTTAGTGGCCGAAGCGGACCGTTGTTGGCATCGTCTGACGTCCTGAATATCACCGTTAAGGGCGCGGGCGGACACGCGTCGATGCCGCATGACGCCGTTGATCCCGTTCCCGTTGCCTGCGAAATCGTATCGGCCATTCAGACGATGGTCACGCGCAAGATTTCCGTATTTAACCCGGCGGTCATTACCATTGCCAAAATCACAGCAGGCACGACCAACAACATCATTCCGGAAACCGCGCATCTTTTGGGGACAATCCGCACATTGTCGCCGCAGTCACGCGCGCGCGTGGCGGAGGAACTGCATCGCCTCGCCCCTGGCATCGCCGCTGCCCATGGTTGCAGTGCGGAAGTGCATATCGAACAAGGCTTCCCTGTTACCGTCTGCGACGACCGTGCGGTTCAATTCGGTAAAGCCGTGGTTGAGGATATGTTCGGCGCAGAAAGCTGGCTGACGCTCGACACGCCGATCATGGGCGCCGAAGACTTCGCCTATGTCCTTGAGAAGGTGCCCGGCGCCATGTTCTTCTTGGGCGCGTCACATGAGGGCGACGACTGGCGGTCCTGCTGCGGCCTGCATTCCAACCGCATGGTCCTAGACGACAGCGTCATGGCCCGCGGAGCCGCCCTCCACGCTGCAATAGCCGATCGATATTTGTCCGAAGGTTTTGCGTAACTTTTTATCACGCAAAGCCGCGGCAGCTATTTCCCCGCTGCCTTTTCGACCGCGCGCATGACGCGTAGGGCGTTGCCTTGGGCGATTTTGGCGAGATCGCTTTTGGAATAACCACGACGTACCAGTTCTGCGAACAAAGCGGGATAGGTCGATACGTTTTCGAGGCCCACGGGCAGTTCATCGACACCGCCAAAGTCGCCACCAATGCCGATATGGTCAATGCCGGCAACTTTGCGGATATGATCGATATGGTCAGCGACTTGGGCCAATGTTGCCTTGGGCTGTGGGTTTGCCCCAATCCATGCGTCTACCGCGGCTTTCTCGCCGACAGGGTTGCCGGAAAATTCCGTTTTCGCACGCCCTGCCACCGCCGACCGTTCAAATTCCCATTGGCGGCGTTCGGGCGAGGTGAATCCGGGGACGAATGTAACCATGACCACGCCGCCATTTTGCGGCAAACGCTTCAACACGGAGTCCGGCACGTTACGTGGATGCGGCGTGATGGCGCGGGCATTGCTGTGCGTGAACAGCACGGGCGCGGTGGTTTTATCCAACACGTCATGCATCGTTGCCTCTGACACATGGCTGATGTCCGCAATCATCCCCAGCCGGTTCATTTCCGCCAGCACTTCAAAACCAAATGGCGAAAGACCATCATGCTTTGGCGCGTCGGTCGCGCTGTCGGCCCAATCGGTCGTCAGGCTGTGCGTGATGGTCATATACCGTGCGCCGAGCGCATAGGTTTGCCGCAGAATCTCAAGCGAGTCGCCAATGGAATGCCCACCTTCCATGCCAATCATCGACGCGATCTTGCCTGCCTTCATCGCGCGCTCCACCTCAGCGGCGGTCGATGCATAAGCAAAGCTCTCCGGATAACGCGCGATCATCTGCCGCACTACGTCAATCTGCGCGATGGTGCGTGTTACCGCCTCATGCTTTGGCAGTGCGGCATCAACATATACCGACCAAAATTGGCCGCCGAGGAAACCGGCGCGCGCGGTGCGGATATCGGTGTGCGTTTTGGCAAGAACATCGGCAGGCAGCGCCGAGAGGTTGAATTTCGAAAAATCCCGATCGAACAGTTCCGCAATCTGGTGCGGCGTATCATTATGTCCGTCGATGATCGGGGACTTTGCCAGTACCTCACGCGCCGTTTCTTCGGGGGTCGCGGCATATGCCGGCGAGAGCGCGGCCAAGGCAAAAAGCGGGAGCAGTTTTTTCATGGGACCAACACGGTATCAACCGCCTCCTTTAGCGTTTCAGGATAATCGAGCGTGAAATGCAGCCCCCGGCTTTCATGCCGTGACAAAGCGGACTGAATGATAAGCGCCGCGACCTCAACCAGGTTGCGCAGTTCAATCAGGTCAGGCGTCACACGGAAATGGCTGTAATAATCGGCAACTTCGCTGCGCAACAGATCGATACGGTGCTGCGCGCGCTCCAGTCGCTTCGTCGTGCGGACGATTCCGACAAAGTTCCACATGAATTGCCGGATTTCGCGCCAGCATTGCGCAATGACAACTTCTTCGTCGCTGTCGGTCACGCGGCTTTCGTCCCACGCCCGGATCGGCGGCGGTGGCGGCAGGCTGTCCCAATGGGCATCAATATGGCGCGCACAGGCGTCACCAAAGACGAAGCATTCCAGCAGCGAATTCGACGCAAGGCGGTTGGCACCATGAAGTCCGCTTTGCGTCACTTCGCCAGCCGCATACAGCCCCGGCGCATCGGTTCGGCCATCAAGGTCAACCAGAACACCGCCGCAGGTATAATGCTGCGCTGGCACCACGGGGATGGGCTCGCGCGTGATATCGATGCCAAGCCCCATCAGCTTTTCATAAATGTTCGGAAAATGCGCCTTCACAAAATCTGCTGGCTTGTGGCTGATATCCAAATGGACATATTCCAACCCGTCACGCTTAATCTCCGCATCATTGGCGCGCGCAACGATATCGCGCGGCGCAAGCTCTGCGCGTTCGTCATAATCGGGCATATAGCGATGCCCGGTTTTGGGATTTTTCAATATGCCGCCCTCGCCGCGCACCGCCTCAGTAATGAGGAAGTTTTTTACCTCAAGATTGTACAGACAGGTCGGGTGGAATTGCATGAATTCCATATTCGAAACGCGGCAGCCAGCGCGCCACGCCATCGCAATGCCATCGCCCGTCGCCCCGCGTGGAGCAGTGGAGTAGAGATAGGTGCGTCCGGCGCCGCCACTGGCCAAGATCGTGGCCCGCGCGGTAAACGCTTCCACCTGCCCCGTCTTGCGGTTGAGCGCATAGACGCCATGGACGCGTCCTGAGGTTGAAAAGCGTTCCTGATGGCGGCCTGAGATCAAATCAACGGCAACCATATCGGGCACCAGGACGATATTGGGATGCGCTCTCGCGGCGGCTTCCAATGCCTGCTGCACCGCCCATCCGGTGGCGTCATCGACATGGACAATGCGCCGGTGGCTATGGCCCCCCTCGCGCGTCAAATGCCAGTCATTGCCCTCAAGATTAAACGGCACGCCCAGCTTTGCCAGCCGTTCGATGGCGACCGGCGCATTTTCGACAACAAATTCGACCGTCGCACGGTTGTTCAGCCCGGCCCCCGCGACCATTGTATCTTCGATATGGCTTTCGAAATTGTCGCCGGGCTCCAGCACGGCGGCGATGCCCCCCTGCGCCCACGCCGTCGCACCATCGGATATCGCGCCCTTTGCCAAGACGGCGACTTTTCGGCGTGTTGCGAGCTGCAGCGCAGCGGTTAATCCCGCCGCACCCGATCCAATGATGAGGACGTCGACGTCCATTTATGCACTGCTTGTGAGACGTAGGAAGACGTCTTCAAGGTCAGCTTCCTTCGTCGTCACGTCCAATATCCCAAGGCCGAGTCCCTGAATGGTCGTCAACACTTCGCCCGCGTTCATCCGGTCTTTGTTATAGGTAATCTCGATTGTGCGCTCATTCACCAATTCGGATTTTTCAAATGCGTCATGGGTGGGCGCAACGGTAACATCGCGGTCCAGCGTCAGAACAACGGCCTTTTCCCGCGCCATGCCGACCAGCTCGCGCGTTGGCTTATTGGCGATCAGTTGCCCATGGTTGATGATGGCGATGCGATCACACAATTGTTCGGCTTCTTCCAGATAGTGGGTGGTCAAGACCACGGTCACGCCCTGCTTGTTCAGTTCAAGCACATAATCCCACAATTGCTGACGCAGCTCGATATCGACACCAGCGGTGGGCTCATCGAGCACGATAACAGGCGGTGCGTGAACCATGGCTTTGGCCACCAGCAACCGTCTTTTCATGCCGCCCGACAAAGTCCGGGCATAGGCATCCGCCTTGTCCTCCAACCGAACCGCCTTGAGCAGTTCCATCGTCCGCCGCTTGGACTTGGGCACGCCATATAGGCCCGCCTGCAGTTCAAGCGCCTCCTTGGGCGTAAAGAAGGGATCGAACATGATTTCTTGCGGGACAATACCGATCGATGCTTTGGCATTGCGTGGGTTGGCATCGATATCAAAACCCCAGATCGATGCGGAGCCGGAGCTTTTCATCACCAACCCGGCCAAGATGTTGATCAGCGTGGATTTACCTGCACCATTTGGCCCCAGAAGCCCGAATATGGATCCCTGAGCGACGTCAAAACTGACATCGCTCAGCGCCTGTTTGCCGCCGGCATATTTTTTGGAAAGATTTTTGATGGAGATAGCTTGTTCAGACATATGCATGCGATAGCGAACGCAGCCCTGCTAAGCAATCACGGGAAATAACAGATTGCGGGCGTCACATGAAATGCGCGCAATGCATTGATGCGGCTATTTTTGCGGTGACACGCTTGGAGAGAATATCTTTACCTTTTGCGGCTAATCGTTTGAGGATGATCAGGACCAGCCGACTTCTACAGCGCATCGCAACGGCATCAACGCTTGCTGCTTTTGCAACGATGGCCGTGCAACCTGCCTATGCAGGAACGTCGCCCGGTAACGCTGAAATGACCATTGTCCGTCCTTTAACTTTCGTCATCGACGACAATCTCGACTTTGGTACGGTTATTCGCGGAACAACCGCCGGCACGGTGACTATCACGCCAACGGGAACGCGCACACAAACCGGTGGTGTCACCTTAGCCAATGGTGGCGGACACAAGCCGGCATCCTTTGCCGGTCAAGGAACATTCCTGCAACGCGTCGAAATCTCAATGGGCGCAAACAGCATTTTTCTGAATGGTCCGGGCGCCCCTATGCAGGTCCGCGATTTCGTTATCGGCAGTACGCCGACGGCTGTTCTGACCACTACACCGCTAAGTTTTCGGATTGCAGCGTTGAACGGTGTTTTTTCATTTCCGATCGGCGCCACGCTTGACGTTGGCGCAAATCAAGCACCGGGCGTGTATTCGGGAAACTGGTCGATCACGCTCAATTACTTCTGACCCGTTGCAGCCCCGCAGCGGTTTTGCTACGCGCCGCCCATGAATAACGAACCTGAAACGATCCGAGTCCGTGAACCGCGCGTTGCTTGCGACGGCAGCGGCGATATCCCTGCCGCATTGGGGCATCCCCGCGTCTGGCTTCAGATTGATGAAAAAGGCTATGTCGATTGCGGCTATTGCGACCGCCATTTTGTGCTTGTCGGTGGCCCAGCGGATCACGGCCAGGACTAAAGCCTCCGGTTAAACCCATATTTCCTGCGTTGGCGCTTGGACCATATGCGCCGGTCGGACGGATTATAAAAACCGCCTTATGCGGCGGCGGATAGGTCCTCAAGCCGCGAACGGTCTTGAATGGTCACCGTACGGCGGTCTGGCAAGTTGATGACACCGCCGGCTTTCAACAAGGATAATTGCCGGCTGACCGTTTCAATGGTTAAGCCAAGAACATCGCCCATCTGCTGGCGATCGAGGGGCAATTCAAACGCATCCAAAGCGCTGTTGTCCACCGAACAACCCGTCTCACCAAGGCGCGCAGACATTTCCAATAGCAAGGTCGCAATGCGCTCCGTCGCGGTCTTCTTCCCCAACAGCAACATCCATTCGTGGGCGCGATCAAGTTCGGTCAACGTCCGCCGCAACAACTTATGTTCCAGTTCCGGATGCTGCCGCGCGAAGCTGTCAAAGGTTGAGCGGGGGAAAATGCATAATTCTGCGTCTGTGAGCGCAGTGACGCTGTAGGGGCTTTGCTGACCAAAGGGGCGGCCGATAAAATCGGAGGCGAAGACAAGGCCGACAATCTGTTCGCGTCCATCCGAAATGCTCATGGACACTTTAAGGACGCCTTCAATGACATTGGCGACGACAACCGAATCATCGCCTTCCCAAAGCACCGTCTGTCCCTTTGCCACGCGCTGCTTTCGGCCAAGCTGTCCCAACGCATCAAGTTCATCGGGTTCGAGGCCGGCGCAAATTGCTCGGTTACGCACAACGCATTGGGAGCAGTCCTTCATAACCCAAGCTTAGCCCTCGCGTCGGCATCGGGCAAGCTCATGATGCCGTCTGGCCTATCGTGTGTGGGAGGATGGTAGCGAAGGAGGGACTTGAACCCCCGACCTATGGATTATGATTCCACCGCTCTAACCAGCTGAGCTACTTCGCCATCCAAGCGTGATTCCCGGCGTTTGCGGGGAAGCACGCGGCGCTATAAGCGTGGGGGTTGCATGGGTCAAGGGCTGCGAAACGTTATTCAGCCCCGAAATGCCCATCTGCCAATCTGTTCCCACGGACCGCCGCGATAATAATAGGCAGCGAGGCCGTAAATCGACAAGGATCGGGGCTGAAAATTGCTGGAAAGCCTATCGTAGAGCGCTTTTGCAATGGCGGGCTCGACCTTGTTCTGAACCGTGATGTGCAGCCGCGGGCGCGCTTGGTCCTGCGGAATCAGCAAGCCGCGAAAACCTTCCGCCAGCGCGTCGCGAATCGAGAGGAGTTCCGGGCTTTCAACGTGATAAGCCACGCCGCCACCCAGATTCATAAGGTCGCTTAAACGGGCCTTCGGCGCAGGGCATTCAGCCGCAAGAGCCGCCAAGCGGGCTTTGACCTCGGCAATATGGCTTGGCGGCAAATGATGGAACAGCGTGATATGCGCATCGACCATGTTGCGGTCGGCAGGATAATGCGCGCGCCGCAAACCATTGGCCCACGCCTGATCCGCTTTGCCCATTTCGGCGGTGATGATGATGGGTGCGGTCATGGGTTGGCTTTAACGGTGCGGGCACGTTACCGCTACCACGCACTTGTCATCCCCAACTTGATTGGGGATCCATGGCCTAAATTGTCGGTTCAAGAGGAGCGAGTAGACCATGGATTCCCGCATACGCGGGAATGACACGGGATAGGCATTGCAAAGCCAGACACAAAAAAGCCGCCCGGTCTTGCGACGGGGCGGCTTTTTGTTTTTTAGGTGCGAAAGCTTAGGCTTCGTCAGCCTCGGCCGACAAACCACCGGCAGCTTCAGCCGCAGCCTTGGCAGCAGCTTGCTCTTCGCGGCGCTTTGCGTTTGCAGCAGCTTCAGCTGCATCCGCAGCGTCGGCAGCAACTTCGGCTTCAACCTGTGCTTCAATGGCTTCAGCAGCGATCTCGGCCTGTTCAGCTTCGAACATCTGCTCAAGAACGTTGACGCCGTCCTTCTGCAGCTCGGCTTCGTCGTCTGAACGGGCCACATTGACCTGAACCGTAACCGAAACTTCGGGGTGCAGAACAACCTTCACATCAAATACGCCAAGCGTTTTGATCGGGCGTTCAAGAACGATCATCGACTTGGTAACCTTGGCGTCCTGGGCAGCCAGACCGTCAACGATATCCTTAACCGAAACCGAACCATAAAGCTGGCCAGTTTGCGAAGCCGCACGGATCAGAACGATCTGCTTGCCTTCAACGCCGCCAGAAGCCTTTTGCGCTTCTTCACGACGGGTTGCGTTGTCGCTTTCAATTTTCGCACGGTTGGCTTCGAAAACCTTGCGGTTTGCGTCGTTCGCACGGAGCGCTTTTTTGTTTGGCAACAGGAAGTTACGGGCATAGCCGTCCTTCACAGTGACAACGTCACCGATTGCACCAAGCTTTTCAACGCGTTCGAGAAGTATGATATCCATGTTTCGGCTCCTTACTTCACGATGTACGGCAGAAGGCCGATGTGACGGGCGCGCTTGATAGCTTGGCCCAGTTCACGCTGCTTCTTTGCCGAAACGGCGGTGATGCGTGATGGGACAATCTTGCCACGCTCTGAAATGTAACCCTGAAGCAGGCGTACATCTTTATAATCAATTTTCGGCGCATCTTTACCCTGAAATGGGCAGGACTTGCGGCGACGGAAAAACGGACGTGCCATAATTTAAGCCTCCTGCTCTGCGCGGGGTGCGCGATCTGGACGTGGGGCACCGCGATCACGGTCGCCGCCACCGAATCCACCGCGCTCGCTGCGCTCTGGACGGTCGCTCTTGCGCATCATGACCGATGGGCCTTTTTCATGCGCGTCGACGCGGACAGTCATGTAACGAATGATGTCTTCGTTCATACGTGTCTGACGCTCGAGCTCGGCGATGGTGTCGCCATTGGCTTCGATGTCGAGCATTACGAAATGCGCTTTGCGGTTTTTCTGAATCTTGTAAGTCAGTGTGCGAAGACCCCAGGTTTCGGTCTTTACGACCTTGCCTTTATTGTCTTCCACAATCTTGGTGGCAACTTCTGCCAGCGCATCAACCTGGGCCTGTGAAAGGTCCTGACGCGCCAAAAATACATGCTCGTAGTTTGGCATGGGCGTTTCCTTGTTCCTACCGATCGCTGACGCAGCACCATGCATACGCCCCTCCGGCTTTCTTCGATTCCACAAGGGTTACCCCAAGCGAAGTGGCGCGCTTAGGTGGGATTTACGCAGAATGCAAGCGATTCGCCGGAATGACGCGACGTCGCGTTATCACTAGGCGCCAAGCCGCGCCAAAACATCCGCCGCAAACGCGCTCAACGTATCATCGCGCGCGCCCATGATGACGATACGGTCGCCGGGTTGCACGAGATCGACCATGCGGTTGCCGCAGTCTTCGCGCGCCGGGATATATTCGGCATTGTGGCCGGCTGCAGTGACAGCGTCGGTGATGCTTTGGCTGCCGATGCTTTTGTCGACAGTGCCGCCAAAATAGACGGGATCGCAGAGGATGAGGTGATCGTCCTTGCCAAGCATGTTTGCAAAAACGCCCGCCAATTCAGCGCCCATGACGCGGATGGGGCCGTAGCCATGCGGTTGAAAGAAGGCGATGATCCGGCCCGGGAAGGCTTTGAGTGTCGCAAGCGTTGCGGCGATCTTGTCGGGGTTGTGGCCGAAATCATCGATGACAGTAATGTCGTTTGCGGTGCCGACAATGTCGAAGCGGCGGGCGAGGCCGTTGAAACGCTCTATCGCGCGAACAGCCTGCGCCACGGTTACGCCGAGCGCGGTCGCGGCGGCGATGGCGGCCTGTGCGTTGGCGATATTGTGGCGACCGGGAACGATGAGCGCGACGTCATGGGTATTGCCCATTGCGTGGAGCGTGAAACGGCTGCCCAGCGGCAAGTCCACAATATCGGTCGCGCGGAAATCAGCCTGCGCTGAAAAGCCGAAACTGATGGCCCCGGCCAGCGCCAAGGGTTCCATGAGCGCCACAGTCTCCGCGTCATCGGCGTTCCACACGCATGCCTTTGCTTTTTTGGCAAAGTCACCGAACAGCTGGCGCAATTCTTCAAGGCTTTTATGGTCGAGGCTGACATTGTTGAGCACCGCGACTTCGGGGGTGAACAAGGCGATAGAGCCATCGCTTTCGTCGACCTCCGAAACAAAAACGTCTCCCTGCCCCACGCGTGCGCTGGCAAAAGGCGCATCATCGGCGACGAAATTTTTCATCACCGCGCCGTTCATGATGGTCGGGTCCAGCCCTGCATCGGTCAATATCCAGCCGATCATGCCCGTGACGGTCGACTTTCCGCTGGTCCCGCCAACGGCAACGCTGCGCGGCGCATTATTGAACAAATCCGCGAGCAGCTCAGCGCGCGTCATGCGGGCGCAGCCCAAGGCATTCGCCTTGGCAACATCAGGCACGCTGTCTTCGATTGCGGCCGACGCAATCAGAATTTGGTCACCGCTGATGAGGCCACTGCCATCCTGCGCAAACAGGTCGATGCCAAGGCTTTGTAACCATTCAAACTTGGCGCCTAAGCGGCCCTGATCCAACGCGCGGTCCGACCCGGCAACGGTTGCGCCTGCATCGCGAACGATATTCGCCAAGGGCAACATGCCCGAACCGCCAATGCCACAGAAGAAATAGGATTTGTTTTTGTGCATAAGCGTCGGTTATTGGGTAGGAAGGGTTTTGGCAATGGCAAGCGAAGGTAACCGCAGTCCTGGGCAGCAGTCGCGTCGCGGCTGCGCCCGTCAAAGGACGGTTATCAGCGGAAAAACACCCTTCGACTTTTCGCCAGCGCTTGCGCGCTGACGGCTCAGGGCTACGGTGTGGGGATGGAAGGTTTTTCATGAAAATCGGGATATGCGCACCGTCGACGCCCTTTACGCGTGAAGACGCTGCACGCGTTTCGGCGCTTGCCGCAACATCACATCCGAGCGCGGAGCTTTACTTTCATGATCAATGCTTTGCCGAGGCGGGGCATTTCGCGGGTTCGGATGACGAACGGCGCGACGCTTTTGTGGAGATTGCCAATGACCCCAGCTTTGATGCGGTCTGGTTTGTCCGTGGCGGATATGGCGCATGCCGGATCGCGGAAGACGCCGTCGCGGCTCTAAAACCCGCCGCGACTGACAAGATATATATGGGCTATAGCGATGCCGGCAATTTGCTCGGCGCTTTATATGGCGCGGGCATTGGCCGCGTGTGCCATGGCCCCATGCCTGCGGACATACGCCGCGCAGGCGGCGAAGCAGCCGTAACCCGTGCGCTTGACTGGATCGTGCACCAATCGCCGCACGCGCTTGAGCCGCACGTGCAGACCGGTGAAAAACATGCTGCGTTCAACCTGATGACGCTGGCCATGATGGCCGGAACACCATTGATGCCCGACCTAAATGGCCATGTGCTGATGGTCGAGGAAGTCAGCGAATATCTGTACGGATTTGACCGGGCCTTTTTCAATGTCAGCACCCATCTGCAATCGGCTGGACTCGCCGGCTTGCGGCTTGGCCGCGTCAGCGATGTGCCCGAAAATGACCGGCCATTTGGCGAAGGTGCAGAAGATATTGCCCGGCGCTGGTGTGCAAAGACGGGCATAAACTATCTCGGCCGCGCGGACATCGGCCATGACGCCGATAACCGCATCGTGCCGTTCGGGCTTGCAACATCCAGCGCCGCGCCATAGGCGATTTGGCACAAACACGGACTAACGGGAGCGAACATGCGCGCATTTATATTTCCAGGACAAGGCAGCCAGGCGGTTGGCATGGGCAAAGCGCTCGCCGACGCCAGCCCCACCGCCCGCGCGGTGTTTCAGGAAGTCGACGAAGCGCTTGGCCAACATCTGTTCCGGTTGATGTGTGATGGCCCCGAAAGCGAGCTTACGCTGACCGAAAATGCCCAGCCTGCGATTATGGCAAATGCCATTGCGACGTTGCGCGTGCTCGAAACCGAAGGCGGCGTCCGCCTTTCGGAGAAATGCAATTTCGTCGCGGGCCATTCTTTGGGCGAATATAGCGCGCTGTGTGCCGCTGGCGCATTGCCATTGTCCGTGACGGCGGCATTGTTGAAGCTTCGCGGTCGCGCCATGCAGGCGGCTGTTCCCGTTGGCATTGGCGCGATGGCTGCGTTGCTTGGCGCAGACATCGAAAAAGCCGAAGCACTGGCTGCGGCTGCGGCGCAGGGCGAAACCTGCACCGTTGCAAATGACAATGACCCGTCGCAGGTGGTGATTTCCGGGCATAAAGGCGCGATTGACCGTGCCATTGAGCTGGCCAAGGACCATGGGATCAAGCGCGGCATATTGTTGCCGGTGTCGGCACCCTTTCACTGCCCATTGATGCAACCAGCCGCCGATGAAATGCAAAGCGCGCTTGGCACGACGACCATTCATGCGCCGCTTGTCCCGCTTTTCGCGAACGTGACGGCAGCGCCGGTGTCCGAAGCCGACATCATCGCCGCGCAATTGGTGCAGCAGGTAACTGGCCGCGTGCGCTGGCGTGAGTCCGCAATCGCGATGGCAGAGACGGGCGTTACCCATTTCGTGGAGTTTGGCGGCAAAGTGCTATCACCCATGGTGAAGCGCAGCACACATGAAGACATCACCACCACGAGCGTCATCAGCATGGATGACATCGAAGCTTTGTTGAAAGCGATATAATGACGGACCAAATTCTCCAGTCGCGCGATGGCGGCATATTGACCATCACGATGAACATGCCCGAAAAGCGCAACCCGATATCGGACGTCGGCGTCGTCGAACAGATTTGCGATGCCTTTATGGCTGCGGACCAAGATATGTCGGTGCGCTGCGTCATCCTAACGGGGGCCGGAACGGTATTTTCATCCGGCGGCGACCTGAAACAGATGCGCCCCGACAGCGGCGGGCTGCGTGCCGGATTGCCCGCCGAAACGCGGCGAAACTATAAATATGGTATTCAGCGGTTGCCGCTGATGTTTCAGGCGCTTGAGGTGCCCGTTGTTGCGGCCATCAACGGCCCCGCCATTGGCGCAGGGCTTGACCTGACCACGATGTGCGACATTCGCATTGCCGCTGCGTCAGCCAAATTCGCGGAAAGCTTTGTGCGCTTGGGTATTACGCCGGGTGATGGCGGCGCATGGCTTTTGCCGCGCATCGTCGGTTTTTCCAAAGCCACCGAGCTTGCGTTGACAGGCGAAACCATTGACGCGGCAGAGGCGCTGCGCATTGGCCTTGTGTCCGAGGTGGTTGATGACGCCGATCTGATGGCTGCTGCACGCAAGGTGGCGGACAAGATCGCGGCCAACCCGCCACATGCCGTCCGCATGACCAAGCGGCTGTTGCGCGAAGGGCAGACGGCGGACCTGAAAAATATCCTCGAAATGTCCGCCGCGATGCAAAGCCTTGCGCATGCCACCGCGGACAATGATGAAGCCATCACCGCGTTTCTCGAAAAACGCGCACCCGATTTTAAGGGAGAATAATATGTTTGATCTTACTGGCATGACGGCACTCGTCACTGGGGCATCGGGCGGCATTGGCAGCGCAATCTGCCACGCACTCGCGGCGCAAGGCGCGCAGCTGGCTGTTTCTGGCTCCAACGTTGAAAAGCTGGAGGCGTTTCGCGCGTCACTGGGCGGCGATCATGTCGCGGTGCCATGCAACCTTGGCGACAAGGATAGCGTCGAAGCGCTTGTCCCGGCTGCGCTCGAAAAATTGGGCAAGATCGACATATTGGTCAACAATGCAGGCGTGACACGCGACAATTTGACCATGCGTATGAAGGATGAGGAATGGGATGACGTCATCCGCATCAACCTCGAAGCGACATTCCGCCTCATGCGCGCCGCCACAAAACCGATGATGAAAGCGCGCTTCGGCCGTATCATCACGATAACCAGCGTTGTGGGCACGACGGGCAACCCCGGACAGGCCAATTATGCCGCATCAAAAGGCGGCCTCACCGCCATGACAAAGGCGATTGCGCAGGAACTGGCGAGCCGCAATGTCACCGCAAACTGCGTCGCGCCGGGCTTCATTGCGACCGCGATGACCGAAACCTTGCCCGATGCGCAAAAGGAAGCGTTGAATGCGCGTATCCCGATGGGTCGCATGGGTGAAGGCGCGGATATTGGCGCTGCGGTGGCGTATCTCGCGTCGAGAGAGGCGGGCTATGTCACTGGCCAGACTATTCACGTCAACGGCGGCATGGCGATGCTTTGAGCATAACCGTCGCTTGCCACTTGCCAGCGGGCAATCTGGACATTAGGGCGATTACTGAAATTCATCCTCCCAACAATATAAGGGGCACAAAAATGAGCGATACCGCAGAACGGGTCAAAAAAATTGTAGTTGAGCATCTCGGCGTTGAAGCTGACAAGGTCACGGAAGCTGCAAGCTTCATCGACGATCTTGGCGCAGACAGCCTCGACATCGTTGAGCTCGTCATGGCGTTCGAAGAAGAATTCAACGTTGAAATTCCTGACGATGCGGCTGAAAAGATCGCTACCGTTAAGGACGCGATCGACTTCATCAACAGCAACGGCTGAACCGTCTCGCGCGCTATGTTGCGCGGGCAGTTATAAATTCCAACGGCTTTCCGACCGGCGTTAACAGCGCTACCGTCGGAAAGCCGTTTGCATTTTGGCACTTGTTCGCGGTATTGGGCTGCGAAGATTAGCATTTTGGAGATAACGCAATGCGTCGTGTCGTGGTCACTGGACTGGGTCTGGTCACACCTTTGGGGGCTGATGTCGAAACGACATGGTCCAACCTGATTGCCGGCAAATCCGGCGCAGGCATGATTACGCGTTTTGACGCCAGCGACCATAAATGTCATATTGCCTGTGAGGTAAAGCCAAAGGACCACGCATGGGGCTTTGACCCCGACAAGCGGGTTGACCACAAGGTTCAGCGGCAGGTTGATCCCTTTATCATTTACGGAATCGATGCCGCAGGTCAGGCATTGGAAGATGCCGGCCTCACCGAATTGACCGAAGAACAAAAGCTACGCGCTGGCTGCTCGATCGGATCCGGCATTGGCGGTCTGCCCGGCATTGAAAGCGAAGCATTGTTGCTCGCTGAAAAAGGCCCCGGCCGCGTCAGCCCGCATTTCGTGCATGGCCGGCTCATCAACCTGATCTCTGGTCAGGTCAGCATTAAATATGGCCTGAAAGGCCCCAATCACGCCGTGGTCACCGCTTGTTCCACGGGCGCGCACTCCATTGGCGATGCCGCGCGCATGATCCGCGATGATGATGCGGACATTATGCTGGCTGGCGGCGCAGAGGGCACGATTAATCCACTGGGCATTGCGGGCTTTGCGCAAGCACGTGCATTGAACATGAGCTTTAACGACCGTCCCGAAGCCGCAAGCCGCCCTTATGACAAGGACCGCGACGGTTTTGTTATGGGTGAAGGCGCGGGCGTTATCGTTCTGGAAGAATATGAGCACGCAAAGGCGCGCGGCGCTAAAATCTACGCCGAAGTCGTGGGCTATGGCCTTTCGGGCGATGCCTATCACGTCACCGCGCCGCATCCAGATGGTGACGGTGCCTATCGTTCGATGCAAATGGCCTTGAAAAAGGCGGGCATGACGCCAAGCGATATTGATTATATCAACGCGCATGGCACATCGACGATGGCCGACACCATCGAACTGGGTGCTGTGAAACGTCTATTTGGTGATGCGATTGCGGACGTCTCCATGAGCTCGACCAAGTCCGCCATCGGTCATCTTTTGGGCGGCGCTGGCGCGGTCGAAAGCATTTTCTGCATCCTCGCGCTCCGCGATCAAATCGTTCCGCCAACGCTCAATCTGGACAACCCGGATGAAGGCACAGAAGGTGTCGACTTGGTGCCGCATGTGGCGAAAAAGCGTGAAGTGAAGGCTGTCTTGAACAACAGCTTTGGCTTTGGCGGGACCAATGCCAGCCTGATCATGAAGGCGATCTAACGATATGCGCCGCCTCGCCAGATGGGCGATGTTAGCGGCGGCGCTGCTGCTTGCTATCATTGCGGGCAACTTCATCTACGGCTGGACCGCACCCGGTCCGCTGGAGCGCGAAGTTACCGTCGTTATCAAGCCCGGCTCAAGCATTACCCTCGCCGCACAGCAGCTTGAAAAAGACGGCGTCATCAAGTCCGCCGATGCGTTCGTAAACCGCGCGCGAATTTTTGGCGGCACCAGCACGATTAAGGCTGGAGAATTCATCATCCAGCCACAGGCGTCGAATGCCGAGATATTGTCCATCCTCACCGGCGGCAAAACCGTCCAGCGGATGGTCACGATCCCCGAGGGGATGCCCTCGATCATGGTCTACGAACGCTTGATGGCGAATGACCGCCTCAGCGGCACTATCACAATGCCGGCCGAAGGCTCCGTGCTTCCCGACAGCTATGCCTTTGGCGTAGGCGAGCCACGCGCTGCCGTGCTGAAACGCATGCAAGACGCGATGACAAAGACAATGGACGAGCTTTGGCCAGAACGAAGCCCCAACACGGTCGTCAAAACGCCGCTTGAGGCGTTGACGCTGGCGTCGATTGTCGAAAAGGAAACCGCGCTGAAATCCGAACTGCGGATTGTGGCCGGGGTATATTCCAACCGCCTGCGCAAGCGCATGATGCTTCAGGCTGACCCAACCATCATTTACCCGATTACCAAGGGCAAACCGCTTGGCCGCCGCATCCGCAAATCCGAAATAGCCGACGTCAATGGCTATAACACCTATGCGATGACGGGCCTGCCAAAGGGCCCCATTGCCAATCCGTCACGCGCCGCGATTGCCGCCGTGCTGAACCCGCAAGCGACGAGCGCATTGTTCTTCGTCGCCGATGGCAAGGGCGGGCATGTGTTTGCCGACACGCTGCAACAGCACAACGCCAACGTCAAAAAATGGTACGCAATCCGCCGCGAACGCGGGGAAATGTAATCCCTTAAGGTTCGGCGATATTGAATGCGCCGGGCATAGGGTCAAGCGCCGCCTGTAACTTATCAACGACGGACCGGTCGCCTTCGATCTTCAGCCCAGCCATTTGCAATTGCGCTGCCGGCATTTTCAGGAACAACAGAGCAAGGAACAGCTGACGCGGTCCCGAGACGGTCACTGCTGGCGCGGCATGGCCTGTTCCCATTTCGCTGATCATCACCGCGTTGCCGACGGTGATTTTTGCTGTCTCTTTCCGGTCCGAAATCACAAAGTTCAGCGTCAGTGCGGCATTACCGATAATCTTCGGATCCAATCGGGTCGCGACAGAATCGAGCAACAGGCCGGTTGGTATCGCTGAAATCATGTCGATGCTTTGCGTACTTACGCCCGCCTTCATGCCGTGCCGTAGCTCGGCCGCACCGGTCAGAAACATGTTACGCCAAATCGCGGACTCCGCCTGATAGCCTTGCTGTTCATAGCTGTCGGCAAGCAAAGCGCGGCCTTCTACATTTTTGGGATCGGCAAAAACCAGTTGGTTCAACAGGTCCGAAGACCAGCGATAATCCCCCGCCTTCATGGCCTTTTTGGCCGCTGCGAGCAGCTTCTTTGCCCCGCCCATTGCGGCGACCATTTTCGCCGCGCGAACTTCAGGCGGGTGGGGGTTAAGATTGGCAGGGACGGCGTCATACCAACCCAGATAATATTGATACACGGCCTTCGAATTGTGGCTGTAGGTGCCGTAATAGCCCTTGTTGAACCATTGGTCGCCAATCGCTGGTGGCGCTTTCAACGCCTCGGCAATCTCGGCCTGGGTCATGCCCTTGTTCATCATGCGGACTGTCTGGTCGTGCAAATAGCGATAGTTATCGCGTTGGCCCGACAACCAGCCTTTTACCTCCGATTGTCCAAAGCGTGGCCAGCAATGGCTTGAGATAATCGTGTCGCTGCGGTCGCCGTAAAGGTTGACGGCTTCGTTAAGGAACCCGGACCAGCTGAGCGCATCGCGTACCTTGGCACCGCGCGGCGTCAGAATATTGTGCAGGCTGCAGGTGGCTATTTCTGCCGCCAAAAATGTGCGCGCTGCGGGGATATAAACGTTCATTTCGGCTGGCGCTTCTGTCGCGGGCACCATTTGAAATTCGAGATTCACCCCGTCAATTTCGCGCACTTCACCGGTTTTGCGAATATCGATGGTTGGCGAAATGAGGGTAATGTCGCCGCCGCCAATGCCTTTACCGATGCCACTGCCCATTTGACCCTGAGGCCCCGGTGCCAAGTTGGTGCCAAATTGGAATGTTGCCCGCCGTCCCATCGCTGGCCCGGCCATCACATTTTCAGACGCAGTTTCAGCCAGAAAATGTTCCGGCGCAACAATCGCGACTTTGCCTGCCTTAACATCGGCTTCATTGACGATGCCGCGCACGCCGCCAAAATGGTCGCCATGGCTATGGCTATAAATGACTGCGGAAACAGGGCGTGTCCCCAGCTTTTCATTTACCAGCTTCAGCGCCGCAGCGGCGGTATCCCGGCTGGTCAACGGATCGATGATAATCCAACCCGTTTGCCCTTTGATGATGGTCATGTTGGACACATCAAACCCGCGCACTTGCCACATATTGTCGGTCACCGCATATAGGCCATGCTTGCGCAAAAGCCCCATGTGCCGCCACAGGCTGGGGTTTACCGTGTCCGGTGATGCCGAATTGCCCATCCAGTCATAAGCGCCCAAATTCCAGACAGGCTTGCCATCTTTGTTGGTGATAATGGGGTCCGCCAGACTTCCAAGAAACCCGCGATCTGCAAATTCGAGGTCACGACCATCGTCCACCGGAAGCTGCGCCGCCATGCTGCGCTGTGCGGCAATGGTCGCGTCCGATGCTGGCTTGGCGTCTTGCGCGAAAGCACCTGTGGCCGACGCCGTGCTCAATAAAATGGCGCATAAGAATTTCTGCATGTTGGTCCCTCCCCCAAAATTTTTTTGGACGATGCATCATAAGCCCGCGCAGGTAAATCAGCTTTTTCGACCCGGGATTATCCAACTATCAGAATTTATAAGAAACTATACGGATCGACATCCACCCCGACCCGAACGCTCCGGGGGAAATGCAAGCTGCCCAGCCATTCGCGAATGATGGTCTGCACCTCGACCGAACGCTGTGCATGGACCAACAACCGCTGGCGGTACCGGCCACGCAGCATAGCCAGCGGCGCTGGCGCAGGGCCATAAACATACATGCCGTCGACCTGTGGCGCGGCGCCACCGACTGCGCGCGCGGCTTCAATAGCCTCGCGTTCGTCTTCTGATGAAATGATGATCGCGGCGAAACGCCCGAAGGGCGGCGCGCCTGCGGATTTGCGTTGCTCGGTTTCCGCATCGTAAAATGCATCGCGATCCCCTGCGACCAACGCGGCGATGACGGGGTGGTTGGGATTACGCGTCTGAATGAAAACCTCACCCGGTTTTTCGCCGCGCCCTGCCCGGCCAGCCGCCTGCGCGATTTGCTGAAATGTCCGTTCGGCGGCACGCAAGTCGCCGCCTTCAAGTCCAAGATCGGCATCAATCACGCCCACCAAGGTCAGCTCCGGAAAGTGATATCCCTTGGTCACCAACTGTGTGCCGATGATGATATCGACCGCCTTATTTTCAACCCGCGAGACGAACTCGGCGGCTTTTTCGGGTGACCATAAAGTGTCCGATGTCGCAACGATGGTGCGCGCATCGGGCAGCAGGCGATTTACCTCATCACAAATGCGTTCAACGCCGGGACCACAGGCGACAAGCGTGTCGCTTTCGCCGCATTCAGGGCATTCGTCCGGTGGCGGCATGACATGGCCGCAATGGTGGCACGCAAGCCTGCGAACCAGCCGGTGTTCGACCATCCAGCTTGTGCAATTGGGGCATTGGAAACGGTGGCCACATGTTCTGCACAAGGTGAGCGGCGCAAAGCCGCGCCGGTTGAGGAACAGCAAGCTTTGCTCGCCGCGCTCCACGCGCTCTTCCAACGCCTTGAGCAATGTGGGTGCAATCCAATGTTGACGCTCGGGCGCGTCCAAGGTGAGGTCAATCGCCTTGATCTCCGGCATTTTGGCCGCGCCGAAACGGGACGGGATTTCCAACCCCTTATAGCGGCCAATCGTAACCATATGGCGCGATTCCAGCGCGGGCGTGGCCGACGCCAGCACCACGGGAAAGCCTTCAAAGCGACCACGCATCACGGCGACATCGCGGGCGTGGTACCGCACGCCATCTTCTTGTTTGAAACTGCTCTCATGCGCTTCGTCGACGATGATCAGCCGCAGATTGGCAAAGGGCAGGAACAAAGCCGAACGTGCACCGACAAGCACCTTTGCACTGCCGTCCGCAACCGCGCGCCACACACGGCGGCGCTGCGTTGACCGCAAATTGCTATGCCACACGGCAGGCTCCACCCCGAAACGGGCTTCAAAGCGGGCCAGAAACGGCGCCGTCAGCGCGATTTCGGGGAGCAGCACGAGAACTTGCTTGCCCAGACGAATAGCCTCGGCAACCGCTTCAAAATAGGTTTCGGTTTTGCCAGATCCCGTCACGCCGTCGAGGACGAAGGTGTCAAACCCGCCCGAGCGGACGGCGGTGACCATTGCGTCGGCCGCGACCATTTGCGCGTCATTCAATTGTGGCGCGCCGAAATCCGCGAGCGGTTCAGGCAGCGGAGAATCCACGCTGATCGTAACGGGTTCAAAGGCCCCTGCCTTTATCAGCCCGCGGATGACAGCATCGCTAACCCCCGCTTCTGCTGCAAGCTCACGCACAAGGCCTTGCGCACCCTCCAACGCGTCCAGCGCGGCGGCGCGTTGCGGGGTGAGCCGTGCGGGTTCAAAGCCGGTGCGGCGATATTCAATGATGGTACCAGACGCCGTAAAGGCCGCAGACGACGCCAGGACCATGCGCAACACCGCGGCATGGCTCGTCAGATAATAATCGGCGACCCAGTTGACGAGGCGGCGCAGCCCGTGCCCAAGTGGCGGGCAGTCGGGCAGTTCCAACACCGGCCGAAGTTTGCTGGCATCGACAGCTTCATCGCCAAAAACATCATCATCCCAGATAACACCCGGCAATTTACGCGGTCCCAGCGGGACCATCACCACGCACCCGGGGCCAGCTTCCATACCCGCAGGCAACCGATAGTCGAGCGGACCAATCGCTTGCGTCAACAGGACGACACGGACACGGTTGGTGGGCGGATTCATCCCGTCGATATAGGCAGACAATCATGGGACGTCACCCACCTATCCGGGCCAAGGCAAAAGCATGTTCCTTTGGCGTGATATATCGCAGCAATTGCGCGCCGAATATTGCCTGTCATTTCCACGTTAACTTTGCCAATAGGCGGTATACCGAATCTACTATCAGGAATAACGTGCCATGAAATTTTTTGCCGACACCGCTGACATTGCCGATATCAAAGATCTGGCAGCGACTGGCTTGCTTGATGGCGTCACCACCAACCCTAGTTTGATTGCCAAATCGGGCCGCGATTTCATTGAAGTCACCCGCGAAATTTGTGCGCTGACCGATGGACCTGTATCCGCCGAAGTCGTTGCGCTGGACCATGCAACGATGATGAAAGAGGCGGAAATCCTCCGCAAGATTGCAAGCAATGTCTGCATCAAGGTGCCATTGACGATTGATGGTCTGAAAACCTGCAAAGCGCTGACGTCCGAAGGGACCATGGTCAATGTGACCTTGTGCTTCTCTGCCAACCAAGCGCTGCTGGCGGCCAAAGCCGGGGCAACATTTGTGTCGCCCTTCGTCGGTCGTCATGATGACAATGGCTTTGACGGCATGCAGTTGATCAGTGACATTCGCCTGATTTACGACAATTACGCATTCGACACGGAAATCCTCGTCGCCAGCGTGCGCCATGGTGTGCATGTGCTTGAAGCAGCCAAAATCGGCGCTGACGTCATGACTGCACCACCTGCGGTCATCAAGGGCCTGTTCAAACATATCCTGACGGACAAGGGCATTGAAGGCTTTTTGGCGGACTGGGCGAAGACTGGACAAGCCATCGGCTAAAGCGATCGGCGCGGCTGTGCTTGAAGCAGCAGCCGTGCATGAATATGATATCGCATCATGGTGAAATGCCTATGGGTTATTCGCCGTATAGTTTTTAAAGGCGGGCGGACCTATTTTGGGCTTTAAGAAGAGCGGGCAATTCAGACCGCTGGAGACCCAAGATGAACAAGCCCGAAAAGGTGTTTCCCATCGCACATATACATTATGACGACGAAATTGGTGAGAACGGAAAAGTCGTCGTTCCTGACGAAGTTCAAGACGCCATTCGTACCTTAATCCGTTGGTCCGGCGATGATCCAGCCCGTGAAGGCTTGCTGGACACACCCGCACGCGTTGGACGCGCATGGCGCGAATATTGCGCAGGCTATGCGGAAGACCCAGCCGCGCATCTGTCGCGGACCTTTCAGGAAGTCGGCGGATATCACGAGTTGGTTCTGCTGAAGGATATCCCGTTCCAGTCGCATTGTGAGCACCATATGGCGCCGATCATTGGCAAGGCATCGATTGCCTATATGCCAACCGATCGCGTTGTCGGCATTTCAAAGCTGGCGCGTGTGCTCCACGGCTTTGCTCAACGGCTTCAGGTGCAGGAACGCCTGACCGCCGAAGTTGCAAACTGCATTTGGGAACATCTGAAGCCAGAAGGCGTCGCCGTTGTCATTGAGGCGCAGCATGGTTGCATGACGGGCCGCGGTGTGAAGGTGCATGGCGTTGGCATGGTCACGTCAAAGCTGATCGGCTGTTTCCTTGACGACCAATCGAGCCGCAAGGAAGTCATGAGCCTGATGGGCTACTGATTACGGCATTGCTGCCCGGTTCGAACGCACTTATGGGTGGGGGCAACCCCATCCGTTAGAATCCCCGGACTTGCACTGACATGGCCTTTACCCTTCCCCATTTTGATCTCGACGCATTTGTCCGCGCGACGCTTGCCGAAGATCTGGGGCCAACCGGCACCGACGTTACATCGCAAAGCGTAATCCCGGCAGATGTCCGGTTTGAAGGCACGATGGATAGCCGTGACGCCATCGTCGTTGCCGGTCTGCCAATTGCCGTTGCGTTCTTCACATCGCTCGATCCCGCGATGGAAATCGACCTGCTGGTCGAAGAAGGACAGCGCGTTGCTGCTGGAACTGACCTTATGCGCCTGCGGGGTAATGCCCGCGCGATGCTGACGGCGGAGCGGTCCGCACTGAATACGGTCCAACATCTTTCGGGCATCGCCACGCTAACACGGCAATATGTCGACGCGATTTCAGGCACGGGCTGCACCCTTTTGGATACGCGTAAAACCATTCCCGGGCTTCGCGTGCTTGAAAAATACGCCACGCGTATGGGTGGGGCAACGAACCACCGCATGGGATTGTGGGATGCCGCGATGATCAAGGACAATCATGTAGCGGTCGCAGGCGGCGTGGCAGAGGCGGTGCGCCGCGCACGCGAAGCTGGCGTCGAACGCATCATATTAGAGGTCGATAGCATCGCGCAGATCGAACCGGGGCTTGCGGCGGGCGCGAGCCATTTGCTGCTCGACAATATGGATGCAGATACGCTGCGCGCCGCAGTTGCATTAATTGCGGGCCGCGTGCCGACAGAGGCGTCGGGCGGTGTCACGCTTGATAGCATTCGCGCCAAGGCGGAAACCGGCGTTACCTACATCTCGGTCGGGCGCTTGACGCAAAGCGCACCCGCTGCGGATATCGGTTTGGATTTTGCGCAGGCTTAGCGGCCTCGTCCTTTTAGGCGCGGCCGCGTGCCTCGCGCCAGCACCGGCGCTGGCGCAAGCATGGCAGTGTCAGCCCACACATTATCTGCCCCGTCCAGCACTGGAGCTTCCTTCACCCAATCAGGTCCGGCGCACCGCGATTGCTGGCTATATTCTGGCATTAAGCTGGAGCCCCGAATTCTGCCGTGGACGGGAACGCGACCCCGCGATGCGATTCCAATGTTCCGGAACAATTGGCGACTTCGGCTTCATTCTTCATGGCCTGTGGCCCGAAGCAAAGGGACCAAATTATCCGCAATATTGCCGGCCGGTGGGCGTGCTGCCACGGCAGACCATTAGCAACAACATCTGCCTTAGCCCTTCCCCGCAATTGCTGCAGCACCAATGGGCCAAGCATGGCAGTTGTATCGCCAAAACGCCCGAGGCCTATTTCGGTGCAGCGCGGCTGCTGTTCCATGCGCTTGAGTTTCCCGACATGGCGCGGCTTTCGCGCGAGCCGGAACGTGGAACGCCATTGACCGCAGCGACGATTGCCGAGAGATTTGCCGAGTTAAACGATGGGATGCCTGCGGACTCGGTGACGGTAAAGGTCAGCCCGAAAGGCTGGCTTCAAGAAATACGCATTTGCCTAGACCGCGCATTCAAACCGCGAAGATGCCCCAGCTTTAGCCGGGCTGCATCACGCACAGCGCACGTCAAAATCTGGCGCGGGCGTTAACGTTCGATAATCCGCGTGGACGGATGATGTTTGTCCAGATGCTTGCGGATGATCTTCAGGTTTTTCGTATTTGAACGCCACACCAAGTCAAAGGCATCGCCCAAAAATGGCACCGCGCCAATCGCGGTATCAATGCCAATGTTCGCGCTCATGCGCAGCAGCTGCCATTTTGACATGCCCAGATTGCGGCCTTCCCAGACGATATAGGCGCCCATGGCTGCGGTCACGAGATCGCCAAGCACCGGCACCAAGCCAATGACGGTGTCTAAGCCCACTGGAATTTTTGTGCCGGGAATATGAAATGCCCGTTCAAGCACCTTTTCGAGCGCCTCGACGCGCATGCGAACGGCCCGTGGGTCGTTGCCCATTCCGGGCAGGTCCTTGGCAATTTGTGCGAACTGTTCCTGCGAAATCGGCACGGGCATAACTCCTTTGGACCTATGTTGGGTCCCGCCCGAGATATTGCAACAGGTGCCAGCCCCGCCCGTTGGCAAAGTGCCCCAAAAGCCCGGGCCGCACGACCGACCAGCGCAGCGGATTGGCAATCGGAATAAAGCCAACCGTGGATTGCATTTCCGCCTCCGCCTGCCCCAATAATTGCGCGCGCACCGCCATGTCCGTTGTCATGCGCGCCTCTGCAACGATTGCGTCGGCCCGCGCGCTGCATATCGCGGCAAATTTGCAGGACAATTGGTCCAGATACCATGCAGGGCTGGATTGCTGTGCCGTCAGGTCAATCAAACGCAGGTCATGCGGCCGGTCGGCGGTCACCCGCTCAATATCGACACCCACGGCCGCCAGGTCAGCGCGCAGGCGCGCAAAAAATATGCGGCTGCCATACCCACGCGGCAGGGCAACCCGCAAAGGCCGGATGGCCCCGTTCGCACGCTTCCAGTTTGCAATGCTTGCCGCCGCCATGGAGCGTCTTTGGTCCATGGATGGCGCGGCCCAATCGGGCCGAGCAATGTCCGCGCGGTTCGGCAAGCTTTCAGGCACCAGCGTGACCGTTTCGCGCCATGCGAATATGTCGAAAGCTGTCAGCAACTTTGGCCGGTCAATGGCCATCGCGATCGCGGTCCGGTTGTCCTTGTTCGCTAAAAAAGGTCCAGCCTGCACCACCATCAATCCAAACAAACCCGGGACCGCATCAAACTGGATCTCATTGGCATTGATCTTTGCCGCTTCGAGCAACGGGAAGGTTTCAAAACGGCCGCCCTCGATCAAATCGGTCTGTCCAAGCACATAACGGGCGAGCACCAGCGACGCTTCGCCCCGGCGGAGCGTAACGGTTGCGTTGCCAAGAACCGCCGTCCCCTCGGCATCGGTTTCATTACGGCGCAGCTGCATGGCCTGCCCCAATTTCTTGGCCTGCATCGGGCCGGACCCGGCACCGCGACGTAATAATCCGAATTCGGGCAAAGCAAGCAGCTCAAGCAAATAAGGCATCGGTGCCTTCAGCCGGATTTCAACGACCTTGCCTGTCATTGCGACGACGCGGTCAATGACGGCAAGCTCTGACCCCATACGGCCCTTTTTGAGTTCGCTAATCCGTCCGGTCAAAAGCCGCGCGACCTCTTGCGAGTTTAGTTCACGCCCATCGTTCCACCGCGCTTTATTCAGGCGGAAGATATAACTCATACCGTCATCATTGACGATCCAGCGGCTCGCCAACCCCGGCGCAACGCGGCCTTTTTCGTCGAAGGTAACAAGCCCCTGCGCCGTGGCACTGCGCAGATAGGCAGAGGCGAGCGGCAATGGCACAGCCGACACGTTAAAGGGCTTGGGGCGCTCCTCAATCACGTCCACACGGACACGTTCATTGTCGACGCCCTGCGAACAACCGGCAAGTGTAGCCGACAGCAACAAAAGCAAAAGCGGCAGCAAACGGGTCATGCGGCCACCATAATCAGAATGTCGCGGTGCACAATCCACGATTCAACGGTCAGTGCAGGTGAACAGCAATATCTCGTTCGGGGCGGGCGGCAATTGTGCGGCAATCGCCTTATTCATATTGTCGATATTGGTCAGCTGACTGGCGTCCGTTGTACATGTCTTCACATCATAACGCTGGCGCGCTTCGCGGGCGGACTGCATGGCGTCTGTACCCGGCAGAAAACGCTCAATACGATAGATATTGGTATCGGGGGCGTAACTCGTCACCGAAATTTGTGCATCATTGTTCGGTACAAAGCTTCGGACCCATCGGCCGCCGCTTTCGACATATTGCGTGCGGCCATTGACGCATCCGTCTGGCCGCCACGTGAAATCGACATCGGCAGTTTCGGACATGGTGATACGGCTGCGTTCGGGCTGCAGCATGCATGTCTTGGCCCCTTCCGTCATGGCCACTTTGACCGCTTCGTCCTGCGGCGCATCCGCGGTTAGGGCCGCACGCACCCTGTCGTCGACTTCGTCGAAAGAGGGGCGCGCTGCAAAAATACCGACGGCCGAAACCAGTAGTATCGCGCCCGCAGCGGCAGCCGCCTTGAAACGATCATTTTGCGCACGCTCCGAAAATTGCCACGCTGCGCCGCCGGCGACAACACTTAAGACCAGCAGCAAAACCGCAAGCGCAATATGGTTTTCGCGGGCCGATATCACGGCGTGTTCAGCGTCACTGCGCACTTTCCCTTCACGGCTGCGCCGCAATTCAGCGGCGACGCGGGCTTCTTTCTCAACCTTGGCGCGGGCTGCCGCTTCAAGCTCCGCCTCCGCGCGGGTCAATTCCGCAACCGACCGGCAATCGCCACGGACTGTCCGGAATGCCACGCCTTGATTGTCGAGAAAGGCCGCAAGCTCGCGCGTTGAAATGGCGAAGTAGAACTCGGCGCCGCCATCGTTCGCAACCGATCCAAAGCTGTTGATGCCGATAACACGGCCACATGCATCGACAATCGGCCCGCCGCTATTGCCCGGTGCAATGGGCGCGGTGTGCAAAAGCGATTCAACGGACTTCGATGTCCGGCCCGAAGAAATAGTGCCCCGCGTTTTAACGGGCGGTTGAGGGCGCAGCACGTCCGCCTCGCTTTGTTCAAGTGCGACATCCACGCTGGCCGGATAGCCAATTGCGAAGACATCCGCGCCATCGGATACCGTGCCCGCAAATATGCTGGCTGGGACCAACGCACCCGAAGAAATCTGCAGAAGTGCAAGGTCCTTGCGCGCGACCACGGCGGACACCCTGGCGCGATAGCTTTGCGTCCCGTCAGAGGGCACAACGACAATTTCGACACTGTCGTCGAAGCGCGCCTGTTCCACGACATGGGCGTTGGTAATGACCTTGTTACGGTCAACAACCACGCCGGAACCAATGCTGACAATGGTCTGCTGGCCTTCTGCGGAGCTAAACACGACGATGCGTACGACACTGCGTGCGGCAGCGCTAATGTCGCTCGCATCTGCATAGGCCGGGCTGGCAACGATCGCGCCGAGAACACATGCCAGTGCGAGCGCGAGCTTTTGAAGAGTTGAATACAAGGACCGGACGACCATCATCGCGGACCTTGCGCTGGCCGGGTTTCGGGCGGCGCAGGCTGGATATTCACGCCTTCACGGCCAAGCTTGACCTCCACCGGCATGCCGCCGACCTCGGTATTCACGGTCACGCCCTCACCTTGGTCAATCCGGACTTCCGCATTGCCAACATCGATTGGAAGTTCGCTGAGTTCTGGCAAGTCCAACGGCTCGATCGGGCCTTCGGGGTCAGGTTGCTGACGCGGTTTAGGCCTTGCCGCAGGCGCCGCATTGCGGATCGACTGCGCCATAAAATCGCGCCAGATGCGCGCCGGCAGACCGCCGCCGTTGACGCCGCGCAGCGGGGTGTTGTCATCATTGCCAATCCAGACACCGACCACGAGGTTACCCGCAAATCCGACAAATAATGCATCGCGATTGTCTTGGCTCGTTCCCGTTTTACCATAAGCGGGGATCGACAGCCGCGCCGCGCGTCCGGTCCCCTTATTGACCGTCGCACCCAGCAAATCGAGCAACATGCTGTGCGTACGGCTGCTGAATGAACGTGGTCCGGAAAACAGCCACTCGATCCATCCTTGCTCTTCGCGTTTGATGGCGTGCGGTTCAACGGGCCATTGGTTCCCTGCCACACCGGCATAGGCAGCCGTCAGCTCAATCAGGGTCAGGCCCGAACTGCCCAGCGCCATGCTCTGGTCCATCGTCAATGGACTGCGCACGCCCAGATCGGTTGCCGCGCGCGCCACCGCCTCACCGCCAACTTTTTGATACAGGCGGACCGCAGCCACGTTGCTTGACTGGGCAAATGCCTGCTCCAGCGTAATGTCACCGCGATAATTTTGCCCCGAATTTTTGGGGCGATACGCGCCTTCATTGATCGGCGTATCGGCAATCAATGATTCAGGCGTCATCCCCGACCGGAGCGCCGCCAGATAGACAAACAGCTTGAAGGTGGACCCCGGCTGGCGCTTTGCCTGCGTCGCGCGGTTAAACGCGGAATCCTTATAGCTTCGGCCACCGACCATGGCGACAACTTCGCCATTGGGGCGCATCGCAACGAGCGCGATTTGGGCATTGCCAACGGCGGATCGCGCCACGACCTTGCGGGCGATATTCTGCAATCGCGCATCCAATGTCGTGGTAATCCTGACGTCGGCATAGCCGCTGTCGGTCATCAGCCGTGCTTGGGGAATGGCCCAGTCCGCAAAATAGGTTCCGGTGGGCAGCGTTTCCCGCACGCGAACGTCAAGCCGCGCGACGGGTGTCGCGTCGGCCTTGGCCCGCGTAATGACATTATTGGCGACCATTGCATTCAGCACCAATTGCGCCCGCTTCGCCGCCCGTTCAGGGTTCTTTGTCGGGGCAAGCCGCGATGGTGCCTGTACAAGTCCGGCAAGCATCACCGCCTGGCTGAGCGTCAGGCGCTCGGGTTGCCGGTAAAAATAATGTAAGGACGCTGCGCGCAGGCCGTAGACATTGTCGCCAAAATAGACGTTCGACAAATAACGCTCAAGAATTTCGTCCTTCGTCAAACGCCCTTCCAACCAGAAAGCGATGAGCATCTCGCGCGCTTTGCGCGTCAGGCTGCGCTCCGGCGTCAGAAACGTGAATTTCGCGAGCTGCTGCGTAATGGTGCTTCCGCCCTGCGTCATTCCGCTGCCCGAAACATTCGACCAAAACGCACGCGCCAGGCCGCGAGGGTCGATACCGAAATGCGAATAAAAGCGGCGATCTTCGATGGACAAAAACGCCTGCACCACATGCGGCGGCAGCGTGCCAACATCAACCGGTTTGTCGACGATAGCCCCGTTCCGCGCGATGGGCGTGCCATCCGACGCCAGCAGCGTAATCCGCGGCGGTGCGATGGGCTGAAGCGATTTGGACAATGGCGCGGTAATCGCAAGCCACAATATCAACAATATGAACAGGCCAAGCAGGGCGGCGCTGGTTCGGCTAAACCACCACCAGCGGGTTTTGCCCAAGATACGACGCCGCGTCGACGCTGGCTTTGCATCGGGATTCCAAGGCTGCGGGTCATCGGGAAAGCGCTGCGCATAGCTTTCATCGAAGGCCGCAAGGCGGCCGTCAATATCCGAAGGAATGTCAGAAGAGGAGCGCCGGAAAAGCATCGCGTGGCTGTATTATATCGATATAACGGTGAATGCGAGGGTATATTTACGCTTTTCGCTGAACGTCAGATGAAGGCGCTTTTCATCGGCCGCCGGCATCCAGCCAATGTTGTCCAAATACGCCATCAAGCGCCACGGGATTGAATTTATCCAAGCCCGAACCCGGGTAGAACGTCATCTCGCCAAACAGCGGGATACCGCCGACTTCGTAAAAATCACAACGCACAAAATCAAACCCCCGGGCCAATGTTTCCGCCGCATCCAGCATCCGATCCAGCGATTTTGGACAGGCTGGGTCAGCGTCTTTTGTGGTCGCCGAAACGCGGTTCCACGTGCGGTCAAACACAATCCACCGGTGCCGTTTTTCGCGTTCAAGATGCACCTGAACATAGGTTGCCCGTCCGCCGAAGACAAAAATCTTATAATCGATGGGTAGTTCGCCCTGCGTCCCAACAAAGGGCTCGACCAGCAGTCCGCGCGGAATTTGACCATATAGCCATTCATCCAGCCAGCGACCATAAGGCCGCTTGACCCATTTTTTAGTGCGCACACGCACCCACGGCCAATCAATGTCGCGTTCGCGCACAAATATATTCTGGTTACATCCATGCCGCGATTTAAGGACAAATGGTTGCGGCCAGCTCGGCGAGTCCGGGACTTCAAAGCCATGCCACAGGGTAGGAATGACCCATTGGTTCCCCAGCAATGCGGCCACATGCGCCTTTACGGCGACCTTGTCCGCCAGCGTAACCATACGCTGATCGCGGTTCAGAAGCTTGCGACGCTGAACCAGTTCGTTGAAGGTTTTGGGGGCGTCAAGATTGGCGCTTTTCTGATGGCGAACCAAATAGCATAGCTTAATGCGCAGCCGCGCGAACGCCCCAGCCGTTGTGCTGTGCGTCCCTGCCGTTTCAGTGCCGACGACATCAGTGCCAATCAAGCAGCAGGCTCGATTTCATAATGTATTGGTTTGAATGATCCATTGTTCGACTGAAGCGCAGAACAGGCCGTAAGGCCAATGATAAGATCGGCATGCGCCAAAAATCTTATGCTATCGCCCGCGCGGCTCAATGGCGGGTCGACGCTCAACACACCTGTCGCGCCATCAATTGCGACATTCATAAAACAATTAAATGCGACAGGGATCATATCCTCGGTGATACCGAAAGGCGCAAGTGCGCCTGCAAGATTTCCAAAGCAGCCCTGATGCGGATCGGTGTCGCCATAGATAATCCGGAACGTATCCTTGCTACACGGCGTGAGCAGGAAATCATGGCGGCCAACATCGTCGGCGATGATCTCCAACATTATATGGCTGCGGTTGGAATATAACAGGTCACCGGTGGTGAGGAACAAGCGGCTTGCATAATCCAGTGTCCGCCCCGACGAAATAACTTCGCCAATGTCGCCCTGATGAAATGCAAGCAAGTCAGCTACCTGTTCGCCCATCGGGTCGGTAACGGTCAGTATATCCCCCTTGTTCAACGTAAACGCGACGCCCGATCGCGGTTCAATCTGTGATAGCATCAAGCAACTCCAAATCGGGATGCGATCCGGCGCGTTGATATGGGCATTTCCATCCCTTTTCCACGGCCCTGCCGCTATACTGACGCGCGGCCGAAACCTCACCATGTTTGGCAAGCATCGGATTTATCGTCCCTGCAATTTTGACATCGCGATCCAAAATCGACGCGCGGAGCTTTTCATATTGATTGGCGTCGCGCAGCTTTTCGAATTGATCATGCAAATTGAAGATCATCGTCGGCCGGATAAACCTGCGGGCAGGACGACTGGCCTGCGGATGAAGGCCGACCACAAAAAACGCCTCCCCACCAAAGCTTAATGAAAATTCGGGATGGTTCGGATCATGTGCAACGCGGCTATCGCGTTCTTGGCCAAGCCAAACATCCTTGTCACTTAACGACTGCAGGCGCTTCCAAAGCTGTTGCTCAAAGCTCAGCTCATCCATTGTCGTTTCGTTTTCGAATATCACCGCGAGTGATCGGAAAGGCGCCGGATTTTGGCGATAACGTTCGACGATCTCCCGAATTTTTTCATGGATCGCAAGGTCATCCCAAGCAGAGGTGATGTCGCGTGCAACAACAAAGGTCATTTGTTGTTTAGCCATTGCGGCCTTTGCGCCCACGCATGGAAATAAGGGATCGCGTACGAATTCTTCGAACGCGGTGATGAGCCGATGTTGGATAACGGGAACTGTATGGAGCATATAGAAAGAACGATTGGCCAGCGAAATGGTTTCAATTCGTTCTGCTTTTTAGCGCCATCCATCGAAAAGCGCCGCGCCGCCCCCTTTTGCCACGTTAGCCTTCCGCGATGGAAAATTCATTTGATACGAAGGACTCGATGAACGGTTGTGTTGCAGATTAGCCATTCACATCGCTCGGATAATGAGCAGAATTTTATGTTCGCATTTTGGTTTGCCGCCTTCTTCGCGGTGGTGACCTATATCGCCTTGTCGACGCGGGCGATTCTCAGCCCTTTTGAAGTCAAACACTTCATTGAACCCAAACGCATTCTGTCGATTGTTATCGGTGCCTCAATATTGTGGCTGGCAATACGCACCGTATCTGCCGAAAAAAGCGAAAATATGGGCGCTCAGATTATTGCCGTTTTGCGCATTTCTGTCCCGGGCACGATTGCTTTGTTGCTGGCGCGCGAGGCATATGACCTTGCTGTATCAGGCGAATTGGCGCAGCAGCTTGGCCGGAATGTCCGGTGGATGATGACGTGGGTTGGCTATTTTGCTGCCGGCGTCGCTGCATTTTTCGCCCATGTCTATTATCGTAAATCGCAATCTTTCACACGCAGCACCCTGTCGGCAAAGTCGGATATGGGGCATGCCGTCGATGCCATAACCCACAGCGAACGCGTCGAAATATTAGACTTGCTCATCATGATGCGCTGCGAACTGGGATATGAATCCGCTGATCCGGGTATCAATATTGAGGCGCAGGAAATGCATCACCGACGGCAAAAAATTGACCGACTTCTGACCAAATTTGCGGACAAATAAGAGCGATTAGGCCCTGCCGAGGTCGCCTTTACCAATTGTCCCGCTTGCCATTTCAAGCATCCGGTCGAGGCTCTTTTTGGCGGCCAAACGCACGGTTTCGTCGAGATGTATCTGCGGCTGAAGGTCGCGCAGCGCGAGATACAGCTTCTCCATCGTATTGAGCGCCATATAAGGACAGATATTGCACGCGCAGTTGCCGTCAGCGCCCGGCGCACCGATGAAGGTCTTGGTGGGTTCCGCCTTTTCCATCTGGTGGATGATGTGCGGCTCGGTCGCGACGATGAGGGTGTCGCCCTTCATCGTCTGCGCATATTGCAAGATACCGCTGGTGCTGCCGACATAATCGGCATGATCGATAATATGCGGCGGGCATTCGGGGTGCGCGGCCACTGGAACGCCGGGATGCTGCGCTTTCAGTTTCAGCAGTTCGGTTTCCGAAAACGCCTCATGCACAATGCACACGCCCGGCCACAACAGCATGTCGCGGTTGAACTTACGGCTCAGATAGCCACCCAAATGCCGGTCGGGTCCAAATATGATTTTCTGTTCGGGGGGAATTTGGCTCAAAATCGTCTCGGCGCTTGAGGACGTGACGATAATATCGGACAGCGCTTTCACTTCCGCCGAACAATTGATGTAGGTCAGCGCGATATGGTCGGGATGTGCTTCCCGAAACGCCGTGAATTTGCCGGGGGGGCACGCATCTTCCAATGAGCAACCCGCCGCCATATCGGGCAAAATCACGGTCTTTTGCGGGCTCAATATTTTGGCGGTTTCGGCCATGAACTTCACGCCGCAAAACGCGATGACATCCGCGTCGGTCTCTGCCGCACGCTTGCTGAGTTCCAGCGAATCCCCGACGAAATCGGCAAGGTCCTGAATTTCCGGCTTTTGATAATAATGCGCGAGAATGACAGCATTGCGTTCTTTTTTCAGCCGCTGGATTTCAGCGAGCAGGTCAAGTCCTTGCAGATTTTCGCGGGCTACAGGGGCGTTCATTGGGTCGTACCTTTGCGTTGCAGATTTGTCATCTGCGTCTCGAGTGAAGCCCTATGTGGTCTATTAGACCGAACGAAACAAGTTCTGGCGGGGGCTTTTACGGTGTTTTTTAAAGGATTAAATGCCAACCATCGCCTTGGGCAGCGACTCGACCCTGATTTTGCAAATCGATGAGATGCGCCAATACCGACCGACCAGCAGCGCCCGTCAAACGCGGGTCGAGACCCTTGTACATTGCAGCGACCATGTCGGGAATGTGCCCCTCACCTGCTTCAAGCAATTTCAGAATCTGGCGTTCCCGCTGACGCCGGTGACCAATCATGCCGCGCACAAGCTGCCTTGGGTTTTCGACCGCTGGCCCATGCGCAGGGTAATAAATGCGATCCGTGCGCTCATATAATTTTTGCAGCGATGCCAGATAATCGCTCATATCGCCATCGGGCGGGCTGACGACGCTGGTGGACCATTTCATAACATGGTCGCCGGTAAACAGCGCCCCGCTCTCAACCAGTCCGTAACATATATGGTTGCTGGTGTGGCCGGGGGTCGTGACGGCTTCCAACGTCCACCCGTCGCCTGAAATACGCTCCCCATCGGCAAGGATGCGGTCGGGTGCGTAATCCGGGTCAAAAGCACTATCGGAACGCGGGCCATCGTCGCGCAACACAAGCGGCGCGCAACCGATGATTGGCGCGCCTGTCGCCGCCTTTAAAGGCGCTGCCGCTGGCGAATGATCGCGATGGGTGTGCGTGCACATGATGGCGGCGACACGCTTACCGGCAACAGCGCGCAAGATCGCCTCGACATGCCCCTCGCCATTGATATCAGCCGGATCGCCAATGCTCATCCCGCTGCCGACTGGGCCCGGGTCGATTACCGCCACATCGGATCCTGCGCCAACCAACCAAGTTTGCGTGCCTGTATAGGTGTAAGGCGAGGCATTGGGCGCAAGCACCCGGCGCACAAGGGGTTCATGCTGCTCGGTTTCGCCAGCTTCTATGCTATCAGGCCAGTTGCTCATGAACTGGCTATGGCCCAATGTGGCGCAAAGAAAAAGGGGCGGTTCGCAAAAACCGCCCCAAATGGTGTGTCACATGCGGAGCGTAACGGCCCAGCGAATGGATTGGCGTTTATTCCGCTGCGTCACCTTGCGCTTCCAGCTTACGAATTTGCAGATCAAGCTGTTTCACAACATCTTTGCGAACGCCCTTGGGCATTTCCTTGTCTTTCTCAATTTCATCACGCGCCTCGCGCAAGCCTTTGATCGCTTCGGCTCGTGCTAATTTGGCTTGCCCTTTGCCGCACATAACCAGCCGGACATGCGATTTATGCTTGCCGTCGAACCCGCTGACATCGGTGGCCACGGGCTGGCCGTCACGACAGTCCTTGGTCATTTCACGAATATCGATTTCGGGGACGTAAGAGGCGATATCCATGTCGCCCATGACGCGAATGGTTTCCACGCGGCGGATTTTGTCGGGTGCAGGCGTATCGCCTTCAGCACCCTTTGCACTGTCGGCCTGGGCCACAGCATCTTCAGCCTCTTCCCGCGATTTTTTGGCACCGTCGATCAATTTTTCGACTTCTTCCGGCGACAATTTCTTATCGGTGTGGAAGATGAACGTTTTCCCGTCCCGTTCGACCTTGGTCATTTCGCCGCCCAACGCGTCGTGACCGACTATGTCCATCGTCTCACCGTCGCGTTTCAGCTTAATTATCCGGACCTCGCGCTTGACCACTTCAGGCTTGCTTTCTTCAGCCGCCACTTTGTCCTGCGCAACGACCGCGGGGACTATTGTGGCGGTCAGCGGCAATATGATTGCAGCAGCTGTTATTATGCCAATCTTGCCAAGCGAACGGCGGGTATTGCTGGTGTCCTTCATCGTTATTCTCCTCAATCGCTCAATTATTGTTTTCGGTGAATTCAATGCCGTTGCAAAGGTCGGCACGCCATCAAATGCGGTTTTTGCCAACGCCTGACCGTACATCGCACGCTCTTCCGCGCCCTTACCAGCCAGCACGCGCGCATCGCACGCCGCTTCCTGATCAACCCGGAATGCATTCCAGCTGATCCACGCAACCGGGTTGAACCATTGCAGGCACAAGATGGTAAAAGCGACCAGATTAGCGAACAGATCGCCCGATTTGTGATGCGCCATTTCATGCGCAATCGCGAGGTCGCGTTCGGCAGGCGAATAGGCTTTGGTAAAATCCTGCGGCACGGCGATCACGCGGTGAAAAAGGCCAAAAGCCAATGGTCCGGCCACCTGATCCGATGCGACGATTCTGACGCCATCGACAATTGCGACGTCCGTGGCTTCGGCCAAAAGATCATCGCGCATCGCGGCGTAGCGGATCATCTGGACCATGAACAACAGCACCGCACCACCAAGCCAGATCATCAACGTTAGGGCCAGAAAATCAATCGTAGGGAGGGCATTAGCCGGGTTCGCCGCAGTGGTCATAGCATTCGGGGACGATAGCCCCGCGAGTACAGCATCCCTAACCGTGTCTTGGATCGCGATGCCGCCGTCCACTGTTGAAATGGATGGCCCTTCGATCGTGGGCATGCACACACGGGCAGCGGGTATAAGCCAAAGCGCATATGCGATGGTCGGACCGAAATGTTTCGCGACAGGCCGCCGCACAATCAAAATGGCAACCATCAGCAATGTCGTGGTCCAAAAGGTATCAAACAGCCAAGCGCCCATGAAGTCAGTATTCATGATTTCATCTCCCTCAACAGTTGTTCGATTTCGGAAATGTCAGCGTCGCTCAACTTTTCCTGCTCGGCAAGATGCGCAACCAGCGGCATGAACCGCCCCCCAAAAAGCCGGTCAACCAGACGTTTGGACTCATGCGAAACATAGTCCTCGCGATCAATAAGGGGCGAGTACAGGAACCGGCGTCCGTCGGCGCGATGTTCAACCGCTGCTTTGGTCAGCAGGCGCGACAGCAAGGTTTTCACCGTTGGTAACGACCAATCACGATCATCTGGCAATCGCGCAGCGACGTCTGTCGCCGTCAATGGCGCGCGTTCCCATAGGATTTCCATGATTGTTAATTCAGCGTCGCTGATACGTTCTGATGACATTGTGAAATCTCCGACTACAGACGTAGTCGATTCGACTACGTCTGTAAACGTCGCTTATCTGTTAGTGTCGGTTTTTCGTCGAATGCCTTTGCATCAGCGCATCATGTGAATGATGAATTCAACGCCTATATAACGGATATAAAAGGATTTTTATTGCATGGTATGACCGGTGGCCATGTAGTTATGTTCAATAGCGGCTCAGCCAGGCTCGCGCTTGCTCACCCGTAAAATCGATACAAAAAGGGCTGGAATCCTAATCGGATTCCAGCCCCTTTCTTTATGTTTTAAGCTGCGTGATGGATTACATGCGGAAGCGCAGGCTTGCACCCATGTAACGATCTGCATCACGTGGAATGTGCAGACGCTGGCCAGCGCTGGTGTTCAGCAGAACATAGCTTTCGTCTGTGATGTTGCGCATGATGAAGGTCAGGCGCCAGTTGTCTTCGGCATCCGAATATCCAACGCTTGCATTCCACAGACCATAGCTGTCAATTGGTCCGCTCTGGCCCAGATCAGAGAACTGGCTACCAACATGGTTGTAGCTCGTCCGCAGATATACCTTCGCATCTGCACCGAGCATATTGAACGGCGTTTCGTACGATGCGCCGATGTTCCAGCTCCATGCTGGTGCCAAAGGCAGCTTTGTGCCGTTGCGGGCATCAGGTGCATTGGTGAGCGGGTTCGGGTTGAACTTGCGCACCTTGGCATCTGCATACGCAACGCTGCCGAACAGGTCGAGACCTTCAACAGGGTTGGCAAGTGCATCAAGTTCGAAGCCGGTGCTGCGAACCTGACCAGCGTTGGTGAGGTTACTGATCGTCGTGCCGTTCACAACAATGAAGTTGTTCGCTTGGAAACCGTCATATGTGACTTGGAAAACCGATGCGTTCAGACGGACACGGTTGTCCGCAAACTGGCTCTTAACGCCGGCTTCATACGAATCCGAAGTTTCTTCGTCGATTGGCACGGCGTTGTCGGGCGCAACATGGTTGAAGAACACGTTGAACGCTGGGCCCTTATAACCGCGGGTGTAGCTACCGTAGAACAGGACGTCATCGGTTGGCTTAACGGTAAGCACCGCTTTACCCGACAAGTTGCTGTTCGACGACGATCCCGTCGACAAGACCGTCCCGTTACCTGGACGCGCATTGGTCGTCAGACCACCCGCTGGGTTGTTGTTCACGCCGGTGCCGCCCAAGACGCTCGATGCCAAAGGAAGGCCATTGGTCCGATTGACGGCGGGTGCGCGCCTATGTGCAAAATCGATCGAGTCATTGGTGTAACGCAAACCAACGGTCAGGCCGATCCTGTCGGTGAAATCATAAGTCGCCTGACCAAATACAGCGTAGTTTTCGATGTCGACAAGGCTACGTGACGTTGCCGTTGGGAACAGCGTGTTCACGGTGTCGCTAAGGTTGCAAGGCTGACCGCCGGTGCGTGGATCAACAGGAAGCGTTGATGTAGCGCAGCGAATTGCCTGACGGGTGAAATCCTGCGTGTTTTCAGATTTCCAGTAAAAGCCACCAACCTGATATTTGAAGGCTTTGCTTTGGTCAGATGCCAAGCGCAATTCGAGCGAGCTTTGGTCGGTCTCGACAAAGCCGTGGTCATGCAGTTCCGGCGTGCCAACGAGTGCGCGTGGCAGGAAGTCGCCTTCACGCAGTTCTTCGTTGTTCCAGTTGCGATAGCCGTAGATTGCGCTGAGCGTGTGATCGTTCAATACGTTAAAGTCTGCATTCACCGTGATGCCAAATTGGCGGTCATTTGACTGGGTGACCAGATTATGGCTCACATAACGCTGGTTTTCGCCTTGTCCGACGCCAAGCGGCAAGTTCAGTTCAGCGTTCAGCACCGATCCGCGCGAAACGCCAGTGACTTCGCCACAGCAATCGTCATCGGCTTCGTAATAATCAGCGATGATCTTGATACGTGCCGGGCCATTGTCGAAGTCCAGCAATCCGCGGAAACCGATATGCTCGTATCCGTTGATCTTTTCATCACGCGTTCCGAATGGCGCGACGTTGGTGATATTACCCTCATACTTGCCGTAAAATGCATTTGCGCGGAATGTCAGGTTTTGGGCCAGCGGACCCGAAACTGTCGCGCGGGTGCGGACTTCATTGCCTTCATAATATTCAGCGGTGAACTCACCCTCAAGTGTGTCGGTCCCGCCCTTTGAAACGACATTGATCAAGCCAGCCGAAGCATTTTTGCCGAACAATGTGCCTTGCGGTCCGCGCAACACTTCGAGGCGCTCGATTTCGACGAGATCAGCGAATGCCTGACCTGAACGGCTGAGGACCACACCGTCGACGACCGTCGAAACGCTTGGTTCGGCCGCGATCGAGAATGAGATGGTTCCAACGCCGCGCAACACAACGGCCGAGTTGGCGTTGGTCGTGCCCTTGCGGAATGTGACCGATGGAACGAGCTGGCTCAGATTCTCAAGGCTGGTTGTGCCTGCCGCTGCCAAGGTATCGCCAGAAACGGCGGTGATGGCGATTGGCACATCCTGCACATTTTCTTCGACCTTCTGGGCCGTAACAACAATTTCCTCAACCTGCGCAAACGCTGGTGCCGAAACCCCTAGCGCGATTGCGCTGGTGCCGAGCAATGCCGCCCGAACAAGGTTCGTCTTTTTATACGTTGAAAAATACATCCTGTGCCTCCCTTAATTGCCGCCCGCTTGTGGCAGTTTCAGAAAGGTTGGACCCCTGAAACCATGCAGGTCGACGTGATAGTCGTTGATAACGGGGTTGATGTAACCAACACCGCTTGATATGTCTAGCGGTGTCATATAGCGACAATATTTAGGCAAAGACTGTGGCAATCATGCCATAGTGCTTGCCGTGACGGCGAAAAGGACCCGCGTTGCCATTTTCAATTATCATGCATCCTGAAGGCTTTGACCTGCTGCATGGTGATGTCAGCATGTTGTCGCACCGGAATGAAGCGCCTGCGATCAGCATCGGTAGTGGGCGGCCTGACTTGGAAATGGTGCGCGGCAATTTCCGGATTGACGATGTCGTAAACACGCACCTGCCGCTCGATTGTTGCGCAGAAGATAATGGCGCAGTTCGGCTTTGGAACAGCGCGCAGCCAGATATCATATTGGCATTTCGGCTTGTTCAAGAATCGCAGCGTTCAGTCATAAAAATCCGCTGCACCGACAGCGCCATAAACCGCATCTGGTTGAAAATGCAAAGCCGGGATGACGAAGCCTTTTGGGGCGGCGGCGAACAGATGTCCTATCTGCGCCTCAACGGCAGGCGCTTTCCGTTCTGGACATCGGAACCCGGGGTTGGCCGCGATAAATCGACCGCATTGACGCAGACGATGGATGCAGATGGCTTGGCCGGTGGTGACTATTGGACCACCAACTATCCGCAGCCGACATGGCTGAGCAGTGCGCGTTATGCGGTGCACCTCGAAACGGCGGCCTATTCGGTGCTTGATCTGACGGACGCGGGCCGGGTCGGGGTCGAATGTTGGTCGGCAAATGTCGATCTGGAGCTTTTTGACGCGCCGTCGCTTCCTGCGCTTGTTACCAAAATGTCCGATCGCTTTGGTCGCCAGCCTGCCCTGCCAGATTGGGCCATTTCCGGTGCCATCGTTGGGCTGAAGGATGGTGTCGACACCTTTGACCGGTTCGAAAAAATCGCAACCTCTGGCGCCGCGATTACCGGTCTGTGGTGCGAAGATTGGATCGGTATTCGTCAGACCAGCTTTGGCAAGCGATTGTTCTGGGACTGGAAATGGAATGCTGCCCGCTATCCGGATTTGCCCGCACAAATTTCTGCGCTTGCCGAACGGGGTATTCGCTTTCTGGGCTATGTAAACCCCTATCTGGCGGTGGATGGGTCGCTGTATCAAGAGGCCCGCGCCGCTAACTTTCTCGCGCTGCGGCAGGACAGCGACGAGCCTTATGCCGTCGACTTCGGCGAATTTGACGCAGGCGTTGTGGATTTCACCAACCCGGCCGCCGCAGCGTGGTTTGCCGAACGCATCATCGGTCAGGAAATGCTCGACTTCGGGCTTTCAGGATGGATGGCAGATTTTGGCGAATATCTGCCGACCGATGTGCGCCTGTTCGATGGCTCCGACCCGATGGAGGCGCATAATCGCTGGCCCGTGCTTTGGGCAAAGGTGAATGCAGACGCCATCGCATCGCGCGGCAAAACGCATGACGCGACATTTTTCATGCGCGCCGGTTTTTCGGGCGTGCAGGCGCATTGCCCATTATTGTGGGCAGGCGACCAATGCGTCGACTTCACCCGCCACGACGGGATCAACACGGTCATCACGGCGGCATTATCGTCGGGCTTGCTGGGCAACGCGTACCACCACAGCGACCTCGGCGGATATACCAGCCTGCATGGCGTGGTCCGGACCGCAGAATTGATGCACCGTTGGATCGACTTGGCGGCCTTTGCGCCCGTCATGCGCAGTCATGAAGGCAATCGTCCTGCAGACAATCTGCAACTCGATAGCAGCCCAGAAATCCTCACCCATTTTGCCCGCATGAGCCAAGTGCATGCCCGCCTTGCGCCATATGTCCGCGCTTTGTCTGACGAGGCTGTGGCGACCGGCCTGCCGCTTCAGCGTCCGTTGTTCCTGCACTATGACGATGCGGCCTATTACGACATTCAGGACCAATATCTTTATGGCGCAGACATGATCGTCGCACCTGTGGTCCATGAGGGTGCAAGCAGCCGCAACGTGACTTTGCCAGATGGCGATTGGGTCCATCTTTGGTCCGGCGACGTGTATGCCAAGGGCATATATGCCATCGCGGCTCCGCATGGGCAGCCACCTGTGTTCACCCGCAAGGACAGCGCGCACGCATCGTTGTTCAGCGCGATCACACGGGAATTCGGCACATGAACACCCGATCCAATATCCGTGATGTCGCAAAGCTTGCCGGTGTGGCCGTCAAAACCGTCAGCCGCGTGCTCAACAATCACCCTTATGTCAGTGCAGAGACCAAAGCGAAGGTCGACGCCGCGATGGCGGAGCTGCGCTTTTCGCCCAGCATCGCAGCGCGCATATTGGCGGGCACGAAGTCGGGCCAAATTGCGCTGATTTATGACAATCACAGCCCTTATTATATGCACCAGATCATGCAGGGCTGCTGGGACCGTTGCCATGAAGAAGGCATGCGTCTGATTGCGCAGCCCGTCGATGTGTCCGACCCCGATGTGGGCGAGCAGGTGCGCGGCATGGTCCGGCAGACGCATGTGGATGGCGCGATATTGTCTTCACCCGTCACCGATTGCGGCCCCGTGCTGAACGTGCTTGAAGCGATGAACATTCCCTTCGTGCGCATTTCGCCCGGCACCAACCACGCGCTTACCAGCTCGGTATTCATGGATGATATGCAGGCCGCGGACGACATGACGACGCACCTCATCAACATTGGTCACCGGCGGATTGCCTTTATCAAGGGCCATGCGAACCATATGGCCAGTGCCGAACGTCAGGCAGGATATGAACGCGCACTTAGCCGTGTTGGCATATCGGTGGATCCCGACTTGATCGCAGACGGCCATTTTGATTTTGAAAGCGGCGTTGCGGCGACCGAGCAATTTCTATCGCTTAAATATCCGCCCACGGCGGTCTTTGCATCAAATGATGATATGGCCTCAGGCGTCCTTGCCGTGGCCCATCGCCGCGGCATTCAGGTGCCTGAACAACTGTCTGTCGCAGGGTTTGACGACACCACGCTTGCCCGCGTTGTTTGGCCGCCGTTAACCACCGTGCGCCAGCCTGTGCGCGATCTGGCGTCGACCGCTGCGGACCTATTATTTGGCGAGGGCGGGATTGAGCATCGCCGCCTTCCCCATGAACTGATCAGCCGCGAGTCGGTTGCCCCTCCTTATTCACCTTCCATAAAAAAGAGCAAAAATACATGACCCTTCCAACACCCCCGTCCACGCGCCTTTTGGGCAAGAGCGGCATTGAAATTTCATCGATTGCCTGGGGCATGTGGCGCTTTGCGGGTCTCGAAATCTCCGCAGCCCGCGCGGCCATTGATGCGGCGTTTGCAGCAGGCATTACCCTTTTCGATACGGCGGACATTTATGGCTTTGGTGAACAAGGCTTTGGCAAGGCAGAGGAACTGCTTGGCCGCGTCTTTGCCGAGGCGCCGGAATATCGTGACCGGATGGTGCTGGCCACCAAGGGCGGAATTACCCCGCCGACGCCATATGACAGCAGCGCGGCATATCTGACCAAGGCAATTGACGACAGCCTGTCGCGTTTGGGCACTGACTATGTCGACCTTTGGCAAATCCACCGTCCCGACATCCTCACCCACCCGCAAGAAATCGCACGCACAATTGAAGACGCGCATAAAGCCGGAAAAATTCGCGCCTTTGGTGTGTCGAACTTCACGACCGCGCAAATAACGACCTTGGCACAGTTCAGCAGCGTTCCGATTGTCTCGACACAGCCGGAGCTTTCCCCATTGCGGATCGATACCATCGAAAATGGTGAGCTTGATCAAGCGATCGCCATGGATTTGGCGGTGTTGGCATGGTCGCCACTTGGCGGCGGTCGCATCGGCGACCCCGGCAACGCGCGTGAACAAAATGTAGCGGCGGCCCTGTCGGACGTTGCGGCAGCGCATGGCGTTTCGCGCACCGCAGCGGCCTATAGCTGGATTATGGCGCACCCTGCCCGCCCCATCCCGATTGTCGGCTCGCAAAACCCGGCACGCATCACAGAGGCTGCCGATGCCTTCAAAATCAAATGGACCCGCGCTGATTGGTACAGCGTATTGGTCGCTGCGCGAGGAGTTCCCCTGCCATGAAAAGTCCAATCGAAGTCAGCTGGTTTTCCGCATTATGCGACGATGATTACGAATTTCTTGGGCAACCGGACCCCATGCTCGCGTCGAGTTGGGAGCATTGCCGCAATATCGTGCTCGCCGCGGAAAAGGGCGGGTTCGACAATATATTGCTTCCCTCGGGCTACACGCTTGGGTTGGATACCACAGCTTTTGCCAGCGCCATTGCGGCGCTGACCACGCGTATCAAATTGCTGATGGCGGTGCGTATTGGCGAGAGCTGGCCACCGCAATTGGCGCGGCAGATTGCCACGCTGGACCAGATTTCGGGTGGGCGGTTGAACGTCAACATCATTTCGTCTGACTTGCCGGGTGACAAGATGGACAGCGAACCGCGCTATCGCCGGACGGTCGAAGCGATGCAGATCCTCAAGACATTGTTGAATGGCGAGCATCTGTCGATTGATGGCGAGCACTATAAAATCGATCTCGACCCGCCCCGCATGAAGACCGTCAGCGGCAAATGTCCGCCTTTGTACTTCGGCGGCCTCTCACCCGCGGCTAAAGACGCTGCTGCCGAAGGTTGCGATGTATATTTGATGTGGCCGGAAACGGTTCAGGGCGCCAAGGACCTTGTCGAAGACATGACCGCGCGCGCGGCAAAATTTGGACGGACATTGAAATATGGCTTCCGCGCGCATGTCATCGTGCGTGAGACCGAAGCGGAAGCCCGGGCCTATGCCGACCGTCTCTTGTCCAAGCTGGATGCGCAGCAAGGCGACGCAATCCGCAACAAATCCTTGGATACGCAAACCTTCGGCGTTGCGCATCAGGCCGAATTGCGCGCGCAATCGGAAGCGAACGACGGATATCTGGAAGATAATCTGTGGACCGGAATTGGCCGCGCACGTTCAGGCTGCGGTGCTGCGATTGTTGGCGACCCGGACCAAGTGCTCGCCAAAATCGAAGCCTATCGCGCCGTCGGCATCGAAGCGTTCATTTTGTCGGGTTACCCGCACATCAACGAATGCGATATGTTTGCACGTTATGTCTTGCCGAAATTGAACCATGGGCGGTTGGTGATCGACTGACCGGCCTAACGCCGCACCGTCATCCTGAACTTGTTTCAGGATAACAGGCCACGGCGGTGCGTTATCCTGAAACAAGTTCAGGATGACGAGAGAGGTTCAATCCGAAAGACCCGCCATGCGCTCGGCTTGGTCTTCGGCAATCAGCGCCGCGACCAATTCACCAAGGCCGCCGCCCTCCAATATCTCCGGAAGTTTATGCAGCGTCAGGTTGATCCGGTGGTCAGTCACGCGGCCTTGCGGGAAATTATAGGTGCGGATGCGTTCCGAACGGTCGCCTGAGCCAACCATCGCTTTGCGGGCCTCGGCCTCCGCGCCTTGGGCTTCCTCGCGCTCTTTTTCGTACATGCGCGCGCGCAGCACTTGCATCGCTTGGTCTTTGTTCTTGTGCTGGCTGCGTCCGTCTTGGCAGGTCACGACAATGCCCGTCGGCAAGTGGGTAATGCGCACCGCCGAGTCCGTGGTGTTGACGTGCTGTCCGCCCGCACCCGACGCACGGTACACATCGATTTTCAGGTCCCGCGCCTCAATCTGGATATCCACTTCGGTCGGCTCGGGCAGCACTGCAACCGTCGCGGCGCTGGTGTGAATGCGGCCGCCGCTTTCGGTCACGGGCACGCGCTGCACACGGTGGACGCCGCTTTCATATTTTAGCTTTGCGAAAACGCCATTGCCCTTGATCGCGACAACAACTTCCTTGAAGCCGCCCACATCGGACGCGCTGACGGAAATAGGTTCGATCTTCCACCCCTGCCCCGCGGCATAGCGTTCGTACATGCGGTACAGGTCACCGGCAAACAACGCGGCTTCATCACCGCCGGTGCCCGCACGAATTTCGAGCATGGCGGGCCGGTCATCGGCGGCATCTTTCGGCAAGAGCGAGATCGCCAAAGCGGTTTCAGCTTCGCTCAACTGGTGGCTGACATCCTCCAGTTCCTCAATCGCCATCTCGTGCAGGTCGGGGTCGGAGGAATCCTTCGACATATGCTGCAAGGTTTCGATTTCCTTGCGCAGTCGCCGGACATTGGCCGCCGCTTTAGCGACCGGTTCCAGCTCCGAATATTCCTTGGACGCCGTGACAAAGGCATCGCCCTCCAGCTGCCCAGACGCCATCCGCGCCTCAAGCTCGGAAAAACGCGATTCAATAAGCGCGATACGTTGCGGGGAGATTTTGGTCATGCGAGCGACTGAAGAACGCTCTTAAGCCGGTCATCGTTGCCTTCACCGGACATCCCGTAATAGCCATCCTCATTGACGCGCAGGATAGCCGCCGGGCTTTGCTTGACGGCCTTGTCATACCGCTTTTTCGGTGAGCCAGTTGCAATCATGTCGGCCGAAATTCCCGCTTGGCGCAGCTGACGCAAAAGCGCGAAGGCATGCCCAAGACCCGCGTCATTCTCCAAAACAATCATGGCTTCGATCTGCTGTGTTGGCACGGCGTCAATCAACATGCCCAACCGCTCAATGCCCGCCGCCCAGCCGACCGCTGGCGTCGCTGGTCCGCCCAAATTCTCAATCAAGCCATCATAGCGTCCGCCGCCCAGCACGGTACCCTGCGCACCCAGCCGGTCGGTCACAAATTCAAACGCAGTGTGGCGATAATAATCGAGGCCGCGCACCAGCGCGGCATTGCGTGTCCATGCGACGCCAGCGGCATCAAGGCCAGCGGTGACCGCGCCGAAGAAGTCCTGTGCTTCGCCAGATAGATAATCGTCGATCACCGGCGCTGCGTCGGCAATCGGGCGATCTTTGGGGTCTTTGCTATCCAGAATACGCAGCGGATTTTTCTCCAGCCGCGCGAGGCTATCTTCGGACAGCGCACCCTTATGATCGTTGAAATAGCCAACCAATGCCGCGCGCCACGCATCGCGGCTTGGCGTGTCGCCCAATGTGTTGAGCTGCAACGTCACGCCGTCATCTATGCCCAATTCCTTCAGCAATTGGTCCGCCATCACCAGCAGTTCAACATCGGCAGAAGGCTCTGCTGCGCCGATAATCTCGGCATCAATCTGGTGAAATTGGCGATAGCGGCCCTTTTGCGGGCGTTCGTAACGGAACAATGGGCCGTGCACCGACAGCTTCATCGGCGCAAATTGCTGCCAGCCATTGGTAAGGTATGCGCGCGCAATGCCTGCCGTAAATTCGGGCCGCAGCGTGATCGAATCCCCGCCGCGATCTTCGAAGCTGTACATTTCCTTTGATACGACATCCGTCGCCTCACCAAGGCTGCGCGAAAATACCGCCGTTGGCTCAATCACGGGCAGTTGCAGGCCCTTGAAACCATAAAGCCTGCGCACGCGTTCAAATGTTGCGACGACATGCGCAAAACGTTCTTCTGTCTCGCCGAACATGTCCTGAGTACCGCGAACGGCTTGGGGTGTCTGTATCTTTGCCATATTAAAGCGCCCTAGCGGCTAATTGTTGTTAGTGGAATAGGGCTGGACGCGCCAATCGGCTTTCGCCAAAAGTCTGGCGCATGAATCCACGCATATTGTCGCGCGCTATCGCCGCATTCGCCCTTTCCGCTAGCCTCGTTTCTGCAGCCTGTGCGCAAAACAGTGCGCCGCAGCCTGTGCCTATCGTCTCGAATATCCCTGAACCGCAAGATCGCCCGTTACCGGCGCCAATGGATTTGGAGGTTGATGCCACGGATGTCGCGCGCGGTATCTTTTATGTTCACCAACGCATTCCGGTTGAAAAAGGAAAGCCACTTGTTCTGCTATATCCACAATGGCTGCCGGGTAAGCACGGCCCCCGTGGTGCGTTGGCCGAACTGACCGGGTTGGAAATCAGCGCCAATGGCAAGCTGCTGAAGTGGACCCGCGATCCGGTTCAGGTATATGCCTTTCATGTCGAATTGCCCGATGATGCAGATATTGTAGAGGCTGAATTTCAATTCACATCACCCGTTCGCGAAAGCGAAGGCCGGATTGTCGTCACGCCCAATATGATGAACATCCAATGGGAGCAGGTCGCGCTCTATCCGGCTGGGCACTTCACGCGGGCCATCCAAGTGCGCCCATCCATTACCCTGCCTGCCGGCTGGACCGGTGTTGCCGCGCTCGACGGAGCAAAAACCAATACAGGCCGCATCGATTACGGCGTGACGAGTTTTGAAACCTTGGTCGACAGCCCGATGTTCGCGGGGCCACATTATAAAAAATGGGATCTGGGCAATAACGTCACGCTGAATGTGTGGGCGGACGACGCCAAATATCTGGCCGCGAAGCCGGAACATATCGCTGCACATCGCGCATTGGTGGATGAATCGCTCCTGCTTTTTGGATCGAAGCATTTTGATCGCTATGAATTTCTGCTCGGACTGACCGAAGAGCTCGGCGGCATTGGGCTTGAACATCATCGCAGCTCTGAAAATACGCGCGAGACCGACTATTTCATCGAATGGGATGACAATATGTCCGAACGCGGCCTGTTGCCGCACGAATTCACGCACAGCTGGAACGGCAAGTTCCGCCGCCCTGATACGATGTGGACGCCGGATTATTCCACCCCAATGCGCGACAATTTGTTGTGGGTCTATGAAGGGCAGACCAGCTATTGGGATCTCGTCCTAGGTGCGCGCTCGGGTCTGCAGTCGAAAGAAATGGTACTTGGTGAATTGGCGAAACATGCCGGCTTTTATGCAGAGCAGCCCGGCCGCGCATGGCGTTCGGTGGAAGATACCACGCATGATCCGATTTTTGGCGCACGCAAAGCCAAGCCCTTCGCAAGCCACGCGCGCGGCGAAGATTATTATAATGAAGGCTCGCTGATCTGGCTCGATGCCGACATGACGATCCGCACGCTTTCAAAGGGTAAGAAATCGCTCGATGATTTCGCCAAGGCTTTCTTTGGCGTGCGCAACGCCGACTGGGGCGTGCTCACTTATGATTTTGACGAGATTGTCCGCACGCTGAATGCTGTGCAGCCTTATGATTGGGCGAAGTTTCTGGATACCAAGCTGCGCCAACCGGGTCAGCCCGCACCTTTGAACGGTTTTGAATTGGGCGGGTACAAACTTGTCTGGAAAGAAGAACCGAACATCTTTGACAAAGAATTGATGAAGGAAGGCAACAATTTCAACCTCACGCACTCGCTGGGGCTGACGTTGGATAAAGAAGGTCGTGTCACATCGGTATTATGGAACGGCCCTGCTTTTAAGGCCAATATTGTCAACGGCACCAAAATCATTGCCGTCAACGGCTATGCGTACTCCAAAGACGGCCTGAGTGCCGCAATCAAGGCCGCAAAGGGTGGGGAAAAGCCCGTGCGCCTTATATTGGAACGCAACAAACGTTTTGAGCAAATAGACATCGCCTATTCGGGCGGCTTGCGCTATCCGCACCTCGAAACCACGGGCAAGGGCGAAACGGCGATCGATCGTTTGCTCAGTCCGCGGCGGACCAACTAATAACAATTTGAAAGCATTCTCCCATGCGTATTGATTTGATTCCAGCAGGCGACAATGTGCCTGAAAGCCTGAACGTACTGATCGAGGTTCCCATTGGCGGTGAACCTGTAAAGTATGAATTCGACAAGGCTTCTGGCGCTCTTTTCGTAGACCGTTTCCTGCACACGCCCATGCGTTACCCCGCCAATTATGGCTTTGTTCCGCACACATTGGGTGAAGATGGCGACCCGTTGGACGCACTTGTCGTCGCGCGCTCGCCCATCGTCGCCGGTGCAGTGGTCAAGTGCCGCCCGATTGGCGTGTTGATGATGGAAGATGATGCCGGCGGTGATGAAAAATTGCTGTGCGTGCCGGTCAATAAGACCTTCCCTTATTATTCGGACGTTGTGACGTACAAGGATATGCCACCCATCGTGCTGCAACAGATCGAACATTTCTTCACCCATTATAAAGACCTGGAGCCCGGCAAATGGGCCAAGCTGAACGGCTGGGGTGATGAAAATGACGCCAAGCGCATTATCATGGAATGCGTCGAACGGGCGAAGGAACGCGGTATATGAAACGGGCAGCGCTGGTCACATTGGTTGCACTAGCGCTCTCGGCATGTGCCACCCCTGAAACACGCGTACGAACCGCGCTGATGGATGCCGGTCTATCCCGTCCGATTGCAGCATGCATGGCTGACCGGATGGTCGACCGGCTTTCACTTGTGCAATTGAATAAGCTGAGCGGCCTTAAAAAGCTGCGCGGTCAGGACATGCGCAAGATTACCGTCGAGGACTTTCTGAAGCGCACACGTTCGCTGCAAGACCCCGAAATACTGGGCGTCGTAAGTTCCTCCGGCCTTATTTGCGCGGTGAAGGCCTAAACAGGCCAACTGATAATTGTCATCCCGGACATGGGTTCGGGATGACAATTATTTAGCTGAAAGCCTTCATCAACATCGCGAACCAACCGGTATCGGCCTTTACCGTCGCGGGTGCGCCAAAATCCGCGCATTCGAGACATTTGGCCTGCGCGCCACGCACACCCGTCAGCATATTCAAATCTGCCGAAATACGTTGGAACAGCAACTGCTGCTGCCATGATGCTTGCGCGAAAACATCCATCGGCGCCGCAGCCTGCGCCCGCTTTGGCATCAAGCCACTGATGAGCGTGCCTGCGAAGCTCGTTGGCGGTTCAATATATTCGGCATGCCATCCATCGGGTTTCAATCCGGCACGCTTTACCGCTTCCGCAAGCGCATCATGCATACCGCCGGTCCTGTCGACAAGGCCGAGCCGACGGGCCGTGCCACCCGCCCATACACGCCCCTGTGCGATAGCGTCGACTTGTTCGGGCGTTTTCTTGCGCGCCGTGGCTACGCGTGTCAGGAACTGGCGATAGCCGTTCTCAATGGCGCTTTGGGCCACGCGGTCAAATTCGGGGCTAAAGCCATTCAAGATATCCGGTTCGCCCGACAATGGCGTCGTCTTCACGCCGTCCGCATTCACGCCGATTTTCGCAAGGCCAGCCTCAGCGCTTGGAATGACGCCGAAAATACCAATGGATCCGGTAATCGTTGAAGGATCGGCAAAAATAACATCCGCAGGAAGCGATATCCAATAACCGCCGCTTGCGGCCAAATTTGCCATTGAAACGATGACCGGAATCTTTTTCGCCTTCGCCGCTTCAATGGCGAGACGGATTTTTTCCGATGCCGTGACGGAACCGCCCGGCGAATCCACGCGGACTACCAACGCTTTCAAATCCTTATTGTCGAGCGCATCGTAAATAAGGCCGCTGACGGTGTCGCCCGCTGCGGTTCCGGGACCGCCCTCTCCATCGACGATGGTACCCGCAATGGTCACGACGCCAATCTGCGCACCGGCGGTTGCGGGTCCGTAGCTCGCAAGTAACGCGTCCATCGGTGTGTGGGCAAAGCCGCCGGTCGTTTTCTTATCGTCCGCGCCAACCTTGCCGGCGATGAATTTGCCGAATGCGATACGGTCGCCCAGCTTGTCGACCAGACGAGAAGACAGCGCCAATTGCGCCAGATCACCTTTGACGGACTCCACCGCACCGGCCGGGTCGGTCAACATACGGTCCAGCTGCGCCTGAGGACGCGCCTTTGCTACGCCCGCTTTCCACTGTCCCCAAACCTCATCATACACGCCCTTGATCGCCATTTTGGATTCAGGGGACTGCTCGGTGCGCATATAGGGTTCAACGGCGCTCTTGAAGGTTCCGACACGGTAGATGTTGGCCTTCACACCAAGCTGGTCGAGCAAGCCTTTATAATAAGGCTGTGATCCGCCGGGTCCCGTAATTATTGCGCCGCCCAACGGGTCCATCCAGATTTGCGTGGCATGGGCCGCCAGTTGATAGCTGTCGTCCGTATAGGCCGTGGCGAAGGCATAGACAGGCTTGCCCGCCTTTTTCACCGCCTCAAGACTGTTGCCGATTGCCGCAAGGCTCGCCTGTCCGCCGCCCATGAACCGTTCCATGTCGACAACGACCAATTTCACCCGCGTATCTTTTTCCGCGAGCTTGAGCGCGCGAACGACATCGCGTTGCCGGATTTCACCGGTTGGCATGGACGAGGATGTGAGCGCTGTCAGCGGGTCAACTTCTGCAGGCTGTTCGGAAATAACACCATCAAGTTTCAGCAACAAAGCGCCATCGCGCACCACCGCCGGATTGGGGCTGGCGTTCAGAAGCGCGAATATCGCGAGGAAGAAGAACAACAGGAACAGGAGCACGAGCAGGTCTTTCAACCCGACCAATATTTTCCAGCTGACGCGCAGAAACTGCATAATGTCTTGTCCCTTTTTACCTTTTTCGAATGTAAGCATTCGAACGCCGTTTGCCACTATTGTTCGACAAAAAGATATTGCACGCTGACAAGACCAGCGAAACAGAAAAGGGCCGCTGGAATGATCCAACGGCCCTTAAACATGGGTCAGCGGTCGGATGTGCCGCTGCCGGAAGTTGCTTTCATGCCGTGACCGGCATCGCCGATATCATCGGCGGCCGATCTCCCGAACGGAATTCCCCGACCTCTTAACTGAACCATGAGACATCGGATCACCTCCTTTCGTTGAATGGAAATTGCTTGCTTCAAACATATATTTGCCCTCCGCAGGACCGAAGTTGAATCAAACGGGTGACTTAAACAAGTCTTGTAATAAATTATTTTTCAGGCAAACAAGGAGGTCTGCGCTGCAGTGTTTGACACCGTCAAAATGTTAGTTCCGGCAATCTTCGACAATACGTGCAATCTCTGCCCATGCCGGCAAAATGATGGGCGGATGTCCGTCCGTTTCCAATAATATCCGCCCGCGGCTAAACGCCATCGCATCCAATATCGCGTCCATCGGCATGATTTCACTGGCCAGATAGGCGGGCGTTCCGCCGGTCGGCTTTGCCGCAAATTCCTTCGTGGCCGAAGATGTCCGTATGACAATGCGTTGCCCGGGTGCAGTCGCTTCACGCGACACATATATGCGCCGATTTTGCAGGTCGCAGCGCAGGGTGACGACTGCATGTTTGCCAGTCGGTCCAAATAAAGCAATCGATCCGCGATCATCGCGCCGATACACCCAGTCGCCTGCGGCAAACGGCCAGTCATTCCAATCCGCCGACAGACGCGGCGTTGGTGCAGGCGTGGTGGCGACCGGTGGCGGCACGGGTGCGGCCCTTTGTGCTGGCGGTGGCGGCGGCGCAACGCAGGATGCGAGCAGCAACATTGCAATGAGGGTCAGGTTACGGGTTTGCATGACTTTGTCTTATGGCCAAATCGCCTCTGCTCCGCTAGCGCGTTGCGACATGGCGACCAAAAAAACACGACTAGACCAATTGATCGTTGATCGCGGCCTTGCCGAAAGCAAGACGCGCGCGCAGGCATTGGTCATGGCGGGCCATGTCTATATCGGAGATGCCAAGGCGCTAAAGCCAGGGCAGCAAATCGCCGAAGATACCGAAATCAGTGTGAAGGGCAGCGACCATCCTTGGGTCTCGCGCGGCGGCATTAAACTTGCCCATGCCCTTAATGAATTTGCCATCGATGTAACCGGCATGGTGGCCATTGATGTGGGTTCCTCAACGGGCGGCTTTACCGACGTGATGCTGACGCAAGGGGCAGCGCGCGTTTTCGCCGTCGATAGCGGCACGAACCAGCTCGCGTGGAAACTGCGGCAAGACCCCCGCGTGGTGGTTCATGAACAGACAAGCGCGCGCATATTGACCGACGTGCATATTACTGAACCCGTTGACCTAATCGTCTGCGACGCAAGCTTCATTGGTCTCGCCAAAGTGCTTGAGCGGCCTTTGACCTTTGCCAAAAGCGGCGCGCACTTGATCGCACTTATCAAACCACAATTTGAGGCTGGCCGCGAAGAAGTTGGCAAAGGTGGCGTCGTGCGGGACCCTGAAGTCCATGAACGCGTTTGCAACGAGGTCCAGCAGTGGTTGGTCGAAAAAAACTGGACGATACGCGGTTTGACCACCAGCCCGATTACAGGGCCGCAAGGCAATGTCGAATTTCTAATCTGGGCGCAAAATGTGTAGCGCCCCATCGGGGAGCAGTCATGTGAAAATCCGGTCCATCGAAACGCGCATCAAAACCCAACCCCGGATCCGTTCCGAGGTCAACGCATGGTTGGACGCAAAATAAGCAAACCGACACAACGTCGCGACGCTTCAGTCCTTGTAAAGGCCATTGACGCGCGCGGCGTAACGTTCGCGGATGACATGGCGCCGAATTTTCATGCTCGGCGTCATTTCGCCATTTTCTATTGAGAAAGGCTCATCAGCAAATTCGAACTGGCGGACCTTTTCGGTTACCGACACATCCGCGTTGACCCGGTCAACCGCGGCACGAACCGCAGCCCGAAACTGAGGATTGGCCTGCAAGGCATTGAAATCATATTTCATATCTTGCGCACGCGCCCATTCTAGGGCCCATTCGGGATCTGGAACGATAAGGCCAACGATGTACGGCCGCTTGTCACCTGACACCATTGCCTGCAAAATTTCGGGCTGCAGCGTGAGCATGCCCTCAATCTTTTGCGGCGCGATGTTGTCGCCCTTGTCGTTGACGATCAGGTCCTTTTTGCGGTCGGTGATGGCAATGCGTCCGCAATCATCGATGTAGCCGATGTCGCCGGTGTGCAGCCAACCATCCTTGATAACCCGGTCGGTCTCCGCCTTGTTCCGCCAATAGCCCTTCATCACCAAAGGACCACGCACAAGGATCTCACCATCTTCGGCAATCTTGACCTCAGTATTCTTCAGCGGTGGACCAACGGTATCCATCTTGATGCCCGCTTTGGGTCGGTTGCAGCTGATGACGGGGCCAGACTCGGTCTGCCCGTAACCTTGCAGCAAGGTAATGCCCAAGGATTGGAAAAACACGCCAATGTCGGGATTGAGCGGCGCACCGCCCGATACCATGGCCTTCATCCGGCCGCCAAAGCGCCCCTGGATTTTGGGCTTAATCGTCCGCGATAAAATCAACCGCATCGGCGCATCGGAAAGTCGCTTGCGTCCCGAATAGTCCCGCTCGCCAATGGTCAGGGCTTTATTGAGCAAGTAATTTGGAAACTTGCCCTGCTTTTCGACGGCCTTGATCATTCTTTGGCGCAGGACTTCAAACAATCGGGGAACGACCACCATCACGGTTGGCCGTGTTTCCTCGATATTGGAAGCGAGTTTTTCCAGCCCTTCCGCATAATAGATTTGCGCGCCAACGCTGATAGGCAGGAATTGCCCGCCGCTATGTTCATAAGCGTGCGACAGCGGCAAAAATGACAGGAAGACTTCTTCTTCGTCCAGCCCAAAATCCTCGCGCAGCACTTCAGCGGCGCCATCGACATTGTGCAAGATCGCGCCATGATGCTGCATCACACCGCGCGGTGCACCGCCGGTGCCGCTGGTGTAGATGATGCACGCCAAATCGTCGCGCGTTACGGCCGCCATAGCCGCCTCAGCAGCCCGTACATCGGCATCATTGCCCTGAACCATGTCGGACCAGTGGTGCATCGACAATTGGCCATGCTGCACCGCTGGCTGCGGTTCCATAGCGATGATGAATTCCGCTTGCGAAGACCGCAACGCCGCCGGCATCAATGTCTTGGCCAATTTTGCAGTCGAAACAATCACCGCGCGGGCGGCGCTGTCGTCGAGAATATGTTGATGGTCGCGTTCGGTATTGGTGACGTAGGTCGGCACAGTCACGCATCCCGCCGCCATGATGCCCAGATCGGCAATACACCATTCAGGGCGATTTTCAGACACGAGCATGACGCGGTCGCCCTTTTCCAGCCCAAGCTGGCGCAGCGACTTGGCAAAGCCCGCAACCTGACGTGCGACCTCAGCCCAGCTTAAGGATTGCCACGTGCCATCATGCTTTGCCCATAAAAACGGCGCGTCACCGCGATGCCGCGCGCGCGCAAAAAACATGGTGACGAGGTTGGGAAAGCTGTCAAAATCGTCGAACTGCTCGGCGGCCACTTATTCTCTCCTAAGGAACATTTTGCGGTCCGTTATGGGACTCTAAAAAATTACGCTAGCGCGCCGATGCGTGAGGTGCAACGTGCCGTTCGCGTTAACCGACATCCTCGGTCGGTGCCTCATCAACCAATCTCGGCACGGTCACTGTCACCTTACCCTTGGCGTCGATAGTGGCCGATGTCCCCTCGCTGCGTGGATCGGAGGCCCCTGTCCAGCTGTTGCCGACAAGCTGCGCGCCGTTAACTTTTGAACCCAAATCGACAGGGCGAACCGTCTGTCCAAATTTGCTGAGCGCATCAGACATCGCCGAAAGCATGCTATTCTGTTCAACCTCAAGACCGCCGCCACCAAAATAGATATTTGGCAGCGCAATCGCTTGATCGAGCGGAAGGCCAAAGTCGATGACGCCAATCAGCGTCTTGGTCACATGCATGATAATGCGTTTTCCGCCGGCTGAACCCAATGCAAGCACTGCGCGGCCATCGCGATCAAACACAATCGTCGGGGACATGGAAGACAATGGCCGCTTTCCGCCCATCACGCGGTTGGCAACCGGTGCGCCATTTTTTTCGGGCGAAAAGGTGAAGTCCGTCAATTCATTGTTCAAGAAAAAGCCGCCCGCGACCAGCTGGCTGCCAAATGGCCCCTCAATCGTCGATGTCATATTGGCGATGTTGCCGTTGCGGTCGACTGCCGTGAAATGCGTTGTTCCGGCCACTTCGCTTGAAATGGCTGCCGTGCGGGGCATAGCGCCGGGCGGGTTCCCGGCCGGATATTCCGTGCGCGCCTTTTCAGGGTCAATAAGCGCGGAACGCTCTTTGATATATTCGGGGTTCAAAAGGCCTGCGACGGGCACATTCACAAAGGCATCATCCGCCAGATATTTTTCACGGTCGGCATAAGCCAGCTGCATCGCCTGACCAATCAGGTGCCAGCTTTGAGGACTGTTTTTGCCCGATGCCGCCAAGTCAAACCGCTGCAACGTGCCCAATATTTGCAACACTGTTGTCGCGCCTGATGAAGGCGGGGCCATGCCGCACACCACATAGACCCGGTACGGCGCGCAAACAGCTTGCTGTTCCTTTGCGCGATATTGCGCAAGGTCCGTCATGGTCATGTCGCCGGGGCTAAGCTTGCTCGTCGTGACCGCATCCACAATCTGGTTGGCGATGGGGCCGGTGTAAAATGCATCGGGTCCCTTTTTCGCCAGCAACTTTAACGTCGCGGCAAGTTCGGGATTATTAAGCTTCATACCTGCGGTAACAGGCGCGCCGTTGCGCCAATAAATCGCGCGCGCAGCATCAAAGTTGGACCAAAGCGGCTGAATGCCCTTCAGCCGTGATTCAAGCGTCTTGTTGACGATGAACCCTTTGTCGGCAAGGCGGATGGCGGGCTTGAAAATCGTCGCCCAAGACAGCTTGCCCCATTTGCGGTGGGTTTCCGCCATAAGCTGGATATTGCCGGGGACGCCCACGGAACGTCCGCCCTGAAAGGCCTCCAGGAAACCGAGCGCTTTACCGTCGGGTCCAACAAAACGATCAGGTGTCGCCGCGGCTGGTGCCGTCTCGCGCCCGTTGATTGTCGACAATACGCCCTTTGCGCTGTCCTGATACAAAAGGAAGCCACCGCCACCAATGCCGCTTGATTGCGGTTCAACGACGGTCAGCGCCAACATCATGGCCATCGCCGCATCGGCAGCGGAACCACCCTGACGCAACATTTCCATCCCTGCTTCGGTAACGCGGGGATCGGCCGATGATGTGACACCGACATTTTCGGCTACAACCGGTTGAGCGGCAAGAACGAGTGCGCTGATCGCGAAGGACAATTTTTTCATGCCCGATACCTAGCCCCCTTTACACGGCAATGCCAAGTCCGGATTTACCCGTCAGTCCCCACGGCGTCCGAGATATTGGCAAACCCGTCGCGCTGCAAAAGTTTCAGCAGTTGCCGGTTGATTTTAAGCGCCAGTCCGGGGCCATGATACACAAGCGCACTGTAAATTTGCACCAAAGATGCACCCGCCCGGATGCGCGCATAGGCATCTTCAGCCGAGGCAATGCCGCCAACACCAATCAAGCCCAGCTTCCCGCCGCTCGCCTTGCGAAAATCGATGAGGCGTTGCTGCGCAAGGTCACGCAATGGCGCACCCGACAGACCGCCGGTTTCGCCTGCATGTTTCGATTGCAGGTCTGGCCGCGAAATAGTGGTGTTCGATACGATCAAAGCCGCAACACCGCGCGCCATCGCGACGTGAACAATATCGTCAATGTCGGCGGGTTGCAGATCGGGCGCGACTTTCAGGAAGACCGGCGTTGCCCGCGACCGCGCGGCCATAACCTGCGCCAACAGATCATCCAACGCAGCCTTGTCCTGCAGCGCACGTAGACCGGGCGTATTGGGGGAGCTGATGTTGACGGTCAAATAATCGGCCAGAGGCTCCATATTGCGCACACCGATGACATAATCGGCAATGCGGTCAGCGCTGTCCTTATTGGCGCCGATATTGATGCCCAGCGGCCCCGCCAATGCCGTGTCCGGAATATTCTGCAGCCGCGCGATAGCCGCCGCTTGGCCTTCATTGTTGAAACCCATGCGGTTGATGACTGCTGCGTCCTCAACCAAACGGAACAAGCGCGGTTTTGGGTTACCCGCCTGCGGCAACGGCGTTAACGTGCCGACCTCGGTAAATCCAAAGCCAAGGCGCATGATCTCAACGGGCACTTCGGCATTTTTGTCATAGCCCGGCGCAAGCCCAACGGGATTTGCAAAGTGCAGCCCGGCAAAGCTTTGCTGCGAAGCCGCGTCCTGCGTTGCCATCGACGGGATCGGCAACATTTTCAGCGCCGTAAGCGACATGTTGTGGGCGGTTTCGGCATCAGCCTGAAACAAAAAGGGGCGTGCAAGTCGGTAAAACATTGCCGTGCTATTCACGAGTCGCGTGCAACGTGCAACGGCGGGATTACACCCATGAAGCTGACCAAGATGATTTTGGCCGCAAATGTCAAAATTTTGTGGGGGTGCTGACGATTCCGTGCAATCCCATTTTACCAGAATTTTTCATAGCCGTGGTGCGACCCGAGGGCTCCACCGTTGTAGAACGGGAGTTCTTTTCCTTTTAGACCCGCTTCACAGCGGGTCTTTTTTGTCGCTATCCGTGGCAGATATTTCACCGCGGCTATCGTCCCTGCCCTGCCTGTCGACGACTATTCCTTCGGTGCATCCGGTTCTTGGCTTTGCGGCTTTGCTTTGCGGCGGCGGAGATTCGCGCGCAGGGCTTCGCGTAACCGTTCGGCCTTAATCCGCTCTTTGTCTTGCGCGTCTTTTGCCATTTGCGTTCTCCGATCCATTCTGCCTGTGCGCGCACCCGATGCCAAATCGCCCGCAGAGGCGCAAGCCGCTTGACAACTGCGCCGTCCCTTCGCATAGGCCCCACCTTCTGTGTATGCTGCTGTAGCTCAGTGGTAGAGCGCGTCATTGGTAATGACGAGGTCGGGAGTTCAATCCTCCCCAGCAGCACCAGGATTTCCGCTATATCTCCCGGGCCCTATTTCGTGACACCAATTTTGTTTTGGGGCGTTGCGGTACATCGGCATCCGATCATCGAGAATGCAACGACTGCATAAATATGTTCAGCCTATCAGGACGATGGCGAATGCGGCAACGCCGAGAAAGCTTCCAAATGGAAGTGCATCGCGCTGATGCTTGGCGATTACATGCAGGCTGGAGACCCAAGCAAGTCCGGTTGCGCTCGCAACCAGCAACGTTATCGGCAGCGCCTGCCAACCTAACCAGATTCCTAACGCCCCAAAAAGTTTAGGATCGCCGGCACCCATGCCATCATGTTTCCTGAAAAATTTGTACGCCTGCCGAATAACTTCCAAGCTCAAAAAGCCTGCCACCATTCCTGTGGCCCTGCCTGTCCAGGCGATGTCGGGTGTAAGCATCGGCCCCACCAGAACACCCATGGCCGCTAACAAAAGCACCAGTCGGTTTGGTAGCCAAAGGTGCTGATAATCCAGCATGATGAGCGGAAGTAATAACCAGCCAAACACAGCAGCTGCGATGGCTTGCTCTGCCGGAAGCAACAGAACAGCCACTGCACCGATTAAGGCTGCGATCAATTCGGTCGCCAAAGGCAGCAGTCCAATAGGCCCACCGCAATGTCTGCATTTGCCCTTTAACAATACGTACGATGCAATTGGAACTAGGTCATAGGCAGCAATCTGATGCCCGCAATTATCGCAGTGAGAGCGCCCCGTTGCCACACTTTTGCCAGTCGGCCACCGACTGCACATGGCGGCGACGAAGCTTCCCCAGATCGCGCCCAGCGTCAGCTGTGATGCGAGCAGGAACCATAAAGGCAATCCCACAGCTAATGTGCTGACATGTAACAGAGCGCCGTTCAGAACCTGCCCTTTTGCACAAGGCGATAGCCGCCAGCGACCGGACGGAACCCAGCAAGCGTCAGCATCGTACCCTGCTCTGCCGCCTCGGTTTCAAGCGTGACGGTCACTGTGTAGCTGCCGTCCGCGGACAGCCGAATGTCGGCGCGTTCCATGGCCGATTGGCTGACCAAGGGCAGCAAAAGCCCCGCACCGTCACAGCGCGGTTGCCCAAGCATGCCATTTTGCAGGCTCAACCCGGGCAAACTGTCTGACATGATCAGGCGAACTTGCCCCCCTGCCTGCATGCACCGGCCAGCCGCGAATTTCGCGGAGAAGCCTTCAAACTGGATATTTTCAGCTGGAAAAGGCGCAAAAAGCGCAGCGACTGGAAGTGTTGCGTTCAGATTATTAACAGCCATTCCGCCAAAGCCGCGCGACACTGTCCCTGTAAATCCGGGGCGATAGGGGGCATTGCCCCGCGACAATAGGATGTCCGCGCGGCCCAAAAACAAAGGCCCGACCAAAAGACGCGCATTCACATCGCCAATGGGCAATTTACCAAGACGCAAGTCACGGATAGACCCGTCCCAGATGATGCCATCCACTTTGCGCGCCGAAACGCCCTCACCGCCCACAATGGTCCGCAGCGGCATGAATAGGATTGCGGACAAGATCAGCAGCACAGCGCACACGACAACCAGACGGCGGCTCATGGCGCATCCTGCTGCAGCTGGGCATCGACGGTGACACTGCCATTGGTGCCTGTGCGTAACGTGAGGCCGCTGACGGTGACATTCTGGCTCTCAAGCTCCGTCAGCCAGGCTAGCAAAGCAGGCGCGCGTGCCTGATCAATACGAAAGCGCATTTGGCCCGGCGCGGCATTGCCGGACGTGATGATGTCGAAGCCCTTTTCGCCTGCACTTTGTGTAATCAGCACATCGATATTGGCGGGAGCCGTTGTACGGGCAACGCGTGGCTTTGCCAGTGCCGCATCAACCGTTGCGACAATACGCCCACGACGCTGCACCGCGGCGTCATGGTCAAGCTTGGCTTGCTCGACGGCAGATAAAGCCGGCATGATAATCCCAAAGACCAGCACCACAAACGCCGTCAGCACGCCGGCTGAACCGACAAGCCATTGCTCACGCCGCGTCAGCGCAGCAAACCACATAACTGCTGCAGCTATCATGGCATCCTCATCGTAAGATCGACCAGCGTCGCGCCCGTCGCGTCAGTACGCGGTGTGGCGGTGATGGGAAAACCATCTTGCTGTATGGCGATTAGTGTCTGGTTGATATTGTCGGAACTTGGCGCAGCCAAAACGACCGTCAGAACGCCATCTTGGCCAAAGCGCATGTCACGCACCGAAACATTGGGCGACGCTTTCACACTGCGCCACAATGCCGCCGATAATGGCGAAAAGCGTCCCTGCAATATGCCTTTTTTGCGCATGGTAGCGGCGAGTTGCGCCTCCGCCTGATCAATATCGGTAATCGCTGGATCAACCTTTTGTGCCGCGGCAAGTGCGATGCTGTTTTCGTTGCTGGTTGCGCTCCAACATTTCCCGAGCGTCACCAACATGGTCAGCGCGCTGATCACAACAAGCGCGATGCACAGGCGCTTAATCCATTTCAGCTGTTCTGCCGTTGCCCAGATGGACCGCACTTTCTTGACAAAAATACCTTCGCGCAAATTTAACAGCGGTTGCTGGCTCGCCGTCCAAAGCATTGTCCGCACTGTGTCCGCGTCCAAGGTCTCAACGGCGGTCTCGCCTGCAAAAATGCTGCGGAAAACAGGCTCATCGGGCATCGCGAATTGCGCGCTGCGAAGGACGTTCATACCTTCAAAAGCGGCCGTGACGACCACGTCCGCAGGCGGGTCAATTGCGAGGCCAAATGGCACAACAATGTCCGGGTTCACGCCGTGCGCGGCTAGGCGATCCAGCCCATATTGCATGACTTCGGGCGCGATTGTGGCTGTGACATAATCATCGCCAACATGCTGCGCCGCGCTGGCGTGCACCAGTCCAAGTGATTGTTCGGCGGCGCGTAACTTGGCCACGCCTTCCGCTTGTCGCGGCTCCAGCCCTTGTAGCGAAAACCAGCTACAGCGCACATCGGCAGGCGAGACCACAGCCATCACTGTTTCATCATCCGCCGACGGCATAAATTCGGACAATGCACCGGCATGTTGCCACACGCCGTCCGTCACGCGGAACAGCGCGGGGTCATCGACATCGGACGACGGGAAGCGCAGGATGACGACGGTCATTCCTCTTCCCCCCAACTGCGCCAAATGACGCGCGCTGGCGCAGGCGAAGCGACGATCATCGATTCGCCAGCGAGCGCCAGTTCCCCAAGTGATACCCGTGTATCCAGCAAGAAATAATTGCTCGTCAGTTTTACCTGCCCTTGAACCAGAGGTGCCGGTTCCAACGCTGCCAGTTCGGGGGCAGCCCAGAATCGAATGAGGCTGCCATAGCCACTCGATGGCCGCTTGGCGAGATAGCTCCGTGCGGTCGCGATATTCAATTTACCTGGCGGGAACAGCATCACCAACAATGGCGCCTGTTCGGGCAACAGGGTATTGACGTTCAACGGCGACAATATGGTTTCGGGCAGCGCGCAAATCCAGTTCTGCAGCTTGCTATAAATCGCGGGACTCACGCCTTTTACCGCCCGCAATTCGCTTGGATGGGCAAATGGCCGATTGGCAACCATATAAGGCACAGGGGCAGCGCGGTACGCATCATCCTCTGCGCCACCCGGCAACGGGGTAATATCGCTATCGGCCCAATCTGCTGCCGCCGCCGCTATGGCGCGGGCGACATTCTCATCAGTGCCAAGAACCACCAGCAACGACGTCAACTGATCCTGACCCGCCGTGCTGGCCTGATATCGTTCCTCCGACTTAGTCACCAAGCTGTTAAGGTTAAAACAATTTCCGGCATCACGCACTGTCGCCGTTGCCGTGCCGATGGGAATAGGCAGGCTTTGTGGAGCCCCCAGCCAGCCGCCTGCCAAAGTGGTTTGGGCCGCATCGCGTGCGACCAAGTCCTCAATCCGCGCCGCCGCAATCGATTCAGCGGCGTAGGTAAACATCCGTGCCTGTGCGAGCGTGTTGCCATTGGTGGATAATTTGCTCGACAGCGTCAGACGGTCCAGCGTCGTCGCGGCAATAACCGCAAGCACGGCAACCATCAGCAATACCGACAGCAATGCCGCGCCGCGTTCAGATGACTTGGGCAACATCAGCCAGCCGCCCCTTCTGCGCTCGGTGTTGGCAAGATGCGTGTCTGCGGCCCCACAAGGAACAACATGCGCTGTTCAGGCTTGCCCTTGACGGTAACCGTCAGGGCAATCGCACGCGGCAAGGCGTTCGCATCGGTTGCGGTCCAATCGCCCCGCCACTGCCCTTTATCATCGCGATATTCGGCGGTCGCTGACACAACATCCTCAAGCATCGTTGCCGCGTCAGCAGGCGCAGCACCGTCCAGCATGGGCCAGCTCAGCCGTTTCAACGCGCCATCCTCAAGCACATAGGTCACGCGTTGCAGGCCCGCGCGTGGCGCAGCATCGAAATTGGACCAGCCCCCCCGCACCAGCCCGAATATCCCACCGGGCACACCTGCATCGCCTTGGGTAAAGGCGGGCACGGGCTGTCCGGATTGGTCGCGCACCGGCCGCGCGATGGCTTGCGCAAGGTCTGCCTCCAGCGCGTTGGTCAGCCGTTGTGAAAGCGCCATTTCGCCCAGACGCTTTTTAACGGCAATTTGCGTGTCTGTGCCTGACCGCAGAAGCGTAACACCCGCAACCGAAATGAGCGCAAAAATGGCCAGCGCCACAAGTAGCTCAATCAGCGTAAATCCCGCCTCCGATTGCCGCGCCGCGTTCATTGTTCAACCGGCCTTGCGATCGTCAGGCGGGCCTTACGCAAGGCCGCATTGCCGGTGCCGACAACGTCGATGTCGACCATCACGAGGCGCGTGTCGTCGGTCGGGCTTGCCGTTGCTGTCCAGCGCCAATTCTGGCCGCCATTCATTTCTTCGCCACGCGTTTCGCCCAAGGTGGGTGGCGCGGGGTTTGACAGGATTTCGACCGCCACATTGCGCGCCACTTGCCATGCCATGCTGCTGTCGCCCAAATTGGACGTGGAGCGCACCGAATAGCCCTGCAGGCGGACCATCGCCAGCGCCGCAAGGCTGAAAATCGCCAGAGCAACCATGATCTCCAACAATGTGAAGCCATTTTGTGTTGGTTGTGGTTTACCGGACAATGCGCACGTCCCCGGTCGCGGCCAGCGCAAGTGTTACGGTCACCGCATCCTGCTTTAGCGTAATATTGGCCGCGCTTGATGGCATGCCTGTGCTGTCGAAGGCGATCCGCATTTGCCGTGCACCAGCCATGTGCACAGAGGTACCGCTTTTCCAGTCCGTCGGCGTAAAGGGTGCCTCAGACAATGGTTGCCACGCGCCAGCATTGCGCGCCTCAAAGCCATAGCCAGACGGGCGCACGGTTACCGCCATGCTACGCGACTGCAATATGGCGTGATCGCGCAAGGCAGCAACGCGCGCGGCAAATTGCTCCGCCTCATCACGGGCACCGCGATCGGTTGACTGCACCGTCATGACGACCGCTGCACTCGCAATGCCGATCATGAAGATAACCACCATCAGTTCCACCAAAGTGAAACCGCGTTCGTCGGCTTTCATATGAGGATGGATTGACGGCTTAGTCGCCGTAAATATCGGCATTTTCATTCTCGCCACCCGGCGCGCCATCGGCACCAAGCGAGTAGATGTCAAAGGCGCCATTCTTGCCCGGGATTGTATATTGGTACGGGCGGTTCCACGGATCCGACGGCAGTTTTTTGATATAACCCACGCTGCGCATGCCTGCAGCGGCAGGCGGCGTGACCAAAGCCTGCAATCCCGCACCGGCATCTGGATAGGTCAGATTGTCCAGACGATATGTCTCAAGCGCTTGTCCCAAGACCGCTATGTCGGCCTTTGCCTTTTGCACCATCGCCTTGTCTTGATTGGGCAAGACATTGAGGGCGACGATGGTCGTCAGCAGCGCCAGAATGAACAAGGTCACCATCATTTCGACCAGGGTGAAGCCATTACGCTGTGCCGCCGCCGCCTTGCGGGCAAATTTCGCCGACGGACGGCTTGTGTCAGTGAAAAGATTAAAAATGATGCGGAGCATGACTAAAGTCCCGTCAGGTTTTGGAGTTGAAGTATCGGCAACAAAATTGCCAAGATGATGACAGCAACGACACCGCCCATTGCGACGATGATGAGCGGTTCAAGAAGCGACAAAGCGGTGCTGGTGAAATTATCAAATTCGCGCTCAAGATATTCCGCCGCGCGTTCGAGCATTATATCCAACTGCCCCGCGCTCTCGCCGCTTGCGGCCAAATATACCAGCAGCGGTGGGAAAACCCCGCTTGTGCGCATGGCGCCCGAAAGACTGCCCCCGCTCCGCACCGATTCCACAATATCGTCATTGGCGGCGGAGAGCACTTTATTGCGAATGGTGCCGCCGGTCAGGCGAAGACCCTCGAGCAACGGCAAGCGGCTGGCAACCATCGTTGCCAATGTCCGTGCCATACGCGCAGCGTGCAGGTTGCGCAGCAGCTTCCCAAGCAACGGAATGCGCAGCACCGTGCGGTCAACCGACAGGCGGAACGCTGGCCGCTTAAGCGCTTGCGCAAACAGCACCCCGCCAAGGACAGCAAAAATGATAATCACCCAATAATAATTCGCCAAAAACGCCGATATGCCAATGACAATCCGCGTAATCAGCGGAAGTTGCTGGTCGACATTGTCAAACTGTTCGACAACACGCGGGACCACTGAGACCATGAGGCCCATCACCACCAAAATCGCGACCAGCGACAAAATCGCAGGATAGGCCAACGCACCAATCAACTTGCCGCGCATCTCCGCCTGCCGTTCGAGCAATATCGCAAGACGTTCCGTAATAAGCGGCAATGTGCCTGCCCCCTCACCCGCCGCAATCATGGCGCGGTATAATGGCGGGAAGCTGTTGCCTTCACGGCGCATGGCTTCGGACAGGCGCTGTCCCTCGACCACGCCTGCATGCACCTCGGTCAGTATCTGCCGGACATGCGGTTGTTCGCTTTGTCGGCTGATCGTCCGCAACGCTTCCTCCAATGGAGAAACCTGCGCCAATGACGACAGTTGCCGGGTAAACAAAGTCAGCTGCTTGGCATTCAAACGCGGCTGCCGCTTAATTGGTAGGCTGGCGAGGACAGACGCGCGCGCGGGTGCTGGCGCGACGCTCACAATATAGAGATTCTTGGACGTCAGGCGATCGCGCGCCGCATCATCATTGGCCGCAGCTATCCGCCCGCGCTGTTCGCGGCCATCCGGATCAATCGCATGATATGCGAATTCAGGCATCTACAATGTCTTCGCGGCGCGAAATGCGAATAGCTTCTTCGGGCGTCGTATGGCCCGCACGCACCAGCTTGCGCGCGGCTGCGCTCAAATTGGGTTGGTTCACAAAAGCATGGCGTGCCAAAATAGCCTCATCACCACCATCGTTGATTAGACGGCGGATAGTATCATCAACACGGACAGCTTCAAACACTCCGATGCGGCCTTGGAACCCTGTATTGTTGCACTCTGGGCAGCCAACGGCCTTGTAGACCGCTGTCCCCTTATCAAAGCCCAACAACGACGCCGCGTTACCATCGGCCTGAACCGTCTGGCGGCAACTTGGGCATAGACGGCGCACCAAGCGCTGGGCGATGACGGCGCGCAAGGTGGAGGCGAGCAGGAACGGTTCAACCTTCATATCGCGCATCCGTGTGATCGCACCCAGTGCGTCGTTGGTGTGCACGGTGGTGAGCACAAGGTGCCCCGTCAGAGCAGCCTGCACGGCGATATCGGCCGTCTCACGATCGCGGATTTCGCCGACCATGACGACATCAGGATCTTGACGTAGTATGGCGCGCAATCCTGCCGCAAAAGTCATGCCGACCTTCGCATTTACCTGAGTCTGGCCAATGCCCTCCACGGCATATTCCACCGGATCTTCCACGGTGAGGATATTGCGCGTGCCATCGTTCAGCCGCTTGAGACCCGCATATAAGGTCGTTGTTTTACCCGACCCCGTTGGCCCTGTGACCAAGATGATGCCATTGGGTTCAGCCAGCGCCTCATTCAGGATTTTGAGCGTTTCTTCCGACATGCCCAGAAGATCGAGCGATATGCCGGCATTTTCCTTATCCAAGATACGCATAACCACACGCTCGCCTGCACGGCTTGGCAGGGTCGACACACGCACGTCGACAAGCTTGCCACCCAGCGTCAGACCGATGCGGCCATCCTGCGGAATACGGCGCTCTGCAATGTCGAGGCGCGCCATAACCTTGATGCGGCTGACGACAACCGGCGCGACATTAGCGGGCAAGCGGAGGCGTTCCTGCAACACACCGTCGGCCCGCATGCGAATGACAAGGCCCGTTTCATATGGCTCGACGTGAATATCGGATACGCCCTGGCGGACAGCCTCTGCAATGATGCCGTTGATTAAACGGATAACGGGCGCGTCATCGGCGCTGTCGAGCAAATCGTCCGCGCTCGGCAACATATCCGACAGCAAATCGCCGTCATTGGTGCCGATTGAGCCGGCCATCGCCGCCGCGCTGCCATCCATGGCATAATGGTCGGACAAATAACGGTCAAAGGTCGCATTGTCCGCCATTTCGACATCAAATGGCATCGACAGATAGCGCCGGACCTCAAGCAACATTAGCGGATCAGCGCCCTCACGCATCGCCACCACAATGCGGTCATCGCTTTCGTGCCGCAGGACCAGACCATGTGCCTTGGCAAAGGCATAAGGCAAATCGATCAGAGGCGCGATCACAGCCGGCGCAATGGCGACGTCGGAATCAACAGGTATATGGGATGCTGGCTCGGTCGTCCCCTCGCGCGATGTCATGATTGCGGATCCCCAGTGGCGGAAGAGACCGCGCTTGCGGGAACCTCCGCCGGTTGCAACGGGCCACCTGTCTGGGGCCGTGTCAAATTGCCATCGGCACCGATCATGATATCATTTGTTCGCACATCAGGTGCCACGGGCGGCACGGCGCCCATATAATCGCGCAGCAATTCGTCAATGCTGGGTTCGGCATCTGGATTGCGCGTCAACTGCATGTCGCGCACATAGTCATAACGTCGCGCAGTCAGCCGGTCGCCATCTTCGCGGCTACGCAAGATGGTCGGGCGAATGAAGACCATCAAATTGGTTTTGCTACGGCTGCGGCTGCGCGATTTGAACAGTTCGCCAATGAGCGGAATGTCACTCAAAAGTGGAATGCGCTCAATCGTGCGGCGTTCATCATCATTGAGCAAACCACCAATGGCCAGCAATTGGCCATCACCAACGGTCAACGTCGTTTCAAACTCGCGCTTGTTGAGGATGAGGTCGCTGGAGCGCGACGACACCGGCCCTGCAACGCTCGACACTTCCTGTTTAAGGAACAGCTTCACGTCGCCCTGCGCGTTCACTTGCGGCGTCACCTCAAGCTTGATGCCTACTTCCTGACGCTGAACCGTGCGGAAGGCGTTTTCGAAATTGGCGGACAATTGCTCGCCGGTGCTCACGGGCACTTCTTGTCCGACGAGGAACTTCGCCTTTTGGTTATTCAGCGTCACAATATGCGGCGTCGCCAGCAAGTTGGACTCGGTGTCCGCGGCAATCGCGTTGATAATTGTGCCAAAGACCGCATTTTTGCCGATATCCAGCGCAAAGCCACCAAAGCCGCCCGTAGCGCTCAGGATCGATGCAGCCGCCGCTTCCTGAAGGCTGTCACCCAGCGCGCTGTTCGTTGCCGTCGTGGTCGTATTGCCGTTCACCGTCGTGGTGGTGCGCGTCAGTTCTTCGGCGCCAATTGCGCCCGCAATCGTCAGGATATTGGGTGAGGCGTTGGCGTAATTTGTCGCCGCAAAAGGCGCGTCCTTGCCACCAACGAGGAATTGTACGCCAAGCTTTTTCGCCGCGTCATTGCCGATTTCGACAACGATTGCCTCAACCAAAACCTGTTCGGGCCGTGTGTCCAGCTGTCGGATCAACTCGCCCAACGTGCGTTGCATTTCGGGGTTTGCGGCGATGATAAGGGCGTTGGTGCCTTCATAGCGGGTCACGACAACGGGGCCACGGCCACCAATGCCATTGGGGCCGGTTCCCGACGAAGATGCAACGACAGGTGCAACGACAGCGGCAGCACCGCCGCCTGCAGCTGGCGCAGCAACAGGTGGCACGTTACTAGATACAGACGATCCGCTCTGCCCGCCAATCAACGACTGGACGGTCTCCAACAAGGTAGCAGCATTGGCATACTCAAGCCGGTACACGCGAATTTCGGCACCTGATTGTGCGCGCGCATCCAATTCCTTGGCCATCGCGGCGAAGCGCGCAACCGACGTCGGGTCACCACGCAGGGCAATGGCATTGCTGCTGTCAATGGCCGCGATGGAAACAGGCGGCCTTGCGCCCTCGCCGCCGCCTTGACCAGCCAGCCCCTGAAGCGCGGCGGCGATTTCACGCGCACCAGCGTTATCGAGTGCGACAATCTGCGTCGCAGCGCTATCGCGGTCAATCTGGCGAATGAGGTCGCGAATGCGGCGAATATTGTCGGCATAATCCGCGACCACAAGGCTGTTTGCATTTTTATTGGCGGTCAACGAACCTTCGCGGCTGACCAATGGACGCAGCGTTTCAACGGCTGAGGTGGCGTCGATTGAACGCAGGCGGAATACTTCCGTTACAAATTGGCTTGAAGTTGCGGCCCGGCTACCGACGCGGGTTGGCTGGGTTGCAGCGCCGTCAGAAGGCTGGATCCGGTAACCACCGCCACGAATGGGAATGGCGACAAGGCCATTTGCGCGCAGTGTCGAAAGGAACACCTCAAAATATTCCGAACGCGACAAGGGCCGGTCCGTAACCACCGACACTTTCCCATTCACGCGGCCATCGACAATGAACGTCTGTCCGGTGACGCGGGCCGCATCCTGAACAAAGGCACGGATATCGGCATCGCGCACATTCAATGTCTGCTGCGCGGCGATAGGCTGGGCAAAAACAAGCGCGCTGCACGCCAGCATAAGGGTAAATTTACGGATCACGGTTGTTCCAGATTTAAAGCAATGGGGACCTTTGCCCCGCCGCGTTCGACTTCAACGCTTAAGCGGGCTCCGGGCCTGATTTGAGAAGCAATGTCAGCCGCCGAGGAAACCGGACGGCCGTTTATGCCAACGACAATGTCGCCAGCCTGAAATCCGGCGAGGCGCAACATCGTGCCATCATCGCGGGCTTGCAGAACGAGACCGGTGACCCTGCCCCCTTCATTACGCGGGGCAAAGCCAATCGATTTTTGCAGCGTCTCGGCATTCAGGCCGACGACGCCGCTCGACGCCGGTGGCGCGGCAGACGCGCCTGATCCCGATGGATTAACCGTTTCCGCGGGCACTGACTGATCAAGATACAGCGATTCTTTGACGCCGCCGCGTGACAAAATGACATGGTCAAAGGCAACCGAATCCAAAGTGACGCCGGGCGCGACTTCTTCGCCAATGGCAAAGCTGTTTTGCACGCCATCTTCGCCCGCGATGATAGCGGAACCGCCGCCCGAACTTTCATTGGTGCGCACGCCGAACAATGTCAGGCTTAACGATGTGACATTCTGGGGTGACGCTGCAGCCGCATCATTGCGAAAAAAGGGGTCAAATCCCGCAAACAGCGCCATTCTGGCAGACTGTGGCACAATATTAACCGACGGCGCGCGCCAGTCATTGACTGGACCAACCGGCGTTATCAATATCCAGAAAAGCCGTGCGGTTTGAACGGCGGTCACTAAGGCCAGAGCGCCCAGGATCAGGCGACCGGCGGGCACAGCTGTGATTTTGCGTGACTGTAGCTTCACCCTTTCCGCCAATGATATTGCCACTGAATCCCCCCGGACGAATCCGCTTGATGATACTGCCCTAACGCGCGGCTGTGACCGTCGAGTGACGCCTAAATGACAGTTTAGTGACGCCCCGAACCGAATGCAACGTGCCAGACAAAATGACGGCGACATGCTGGTTCCAACATGTCGCCGCGAGTCGGGGGGCTGTATTTCGGTTAGAAGTTCAGCTCGACGCCAATAGAAGCGCTGATGCCTTGTTTGTAACGGTTGTAGAAAATCTTGTTCGCGCCGCTTTCCTGAAACTCCTGATATTTGGTGTTGGTCAGGTTGCGTACTTCGAATTTCAATTCAGCGTCTTTGCCGCCAAGCGTAAAGCCTTCACGCGCCACGAAATCGAGCTGGATGCCAGGTTTTTCCTTGATATCCGGCTGACCCGATGCACCACGGCTGGTAACCCGGTCGGTTGAATAGCTGAACAAGATAGTCTGCTGCGACAGGCGCTCTGTATCTTCGAGACCGAATTGCAGATTGACCAGATGATCCGCCTGCCCAGTCAATGGCGAACCGTCGGTGAAGAAGTCGAGCGCGTCGGTCGACGATGCGTTAAACACCGCAACCGTATCACCCGCCTTCACACTGATTTTCGATTTGGTGTAGGTATAGTTGGCAATGACAACCGCGCGGCGTGTTGCAAAAAAGCCTTCATCGCCAATTGCAGAGAGATCGAAATATTTCTGCGTTTCGATTTCAACACCGTACAAATCAGCCTTTGGTGCGTTCGCGAAGCTGGTGATAACCGAGTTATCATCAAAACTTGAGAACGACTCGATCGGATTGTCGATACGCTTGAAGAAACCAGCAGCTGTGACGCGCTGGTCACGGTCAAAATACCATTCATAGCGCGCTTCAGCATTGTACAACTGGCTATCTGTCAGAAACGGGTTCCCACGGAAAAGACGGTTGGAATCTGTGTCGTAGAAATTTTGGAAAATCAGTTCGCGGAATTGCGGACGCGCGATGGTTTTCGACGCGCTCAACCGGAACTTCATCTGATCATTCATGTCCCATGTCAGCGTCGCTGCGGGCAACCAATAGCTACGATCCAAGCTGGTGGAGGCAAGCGAGGCCGTTGGCGTGGTAAACACCTGAACCGGGACAACGGTCTGTTCCGCGGTTTCGTAACGCACACCAAAGTTCAGGCTGATTGCTGGCGTAATGAACGCCTGAATTTGGCCGTAGCCTGCGTGGTTCAGCAAGCTTGCGTCAAAAACCGGATTTGCTTCGTTGGTATCGATCAAAGCGATATTGTAAAAATCGATAATGTCCGGTTGCAGCAGCAGGTCTGGACGGAATAATGACGGCGCAACTGGCGTCCCGCCGGGCGCGACAAATTGGAAGTCGCGGCGTTCGGTGCGGCGAACCGTGTCCGAATAGGCATAGCCTATCGTTGCCGTAATTTCCGGCGTGACCTTTGCCGACAGATCCAAACCACCGGCCCACAGATTTTCATTCAGATAGGAATAGCTGACTTCGGCGCTTCCCTGTTGACCGTTATTCAGACGGTTTATGAACAATTGGCCATAAGGATCCGACGTGATGTTGCTGCGATAATATTCGAGACTGATTTCATCGGGCGCCTCACGCTGAGAATTGGCGTAGGCCACGCGGACGCTCAAATTCACGTCAGGCGACAATTTGAATTCACCGACCAGCTGGCTATCGACCAACTGGCGTTCAAACCATGCCGTATCCTGCTGCATCAATGTCGCCGTGGGCGATGTCGTCTGGCGGGTACCAACACCGAGACGCGCTTGTTTCAGCGTGTCGCGAATGAACAAATTGGTCCAACGGATTTTTTGTTCACCGGCTTCGATGCCGAAGCCAACCAGGCCGTTCACCACGATACGATTGTCGGTAATGACTTTCTGGAAATCCAGCTCTTTCTGGCTCAGATCAAGCGTCGATGCTGTTTGCTGGATCGTGTCGCGGGTACGCCATTTGTTGCTGTAACCCGCGTTGAAAATGATACCCATAGTGGCGTCATCGCCAATTTCGAAGTTCGTCCCACCAGTAATCGTGCCTGAGCCATTGGGCGGCAGATTTTTGTCACGCTGGACGACTGCATTCCGGCCGGTGATGAGCTCGCTGGCAATAGCCTTGGTATCTACTGCGCCGGCACTGATGCGTGCGCCACTGGCGAGGTAGGATGCAAGTGCTGGCTTTAGGTCGCGGTTGCCATTGTCGAAGCCGCTCCAATCCTGCGAGCTACCATAATATGTGTAGCCCAATTGATTGGTGGTCTCGCCATTAATGCTCAGGTCGCCGCCGACCGTCAGGAATGTCTCGCGCGGGATCGCTTTGGTGGTCAGGTTGATAACGCCGCCGCCAAATTCGCCGGGGAAGTTTGCCGAGTAGGTTTTTTGCACAAGCGAAGATGCAATCACGCTTGTCGGGAAAAGATCGAGCGGAACAACGCGCTTCAATGGTTCAGGGCTTGGAAGCGGTGAACCGTTGAGCAATGCGAGCGAATAACGATCGCCTAGACCGCGAACATAGACAAAACCGCCGCCAACGACGCTTAGGCCCGTTACCCGCGATAGCGCGCCAGCAATGTCACCTTCACCGGTACGTTCAATATCCGCGCTCGACAGCACGGAAACGACTTGCGCCGCATTCTTGGAAATGTTGCGATCCAGATACCCGCGTACGACGATTTCTTCGCCACCCGGAATAGAGACGTCGACATCATCTTCGACTGGCTCGGCTGCGTCTGCTGGCGTGTCTGCTGGTGCTGCTTCAACAGGCGTTTGTTCGGCCTGTTCCTCTGCGGCGTCTTGCGCCATCAGCATGGAAGGCGAAACGAGCGCCGACGTCAAAAGCAACAGTCTGATTGCCTCCACTGGCTTCAACATTGTAATTCCCTTTTATAAATTCGAAAAAAGGGTGAGGTGCATGCCCGCCCGGCTGCACCTCACCCGATATTATCCGCCAGCTATTAATATGTTGGCAGTGAGGTGCAGAGACCGGTTACGCTGGTGCCCAGATTGGCCGTCGCGCTGTTGCAGGTCCAACCTGCATACCAAAGGTCGTTGGCGTCACGGACAGCACCGATATAGGTTGTTGCATCAAAGTAAGATGCGATGGTGCTGGCGTTGAACGCTGTAACTGCCGTTTCGTTGGCACCATTGATGAACAATGATGTCAGGCTTGGTGTAAACGCGCTGTTATTGTTGTTCGAACCCGAACCAAAGATGCCGCTTACTTGCGAGTCGGTTACACCGTTCGAACCAACAAATGCTGGCGATGCGCACTGCATGACCACCGAACGGAAGACTGGTGCACCAGCTTCGTCGATCGACGAATCTGCCGTTGCCGATACGGTTTGTGGACGGCTAATCCGCAGGCATGATGTTGATGGGCTGACAACCACACCGTTAAACATGCTGTAGTCAGTGCCACCACGCAGCAACATTGCTGACAGGTTACCGGTGTTGTTACGCTGAATGAAGGTGAAGTTCGACAGGCGCGTGTTCTGGCGTGGCGTATTGCCGTCCAGAGCGTTGTCCGAGTCAGCTTCGATCATCGAGTCACCCGCATTTGGACGCTGCACTGCCAATACATATTGGAAGTTCGCCTTTACGCCGGTGTCCGTGTCCAAGTTATCGTCATCCGCACCGATCGACACAAAATACTTCATGTTGACGTTGCCGCCGAAGAATTCTGCGCCATCGTCAGAGCTGTTGAACGACTGGATGTTGTTCAGAACCGTACCTGTGCCGGTGCCGCCCGTGGTCAGCGATTGCAGTTCGGAGTTGCCCGAAAGAACAAAGCCCGAGTAGCGGATTTGGACGTAGCTCAAACGGCCGCTGTTATCTGCGCTGTTCGAACCGCCATAAAGTGCGGGGTCAACTGCGCCTTCAACCTGGCGCTCGCACGCGGCAGTGCCTGGCGTGGCTGAAGGTGCCGCGCAATCGGTGATGGGTGCACGGCCGTTAAGAACGATACCGCCCCACTGACCAATCGAGCTGTCAGTGTTGAGACCGAGAACGTTGTCACGGCTCGTAAAGATGATTGGGAGAGCAGCCGTTCCAACCGCATTGATGCGGTTACCGCGGTTGACATTCAACCATGACACGCCGGTTCCGCCAAAGACGATAACGCCTGGTTCAATGTTCAGCGTGACGACATTGTTTGTCGATGAAGGACCTTGGTCCGTACCCACGTCAACACGGCCACCAAGACGATACAGAACGCCTGCAATTTTTGGCAATGTGCTGGTGGTGTTGATGCGCGCTGGCAATGTGCAAACGCGATATGTGCCGGTTGGACCAGTGATCGTACCGCTGTCGGTCAAGCCTTGTGCATCAGCGATGGTTGGGCAACCGCCAGCTGGTGTAACTGTCGCAGGTGGCGTTGGCGGTGGCGGCGGCGGAGGTGCAGCCGGGTTGTTGATGGTGATGTTACCACCAGTGCCTGGTGACGCGATATCATCTGCGCCACAGCCGGTGACGAGGGCAGCTGCTGCCGTCGCATACACAATCCCACGCAATTTTGGGTTTAACATTCTAAATCTCCGCAACAAATAAGACGTGCCCGATATGGGCAAATGCAACGGACCAGAATCGAATCATCATAATGCCCCACCCGTTGACCATGCGGCGAATAGGGGCGAGCTGTGACATGGCTGTGCGTATCACATTGCATTTAGAAGAATGTTTTGCGTCAGATATGTGACAACCGCAGAGCAGGCGGCTCACGGCAAAATTATGCGCTACAAAACACAAAAGGCGAGCCGTTAGGCCCGCCTTTTACAAAGCGTTACACGTGAGATGTTACTTCAGTAATTTTGGATCAGCGCGTCGCGATCCGCATCTGCAAACCGGCATAGGCCTTACGCGCAGCGTCCTTCGAATTCATCACACGACCGTCAGCGAGCACCAGATCCACGGTATCCCGGCTCTGCATAGCGGCGGCGAACATATTTGAAGCCTCTTCCATACGGCCCATACGCGCATATGCACGGCCAAGGTTGAGCAGCTTCGCAGGATCATGCCGGCTCACTTGCGCGCTTGTCAGTATTTGAGAAACTGCCCGCTCATTGTCGCCCTTTACGAGGGCCTCATAGCCAATGGACCCCTTTGGGTAAGCGGTTTCCATATTCATGGTCGGTTGGGCGTGGGCTGCAACGCCCATCAGGCCAGTTACTAAAGCACCTACGACTAGTAGTTTCATCAGCTTTCTCCTCATCTCCACCTTGAATATTACACTTATATGACATCACTGCAATAAAATTGTAATATATTGACCACTTGTTTGAGGATGCAAAATCCGCGCTTTAAATTCGGTAATATTTCAGACAGATAACTTCTATCAACGTCGCACAATAACCGCATCAACGTGCCACCACCCTTCCCTAGTTGGGCGCTGCAAACCTATGCAGGGAAGGTAACAAAATGCGTAAAATTACCGTGATGCTTTTAGCCGGAGTCGCGTTGGGATCTGTGCCAGTTCGCGTCTAGCAGCAAGGGCATGCATGGATATTTTCCCCCATAGTCCATTGATGCGCTCCATCGCACCAACGCTTGCCAAAGCCATGGGTGCGCTTCTGCCTGACGCAGAGCTAGCAGCTGTCAAATAATGACATGTGCCAATTTTCAACGGCAAAAAAACTGTCATGTATCTGCCATGAGCAAGACCCAACTGTTGGTTAATGTCGCGCAACGCCAACAGGGGGGATGGCCAATATGACAACCACTGAATTAAGCGACAGCCTGCTTTTTAAAAGCGATGGAAAAGGTCCAAAACTGCCGGCATGGTTCGATAAGCCCGAACCCAAAAGCTACCAACCAAAGATGCGGTTTCGCACGGTGTGGATTTCTGATGTGCATTTGGGGACAGCAGGGTGCCAGGCGGGCCTGCTGAGCGATTTTCTGCATTCCATCGAATGTGAGACGCTTTATCTGGTCGGCGACATTGTCGATGGCTGGCGTTTGCGCAAGGGTTGGTATTGGCCCGACCAGCACAATGAAGTCATCAGACGGGTGTTGAAAATGGCGCATCGCGGGACCCGCGTCGTCTATATTCCCGGCAACCATGACGAAATGTTCCGCGATTATGCGGGCCTTAGCTTTGGCGGGGTCGAGGTGCAGTTGGAGGCGATCCACCACACCGCCGACGGCCGCGCCTTACTTGTAACGCACGGCGATGCCTTTGACGGCATCGTGCTATATGCCCGCTGGCTCGCCTTCTTGGGTGATCAAGCATATACCTTGTTGTTGAAAGCCAACGTCGTTCTCAACGCGGTACGCCGCAGGTTGAACATGCCGTATTGGTCGCTTTCATCCTATCTGAAAATGCGCGTCAAAAACGCGGTACAGTTTATCGGGCAATATGAAGAAGTGGTGGCACGCGAGGCCGCGCTTCGCGGTGTTCAGGGCGTTGTCTGTGGTCACATCCATTCTGCCGAAATCCGGCAGTTTGGATCGATTACATATTATAATGACGGCGACTGGGTCGAAAGCTGCACCGCGTTGACCGAGGCGAAGGACGGATCCATGGCGATTATCGATTGGGCCGAGCATGTCCGGAAAGCGGCTGAAAAGCGGGCTTCGGTTCCCGCGTGAGGATCGCCATCGCAACGGACGCTTGGCTGCCCCAAGTCAACGGCGTTGTCCGGACGATGACCGAAACGGTCAACCGGTTGAAATCGCGCGGACATACCGTCGAAGTGATCGCACCGGACCGGTTCACGACCATTCCCTGCCCCGGCTATGCGGAAATCCGCCTTGCGCTGGCACCCCGCTTTGGCGTGCGTAAGGCTTTACATGCCATGGCTCCGGACATTGTCCATATCGCGACCGAAGGCCCAATTGGCTGGAGCGCACGGGCATGGTGCCTGGCGCATGATGTGCCCTTTACCTCGGCATTTCATACCCGCTTTCCCGATTATCTTGCCGTACGAACGGGGCTATCGGCTGAGTGGTTCTGGCCAATCATGCGGATGTTTCATAAGCCATCTCGTGCCGTCCTGACCGCGACAAGGGGTCTTATGGATGAGCTTTCAGTGCGGGGTATCCCCAATACCCGCTTATGGTCACGCGGCATCGACCATGGCCTTTTTCATGGAGATCAGCCCGACCATCCCCGGTTGGCAAACCTACCCAAACCCATCATGATTTCAGTGGGCCGTGTTTCCGTCGAGAAAAATCTAGAAGCCTTCCTATCTGCGGAAGTCGCAGGCAGTAAGGTCGTTATAGGCGACGGACCTGCCTTGTCTGAATTAAGGATAAAATATCCCAATGCCGTTTTTCTGGGAACGCTCAAGGGAACTGAACTGGCAAGCGCCTATGCCACCGCAGACGTTTTTGTGTTTCCAAGTCGAACCGATACATTTGGTTTGGTGATGATCGAAGCGTTGGCATCCGGACTTCCGGTCGCTGCATTTCCTGTCGCTGGTCCTTTGGATATTATCGGTCCGGATGGTCGCGGTCCCTGGTCCGAATTGCCACGACCGATCGGATCTTTAAGCGACGACCTGTCCTGTGCCATTCGGAACGCGCTTAGTGTGCGCAAAGACGATGCTGTTGCATATGCAAAGAGTTTCGATTGGGAACGATGCACCGACCAGTTCATCGGCGCATTGGGTGAAGTCACTCATCAAAATGCCTGACCGATAATCCCTTATATGGGAGAATCTGTTTTTCGCATAAAGTCCCCAAATATCATGTCGCAGAGGTAACGTCTGCCGCTATGGCTGGCCCCGGGGGCGGGGTAACTTTGCGAAGCTGGACCTATTTGATCGCAACAGATGGACGCTTTTTAAAACATATTTGGACAATTCAACGCCCGCACTGTTAGCGCGATTCGCCTTTGCCGGGCGGGGGCCATAGACGTGAGGAATTACGCCGATAGCGCACGTCCGCAAATCGGCCGGAAGCACCGCGCCTGCCATTGGCGCAAGGCTTAACGCGCCTGAATCTGCATTATTCACGCTGACGTTTCGACGATCTTGTACGTTGCGTCTCCTTGAACGGACAATGTGGCGCTCCAGCCATTTTGTTGGCGCACGCGGACTTTCGACAATATGATGCGCTTGCCCGCCGCCAAATGCGCCACGCCTTTGGTTCGAGTAACAGAGTCGCCTTGGACCTCCAGTTCATAGCTGCATATGATGGCCGTATCGCTTGCACCTACAACTTCGAATTCAACAAATTCGCCTTGCGTCGTCAAATGAAGCTGCAGCGGCTGATCGTTCGATTGGGATGGGACCGACGCGGTCGCGGCTAAGGTCATCAAAATGTGATCCCATATAACCATGTTACTTTGCTTGGTCCGGCGCTGGTGGCGGCAGATCGCTCGCCTCTTGCCTGTCCGGGGCTATTCCTGTGGCCAGAACACTTGCCGCGCCGGCGCTTGTTGCCAGAAACTCCGCAAGGCGGTCAGGGCCGATTTCGCGTGCGATCAAGTCGGGGGTGGGGGTCTGTCCGCGTTCCCTGATCTGGTTCCATGCGCGCAGCACGTCTGCGGTTAACGACGCTTCGGGTGAAGATTTGGACGCAAGCTCGCTTTCATTAGCATCTTTGGACTGCTGCAGGTTGGACGGCAGTTGATTCAATGCAACGGGGCGGCGCTGATCCTCCGGCTTTATGGGAATTTGACGGGGCGCTTCCATTCTTTTTCGGGCAGCAACGCCAATCTGTTCGATATACACAATCGACGTTTGCGGCGCAGACGGAGCTGCGGCCGCCATTGCGATCAGGATGCACGCCAGCAACATTTTAGCCTCCCGGACTGGTCTGGGTCACAATGATCTGCGCGCCACCATTTTGTGTTAACACAAAACCAAGACCAGTTCCCGTCTGCGTAACCGCTGCGCCATTGGCATCTCCGTTTTGCGTGAGATCGATGCTGTTATCCGAACCGTTTTGCGCCAACGACGCGACATTGTCATTGCCGTTCTGCATCAGTTTGATGCTGTTCAACCCGCCGATGACATTCTGCTGTAAATCGGCAATATTGTTGTTGCCGGCCTGAAGCAAAAATAGGTCATTCACCCCGGCTACACCATGTTGCAATATCGTGGAGCGGTTGGACAGCCCGACACTGCTAATCGATGTCATGTTCGCCGACTGGCCGCTTTGCGTGACAGAATGGTTCTGGCTTTGGCCGTCAGAAAGGATGATTGCATCATCAGCTACCCCCGACTGTTTGACGTTGGCACGGTTAAGCTGTCCGATCTGTTCGACAAAGACAGCAGCAGACGACGCCATCGATTGGTCAATATTAACAACTTGGCTTTCGCCTGACATGTGCACGGCAGTCGCCGATTGCGCATGTGCGGTCGATATTGTCGCCAACATCATGATCGCCGGAACCCATATATTTCGCATGATCGTTTCTCCAAAAAAGCGGCGAGAGCGTTGCTCTCGCCCGCATGTTTTACTGCGAAACATTCGCGCTGTTGCCGGTTCCCGACTGAACCACGGTTGACGAATTATTGTTGCCGCTTTGCGATACCGACGCCCAGTTGTTGGTCCCGGATTGGTCGATCAACGAATAATTATTGTTACCTGCCTGCAACAGATAGGCCTCATGCCCGCTGCCAAGCTGGAACAATTCCGACAAGTTGCCATCACCTGTTTGCGTTATTTCCGCATATTGGTCGCTGCCATCCTGGGTCGCAAATGACGCATTGAAATCGCCCAGTTGCGCCACGTAAATGGTGTTGCCTTCACCAAATTGCGCAATGGTGGAATCATTCTGCAGACCGGACTGCGTTACCTCGGCAAAATGCCCGCCAACGCCATCCTGAAGGATTGAGCTGCTGTTGCCATAGCTTTCATCGGTCAATGCCAACGTCTGATCACCTTGCGTAACATTGGCGCTATTCAGGTCGCTCACCTGCGTGATCGAAGAGTTCTGCGCATCGTCATATTGGATGACGCTGGCATTGTTGTTGTCGCCAATCTGTTCGATGTACGAAACGGACAAGAGCTGCAATGTCGATGTGTCCTGTGTCACGCTGGCAACGTTCCCGTCTCCCGATTGGATAATCGTGGACGCGTTTATGGGCGGGGCACTCGCGGCAAAATCACTCCCATCATCCGTCTGTACGACAAAAGCTTGGTTGTTTGATCCAGATTGATCCACAAGCGAATATGCCCCGGCAATCGAGGCGGTTTGATTGACGTCGGCGGCATTACCGCTACCGGTCTGAGAGACGGTACTGGTCGAATTGTCGGCAACGGCTGGCACTGCCAGTGCAAGCGTTGCGACGGTTGTTAGGAAAAACCTTTTCATGGCTGATACCTTCTTCTTGGAGGGAAGAACGAAACGGGGCAGCCGAAGCTGCCCCGGTCCTTGTCATCATTGCGCTACATAAACCGAGTTGCCCGTGCCGGCTTGTGTGACCATCGACACATTGGAGTTACTCAGCTGATCGACGTGGGCCGAATTGAACGTACCCGTCTGCATGATCGTCGACGCATTATTGTCACCAAACTGGTGGCTCAACGCGCTGTGATCATTGCCGTCCTGATCAATCAGGGCTGTGTTGCTGTCGCCGTCCTGCCAGATCTGAGCAAAGAAATTCTCAGTTGGTGGGCTGTCTTCACGTTGATAGATTTCAGCCGCATTGTTGCTGCCAAAATTATCGACTTCAGCATAGCTGTCCTCACCACGCTGTTCGATAAACACCGTGTTGTTGTCAGCTCCTGCACGCATGTTGACATATGATTCCGAACGGTTGCCGTAATTCCAAACTTCGGACGTGTTGGCGTCACCGGTTTGAATAACAGTCGTCAGAGCCTGATTGCCACGCTGCAGAACGATCGAGTCATTGGCATCGCCAGCCTGATCGACAAACACATCTGAATCGACTGGACGCACACCGCCGGGCGATGATTGGTCGATCGAGCTGCTATTGTCGTCACCGCTTTGCGAAACCTCGGCAAGGACATCGGTGCCTTCCTGATTGATTAACGAGAAGTTGTTGTCACCGCTCTGATCAACGTTGGCGACATCGCCCGAGTCAGACTGATACACTTGGGAGAAATTCAAATTTCCCGTCTGTGAAACATCTGCAATCGCACCGTCACCGGTCTGCTGAATGTTGCTGGTGTTGAAAATGCCAGCTTGCAACACATTGGCGCTGTGACCACCTGTACCGGCCTGGAGCACGTTGGACGTATTGCCATAGCTATCGTCGGTCAGTGCCAGTGCAGCATCGCCCTGCTGAACGGTCGCCGTGTTGCCATCGCTCGACTGTAGTACGGTTGAGCTCTGCCAATCGTCCAGTTGGGTTACATCTGCCACGTTATCGTCGCCAGATTGGTCAATAAGCGAGTTCGATGAAATCTGGAGCGTCGATGTGTCCTGCGTCAAGGTGGCGCTGTTATTGTCACCTGATTGCAAGATGTCCGAGAAATTCATCGGTGACGATGCACCGCTGCCGTCATCCGACTGCGACACATCTGCTGTATTGCCGTTACCGCTCTGGTCGACGAGTGAATCGCCGCCCAAAATCGATCCCGTCTGGTCAACGGTTGCACCGTTCGATGCGCCGGTTTGGGTAACCGTGCTGACCGAATTGCTGGCCAGCGCGGGGGTTGCAAGCGCCAAGGCTGCAACAGTGGACAATAATAACTTTTTCATGACTTATCTCCTTTTCTAAACGCCCCCGGCAGGACCATCCGACCGGTGGTACTCCTACGCACTTCAATTAAAGCTCCCCCGTTGTCCCACTGTTGGAACGGACGAAGCCTGCGACCTTTTGTTTTGAATTGTCTGAATGGCGTCAGCGCCCGGCTGTTGCTCATTGTCTGGTTCGGCGCCGTTCAAGCTGGCTGAGCCAGGAACCGTTTTCAGTTCGGCGGGCGCGATGTCGTGAATGGGACTATATGCAATTTCTGTCGGCGCGATGGGCGCGACATAAGCCAGCTGTTGCCTTGCATCCCATGCATCCTGCGCGATTTGCTGGGGCGATTTTGCTTGTCGTGCAGGGTATATGCCCGTGTCGACGCTCGGCTTGATGCGAATTGCTTGCGCATTGAGGCTATCGGTCAATGCGGCAGCCGTCGTCGCTGGGAAGCGACCATCTCGATCGCCGCCCAGCACATCTGGGGGGCGCGTCGCCGGATGTTCAAATTTTAGAATTTCAATCTGCGGCGCAGCGGAGGCGACAGCGGCTAATCGTCCAGCGGAAGCGTTTGGCGGGGACGGCAGCGTTGGTGCCTTGGTTGCAACGCGTTGCATAATGGGCGCGCCGACGGCCACAGCCAAGCGTGGCGGCGCTGTCCTCAATTGGGGTGCGGCACAAGCGCGCGCACATTTGTCCAACCCGCCGACGGGCTGGGCAATCATTGTCAGTACGAGTCCACAAACTGCGATACGCATGGCTGTCTTGCTCCATCACTTCCCGGCGCAGGTGCGCCGACGATTGGCCGCGAGCCGCGCAATCGGACGGATTAACGCGGCATTTGGCCGTTGAAATGTGGTGGATACAGGGTGACTGCCCGAGCTGACGCAAATCGCTTGCGTTCAGCTACCCGATGAGGCAAATTTGCCTCGTGGGTTATATCCACACTCCGGGTCCGTCAGCACTAAGGACGCAATTCTTGGGTGCTGGCGGGCCTATTTAATTCGCTTCCATTCCCCTTGTTGTTGAACCTGCGGAATTGGTTGCGGGCGGCACGGCGCGACTGACCGCGACCGGTTTTGACGGCGTCGGATTGCGCTGCGGTGACGGACCGGAAAGAGCGGCCTTGTTGCCGTTGCACGCGCCGGTCACGGACATGCCATTCGGCATTTTGGGAAGTTCTGCCGGCTGTTTGATACTATCACGCTCAGCGATATATTCTTGCAGCAGCTTCGCGCTGCTTTCGGCATCGGTAGAAAGGCACCAAAGATTGGTTAAGGCGCCTTCCATGATGAGGGCATAGACGGCTTTCTCGATCGCCTGACTTAACGCGATTTGGTCCGGTTCATTGTACGTTATGCCGGTTTCAAGTTCCAAAAGCTCTTTGAAATCAACAAAACGGAACGCGTTTGCACCTACCGAAACTGCGGCGATTGATTTGCGTACCGATACGGTGGAGAGTACTTCGCCGGTCTTTACGCTGACAGCGCGGAGATAGATGGTGACGGTATCCTCGCGATATTGGGTGCTGCCCCCAATGCCCAAAAAGCGCGCGCCGGATCCGCCGGTTTTGGTGTTGCTATCGTAGCTGATGATGCCGCCTTCCAGCAGAACGCCGGCAAACAGCAGTGGCGGCAAAGCATCGGTGTTCAGTTGCTTTTCGCCAAGATAGCTGGCGCGCATTTCGCGGATAACGGCACGTTCGCGCAGAACATTATCCAGCCGCTCGCGCTCGACCACCTGAAACCAGTTCCGGTTGCCCGTGTCCTGGAGTGTTTTGACCAGAATGGACGTGGCACCTTGGGTGACGGCCCGCGACAGCGTTTGAACGGTGTCGGATGGCTTAAATTGCCCAGTTTGATCGGTAAATCCGTATACTGCGATGGGTAGTCTTTGTCCTGGCGGCGGCAAGCTTCCCAGCTTGTCACGCACGGGAGAGGACTTCAAATATTTGGGTGCTTCCCAAACATCGGGATTATGTACGGCGCAACCACCCAAGCCAGTCGCCGCCAGTGCCAATATCATATTGTGTCGGAACGACATTACCGGCCCCCACTGTTGAGCAGCGGCACCACGATCTCGGTAACCGAGCCATCGGTGAAGTTGGTGATGACCAGTGTGACAGAATCGATCCCCCGCACGAAGCTTATTTCTTGATCACCAAACCGGATGACGCCGGATTCTTGGGCATTCTCGCCGAAGATCAGATCGGTGATCTGCGTTGCTACCGCTGAGAGCAGCCGGCTTTGGATAGTGCGGAGAAATTGATTGGCTGGATTGCTGGCGTCGAGCGCGGTCGGATCTTGATATTTGTTTATCGCATTGGCAATGCCAAGCAAATGTGCCGAGTTAAACGGATTACCGCCAAAGGACGGATTTTGCGGCGTGTATACCAAGTCCGAAGCACGCGCCTCTCCGGCACACATGACGCAACACAGCAGCGCCGCAGACGCGGCTTTGGCACGAAAATATCGATGCATTTTTATAACCTCGCAAAGATTCTAACTGCGGCGCAATTTTTTATGCGTCCGAACGCTAGCGACCCTTCGCGCTAAGAGGTAAATTGAGGGCCCTTAAGCGACTCATTTTCCCATCTCTTTCCAATAATCCAAATATGAACTCAAAATATGGCGAGTCAATCACGTTCATTTGAAGTTAACTTTGGCGATGCGGATATATTATTGACAATTTTTGCACCGATTTATCGTTTTTCAAAGAACGAATTTATGCGCATTTCCAACAATGTATAGATTTCGGAAACGATTGCGAAATAAGTTACATTTTGTGACAGTTTTCAATTGTATTGCAATCCCCCGGGTGCGACCAATTGTGTATTCGCAGCGACCAAATGTGTTTGATCTACGTTCAAAATCCGCGATGACATGTTGAACGAACGCAATTTTCGCTCGCTTTATCGAAGCGATCAGAGCGAATCGGCTGCTGTCGCGTCGCCACAGTAGAGTTCGGATGTTCATTCGGCGACGGGCCGAGACCTGCCTTTGCCCATTAAAGTCCCTTTTCGGCTGTCGGAGACACCGCTATGCTGCGCCATGCACAGGGCCAATCTAGGCTTATTGGCGGGGGGATAAGATGATGCATGCTTTTTCTAAATTCTGGCTGTCTGCCGGTGTGCTTTCGGCCGCTATGTGCGCGGCTTCCCCGGCATTTGCCCAAGCCCCAGCCCCGCAGAAGGTCGAGGCGGTAAAACCACGGGCGGGCGCGAACCCGGCACCTGCACGGGCGGCCGGCGAAGGTGCAGGGCCGTTCCGCAAAATGGTCATCCGCGGCGCGATGCTGATTGACGGCACTGGCGCGCCGCCGCGCGGACCGGTCGACATCGTTGTTGAGAACAATCGGATCGCGGAGATATTAGACGCAGGCACGCCCGGGCTGCCGATGAAGCAAGGGCGTGAGCCCCGTGACTTCGACCATGAAATAGATGCCGCCGGCATGTGGGTGCTGCCTGGCTTCATTGACACCCATGTCCACGGCAGTTCGGCCGACAAAGCGCCCGACCTCGGCTATTCTTATAAGCTGTGGCTGGCCCACGGGGTGACGTCGGTACGGGGCGTGAATCTGGCGCCCTGGAACGTCTCAACTGTCGAGAAAGCGCGTTCCGCACGCAACGAAATTGTTGCCCCTCGCATCTTTGATTACCAGCGGGTCGGCCAAGGCTGGGATAAGGGGCCGGTGAGAACGCCGCAGCAGGCGCGCGAGTGGGTCCGCTGGGCCGCGAAGAACAATATTGACGGCATAAAGTTCGGGATCGGCCCGACCGAGGGTCCCGAGATCTTCAAAGCCGCGATCGATGAGGCAAAAAGGCTGGGGCTTGGCACCACAGCGCACCTTACGCAAACAGGGGTCGCGATGATGAATGCGCGGCAGGCGGGTGAGGCTGGGCTCGGCACGGTGACCCACTTTTACGGCCACATGGAATCGCTCCTGAAAAATGGTGCGATTCAGGATTATTCCACCGATTACAGTTTCAATGACGAACAATATCGCTTCGCGGAAGTCGCGGACATTTGGGACGACATCTACGAGCCGGGCTCCAAGGAATGGAACGACTATCTAAAGGCGCAAAAGGACCAGGGAGTCACCTTCGATCCCACTATGACCATTTACGCGGCCTCGCGGGACTTGATGCGGGCACGCAACGCTGACTGGCACAATGAATACACAATGCCGCAGCTTTGGGACTTCTTCCAATCATCGCGCGAGAACCACGGCTCTTACTTCTTCGACTGGACCACCAAGCAAGAGACACAATGGCGCAATTTCTACGCGCGCTACATGCGGCTGGTGAATGATTATAAAAATATCGGCGGCCGGGTGACGACCGGCACGGACAGTGGCTTCATCTTTAAAACCTACGGCTTCGGCTTTCCTGAAGAGTTGGAAATGCTGCAGGAAGCAGGCTTCAACCCGCACCAAGTGATCCGCGCGGCAACGATGAATGGCGCGCAGACGCTTTACGAGCCTAAAGGGATTACCGATCCCCCCATCGGGATGGTCCGGATAGGCAAGCTTGCGGACCTCGTCATCGTGAAAGAAAACCCGCTTCAGAACTTTAAGACGCTGTACGGAACAGGGACGCTGCGGTTGAACGAGCAAACCCAAAAGCTGGAGCGCGTCGGCGGCGTCAGCTACACCGTGAAGGACGGTATCGTCTATGATGCCAAGCGGCTACTCGCGGACGTCGCGGCAATGGTGGCTGCCGAGAAGAAGCGGATGGGCTGGCCCGAGCATGGCGTGCCGCGGCCGTAACGCTTCTGCTGCGCGCTTATCTGCAGCGGCGTTTGCCCTTGTCGATTTCGCGCCCAAGCAAAGCGCCGCCAGCTGCACCGATAATCGTACCAACAGTTTTATCACCACGGCCGGCAATCTTGTTACCCGCAATGCCGCCCACTGCAGCGCCGATAACTAAGCCAGTTGTGCCGTCTTTGCGGCGGCAATATATGCGTCCGTCCTTCCCGCGCCAGCTGCGGAAATTTTCGCGGTTTTGGTACGAGATATCAGCTTTGTATGCGGGCTTGGCCGAAGAAACGGCAAATTGATCGGCAGCGAGAACGCCGGCGGCGGGAACAACCAGCATGGTGGCCGCCAGTGCAAATATCATCTTCTTCACAATCGTTCTCCTTGTTTGAACTCTGCAATGGGTAGAATTCACAAGATGAACGAAGGTTGCATAAGGCTGGCAATGGGCCGAGCCGGGGCGAAGTAACGACGGTCTGTGGTAAGCCGGAACCGGCAGGGTTATGGTTCTGAAGCGATCAGCGTGATTTCAGTTTGGCGCCCATCGATAAAACGCACAGTCTTACCGTCAAAAAAAGCATTCTCTTCGCTGCGAAAATCCACGCGTTGCCCGCCCCATTCGGGAACGGCGGCATAAGTTGTAAGCTCGATGGACCATGCTGTATTGGCGTTGATCACCCCGCTTCCACGCGGGTCGGCGTTTTGGTTATCCCAAAAGCCAATGGACGGCCCGGCGCCATGACCATGCAAGCCAATCGGGTGCGTATAAATCGACGGATCAAGCCTGACCGCCACGGCTTCTGCCCGCGCCAGTGCCAAGGCGGCATTCCCGCTGCGTCCGACTGCAAAGTGGCGTCTCAGTATATCCTGCACCCGGTTGCTGTTTGCCAGCCCCTGTCTGAGGCCAGCAGGCGCATCGCGCTCGCCGGGTTTCAGGACATAGGCAAGATGCTGCGTATCGGTGCTGAGCCGCAGATAATTGATGCCAAAATCTGTCCATAGTAGGTCGCCGAGTTGAATGACCTCGTCGCCTTCCAACATGCCCTTTGTCCCTGCCCGCTGGATGGCGACCGAAGGATGGAACCATGGTTCGAGGCCAAGCTGAAGCAGCCGGTCACGATACCACCACTGCACCTGCTCCGCCGTTGTCACCCCCGGGGTGATCACGGCACGCGAAAATGCTTCGGCAATGATCGCATGGGCAGTGCGCAGGACGTTGGGGTAAATTTCCATCTCCGCCGGCGTCCGCGTTTCAAGCCACCGGATGGCCAGCGCTTCGCCGCTGACGATCCGCGACCGCAAAGGTGCGGGCAACACGCCTGTAAATTTTTCATATTGGCTGAGCGTCATGCCGTCGGCGAATTGATACAGGTCCGACGTGTTAATCGCAATTTTGTCCGGATCGCGCGCGGCGATTATGTCTGCGGCCGCTTGCCACTGATCAGGCTGCTTATTTGGGTCCCAAGCCGGCGCAAATAGACCGCCAAGCCCATAACGGCTAACCGTCAGACGCTCGATTGGCTTTCCGTTACCGGGATCATGGAAAATTAGTATTGTGCGGCGCCGCGCATGCATATTCTCTGCATCCAGCATCGACGCGACCACGGGCTCTTCAAAATATTCACGCGCGACCAACAGCCACATATCAATGCCCTGTTCGCGCATGATGGCAGGAATGATCGTATCCAACCGCGCGGCTAAAATGCGGTTTTCGGTCGCTGCCCTTTCGCGAGCGTTCAATATAGGCGGCAGCGCGGGTGCCTGTGCCTCAGTCTCGTTCATGACGATAGGCGCAGACAGTGTTGCAGTGGCTGGCCCAAACATGGCCGCAAGCAGGGCCAATCCAGATATCACGCGCGTTGCCATCATGCTTCCCCCAATCATATTATGCACCGACATTGGCTGGCCGCGATGCAAGGATCAAGTCCAACGTGCCACGCGATGTGAAAGCAGGCCGTCTCAGGTATGGGCAGGCATGAAGGAAGTCGGGATATTCCCTTATGATATGTTCCCCCATGGCATGTTGAAGCTGTATATTGGCGCGATGCAAGTCCGCTAAGCGCTTGACGACAGGCGGGTTTTCCCGCCATGCGGATGGTCATGCGTTTCTTCTCTGACAATGCCGCCCCGGTGCACCCCGCTGTCATGCAAGCCATGGCCGATGCCAACCATATCGACACCGCATATGATGGTGACCGATGGAGCGCGCAGCTTGATGCCGCATTCTCCGCTGTGTTCGGCCGCGATGTGGCCGTGCTGTGGGTGGCGACGGGCACAAGCGCCAATTGCCTCGCGCTTGCGTCGCTGGTTCAACCGCATCAGGGCATCATTTGCCACCGTGAAGCCCATATTGAGGTTGATGAATGCGGCGCGCCGGGTTTCTACACCGCTGGTGCGAAGCTGATGCTGATCGAAGGTGAAGGCGCCAAGGTGACGCCTGAAACGGTCGAGACTTGCCTGAACGGCATTCGCAACGATGTGCATCAGGTGCAGGCGGCAGCATTGTCGATCACCAACGCAACCGAATATGGCATGGTCTACAGCCCTGCCAAAGTCGCGGCCCTTGGTGCATTGTGCCATAATCGCGGCCTTGGCTTGCATATGGACGGCGCGCGTTTTGCCAATGCAGTGGCGACCTTGGGCTGTGCACCAGCCGATGTCACAGTCAACGCCGGCGTTGACGTGTTGAGTTTCGGCTTCGTCAAAAATGGCGGCATGGGGGCAGAGGCGCTGGTCTATTTTGACCCGGCGCTCGCCGACGCGGCGCGCTATCGGCGCAAGCGGGCCGGGCATTTGCAGTCCAAGGGCCGCTTCCTTGCGGCGCAATTGTTGGCGATGCTGGAAAATGATCTATGGCTGACCAATGCGCGTTCCGCCAACGCAGCGGCGCAAATCATCGCGGGCGCAGCCGCCGAACGATTGCTTTATCCGGTCCAAGCCAATGAGATATTCCTGCGCCTCACGCCCGCTGAAGCGGCAGCGTTACGGGCGCAAGGTTTTGATTTTTACGACTGGGGTGATGCCGACGAAAACTGGGGTGCTGCGCGGCTCGTCACCAGTTGGCAACATACCGAGGCCGACGTCGCCCCGCTGGCCCGCGCGATAGCCGCATTATGAGCACGACCGGGGGGGAGAGCGTCGTAGAGCCCGGATTTCTGGCGCCACGGGTATGGATACCCTTTATGGTGACGTCGCTCATCTGGGGATCGACCTGGCTGGTCATCCGCGATCAATTGGGCACAGTGCCGCAGACCTGGTCTGTGGCCTATCGCATGATTGTGGCCACCATCGCTATGTTCATCCTAGTCATCGTGATGCGCCAGCCGGTGAAGATAGATCGGCCAATGGTCGGTTGGACCATCCTGCTTGGCGTGATGCAATTCGGGATGAACTACAATTTTGTCTATGCCGCTGAACATTATATCACGTCGGGATTGGTCGCAGTGGTCTTCGCGCTGTTGATTGTGCCCAATGCGGTGCTGGCAAAATATTGGCTTGGACGGCCAATCGGCGGAGCGTTCATATTAGGCTCAGCGATTGCCTGCGTCGGCGTCGGGTTGTTGATGCTGCAGGAATACCGCGCTGCCCCTATGGGCGGGACCGATGCACTGCTTGGGCTATTTCTGGTGATATGTGCCGTTGCTACGGCATCGGTCTCCAATGTGCTTCAGGTGACGCCAAAGGTCGCACGATACCCAACGATCACGATATTGGCGTGGTCAATGTTCTGGGCCAGCTTGGCCAATGCGGCCTTTGCGTTCGTCATGGATGGTCCACCCGTCATCGACATGCGTCCCGGATATATTGGCGGTGTGCTGTATCTCAGCATCATCGGTTCGGTCGTAACCTTCCCGCTTTATTTTCGCCTCATCCGTGACATTGGTCCCGGCAAGGCTGCTTACACGGGCGTGGTCATTCCGGTCCTTGCGATGATCCTGTCGACGATATTCGAAGGCTATGTCTGGTCGACATTGGCGCTGGCGGGTGGCGCACTGGTGATGGTTGGCCTCGTCGTCGCAATGCAGACGCGCAAGGCTTAGGGCGCTGACGGCGGTTAGGTGAATGCCTTGCCTCTCACCCGTCAAAATGTTTCCAGCCCCGCAAGGCGGCAGCCCAATTCTATGTTATTGCGCGCGCAGCCAATAATGCGCTGAGGCCCCGCCGGTAATCCGCATATTTCGGCGTCCATCCCAGCAGCCGTTTCGCCTTCATATTTGAAACACGCCGGTTTTCGGCATAGAATCCGCGGGCCATAGGCGACAGCCCTGCCCCGTCCAACGTCATCAGCGGCGGCCAATCGTGCCCCAAAAGATCGCACGCATATTCGATGACATCATTTTGCGACGCGGGTACATCATCGGCAATGTTATACACGCCAGCGGGCCCATCACATGCGGCCATGACTGCGCTAACAATGTCATCAACATGCACACGGCTAAAGATTTGCGCGGGCATATCGATCCGGTGCGCTTTGCCATCTGCGACCCGTTCCAACGCAGATCGACCCGGGCCGTAGATGCCGGGCAAGCGAAAGACAGCCACGTCCTGGCGCAAGGCCTGCCACGCAAGGTCGGCGTCGGCGCGCGCAGTTCGGCGGCCTTCGCCAATAGCCGCGCTCTCGTCGACCCATGCACCGCCCGTGTCGCCATATACACCCGTTGAAGACAAATAGCCGAGCCAAGAGGCGTCACCACCTGCAATCCTGTCGCCATATTTCACAAGCACGGGGTCCCCGCCCTCACCATTTGGTGGAACGCTCGACAGGATATGCGTGGCGTTTTCGATTGCGGCACAGACAGCCGCTTCATCGTCAAAGGCAATCGCGTCGCCACCGCTCATCCGCCGCGTTCCGGTGACGTGCCAGCCACTTTCACGAAGGCTGTCGGCGAGACGCGAGGCGGTGTACCCCATTCCGAATATGAGCATGTGACGGTGCATCGGCATGGATTCGCAATCTAATGGCTTGCCGTCAAGCACCGCAATTGCAATTAAGCGCATCGGGAGGAACCACGCCACGTGACCGTCGACGTTATCAAGTCAAAATTACTGGGTGACATTGCGCACGGGTTCCTTGGCCGCGTTGGCGGTGTTTCCACCGGTATTTATGCGGGGCTAAACTGCAGCCTTGGTTCGGACGATGTGCGCGACAATGTCATCGAAAACCGGCGGCGTGCGGTTGCTGCCGTGATGCCCGGCGCGGCACTGGCGCGGGTGTACCAAATCCATTCGCCTGACGTGGTCACCGTCACTGGCCCCATTGACCAAGACGACCCGCCCAAGGCCGATGCGCTGGTAACGGATAGGCCGAATATCCTGCTTGCGGTCCAGACCGCGGATTGCGTGCCGGTGCTATTTGCAGACAGGCAAGCCGGTGTCGTTGGTGCAGCACATTCGGGATGGAAAGGCGCATTTACAGGCGTCAATGAAAACACGATATTGGCAATGGAAGCACTAGGCGCACAGCGCGAGCGGATAGTCTGCGCGATCGGCCCATGCATCGCACAAAAAAGCTATGAGGTTGATTCAGGTTTCTTTGAGCGTTTTGCGGACGCCAACCCGGATAATGCGCGGTTCTTCCGCGATGGCAAAGCCGGTCATTACCAATTCGATATCGAAGGCTATGTTGCGGCGCGTCTTGCCGCCGCCGGCATCACAATGGTCGAATGCATGGGGCAGGATACCTACAGCCAGCCAGACCGCTTTTTCAGCTATCGGCGCAGCTGCCACCGCAGTGAACCGGGCTATGGCGGACAAATGTCAGTAATTGGAATACGGAGCAATGGTGGTGGCTGAACAGGGCATAACGCGGCAACGGTTTAAATCGATAATCGGCGGTTCCGCGGGGAATCTGGTCGAATGGTATGACTGGTTCGCCTACGCGACATTCAGCATTTATTTCGCGCCGTTATTTTTCCCTGAAGGCGATTTAACAGCCCAGTTGCTGAACACAGCTGCAATCTTTGCGGCTGGTTTTCTGATGCGTCCCATCGGTGCCTGGGTGATGGGTATTTACGGCGACAAGCATGGCCGAAAGGCGGGGCTTACCTTGTCCGTTTTATTAATGGCGGGCGGGTCGCTCGCCATTGCCTTTGCGCCAACCTATGCGCAAGCCGGGGTTGTTGCACCGACGATCTTGGTCATCGCACGGATGGTCCAAGGGCTGTCGGTCGGCGGGGAATATGGGTCAAGTGCCACCTATTTGTCGGAAATGGCCCCGGCGGCGCGGCGCGGCTTTTGGTCGAGTTTCCAATATGCAACGCTCAGCGGTGGGCAGTTGCTGGCCATTTTGGTCGCCCTGATCTTGCAGGCGCTATTGAGCGAGGCGCAAATGGGCGATTGGGGCTGGCGCATACCATTCGTGATTGGTTCAATGCTGGCCTTGTGCGTCTATCTTTTGCGCCGGACGATGTCTGAAACAAAATCGTTCACCAATATTGACCAGAAACGCGAACATTCATCGCTGAAGTTGCTTTGGCGTGACCACAAACGATCCTGCATATTGGTCGCGGTGATGTCGGGTGGCGGCGGCCTCGCCTCTTATGCTTTCACCACCTATATGCTGAAATATCTGATCAACACCGCAGGTTTCGAAAAGCAAACCGCGACGTTGATTATCGCCGGCGTGTTGATTTGGTCCTTCTGTCTGCAGCCCATTGCCGGGATGCTCGCCGACCGCTTTGGGCGAAAACCGCTGCTGCTCATCGCAGGCGCAGGGGTCGCGTTGGCCGCAGTGCCAATCTATACGCTGGTTGGCCAAGCCACGTCGCCCATCGTCGCGTTGGCGCTGATCCTGATCCCGATTACACTGCACGGCGGATATACCGCCAACAATGCCATGGTTAAAGCTGAGCTGTTTCCAGCCCATATCCGCGCACTGGGCGTTGCGTTTCCTTATGCGGTCGGGAACACGATATTTGCCGGGACGCTGGAATATGTCGCTTTGTGGTTCAAAAGTACGGGCAATGAAACGGGGTTTTTCTGGTATGTCGCGATTTGCGTCGGTGCGACGGTGATTGCGTATCTGATGCTTCCTGAAACGCGCGATACGAGCTTAATCACGGAAGACTAAGCAAGACTAACCACGCAATGTAGTTTCAATTGAAACGAATATTGTTATGCTGCGGTCCATAGGAGATTCCCATGACCGATCACAGCACACCCCCCATTGCTACCCCCGTCGCACGCCGCAAACCCAAGGCGGATATCGAAACTATTGGCGGACGGAATTTGAAACCGTCGACCCTGATGATGGGGCACGGCTATGATCCAACCCTCTCCGAAGGCTCCTTAAAGCCGCCCATTTTTCTGACATCGACCTTTGCATTTGAAAGCGCGGCGGCAGGAAAAAAGTTCTTTGAACATATCACTGGCAAGCGCGAAGGACCTGCCGATGGCTTGGTATATTCACGTTTTAACGGTCCCAATCAGGAGATATTGGAAGACCGGTTGGCGGTTTGGGATGAAGCGGACGACAGCCTTGTGTTTTCCAGCGGCATGTCCGCTATCGCAACCATGTTGCTGGCCTTGGTCAGCCAGAATGACGTCATCGTCCATTCTGGGCCACTATATGCCGCGACCGAAACGTTAATCGCACGCATATTGTCACGCTTCGGCGTTAGCTTCCTCGACTTTCCGGCCGGCGCAACGCGCGCGGAAATCGATACGATCCTTGATCGTGCAAAGGCGTTGGCTGCAGAAAAGGGCGGCAAAGTTGCGTTGGTGTATCTGGAGAGCCCGGCCAACCCGACCAACGCGCTGGTTGATGTAGAGGCGGTTCGCGCCGCACGTGATGCAGCGTTCGCTGGTGATCAAAAGCCCGCTATTGCTATCGATAACACCTTTTTGGGTCCCTTGTGGCAACAGCCGATCAAACAAGGCGCAGAGCTTGTGGTCTATAGCTTGACCAAATATGCAGGTGGCCACTCTGACCTGGTGGCCGGCGGTGTGTCAGGCAATCAGGACCTCATCAATATCATGCGCCCGATGCGCAATGTTATCGGGACCATTTGCGATCCCAACACCGCGTGGATGCTTTTGCGCAGCCTTGAAACGCTTGAGCTGCGTATGACGCGCGCGGGTGAAAATGCGGCGAAGGTCTGCGCATATTTGAAGGCACATCCAAAGGTGGAAGGGCTGGGTTATTTGGGGATGATCGACGACCCGCGGCAGCACGATATTTTCAACCGTCACTGCACGGGCGCAGGATCGACCTTCTCGCTCTTTATCAAAGGCGGCGAAGCCGAAAGCTTCAAATTCCTCGACGCGCTCAGGATCGCAAAGCTGGCGGTTAGCCTTGGCGGGACAGAAACACTCGCAAGCCATCCGGCTGCAATGACCCATTTATCAGTGCCACAAGACCGCAAGGATGCCCTGGGCATCACAGATAATCTCGTGCGCATTTCCATCGGCATCGAAGACGCAGACGATCTAATCGCCGACTTCGAACAGGCGTTGGCTCAGGTTTGAGGGTCGCGCCAATCCAATATGGGCCAACCCTTGGTCGCCGCAAGGCGCGCAAGCGGCCCGTGCGGATTGGTGGCGAAGGGCTCATCGGCATAGCTGAGCAGCGGGGCATCGGACACATGGTCTGAATACGCACGGATGTGGCAGTTTTCGCGCGTCAAGCCATGCGTTTGCATCCAGCCTTTGACCAGCTCAAGCTTTGCCGCATCGTAACAGTTATGCCCGTCAATGCGTGCCAAAACATGGCCAGTGCTATCGGTGGAAAGGTCAGTCGCGATGACATCATCAAAACCAAGCCGCTTTGCAATCGCGTCGACATATAGCCGATATGACGCCGTTGCCATGACATGACGATAGCCCGCCGCTTTTTCTTCAGCCACACGCGCGAGCAACTGCGGATAGACATTTTTGCCCACCACAATGTCCGCATGACTTTCCAGATATTTGGCAAATCTGGCCCTTGGAACGCGGTGGCCGATAAGCAATGTCTGCGAAAACTGCTTTAACCGGGCCCGGTCCCACAGCTTCAGCGCGTATAATGCCAGCCCAATCGGTAAAAGCGGTGAAAGGAACAATCGCCACGGTGACTTGTTAAATGCCATATGCAGGAGGAATCCATTATAGGTGGCACGTCGCGTGACGGTCTTATCCATATCATATATGGCAAGAAGCGTTGGTTTGGCATCAGTCATCGTCTGCTACAGGCATAATATAATGGAAAAAGTCTACAGGCTTGTGATAGTTCCCTTTATACGCCAGTTATATGGCTATGGCTAACCCTGCAGAGTTCTTGCAAGAAGACCTGTCCGATGGCGGGCAGATACTCCGTTTATCGGGCAGCTTTACCATAGCTTTGATCGGCGATGTCGACGACCGTTTGCGCGGTTTGTCTGCCGATGTGCAGAAAATTGATCTCAGCGCGGTTGAGCATATGGACACCGTCGGCGCGTGGGTTGTGCACCGCACCGCCAAAGAGTCCGGCGCAGAAATCATCGGCGCGGATAAAGGCGCCAGTCGCCTGCTTCAAGCCGTCGGTGGGGCGGATCAAGCAGACATCACGCCACGACCACATCCGCCATCGTTTGACCGGTTCTTGGCAGAAGTGGGGCATGGTGTTGTCATAGGCTTTACAACGCTGTTGCGATTTCTCGGCTTTGTCGGCCAAGTTGTGAAGGCGTCGTTCATACTCGCGATGAACCCCGGCCGTTTTCGCTGGCATGCGGTGGTCCAACATTTCGACATGGTCGGTGTGCGTGCATTGGGCATCATTGGCCTGATGAGCTTTCTGATCGGTATCGTCATCGCGCAGCAAGGCGCGGTTCAGTTACGGCAATTTGGTGCAGAGGTGTTCACCATCAACCTGATTGGACGGCTTACATTTCGTGAACTGGGAATCTTGATGACCGCGATCATGGTCGCCGGTCGGTCGGGCTCAGCCTTTGCTGCGCAAATCGGCACCATGAAGATCACGGAAGAAATTGACGCGATGCGCACCATAGGTGTCGTGCCAGCCGAAGCCTTGGTTGTTCCACGGGTAATTGCAGCCGTCATGATGATGCCCTTATTGGGCGTTTACGCATCGTTGATGGCCATTATCGGCGGAGGCATTTTGTGCTGGGTCGTTCTCGAAATTCCACCCGCCACCTTTGTGCAGCGACTGCGCGAAGTAACGCCAATGACCGATTTCTGGATTGGCATCATTAAAGCGCCTGTCTTTGGCGCAATCATTGCCATGGCGGGCTGCTTCCAAGGCATGCAGGTGCATGGCAATGCTGAACAGGTCGGACTGAAGACGACAGCTGCCGTTGTACAGGCTATCTTCCTCGTCATCGTTCTCGACGCATTTTTTGCCATTTTCTTTAGCGAAATTGGCTGGGATTAAACGATGGACCAGCCAAACATCATTTCCGTGAAAGGCCTTTGCAACAGCTTTGGCGAACAGGTCATTCACCAAGGTTTAAATCTCGAGGTGCGCCGTGGCGAGATTCTTGGCGTCGTGGGTGGATCGGGTACGGGCAAGTCCGTGCTCATGCGGTCAATCATTGGGCTGCAAGAGCCTGCCGCTGGCGAAATCCGCGTTTTTGACGAAGGCATGATCGGCAAGGAAGAGGACGAAGCCACCGACGTGCGACGGCGATGGGGCGTGTTGTTTCAAGGCGGCGCGTTGTTTTCAACGTTGACGGTGGCGGAGAATGTGCAGGTCCCGCTGCGCGAATTCTATCCCGATTTCAGCAAGGCATTGCTCGACGAAATCGCGCATTATAAAATCTATCTCAGCGGGCTTCCTGCCGATGCAGCCCATAAATTTCCATCCGAGCTTTCGGGCGGTATGCGCAAACGTGCTGGCCTCGCACGTGCTTTGGCGATGGACCCGGAGCTACTGTTTTTGGACGAGCCGACGGCTGGGCTCGATCCCATCGGCGCTGCAAACTTCGACAATCTCACGCGGGATTTGAAAGAAACGCTCGGCCTAACCGTATTCCTGATTACGCACGATCTAGACACGCTCTACGCAATTTGTGACCGTGTCGCAGTCCTTGCGGACCAGAAGGTCATCGCGGTCGGCGCGATTGAGGAGTTGTTGGCCATCGATCACCCATGGATCAACGAATATTTTAGCGGACCACGCGGGCGCGCAGCACGTCGCGGTCATGACAAGCGCAACAATAACCCGCAACCAGCATTACATCAGCCAGGAAGGTCATAGGACAGTAAAATGGAGACCAAATCCAACTATGTGATGGTGGGTGCTATCACGCTTCTTCTTGTGGCGTTGCTCGCTGCATTCACCGTTTGGCTGTCACGCGCTGGTGAAGGCGACAAGAAAGAATATGACATATTCTTCCAACAGTCGGTGAACGGGCTTGCCAAGGGATCCGGCGTGTCGTTCAAAGGCGTACCGGTCGGTGAAATCGAGCGGATTGAGCTATGGGAACCCGACCCAGATTTCGTCCGCGTCCGCATTACAATCAAGGATTCGGTTCCGATTCTTCTGGGAACCGTGGCAACCATCAACGGGGTAGGATTTACCGGCGTATCCGAGATTCAGCTTGATGGTGCCGTCAAGGGCGCGCCGCCACTACGCTGCCCGGAATCAAACCCGAAATCAGCCTGCCCGACTGGCGTACCCGTCATACCGACAAAGCCAGGTGCATTGGGCGAATTGTTGAACAACGCACCATTGTTGCTGGAGCGACTATCTACGCTGACCGAACGGTTGACGAACATTTTGTCGGACAAAAACCAACAGTCCATTGAGCAGATATTGGATAATGTGGAAAATCTGTCGGGCACCCTTGCGACCCAAGCACCAGACTTGCGCGCAGCGATTCAAGAATCGCGTCTCACCTTGCAAAAGGCCGGGCTGGCGGTCGACGAAATTACCAAAGTGGCCGGATCAACCAACCGGCTGCTAGACAGTGACGGTCGACCCATGATGGAAGAATTGCGCAAAACTCTGCGTTCCGCCAATGGCAGTCTGGCTGCGCTGGAAACGACGTTAAACAACGCCAATCCGGCAATCGAAACGCTAAATACGCAGACATTGCCCGAGGTTACGCAATTGGCGCGTGATCTTCGCGAACTGTCTGTCTCTTTGAAGTCCGTTACCGAAAAAGTTGATCAGGGTGGCATCGGCAGCGTCGTCAGCGCCCCGGCATTACCCGATTATCAACCTGGCAGCAGGAAGCAAAAATGATGTTCAGCAAATTATCCAGCGCACGTATCTTGGCCTTACCCCTCATTCTGAGCCTCGGTGCTTGTGTAAGCTTTGGGGCGAAAGCGCCGCCGTCCATGCTCGTTCTGACGGCAAATAGCAGCGTTTCGGCAGGTGCCGCACGGACAGCATCTGCGACTGACGTTTTGGTCATACAAACGCCCGAAGTGCCCCGCAAACTCGATACAAATCGCGTGCCTGTCCAGATCGACGCCAGCAGCATCGCCTATCTGAAGGACGCGTTTTGGGCTGACAAGCCGGCCCGGTTGATGCAGCAACTATTGTCCGAAACGGTTTCCGCAAAAACGGGTAATCTGGTGCTCAGCGAAGTCGAGGCCGGTGGCAAAGCGACACGCTTTATCTCGGGCAGCCTATTGGAATTTGGCGTCGACGCCGCGACCAATGAAGCGGTGGTCGTCTTTGATGCAGTGAAAATCACGCGCGGCAACCCCACCGAAAAACGCAGATTTGAAGCGCGTCGACCCGTTGCTGCCGTTGAAGCTGCGCCTGTTGGCGGTGCTTTGAACGAAGCTGCAAATGACGTGGCGTCACAGATTGCCGAATGGGCAAATTGAGCCGTTCAAATTGACCTAACGCACGAATCCTTCGGGTTCGGGCCAGCCCTTTGCGTATGTCGCCATCACTTTGAATAACGCGCCCATGGATTCACGCGCCACCAGCCTGCTGCGCGCGGCGGAAATCTCTGTGGCCCGATCAGGATTTGCCTGCGCCAAGCTCATGGCGCGCTGGTCGATACCCAAAGCTGACAACCAAACACCCTGATTGCATGGCCCAGCAACGTTGATGCCCGATCTTTGTGCACAGAGTGCAAGGGCATGGAAATTTACATGCGCCGTCAAATCGCAATGGCCAGGATCCGAAAATGGGTCCGCATATTTGTGATTTTGAACTGCCTGCAGCGTGCTGCCCAGTGCTGGCTCAAGATAACCATAATCAATGGTCAACATAACTCCGCCTTGGCCGGACAGTCGCGTCGAAAGCGTGTGCATCACCGCGGTTGCATCCGGGCATGTCTCGTAAATACTTCCGACCGACGCCATGCGGAACTGTTTGGGAACGAGGGCATCCGTGGACCGCGGACCAGGCATTGCGGCAAATCGCACACCATGATCGGGAACGACAACTCTCTCGTGCCAGCCAACATTTGTGGCAATCATCTGCACTATGGGCAGCGCATCAAAGAATTCGTTAGCGACGATGAACAATGGTGCGTCGGTTGGCACCGTTTCCACATCATCATGAAAAACGGCAGCGGGCACAGCCGCCAGCTGCTTTTCTCGCAAAGCGGGGCTATTCTCGACAAAGTGAACCTCTGGCGCAAATCCGAAACGCTTCATTGTCCGAAGCGCGTCGGCGGCCAGCGTGCCCCTGCCCGGCCCCAGTTCGACATAATAGCATGGCGAAGGACGGCCGCGACGCAACCAGATATCGCTCAGCCAAATCCCGACCATTTCGCCGAACATCTGGCTGATCTCAGGCGCCGTTATGAAGTCACCATCGGCGCCTAAAGGATCAGCGCGGCTATAATATGCGGTGTTCGCAACGCGCATATATTCGGCAACGCTGATGGGGCCCGACGCTTCAATTTGTTGCGCGAGGCGCTGGCTTGTCGTCTGCGTGTCAGGCCGCACTGTTACGCTGCCTGCGAGCCCCTGCCGTGAATAGGAGGAACAAGCCGATTAGGATCATCGGGGTGGTCAACCACTGCCCCATGCTTAGGCCACTTGCTTCGACCAGCCACTGCAATTGCTGGTCAGGTTCCCGGAAGAATTCGACCGTAAAGCGAGAAAGACCATAGACCACAGCCGCCGTGCCAAACAGAAAGCCGGGTTTATAGCGTGCGTCTGTTTTCCAGAACAACGGCCACATAATCGCCGCCATCAAAAGCCCTTCGAGCCCAGCTTCATACAGCTGGCTTGGGTGCCGCGGCAAATCGCCACCATTTGGAAAGACGATGGCCCAAGGGACGTCCGTCACGCGGCCCCAAAGCTCATCGTTCACGAAATTTGCCAACCGGCCCAAGAAGAGGCCGAAGGGGACGCAACAGGCGATATAGTCACAAACCCGCAGGAAAGAGAGCTTATACTTACGCGCTAACAGCCAGATCGCAAAAATGGTGCCAAGTGTGCCGCCATGCAATGACATGCCGCCTTCCCATAGTTTGAAGACATCTATGGGATTTTCCATAATCGACGGCTGGTAGAACAAGATATAACCAGTTCGCCCACCCAGGATAATACCCAGCGTCGCGTACAAAATCATATCGTCTGCATGCTCACGCGACATCGGCGCGCCCGGCCGTGCCAGCAGTTTAAGCAACAACCAATAGCCAAGCAAAATGCCTACAAGATAGGCCAAGGAATACCAGCGCAGCTTAAAGAAGCCCAAATCGAGCGCAACCGGGCCAACCCCCAGATCTGTGAACTGAATATAGTTAGCGGCTGTAGCAATAATCTCGAATGACACAGTTTTTCCTCAGGATATTTTGACTTTCCTATAGAGCGAAATAGAAGGTGCACAAAGAGTTTAGGAGAGAATCAAATGCCGTCCCAGCTGGACCTTGCAATCGACGCTACCATAAATCGTCTCATGAGTGACGATGGCCCATTGACGGTAACCTATGTTGAAAAGTTTGGCGTGCAATTGCCCATGCTGGCGAAAGCACCGGGCAACATGGCCGACTATCTGGCATTCTTTTGCGCCACGCACGCGGACAAGGAATTTCTGGTAGATGGCGACATCCGCCTAAGCTTTGGCGAGACTTACGCCGCAGCGCGCGCGCTGGCTGGCGGCTTGGTCGAGGGGCATAAGCTTCAAAAAGGCGACAGGGTCGGGATCGCCGCGCGCAATTCGGCCAACTGGATTATTGCCTATATGGCTATCGTTATGGCCGGCGGCGTTGCAACCTTGCTCAACGGCTGGTGGCAAGGTGGCGAACTGGCCGAAGGTATCCGCATGGTCGGCTGTCGCTATGTCCTCGCGGATGAACAACGCGCTGCGCGTTTGGCAGGGCACGACATTGGCGATTGTGAGCTATTGATATTCGGTCATGATGGCGCACCGATGGAAGGCCTCGCTGTCTTGACCTCAAAAGGGGGCGGCGCAGAAACACCCCTGCCCGCGCTCGAACCCACAGACAATGCGACGATCTTGTACACGTCCGGTTCGACAGGGCAGTCCAAGGGCGCGGTTTCCGACCACCGGGCCGTCGTTCAGGGCGCGATGAGTTACGTTGGCCAGACACTCGTGTTTTTCGAGCTGCTTTCGTCCACCGGGCAGGCCATGCCAGCGCAGCCATCGGCGCTGGTCAACGTGCCATTGTTTCACGTTACCGCTTCAATTCCACTGGTTCTGCAAAGCTTCGCCATTGGACGCAAGTTGGTACTGATGCCGAAATGGGATGCGGAAGAAGCCATGCGCATCATCGAAAAGGAGCGCATCAGCTATTTCGTCGGCGTCCCGTTGATGAGCATCGAACTCGCGACGCACCCCAACCGCCACAAATATGACCTTACCAGCTGCACGGCTTTTGCGGCTGGTGGAGCGCCACGTCCCGTGGATCATGTCAAAAAAATCCGTAAGGAAATGAGCTGGGGCTATCCGCTGCTCGGTTATGGCCTCACCGAAACGAACGGCGTGGGCTGCGGCAACTTCACCGATAACTATCTGGAAAAGCCCACCAGCACTGGACCAGCAACGAAGCCCTTGGTCGAAGTGCAAATGCTTGATGATGATGGGAATGTTCTTCCGCAAGGTGAACGCGGCGAAGTCGGCATTCGCACTATCGCGAATTTCAACGGTTACTGGAACAACGAACAATCGACACGCGATGCGTTTACCGCTGATGGATTCTTCCGGACCGGTGACATCGGCTATCTCGACGAAGACGGTTATTTGTTCATCGTAGACCGCAAAAAAGACATCATCATTCGCGGCGGCGAAAACATCAGTTGCCCGGAAGTAGAAGCCGCTGCCTATGAACATGACTCGATTGTCGAGTTATCCGTGTTTGGCATTGCCGATGATAAATATGGGGAAGTTCCAGGCATCGTCTATCAGACGAAGGATGGGGTCGAGCTGACCGAGGATGAGCTCAAAGCGTTTCTTGCGCCGCGGCTAGCGCCATTCAAAATCCCGGCGCATTTCTGGCAAGTGGCGGAACCATTGCCGCGTCTGGGTACCCAGAAAATCGACCGCGTTGCTTTGCGCCGGGAATATAATGCAAAGGTCTCTGCTTGATGCTGACATAGGGCGTGAACGCGCCTAGAGTGTCTGTATGACTTCAGCGCCCGACCGGATTATAAAGCAACGCGACATTATCGACAGGACTGCGCTTGCCGATAAAGTTGAGTCTATTGTCGCAGAGGTTGGTCCTCAGCGTTGCCGTCCTCAGATCCTTGAGCTGTTGCATGGCGCGTTGGCGGACGGGCGCGCCGAAATCAAACGACGACTGGGCGAAAACCCGTCACAGGGTTACCGCGCGTCCGCGGAGCAAGCCTTTCTGGTCGATCAGATTGTCCGGCTCATTTACGACTATGTGACGGCCCACGCATACCCTGCAGCGAACCGCTCAGCATCGGAGCGGATCGCTGTCCTTGCAGTGGGTGGATATGGTCGCGGCGAGATGGCGCCACATAGCGACGTCGATATTGCGTTTGTTACCCCTTACAAAAGGAGCTCATGGACCGAGCAAGTCGTCGAAGCGATTTTGTACCTTCTCTGGGATCTCGGCCTGAAAGTTGGCCAATCCAGCCGGTCTTTGGATGAGACCGTGAAAATGGCGCAGGAAGATCTAACGATCCGTACCGCGCTTTTGGAAAGCAGGTTCGTTTGGGGTGATCGCGCCGTGTACGAAGAGGCTGCATTACGCTTCTGGAACGAAGTGGTCGCAAATACAGCGCCTGATTTTGTGCGCTTAAAAATGGCCGAACGCGATGAACGGCACAAGCGTATGGGCGACAGCCGCTATGTTGTGGAACCCAATATCAAAGACGGCAAAGGCGGCTTGCGGGATTTGCATACCTTGTATTGGATTGGGAAATATATCCACAAGGTCTCAACGGCATCTGATCTCGTCCATGTTGGACTATTGTCGGTCGAAGAATATAACCGGTTCAGGAAAGCCGAAAACTTCCTGTGGTCCGTTCGTTGTCATATGCACAATATTACTGGCCGCGCAGAGGAACGGCTGACATTTGATTTGCAGCGCGAAGTGGCCGAACAGATGCAATTCGCCGATCGCCCCGGCCGTTCGGCGGTTGAGCGGTTCATGCATTATTATTTCTTGAATGCCAAAACCGTGGGCGACGTTACGGGCTTATTCTTGGCGCATTTGGATGAGGCCATGGCAAAAAAAGGCCGCCGGTTCATTCCAAGTTTTAACCGCAAACCACGCAAGCTTAATGGTTTCCAGCTTGACCGTGGTCGTTTGGCATTACCCAATGATCAGTTTTTCGTGGAAGACCCCGTTCGGTTATTGGAAATTTTCCACCTCGCGGATTTGCATGGGCTGGAAATTCACCCTTCGGCCATGCGGACTGCTCAGCGCGACGCCCGGCTTGTAGATAAGACGGTCCAAAAGGACCCGCGGGCCAACGCGCTCTTTTTAGACATTCTGACCTCGCGCCGGGATCCTGAAACCGTATTGCGGTGGATGAACGAATCCACGATTTTTGGGCGGTTCATTCCGGATTTCCGGCGCGTCGTCGCGCAAATGCAGTTCGACATGTATCATCATTACACCGTCGACGAACACTCGATCCGCGCCATTGGGCTATTGGCGGACATCGAAAGCGGAAAGCTGAAACAGGATCACCCGCTTTCGGCTGCGATAATGCGGAATATCGTCAGCCGAAGGGTATTATATGTCGCAACCTTGCTGCACGATATTGCGAAGGGGCGCGGCGGAGACCACAGCGTCTTAGGGGCTCAGGTCGCTGAAACATTATGCCCGCGGCTTGGTTTATCAGCCGCAGAAACGGAGACCGTCGCTTGGTTGGTACGCCACCATTTGTTGATGTCCGCAACATCGTTCAAACGCGATCTTGCCGACTTCAAAACAATATTGGACTTTGCGCAGGCGGTTCAGTCGCCTGAACGGTTGAAATTGCTGCTGGTTTTGACGGTGGTGGACATTCGCGCCGTTGGTCCAGGCGTTTGGAACAGTTGGAAGCGCCAATTATTATCCGATCTTTTCGAAGCCACTGAAGAAGTGCTGCGGCTTGGCCACAAGCAACGTGGCCGTGACGAACGCATCGCGTCGAAAAAATCGAAGCTCGACTCAGCCTTGCAGTTGCCTCCTGAAAAATTTGCGCATTTCGCAAAGATATTACCCGACGCCTACTGGATAGCCGAGCCCGACGATATCATTGAGCGCAATGCACGGCATCTCTTGAAACATGAAGGCACTGAGCTCGCCATTGACGCCTGCTACTACCCCGACCGGGGCGCAACCCTCGTCACGGTATTCGCGGCCGACCATCCCGGCTTATTTTATCGCATTGCAGGCGCGATTCACTTGGCGGGTGGAAATATCATCGATGCGCGGATCCACACAAGCAGCGACGGAATGGCGATCGATAATTTCCTAATCCAAGATCCGCTCGGCCGCCCATTCCGCGAGCAGGGCCAATTGGACCGCTTGGCGCGCAATATCGAAGAAGCATTGACCAACCGTGCAAAGTTGATGACCCAACTTGACGCCAAGCCAAAGGCACTCCGGCGTGCCGACGCATTTAAAATTGCGCCTTCGGTGTTGATCGATAATCAGGCTTCTAACCGCTTCACTGTTGTAGAAGTAAATGCGCTGGACAGGCCGGCATTGCTGAACAATTTGGCATTGGCCCTGTTCGAGTCAAAGGTCACATTGCACAGTGCGCACATCGCAACCTATGGCGAACGCGCAGTAGATACATTCTATGCGACAGATCTTTTCGGTGCAAAAATCGAAAGCAAAACCAAGTTGAAAGCATTGGAAACACGGCTGCTTGAGGCCGCCACTGTGCGTGCCCGGGTAAAAACCAAGGCTGCGTAAGAAGGCCGAACCTTCGGCGGGTTCAATTAACAACATAAAAAAAAGGCCAGTCTTTCGACCGGCCTTTCTTTTATCATATTGATCCGTTCGGAATTACATTCCCGAATTTGGACCGTAGGTGACTTCAACGCGACGGTTTTGCGGTTCACGCTCACCATCTGCAGTCTGCACCAATGGTGCAGTTTCACCGAATGCTTCGGTTGCAATTGCACCGCCGGCGACGCCCTTGGACTCAAGGTACGAACGCACGGTGGCGTTACGCCGCTCGGAGAGACCAACGTTGTACTTTGCGCTACCCGATTTATCGGCGTGACCAGCAAGCATAACCTTCGCAGTGCCACAGTTCGAATACTGAGCAACCGCGTTGTCCAGAACCGATGCTGCGTCAGGACGCAAGTTCGACTTATCCCAGTCGAAGAACACGATGTAAGGACCGGTGTTGCATACTGGCGCTGGTGGCGGCGGTGGTGGTGGCGGTGGAGCTGGTGGCGCCACATATGGTGGCGGTGGTGGCGGTGCTGCAACTTCAACTGGTGCAGGTGCACCGCCGAAGTTATAAACCAGGCTAGCCATGAGGCTGTGCGAGCGGAAGCGCGTGTCTACGGCACGGCCAAGACGGTCAACAAGACCAACCTTGTCTGCATTGAAGAAACGGTACTTCAGACCGACGTCCCAGCTATCGCTCAGTGGTGCACGGATGCCTGCAAGAGCCTGCCATGCAAAACCAGTGTCTGAATCGTCAAGGAACGTTGGAGCAGCCAAAGTAGCCTGCACGTCAACGCGTGCAACGCCAACACCGCCGCCGACAAAGCCCTGAAGGCCATCATCGTCGCCGAAATCCAGAAGACCATTGACCATGAAGCTCAATGCGCTTGCATCGCCAGCAATGTCATACGAACCGCTACGTGCGAGTGCAGTTGTTGCACCGCTCGTAATCTGAGGAGTCTGGCTGTTGAAACCAGTTACATCAGCCTGACGATACGAAACTTCTGATTCAAGACGGAAACCGCCGAAATCATAGCCGACTACGCCGCCGAAATCATAACCTTTGTCTGTGTCAACCGAAGCAGCATTGTCCAATGTGCCGATATCCAAACCGAGGTCTTCTACTATCATGGCACCGCCATCGACTCCAACATACCACTGGTCGTCGCGGGCCAAAGCCGGTGATGCCAGAGCAGTAGAAGCGAGCACCAAACCTATGGCTAACTTACGCATCAACTTTCCCCTTTTCTATCTTAGGAACGGAAATTCTAGAACATAAGTCTATCGATTCTGTTCCATCGATGCAAGTCGCTATGTCCTTATACTGTTGCTAAAATGTCGCCATTATTCACATTTTATCCGAATACTGGCAGTGTTTTCGCGATACGGCCGGTCAAGTCATCAATATACCTATCAACCTGAAATATTGTAATATCGCCCCGAGTGTAGCACGCGCTTCGGCATCGACGACTGCCCCACCAGAGGGGTTTGTGATAATTGGGCCGCTTTGCCAAACGCCGTGCGTGTAAACGCTTTCTCGGCCAACTGAACTGTCCCACAGCCGCATCCCGTCATGGGCAACCAGATAGCGCCAGTCACCACCTATCCATATCGCAATTTGGCCAGACTTATTTGCCCATAAGCCGGTGGCACCTGAACCGACCAACCAGCATTTGCCAATATCGCTGTCGGTTAAGGCAGGCGCCGTCAATGCAACACCTTCGACTGCTGTATGAAGCAAGGCATCGATAAGAACGAGTGCCTCATTATGGGTGATTTCTTTTTGCGCCTGCGTCACGGCAAGCAGCGGCAAGTTGTGACGGCCTGTTTCCAGAACTGGCATAGGTCCTCCTGATGACAAGATAATGATGTGAAATTTATGCGAGGCTGAACAAAAGCGGCGTCGATTGTGCAAATCGACCTATCTGCTGGACACTGAAACGTAGTTCGCTGTCTGACGTTATCCCGAGACCGACCTGTTCGTCGGCCGAAATATGCAACGCATTCTCGAATACCGTCCAATCACGCACGATGATGTCGTCAGCGGACAACAGGACATGATAGGCCTCGCGATCTTCAACCATGAGCTGATCAACCCAATCAACCCACCCAAGGTCTAGGCGCGAACGTCGGACCCAATTGAGGTGAATATCTCCATTTGCCTGGCGCCGTGCGCGACCATGGACAGGTGCCAAAGGCGTTATCGCCCGCCCATGGGCCATCGCAGAATCAACAACTGGGCTCGGGTCGCCAAGACCTTGCGCCTCAACGGTTATCGTCTGCCCAATGTGATAGTCTGTTGCCGCAATGATACGTGCGGAGGCGGGGTCCATCCAAACGATCCGGGAACCAGCGGCATGCGCAGGCGCTGACAATTGATCGGACAAACAGGCGCGTGCGAACCGAGACAGGCGATAACGGTTCGCACCCACCGCCGTAACACGGCCAACGCGGATAAATTCACCGCCCATATGAAAAACCGGGGCGTCCGATGCCAGAGGGTACGTGTCACGATTGGCCAGCAGCATCGACCCATTAAACAATTCGATCTCGAGCGATGATTTTTCGTCGATCAATAATGCGCTATGGGATGCAAGCACGTTCTGCGTTGTCCCGATCACAGCCTGTGGCGCAGTTCCGCCAATATCGATTAGCTGGCCCTCATTTTGGATTGCAAGAGCGGCACGCTTCCAGCCCGCCTCTGTTCCCCCGGCAAAGACCGCCAAAACCGCTTGGTTTGTATCGCGCTCGGCAATCAGCGGGCAGTCAATAATGGCAATTCGGGTCTCGCCAATTGACTGATCTACGGACGGAATGTGGCGGCCCGGTGCGGCTATCATCTGATCGATCGCTACCAGCCCAGCCGCCATTCGTGCCTTAATGTGTGCCGTGCCAAATCCATGTTCGATTTCGTCGATCTGACATTTTTTCCCATCGGCGGAGAGGAAACAATCGCCCGGCTGCAGCAATATGGCAGAGGTTACGACCGACGCGGTGAGCGTGCTGCGTGCGTAGCGCGCATGTCCCGCTTTCAACTCAACCAAACGCTTGGCCGAAGATGCACTCAGGACGGCTGGCAACTCCAACCGGGCCTCGCCACGTCCGCCAGATTTGCCATTGCTGTGTTGAACGCCAGCCTGATAATCACGATCCGGATCATAATAACGCAGCGAGACCGTGCCAGGAATTTGTCCGGCGGCTGCTATCCGGTGATTGGGCGGGTCCAATTTGCGCCTATCTTCTTCGACAGCGACGACAATTTCGGTTGGTTGGTCGGGGTTCGCGCCAACGTCGCGGACGACAAGGTTGCCGTCCCGCGTGATGAGTTCGACTGGAAAGGCATCCAATATCGGCGCAATCGCCTCTCTCATATTCGCCCCGCCCGCGGCAAAACCAACGATGGAGTGCGTGCTTTCCGCCAATAGGTCGCCATCCGACAGCGAATGAAACAATGCCGATAGCGACAATGGCCCGTCGCGTTCGAAAACTTCAAAGGTGAACGATGGAATGCGGTTGCCAAAATCTGCCAGCTGCAAATCTTCAAACACGACATAGGCCACGTCGCGGTGCGCGGGACATTGACCAACAGCTTCAGCAGATGCCAGCAACGGGTCAGGCTGCTGATCGCCATGGCCCGAATAGAAACGCAATTGGGTGTCTATTTTTAATGCGTCGTCAGACCCGCGAACCAAATTGCCATCCGCCCATATTCTGCCCAATCGCGCGACCGGCCGGCTTGACAACGCGACCGCTAGGCTGACCCGATAAGCGTAGTTGACCGTCGAAGCGCGCCCCTTACCTCCGCCGCTTTTTGCGCGATCTTCGATCAAGTCGGTTGCCCAAATCACCGTTCCCGCGACACGCATCGCGCCAAATATAGCCGGAATTTGCGTGCCGTAACTCGATGTTTGAACGGCCAGCTCCTTCAGCCGATTGCCTTCACGCGCGGCAGGCGCGAATAATGCGCCGTCGATCTGTTGCCCCAGCACAGCGCCAATCGCGCCGCCAATTGGCCCGCCAAAGGCAGAGCCAACAGCCGTTAAAACAAGCGTTGCCATGTCAGTCTCCGATTAGGCGCCATTGCGCAGTTGTTGGCCACGGCAGCGGCAGGGGCGTTGCGACCACCCGGCCTAAGCCCATATGCGCATGGACCGCACCCTTGGGCGTCATAATGGCTAGGTGAATTTGCCGGACGCCCGGTTCAAGCAAGAGGATGTCTCCGGCAACCACCGAACCGTCCGAAACCCGCGAGAACTGCCGCTCATCAAAATATGCGCAGGCGCGCGCTTTATGTTGGCCGCGCAGCCGATAGTCGGTGGCCACAGCCGCGTCTTTGCCCGCAGCAGAAAGGCACAGTCCGGCCAAACCAACACAATCGAGCCCTGCGTCTGCCGAACGCCCATGCAGCAAAAACGGAACGCCAAGCAAATCAAGCGCGGTTTGTGCAACCTTGGCTTGTGGCCCCGTGACGGCCGGCGCGATCCTAATTTGCACCGGGATATCGCGTCAGCAAATCATTTCCCGGCAGATAGGGCTCGCCACGGAAATTGATGCCGTTGGCAAACCGCGTTGCGCAGGTCGCCATCAGCTTGTCGCAACCTTCGATCACCTGTATCATGTCGCCCGCATGCACCGGCGCCTGTGGCATCGTCTGCAGTTCCATCGCCGCCGTGCCATTGTCGACGATGCTGAATTCCAGCCCGGCATTAGGACCCGTCAGCCAACGCACGCTTCCATATGCCAATTGGCCAGGGGTAAATGGCGCACCGCCGTTCACCGAAATCACATAGCCTTGGACATGCGATATGGTCGCCAAATGACGAAAGCGTTCGCGGTTTAGCCCGCAAGCTGCATCGCAAAATTGCGCGCGGCACGACGGCGCGGTTTGGAACGCCACGGCTTTATCAAGACGCGATTGGATGCCCAATAGTTCGGCGGCAAATGCATCATCTACAAAGGAAACCGCACCCAGTTCGCCAGACGCCAACACGCGTTTTCCACGTGCGGGCGCTGACCAGTCAAAAAGAAATATCTCCAAATATGCGCCGTCCCATCGCCCGGCCATCAAATCATCCTGCCGGATCAAGTCGGACGTCAGTGCGCCGGAGACATCCAATCCGTCATTCTCCAACCCAACGCTTTGCACGACCGTCGTGGGTTGCATCCCGGGGCTGGATTTCAGCAAAATGCCATCATGCAGCACATCGGCATCATGCGAGGTGAAACCCACGGTGACGCCATCGGTCCGCTCCAACCGCCAGCCATAAGCGACCGTGATAAGCGGCCCATCCATCCAGGCGTCCATCAGGTGGCTTCCCGAATTTCAACCAATGCTATCGTCGGCATATCGCCCGCGCCAAAGGTTGCGCGCGCAAAATCCAGCCGGTCCGATGCGAAGCGTACAGGCACATCAAAACGGAAGCCCGCGGTGATGATGGCACCCATAACAGGCGCAGTTTGAAATTCGATTATTCCGCCAGCAGTCAGCGACCAGCCTGTGGCCGCCACGTTATTGACCGCAACCGTCACAGACGACGGCACGGGCCGGGTGATGCGCCTTACTTGACCGTCGGCACCATAGGTTTTGATCAGCGGAAATGCGGTGCGGACGGCGTCACCTGTCCCCAAGATTTGGTCCAACTTGTCGGGCGCACCGGTCATCACATGCGAACTGTTGTCGAACGGATCGGTAAAGCGAAATCCGACCGCTGGCCCATGCCGCGCACGAAAGAACGCAAGCAGGATGCCAAGATCATTTTCGGACCGAACACCCGGGCTAACATCATAGCTTAATCGCGCATTCTCCCAGCTGCTGTTGCGGCGTTCATGCCCTGACAGAGTGGTGACGATATTGGTCGAAAACTCTGCCGTCACTTCCGCCTCGCGGCCAATGTCCAGCGGGAAAAGCACGTCATCAAATTCCTGCACAGCCGCATCCTCCTGTCCAATTTCGAATAAGGTAAATCCGTCACGGGCGACCTGCGGCAGCGCCCAGATAAAGGTTTCCGCCGTGCCCCGTGCCCTGCTTGCGCGCGCGGCAATTTCAATGTCCCTCCACCGCGCCGTGTCTTGAGGGCGCAGAACGAAGCCAGCGAAATAATGCTGCGCGTCAACGGGGTAGCCAAGCCGCTGAGCCATCAGCGGAACCGCCCGCCGCGTTGCGCCATGGTTGCCCGATGTGACCCAGTCATAATCTTCCAGCTGAAGCACATCGAACGCGGGCGCGGACCATTCCAATGGAACATTGGCACGCACGGCTTCGGGGGCAGACGGATCAAGAACCGTTGGCAGATAGACCAACAATAATGTCTCTATGCCAGCCGATCCTGCCTCATCCGTCGCAGCCGCGCAGATGGACGCAGTGGACGCCGCGAGTATCGCGCCAGCCCGGTCCAGCATGGCCTTTTGCGCCGGCGACTTTGAACCCTTTATGTCCGATATGCTGACCGAAAATGTGCCAAATGCGGCCGTCGCAGCCGCATCATACAGGCAGATGCGGCCGTCGGGCATGATCCACCACCATGGCTCGCCAATCTGTAACTTCACCGGCAGTCCGGCTTCTTTCAAGATGAACACAAAAGCCCGCGCCACCGCCTTTAGATAGTTCATCGCCCCACTGTTCGCAGGCGACAGCAAAGTGGATGGCGGGACCCATCCGGTTAGTGCCGGGTCACCATTTTCCGCCCGTTGTTTCCAATCATTCCAGCAATGCGCGTCGAATAATTCGTAACTGATCGAGAAAATCAGATCGAAGCCCATCAACTTTGCCTGCGCCGCAAAATTTCGGTGCCAAGCCCGGCAGGGCGCGTTCAATGCACCACCCGCCAAGCTGACATAATGTCCATTACCTGACGGCTCGAGCCGGAAATAATGGCTCATCCCGACATAATGATTGATCGTTTGTCGGTAGCCAAGGGCATGGATTTGGCGAACCAACCGCGCTGGGGTCTGGTTATAGGCATCGTCATATCCCGTCGCCATTTTCATGTCATGCTCGGGCATCATGACATCGCCGGTGTCCAGCATGACGCCAGCACCGTCACATCTAATCCCCGTCAGTTCCACCCACGCTTCAACAGGCGCAGGCAAATTGCCCGGCAAGCCCGTATATCCCGGCGGGATGAGCGATATGAAAATCTGGTCAATGTCGCCTGCAAAGACTGGGTCTGCCTCTTGTGGCAAAAGAAACCCGCCCTCAAGGTTGCTGAAGTCCAGCACGATTTCGGCATCTTCCGGCGTGCCAACGGCGTAATTCCAAAGACGGATGTACCAGCTTTTGGCCGCGCCCGTCGCATCGCGACCGTTGATGGTGAGCGTTGGGCCGTTGACGGCATCAAGCGGCATGATACCCGCCGACCGCCACCGGAATTTCATCGTCAACCGGCGGTAATCGCGGTTGGTTTCATAGGCCAATAAGGGGTGATCCCAATGATCGGCGCTGTCCCAGATCAATCCTGCCAGATCATCGCTGCGGTAAAATATGGCGTCCGCGCGCAAGGATTCCGGTCCGGTTGTGATCACAGATGCCATCATCGGGCGCGGGAAATTGACCGTCCAGAAACGTGGATCAAAGCGCATGACGGGCACAGATTTCTGCTGCCGTCGTTGGTCACAAAGCCAATATGCCATGGTTCAATCCCGCGCCAATGCTTGCCGGACCGCACGCGCCACGTGCCGCGAAGATCGCTCAAGCGCGGCAGGCGCGCTGCCCTTGCCTGAATCCGATACGTTGATCGTCAGCCGCACTTGCGTTGGCGCACCGACAGCGCCCGCCGTTTCAATACGCCCGCTGGTGGTTGGAACGAACAGCTCTGGCCCGCGCTCACCGACGCGGTATGCCCTGCCCGGCGACACTGGCCCGCCCGTCGCACGTCCCGGTGCCCCAAGCGCGCCACCCAACAACGCACCCAATGACGCAAGCAAGCCGCCACCGCCAGACGCACCGCTACCCACATTATTGAGGCCTGCCTGTATCGCAGATCTGGCAATTTCCGAAAGCACGGACAGTGCAACCCGGCGCAAATCTTCAAAGCCAAACTTCCCGCGCTGAATGGCACCAGCTAGGCCGCGTTCCAATGCGGAGCCCGCGCGTTCAAGGCCATCGGCAAAGGGGCCGTCAATTTCAGCCCGCATAGCCGCCACATCGCTTGCAAAGGCGCGGGTATCGGCGCGGACCGATACGACCAGCCTGTCGATTTCTTCGTCCATCATTGGTCTCCTGCCGCTCCATCTGGAAACAGCGACATCAGCTTTTGAATCTCGTTCGGGTCAGGCGGGGCCGCATCTTGGCCGTCGGCACCCTGCAAAATAGCGAGCAGCTCCGCTGGGGTCGCATTCCAGAATTCGTCCGGACGCCACCCCAATTGTAGCGCGCAGATCGCGCTTAGCCGCAATGCGGTTTCACCAAATGTCATCGCCCGCTTAAAATCTGCCCAAGCAGAATTTTGAGCGCAGGCGTCATCGCCGCAAGACCCGCTTGCGTCAGGCGCTCGCTAAACTCGGCGCGCGTTACCGCGGCATCGGCGTCGGTTCGGCAATGCCAAAATAGGCTGACCATTTCCGATAGCTTCAGTCCCCCCGCAGCCGCACGTTCGACCAAGGTGAAGAGCGGCCCAAGTTCGTCTTCACAGGCCACCAAAGCCGCGAAGGTTGGCCGTAGCGATATATGCCCGCCTTCCACCGCAACCATCGCCTCACCGCGCAGGGCATTGGCCGGCCGGTTCATAAGGATGTCACCTGACCACTGCTTTCAAGCGCCAGCGTGTAGGAACGCTCGCCGTTGAAATCGCCGGCATAGTCCAGCCGCGCGACCAGGAATTTGCCGCGCAACCGGTCACCGCTTTCAAAGCTCAATTCATAATCGTCGAGCAGGCCGGACAGCGCGTTATTCTTGATCCGCGTCTCTGCGGCCGATCCGGTAAAGACGCCAGCGCCGGAAACCGAAACCGAACGCACGCCCGCGCCCGAAAGCAGTTCGCGCCACGCGCCGCTGCCTTTATGGGTGATGACAACCGGATCGCCATTGATCGACAGTTGCGTGGTGCGAAGACCCGCAACCGTTGCATATACAGGCGTCGTTGTGCCGTCGCCAACCTTCAACAGGAAGGCGCTTCCTTTTTCTGCAGGCATAAGCCTTTTCCTTTCGAAAATGCCCCGCCAACTGGCGAGGAGATATGTGATTGTGCCCCGTTCGCGGGCGTCAGATCGCGAGCAACCGCACGCGGTACTCAACCAGCCCGGCCCACGGCCCGGCCGGGTCGCGCACGACCATCGAACGCAGGAATATAAGGCTCGCGATGCGCCAATTCGGAAGGTCGCGTGGTATGGCCAAAACGGCGTCCTCGACATGCGACATTAGGTTCGACAAGCGGGTGGCGGACTCGCCGTCATCCCACACCGTCAACGCCAGCCGGATTTCCCGGCCCGCATCGGTCTTCGTGCTCCAGTCGCTCGCGATCCCGTCGTTTATCGCGACATAGGGAAATGCAGCACGCGGCGGCGGACCATCATAAACGCCCGTCAGCGCATTGGCCAAAACGGGGTGCGCTGTCAGTGCAGCAACCGCTGCTGCCTGAAGCGTGTGCACGGCGCTGTTCATCGTCCAAAATTCCTTAATTGCGGGTCATAGAGCATGCGTCGCCGCAGGTTTTTGCCGACAAGGCAGATGCCATCGCCGCTCCGCTCCACATCGACGCCTGCGGGGCGTGGCGCGTGCATCAGTTGCTGGCATAGGCCGTCAACACGGCGTTCCCCCAATGCAGCGGCCTTTGCGTTGATCCGGTCCGCGTTCACCGGACCTCCTCACAGGTGAGCCGCATCTGTGCTGGTGTAACGGGATCGCTCAACACCGCGCGCACAGCGAGATATTTGCCGCGCCATGCCAAGCGCGTGGAAAGGCCTACGCCTTCACGCTTGCGCATGGTCACTTGCCAGCGCGGCAAGGCAGACAAAGCATCCGCACGGGTTACATCGCCGGGCATCAAGGGCGAGACCGCGACCCATGCCTGCCCGTCATAGCGATATTTGCCCGATGCCCCCGCCAGGCTGTCGCGGTCGCCAAGACGGGTTTCGATATCCACGCGTTCGCGCAGATTGCCCGCAAATTCGCCGCTCATACAACGCGCATCCGGCGCCAGGGTTGCAGCAACGCCAACGCAGCCGCTGGTGGCCCATCGTCCTTAGCGCTGTCGCGATTATTATAAAAATAGCCCGCGAGCCGCAGCAGGCCGAGCCGGAGTGACTCCGGCAAGCTTGCCCAATCGGTCGCCAAACCGGCGACCAGCGATATTTCCACACGCCCGGCACTGCCCGGTTGAAGCACACGGAAATAGGCTTCGCCCTGTGATGAGAGTTTCAATTCCCAAGCCGCCGCGGCAAGCGCAAAAGTGGCACCGTCGGCTGGAATGCCCGTAACATCGGTGATCGCATGGACAGGCAGCGTCTGCAAAACCTGCCATCCGCTGCCCGCCGTGACTATTTCGGTTCCCGCGCGGCGCAAGAGGGCCTGGCGGGTAAACTGTTCCGCGTGACCAATCGCCGCGAGGATCGCCGCGGCCAACGCACTGTCGTCCATGTCCGCATCGACACGCAAATAGGCTCGCACCTCGTCCAGCATCACGCTGTCGAGGCCGAGCGGTTCCATGCTCAGCATTTCAATTTCCTTTTAGATAATCCGGCGGCCCATGGCCGTAAGTCCGGCCTTTAACGTGACTGCTGAACCCGCAATTTCGGACCGGAACAGCAGTTGAACTTGCCCCGCCGTCGCACCCACCGACACGATGAAATTGGCCCTTATCGCGGCATTTGTGGCCGCAGCCCGCACACCGGAGGTAGCCGCTGTTGTTACCGCGTCAGCAATTTGTTCCACGCCGGTTAGCAATGTCGCACTTGACTGATGAACGGTCATGCCAGCCACCGACCCTGACGGGATATCAAGGGCAAGCGCAATGCCTGTTGTGGCTGCCGCCGACTGAAAGGTCCCGATAAGCTCAACAAGGTACATGGTGTTGGCCGCAGCGGCGAAAGACAGACCCGTCGCAGCGGCAGGTGTGATGGTGCTATTGGCAATGTCGGCGGTAAGCTTGCTCCACGTCCATGGATCGCCACCGCCCTCACCCTGCTTTGCGACGGGTTGATGTGTGCTTGCGCTTGTTCCGACGGTCAGCCGCGCCTCGTCGGTAATCAGATAGACTTCACCCGCACGCAACGCGTTGGCAGTGGCAGCGGCATCAACTTGCGCCCGCGTTCCCCGTTTATGGGAAAGGCTGGGCATCAGAATGTTCCACAGTCCACGTCGCCGACCGCCAGCGTGACAAAGGCGTTGGCGGCATCTTTGGTCCACGCCATGGAGTTATTCAATCTTATAACCCCATCGGTTCCATTTGTGCCCCAAATATAACCAGATGTGCCACCTGCGACCACCGCCGCTTTTTCATCAAGGTCAGACGAAGGGATATTCAACGCCGCTTTGAACGCGTTGACCGTGATCTTCGCTTCTTTTTGCCCCACTGCAGACGCGTCGTGCAAGATGAGGAAATCCGCTGCGCCATCGACCGATGCGACGGTGGCAAGATCGTCAATCGCAGGAACCACGGGCAGCCGCGTCGTCGCACCCGTGGCGATGTGCAATGTCCCACGATCGGTCGTAAAATGCGCCTCACCCGCCAACATCGATGCTGTCGGCAAATTGGCTTTCAAGCCGCGCTTTATTTGAATTCTTGGCATATATGATCCTTAATTAAATGTGCCGCCGTCGATGATGTCGGCCACAGGGCCGGTTGGCCCCGCTGGTCCCGGCGGACCGATGATGGTGGGAACCGACCCGATGGATGACGCCGATACGGTCGGTGCAAGCATGCCATCCGGCCCGCGCCAGCGCGCCAATATGGGTGGCGGTGGCTGTCGCCATTGCAAAAGCATCGTCATGCTGTGACGCTTTCGCGCAACGTGATGCCGATGCTTTCGGTAATGATAACTCCGCCGCCGACCTCAATCCGCGCATCCGCCAGATAATGCCCCGCCGGCAAAAGCGCGCTTTGCGCCGCACCCACCGTCAAGGTCCATCCGGCCGGCACGTCACCCGATGCGGTCCGCGGTATAATGTTAAAGGCAGCAGCCACAGGCGCGGTGGCGCTCACGCTTGTCCGGCCAGGGGCCACTGCCTTCATCGCCGCACTGATCGCCGTGACGGAAAGGGGGTCACCGGTCACAGCGTCAAGCGCGAGCGAAATGGTTTCGCCGCGTTGAAAAACAAATATGGTCATGTCGTTCTCCGAAGGGATCTCCCCACCCATAGGCGGGGAGATTTTCGCGCAATTAGGAAATGGCGAACTTCATCACTTTGATCGCTTCCGAATTGGTCAGCGCGCCGCCCAGACGCTTGGTTGCGTAGAAATGGACATAGGGCTTGTTCGAATATGGATCGCGCAGGATGTTGGTTTCGGTGCGCTCGGCAATCAGATAGCCCGCCTTGAAATTGCCAAAGGCGATCGACAGGCTGTTCGCCGCAATGTCGGGCATATCTTCGGCTTCAACCACGGGATATCCCAACAGGGTATCGGGCTGCCCCGCGCTTAGGCCCGCCTGCCAAATGAACGCACCATCGGTGGTCTTGAACTTGCGGATCGCCGAAAGCGTAGACGCATTCATGACCCACGTCGCACCCTGACGATAAGGCGCGCGCAAGGCGTGGACCAATTCGACGAGCTTATCCTGCGGGTTTGAAGTGGCAAAGGCGCCCGCCACACCCGATGCAATATGTTGAAGCGTGCCAAATGGACGCGTTGCATCGCCAGTCGCCGCGGTTGGCGCGGTCAAAAAGCCCTTGGGCTTGTTGCTGCCATTGCCATTCACAAATGCCGCGCCTTCGGCCTTTGCAAATTCGGTCGCGATTTCGCTGGCGAGCCAGCTTTCAACATCGAACGCCGCATCATCCAGCATCGCCTGCGTCGCCGCTGGATTGGCATAAAGCTCGCCAAAGCTTGGGACGATTTCGTTGAAGGTCGGCGTCGCGGTTTCGGGGCGTGTTGCGGTTTCCGATGCCCAGCCCGACGTCACGCCATTTTGCGTCACAAGCTTGCGATAGCCCGCAGAGCCAACGCGGACGACATTGGCAATTGCACGGATCGGCGAAATCGCCTTCAACGTGGAATCGATGATTTCATCAATTTCGCGCGGAACGGCAAATCCGCCATCGGCGGCAACGACGCCCGAAAAGCTTTTCAGCTCCACTTCGGAGCCGCGGCGCAAATAACCGTCAACAAAGGCCGATTTTGCGGGGTCGGCCACAGTCGCCCCCGACAAAACGGGCCGGGTCACAGCGGCCGCGGCCACCGCCCCTTCAAAAACCGCGTCGAGCGCGTCAGCTTTGGTTTCATAATCCATATCATTCTCCTTGGGTGATGGATGTTGTGCCCGCCCCCGCCGCCTCGACGGCCAACACGCGGGCGAGCGGTTGCATGGGATGCGTGACGACGCTGACCTCAATGAGATCAAGGTCCGTCAGCTCCCGGTAATCCTGTTTTTTCATGGCGCGGACACGATAGCCAAAGGACAGGCCCGTGCCGGCCTGCACCGGCGTTTCTTCGTCATCCAACCGGGCAATGACGCGCAATCCGCGCGCGTCCTCGCTCAGGCTTTCGACATAGCCAATGCGCCGGTTGCGATCATGCTGCCACAGCAGGGGAACGCCCGCTTTTGCCGCACGGGCAAAGGCACCCTTGCGCACAATATCGCCGCCCTTGTCGGGTGCATCAAAGATGGCGGCATAGCCAGCCAGCCTCACTGGCTGACCAGCCCCAACAGGCCAAGCTTTACAGCCAGCCCGATGAGCAACAGCGCAAGCACCATACGCACGACCCAGCCAATCGCCGCCTTGCGCGCCGACCGCTTGGCATCGCGCCAGGCGGACAAAAGCTCGCGCAGCTCGCTCATATCCTTGGCGGCGCTGGCATCATCCAAACCCAAACGGGCAAGCGCACGCCGGGCACCCGTTTCGGAGGCCTGCTCCAGCAGACCTTGAAGTTTATTTTCGACCATGTTCACTCCATTTTGAAAGCGGTGGCTTAAGCGGGTTCCGGTGCCTCTGACTTCAGGGGAGCAAGCCCCACCGCTGCCCGTTTCTCCTCGGCGGTCAGAAAGTCCGCGGCGCCGACTTGCGCCCATAATCGCTCGCGATCCTCGGCAAGGGCCGGGATGGCATCGAGATCAATGTCCAGCTGAAGACCGGCAAAATAAGGGGCGAGGCCCTCGCCAATTGCAGCGAGCATTTTGCGTGCCAAGGGAATGATGCTTTGGTTCCACAGCGCGCGGTTGGCTTCGCGGTAATTGGCGTAGGTCGCGTCCCCGGGCAGCCCAAGCAGCACGGGCGGGACACCGAAGGCGAGCGAAATTTCGCGCGCAGCCGCCTCCTTCAATCCGGCAAAATCCATTTCAGCGGGCGTCAGCGCCATCGCCTGCCATTTCAGCCCGCCCTCCAGCAACATGGGCCGCCCGGCATTGCCTGCGCCTTGAAAGCTGGCGGCGAGCTCTTCTTTCAACCGCGTATATTGTTCGCCGCTTAATGTGCCGCTTTCGCCCATTTCATAGACCAAAGCCCCCGATGGCCGCGCCGCATTATCGAGCAATGCCTTGTTCCAGCGCGTCGCCGCATTGTGCGTCGCGACCGCGCCCGATGCCGCGCCCAGGCAGCCAAGACCATAATGGTCATCCAACGGGTGAATGGACCGGATGTGGATGACGCTGTCGGCGGGCAAGCGGCTCGCAACATCGCCGGCCTTATAGACATAAGCCACGGGCCAGCCGCGCACATCGGCCTCAATCGTCATCCGTTCGGGGCGCAGCGCGAACAATTCGGCAGGCCGCCCATCCATGCCCGACAATATTTCAATATAGGCATTGCCATGCAGCAACAGATGCGTCGCCACCGTTTCAATCAACGCCTGCCCCGCCGACGTTGCCTGCACCAGCCGCAATGCTTGCGCATCGGTCGATGTCAGCGGCGCGGACGCCAGCCCTTCGGCAATTAAACGAACCGCACGCTGGGCGATGGCGTTTGAAAGATAGCCCTCGCGCATCTGCGCCTCATAATTTCGCGGCCAATCGCCAAGGCTTGGCACGCCATAGCTGCGGATGCCCGATAGACGATCCTGCTGCACACGCGTTTTTGCCGGACGCAGCAAGCCACGCCCGGTTGATTTCCAACCGAAGATATTCATGTGTTTCAGTCCTTTAAATTACAGCAGCCGAACCCGCGGCGTCCGTTCGGCCTTGCCGAGCATCAGTTCGGTCAACGCCCACACCAGCGCGTCGGCGCGGTCGGGGGATCGGCCGGGGCCTTCATATCCGCCGCCCGAAACCAGCCCGCACATCTGGTCTTCCATTTCGGGAAAGGCAGCTGTGTGAAAGACGCGGCGCGCTTCATATAATGCGGCGATGGGTTCGGCGCGCACCGTCTTGCGCTGGCTGGCGTGCACCCGCTTGATCGGCATCGCAAGGTCGGCGGCGCGCAAGACGGTTTCGACCATATTGCCGCCCTGATTGTCTTCGGCGACCACGCGGTCCGCCTGCCAAAGATCGACGGCGGCGGCGACGGCGCGGGCCCAGCGTTCGGGTGAAGCGCCCGCTATGCTGTGGTCCCCAAGCACATAGGCTTTCTTGTCCTCGCCAATGCCAACCGCGACAATCCCGCAGGCATCGCCATTTTCCGACACGGGCGGATCAACGCCAATGACGATGCGTTTCAAATCGGGCGCATAAGACACGCGTTGCCGTTCAATCAGGTCGCGGGACCATAATGCCCCCGCCGCATCTTCGATCAACTCACCATCCAGTTCCTGCCTGCCCCAGCGCGTGCCGGCATAGGCCGCGCGCACCGACGCCAGATATTCGGGCGGCAGGTGCATATCATTATCCGCCGTGCGGCCCCGCGTTATGGCCACGCCCTTTTCCAGCACCAGCCGCCGGAGCAGCGGCACGGGACGCGGCGTGGTGGTGGCCATGATCCGTGGATGTTGGCCAAGCCGCAACCCAAGCATCAAATTGTCCCACGCCTTGATCCCGTTGGGCCATTTCGCAATTTCGTCGGCCCATGCAAAATCATGCTGCGGCCCGCGCAGGCTTTCGGGCTCTGCGGCCGAAAACAAAGTGGCGGTCGCCCCATTGCGCCATGTCAAACGGCGCAGGCTGGGTTCCCATTCGGGGCGTTCGGCAAAAGGCAGCGCCAATAGGCCGCTTTCCCCCTCCACCATCACCTGCCGCGCCTCATTCAGCGTCGCGCCGACCAGCGCAAAGCGCGCACCGGGATATGCGGCGGCAAGCGCGCTGACCCATTCTGCACCCATGCGGGTTTTGCCATAGCCGCGGCCCGCCATCACCAGCCATGTGCGCCAATCACCCTGCGGCTCAAACTGGTCATCGCGTCGCCAGAAACGCCAACTGCGCGATTCCTCCATTTTGTGGCGGTTCCAGCTTTTGATGCAGGCAACCATCTGTTCATAGGGCATGGCCATCAGCGCCTGGGCATTAAGCTGCGTCATTCGCCCGCTCCGCACGTTCGCGCATTTGGGTTAATTTCAATATCAATTGCGCCTTCAATGTCGGCAAATCCGTTGACGCAGGCGCAGGCGTTGCCGCAGCCGGCGCGCCCTTCACCGCGGCGCGATGTGCGCTCAATAACGCAATCGCCAGCCGATGCTTTTGCGCCCGCGCTTTCAATGTCGCGTCCGCCGTTTTGCCATTGGCCGCCAACAAGGCCTCGGCCAACAAATCCGTCTCCAGCCGCGCATAGCCTTCGCCAAGCGCCCGCGCCCAATCATCACGAAAGCCCGCCGACCGCCGCCGTTCGGCATAGACGGCGCTGCTGCCAACACCCGCCGCTCTCGCCGACGCCGCCACATTTGCGGTTTCGGCGAGATGGTTGAGGAAAAGACGCCGGGTCCGCGCGTTCAAACGGGTGTCGGGCACGCTGATTTTATCTTTCGTCATCGCCAACCTCCTATTCCCAAAGAAAAAGGGCCGAAGATCGCTCTTCAGCCCATGATATTCTCGCAAAAACGCCGCAGCGCCGCGAATCGCAATTTTCGACTATGCCCAACACTAACCAAATAACGTTACGATGTCAATATATTTTGACCTATTTGGTTATATATGGCGATTATGTCTTTTACAAACCCACATCTTCCCAGATCGGTTATCCACTGATATGAAGTTGGTATGGGGGAATTTCTCGATTTTGTCTCGCGGCACGTGTTTGCATCAATCGTCGGTGCCGCTGGCATGGCGCTTACTTTGATCGGATTCGCTGAACAGGCTGAGAAAATAGCCACAGGCTGGAAAGCTTGGCAACTACAGGCGCTAGGGGCGGCTTTGTTTTTCATATCTGTCATCATGGTTTTGGTTAGCTATGATTCAGAAAGGGCAGATGTTGCCAGCGCTGATGTCACGCATCCGATCACCGCGACTGCCGCTGAACCTGCAGCAATGGGATTGTTGGAGCGCGAATATCTGTCGTTGATGTCGGGCAAACACACAAAGCTTCAAGAGCAAAAGTTTCTCCGAACCTATGTTGGTAAAGAAATGGAGCTCTCTTTGGAGCTTGCATCTATTGACGGCTACTTACTGACAGGGCAGTTCCTTGCCGGAGATAATGCTGACGTTTTTGTCAGCTTTTCTCGCGAATGGGCTGATTACCTTGCCAATAAAAACGTTGGCGATAAAATCAGATTTCGCGCGACAATCATGAAAGAACGCGAAAACTATTACTCGCTAGGTAAAGCGAAGCCACTTTAGCTCGCAGCTTTGTCCGACACCGCCTTATACTTCACAACCTTCTTTAGCTTCGCACCCCACCGCTTTTCGTCGGCGTCGCAATCGAGATTGCGGGCGGCAAAGCCGTTCACAGAGCGATTACCGTAACAAAAATCGAACTCTGCAGAATAACGGTGCAAGTGTTTCTCGCTGCAATGCTGCTACTCGCCGCGAATCGCAATTTTCGACTATACCCAACACTAACCAAATAACGTTACGATGTCAATATGTTTTTACCTATTTGGTTATAATTTTGCACGCTGACAAGATGATTTCCCCTTTTCTGGCGGCTTCGCTAAGGGACGGGGATGTCGCGCGTCATTCTGTTCAACAAGCCTTATGGCGTCTTGCCGCAATTTACCGACAAGGGAACCGCCGGTTCGCCGCGCCCGACCTTGTCCGACTTTATCGACGTGCCCGGGGTCTATCCCGCGGGCCGGTTGGATATGGACAGCGAAGGGCTGATGATCCTGACCGACGACGGGCGGTTGCAGGCCCGCATTTCCGATCCGCGGTACAAGCTGCCCAAAATCTACCGCGTTCAGGTTGAGGGCACGGTTTCCGACGATGCGCTCGGCCAATTGCGGCGCGGTGTGCAGTTGAAGGACGGGATGACCTTGCCCGCAGAGGCAGAGCGCATTGCCGACCCGCAGCTTTGGCCGCGCGATCCGCCCATCCGCGTCCGCCAGACGGTGTCCGACAGCTGGATACAGCTTATCATCCGCGAAGGCCGCAACCGGCAAGTGCGCCGCATGACCGCCGCGGTTGGCCACCCGACATTGCGGCTGGTGCGCCACGGCGTTGGCGATTGGACGCTGGACGATCTTGCCCCCGGCAATTGGCGTGAGGTCTGACGCAGCGGCTTAGGGTCCGGACCTAGTCCGCCGGTCGCGGTACGCGCTTGCCCTTGGTCCGGCTCGTCAGATGAAATCGGCCACATCGGTCGCAGCGGTAATGGCGCAGCGTGATTCTCGCCGCCGTCATTGCGGCGATGGCATCCGCCTCCGCCGCATACCGCGCCTTCTTTTGGCAGATGCTCAGCCGCGTGCGCAAATCAATCTTCGCCTTCGAACGCGATGCACCCCATGTTGCACAGCTGCGTCAGCAGGTCGATTGCCGCGCCGACTGACGCAAATGCGGTGTCGAGGACCAAAGCATCTTGCGCGCACAACTGCCGCGCCAGATCCGCTGTTTCCGCGCCGCAGTCAAAGCATGCGCCGTCGGCAAAGAACATCACGGCATTCGCGCCATCGCCCACAAATGCCAAACGGCTGGCCGGATTGCGCGACAGCGGGGCCTGATCGGCAATAGATTGTCGCACGTCGTCCGGCTCAACGGGGGTTTCAGGTTGCCAGTCCATTTCGGCATATTTGGGCGTGCTGTTGAACATGCCGAACCACCGCGCAAAGGCGCGCGGGTCGGAAAGCGAATCCAGCGTCATCCGGTGCAAGCGCGCCAAGGCGTCGGGCATAATCTCGCCCGGGTTGGCCTGAACAGACAAATCCGGATCGCGGTACAAATCATCCTCGGGAATCTGCTCAAGCATATCATCGACAAAATGCCCGAGCAGGTCGGCGCGCGACGGCGCACGAAAACCGACCGAATAGGTCATGCAGTCCGAACCGACCGCAACGCCATTATGCGCGATGCCCGGCGGGACATACAGGATATCGCCGGGTTCAAGCACCCATTCTTCGGTCGCTTCAAATTCTGCGAGCAGCTTTAGGTCTTCATGCGGCACCAGCGGGCTATCGCCGTCGCAATGCGGCCCAATCTGCCAACGGCGGCGGCCGTGGCCCTGAATCAGGAAAACATCATATTGGTCGAAATGCGGACCAACCCCGCCTTGGTCGGCGGCAAGGCTGACCATGACATCGTCAATCCGCCAGTTGGGAATGAACCGGAACGGTGCGATGAGGTCGGCGACCATCGGAACATGGTGATCGACCGCCTGCACCAGCAAAGTCCAGTGCGACTCGCCAAGGCCGCCCAAGCGATCTTCGCGCTGCGGCCCCTGCTCCATTTCCCAGCCCTTGGCGGTCTGACAAATCAGGCGCGACTCCACTTCTTCTTCGCAAGCGAGACCGGCAAGCTCATCGGGCTCAAGCGGGTTTTGCCAATTGCGCCACGGGTTGCGGATAAGCAGCGGCTTTTTCTGCCAATGGTCGCGCAAGAACGCGTCTGTATCGAAGTTTTCCAATTCCATTCCCACCCGCTGTGCATTCGCGCGACAGAAAGCAAGTCCTGATGGCGCATAGGTGACCAAGGAAGTTACCGATAGGCCGATTGCGGAACATATGCGACGCGTTGGGGTTTTTCTGGTCAAGGAGTATTCAATGGCCAATATCCTCGATATATCTGGGAAACCGTTGCCGCCACGCAAACAATCGCAACGGCGATTGCGCGCACAGGATATGCGCGACCTGCTGAAAGTCCTGATCGTGCTGATGATTGTCGTCGCGGGCTATTTCATCTTCGCGCCCGCCAGCGAAGCCACACGGGCAACGGATGTCGGCAACGAACGGAATATGTCGGCGGGTTAAAAGCTTGCACTTGCCGCCGTTCGCGGTTTAACCCCGCAAACGATGTTGAAACGCCTATATGATTGGATGATGGAAAAGGCTGGGCACGCCCATGCGGAACGCTGGTTGTTCCTGTTTTCCTTCATCGAAAGCTCCTTCTTCCCCATACCTCCGCACCCGCTGCTTGGCTTGATGTGCCTGGCGGGCCCGGACAAGGCGTTGCGCTATGGGGCGATTTGTACTTTGGCCTCGGTCATGGGCGGGCTCTTTGGCTATGCCATTGGCTATTTTGCGTATGAAACCATCGGCACGGCGCTGCTAAAGGCGCTTGGGCTATGGGACAGCTTTCCTGCCGCCGCCTGTTATCTGCGCGAATTCGGCGCGGAGATTATTTTGATCAAGGGCGCGACCCCCATTCCGTTCAAGCTGCTGACCTTGACCGCAGGGTTCATCAAAATGGACCTGTTCACCTTCATCTGGGCCAGCGTGTTGAGCCGGGCATTCCAGTTCATGCTGGTCGGATTTTTGTTCTGGAAATTCGGACGGCCTATCAAGGCCTTCATCGACAAATATCTGGCGTGGGTCACCGCGGCGTTTCTGGTGTTGGTCGTCGGCGGATTTTTTGCGTTCACGATGCTGGCTGGCAATGGCGCGCGCAAAAGTGATGCCTGCTCGAACGTCACAACGATTGAAGCACGCTAGCACCGCCAGACACGGGTTATTTACAATATCGGAAAGCAGACATGGACAGCAGCTCACGCAAAATCGTCACTTTCATCGCGGTCGTCACCGTCATTGTCATGGCCGCCATGGCCACGCGATCTTATCTCGATGCCGAACACCGCGCAGCCGCTGCACCGGTCGAGACGACGGAAGCGACCGCCCCCGAAACACCAAAGCGGCAGCCGTCCGAAAATGTGACCGATACAAGCGACGAAATGCCCGTTGCCGCTCCAGAAATCGAAGACATTCCGGCCATCACTGGTGAACCGTCAATGACGTTTGAAAGTGAAAACAGCGAGGCGCGTGAGGCCGCTACGCCGGAAAATGGCGAATAAGGCTCGTTAACGCGCGAACAGATTTGCGTCGTCGGCGAATGCCTTGAATTCCAGCGCATTGCCGCTTGGGTCATAAAAGAACATCGTCGCCTGTTCGCCAATTTCGCCTTTAAAACGGACATGGGGTTCAATGCCAAAGCTGATGCCTGCGGCGGTGACGCGGGCGGCCAACAATTCCCATTGCTCCATCGTTAGCACCACTCCAAAATGGGGCACGGGAACATCATGGCCATCCACCGGATTATGCGTCGACACGGATCGCGCATTGGCATCGAGATGCGCCACGATCTGATGTCCGAAAAAGTCGAAGTCGACCCAATGATCGGACGCGCGCCCTTCGGGGCAACCCATGATTTCGCCGTAAAAGCGCCGCGCTTCGGATAAGTCACGGACGGGAAAGGCCAAGTGGAAGGGGCGTAAGCTCATTTTGATGTCACCGGTTTTGGAAGGGGTTGATCGGAAATATCGGCCGTAGCGAGTTCCTGCGACATTTGCATCGCGCATTTGTGGATTGTTGCCGGATCGCTTGGGCGCTGAAATTCGGCTTTCGCCGCTTCGGCCATGGCAACCGCCACCAACTCACGGGGCTGGCCGCTTTGTTCAGTGATGCGGCTGCCGACGATGCCGGCCCACCGTTTTCCCGATTGCCCGACATTGGGCAGATCGGACGGCGCGGTGCCAAGCCGCTGTCGCTCCGCCAAGGTCGCGAGGGTGGCAACACAGGCAATATCCGATTGCTGCGTTTCAGTCAGGGCGGATGGCGCCGAAAGCGCGAGCGCATACATAAAAATAATCATGGCGATGAATTAGCATCGAAAGCCTGAACCGCAAGCAACGACGTTTTTGTGCGATTGCAATTGTCATATATGGTGGGCAAAAGCGCGCCATGCACAAATTATCGGCTTTGCTCGGAAAGTTTCCCCGTTGGACGGCGCTCGTGGCGGGTGCAGCGTCGGCTTATGGTTTTCAACCATGGGGGCTGTGGCCGCTGACATTTGTGTGCTTTGCCTTGCTCATCCAACTGATAAGCCAAGCGCCGAGCACCAAGCGCGCGTTCATGCTCGGCTGGCTTTTCGGGGTCGGGCATTTCACCTTTGGCAATCAATGGATTGCTGTGGCCTTCACCTTTCAGGCGGCGATGCCGATCTGGCTTGGTTACATCGCGGTATTCGGGCTGGCGCTATATTTGGCGGTGTATCCCGCACTGGCCGCGGCTGGCGCGCGTTGGATCAATCACCACACGACGAAAGCTCTTCGTGACTCCAGCCGAGATGACGCGAAGCAAAGGCCCACAGCCACCCTCCACCTCATCTTGGCCTTTGCTGGCTTGTGGATCATCACCGAATGGCTGCGCAGCTGGGTATTCACCGGCTATGTCTGGAACCCGCTCAGTGTGGTTACCCTGTCGGTTCCATATCTTTCGCAACCTGCGACCGCCCTTGGAACCTATGGCCTTTCGGGGTTCATCCTTCTTGTTGTTGGGATGATCCTAAAGTTCGTAACTTGGTGGACGTCAGCATCTGGCGGTGAACGCGACGATGCCGGGCGGACCGGCTATTTTCTTGGCGGTTTAATATTATTGGCGCTCGCAGCAGTCGCTATCACGGGGCGAAGCTCCTACGATCAAAGCGCATCGGATGGGCCGCCCGTCGCACTCACCATCGCGCAACCCAATATCAGCCAAGCCGACAAATATGCGCCGGGCTATGACGCGATCAACTTTGCCAAGCTGGCGATGAACAGCCGCCCGATGCCCGATCAAGGCGCGCGCCTGATTTTATGGCCAGAGGCGGCAATTCCCGATTATTTGGAAGAGGGCTATCCCTATCGTTATTATCAGGGCCAGCCGGGCGAAAGCGCGTTCGGCGCGCGGGCGCGGCTGACGACGCTGATGGGTGACGGCGATGTTTTGGTCACCGGCGCAAACCGGTTGGTGATTGAAAAGGGCCAATTGGTCGCGGCGCGCAACAGCGTTTCGGCGATGGACGCCACCGGCAATATCTTGGGCCATTATGACAAGGCGCATCTTGTCCCTTATGGCGAATATCTGCCGCTGCCATGGTTGCTGCGCCCTTTGGGCTTGGCCCGATTGGTACCCGGTGATCTCGATTTCTGGCCCGGTCCCGGACCACAGACGATGACCGTCAATCTGAACGGCAAGCCGGTCAAAATCGGCATCCAGATTTGCTATGAAATGATATTCTCGGGCCAAGTTACCGACCGCAAGAACCGGCCAGACTTCATCTTCAATCCATCGAACGACGCGTGGTTCGGCACCATCGGCCCGCCCCAGCATTTGGCGCAGGCACGTCTTCGCGCAATTGAAGAAGGCTTACCCGTCGTGCGCGCCACACCAACCGGCATCAGCGCCGTCATCGATGCGAACGGCCGGATCATCAAAAGCCTGCCGCTGGGAACATCTGGCCGGATCGACGCCGTTGTGCCGCAGGCAAAGGCGCCAACATTGTTCGCACGCTTCGGAAATATATTGCCGCTCGGCTTTGCAGGGCTGCTCATCGCCTGCGCGCTGTTACCGCTTGCCCGCCGCGCGCGTTCTCGCTAAGGGCGAAAATCGATATAAAGAAATCTTTATACGCAGACACAGCCAACAGACTGGAACAACCATGCGCGCAAATTACCTTTTCACTTCCGAATCCGTGTCCGAAGGGCACCCAGACAAGGTTTCGGACCAAATCTCCGACGCAATCGTCGACCTATTTCTTTCCAAAGACCCCGAAGCCCGCATCGCGTGCGAAACCCTGACCACGACTCAGTTGGTCGTGCTTGCCGGTGAAATCCGCTGCAAAGGCGTCTATGAAGATGGCGCATGGGCACCCGGTGCGCAGGAAGAAATCGAAGCCACCGTTCGCCGCACCGTGAAAGAAATCGGTTACGAGCAGGATGGTTTTCATTGGGAAACATTTCGCTTTGAAAACAATCTGCACGGCCAATCCGCGCATATCGCGCAAGGCGTTGATGCATCGGGTAACAAGGATGAAGGCGCTGGCGATCAGGGCATCATGTTTGGCTATGCGACCGACGAAACGCCCGATCTGATGCCGGCAACGCTCTATTACAGCCACAAGATTTTGGAGCGTATGGCCGCTGACCGCCATTCCGGCGCAGCCCCGTTTCTTGAACCAGACACAAAGAGCCAGGTTACCCTGCGCTATGAAGGCAGCTTGCCCGTCGCCGCAACCGCTGTCGTCGTGTCGACGCAGCATGCTGCGGGTTATGACAAAGGTGATAAGGAAGCGGAACTGCACGCTTATGTGCGCAAGGTTGTGGCCGACGTAATTCCGCCGGTGTTGCTGCGCGACACGGTCTATCACATCAACCCGACCGGCAGTTTTGAAATTGGCGGCCCTGACGGTGACGCTGGCCTGACGGGTCGCAAGATCATTGTCGATACCTATGGCGGCGCAGCGCCCCATGGCGGCGGCGCATTCAGCGGCAAGGACCCCACAAAGGTTGACCGCTCGGCAGCTTACATCACACGCTATCTGGCGAAGAATATCGTGGCCGCTGGTCTTGCGACCCGCTGCACCATCCAGCTGGCCTATGCGATTGGCGTTTCAAAGCCACTTTCGCTATATGTCGATACGCATGAAACCGGCACGGTTGGCGACGACAAGATTGAAGCTGCGATCATGAACATCGAAAAGCTGGGCGGACTTACCCCGCGCGGCATTCGCACGCATCTTGGCCTCAACAAGCCAATCTATCGCAAGACTGCGGCTTATGGACATTTCGGACGCAAGCCCGAAGGTGATTTCTTCCCGTGGGAACGCACCGACCTTGTCGAAGATTTGAAGGCAGCTCTCGCCTGATTAGACTTGCAGCGTGGCGGCTGAAAGTTTAGCCGCCACCGCTATGACTGCGAACAAGCCTGGAGACCCTACGACGCTGAACCGCCTATATGGCCGTTCAAAGGGCAAGAAGCTGCGTGTCGAACAGGCGGATCTGGTCGACAATCTTTTGCCGCAAATTTCGGTCCCTGAAACGGGCGAGCTGGGCAGCATGCAATTGTTCGGCGACAATCGCCCCATGCACTTTGAAATTGGTTTTGGCGGCGGTGAGCATTTGGCGTACCGCGCCGACCTTTTACCCGACCACGGATTTATCGGCTGCGAACCGTTCATGAACGGGGTCGCGCAGGCGCTGTCGCATGTGCGTGAAGGCGCGCTGCGCAATGTGCGTTTGCACATGGGCGACGCGCTGGAGATTTTGCGCCGTGTACCCGACCAGTCGCTTTCCTTCGTCTATCTGTTGCATCCCGACCCTTGGCCCAAAGCGCGGCATGTGAAGCGCCGGATGATGAACGATGGTCCGCTTGATCTGATCCACGCAAAATTGAAACCCGGCGGGGAATTCCGGTTCGGCACCGATCACCCCATATATGTGCGCCACGCCCTGATGGTCATGCAGCGCCACCGGCACCAATATAGCTGGCTGTGCGACGCCGCAGCAGGCTTCCAAAGCCGGCCCGGCGGTTGGCCCGAAACGCGTTATGAAGCCAAGGCCCGCCGTTTAGGGCACGAAGTCTGGTATTTCCGTTATCAGCGCAAACCCGATTAAGCAGCCAGCGGCAAAACATTCGACGAAATTGACGAAGCGTTCGACGAGAAACGGTAGGCGTGGTGCAACCGGCGGAAAATCCGGTATGAAAGGCTATGGAGAACGTCACGTCGCGAAAAGCACTGATTGGCCATCAAATGGCTTTGCTTACCATCATCGGGTTTTGGGCTTTTTACGCGCTCATCCTGTCGCTGCGCGCGGCATTACTCGATTTTCCAGCGCAGACGGTGCTGTTTGAACGGCGCCTCATGGTCGCGCTGGTGGGCGTATTGGTCACCTGGATTTTATATTGCGGTCTGCGGTTGGCGGATCGACGCCCGCTGGGTTTCCGCGTCAGTGTCGCGTTTCTGGGCGCAATTCCCTGTGCCATCGCCCTCGCATCCGCAAATTTCTATATCTTCAACCTGTATGATCCGATCAGCCTTTTTAAAGACCCCAGCGTTGGACGCAGTTTTGAAGATTTAAAGGCGCAATTGGGGCTGTCCTTCTGGCAAGAAATCGCCGACATTTCTGTCACCCATTATTTTTTCCTGATCGCATGGAGCTCGCTATACGTCGCCATCGGCTATGCGCGTGAAGTGCGCGAAGCCGAACGCAAAACATCCAGATTTGCGCAAGCGGCACAAGATGCTGAACTGCGGTCGCTGCGCTATCAGGTCAATCCCCACTTTCTTTTCAACACGCTGAACTCGCTCTCAAGCCTTGTCATCACCGGTAAGCCCAAAGAGGCCGAAGCGATGATCCAGAACTTGTCCAACTTTTACCGGACGAGCCTGTCTTCCGATCCGTTGGAGGATGTGACGCTGGAGGAGGAAGTCGAACTGCAACGTCTGTATCTGGAAATCGAAAGCGTGCGTTATCCCAAGCGACTGCGCGTCAGCATCAACATTCCGCCTGAGCTGATGCACCAGCATGTGCCTGCCCTCATTCTCCAGCCGCTTGTTGAAAATGCCATCAAATATGGCGTGTCGCGGGCAACACGGCCGGTCTCCATTACGATCAGCGCGGATCGCCGCGATGATAATCTGGTGCTGAGTGTCATTGATGATGGAGAGGCTGTTGACGCCGCACATATCGGCGGAAATGGCATTGGCCTTGCCAATGTGCGCGACAGGCTGGAGGCGCGATATAAGTCCGCGGCACGGCTCGACACACAATCTGTCAAAAGCGGCGGGTTCATCGCGATACTCACTCTGCCATTAAGCCACAGGATCGCGGCATGAAGCGGCTGCGTACCTTGATTGTTGACGATGAACCTTTGGCCATTGAACGGCTGGAAACCCTTTGCGCGGATCATCCAGTTATCGAGGTCGTCGGCACCGCGAATGATGGCGTAGAGGCGCTGCGCATTGCACAACAGCTCACGCCGGACCTGATTTTCCTAGACATTGGTATGCCCAAAATGGACGGCATCAACGCCGCGCGGGCCTTGGGCCTGATGCACAAAAAACCGGCCATCATTTTGATTACGGCGTACGATAATTTTGCGGTCGAAGCCTTTGACCTTGATGTCGTCGATTATGTTTTAAAGCCGGTGTCGAGCGAGCGGCTGGGCCGCGCCATTGCGCGTGCGGCGGGCACACAAGATACCGAGACCAGCCCCGCCACAACTACGGCGAAATCCGACAGCCGTTATGCGCATGAATTTTGGGTATCCCATCGCGCCGAACTCATCCGCATTGCCGCGATGGATATTGAACGGATTGAGGCCGAGCGCGATTATATGCGGCTGCATACTGGCGGGCGAAGTTATTTGCTGCACCAGACAATCTCGACGTTGGAACAGCGGCTTGACCCCGAACAATTCCAACGCATCCACCGCAGCCATATCGTGCGCCGGGACCTGATTACCGGCCTGCGCCATGAAGGCGGCGGTGTGTGGCACGCATTGTTGGGTGAAGACCTGTCGATGCGCATCGGGCGCAAATATCTGGCAGAAGTCAAACGGCTCGCAGGCAAATAGCAAGCTATGCCTTAGCCTGCCGGGGCCAGCCAAAGAGTGCGAGGGTTGCAGGCGGACCGACACCGGAAGCTGGGGAGCATGAAGAAAGCCCGACCTGCAATTCGGGAATTAGCGTGACTATATTGCGCGCGCATGACGCTTTCGATTAAGCGCAAAGGCAGTCGATATTTCGACCAGCGTTGCGGCAAACGACCCAATTGGACCCACCAACGCACCCATGCGCCGGTTCGTCGAGCGACCGGCTTTGTTTAGATCAGACCCGCAAGCGGGCTGGACGGATCAGCATACATGCGCCGTCCCATACGGCCCGCCAGATAGGCCATACGACCTGATTGGACGGCCAGCTTCATCGCTGTCGCCATAGCAACGGGGTCTTTGGCTTCCGCGATAGCTGTGTTCATCAACACACCATCGCAGCCCAATTCCATGGCTACGGCCGCGTCAGATGCCGTCCCGACGCCTGCGTCGACCAGCACGGGCACTTTCGCGCCCTCGACAATCAAGCGGATTGTAACGCGGTTTTGAATGCCAAGCCCCGAACCAATCGGCGCGCCCAAGGGCATCACCGCGACTGCGCCGGCATCCTCAAGCTGCTTGGCGGCGATGGGATCGTCGACACAATAGACCATTGGCAGAAATCCATTCTTCGCCAATATTTCGGTCGCCTTCAATGTTTCGCGCATATCGGGGTAAAGCGTTTTTGCTTCGCCGAGCACCTCAAGCTTTACCAAGTCCCAGCCGCCGGCCTCACGTGCCAGACGCAGCGTGCGTATCGCGTCGTCTGCGGTAAAGCAGCCTGCGGTGTTCGGCAGATAGGTGTATTTCTTCGGATCAATATAATCGGTCAACATCGGCGCTTTTGGGTCCGACACATTTACGCGGCGCACGGCAACGGTGATGATTTCTGCGCCCGATGCCACCAACGCAGCGGCATTTTGTTCGAAGTCCTTATATTTGCCGGTCCCGACGATCAGCCGCGAAGTGAAATGGCGACCAGCGACGGACCAGCTATCGTCTTGCCCGCCGCCTACGAAATGGACGATTTCCAACACATCAGCGTCGGCCAAGTGGACATTTTCCAATGTAGAACGCGGCACGATTTCAAGGTTGCGCTCGACCGCGACCTTGGCCGGATCCAGCCCAATATCGCGGACAAGGTCGGCCACGGTTGCCCCGGCCCGAAATTGCCGCGGATCGCCATTCAGCGTGAGGGAGATAGAATCGGTGGTAAGGGAAGAGGTCATTTCATCTCGCTATTTTTATCGACGCGCATATAGTGCCGGAACGATGCGGTTCGCAACCGCTGCTTTGACAATATCAGGGGACGTCCTTTGGCGGATAAGCCGATAATCTTTGTTCTGAATGGACCAAATCTCAATTTACTTGGAACACGAGAGCCGGAAATTTACGGCACAGATACGCTTGATGACATTGCCGGACATCTGGACGACCGCGCACGGGCAGCCGGTGCGTCTATCGACTTTCGCCAGTCAAATCATGAAGGGCATCTCGTCGATTGGCTGCAAGAGGCACAAGCCGTTGGCGCCAAGGCGGTGTTGTTGAACGCAGCAGGATACACCCACACCTCGGTCGCGATCCTGGATGCCATAAAGGCCATCAATGTTCCGGTTTTTGAGGTGCATTTGTCCGATCCGCACAAACGCGAAGCATTCCGGCATTTGAGCTATGTCAGCATGGGCGCAAAGGCGGTGTTTGCAGGGCATGGCGCAAAGTCATACGAACTCGCCCTAGACGCGGCGTTGCAAGTTTGACATTAGGCGCATCATTGCAAGTTTAGGGGCGCAAGGAGTTTTAAATGGCGGCGAAAACAGGAAATAGTGGCAGCATGCAGGTGGACACGGACCTTGTCCGCGAACTCGCGGCCATGTTGAACGACACAGGGCTCAGCGAAATTGAGGTTGAGGACGGCGAGCGCAAAATTCGTGTATCGCGCACCATGGCTGCGGTTGCAGCGCCTGTGGCAGCAGCGCCCGTTGCGGTTGCGGCGCCCACTGTTGCCGCGGCCCATGAAGCCCCAAGCGCGCCTGCGACCGCAGCAAACGCCCTGAAATCACCGATGGTGGGCACCGCCTATCTGACACCTGAGCCCGATGCCGCGCCGTTCATTAGCGTTGGCCAGCAAGTGAAGGCCGGTGACACCGTCCTGATTATTGAGGCGATGAAGGTCATGAACCCGATCATCGCGCCAAATGCAGGAACGGTTACCGCGATTTACGTGGAAAGCGGGCAACCGGTCGAATTTGACCAGCCATTGCTGGTGATTGCTTAACCTATGGCAATCGAAAAAATCCTTATCGCCAACCGCGGAGAGATCGCGCTGCGCATTCACCGTGCGGCGCATGAAATGGGGATCAAGACCGTTGCCGTGCATTCGACTGCGGATGCCGACGCCATGCATGTGCGCCTCGCCGACGAAGCCATTTGCATCGGACCGCCATCTGCGACCGACAGCTATTTGAATATTCCGGCGATTATTTCAGCCGCGGAAATCAGCCATGCTGACGCCATCCACCCCGGCTACGGTTTTCTATCGGAAAACGCGCAGTTTGCGGAAATCGTTGAGAGCCACAACATCAAATGGATTGGCCCCAAGCCCGAACATATCCGCACGATGGGTGACAAGGTTGAAGCCAAACGTTCGGCAGGCGCATTGGGTTTGCCGCTTGTCCCCGGCTCTGACGGCGCAATTGAAGATGTCGCCGAAGCCAAAGCTATTGCGCGCGAAATTGGATATCCGGTAATCATCAAGGCTGCGTCGGGTGGCGGTGGCCGCGGCATGAAGGTCGTGAACAGCGAAGAAGAGCTTGAGACCCAAATGCAGCAAGCAGGGTCGGAAGCAAAAGCCGCCTTTGGTGATGCGACGGTTTACCTCGAAAAATATCTCGGCAACCCGCGCCACATTGAATTCCAGATTTTTGGCGATGGCAATGGCAATGCCGTCCATTTGGGTGAACGCGATTGTTCGCTACAACGCCGGCACCAAAAAGTTCTCGAAGAAGCGCCGTCGCCGATTCTTGCAACCGCCGAACGTGATCGCATGGGCAATATCTGTGCCAAGGCTATGGCTGACATGGGCTATCGCGGCGCGGGTACCATCGAGTTTCTGTGGGAAAATGGCGAGTTCTATTTCATCGAAATGAACACCCGGCTTCAGGTCGAACACCCGGTCACCGAAATGATTACCGGCATCGACCTTGTCCGCGAACAAATCCGCGTCGCCGAAGGCAAGCCGCTTTCGTTCACACAAGAAGACGTGACCTTCACAGGCCATGCCGTCGAATGCCGGATTAACGCCGAAGACCCGCAAACCTTCATGCCGTCACCCGGAACCGTGTCATGGTATCACCCACCCGGCGGCCTTTATGTCCGCGTCGATAGTGGCCTGTATCATGGGTATAAAGTTCCGCCATATTATGACAGCATGATCGCCAAGTTGATCGTCTACGGCCAGACACGCGAGGGCTGCCTGATGCGGCTTCGCCGTGCGCTTGGCGAATTTGTGATTGAAGGCATGAAGACGACCATTCCGCTGCATCAACGTTTGTTGGAAGAGCCCGATTTCCAAAATGGAAATTATACGATCAAATGGCTTGAAGAGTGGCTGGCGAAAGACGCGACATAAGCTTCTCCCGCCGGCAGGTGGCTTTTGGGTTGGCGGCACTGCCGCTGGCCAGCTGTGTTCCGGTTGGTCCCGACCGCGATGTGTCGTTCATCCCCGCCAATGCGGCTGCACGGATTAAAGCGGATGATCCCAAGCGCCTGATCGAGTTGGTCACACTCGACCCCGCGATCAAGCTCGATATGCGTTATGCGACCGCCAACAATTTCACTGGGCGGGTGCTGTACGACGAAGCGCGCGCCTTTTTGGCCGCCCCTGCCGCCCAAGCGGTCGCCCGCGCCAGCAAAGCAGCCCAGGCAGATGGCTTTGGCCTGACAATCTACGACGCCTATCGCCCGTGGCGGATAACCAAAAAATTATGGGACGCAACGCCCGCCGGGCCCAAGAAAGAATATGTGGCGAACCCCAAACGCGGGTCCAAACATAATCGTGGCTGTGCCGTCGATTTGACTTTGCATGACCTGCGCACCGGACTGCTGGTCGAAATGCCAACCGAGTTCGATGATTTTTCGGAAAAAGCCCATCGCGATTATATGGGGGCCACCCCGGCAGCCTTGGCTAACCGTGCGCGCTTACAAGGCTATTTGGAAGCCCAGGGTTTCGTCGGCCTTTCCAACGAATGGTGGCATTTCGATTTCACCGGCTGGGAACAGTTCCCGGTCATGGACATACCATTTAACAAAATCGCTTAATTAAGCTGTTCATCAAAACGCTTTCTTTCATGAACATGTATAAGCAGTTCAGCTTCGCTTCAGTTGAATGTGTGCAGTAAGACCCCAACGCAGAAGCATGGGGCCTCTGCCATGGGAACATGCCATGAAAAAATTACGCCTGATGACTTTGTTCACTGCGACCGCGCTTTCGCCGGTTTCAGCCTTTGCCGCCGACATCGTTCCGACGTCAACCAACATCCCGTCCGCATTTGACGGCGCAGCCGGATTCCAACGCGAGGACCGCAGAGCCGAGCGTCAAGCGGCGCGTGCCGAGCGGACACCGGAGCAACGCGAAGAGCGCCGCGCAGAACGTCAACAAAATCGACCTGAACGCGCTCAACGTGCCCAAACAGCTCAGGCCCAGACGCAAGCCCCGGCACCGCAGCCCGAGGCCAATCGCCAACAGCGCCAGCCCGGCGTCGTGCGCAGCGAGCGCCGCGAGGCCAGCCAAGAGGGGCGTTATTATGACCGCAACCGCGATGGCAATCTGGATCGCCAATGGGACCGGAATCGGGACGGAAATCTAGACCGCAATTGGGATCGTAACCGCGATGGGCGTTTGGACCGTCGGCTTGACCGCAATGATGATGAGCGCATTGACCGTCGCTATGATCAAAACCGCAACGGCCAACTTGACCGCCGCGTCGATCGTAACAACGACAACCGCTTAGACCGGTCGCGTGGCAATGATCGTTGGACCAATAATTGGCGCAACGACCGCCGTTATGATTGGCGCAGCCATCGACACAGCAACAGCAGCTATTATCGTCCCGGGCGCTATTACGCGCCTTACCGCGGTCATAGCTACAGCCGCATCTCGATCGGATTCTCGCTCGGGTCTGGATATTACGGGCCACGTTACTGGATAAACGATCCATGGGAATATCGTCTGCCCGCTGCATATGGCACCTACCGTTGGGTGCGCTATTATGACGATGTCTTGTTGGTCGATATCCGCAACGGACGGGTCATAGACGTCATCCGGGATTTTTTCTGGTAAGCAGCAATTTTAAAGCCCGGGCCATTCCAGTCCGGGCTTTTTTGCTTGTAACATTGGCTTAAGCTGACCAAGCTCCCGTGCATAAACATGGGAGAGGTTTTTTGATGTTCCGTAAGATTTTACTCGCTGGTGCAGCTTTATGTGTTGCAGCCCC